>Ga0209504_1000020_pt1 | contig 202936 bp, 172 predicted proteins | sample COGITO_mtgs_1005_FD_184791 | JGI IMG/M metagenome (GOLD analysis project Ga0209504, IMG submission 184791) | Pelagic marine microbial communities from North Sea - COGITO_mtgs_100511 (SPAdes) (version 2) | ecosystem: Environmental > Aquatic > Marine > Epipelagic ... | reverse complement strand
AATGCATTCTCAAAATCAAATTCAAATGAGAAGATATAAAACAAAAAACAGTTGCAAGAGGGTTCTTGCAACTGTTTAATTAATTATTTTTATGTAATAATCTGTATCGCTTTTTTAGGACGAGACATGTGACTAAAAACTGCCACTGAGACTGAAAGCTTATATTAGAATTGCTCTCTACCAGCAAAGTGGAATGCACCTTCAATAGCAGCATTTTCGTCGCTATCAGAACCGTGAACTGCATTTTCTCCAATAGAAGTAGCATATGCTTTACGAATAGTTCCTTCAGCAGCTTCAGCTGGATTTGTAGCTCCAATTAAAGTTCTGAAATCTTCTACTGCATTGTCTTTTTCTAAAATTGCAGCAACAATAGGTCCGCGAGACATGAATTCAACTAATTCTCCGTAGAAAGGTCTTTCTGCGTGAACTGCGTAGAATGCTTGAGCATCAGCTACAGTTAATTGAGTTAATTTTAATGAAACGATTTTGAAACCTCCATTAGTAATCATTGCTAAGATGTTTCCGATGTGTCCGTTTTGAACAGCATCCGGCTTAATCATTGTAAAAGTTCTATTAGTTGCCATTTTATTGCTTATTTTTAATTTTGTGCAAAAGTATACTTTTTTTATGAATTGATTTTAATAAATTCATAATTAAAACTGTAGGAAATGATGTTTTGGTAAACAAAAATGAAAAGTATTAAGACAGGTAGTAATGTAAGTTCTTTTTGTAATTGTGAAAAAAAATAGAGACACGATGTTTCATGTCTCTATTGGTAAGGATTTATGTTGTTTAGTTGATGGTTTTTTAAACTTTGAAGATCAGTTTGTTTTTATAGAAAATCCACAATATAAAAGTCCAGATTCCAACATACACTAATGCTCCGGCCAAAGAAGCGGTCATTGGATTGTTGAAAAATGGTGCTATCCCAAAATGATACAAATAATTTAAAAGATTAATTTGTTCCTCGGGATGATCCGGATTTTTAAACTCAACCATTACTAAAGCCTGAGGGATAATTTGTGAGAAGAAAAACACTATCATCGGATTTACTCCCCAAATCAAGAACAATTTGAGTCCTTTTTTGTATTCGGCGATATCAATTATGTAGTACAGAAAGGCCAAACACGTTGTTCCTAATCCTGTAGTGTATAAAACGTAACTGCTGGTCCAGAGTGATTTGTTGATAGGAAAGACGATATTCCATAATAAGCCTGCAATAATTAACGCAATACCCGCAATTGCCATCTTTGCAGCTCTTTGTTTTTTCGAAATTTCAAGTTGTAAAACCTGACCAATTAATAAACCGATGATTCCGTTTACGATTGATGGAATGGTACTTAAAACTCCTTCAGGATCCCAGGTTATGGTTCCGCGATACATATGTCCTTCAAGTAAAACACCGTCAAGCCAAGAAGCTAAGTTGGTTTCTTTGTCTAAATTGGCTGCTCCAATTCCGGGAACAGGAAGTAATGTCATTATCGCCCAATAGCCTAACAATAAAACAATGCCGGTTATGATTTGTGTTTTTTGAGTTGTTTTTAAGTACAATAAAGAAACTACAAAATAAACAATAGCAATTCGTTGTAAAACTCCTGGTAATCTCACATCGTGGTAAGCTTCGATACCGCTGTAAGCGAGAAACAGATAAATAAACAGAATGGAGAAGGCCAGAATGTTTTTAATTCTTGAGCTGAAATTACCCATTAAAGCATAGCCAACGGCAATAGTAATGATTAATCGGCCAATAAGGAGTGGGATTCCTTCAAGACCAAAAAGCTGTATTTTTCCAAAATAATTAAAGAAAATTCCAAGACAGAGCATTCGGAGTGAACGAACCAGAATTTTGTTGAAAGTGGTATTGTCCCAGGATTTGGTTGGCATTGCCAAGGGAACTGCAACCCCCATAATGAAAATAAAAAACGGAAAAACTAAATCGGTTGGCGTGCAGCCATGCCATTCGGAGTGTAACAAAGGAGCGTAAACGTGGCCCCAGTCTCCGGGATTGTTTACAATAGTCATTAATAAAATAGTCAATCCTCTAAAGACATCTAAAGATATCAGGCGCTCTCTGGTCATAATTTTGGTAAATAGGTTAATTTTTTTTTAAAAGGTTACTATTTGGTTAGAGCCGCAATAATTTCAGAAGAGGCGGTTATTTATTCTGATGACTATTACTTTTTTGTTGCAATTTAAAGTGGAAAGCTTTAAATCTGTGATTATTTTTTATATCGTGATAATATTAAAATTAGTTTCTAAAGGTTTTAAGTTTTGTACTAAAAGCGGAATTAATTGGTCTCCTTTTTCGAGATAAAATTCTGAGAAATTGGTTTGACGTTCTTGTAAACTCTGATTTGGAAATAGCTCGAATTGCAAATCGACAACACGTTGTATTTTCGAATCCAGTTTTCGTTTTTGTGCCTTCAGTAATCTTTTCTCAAGATTGTCTAAACCTTTTTTTTGCTTGACTTCCTGAGCTTTTACAGCTCCACTAAAGGATTTATCAGTTTGTTGCGCTAATTCGTAAAGATATTCAAATTGTTTGATCAACGTTTCTTTTTGAGGCGTTAAATCAATTGGAAAACTGGATAGTTTATGCGTAACGGCATTGACTAAATCAGCGGGCTGAGTAAATAGATCTTTCCACTGAAGTCCAAGCTGGTCAGCCTTTTTTGCTTGCTTTTCGGTACTTAAAAGTACTGAATTACGAACCAATAGTATTGGGAAAGTAATGTTTACAGCATCAAAAAAAGATTTTAGTTCGAGCCAATAAGCAATTTCTCCGCCTCCGCCGATGTAGCATAAGTTAGGCAAAATAATTTCCTGATATAACGGACGCATAATTACATTTGGGCTAAATTTCTCCGGATTACTTTCCAATAGTTTAAGAATTTCTTCTTTTGAAAATGAAATTTTAGTGTGGTTGACAACATATCTGTCTTTCTCCAGAATAATTCGTTCGCGCAGTTTGTCTTCAATATAAAATAAATTGATTTCGCGTGGATTTACCTGAATCGTGTAATCGTTTAATTTTTCTATTGTTTCCTGAACAGCTTTGAAAGCTGTTTGCTGTTCCAGTTCTTCTTTGATGTAAGGAATGAAAGCGCGCTTTAAATCGGCAGCATCAGCATCTAAAATCACTAAGCCATAAGTGTCAAATAAACGATTTGCCAGAAAACGTGTCGCATCGGCAAGATTTTCATGTTTTAAATAAGCTTCTTCAAAGAGCTTTTTTAAGAAACCGGCGTTTGTACTCGAGCCTAGTTCTTTGGAATATATTTCTAAAAAATCGTTTAAACCTTCTGTAGAAAGTCTTCCAACAGGTCCTGTGCTCTCTCTATTCCATCGAAATTTCTTTCCTTTAAAATTAAAATAATTAATCTCTTCAAAATCGTGATCTTCCGTTGCCATCCAGTAGACAGGAACAAAATTATGAGTAGGGTATTTTGATTTTAATTCTGTGGTCAGATTGATTGTCGAAATAATTTTATATAAAAAATACAGAGGACCGCTAAATAAGTTTAACTGGTGTCCGGTTGTAATTGTAAAAGTATTTGAGAGCGCTAATAGCTCAATATTCTCTTTTGTTGAATTTGAAATTTGAATGTTTTGATATTGCTTTTTTAGCGTCTCGACAAGAGGTATGCGGTTTGCATGATCAAAATTGGCATGTTTTTCACTTATTTGCTTTTCAAAATTTTCAAGTGTAGGGAAGTGATTGTATAGTGATTGTAATTCGGTTTTTTGACTTAAATAGTCTTGTATCAATTTAGAGAAATATCCTGAGTTTTGGTAGCTGATACAGTCGGTGGGCATAATTTTAGATTTACTTTTGATAGCTGTAAATTTAATCAAAATATATACTTAAAAGATTTTTTAACTAATGCTTAAGATTTGATTTTTTAGTTTTTATTTAAAATGTTGTAATTCAGTATTTTAGTTTTGTGTTGATTCAAAAAGAGTAGGAAATTTTTTGTGAAGCAATAAAATGTTTGATTTGTTATTTCTGTTAAAAATTTAAGAGTAATATAAAAGTATTGTGCTTATGTGTGAGTTTTTAATAATGAAACTATATTTTTGCAGACAAATGTTTGTTGCGTAAAAAAGAATTGATTCATTTTTCGCAATACTGTTTAAAAGAAAAACGATATCAGAGCCAAATGAAAAATAACCCTAAACAAAAGAACTCTTTAAAACATGTTCTTTTTGGTTCCTTGATTGGTACCACCATTGAATTTTTTGATTTTTATATTTATGCCAACGCTGCTGTGTTGGTTTTTCCTCAATTATTTTTCCCTGGTTCAGATTCGACTACGGCGACTCTTGAATCTTTAGCTACTTTTTCAATTGCCTTTTTATCACGCCCTTTAGGTTCGGCTTTTTTTGGGCACTATGGAGATAAAATTGGACGTAAATTTACTTTAGTAGCAGCTTTATTGACGATGGGTATTTCAACAGTTGCGATTGGATTTTTGCCGGGTTATGCCAGTATTGGCGTTGCCGCTCCTTTATTATTAATGCTGTGTCGATTTGGGCAAGGCGTAGGTTTAGGTGGTGAATGGGGTGGTGCTGTTTTACTGGCGATTGAAAATGCTCCACCTGATAAACGAGCCTGGTACGGGATGTTTCCGCAATTAGGTGCTCCCATTGGATTGTTGCTTTCGGGAGGAACTTTCTTAATTTTGACGGATACTATGACCAGCGAAAATTTTATGGATTACGGCTGGAGAATTCCGTTTATAGCAAGTTCGCTTTTAGTTGTTGTTGGATTTTATATTCGAACAAAAATTACAGAAACTCCTTCATTTGAAAATGCTAAAAAAGAACAGGAAGAAGTTAAAGTTCCTTTTTTGACTTTGATTAAATCGTATCGAAATCAATTAATTTTTGGAACATTGGCGGCTGTTACCACTTTTTTGGTTTTTTATCTGATGACTGTTTTTACCTTAAGCTGGATTACTTCAGATTTAGGGATTACCAAAAGAGATGCGTTATTGGTTCAATTATTCTCTGTTTTGTTTTTTGCATTTCTTATTCCGGTTTCGGCAGTAGTGGCAGATAAGATTGGGCGACGTAAAATACTAATTATCGCTACGATTGCTATTGCAATTTTCGGATTTTCGTTTTCATATTTTCTGAGCGCTGCAAATATGGTTTTAATTACCACATTTGCCTGTATCGGAATGGCTCTAATGGGGTTTACTTATGGACCTTTGGGAACTTTTCTTTCGGAATTGTTTCCAACAAATGTTCGTTATTCGGGAGCATCTTTAACATTTAATCTGGCCGGAATTTTAGGAGCTGCATTTGCGCCAATGATTGCCATTTGGCTGGCCAGTACTTATGGTTTAAGTTATGTAGGATTTTATCTGACCGGAGCTGCGTTGATTTCGTTGGTTTCCTTTTTGATGGTTTCTAAGAAAGTGCATCAGTTTTAAGATTCAATTAAAATATAAAATTCTCTAAAGTGGCTATGATTTAAAATTATAGCCACTTTTTTTGCTAATTAGAAAGGTATTTAGATATTTGTCTAAATATGTAAATGATGAATGATATTTTCAAAGCCCTTAACGATGCAACGCGAAGAGAAATTCTGGAGCTTCTAAAACATAAGGATTTGTCTGCCGGAGAAATTGCTGATGCTTTTAATATATCAAAACCCAGTATTTCGCATCATTTAGATATTTTAAAGCGTGCCGATTTAATTACTTCTGAAAAAGCAGGGCAATTTATCATCTACTCCATCAATACCACCATTATGGAAGATGTTTTGCAATGGATATTAACTTTTAAAAAATAAAAAATGAATTTAGAATTGAAAAAAGAGCTTCCAATTATTGGAATTGTAATGATTCCGTACGTATACTTAGTATTTATTTGGAATAGCCTTCCGGAAAGAGTTCCGATTCACTGGAACATGAATGGTCAAATTGACCGATGGGGCAGTAAACCTTTTTTGATTGTGTTAGTTTTTCTATTACCGGTTCTGACTTATGCGATAATGTCTTCAGCTGCACTACTTGATCCTAAAAAAAGACTTTCTTTAATGGGAAAGAAGTTTTATCAATTAAAGTTTTTTATGGTTCTGTTTATGTCTTTACTGGCTTTATTTCTTTTACATGTGACAAAAAATCAGTCTGTTTCAAACCCAAATTTGATTTATGTTTTGGCGGGAATTTTAATTATGGTTTTGGGAAACTATTTTAAAGTTATTCAGCCCAATTATTTTATTGGAATTCGCACACCATGGACCCTCGAGAGTCAGGAGGTTTGGAAGGCTACACATGCATTTGTAGGTAAACTTTGGTTTGTGGGTGGGATTATCATCATTTTCGGAGGATTGATTTTTTCAGGTTTTGTTTTCTCAAAGGGCTTTGTCACAATTGGGATTGTTTTAGCCTTCGTGCCGGTCGCGTATTCTTTTATCAAATTCAAACAATTGGAGAAAAAACAAGGGAAATTATAATTCTTAATCATCAACAATACAATCTCATTTATCTCAATAAAAATGATAAAAACAATACTTATTCTAATAGCAGCTTTAACTTCTTATATAATGACTGGACAAGAAGTTTCAGGTCAATGGAACGGATTTTTAAAAATACAGGGAACTCAACTTCGGGTTGTTTTTCATATTGCTAAAACAGAAACGGGATATATTTCTACAATGGATAGCCCGGATCAGGGAGCAATAGGAATTCCTGTTACAAAAACCTCTTTTGAGAATGCTGTTTTGAAATTAGAAATTGCGGCTATAAGAGGTTCTTATGAAGGAATTTTGAATAGTAATAATGTTATTGTGGGAAAGCTTACACAAGCAGGGCAATCAATTGACATTAACTTGTCTAAAGAAACAACTCAGAAAGAAGTGTCTACGAGACCTCAGGAGCCTGTAAAACCATATCCATATTATACCGAAGAGGTGAAATTTAAAAATAAAGCAGCCAATGTAACTCTGGCAGGAACATTATCTCTGCCTAAAAAGGAAGGAAATTTTCCGGCAGTAATTCTAATTACAGGAAGTGGACCACAAAATAGAGATGTAGAAGGCTTAGGGCACAAAACATTCTTGGTATTATCGGATTATTTGACTAAAAAAGGAATTGCTGTTTTGCGTTTTGATGATCGTGGTGTTGGTGAATCTACCGGAGATTTTTCGAGTGCAATAACATTTGATTTTGCAAAAGATGTTCAGGCGGGAGTGGAGTATTTAAAGATAAGAAAAGAAATTAATAAAAGTAAAATTGGTTTGATAGGGCATAGTGAAGGCGGAATAATAGCTCCGATCGTTGCCGGAAACTCAAAAGATATTGATTTTATTGTTTTATTAGCCGGTCCCGGGCTTAAAGGAGACAAGTTACTTTTACTACAAAAAGAATTAATTGAGCGACAAAGCGGAATGTCTGAAGAAGAAATTCAAAAAGGTCAGGAGATTTTTAGAGGAGCATATGATATTTTATTAGCTTCTTCTGCTTTTGACGATACTTTTAAAAATAAAATTACGAGTTATTTCAAATCAAAATTTACAGGTCCCAAAAATGAAGCTATGGCAAAATACTGCGCTGATTTTGTCAATAATATTTGGTTTTATAATTTTTTAAAGATCGATCCGGTTTCTATTTTAGAAAAAGTAAAATGTCCTGTTTTAGCGCTTAACGGAGGCAAAGATTTACAGGTTCCGGCCGAAGTAAATTTAGAAGTTATAAAAAAGACGCTATTGAAATCAGGGAATAAAAAAGTGACTACTAAAATTTTGCCTGATATGAATCATTTGTTTCAGGAATGTAAAACCGGTTCGCCAAATGAATATGAGAAAATAGAACAAACATTTTCTCCCATTGCGTTAGACGAAATTTCTAGTTGGATTTTAGTACAAACAAAATAATATAAAATTTCAGAATAAAAGCTTAACTGCAAAGCTCGCAAGGAAATGAAAAACTTTGCGAGCTCATTACGGTTAAATAATTTTATCTTTTCAAAGTAAAATGACCTCTGTATTCCTTGCCGTTTGAACGTGTAGCCGTAAACCAATAATCTGAAGTAGGTTCATTTTTTCCGAGGTATGTTCCATCCCAAAAGGCATCCTTCGCTATTTCTTTAATGAATTTTCCGTAACGGTCAAATATTTGAATCACGGTGTTAGGTGCCAGATATCCAAAATCGATTGTCCAGGTATCATTATAGCCATCATTATTTGGAGTAAAAAAATTAGGAAAAGGGAGCTCTTCAACTAAGTGGATACAATTTTGATTAGTCGCTTCAAGAATATTTATAGCAACAGGAATCCTTTCACTTTCGCAATTGGCAACAGTTTGAGAGGCATAATAGGTCATTCCATTTTTAAGTGGAGTTGATTCCGAAACAGGGACAGTCGAAGAATTACTTTCAAACCATTTTATATTTTGCCCAATGATATTGATATCTTTTATTGAAGCATTCTGTTGAATACAGAAAGTTTGTCGTGAATCGGCTATTGGTTTTTGAGTGTCCTGTATTTTTACCATAATAGTAAGTCTTTTACTTTCGCAATTGTTTAGTGTTTGTGAAGCATAATAAATGCGATTTTGCAATAAGGTAGTTCCCGGTAGAATAGTTCCATTCGTTACCGCATCATACCATTTAATAACGGAGCCGGAGATAGAAAGATTGGCAATGGTCGCATTTTCATCGATACAAAATTGTTGGTTACTATTTCCGGTGGGTAAAGCTGTGTCATACACCTGAACTAAAATTGGAGTTCTGTCACTTTCACATCCAATGGTTTGTGATGCATAATAGGTCTTGTTCTCTAGTAAAGTTGAATTTGGCAAGATAGCAGCTGAAAAAGCGGTATCGTACCATTTTACATTTTGCCCTTGTATTTGAATAGTATTTAAAGTAGCATTCTCGCTTTTGCAAAATTGTTGATTGGCATTTCCAGTTGGAGCAGCGGGTGTGTTTACTATTGAAGCTGTAATTCCAAATCGGGGACCTTCGCAGCCGTTGATAGTCTGAGAAGCATAATAGTTTTTTCCGTTAATCAAATTTGTTGTTTCGGTTAATAGAGAACCATTATGTAACGAATCGTACCATTTTATGCTATTTCCATTTACTTGGATATTAGCAACCGTTGAATTTTGTCCTGTACAAAAAGGCTGATTTGCATCCCCCGTTGGCGCTGTCGTATTTTGAATGTTAACCGTAACAGGAATTCTTTCGCTTTCACAACCGTTAATTGTTTGAGTTGCATAATAGGTTACTCCATTTTGAAGTAAAGTTGTATTTGATAAAAGCATCCCGGCAGTTTGGGTGTTGTACCATTTGATGTTGTTTCCTGTAATTTGAATACTAGCTAATGTTGCATTTTGCTGGATACAGGAAGTTTGTGGTGAGTCTGCGATAGGAAGTGGTCGAATATTAATTTTTACCGTTTGATTTTGAGTTGCTCTATTTCCGTTTCCATCATTATAATCCCATACAATCGTATAAGTTCCGGGCAGATGATAAGAAAGTGGGTTAATTGTTGTACCTGTAATTACTCCAGCACATGCATCTGTAGCTGTTGGTATTGTATTTATCAACGTATTACAATCTCCGGTTATAATTGGTAATGTTAGTATATTGGCAACTGGAGCTTCAATGTCTCCAATAATAACAGTAATTTTTTTAGTATCGTCACAATCCCCACCTCCAAGAATTGTACAAGTATACTCTCCGCTATTTGCTTCTGTTACATTTGTAATTCTTGGATTTTGATCTGTAGATGTGAATCCGTTTGGGCCGGTCCATGAATAAGTGGTTCCTCCAGAAGCTTTAAGTTCAAGTAATTTTCCAGTACATATTGGAGAATTTGAGGATGCAGTTGTTATTGAATTACAATCTTTAAATTTTACTAAAAAAGCATCTCCGGCATTTAAAGTATAAGAATTGATATCTGGATATAAATTTTGTTGGTACGTGCCTGCTGTAGCAATACCGGTTTTACTATTTGTTACCCCTGCCAGATAAATATTAGAATTGTTATTAACTGCCGTTGCTAAAGCGTCATCAGCACCTTTTCCACCATAATAAGTAGCCCACTCTCTTTGTCCGTTAGTGTTAAATTTTACTAAGTAGGAACGACCTCCAGTACTTTGATAAGCATTTGGAGTGGGAAGAAAACCATTTTCGACTCTTCCTGTAAAATAAATAGAACCGTTTTTTGTAACAGATCCCCCTAATGTTTCTGGGAAAAAATAAGACCCCCAGACTTTGTGACCATTAGAATTGAATTTGAATACACATCCACTACTTGATGTTATTTGGTTTTTGATATAATTTTCTTGAAAAACACCAGGTGTACTTATGTTTAGTTTACTTTGCGTTCTTCCAAAACCATAAATATTATTGTCTGAATCGATATCAATATTAAAAAATAGATCATGATCTTCTCCTCCGAAATATGTTCCAAAAATACGATTTCCTTGAGGGTCAAACTTTACTAAAAAGCCATCTGTATTTGAACTTGTAATATTTTCTTGATAAGAATTTGGAGTTGAAATATTATTACTACTACTAGTTATTCCTAAGAAATAAATATTACCATTAGAATCTAATTGGGAGTCAAAAATCCCATCTCCTTTTTCTCCTCCAAAATATGTACCCCATTGTCGTACTCCGTCAGAAGTAAACTTTGCTATAAAACCATCTCTATTTTGGCTACTGGTATTATTTTTTGTAGGTTGGAAAGAACCAGCTGTTGCTATATTTTTGACGCTATCTGTTTCTCCTGATATGAAAATAGATTCATCTAAACTAATAGTTAGTCCATTTATTTCGTCGTAAGTTTCATATCCATAGTAAGTTGACCATTGCCTAATTCCATTTGTATTAAATTTAGCTAAAAAACCATCGTATGAATTGTAAATTAAGTTCCCAGGATCAGATTGATGACTTCCGGGTGAAGCGATGTTTGTTTTACTTAAAGTTGTTCCCGTGATATAAATATTATCATTGTTTGAGACTTTAATTCTATTAATTCTATCCATATTTTGTCCCCCAAAATAAGTTCCCCATACTCTAGTTCCATCAGAATTTAACTTTGTAAAAAAACCATCAAAATCCCATGTTGAAATATTTACATTTTGATAAGCGCCAGATGATGCAATGTTGTTTATACTGTAGGTAATGCCAGCCATATAAACAAAGTCGTCCTTTGCGAATATTGAATTTGCATGGTCAAATCCTTCGCCTCCATAATAGGTTCCCCATAATCTCACAGGTACAGGATCAATTACAATTGTTTTTCCATTAACAGGATTGGTTGAATCAAATCCATAAACATCTTTTTTAATTTTTCGATATCCAACTGCAATCTCCTTTTTACTATTTCCTTCTTCAATCCAGCTTGCCGGAAGTGTTTCTTCTATTTTTCCAAAACGAACATTCATTTGAATTTTATTATCAACTAAATCAGTTTCGGCACCATTAAATTTTAATTGTATATCGGAGATTTTTCCTTTTGGATGAATGATAAAATTGTATTCAACGACTTTTTTTGGATCATTTGGAATTGTAAAAACAACGTCAATATTTGGATAAATGTTTTTGTAGGTAATTTGTTTGAATTGATAAACGCCCGTAATTCCTTCTGGTTTATTAGGAACATTATAGTAATTGTCAAAATCTTTTGATTTTTGTTCTGTAATCACTTCAACTTTTGAACTTGAATGTACAAAATCGATATCAATTCTGTGAAAAGTGTATTCTACGTCAAACTCCGAATTTTCTTCATTATCTTTTTCGGGAATTAAATGCGGAAGTGTTTTGGCTGTTTTTGGAGTTTGTCGACGGGGAGTTTTTTTAACTTCGTATACATCATATGAAAAACCATTTTTCTTTAGCTGAACATTTAATCCATTAGAATTTAGTAAAAATTTGACAGCTTCATTTGGTTTTCCTTTTTGATCGATAATCTGACCTTTATTTTCTTTAAAACCAATAGAATGGTTTTTATCTTGAGCGAATAATTGAATCGAAATGGATAAAAAAACTAAAAGTAATTTGCGTTTTATTATTAGAATTTGATTTACTCAAATGTAATTAAATATCTACAAAATAAAACTAAAAAATGAAAACGCGGACTAATAAAATCTTTTCCTGAAAAGTCTCTAAATATGCTGTATTTTTGCAAAAAAATAATGCCGTCTTGAAAACGAAACTCTTCATTGTTACTCCGCCTTTTACGCAGCTGAATACACCGTATCCGGCAACAGCGTATATAAAAGGTTTTTTGAATACCAAAAATATTGAATCGGTTCAGGCTGATTTGGGTATCGATGTGATTCTGGAATTGTTTTCGAAGAAGGGTTTAATTGATTTGTTTGATTTTTCAAATTTCAGGTTTCAGGTTTCAGGTTCTGAAGTTTCCGATAATTCAAAACGTATTTTTGCTTTGCAGGACGAATACATCAAAACAATTGATGCTGTAATTCAGTTTTTGCAGGGAAAAAATCCAACTTTGGCCTTGCAGATTTGTCAGGAAGATTTTTTACCCGAAGCTTCTCGTTTTGCACAACTGGAAGAACTCGATTGGGCTTTCGGAACAATGGGAACGCAGGATAAAGCCAAACATTTGGCTACTTTATATCTCGAGGATATCTCTGATTTTATTGTAGAATGTGTCGATGAAAATTTTGGTTTTAGCCGATATGCCGAACGTTTAGGCCGAAGTGCCAATTCGTTTGATGAATTATACGAAGCCTTACAGCAGGAACCAACCTACATCGATTCTATTTTAATTTCCATTTTAAAAGAAAAAATGGAAGCGGTAAAGCCCACTTTTTTTCTAATATCTGTTCCTTTTCCAGGTAATTTGTACAGTGCTTTTCGCTGTGCCCAATGGATAAAGCAACATCATCCCGAAGTTAAAATTTCGATGGGTGGAGGTTTTCCGAATACCGAATTGCGTTCGCTCTCTGATGCCCGTGTTTTCGAATTCTTTGATTTTATCACTTTAGATGATGGTGAAGTTCCAATTGAAGAATTAATATTCAATTTAGAAAATCCAAATTCCAATTCATATAAAAGAACTTTTCTACTGGAAAATGGAGCAGTAGTCTACAAAAACAACTCGTTAAAACACGATTATAAACAAGCCTACGTAGGTACTCCGGATTATTCGGATTTGCCTTTGGATAAGTACATTTCGGTAATCGAAATCGTAAATCCAATGCACAGAATGTGGAGTGACGGCCGTTGGAATAAACTTACCATGGCGCACGGCTGTTATTGGGGAAAATGTACTTTTTGCGATATTTCACTTGATTATATAAAGGTTTATGAACCGGTTGCAGCCAATTTGCTGTGTGATCGTATGGAAGATTTGATGCTGCAAACCGGGCAAAATGGTTTTCATTTTGTCGATGAAGCTGCTCCTCCGGCTTTGATGCGTGCTTTGGCGTTAGAAATTTTACGCCGAAAATTGGCGGTAACCTGGTGGACTAATATTCGATTCGAGAAAAGTTTTTCTAAAGATTTATGCCTGCTGTTGAAAGCTTCAGGATGTATTGCTGTTTCCGGTGGTCTGGAAGTGGCCTCTGATCGATTGCTTAAATTGATTGATAAAGGAGTTACGGTAGAGCAGGTTGCAAAAGTGACCCGAAATTTTACCGAAGCCGGAATTATGGTTCATGCCTATTTGATGTACGGATATCCAACGCAAACAGTTCAGGAAACGGTGGATAGTCTCGAAATGGTACGCCAGTTGTTTGAGGCAGGAATTTTACAGTCGGGATTTTGGCATCAATTTGCCATGACAGCCCACAGTCCGGTTGGATTGTATCCGGAGAAATTCGGTGTTATTAAAGTGACCGAAGCAATAGGAACTTTTGCTAATAATGATATTGATTATACCGATTCTACAGGAATCAATCACGATAAATTTAGTTTTGGATTAAAGAAATCACTTTTTAATTTCATGCATGGCATCTGCTTTGATTATGAATTGCAGGATTGGTTTGATTTTAAAATTCCGAAGACAAAAATTGATCCCGATTTTATTTTCAATGCACTTGAAGAAGGAAACGATTTCAATACAAAACCCAATGCAAAAGTAGTTTGGTTAGGCGGAAAACCTTTTGTGGAGGCTTTTACAAAATCTAAAAAAGGAAGAACTTGGGAAATGATGGCTTTTACTTTTCATGATAAAAAAGAAAGTTTCAACATTCAGACGAATAAAGAAGAAGGCGAGTGGCTGGTTGAAATTTTAAGTAAAATTGCCATTTCAAACAGCAAAAATTACACTTTTCAGGAAGTGAAAAATGATTATGAGATAAATTTAGATGATTTTGAATTGTTTTGGTATTCCAAACCGGTTAATACTTTACGGGAGTTTGGATTATTGGTGTTGTAATTCGAAAAAAATCATTAATATTCGACACTCGTTCCGTCATTTGGAATCGAAACTTTGTCCAGAAGATTATTATCAGAAAGAGCTTGCTTTAACTCTGTTCTTGTTGTAGGGCAATGATTTAAAGCCTCTAAATGATTGGCGAAAACTTTTCCGGGTGCAAGTGCAGCAAATTTCAGAATGTCATTCATTCGCATCAATAGGGGCTGACCAATATCTAACCTTGCGGTTCCGCAAGCTACAATCGAAATATCGGGTTTAAACTCAATTAGTACTTTTTGTACATGTTCTGTAAAAATGGTATCAGAGCTAATGTAAACCGATTTTTGATCGGGTAATTCGATATGAAAACCCATTACATTTCCCATTAATTTTGCAATAAAACCATAACCGTGAATGGCCGGGATTCCTGTGATTTTGCCTCCAAAAAATGGCTGAGGCTCCCAATAGTTTAAGGTTTGTATGATGTTTAATCCTCTTTTTGATAAAGCATCTTCATCTTTACTGCTGCAAACAACAGGAATACTTTTTCGTCTTAAGAAAATCTCGCCTGCCTTGTCGATATGATCGGGGTGCAAATGCGTAATCAGACAAATTGTTACTTTACTTAAAATATCTCTGCTGTTTTTAGGCAAGGCAACTAATGGGTTTCTTTTAGGTTTATAACGAAAAATGGTGAAGGGCTGGATCGTTTTTCTTTTCCCTAACATCGGATCGACCAATATGACATCGGTTTCAGTTTCTATAACTAAAGTGGCGTTGCGTAAATGATGTAATTTCATATCGGGGAAAAATTATAGATACTAAAATACAAAAAATATAAAAGAATTAAAAGGGATAAATTACATGGTAAACCGAAATCCAATTCCGTGTAAGTTTTCAATAGTGATGTCTTTTTCGTTGATTAAAATCTTACGAAGACGTGAAATAAAAACGTCCAGACTGCGTCCCATAAAATAATCATCAGTGCCCCAAAGCGAGGTAAGAATCTGTTCTCTTTTTAAAACAGAATTTTTGTTGTCCAAAAATAATTTCAATAATTCAGCTTCACGTTGCGTAAGGCTAATTTTTTCACTTTCATTGAAAAGAACAAAGTTGCTGGTGTCAAATTGATATTTTCCAATTTCATAGACTAGTTTTTCAACGGGGATATTTTTCTGAGAACGTTTTAGGAAAATTTCAATTTTTAAAAGCAATTCCTCAATGCTAAAAGGCTTTACAAGATAATCATCGGCGCCTAAACGCAATCCTTTTATGCGATCCTCTTTTAATGTTTTGGCAGAGAGAAAGATAATCGGAATATCGCTGTTGCTTTTTCTGATTTCAGTAGCCAGCTCGAAACCATCCATTTTAGGCATCATGATGTCAAGGATACAAATGTCAAAATTCTCTTTTTTAAAGTTTTGTAAACCCGTTATTCCATCACTACAATGATGTACGTCATAGTTATTTTGTTCCAGATTGTCTTTGGTCAGGAACGCGAGGGTCTCATCGTCTTCGGTATAAAGTATTTTGAATTGTTTCATTTTTTATAGGGAATTGATAAAGTTATAGTGATGCCTTTTTCCGAATTGTTTTCGGCTTTTATTTTCCAGTTATGCAAGTTGCAAATTTCTTTTACATAATACAAGCCAAGTCCAAAGCCATTTACCTCATTGCTTTTTTCGTTTGGAGCGCGATAGAATTTATCAAAGATAAAGGAAATGTTCTTAGGAGAAACTCCAATTCCATTGTCTTTAAAAGTTAATTTTAAAACAGAGTTTTCGACTGTGATTCCAATTACAACCCGCGACTTTTCGGAGCAATATTTAACCGCATTATCGAGTAAATTATAAACTAAATTGGAGAAATGAAAAACGTCAGTTTCTATTTTATACTCATTGGAGAGCGTTTCAATTTTGACGTTTGCTTCAGGGTATTTTAAAAGAATGTTCTGGATGATTTCTTCAATAATCGGAACAAGTGAAACCGTTTCTTTCTGTAATTCCAGAGGAGCATAATCTGACTTGGCAACATTCAGGATTTTCTCAATATGACCGTTCAGTTTGTGGCTTTGATTGATAATAATGTCAGTATAGGTATAGAGTTTTTTATCGTCTTTAATTGGTTTTTGCTCAATTAAGTATTTCGAGGCAATTAGAATAGAGGATAAGGGTGTTTTAAATTCATGGGTCATGTTGTTGATGAAATCACGCTGCAGTTCCGAGTACTTTTTGTGCTGCAAAAGCGTAAAAATAGAATACACATAAATCAGTAAAATAAGAATCAAAGCAATCGAAAGTATGAACCAAAATCGCATCGAACTAAACAAATAGGTCGTTTCATTTGGAAAACGTATGGCAAAATAATAAACCAAATTTTTATGTTTTGGAAAATAAACCGATTGCTTTACTTTAGTTTTTTCAGATAAAGAAATATAATTTCCATACACCATTTCGTCGCTTTGGCAATTGTACATGGCATACTCAAAGTCGGTGGTGATATTCATTTTTTTGAATTCGTTTTTCAGATAAAATTCTAAAATATCGGGTTCAAAATCATTGTCAATATTTACGATATAATAGTCGTTGGCAATTTTTTGAACGGGGCTTTGTGCAGGCAGCTCATGATTGGTTCCTTCGTATAATTTTTTGGCTACTTCGAGTAAAGCTATATGTGCTTTTTGATTGAGTTTTTTTTGCTCTAAAGTAAAAGCCTCTTTAGTCCAAAGCAATTGTGCCACCAGTATGCTTATAATGGCTATTAATCCTAAGATGATGATGCTATTGAGTTTGTTGAGTTTCAAGAAAAAGGTGTTTTTTGATGGTGTAATATTAATCAAATTTATAGTTAAAAACACCAATTAACAAGTCGTTAACAAAGATTTGAAAGCGGTTAACAGCGTCTTGCTCAGTTCGGGAGTACTTTTGAAATATCATTAACCAATAAAATATTTAGCTATGAAAATGATTAAAATTTCGATGTTGTCTTTGGCATTATGTTTAATGTCTTTTTCGGCGATTGCACCACTAAAATCCATTACTTCAGAAACAAAAGTTACTGCAGTAGCTGCTTCAGCTGTGGTATGGAAAGCAGAAACTATAGATGTGGGTGAAATTCCTCAGGGAACTCCAAAAGTAATTGTTTACGAATTTAAAAATACGGGAAAAACGGCTGTTGTCATTACAAACGTACAAGGATCTTGTGGCTGTACAGCAACAGATTATACTAAAGAACCGGTTTTACCAGGAAAATCAGCTAAAGTAACTGCTACTTACAACGCAGCGAACAAAGGTGGTTTTACAAAAACAGTTACTGTGACTACAAGTGCCGAAAGCACTCCAAAAATCCTTACTCTAAAAGGCACAGTGATTTAAATTTAGAGGTTAGTTATAAAGCAGGAACTCCGGATATCATATGTCTGGAGTTTTTTTTGCTTTTATTTCAGTGATTAAAGGAGCAGTAATATTTTATGCTGTAGGCTAATCTTCGGCAAAACTTTTCTACTTTTATTGTAAAAATAATAGTTATGAAGTTTTTGTCCCCCCTTATTGCTGTTGTCCTTCTTTTTAGCGTTGTTTCCTGTAATAAGAAATCGGAAGTAAAGGGTGAAGAATCGAAAAAAGCAACACAGCACGTCGTGCCGGAACTTAAAATTAAAATTGACAGCTCAGGTATTGTAGGTTTTTATCAGGACTACCCCAATTTGATTAAGTTTCAGGAGGACGTTCTGGCGTTGTACAAAAAACACAATTCTACTCAGTTATGGCTCGACAATAAAGGAGTTGTAGAATTTGGAAATTTATTATTCAACAAATACAAAGGACTGGATCAGGAAGGACTGAAAGCTAATTTTCCTTATAAAGAAAAGATCAGTCCAATATTTGAGCACACTGCTGACAATAAACTATCGAAAGTCGATACCGATTTGATGATTACTAATTTGTATTTCTACTACGTCAAAAAAGTATCCGGAGTAGACGAGAAGACCACAAAGTCCCTGGAATGGCTTTTACCGCGAAAAAAAGTAAACTATCAGGTGTTTTCTGATTCAATTTATAAAAAGGCCACGATTAGCGATGATAGGAAAAGCAAAATGTTCAGTCAGTACTATAAACTTCGCGATGCACTTCATCAATATAGAGAAATAGAGAAAAAAGGAGGATGGAAAACCATTGAAACAGAAGAAGGTTTTAAAAGTTTTAAAACAGGTGACTCTGTAGCCGCTATTGGACAGATAAGGGCGAGACTTTATGCAACAGGTGATTTAAAGGAAAACAATAACAGTAATGTCTGTGATTCCGTTTTAATTGCAGCGGTTAAGAATTTTGAATCACATCATGGCCTAACACCTAAAAATATAATCCTGCCAGAGCATATTGTCGAGCTGAATGTGCCTGTTTCTGATAGAATCAAAACGATTATTGTCAATATGGAACGCTGTCGATGGATCGATCCGGAACTTGAAAAAGGAAAAGAATATATAGAAGTTAATATTCCTGAGTTCAGATTGTATTTAATCCGAAATGGGGAAATTGTTTTTGTGTCGCCGGTAGTGGTGGGCAAAGCGATGACACAAACCGTTATTTTTAGTGGAATGATGAACAATATTGTTTTTAGTCCGTATTGGAATGTACCCACTAGTATAATCAATAAAGAGATCAAACCCGCAATGGCTAAGAACAAGAATTATCTGAGAGAGAAAAATCTTGAATGGAATAACGGTGCGGTTCGTCAGTTACCCGGAAAGAATAATTCGCTGGGTTTGGTGAAGTTTCTGTTTCCAAACTCAAATAACATTTACCTGCATGATACACCTGCCAAAAGTTTGTTCGAAAGAGAAAATAGAGCTTTTAGTCACGGTTGCGTACGTGTAGGGAAGCCTAGAGAACTTGCAATCGAACTCTTAAAGCAAGATCCTTCATGGACCCCTGCACGAATTGATAAAGCCATGCATGCCGGTAAAGAGAACTGGTATACTTTAAAAAGAAAGGTGCCTGTTTATATTGGCTACTTTACCGCCTGGGTAGATCGCAAAGGACAATTGAATTTTTATAAAGACATTTATCAGAGAGACGAAAGTCTGATAAAACTGCTGACAGAAGAATAAAAGAAGTGTTTAAATAGATAGCAAATAGGAAATAATAGATTTAAGTTTGTTTTCTTTTTTATGATTTTCTATACTATGATAGCAAACGTGATACTACCAAATATTTTTGGCGACAATATGGTCTTGCAGCGCAATTCCGCAGTGAAAATCTGGGGTTGGGCGAATCCAAAAGAAGAAATTACACTAGTTTCAAGTTGGGACAATCGGAAGTATCAGGTGATTGTAAATCATCAGGAACAATGGGAGATTGTTATTAAAACTCCCGAAGCTGGTGGTCCTTACACAATTTTGATAAAAGGGAATAGTGAGATTGTACTTAACAATATTCTCATAGGGGAAGTTTGGCTCTGTACCGGACAATCTAATATGGAAATGTCGGCTAGCTGGGGAATCGATAATGGAGAAGAGGAAATGAAAAATGCTGCTGACGCTGCTATTCGCTTTTTTAATGTTCCTCAATTAACATCGGCAGAACTTCAGTATACCCTTTTAGGAAGCTGGACAGAATCAACTCCGGAAACCATGAAAGATTTTAGCGCAATAGGTTATTTCTTTGCGAAACGTTTGCGTGAGGATTTGAAAAATGTTCCTGTCGGATTGATATCTTCCAATTGGGGAGGAACTACGGCAGAAATCTGGATACCAAGCGAAGTTGTTCAGAATGATCCTGTCTTACTTGAAAGTGCCAGAAAATTTAATGAGCAGGAATATGAGCCACGTCAACCCGGTCGTGCCTATAACGCAATGATTCACCCAATTGTTGGATTTAAAATAGCCGGAACTATTTGGTATCAGGGAGAGTCAAATGTGGGATCTCTGATTTATGATGAAATTCTGACTGCTTTGATCGCCTCCTGGCGGGAAGTCTGGAAAGACGAATTCCCTTTTTATTATGTTCAAATTGCTCCCTATAAAACCGGAAGTAATAATTTCTTCAATGTCATTTTAAGAGATTCACAAAGAAAATTGCTTCATAAAGTTCCTAAAACCGGGATGGTCGTAATCAGTGATGTCTCAGACGTGAAAGAGATTCATCCAAAAGATAAAAAATCAGTAGGAATCCGTCTGGCGAATTTGGCTTTGGCTGAAACCTATAAAATCAAATCGAATTTGGTAAACGGACCACTCTTTAAGGATTTTATAGTAGAAGAGAATGAAATAATAGTTTCTTTCGATGCTGCTGACGGATTGCATTTTAAGAATAAAAACTCCAGTCAGTTTGAAATGGCTGGAGCAGATGAAATTTTTTATCCAGCCGAAGCTTCTATACTAAGGGATCAGGTCATTTTGACCAGTAAAAAAGTGTCGAGCCCTGTAAAAATTCGTTTTGCTTGGGGAAATACTATTCAGTCTGATCTTTTCAATGAAGTGAATCTGCCTGCTTCTTGTTTTGTTACCGATTGAAAGTTGAAATGCCGCAAAAGGAATTTGTTTTTTTTTCTATCTTTAAAATTATAAAATGTACACCCTTTAAAATATAATAATGAAATACAACAGATGTGGAAAAAGTGGATTGCTGCTGCCGCAGATTTCTTTAGGATTGTGGCATAACTTCGGATCAGTAGATAATTTTGATACTGCAGAATGCATTGCTGTGGAGGCTTTTGATAAAGGAATTACACATTATGATCTGGCTAATAATTACGGACCAGTTCCGGGATCGGCAGAAACTAATTTTGGAAAGATTCTCTGGCATAATTTTCAGGGAAATTTAAGAGACGAAATTATTATTTCAACAAAGGCCGGTTATACGATGTGGGACGGACCTTATGGAGATTGGGGCTCCCGAAAATATTTGTTATCGAGTCTGGATCAGAGTTTGAAAAGAATGAAAGTTGATTATGTGGATATTTTTTATTCGCATCGCCCTGACCCGGAAACTCCAATTGAAGAAACCATGATGGCTTTAGATTATGCGGTGAGAAGCGGAAAAGCTTTGTATGTGGGAATAAGCAACTATTCGGCAGAGCAAACCAGTGTTGCGGTTGATGTTTTAAAACACTTGGGAACACCATGTTTGATTCATCAGGCAAAATATTCCATGCTGGAGCGTTGGGTAGAAAACGGTTTGCTTGATGTTCTGGACGAAAAAGGAGTAGGGTGTATCGCCTTTTCTCCTTTGGCTCAAGGACTTCTTACGGATAAATACTTAAACGGAATTCCGGAAAACTCCAGAGCACATAATCCAAACGGGCATTTGAAAGAAGATGAGGTTACGGAAGGACGCATCCAAAAATTAGTTCGGTTGAATGAAATTGCTAAAAACAGAAACCAGTCTTTGGCTCAAATGGCTTTAGCGTGGCTCCAAAAAGACAAACGAATTACTTCGGTCTTGATCGGAGCAAGTTCTGTACGTCAATTGAATAATAATATAGAGTGTTTGCAAAATCTTGATTTTACACAAGATGAATTAAATGCAATCGAGGAAATTTTAGCATAAGCCAATTTTTAGATTCCCGGAAAAAGACATATCCCTGCGCTACAGTCTGAACACAAATTGCACTAATTTGCACAAATTTTAATTGGTCAGCCTGGTTTGTGAAATTAATTTCACAAACAAATTAGTGGCGATTTGTGTAATTCGTGTTGTTTTTTATACTTGTGTCCACACGATAGCCCCCTGGTGCGTCTTTTTTTGTGCCAAGCTTATCAGCATTCTTAAAAAGGGTTTTCTATAGATCTTAAGCTGGTCGGTAATAGAAGCTCTTATTTAGTATAGCACATTGTGATTTGATTTTTAGTTAAGCATAGTGAAGCTTTTTTGAGAAAGCCTGTTCGAAATGGAACAGGCTTTTTTTGTTTTTAGTAACAGCTGTTTTAGGGGTAAAGCGGTTGTGTTTTTAGATGTGTCCCATGTTTTTTTGGGTTGTGGTTTTTGTAGGAATTTTTACTTTTTGAAATTATCCTTTTTCGTGTTATATGTGTTTTTTGAATTTTGTCTTTATTTTTATTGTTTTATAATATACCCTGTTTTTTGATGGGTATATTGTTTGTAAGATTTAAATTTTGATGTTTTTAAGTTAATTTTTACTTGTTGTTTTGTTTTTGCCTTTAATTTTTTAATGTTTTTGTTAAAATGTAGTTGTTGATTTTTTAAAAAAGAATAACTAATAATGCCAAATAACGATTATAGAGAGGCTAATTTTTGTAATCCATAATTCTTCTTTAAAAACAGTAGAAAAGTAGATTTGGATTCTTTTACTCATACAAAAGTTAATAAATTCGCTACTGAAAATGAAGGAGTTTTAGAGGGAATAAGAGGTTTTAAAAGTGGCTTATAGTATTCAATTACCTATATAAAAGATTAACTAACCAGAATCAATTAATAACCAAAACCAATTAAAACATGAAAAAAGTATTGCACATTTTAGCCGTGATGTTAACGAGTTCTTTTGCTTTTGCCCAAGAGGAAACTGAGGCTGCGACTTCACCGGCAACCACTTGGGGAGGATCAGCAGATGCGTATTATAAATATGATTTTTCAAAACAGATGAATGGATTGACAAGTTTTACAAATTCTCAGGACTCATTCGAATTAGGGATGGCCTCTGTTCAGGCTGGACATACCTTCGGAAAAGCTTCGGTTTTTGTCGATTTAGGCTTTGGGAAGAGAGCGGGGGAGTTCTCCTATAACGAAACAACAGATAAAGATATAAATGCAAAATTTTTAATTAAACAATTATTTTTTACCTATCAGGTTACTGATAAATTTAAGTTTGTTGCAGGTAGTTTCGGAACTCATATCGGGTATGAAGTACTGGATGCGATCGGGAATAAAAACTACAGCATGTCTTATGCTTTTTCGTATGGTCCTTTCTTTAATACTGGACTAAAAGCGCAATATACATCAGGCAAGTTCACCGCGATGCTTGGTATCACAAACCCAACCGACTTTAAGTCGGCAATGGATGCAGGTTCAAGTCAAAAAACATACATAGCACAAGTGGGGTATATCGGAGACACAGGCAGTGCTTATTTGAATTTTACTTCAGGTAGCAGTAATCCTGCTTCTGAGGAGAATAAAACGCAAATTGATTTTGTAGCCTCTAAAGCGATAACGGATGCCTTTTCTTTAGGATTTAATGCTACTTATGCTAAAACAAATAATGATATTGACAGTGCACTAGATGGTGATTGGTTTGCTTTGGTAGGATATGCAAATTATGCTTTTAAACCATCATTGAGCTTGGCTTACCGTATGGAATATTTCGATGCGAAAGATGCTGCGGCCAGTTTGGGTACCTTAACAGGGTCGAATGTTTTTGCCAACACCGTTTCTTTAAATTACAAGGTAGGGAAACTAACAATTATCCCGGAATTACGATACGACGCTGCTTCTCAGGATATTTTTTTGGATAAAGATGCTGCTCCAACAGGAGGATCATTCTTCGGATTAGTCGCTACAACATACTCTTTCTAGAGATAAAGATTGATATTTTTTTTTTTTTTTGGAGCTGTCAAAACCTATCTTGTGTTTTGGCAGCTTTTTTATGAGAGTCTTTTTGTATTGCACTATTCTCACGGTTTTCTGCTAAGTATTTTTACATTGTAATTTAGATTAGTTGTGCTATTCCTTTTTGGTGTATCAAAATGCCGAAATGGATACTTAGAAAAAAATGCTTCACTTTTATAAGACGTCAGGTTTTTTATAATAAAAAAAGTGCATTTCTAAAATTTAGAAATGCACTTTTGTGCTTGATTGTTATTGTATTACTGAAGCTGTTTTTTGTAAATCGAATAAATAGTATCTATTGTTTTTCGATCTAAAGTTGCAGTTGTGTCAGTTTGAATATAATGTAATTTGAATGCCATGATAGCTGCTGAAAGATTTTTGGTATTAAATCCGATAATTCTCAGTGCAGGCTCAATCTTAAAATCAAAAGGTGCTTCCTCAAGAACTTCGTCCGGCCAGATTCCAAATCCTTTTTCAGCCAGGGTTTTCCAAGGGAATAGAGCACTTGGGTCTCGTTTTCTTCCCGGAGCAATATCAGAATGTCCCAATATGTTTTGAGTAGGGATGTTATAGTCTTTCTTTAATTTTGTTAAAAGCGCTACTAAACTACTAATCTGTGCTTCTGTGAAAGGTTTAAAGCCGTTATTGTCAAGTTCAATTCCGATAGAAGAAGAGTTTAAATCTGTATTTTTTCCCCAAGTTGATGCTCCTGCATGCCAGGCTCTTAGATAATCGTTTAGCATTTGAACTACTTTTCCGTTTTCAGAGATAATATAGTGAGCACTTACCTGAGTTCGGGTCTTGGTAAAAGTATTGATCGTTTGCTGAAGAGAATCCTGAGCGGTATGATGTAGGATAATGAAACTTGGTTTTCTTAAGTTGAAGTTTACTGTTCCAATCCATTCGGTACTTATACCATTTAGTAAAGAAGTTGATCCTGTTTTAGATAAAGTATCTTTTACTATGCCAAGTTGTTGTGCATAAGTAGTGTCGATAACTACAGGGCTTACTACTGGAATTGGTTGGGCTTCTTTACTCGTAATTTGTCCCTCTAAAGTTTTAAGCTGCTGATCGTAAACTTTTTCGGTGTTTTTATAAGGATTTGTGGAGCAAGAAGTAATAATAATTGCTAAAATCAGGTAACAAAAATGTTTTTTTGCCATGGCCAGTTGCATTTTTTTAGATGAGGTTGAAACAATTAGTCCTGTGTTTTGGTTGTTTCGGAGTCTTCTTTAACTTCTTTTGAATCTTTATCTTTTGAGTCTTTTTTCTTTTTTGATTTAGAGGTCTTTTTGATCTCTTTAAAATTATCCATGAATGCAGTATACTTTGGAATCTGATCCGGATTTAAAAAAGCAGTTATTTTTTTAGTAGTACTTTCTCTTAATGCTTTAATCTGTTCGATTTTTTGATCCTGATTACTGCTTTCATTTTTTAATAAGATGCCCTGCTCTCTCATGCTGTCTATTAAAACATTTCCAATAGCTATAGCTTGTAGTTCGTCAAGGTTTACTTCCGGTTTCATTTGCTCTACAATTTTACCAACAGTCTCTTCAACAGGTATTTCTTTTGGTTTACTGGTATTTGGCTGAGGACCTCCCATCATGCTTCTGTCCATACCCATTCCGCCGCCTCGTCCGTAGCCATTACCATAACCGCCACCACCGTAACCATTATTGTAACCATTTCCGTATTGAGCTGAAACAGAGTTAAAGCACAATAACGCGAAAAACAAAATAAATAAAGATTGTATAGGTTTCATAAAAGTGTATTTATTAAAAATTGTTTAGCGTAAATTTAAGCAGGTTCTCCGTATAAATCAAATTCTGTTGCTTCTATTATTCTTATATTAACAAATTCTCCCGTTTTTACATAATGTTTAGACGCATCAATCAAAACCTCATTATCAACATCCGGGCTGTCAAATTCTGTTCTGCCTACAAAGTGAGCTCCTTCTTTTCTGTCAATAATACATTTGAAAACCTGTCCAATTTTTTCCTGGTTTAAATCCCATGAAATTTGTGACTGTAATTCCATTATTTCATTTGCTCGTGCTTGTTTTACATCATCCGGAACATTGTCTTCCAATAAGTAAGCGTGGGTGTTTTCTTCGTGAGAATAAGCGAAACAACCCATTCTGTCAAATTTCATTTCCTGAACAAAATCTTTCAAAATCTCAAAATCTTCTTGAGTTTCGCCAGGATACCCAACAATTAAGGTAGTTCTAATAGCCATTCCCGGAACCGCAGCACGGAAATCTTTCAATAATTGTGTTGTTTTTGCCTGAGTAGTACCGCGGCGCATTGATTTTAAAATCGAATCAGAAATATGTTGTAACGGTATGTCTATATAATTACAGATTTTAGGCTCGCGTTTCATTAATTCTAAAACATCCATTGGAAAACCAGTAGGATAAGCATAATGAAGACGAATCCATTCGATACCTTCAACATTGGCTAATGCTTCCAGAAGTTCGGCAAGATTTCTTTTTTTATAGAGATCAAGACCGTAATATGTTAAATCCTGAGCAATTAAGATTAATTCTTTAACGCCATTTTTAGCTAAACCTTGAGCTTCTTTAACCAATTTTTCAATAGGTTGAGAAACATGCGAACCTCTCATTAACGGAATAGCACAGAAACTGCAAGGTCTGTCGCAGCCTTCCGCAATTTTTAAATAAGCATAATTCTTTGGAGTTGTAGTTAAACGCTCTCCAAGTAGCTCGTGTTTATAGTCAGCACCAAGAGCTTTAAGCAGCTGAGGCAATTCAGTTGTGCCAAAATATTGATCGACATTTGGAATTTCCTTTTCTAAATCTGGTCTGTAACGTTCAGACAAACATCCGGTAACGAAAACTTTATCTACTAATCCTTTGTCTTTTTTATCAGCATATTCCAAAATCATGTTTACCGACTCGGCTTTTGCATTGTCAATAAAACCGCAGGTGTTGATCACAATAATGTTTCCTTCTTCCTTAGCAGGTGCTTCATGTTGTACTTCTTTGCCATTAGCACGAAGTTGTCCCATTAGCACTTCACTGTCATATACATTTTTCGAACACCCAAGAGTGATTACGTTAATTTTGTTCTTTTTTAAAGACTTGGTTCTCATACTTTTATAAATTGGAGTGCAAAATTACACTTTTTTATTCAAACACCGCTTGTTTCCTTTTCTTTTAGGTGATTTTTATGAAGCTTATCCTGCTGTTTGCTATATCTTTTGTGTCCGCTGCGGCAGACACAAAAGGATGTCGCTTCCATCAGGGCTAAAAAAAAATCCGTCAAGTAAGAGCCTGACGGAGATTTTAATTTATTCTATTTATTTTTAATTACAATTCAAATAATAAAGTAAGCGTAACGTTGTTTAGTTTTGAGGTAACATTTGCTCCATCTTTAAATCCGGTTGCAAAAAATCCCTGGTTCGATTTTCTTTCTAAATAGGAATAAGCTAAATCGACTTTAGTGCTTCCAAAATTATACCCTAAACCACCTGAGTAACTGTTTAAGTCTCCAATTGTAGTTCCGTCTTTGTATGGGCTCTCTTCAAAACGATATCCACCGCGCAGGCTTAATTGTTTTATTTTATATTCGGCACCTACTCTTAATTCACCTGCATTGGTCAATTGATTGCTTAGTTGATTGTTGATTCCTGTAAAATCACGGCCAGGTTTGTATTTGGTATTGCTATAGTCTTTTATGGCATAGTCAATACTGATTAATGCGGATTTTCCAAAAACATAAGCGGCACTGAAAGTGGTTTTTCCCGGAGTTTGTAAGGTGTAGCGTTCGTAAATATTAACTACGTCAGGATTAACGGACTTATTAATAGGTTGTCCGCCAGTTGCTCGCATGGTTGTGTATAAACTTTGTGAAAGTTCATCGTAAAGTTCGTACCAAGTGTTGGATTCGTAAGCCAGTCCAAGTCGGAATTCTTTAGTGACTTTGGCGATAGCTCCAAGTTGAAAAGAGAAGCCATTTCCGTAGGTGTAAAGGTTGTTGTTGAAGCGTAAACTTGATATCGTTGGGGTTGATATCGTTGGGTTGTCATTGTCTTCGTAAAAACTACTGGATCTTCTGTAATCCGTGATATGCACATTTAGATTAGCACCTAAATAAAGTCTGTCTTTGTAGGAAGTTGCTATGTTGAAGCTTAATTTACTATTGTATCCGCTGGTGAAAATTTCATTTTCTTGGTAATAATTTCCTTTTCCCGGGGTATTTCCTGCAGGTACATTTGTGGTGTATGTACTGTTCGGGTTATTCGGGTCAGAAGCGTTTATGACGAATCCCTGGTAACCCAGCATGGCTTGTTGAGCAGAGAATCCCGATAGATTTCGGTATTGACCATTTGGTAAGTTCGAGCCTAAATAGCGATAAAGGTCGCTAATTGATTCGTTATTGGCCAGGTTTACAAATTCTTGTGGCACTGGTGCTCCTCCGTTTCCGTTATTAGCATAAGATAAAAAATAACCGTCAATAGAATTTGTTGGGTTTGTTCCTACTGAAACAATTCTGTTGTTGAAGTTATTGGTGTTTTCGTAAGAAGCTCCAATGGCAATCTTCTTCCAGTTGTTGCTTGGGTTGTGATCGTGAAAAACAAAAACAGCACCCGCCTGATTTAGGGTAAAAGAATTTTTGCTATCGCTAATTTCTGTTCCAAAATAGTTTGAATTGTTTTTGATGTTTTGATTGCTAAAACTTACTCCAACCTGATTATTAGAGAATATTGCCGATCCTGCAGGGTTTACGGAAATGGCTGAAAAATCTCCTCCAACAGCTCCAAAAGCACCACTCATGGCTCTAAATCTTGCAGTTCCGGTTAAATTGTCTTGCGCATAACGTACAGCATCTGATACTTCCTGAGAATGTGAGACGCTGGCAGTTAGTCCTGTAATAAGTAGGAATAATATTTTTTTCATTTGGATAGTTTTTAGTATGATTTTGTGATTAACGAAAGAGGCGATTATCTTCTTCCGCCTCCTCCGCCACTGTATGATCTTCCGCCGCCGCCGCCGCCGCCACCGCTATATGATCTTCCTCCACCGCTGCCGCCGCTATTCATAGAACGGGATGGGCTAGGAGAGTAGCTTCTTGTTGGTGCAGAATTGTTATTGTTGTAGTTGTAACTTCTGTTAGTGTTGTTGTAGTAATTACTTGATGATCTTCTGTTGCTGTAATCGGCGCTATTGTATTGAGTTGTGTTTCCTCTGTTGGTAAAGGTAGGTGAGGAGTTGTTGTATGTTCTTCCGTTTACAGATGCATTTCTTCTTGAATCAGAGAAATCACTTCTGTTTGTGCTATAGGTTCTATTGCTGTTATAGCTGCGGTTAGTGTTGGTGTAGTCTCTGTTAGAGTTGTAAGTTCTATTGGTGCTGTATCCTCTGTTTGTGATATAGTTTCCGGAAGAATAGTTTCTTCCTCCATAATAAGCTGCTGAACCTCTTCTTCCATAGTTATAAGAATAGTTGTTGTATCCGTATCTGTGACCAGATCCCCAATAACCAGGGTAGCCCCATCCTGGGTGTCCCCATCCGCCTCCCCAGTAGCCAGGGTAGCCCCAATAGTTGTCCCAGTATCCTCCGTAACCCCAACCATAGTAAGGGTATCCGTAGCCAAAACCAAATCCTAACGACCATGAAGGGTTAGAATATACGTTTACAGAAACATCAGTGGTTGCACTTCCCCAGGCAGGGTAGTTGCTAACGGTTTTTGTGCTGTCATTTACAGCATAATTGCCATAGCTGTCAACATCTGTGAAAATTTCCGTTGGCTGATTGTCGTCTTGTAAGGATCTAAAGTAATCTTTATATTGATTATTTGTGGTATTTGCTTGAGCATACGTTCTTGGTGAACCTCCGTAAATTCCATCGTTGTCATGATAGGAAGTGTTTTGGTAAGAACCACACGATGCTAGTAGAAAACTCAATAATCCAATTAAGTAAAAATGACTTGAGTTTTGGCGGAAAGAAATAGAAGTTTTCATATCTGTGGTGTTTTTTATTGTTGCACATTACAAAAATAGTTAGTTTTGTCAAACTATTTAGTTAAAATTATTAAAACAAAATTTGTGCCAAACTATTCGATATGAGTAAGAACCTCACTACAAGATCAGAAGATTATTCAAAATGGTATAACGAGCTGGTTGTAAAAGCGGATCTAGCTGAAAATTCAGGAGTTAGAGGCTGTATGGTTATTAAGCCGTACGGATACGCTATTTGGGAAAAAATGCAGGCGGAATTGGATCGAATGTTTAAAGAAACAGGACATCAAAATGCATACTTTCCTTTATTTGTGCCTAAAAGCATGTTTGAAGCAGAAGAAAAAAATGCTGAAGGATTTGCAAAAGAATGTGCTATTGTAACGCACTATAGATTAAAAAATGATCCGGATAAACCCGGAAAGCTAATGGTGGATCCGAACGCTAAATTAGAGGAAGAGCTTATTGTTCGTCCAACAAGTGAGGCGATTATTTGGTCTACTTATAAAGGATGGGTTCAGTCTTATAGAGATTTACCTTTGTTAATTAATCAGTGGGCCAATGTGGTGCGCTGGGAAATGCGTACGCGTTTGTTTTTAAGAACTGCTGAGTTTTTATGGCAGGAAGGGCATACCGCGCATGCAACAAAAGCAGAAGCATTAGAAGAGTCTGAAAGAATGATGCATGTTTATGCTGATTTCGCACAGAACTTTATGGCGATTCCGGTTGTGAAAGGTTTTAAAACCGAAACGGAGCGTTTTGCTGGTGCTGATGAAACCTATTGTATTGAGGCTTTAATGCAGGATGGAAAAGCATTACAGGCTGGAACGTCTCACTTTTTAGGTCAGAATTTTGCAAAAGCATTCGATGTTAAGTTTGCGAATGCTGAAGGAAAACAAGAACATGTTTGGGGAACTTCCTGGGGAGTTTCGACCCGTTTGATGGGGGCGTTGATCATGACGCATTCAGATGATCAGGGATTGGTATTGCCTCCAAATTTGGCGCCAATACAAGTTGTGATTGTTCCAATTTATAAAACGGATGAGCAGTTGGCTGAAATTACCGCTGCGGTTAATGAGCTAACGGCTAAATTGAGAAAATTGAAAATCTCCGTTAAGTATGACGACCGAACCACTCAAAAACCAGGATTCAAATTTGCGGAATGGGAATTGAAAGGGGTGCCGGTTAGAATTGCTGTTGGTCCAAAAGATTTAGAAAATGGAACTTTTGAAGTTGCCAGACGTGATACATTGACAAAAGAGACGGTTTCTGGTGAAGGAATTGTTACTTATATAAATGATCTTTTAGAGCGGATTCAGATTGATTTATACAATCGTGCCTTAAACTACCGAGATACTCATATTACGGAAGTGAATAGTTTTGAGGAATTTAAAGAGGTTTTAGACGGTAAAGCAGGATTTGTATCGGCTCACTGGGATGGTACTGCTGCGACTGAAGAAAAAATAAAAGACTTGACAAAAGCGACAATTCGTTGTATTCCTTTAGATAGTAAAGAAGAGGCGGGAACCTGTGTGTTTACTGGTAATCCTTCCTCAAAAAGAGTGTTGTTTGCAAAGGCATATTAATTTTTTTTAATTTTTTTTGCATCAGGTATTGTACATCTTAAAAATAGTTGTATTTTTGCATCCGCATTAGAGAAGCAGGCCCGTTCGTCTATCGGTTAGGACGCATGGTTTTCATCCATGTAAGAGCGGTTCGATTCCGCTACGGGCTACTACTTTTACTGTGAAATTGTTCTTTAAATTATGAGAATTAAAATGGCCCGTTCGTCTATCGGTTAGGACGCATGGTTTTCATCCATGTAAGAGCGGTTCGATTCCGCTACGGGCTACAATAATACCTCTATTTAAGTATAGAAAAACTTAGAACGATAATGGTCTGTTCGTCTAGGGGTTAGGACTCCAGGCTTTCGTCCTGGTAACAGGGGTTCGATTCCCTTACAGACTACAAAATTAGTTGTAAATAAGTTTTGTAAAATGAAAATTGGTGTCTCGGTTTTTGTTTTATTAGTTAAAACCAAAGTGATTGTTTTGCAATTGTGGGAGGTTTTTCTTTTTTAACTAGTATTTATAATAATTATTACATCTAAAATTAAAACAAAATGGCAAATCATAAGTCAGCATTAAAAAGAATCAGAAGTAACGAAAAAAGAAGAGTTCTTAACAGATACCAACATAAAACTACTCGTAACGCTATTAAAGCATTAAGATTAGCTACTGATAAATCTGATGCTTCTTCTAAATTATCAACTGTAATTTCTATGATTGATAAATTAGCTAAAAAGAATATCATTCATGATAATAAAGCTTCTAACTTGAAGTCTAAATTAACTAAACATGTTGCTAAATTGTAATTAATTGCAATTTCCTAAAAATATAAAAAGTCCTCTTTGAGGACTTTTTTTTGTTTGTAATATTCAGGTAATTTTTAAAGTAAAAAATCTAAATTCCAATAGTGCTTGATTGAGATTTGAGATTTGGAATTTAGAATTTAGAATTCCAGGGTTAGATTCCGATTTTCTTTTTAAGATATTCCAGCATAGGCTGAGTAATTGGTTTTGAAAGAAAATCAATTATAATGGGGTATTTTTTAGCTTTGGCCAGGTCATCTGGGTCAATAGTGGAAGAAAGCACAATTACACTTGCGGTATTGAATTCTTTGTAAGCTGGAGAGGTAAAGTGATCTAGGAATTCCCAGCCGCCCATTACCGGCATGTTTAAGTCTAAAAAAATCAATTCCGGTTTTTTGTTTGCTTTGTTTTTATTGTTGGTGTATTTAAGTGTGTTGAAATGGTGCAATGCTTCTTCTCCATTTTGAGCTGTGATAATTTCGTTGGAGAATGATGACTTCGAAATTACTTTTTTGCATAACATCAACGTGATTGGATCATCGTCAATACATAAAATTTGCTCGAGCATATGAGTTAGTTTTTGAATGTTATTGTAAATGTGGTGCCTTTGTTGACTTCGCTATCAATGCTGATTGTTCCTCCCATCGTCTCAACTTGTGATTTTACAAGGTATAAGCCGAGACCTTTGCTGTCGGGGTAGTTGTGGAATCGTTGGTATAGCCCAAAGACTTTATCGCGGTTTCTTTCTAGGTCAATTCCAATTCCGTTATCTTTGAAAGTTAGAATTGCTTTGTGGTCGATTTGTTCTGCTGTAATGGATATTTTTAGTTTTCTATTTTCTGATTTGTATTTTATCGAATTGGTTAGTAGGTTTAGTAAAATGCTTTCGATATAAGCTTTGTTTGTGTTTAGCAGCGGGACTTTGTCGAATTTGAGTTTTATGATTGGTTTGTGTAGTTCGATTTGGAAAGAAAGCTGGCTAAATACGTTTTCGAAAACTTCTTGTAGAGAGACTTCTTCTTTTTGCATTGAAGGGTTGTCCTTGATGATAATGACTTTTACAAGGTCATTGATAGTTTCGTTTAATAAATGTGTTGATTTGGTAAATCCGGTAAGGATTTCTTCGAGTTCTTCATTCTCAATAGGGATGTCTTCGATAAGATTTAAGAGTCCGATTAAGTTGGATAACGGCGCACGTAAATTGTGTGAAGTAATGTAGGAGAATTGTTTTAGGTCTTTGTTGTTTTGAGTTAATTCACGAATTAGGTGTTCTTTTTCTGTTTCTAGTTTCTTTTCGTCTGTAATGTCTCTTTGTATGGAAATCCAGTGTGAAATTATGCCTTCGGTGTTAAAAATGGGAATCATTGAAAAGCGTACCCAATATTCCTCTTTTGATTTGGTGTAGGTAATAGTTTCGATTAAGCACTCCTCTTCGTTTTTTATAGCTTTTAAGAGTTTTTTTAATTCTTCTGAATCTGATTTTGGTCCTTTGAAAATATTTGGTGATTTTCCTATTATTTCATTTGATAAATATCCTGACATTTGTGAAAAAGCAGGGTTTACATAAACAATTTTAGGTATTTTTCGGTCTGTTGAATTGGCTTCTGTTATTAATATTGAGTCTTTAGATTGTGTAATTACTGTTTCTAAAAGTCTTAAACGTTGTTCTTCTTCCTTTTGTTTGGTGATGTCTTGAATGGCTCCGATCATTCGTATAGCTCTTCCGTTTTCATCTTTGAGTAAAAAACCTCTGTCTAAAACGTATTTGTAGCTCCCGTCTGCGCATTTAAAACGGTACTGGTCTTGCCATTTTTCTGTTTTTTGTTCAATAAAAGAGTATAGTTTGATAGACATTCGGATGCTGTCTTCGGGATGTATTTTGTCAAACCACCATTTAGACGTTTTTCCAACTTCTTTCGGATTATATCCAAAAACGCTTTCTATTCCTTTGTTCCAGTTTATGCTGTCTTCCTGGATTTTCCAGTCCCAAATTGTGTCACTTGTTGCTTTAGCAACAATGTCATATTTTTCGTTTGATTCTTTTATTTCTTCGTTTGTTTCTTTTAGTTTTTTGAAAATTGTAATGCTTTTTCTTTCGTTTTTAGAAAGTATGTATTTGAAAAACAAGGCCGTAGTTAAAATGAAAAAAATGTCCTTTAAGAAAAAAACAGTATAATAATCGGTCTTTGAAAAGTAAGTTGTGAGTAATTTATGACAGATGATTGCCACAAATAACGATATGATAATATAAACTAGAGTAATTTGTAGAGTTTTACTTTTCATCACTCAAATATAGTTAATTTAACTATAATTAAACAATAAGAAAAGTTCAATTTAGACTTAAATTTACATTGTTTTTGGGGAACTAAATACTTGTCTTTACGCAAACTATCGCAGAAACGTTTTTTATATCAAAATAAAGTGTACCTTTGCACCCATTAAAAATCACAGATGGAATCTATTAGAAACATTGCAATTATTGCCCACGTCGATCACGGTAAAACCACTTTGGTTGATAAAATTATGTATCACTGTCAATTATTTCGTGACAACGAAAACACAGGTGATTTAATTCTTGATAATAACGATTTAGAGCGTGAGAGAGGTATTACTATTACTTCAAAGAACGTATCGGTTCAATATAAAGGAACAAAGATCAATATTATTGACACTCCTGGCCACGCGGATTTTGGAGGTGAAGTAGAACGTGTATTGAACATGGCCGATGGTGTATGTTTGCTAGTGGATGCTTTTGAAGGTCCAATGCCACAAACTCGTTTCGTATTACAAAAAGCGATTGACTTAGGTCTTAAGCCTTGTGTAGTTATCAATAAAGTTGATAAAGAAAACTGTACTCCGGAAGAAGTTCATGAAAAAGTTTTTGACTTAATGTTCGAATTAGGAGCAACTGAAGAGCAATTGGATTTCCCAACGGTTTACGGTTCTGCTAAAAACAACTGGATGTCTGACGATTGGAAAAACCAAACAGAAAACATCGAGCCTTTATTAGACATGGTTTTAAACAATGTGCCTGCTCCTAAAGTTTCTGAAGGAACTCCACAAATGTTGATTACATCTTTAGATTTCTCTGCTTTTACCGGGCGTATCGCTATTGGTCGTTTAGAGAGAGGTGTTTTGAAAGAAGGTATGCCGATATCTTTAGTAAAAAGAGATGGTGCTGTAACGAAATCAAGAATTAAAGAATTACACACTTTTGAAGGTCTTGGACGTAAAAAAGTTCCGGAAGTAATTGCAGGAGATATTTGTGCTATAGTTGGTGTTGAAGGTTTTGAAATTGGTGACACTATTGCAGATAACGAAAACCCTGAAGGTTTAGCTTCTATTGCTATTGATGAGCCTACAATGAGTATGTTGTTTACAATCAATGACTCACCTTTCTTTGGTAAAGAAGGTAAATTTGTAACTTCTCGTCATATTAGAGAAAGATTGACAAAAGAATTAGAGAAAAACTTAGCGATGAAGTTAGGTGAAACTGATTCTGCAGATAAATTCATGGTTTTTGGCCGTGGAGTACTTCACTTGTCTGTTCTTATTGAGACAATGAGAAGAGAAGGTTATGAGTTGCAAATTGGTCAGCCACAAGTTATCATTAAAGAAATTGATGGTAAAAAATGTGAGCCAATTGAGGAGTTAACAATTGATTTACCAGAAAATCTTTCAGGTAGAGCCGTTGAGTTCGTAACACTTCGTAAAGGTGAAATGTTAAGTATGGAGACTAAGGGTGAGCGTATGATTATTAAATTTAATATTCCATCACGTGGAATTATTGGTTTAAGAAATCAGTTGCTTACGGCTACTGCCGGTGAAGCTATTATGTCACACCGTTTTATTGGATATGAGCCTTTCAAAGGAGAAATTGCCGGACGTAACAAAGGTTCATTGATTTCTATGGAAAAAGGAAAAGCTATTCCTTATTCTATCGATAAATTGCAAGATCGTGGTAAGTTTTTTGTTGAGCCAAATGCCGAAATTTACGAAGGACAGGTAATTGGTGAAAACTCTCGTGGTGATGATATGTGTGTAAACGTAACTAAAGAGAAAAAACAATCTAACGTTCGTTCTTCTGGAAATGATGAAAAAGCGAGAATTATTCCTCCGATCATTTTCTCATTAGAGGAAGCATTAGAGTACATTCAGAAAGATGAGTATGTAGAGGTTACTCCAAAGTCTATTCGTCTTAGAAAGATTTATTTGACTGAAACGGATAGAAAAAGATTTAAAATCTAATTTATCCTGTAAATAAAACAAAAGCCATTCGATATACTCTTCGAATGGCTTTTTTTATTGCTCAATATTTTGGGTGAAACGGGTATTTCGAATACCCAATCGGAAGTTGTGTAATTTATCTTTTTAAGCTGAAGTGACCTTTTATGACTCTGCCATTAACAAATTGAAGGTTGAACCAATAGTCATCTGCTGGCAATTGCTGATTATTAAACTGGCCGTTCCAGCCCAGCGTATTTTGATCCATTTGTTTGAGTAATTTTCCATAACGATCAAAAATGAATATTTTGTAAACCGGAAGCTGATCAGAGTTTTTAATTAACCATAAATCATTATAACCATCTCCATTTGGAGTAAAGAATCTTAGGTAGTCCGCAATGTAAACCTGATATTGGTTTGATGGTCCGCAGCCGTTTTTGTCTCTTGCGATAGCATTGTAAACTCCGGGTCTGACATTAGTGAATAATGGGGCATCCTGAAAAAAACTTCCATCCAATGAAAATTCATAATTACCAACCCCTGTGTATTGAATTAAAACTGAATTCTCATCACCGGAGAAATCTTTTACAGATGCACCAGTTATAGCTGCAGGTTCTGAAAGTATTACTTTGAATTTTTTGGTTTTTTCACAACCGTCTGCATTTTTTACAAGCACTGAATAATTGCCTTCTGTGTTTACAGTAATGGAGTTTGAGGTGTCTCCGGTGCTCCATAAATAGCTGGCAAAGCCGCTGGCAGCACTTAAGGTAATCGGTTCCTCTTTACACAAGTATTTTGATTCCTCTTCGAAGTTAGGCGGATCGAAAGTATTTACAACAAGGGTAATGGGAAGTATATCGTAACAATCTGGTCCATTTGTGGCTTTTACATAAATTATTTGAGTAAAAGCAGTAGTGTTTTTAAAGATATTTGGTAATGCGTTTGTGTCAGATAAAGCATCGTTGGTGTTTAAAAAGTAGCTAAAAGTCAAGCCAGATGGTAAACCTGTAGCAATTAGAGGTGTAACTTCGGCATTAAGATCAAATTGGGAGAGGCCGTCTTGTTTTTCATCTTTGTCACAAGTGGTGAAAGGATTTTGACTGGCAATTGGAGTGTTGGAAATTTGTAATGTTACTTCTGGAAATTTAGCGCAGCCGTATTGATTTTCAAGTCTGACAAAAATAACCTGATTTTGGGATTTATTACTGTATTTTTCAGGTGTCAGAATTGCGTTGGTCTTAGCTTGCGCATCTGCTAATGATTCGTAGTATCCTTTGTTCAGTGTTTCGGCAATATTATTTTTAATGAGGTTGGCAACTTTTGTGAGGTTGAAGATTGATACTCCGTCCGCGTTATCGTCACACTGTGTTAATGAGGTGCTGGTCGATAAGATTTCCGGTGCAAACTCAATTTTAATTTGTCCGGTAGCAACACAAGTGGTGCCATCACGGGTGGCTTCTACTTTATAATTTCCTGTAGCTGTTGCGGTATAGGTAGAGCCAGTTTCTGCGGGAGAAACTTCTACATAATTGTTAGGAGTGTTTTCTTTTAACCATTTAAAAGTGTAGAGACTATTGTCAAGATGTGTGTCTAAGACAATGCCTTCACCAAAACAGGCCGGGTTCTTATCGGCAATTGTTCTGTCTGCTCCAAAATTTATGGTCGAGGTAAAACTTCCGGCTTCTATAAAAACAGCTGAGGGGTATCGCCCTGTTTCATCATCGGCAATTACCAGTTTTAAGTGATATTTTTTACCTGGTACGACTTGCGAATGAGCATTCATAACAACGGTTTGTCCGGCATAATTTATAGGACTGTTGACGGTATTATAGCCATTGAAGAACTTTTCATTTAAAGCGGGGCAGCCGTTTTCGTTTACACCAATTGCCAAGTAGGGCTCAATTTTGGCATGGATCGTTGTAGATGAAACAGGTATTGTAGTGTTAGGTAAAACAGCTAAGTTTTTATAGGGATCACTCGTGTTTGCTTCTTTAATTAGAAAAGCGAATCCATCTGAGTATTTACACGGATAAAATATCTGATATTCGTTTGATGCGAAAATATAATTGAAACTGATAGAGTTCGTTAGCGCAACAAAATCAAATTCAAGGACAGTTGCGTGTTGGCTTTCCACATTGTTTAATGCTTTATTTAAGTCCACATCACCTAGCCAGCTGTCGTTGGTCTTGCCTTCGGAGTTTGCTCTTATAAATGGTCCTTCGGCATTTTTACTTGGTGATGTACTTAAAATAATCCCTCCTGAAAACGGGAAACTACCACCACCTGAATTAAAATAGGCATAACTTTTACCCGTATTTGCCGGGTTTCCGGTTGCATTAACAGCGCTAATATCAATACAAGTGCTGTTTATTAAGATGTTTTTTGCTAAATCTTCGGGAGTTCTGGAATCGTCTACAGTAATATTCTGTGCTTCTATCTTTACAGATAACAAGCACAGAAAAAATACTAGCGATAAGGCTTTAGAGTATTTCATGGTATAGCAAATATACTACAAATCTCTTTTCTTTAATAGTTTGTATGAAAAGTAAACAAATAAGAATGTCCAGATTAAAACGATTAAAATTGAGGTATAATGTACACCATAATCTTTAGTGTTTTCAACACCTATTTGTGTTCCGATAGATCTGATTACCGATAACCTTGTAAAAGGCTCAATAATTAGGTTTGACATGGCTTCCAGAGGTAAAAATTTCATTATGGTGTGACCAGTTTGGCTTTCCGGAAAAATCTGAAAGATCAAAAGGCCTTTTACAATTCCTTCAATAATACTCCACACTAGAAGAAAACCTAAAGCAAAAGCAGAACGTTTTACCAGAATCCCTAAAAATAAACAAAATGCGAAGAAACCGGAGAGTTTTACAAAAAAGGCAAGAAGGTAATCTAAATCCATAAAAATAACGTCAAACTCAGTATACGATGAAAAGCAAAATCCAAGAATCAAACTCATTATAAACACAAAAATAGTAGAGCCTAATGCAAACAATATGACTGTCAGGAATTTTGATAAAATGAATTCTTTTTTGCTTAAACCGTCAATTAAGTTTTGTTTTAAAGTGCCGTAACTGTATTCATTGGCCATCATCGAAACAATGACAATTGCCAGGAAAAGTTTAAGTAAAGCAGCTATATAGGTATTAAAATGCCAGATAAATGGGAAGTTAAAGATACCCATTTCTGCCGCATGAAATTTGAATGGACCTATGTCAAATTTTATTGAGGCTATTAAAGCAATAAACGAAAGCAGTACGAAATAGGTTAAAGTCAAGATACGGCTGGCTTTGTTTTTCCAGATTTTTTGTAGTTCTATAGAGATTAGTCTGTTCATGGTCTAGTTGTTTTGGATAGTGGCGTTCTGGGTTAATTCTAAAAATTGTGCTTCTAAACTGTTTTTGCGTTTTACCAAATGACTTAAAGCAATATTTTTAGAAAATAAAAAGAGATTGAGTTCCGAGGCTGATAATTCAGAGTGGAGATAGACTAGAACTTTGCCGTCTTCTTCTGTGATTTTTTCTACTGCCGGATGAGTTTCCAGAATGGTTTTTAGTGCCAGATTATCATTTGCCTGAAGTTCAAAGAAACCTTCGTTTGCAGACATACCATCTACTGAACCGGAGTATAAAATTTCTCCTTTTCGTAAAACAATTACATGTGAACATACTTTTTCGACTTCATCCAGTAAGTGAGAGGCTAACAATATAGTCGTTCCCTGTGACGCAATTTTTCTGATAATATCCCTGATTTGGTGAATCCCCTGCGGATCTAAACCATTTGTTGGTTCGTCCAGAATTAAAATTTCAGGATCATTTAACAATGCTGAAGCAATGGCCAGACGTTGTTTCATTCCTAACGAGAAAGTACTGAACTTACTGTCTTTTCTTTCGGATAAGCCTACTAAATCAAGTTTCTCATTAATTTTTGAATAATTGATGCTTTTTATTTTGCAAACCAGTTTCAGGTTTTCTTCCGCAGTCATGTACGGGTAGAAGTTGGGTCTTTCGATAATTGCGCCTACTTTTTTCAGTGCTTCATGTGTTTCTACTTTTCCTCCAAACCAGCTGTAGTTTCCGGATGTTCTGTTAACCACATTCAGGACAATTCCTAAAGTGGTTGATTTGCCGCTGCCGTTTGGGCCTAAGATGCCATAAACGTGGCCTTTTTGTATTTCAAAAGATACATTTTTTAAGGCTTGAATGCGACCGTATCTCTTGTGAAGATTTTCAATAGTAAGTATGGTTTCCAAATTTATTTCGGTTTTAGTTTTATGTATGACGATTCAACTTGTATATTGTTACGTTAAATTTATTTTTATCAGGCTATTCATGTAAATTTGTAATAAAGATATTCAAAAAAATGAGCGAACCTTTAATGGTTTTAAAAAAACCATCCTATCCTTTAATGCCATCTCTGCTAAGCTATTTAGAGCGATACGAACGTATTTCGAAAGTATCTGTTTTCTATGATGATTTATTGCGATTTACGGGTTCTGTAAATGTTTATGATAAAAACGAAACGGATACTTTATGGATTAGAGTGTATTATAGTGAATTTGAGCGAAATGAAATCGATCTGAATCTTAAAAAAATCTATTCACTTTTGCATTCTGACGGGAACAATGAGATCATTCAGTACTTAAACATTGATGCAATTGATTACTGTACTTTCGGAAATTCTAAACCATTCCGAATAAAAGTTCGTAATATTCTCAATGATAATTATGTTCATTTTTATATCAAAAAAGCAGATGCTTCAAGAATCTACGGTTTGGAGCTGGAAGATATTCTTTCGCCGGATAAAATCAACTTTCTGGTTTTTAAGGATACTTTAATTGAGGAGCACATTATCGGGATTCCGGGTGATGTTTTTATGGATACTTTACTGGATAGTTGTACGGAAATGGAAAAGTCGCAAATTGCAAAAGAGTTTGTGAAGTTCAACGAACGTTGCATGATCAGGCTTTTAGGAGATATGCGGGCTTACAATTATGTGATTGTACCCATTCATGATTTTGATCAGGTGGTCTATAAAATACGGCCAATTGATTTTGATCAGCAATGTTATGAAGGAAACTTTAAAGTCTATCGGCCGCAGTTTTTTAAAGAAAATTATCCAATGATAAAATTGATTAAAGAGAAACTAGAAGACCGATCCATTATTCAGTATAAAGATGAGGAAAGAGCGATTTTGGCAAAACGTATTCATTCTGCCGAAAACAGGATCAGAAAGCTATTGAACATCATGTGTCATGATACGATTTCAACAGAAGAGCATTTGAATCAACTAAAAATGGAATTGTATCGTTATACCAATGATATGAAGTTTAAGAATGCCAAATCGATGGGACACATTATGTTTGCCGCATTTGAATTTATTACACGTAATTTTAAAAATACAAATTTGGTTTAAGCACAAAATGGACTACAATTTATATCGCATTTTATAGTTAGTACCTGAATTTTTAGTTCGTCAGGTACAATGCCTAAACAAAATCCTAGCTTATTTTGGAGGGCTTAATTCGATTAAAATATTAAAAAGAAAATATTATGAAAAAGGTTTTTTTACTAGGGATCTCTATCGCTCTATTGGCTTGTCAGCAACAGTCAAATACAAATTTAAAGACACTTTACGCTCTTCCGAAGAAGCTAAAAGAAGTTTCAGGAATTACTTATTTCCCTGAAACGAATTTAATTTATGCTTTAGAGGACAGTGGTAACAAAAATGAGATTTATGCGATAAAGTCAGATGGGAAAATCGCAAAGGCAATCACAATTTCAAATGCGACAAATGTAGATTGGGAAGATATTACGAAAGACAAAAACGGGAATGTCTATATTGGAGATTTTGGGAATAACGACAACGAGCGTAAAGATTTGTGTATTTATAAAGTCAATAAGAACCAGTTGAATAAAGATCAGGCAGTGGCAGAGTATAAAGTTTCGTTTTCATACCCGGAACAAACGCAATTTCCTCCAAAGAAAAAAGAACTGTTTTATGATGTTGAAGGTTTTTTTGAACATGGAAATTACTTTTATCTTTTTACCAAGAACCGCAGTAAAAATTTTGATGGAACTGCTTTTATTTATAAAATTTTGAATGCGCCCGGGACTCAAAAAGCTACTAAAATTGGAGAGTTTAAGACTTGTGACAATTACAATCATTGTGTTTTAACCAGTGCGACAATTAGTCCAGACGGAAAAAAAGTAGTTTTATTAAGTCATGGTAAAATTATTTTGTTTAAAGGCTATAAAAACGATTTGTTTCATAAAGGATCTCAAACCGAAATTAAACTGGATCACTTTTCACAAAAAGAAGCCATCGTTTTTAAAGACAATAACACCTTGCTGATCGCCGATGAGAAGGCCAATAAGACTGGTGGAAATGTTTATGAATTTAAGCTAAAATAAAAAAGGGACTAAGGGACTAAGGTGCTGAGGCTCTAAGTTTTTTTGCCACGAATTCACTAATTTTAGTTTACTGCATCATTTTTGGATCCCAGGAAAGAAAGCTTAGAATCTTAAAAAAAAAGTTAGCCACGAATTCACGAATGATTTAAGAAATTAAAATTCGTGAATTCGTGGCTAATTTTTAAACTCAGTCCCTATAAAATCAAAAACTGTAAGCCGCTCCAAAAATGACTCTTCCTGTTTCGTCTGGAGATTTGAAATAAGTGATTCTTGCGGTTAGCACATTGATTGCGTTCAGCCAAAGTCCGCCACCGTAATCCTGATGCCATTTTCTGGAATTTTCTCCATCAAGCCATATTCTTCCGTAGTCAAAACCACCCAGAATTCCGTAAGTGAACGGAGCAATTGTTTTTTGAATTTTACCAATACTGAATCGTAAGTCGGTGCTTTGCGAAAAATAAGAGCTTCCTAAAAAGCGTTCATTTCTGTAACCGCGTAGGTCGGTATCACCACCTAAAGCAGCGCCCTGATAAAATTCATAATTATTGTTCAGCAGTGCTTTTCCTTTTAAAAGAGTAGCTAAAACCAGCTTTCCGTTAGAATCAATTTTATGCGTAAATCCTAAAAGGCTTTCAAGAGTAGGGAAGTTTTGCTTGGTTTCATTTAGATTGGCTAACCACGCTGCCGAGATCATGAAAGTAACTCCCAAAGTTGGTTTCGCGGCAAAATCAGAATTCTTGAACTGATATTTGATTTTTGCTCCACCAAATATCTGGCTTTCAAAAACATTTGGATTGATGATGTTAGGAATGTCAATAAATCGGTTTTTGGTTTCTTCTACTCTCATTTGTTGGAACATGGGTTGGATGCTGAACTCGCTTCCATATCGTCCGACATGTCTGATCGCTGCCGAAACATTAAATTTCTGGATACGAACACGGTTATAATCCATATCAAATTGTTCTGTATTATTGACAGTTTCATTTCCGTATCCAAAATAATTCATTGCAAAATTTGGAGTTGTGTACAGAGATTCAACGTCAATAACCCATTTACCAAGCAAACCAGGAAAATGCGCAGCATAATTAAATTCTAAACCTCCTGTTGCGAAATAATAAAAACCGTTTAAAACATGTTTTTGTGTATATGGATTTTGTTTAAAATTGTTGATGGTGTAGTTTAAGTTAAAACCAAGTTTTACACCATCGTCAGGATTGTATCCTATATTTGGAAGTCCCGAAACCACATTGTATTTTGGTTTTTCATAATTGTATAAGTTCACATCGTAATCATCTGTCAGCTGCGTTCGCGTTTTTGAATCCAGATTATAGGTGTTTTCTTTTGATTTAAAGTCATAGACAATAACTCTCTTTCCGTTTTCAATGTTATAAGTATCATTGTTTTGTCCGCCAATCAAACGAATTTTTATGTTTGATTTTTGCTTGCCTGTTACCTCAAAAACATCGTTATCGTCCAAACCGTAAATCCATAAATTGGAAGTTTTGGCATCTGTAACGGTTTTGGTATACACTAATTCGTCGCCGTCTTTTTTTATTCTGAAAACCTTAATTTCCAGCGTTTTTTTAGCGCTATGATTGATTACAAACTTGTCCTTTTTATCCGTTCCGGCAATCATCACCGTATGGCTCAAAACATCAAAGTATTCGGAAGCATATTTTTGAAGTTCTTTTTTTCGGCTCTTTAACTTCTGTTGTATGTCTTTAATAGTCTCGTCCTGAACTTCTTTTGGCAGGTTTTTAAAGGCAGTGTCAATATCAGCATCGGTTAGGTTTTCCTGAATGTATTTTGCCTGAGCGATCCAGTCTTTTTCGTCGGCAGTTCTTAAAAATGCCAAATCGAGTGGGTAAGGTTCTCTGTTGAGCCATTTTACGTTGTCGATTTTGTCTTTGAAAGTACGCATGTGACGCAGCGCAGGAATGTTCATCAACAGTGAAAGTAAAGTACCGTCATATTTCGAAAAAGCCTGATCGCGATCGCGTGGAATTGGTTTGTAAGTAACCTTTCCGTTTTTTTTATACTCGCCCCAACGCCATTGATCGTCATGTCGATCCCAATCACCAATCAGCATGTCAAACAAACGTGCTTTTATGTATTCGTTTTCATCAACCGTGTATTTTTCATCTTTATGAAGGTTTTTCATCATATCAGATGTGCTTATGATATCTGTTGGATTTCCAAAGTTTTTACCGTCCAGATGATTGTCGGCAGGTCTTTCTTCGACCATGTACAACTCATCTCCAAAATTCGAATTAAATTCTTTTAAAGTATTTTGTTTCGGAATGTAATATATAATCGGATTTGTATGCGCCAATCCTAGTTTGTCCGCCAGATTGCCAACTGCAAAAGGAGTATAAGGATGAGAGGTTGTGTAGAAGTCTAACAAAAAGTTTTCGGCATAAGTGTTTTCAAAATCATTAACAATGTACTGATCTTTAAAGGCTACGGACTGTAAAAATTGTGTAGCACTTTTTTTCAACGCACGCAACACATATTCACGGCCTTTAGGATCAGATACTCTTAAGGATTTGGACTGGTGTCCGCCGCCTTCACGAATCGGTTTAAGCCCGCCCATTAAAGTGTCTAAAGTTGCCGTTTTAACTTCGATCGGTAAGCTGTAATATTTTCTGTAATGATTTCCGAAGAGGAATTTATGGAATACACTTTTTTGAGTCATTTTTTCGGAATAGATGGAAGTGGTCATCTTAGCAGGGAAATTATTCGGAATATCAGCAGCCCAGTTGATTTCTTTTGCTTTTATGATTTCATGTTCAAAAAGTAATTTTTCGTGGTTGTTTTCATTTCCAAAGAAAGAAACTTTGGCATCTCCGCTTTTGAATAAAGTTAAAGTGGCGTAACCATTTCCTCCATAAGAGAAATCGGTTGAATTGATTGCTCTTGCAGCTTCAGATTTTGATCCTGCACCACTAATAATTTGCTTGATGTTTTCTTTGTTGACGTATTGAAGATTATGATCGTGTCCGGAAACTACAATTACATTTTTCTGCTTTTGCAAAAGTGTCTTAATACGTTTGGCATAAATCGTATATTGTTTGTTTTGAATGTCCTGTGGACTGGCACCGGAAGTTTTTCGCAGTAAATTAATGATAGAACCAATTACCGGAAGCGGGATTTTTTGTTCTAAAGGAAACAATTGTTTTTCTAATGAATATTGTCCGCCATGCGAACCGTTGCTCATCAGAGGGTGGTGAATAGCAAGGATAACTGTTTTTTCCTGGTTTTTATTCAGGATGCTTTCCAGTTCGTCAAAGAAATCCTCTCGGGTTTTGATGTCACAATTGTCATTGATTGTGGGATGATTGTCCCAGTCTTCCAGAAACCACTCACTGTCAATAGTTACTAAAGTTGCTGTACTGTCTATTTTTATATCTTCTATGGCACAGCTTTTTCGGGGCAGGAAGGCTTTTTTATCGTTTAAATATTTAGTCACAAATTCGGCCTGACGTTCCAGACCTTTGATACCGTTGTACCAATCGTGGTTTCCGGGAATAACAATGGTTTTTCCTCTAAATCCTTTGGTGAGTTTTAACTGATTGGTAAGTTTTGTTTCTGCCAAAGCCTTTTCTGTAGCATTATCATTAGCAGGAAAACCTTTCGGATAAATATTATCTCCTAAAAAAAGTAAAGTCGATTTTTTACTTGCTTTTTTTAGTTTTTGGTGCAGTAGTTCAAGTGTTTGTTGTGCTTTTTCTTCGTCGGCATTTCCGGCATCTCCTACTAAATAAAAAGTGTGGGCAATTTTTATGCTATCTGTTGCGTTTTCCGTTTCGTTAGCGCTGACATTTTTACCGTATTGTGCTTTGTGTGTCGCACAGGAATAGGAGAGCAGCAATACCGTTATTGCCAAAGAACAAGTTTTAATTTTCGCAATAAAATGATTATCCAAAAACAATTTCATAATTTAGTGGTGTAAAAATATTCTCTATGAATTTAATAGAACAATCCGAAGATTTTGTTAGTAATTTACTCAAAGATAAACTTTCTAATTTATATTCTTATCATAATTTTAACCATACTTTAACGGTAGTAAATGCTGTCAAAGAGCTTTGTAAAAAGGAAGATGTTAAGGCAGAGGAGAAAGAAATACTTTTGGTAGCGGCTTGGTTTCATGACACCGGATATGTAAAAGGTTATGAGAATCACGAGCAGGAGAGCGTGGGAATTGCTACAGTTTTTTTGAAAGAAAAAGAACAGTCGGATGAATTTATAGCACAGGTTTCCGGTTTGATCCTGGCAACAGTGAAAGAGTATATTCCTAAAACACATTTGGAGAAAATAATTAAAGATGCAGATTTTGCTCATCTCATGGGAGCCGAATACGCAACTACCTGTGAATTATTGCGTATTGAATTAAAAAATACCTGGAATTTGAATTTTTCTAATGCTGAATGGGCAAAAGAGAACCTGAATTTTTTAATGAACAAGCATCGATTTTATACGGATTATGCGCTTAAAAAATGGCAGCCTTTAAAAGAGAGAAACCTGCTTTTGGTTCAAAAGAAAATTGAAAAACAGGAAAAGAAAGAAGCGGATCGAATCGAAGAAGAAAACAGAAAGAAAGAGAAAGTTGAAAAGCCAGATCGTGGCGTCGATACCTTGTTTCGTGTTACTTTAGGAAATCATACTCGTTTGAGTGGCATTGCCGACAGTAAAGCCAACATTCTATTGTCTGTTAATGCCATTATTATTTCGATTGCACTGTCTACGATTATCCCGAAACTGGACAGTCCGAAAAATGCACATCTTGTTATTCCTACTTTTGTGATGTTGATTTCTAGTGTGGTGACCATTATTTTTGCCATTCTTTCGACGAGACCCAAAGTAACTACGGGAGTTTTTACACGTGAAGATATCGAAGCCAAGAAAATTAACTTATTATTCTTTGGAAACTTCTACAAAATGCCATTGGAAGAATATGACTGGGCGATGAACGAAATGATGAAAGATCGCGATTACTTGTATTCCACGATGATTAAAGATTTGTATTACCTGGGACTGGTTTTGCAACGCAAGTACAATTTACTGCGTATTGCTTACAATCTTTTTATGGTTGGGATAATTGTTACAGTGATCACTTTTATAATTGCTTTCAAATCAATATAAGCTCAACTAATTTTTAGTTGAGCTCATCTAGTAAGTCCTGATAGGTAATTTTTTTTGCCACTGGATTTGTGTTATTGTTAATTACTTTTACCCTGATTGCTCTTAAACCTGAAACTCCTTGAAGATCTTCAACTTCAAATTGCTCAATAGAAGGCTCGAGAATTTTTTTGTGCTGTAAGTATTTGATGTACTTCAAATATTCAGCTTCCTCACTGTTCTGAGAATAGACAATTGTAATTTTCTCTTTCTCCGTAATACGTTCTTTTGTGCCTTTGATATTCGATTTGTCGATGCGTTTTTTCACCACTTCATATCTGGCATTGTAGGTTCCGTCAACATCAAAGCGTTTTTCATCCATTCTGAAACGGATCGAAAGCGGAGAAGTAAACACTAAAATTAAAGAAGTCACATCCAGTTCGTATGGGAGTGATTCTTTAAGCTGATGGTGTTCAAGCTCCATTTCACACAAGGTTTGTAATTGCCACAAACGTAAGTTGTGCAAATACATAATATCAAATGGCTGGGTTGGCGCAATAGAAGCGCCTATGTAAAGATTATGTTCTACACCATCGGTTTTAAATCGTTCGTAATAGTGTGGATAAATCTGCTGAGCTTCAAGTTGTTTTTTATCCAGAACCGATGCCAGTTTTTTATTGATAATAGACATTGCATTATCAAATTTCTTTCTTTCCTGATAAAACAATCCGCTCTTAGCGTCCAGACTTTCAAAGTACTGACGTTCGAGTTCTTCGCTTTTTTCGGTTTCTTTTGTATTCTTTAAAAGAGGATGAATTTCTTCTTCGATATAACGTTGTATATATTGCTCCGTATCTGCTTTTAAAGGTGCATCCAGTTCATCACGGAAGGATTCCAACTCAAATTTTCGCTGTTCCAAAAGTACCAGATTGGTGTTAGGATCCTGGGATTCGAAAATTTTTAACAAAGCGTTCAATTGATTTTTAAGATCAATCTTAACTGTTTCATTTCGATGTTCAGAAGAACCTTTAATGTCGATTTGTCCGTAAAGCGGATACACATTTTTAAATACAATTTCCTTAAAAATATAATCCTTGGTATGATTCATATTTTGGAAATAGTTCTGTGATTCCCTTTTGAATTTCCAGTAGACACTAGGGTGAATTGTAGTGTATTCCCGTTGAATAATGGCTTCAATCTGGTGTTGCATATCCGTATTGTAACGATCAATAGTATCCGTCAGATACGGGAGAACCAATTCTAGTTTTGTCGCATTAATAGTATTGAGTGCTTTTATCTTTGACGAAACTAATTCTACAACACCCAATAAATGCCCATCTTTTATAACAGGAGCAAAAACGCAACTTTGGATTCCCTGTTTTAATAAATGTTCTCCTAATTTTATATTTGGTGATTCTTCAATGAATTTTTCGACATTAGAAATCACCAATGGTTCTTTATTGCCCAATAATTTTTCGAAAGTACATCCAAAGAAAGCATTTTTACAATCGATTTCCTGATCTTTAGAAAGCAGGAAACTTTGTAACTGAGTGTCGAATTTAACAGGTCTTATGAATTTTTCCTCCTCAGGATTGTAAACAATAAATCCAACCTTTAAATCTGGAATTTTAAAGATAGATTTAAAAATGTTGGATACGATTTCATCTGTCGCAACGTTTTTTGAATCAGGTTTCAATAAGTTACTTTTTAGATTCGAAATGGCACTTTCTGTCGTAGCATCAAATAAAGAAACAATTCCAAAGCCCTTTAAAATCCAGCTTCCCTTAGGGAATTTTGATTTCCAAAGTTCAAGATCATTGTAGTTGTCAAGCAGCAAATCAATATCTTCTTGGGTTAAGGGGACTGATTTTTCTGTTGGAATAATTTCCATAAAATCGGCATTGTACAAAATGCGATAGTGTTTTTCTACTCCATTTTCGTCCGGAATATCATAGAAAAAAGGCTTATTAAAATCAATAGGTTGTTTGTAGTAAACGCCTAAAATTAGACAACAGTTGTTGACATAGAACTGATGATCGTCGAAATCACGAATTTCCATATCAAACTCAGAACCTGCGTTGCTTAGAATTTGTTTAAAACGTTCGGTATAATTAAAAGATACATTTTGAAAAGGTATAGTAACCGCTTTTATTTCGTTATGCGTCAAGGCAGTCGGAAAGATATCGGCCAAAAGGTTTTTGATTAAAGCTTCATTGTCTTTAATGATCGAGTATTCCTTAATTCCGGTTCTAAGTTCCGGAATGGATTCAATCTGTTTTAAAACTGCTTTTGCATAGTTAGCCCTGTAATCAACATCCGACAAAGCAATTTCCTCAAAAGATTCAATAAGCTTATGAAAGGATATGATCGTTTCGAAAGGACTTTCGTTGTGTAAATGAATATCCATCTGAATTGGTTTAGACTGTAAATTTAAGCATAAATTAAGAATTTTTAGCATTTCATTATTTCTTTCCTTTATAACAGCATAGAGCAAAAAAAAGCTTGTAAAGACTAGGGTTAAAAAGTATTTTTTTTGTTTAACAAAATATTAACGCAATTAATAACGGAACGATCGTTCCGTTATCATATCTTTGTGTGAGAATAATCAAATAATCAGTAATTTAATAACAATTAAAATGAAAAAATTAGAGAATAAAGTAGCCATTGTAACAGGTGGAAATAGTGGAATAGGGTACGCTGCTGCAGCAGATTTGGCGGCAAATGGGGCAAAAGTAATTGTGACAGGAAGAAATAAAGAAGCCTTAGCAAAAGCAGAAGCTGAATTGAAAGTAACCGGAATTGCATCGGACCAATCCGATTTAAAATCTATTGACGGTTTAGTTGCCGAAGTGAAAGACCAATTTGGTAAAATTGATATCCTGTTTTTAAATGCCGGAATCGCTTCTTTTGCTCCCTTGGAATCTGCTTCAGAAGGTCATTATGATTCGATTATGGATGTGAACGTTAAGGGAGTTTATTTTACACTTCAAAAGTTGTTGCCTATTTTAAACGACGGAGGTTCTGTTATTTTTAATACCTCTATAAATGCCAATGTTGGTATGGAAAATTCAGGAGTTTATGCGGCAAGTAAAGCAGCTTTGTTATCTTTAAACCGTGTTTTTGCAACAGAACTGGCACCCAGAAATATCAGAATTAATGCGATTTCACCGGGGCCTATTGAAACGCCTATTTTTGGAAAATTAGGATTAGAAAAAGCAGAAATCGAAGGATTTGGTGCAGCGTTAAGCGATAAAATTTTATTGAAACGTTTTGGTAAAGCTTCAGAGATTGCTAAGACAGTAACTTTTCTTGCCTCAGACGATGCTTCGTTTATTACAGGAATCGAAATTGTGGTAGACGGTGGGCTTACTGTAAACACAGTGGTTTAATTTTTTGCTCTAATTACGGAACAATCGTTCCGTAATTTTTCGTATCTTTGTAAGAGAATTTAATTATGAAGTTATGGCCAGAACAAAAGAATTTGATGAGGATAAGGCTCTGGATAAAGCGATAGAAATTTTTTGGTGTAAAGGATATAACGGTACTTCGGCACAGGATCTGGTAACGCATTTGGGGTTAAGCCGTTCGAGTTTGTATGATACTTTTGGAGACAAACAGAAACTTTTTTCAAAAGCTTTAAGAAGGTATCTGGAGCATGGGCAGGAAGCCACAAGGAACCTTTTGAATCAATCAGAAGATATAAAAGAAACATTAACCGAGATTTTTAAACAGGCGGTTATTGAAAGTCTGGATGACCGAATGACAAAGGGGTGCTTTGTTGTAAATGCTGCTGTTGAACTCGCTATGCATGACGCAGAAATTGCTAAAATTGTGAGTGATAATCGGCAAACAGTGGAGGAGATTTTTTTGGCAGCAGTAAAAAAAGGACAGAAGGCGGGACAAATTTCAACGCAATTAGAAGCAAGAATGCTGGCTCGTTTTATCTTTAATAATTATACCGGAATCAGGGTGTTGGCTCGCTCCGGAGAGAACGATAAGAAGGTTTACGACGATATTCTAAAAGTGATATTTTCGGTATTGTGACTTTGGAATGAAGCATAAAAAAAACGGCAATTACTGGTGTAGTTGCCGTTTTTTGCTTTAAGTAAGTAATAGAAAATGAATAACTCTTAGCTTTTTTCTTCTTTATTGAAATACACTAAGTAGTAATACATTTGTTTTTCTTCATCCCAACCTTTTTCAACAAATTTCTCAGCACTTTCCGGATTAATAAAATCCATTTTAATCTGAATGTGAGTGTCCAGATTGATTACGTTTTTAATCGATTTTCGTGCGTCAGAAACTGCAGCATTGGCAATAGGGAATGAGGTTACATCTTCGATGCTGTATTTTTCTCCTTTATCTACTTTATAGTTTTTGAATTCAGGAATTAAGTCTGGATTGTCTAATACTTCGTTTAAGAAATTTTGTTCTTCAAACTGATCATTTTTTGCAAAATAATTCACAGATCGGTTCATGAACATTACTTCTTCTTTTTTGTCTTCTGCCGGTAAAACCACATCTTTAGCGAAGTTCTGACAGAATTTTAAGTATTTTTTAGTGATGAAGTTTTCGTCCTCAAAAGCATCAACAGATAAAAAGTGCTCCAACCAGTAACGCGCATCATAACGGTTGCTGTCAACAGTTAGGATTTTGTATCCTTCTTCTTTTTTATAGTTAAAAATCAAACAACCTTTGTCTAATTTACTGAGGTTGATACCTTGTTGCAGGATCATTTCAAGGTTGCTGTCTTTTTCTTCAAATTGTAAAAAGTCGGCTTGTAATTCGCTTTTGAAAATTCCGATGGCATCAACAACATTGTTGTCAATACTTAGATTCGTTAGATAGGTGATGTAAACCTCTCCGTTTTTAATATGTGGGTGATTGGACTGTTCGAATAAATGTGTTGTGATTCTTTTTGAAATCTCCTGTAAATTTCCAGGATTGTCAAAAATCTCTGTAGCATATTTAAACATATCGTTGTAATCCAAATCGACTTCGTGCGCAAACTGATAATAGTTTTCTTCCTTCTCTCTGAAAGGCTTAAAAAAGTACTCTTTTATCAAAGGAACGATCTCGTCATTTAAATTAAATGGCTGTTCCGATAAAAAAATCGCTTCGTTTCTGCTTTTGTTTCCTACGCGGTGTATCGCAAGCGTCTCGATGTGGGTGTTGAATAAGTTGATCATTTTTTTAGGTGCTGAGGTTCTAAGTTGCTAAGGTACTAAGGTACTAAGGTTTAGTTTCTGCTTTTTATTTTTTTAATAAAAGAAACTAACATTCTTTCTACTTCGCGACTGTCCTCATATAAGTTGTTAAAATCGTCTTCTTTTAAGTAAGATATGTTTTTTGCGATTTCCAGCTGAGTCTGCATTTCGAATAAAGACCCAACAGAAATGTTTAAAAAGCGTAAAAGTTCTTTATCGCTTTCCCTCCCAAATCCTTCTGCAATATTGCTGGGTATAGAAATCGAGCTACGTCTAATTTGTGAAGTTAATCCGAAGATTTCTTCTTTTGGAAAATTGTTTGTTGAAAAATAAATTTTGGTTGTCAGGGCCATCGATTTTTGCCAGATAAGCAAACTTCTAAAATTACTCATGTTTGAATATTTTTAATTTGAAAAATTAAAAATAAGAAAAAACTTTCGAAATAAAAACTTAGAATCTTAGCCTCTCAGAACCTCAGAACCTTTAAATTAATTCCAATTCTCCTCAAATCCGTAATCCTCAAAGCTGTCGTCGCCTTCAAACATGTCAAGATCGTCTTCATCAAGATCGTCTTCAAATTCTCCGTAGATATCATCGTGCATGTCGGCTTCAAAGTTTTTTTCGATGGCTTCGTCCGGCATTTCTCCGTGTGAGAATAGCGTTTCTGGGTATGGAGCTCCTGCGATTTGATCTTCAATAGCAGCTAATTCAACCAGGAATGTCCACATATTGATAAAATCATACACATAGATGATTTTGGTGTTTTCTTTGTCTAAAATAGAAGATAACGGATAATCGCCCATAGTTCTTTGTTCACCAGGAACGTCACCCGTATCAAAAAGTGGAATTTCATCCTCTTGATTCCAGGTTTCATCGCAGGTATAAAACGAAGCTACTTCCATTCCGTCAAAACCAAAAGCGTTGAAGATTGCATTGTGTAAATCCTCAAGAGTGTCGTCTTCAAGAATTGCAATGTCTCTAAAAATATCTTCTTCGGCGTCTAGAATTACTCTAAATTTATAAACCATAATCTTTGTTTTTATTGAGAGGTCAAAGGTAAAATATAAATAATGATTTATGAATTGTGAAGTACGATTTGTTGAAAATATTTTTTATTCGTCGGAGGTAGCAGTGTATGAGTCTTTTGTAATAAACAGGCTCTGAACTGACTCATAATGATTATCGTGAAAAAAGTAATTACTTTCCGATTAATCTTTTCCTGATCTTGTGATAATGTTTGTGATAGGTACTATGGCTCGGATAACTTCTGCTTGAAGTCATATTATTGAAAATTAATGCCGTTATGAATAAAATAAGGACACCGTCTAAAACAGGGGAAAGTACATACATATAACCCAGGTCTTTTATCTGGGCAGAACCTGTAACCGCAATAAGTGCAGTAGCTCCTCCGGGAGGATGGAGCGTTTTAGTAATTTGCATAAATATGATCGAAAAGGAAACTGCCAAAGGTGCAGACAACCAAATAATGTCCGGAATTAATTTGTTTATGGTTACTCCAATAATTGCTGATATTACGTGACCTCCAATTAAATTTCGGGGTTGCGAGAACGGACTTTGAATGATTCCGTAAATCAGTACACTCGACGCTCCAAAAGAACCAATTAAGAAAACTATATCAGTGCCGGAAAAACGAATAGATTCCAGATAAGAAAGGATTCCAATACCAACAAAAGATCCTATAAAAGACCAGAAATGTTCTTTATAATCGATTAAAGTCTCTTTGTAAAGTATATAACGGGTTTTACGATAGCCTCTTTTTATTTTTGGAGTTGGCATATTTGCTAAATATTTGATGTGGTATTTTTTAAATTCAGGACTAAAACCTGAACTGATGTGTTATATCAGTGTTTGAAAATTTATTTTACTAAATCTGTCGAATAAGTATAAACGGTGTAAGGATAGATCATTTTTGCGGTATATTTTGATATCAGACAAACAACCAAAATAGGAATAAACAAAGTGTAATCGTTCGTTAATCCGCAAACTAAGAATATGGCTGTAAAAGGAGCATGAATGCTTGCGCTTAAAACAGCCGCCATTCCGATAATCATAAAATTTACAGGAATTACATGTACATGAAAAAAGGTGTTTAAAATGGATGCTAGTAGCAATCCTAAGAAAGCACCAATAAAAAGACTTGGAGCAAAAACGCCTCCATCGCCTCCAGAAGCTAATGTTACAGAGGTTACAATTGGTTTCAGGACTAAAATTCCAATAAAAGTCAGAGCCAGAGTCAGTGTCAACGGAATTTCAGCCGAATTGCTAAAAATTCCTTTTATGGCATGATAACCTTCGCCATATAGTTGAGGGAAAATAAACAAGGAAACACTTAGAACGACAGAACCAATTAAGATTTTATAATAATGTGTATCAATTTTTCCGAATTGAGATTTAAAAAATAGCACACAGCGAGTAAGGTAAACCGAATTTAGCCCAGCTAATATTCCTAAAAGAATAAAATACGGAATCGCTTTTAAATGCCAGGTCGTAATGGAGACCGCGAATAAAGGTTCTTCTTTTAAAATGGTAAGTAAACCAAAAGCAATTGAAACGGCAATGATATTGGAAATAACAAAAGCGCGGGTTACTTTTCTGGAGATTACTTCTAAAGCAAATAAGATTCCCGCAATTGGGCTGCTAAATAAAGCGGTAACTCCTGCAGCAACTCCTGCGCAGATAAGTTCGGTTTTGTATTTACGAAATACATTTTCTTTTTGTTGTGCAACAGATCCGATGGTAGCAGTGGCCACTACGGTGGAGACTTCGATTCCGGTTGAGCCTCCAAAAGCAACAGTCAGTAAACCGTTGATAAAGTGTGATGGAATTTTATACGAAGGCAAGTTTTTTGAGTCTGATTTTGTGCTTTCAAAAACTTCTTTAATGCCCTTGTTTTCTTTTTTCTTGAACAGATAATGTCTTAAAAAGTAGATGACAGACAATCCGAAGACTGGGAAAATGATATAAAAAACAGGATTTACGGAGACTTCATGAAAGAAAATTTCTTCGTAATATTCGGTAATTTTTTTGAGTGAGATTCCTAAAAAGGCCGAAAGAAAGCCAATTAATACCGAAACAATAACTAATTTTTGAAGGACAATAAATTGATGATTTTTTTTGATTCTAGCCGTTTTGTTCATCAGACGTTGATTTTTGAAATCGCATTTTTTCACGCGGATTACAAAATTAGCCAATCAAATTCGTTTTTTCATATAAATCACTCCCTATATTGTGTTAAAGTTACTGGTTTAGAGGAATTCTCTTAGCGTTTTTTGAATTATCGTTCGTAAAACTCAATGGGCAGTTCATCCGGATCGGCAATAAAAGTGAATCGTTTATCGGTGATTTCGTCGATTCGGATCGGCTCCGATTCGATATTTTTGGTGTCTAAAAAAGCGATGGTTTCTTCTAAGTTGATTACTTCAAAAGCCAAATGGCGCAAGCCCACAGCTTCGGGTCTTGAAGGACGTTTTGGCGGATTAGGGAATGAAAATAGTTCGACTACATAGGTGCCATTCAAAGCCAAATCGAGTTTGTAGGACTGGCGTTCTTCGCGATAGATTTCCCGAATAATGGTTAAACCTAAGACTTCAGTATAGAATGTTTTAGATTTTTGATAATCCGAACATAGAATGGCAATATGATGAACTTTATTTAAGGTAAGCATTGTTTTTTTATTGGGGTTCCTGATTTAATTTTCGAATAACTTTTGCCGGATTTCCAACAGCCAGAGAGTTGTCCGGGATATCTTTGGTGACTACCGAACCTGCGCCAACGACACAACCTTTTCCGATGGTTACGCCTGGACAGATTACAGAATTTCCACCTATCCAGCAATCGTCACCTATAGTAATGGGTAGTGCATTTTCGAGCGTTTTTCTAAGTTCGGCATCAAGCGGATGCGTCGCAGTGTAAATTTGAACGTTTGGCGCAAAAAACACATTTGATCCAATGTTTACTGGCGCACAGTCCAGAACAACACAGTTTACATTAAAATAAACGTTATCGCCACATGAAATATTGTAACCGTAATCACAGTGAAAAGGAGGTTCGATATAAAAACTTTTGCCGGTGTTCGGAATCAGTTCAGCTAAAATTTCTTTGGCTTTTTTCGTTAGGCGATATTCCGTTACGTTTAATCGATGCAGTAAATTCTTGGCTTTTCGACGTTCTTTTACTAAGAGAGGATCTCCCGCAACATAATATTCTCCCGAGATCATTTTCTCTTTTTCTGTTTTCATAAAATGTACTTATATTTTTGTTTTGGCAATTTTTTCGTGAATTTTCAAAGTTTCCTGCAAAGCTGCCGTGGCGTACCAAGGGGTTAATTCGGCTTCAAGCAAATTGGCTTTTATGGCAGGATCTGTTGCTACCAATGCTTTTGCTTCCTCTATGGTTTCAACATTAAAAATATAGATGCCGCGATAATTTCGGTCGTTTTTCATAAAAGGACCGGCAACAACCAGTTTTCCTTCTTTGGCTAATTTTCCGATATTCTCCATATGACCTTCAAACAGTTTTTTGCTTTCTTCTTTGGATGCAGAGGTGTTGCTTCCGGATTTTAAAAGGCAAAATACATATTTTTTCATTCCGTATTCGTCTGCATGCAATGATTTCGCAAGATTTTCATCGAATTTAACTTCTGTTTCCTGAGCGAACCCAATTGTGCTGAATAATACTAAAGCTAAAAATGAGAATATTTTTTTCATATCATAATTTGTTTTAAAGCAGTTTCTTCAAAATAACAATCTGTCCCAGATGATATACGTCATGCTGGATAATTCCGTGTATATGCTCGTAGTAGGTATGGCCATTGTTTGTATATATTTTGGACAGATCGTTATCATCAAAATCTTCAAAAAATGCATTCCATAATTCCTGCGATTTCTCCAGATTTTGAAGTGACTGTTCCCAAGCTGCTTCGGATGAATCTAAAACAGGCACAAAATAATTATGGTCGGGCGTTATAATGATTTCCCCCTGAACACGCTTTAAAATATTTCTTCGCCATTGTATCAGATGATTGATAATTTCCCAAATCGTGTTTAAATTCGGGTTGACTTTTTTGTAGGCCTGAGCTGCACTAACGTTATGTAGTGTATTTATCATGTTAACTTCTAACCAGGGATTTCCATTATAAATAGACTGGTACAGATTCGAAATTCTTTTGCTTTCTGACATAATTGATTTCAGTTTTAAAACACACAAGCTAAGATACAAATAAGTAATTTACAACTCATCCTTAAAATTCTACAATTGGGTTATTTAATATTTTTTAACAGGAAATGTTAAAATACATTTGCTCTATCAAAAACCAAAATCATGAAAACCAAAATTACTTTTATTTTATTATTCTTTACCATTTTTACTTTTGCCCAGAATACGATTTCAGGAAAAGTTGTTGATCAAAAGGGAAAGCCAGTTCAGGGCGCTAATATTTATATAGACGGAACTTATGATGGCGCTACAAGTTCTGAGACGGGTAACTTTTCGTTTGAAACCAGTGAAAAAGGAAATAAATTTTTGGTAGTGAGTTTTTTGCTTTTCGAAACTTTCAAACAGGAAATAGATGTTGCCAATTATAAAGATCAGACAGTAAAACTGAGAGAGAATGTAAATGCTCTTGATGCGGTTGTTATTACCGCGGGAACATTAGAATCAGGTGATAAAGCTAGGGTTTCGGTTTTAAAACCATTGGATATTGTAACCACCGCCGGATCAGCCGGAAATATTATAGCTGCGCTGCAAACTTTACCGGGAACGCAGACTGTTGGCGAAGACGGACGTTTGTTTGTTCGCGGAGGTGAAGCGAGCGAAACACAAACTTTTGTAGACGGGCTTCGTGTGGCACAACCTTATGGTGCAACAACAAACAATTTACCAACCCGAAGCAGATTTTCTCCGTTTTTGTTTAGCGGAATTGCTTTCTCCACCGGAGGATATTCAGCCGAGTACGGCGAGGCACTTTCAAGTGTTTTGTTATTGAACACACAGGATGAACCGGATCAGAATAAAACGGATATTGCTTTAATGACTGTAGGTTTAGGTGTGGGAAATACTCAAAAATGGAAAAAAAGTTCTTTTAGTATCAATACCAATTATATAAATTTGGCACCTTATCAGGCTGTGATTCCACAAAATGTAGATTGGAATAATCCATACCAGTCGTTGGGAGGAGAAGCAGTGTATCGCTATCATTTTGAGCGAGGTATTTTTAAATTGTATGCCGCTTTTGATGCTGAAAAATTCGATCTGAATCAGAAAAATGTCAATTTTGTTAATCCAATCAGAACAGATTTAGACAATAATAACTTTTATCTGAATGCTTCTTATAAAGGAGATTTTGGAACAGGCTGGCAATTGACATCGGGAGTTAGTTACGGCTACAGCAAAAACAAAATCAAATTTGATATTAATGATGTAGACAATAATGAAAATGCAGCGCAGCTAAAATTGAAATTAAGAAAGAATATTTCAAATTATTTTAAATTGTCTTTTGGAGCAGATTATTTCATCACAAAGTTTAATGAAAATTATACGGATAACATTGCTCTAAAAACAGCAAACGGTTACAATTCAAACATTACGGCTTTTTACACAGAAGGAGATATTTTATTCTCGAAAAAACTGGCTGCAAAAGTGGGTTTCAGACTTTCGAATAACAGTTTGTTAGACGAAACAAATATTGCTCCAAGGGCTTCTATTGCTTATAAAGTTTCAAAAAACAGTCAGTTTTCATTTGCTTATGGAGATTTTACACAAACGCCAGTAGTTGATTATATTAAATACTCAAAATACCACCAGTTTGAAAGCGAAAAAGCAAGACATTATATTTTAAATTATCAGTTTACCAGACCGGGACAAACATTTAGAGCCGAAGCCTATTATAAAGATTACAGCAATTTGGTACAGTACAATACAAGAGATGTCCAGTACAATTCAGTCTTCAATAATAACGGTTCAGGATATGCCAAAGGGCTAGATTTGTTTTGGAGAGACAGCAATTTGCATAAAAATCTGGAGTACTGGATTTCCTATTCGTATATCGATTCCGAGAGACAATACAAGAACTTTCCAACTATGACAACTCCAAGCTTTATTGCTAATCATAGTTTGTCTGTCGTAACAAAATATTTTATTACTGATTGGAAATCTCAGATTGGTTTCACTAACAGTTTCAGCTCAGGACGCCCATACAACGACCCGAATCAGACGCAGTTCATGAATGGAAGAACAAAAGCTTATAATAGTTTGAGCTTCAACTGGGCCTATTTATTAACCACTCAAAAAATCCTGTATTTCTCTGTTTCAAATGTATTGGGAACTCAAAATGTTTTTGGATATGATTACGCCAGAAATCCCGATACAAATGGAGTTTACAACAGACAAGCCGTGATACCAACTGCTGACCGTTTTTTCTTCGTTGGTTTCTTCTGGACCATTAGTCAGAATAAAAACGAGAATCAGTTGAAAAATTTGTAAGCGGCTAAGGTTCTGAGATGCTAAGGGACTAAGCTATTTAGAACAAGACTCAGAACCTTAGTACCTCAGAACCTCAGAATCTCAAAAAAACAATTCAGTCATCAAAATCAACAACTCAGTATCATTTAATTTTAAAAGAATAAAATCCGATATACTTTTGAAGTGTAAATTAAAAGGAACAGAGAGATAGAGGTTAAGAATTAGAAAATCAAAACCTTTGAGCCTTTGCCACTCTGAACCTAAAAAAAGAGTTTTAATCATCAATAAAAACTTAGAATTCCAGAATCTTAAAATAGTAACAACTTTAAAAACAAGAAATCATGACCAAGATTATTACAATTATTACTTTATTTATTTGTAGCTTAATATCTGCGCAAACACAGTTTGAACAAGGAATGGGAAAAGCTTTTGGGCTTTGGAAAGAAGGAAAAAATACTGAAGCTTCGGCAATGTTTGAAAGAATTGCTGCAGCAGAAAAAACAAGCTATTTGCCAAATTATTATGTAGCCTTAATCAACACTACAGCAGCGTTCTCTGAAAAGGACAAAACCAAAATTGATTTACTATTGACCAAAGCACAAGATGCGCTGGATACTGAATTGATAAAAGATCAGAATAATGCTGAATTGTATGCGATGCAGGCTTTGATTTATACAGCCTGGGTAGTAGCTGATCCAATGACAAACGGAATGAAATATTCGGCTAAAGTTATGGAAGCCTATGCTAAAGGAAAAGCGATTGATCCAAATAACCCTAGAATTGTTTTTGGTGAAGCCGATTATCAAATAGGAGGAGCAAAATGGTCAGGTGTTGATACAAAACCGTTATGTGCGCAAGTTGATAAAGCTGTCGAACTTTTTGCTACTTTTAAACCAGCTACACCTTTTTCTCCAAAATGGGGATTAGAAAGAGCTTTGGAAACTCAGAAAAATTGTAAAAAATAAATTTAATACCAACAGAATAGAATGAAAGATCATAGAAACTCATTTGCTGATTTAAAAAGTGGAACCATTATATGTTTCAAGATTTCTATGGTCTTTACAATTTTGTTCTGTGCTTTTTTAGGCGATGACTTAACTGTTAAAAATGTTCTTATTACTTTTTTTGTGAGCTGCCTTTATTCTTTCGGACTGGGTTTTGGTAACGGATATATCAGTGTTTTTCTGGATCGAAAATGGGATTGGCTGGAGCAAACCAATCTGAGAGTTTATTATGGAATTTTGTGCACTATTTTATACACGATTCCGGTAGTTTTAGGAATAAATTATTTCATTTTCGTGGTTCTGCAAAATGTGACTTTAGAGGTGTTTTTTGGAGCAAGGATGCTTTGGGTGCATCTTTTTTATATCATTTTGTCTTTGGGAGTTTCTACTTTCCTGCAAGCAAGAAGCTTTATGGTAAAATGGAAACAGGCATCCAAATTCGAGATAACACAACAAAAGATTATTGCAGGAACGGCAAATGCTAAATTCGAAAGTTTAAAAAATCAGATAGATCCGCATTTTCTTTTTAATAGTTTAAATGTTCTTAGTTCTTTAATTGAAGAGAATCCTGATAATGCACAACGATTTACGACTTCATTATCTAAAATTTACCGCTACGTCTTAGAGCAAAAAGATAAGGAATTAGTTTCTGTTGAAGATGAATTGTCGTTTGCCAAAACCTATATGAATTTGCTCAAAATGCGATTCGAGAATAGTTTGTTTTACGAATTACCAACTGCAAACATAAATCCAGAAGCAAAAGTAGTTCCGCTATCACTGCAGCTTTTATTAGAGAACACTGTAAAACACAACATAGTCAGTGAGCAAAAACCATTGCATATTAGAATTTTTATAGAAGGAGATTATCTGGCGATTCAAAACGACTTTCAGAAAAAAGAAGTTTTGCAGGACCGACAGGGAGTAGGATTGCAAAACATTGTTAACCGATATTCAATTGTAACCAACAGAAAGGTTCTGATTGAACAAAACGAAGAAAATTTCACCGTTAAAATTCCAATTTTAACCAAACAAATTACAGTTATGGAAACAAGTGCAGAATATAGTGACGAAAATAAAGCTTATTTCAGAGCTAAAAAGAGAGTAGAGGAACTAAAAGGGTTTTACGGTAACGTAATTTCATATTGTTGTGTGGTACCATTTTTAATTTTTATAAATTTGAGGTATTCTCCTGGATTCCAGTGGTTTTGGTTCTCGGCTTTAGGCTGGGGATTTGGAGTAGTGATGCATGCCTTTAAAGTTTTTGGTTACAGCTCAGATTGGGAAGAACGAAAAATCAGAGAGATTTTGGAGCGCGAAAACAAACAAAAAAACTGGAAATAGTTATGGAACCGGATTATACAGAGGCAGAACGTCTTTATCGAGCCCGAAAAAAAGTAAAAGAAATTAGAGAGTTTTACGAACATTTGACCGTTTTCATACTTGTAACCATCATTTTAATAATGATAAATCTCTTGACTTCGCCTGGTTATTTATGGTTTGTTTGGTGCGTACTGGGTTGGGGAATAGGAGTAGTACTGCACGGATTGTCGGTGTTTAATATTCCGCCTTTCTTCGGAAAAGACTGGGAAGCAAAAAAAATTAAGGAAATTTTAGAAAAAGAAAAAATAAGTAAATCTGAAAATAAGTATGGAAACTAATTTTGATAAAGAGCAGGAAGATTTTGAATTTCAAAAGATGGCCGGTAAAAAGGTTGTGAAGCTAAAAGCTTTTTATACTCATATGTTTCTCTACATCATTGGTGTCATACTTTACATTTTAAAGGATTATGTTGGACTTCCGCTTAACATCTTTCCTGTAAAATATCTGAACGGTCTGGTGATGTGTATTTGGACTACTGCTTTTCTGGTATCGGCAATAGATATATTCGCTTCTTTTAAAATTTTTGGAGAAGAATGGGAAGAGCGAAAGGTGAAAAGTATTTTAGAGAAAAAAGAAAAAAAACAAAAATGGGAGTAATCATGGAAGTAAATTTGAATGAAGAGGATAAATATTATCTCGCAAAAAAGAGGGTAGAGGAAATCAAAGGTTTTTACGGTAACCTAACAGCGTTTGTCATTGTAAATCTTCTTCTGGTTTTTATCAATTTATATACATCACCTGGTTTTTTATGGTTTTATTGGCCGCTAATGTGGTGGGGAGTTGGAGTCGTTTTTCATGGATTGAAAGTTTTTAAAATATTTCCGGTTCTTGGAAAAGACTGGGAAGAAAGAAAAATCAAAGAACTGATGGAGAAAGAGAGGGAGAGTAAAAGTAAATGGAAATAACGCAATCAAAGTAAAATGAGACGATATAGAAAAGGGAGGTACGATGATTACAGGGATGAATTTAGTACAGACGAAAGCTATAATTTGGCATACAGAAAAGTGAAAAGAATTAAAGGCTTTTACTCACATTTAAAAGTTTATTTAATTGTTAATGTAATCATTGTGGTTTCCAATTTAAACAGAGACTATTTTGGTCATAGTGCTTATGAAAACGGGTTATTGGATTGGCGTACCTATTCGACCGCAATATTTTGGGGAATAGCTTTAGTGATTCACGCATTGACAGTGTTTGGGCCTGACCTTTTTTTTAGTAGCAAGTGGGAGCAAAGAAAGATCCAGAAATATATGGAAAGAGATGCTCAGAACAACAATACAAAATGGCAATAATTTTTAATTTATAATATTATGGGACAGTTTAGAAGACAGATGTACGAAGATTATGCACACGAATTTAGTACAGACGAAAGTTTCAATTTGGCATACAAAAAAGTAAAAAGAATTAAAGGATTTTATTCGCATTTAAGAGTTTATATAATGGTGAATATTATCATCATTATTTCGAGTCTGAATAAAACTTATATAGGTGATCACTTTGTCGTAAGAGGATTTAGAGATTGGGAGATCTACTCAACGGCATTTTTCTGGGGCATTGCTTTAGTGATTCATGCATTTTCGGTTTTTGGACGTGATATCTTTTTCAATAAAGATTGGGAGCAAAAGAAAATTCAAAAATATATGGAGAGAGAGGCTCAGAATAAAAATAAATGGAAGTAATTTTAAACTCAATTTTTAATTTTTTGCATTTTAACTAAATGACCACATTAATTATAGAAGACGAAAAACCGGCAGCAAGATTGTTACAACGAAAACTCGAAAAGCTGGATATTGCTGTAGAAACGATGTTACACTCTGTCGAAGAATCGATTTATTGGTTTACGAATAATGAACATCCGGATCTAATATTTCTTGATATTCAATTATCCGATGGTTTGTCGTTTGAAATTTTCGAAAAAATAAATATTCAAAGTGCTATTATTTTTACAACAGCCTACGATGAATATGCTTTAAAAGCATTCAAATTAAATAGTATTGATTATCTTTTAAAACCAATTGACGAAGATGATCTCGAAGTTGCCGTTGCAAAATTCAAAACAAGATTGCCAAAAACAAGTTCAGAAAATTCAAATTTGCAACTTGATTTTGAACAAATTCGTCAAATGTTGTCAAATCCCTTTGAAAAGAATTATAAAAAACGATTTACAGTTAAAATCGGACAACATTTAAAAGTCATTACAACAGACGAAATCGAATGTTTTTTTAGTGAAAACAAAGGAACCTATATTCACACTTTCGACAATAGAAACTATTTAATCGATTCGACTCTAGAAATTCTGGAACAGGAAATTGATAAAAAAGATTTTTTTCGCGTTAGCAGAAAATTTATCGTTCCGCTTTCCGCCATAAAAGAAATTCAGGTGTATACCAATTCACGGTTAAAGGTAATTTTACCTTCTTATAAGGAAGATGAGGTAATTGTAAGCCGTGAGAAAGTACAGGACTTTAAAAACTGGCTAGGGTAAACTTATTTACTAAATGTGTCGTTCCTACGGAACTTTTTTGAGGGTTGAATTTATTTTTCAATGGATTAAAATCCATTGCTACAATATTTGTCATTCCTTCGGAATTTAATCCGCTTTAAAAAATAGGTTATCAAATGTGGAGAGCTGTAGGCTCGGACCATATCCTAAATAAAAAAGAGCTGGAATTTTCCAGCTCTTTCTATATAATTTAAGTTATTATTTACTCAATCGGTGTAATGTAAAAGTCATGGCGCTTAGTAAAAAGAAAGCCATAATTTGATGAATTAATCCTAAAGCTAAAGGAACACTGTATAAAAGCGTAAATACCCCCAACAAAAATTGAATGAAAACGAAAACAACGAGAACTTTGATTCCGGTGGATTGATTTCTGGTAAGCGAAAATTTGGTCCCTTTGTAATATAAGAAAAGAATGAGAGCCACCACTACATAAGCAAAAGTTCGGTGTACAAACTGAACACCACTTTTTCCTTCAATTAAATTTTTGACCAAAGTTGATTGTTCAATAAATACAGAGTCGTGTATAAATTGCCCGTCACTCATTAAAGGCCAGTGATTGTGTATCAAGCCGGCATTAAGTCCCGCTACGAAACCACCATAAATAATTTGAATGAGTAAAGCTACTAAAGAGAATCTTGCGATATTACGAAGTGGAATTACTTTGTAAATATTGCGTTCCGGATAAATTAAATCTAAAGCCACCCACAAAGTGTATGCAAAAGTGATAAAGGCAAAAGTAAGGTGTAATGAAAGTCTGAAATGGCTAACATCCGGATTGTCTATTAATCCGCTGCGCACCATAAACCATCCCAGAAAACCCTGGAAACCTCCCATTGCCAGAAGTACAATACATTTGTTTATAGTTGGGCGATCCAGTTTTTTTCGAATCAAAAAATAAACAAAAGGAACAAAGAAAACCAGACCAATAATACGACCGATGAAACGGTGAAACCATTCCCAGAAATAGATAAATTTATAATCTGAAAGCTGAAAATCATTGTGTATGTTGATTTTTTGATATTCGGGGAACTTCTTGTACTGTTCAAAAGCTTCATTCCATTTTGCTTCTGTCAGTGGTGGAAAAGTATCCGTTACCAAATGCCAGTCGGTCATAGACAAGCCAGAATTTGTCAAACGCGTAATTCCGCCTACAACAACCATTAAAAACAATAAAACACAACCTGATAGCAACCAAATGATTACTGATTTATTTCCTTTTTTCATTTTATAAAATAATACTTAATTCCTTATATTTTTTTTAAGCCTAATTTTTCAGCTCTTTTAATAACAAAATCATAAGCAGCCTGATATTCATTCGGAATATCACCTTCTAAAATAGCCTCTTTAACAGCTTCTTTTAAAACTCCGATTTCTCGTGAAGGTTTCAAATCGAAGATCTCCATAATTTCTTCACCGGAAATTGGCGGTTGAAAATTACGAACATGATCGCGTTCCTCGACTTCAACAATTTTCTTGCGAACGATCTCGAAGTTTTTATGGTATTTTTTAAACTTTGACGGGTTTTTGGTCGTGATATCTGCCTCACACAAAGTCATCAAATTTTCGACATCTTCACCGGCATCAAAGACCAAACGACGTACAGCGCTGTCAGTTACTACATCATCAGCCAAAACAATTGGGCGTGAACTCATTACAACCATCTTTTGCACAAATTTCATTTTGTGATTCAAAGGCATGTGCAAACGTTCGAAAATTTTCTTGGTCATTTTTCCACCTAAAAACTCATGTCCGTGAAAAGTCCATCCTTGTTTTTTGTTGAAACGTTTTGTTGGCGCTTTTCCAATATCGTGCAGTAATGCTGCCCAACGTAACCAGACATCGTCTGTGTTTGGACAAATATTATCAACCACTTCGAGTGTATGGTAAAAGTTGTTTTTATGGGTATGACCTTCGATTTCTTCAACCTGATTCAATGCGGTTAATTCGGGTAAGATTAGATCTAAAAGTCCCGTTTTGTACAAAAGTAAAAATCCTGTTGAAGGTTTAGGAGTTGACAGAATTTTGTTTAATTCGTCAACGATTCTTTCGCCTGAAATAATTTTAATGCGATCGGCATTTTTTGTGATGGCATTTAATGAATTTTCTTCGATTTCGAAACTCAACTGCGTTGCAAAACGAATAGCACGCAGCATTCGCAAAGGATCATCAGAATAAGTAATGTCCGGATCCAAAGGCGTTTTGATGATTTTATTTTCTAAATCGGTCAAGCCATTAAAAGGATCGGAAAGATCTCCAAAGTTTTTTTCGTTCAGGGATAAAGCCAAAGCATTAATGGTGAAATCCCGACGGTTTTGATCGTCTTCCAATGTTCCGTTTTCAACTATCGGATTTCGGCTGTCGGAACTATAAGATTCTTTTCTTGCTCCAACAAATTCAATATCGGTATCTTCAAAACGAAGCATCGCCGTTCCGTAGGTTTTAAAAACCTGTACCTTTGGATTTTTAGGAAGTAATTCAGAAACTTTTAATGCCAATTCAATACCGCTACCTACAGCAACAATATCAATATCTTTTTTTGAACCTCTGTTTAAAAGTAAATCCCGAACAAAACCCCCGATAACATAACTGTCAACGTTGAGTTCCTGAGATGCTTTCGAAATGATATCGAAGATTTTATGTTGTAAAGCGGTTTTATAATTTGTTTGTATAGCCACGAATTCACTAATTTTTGAATAAAAAAACATTTTCAATTTCTAAGAAATGAAATGCAGGCAAATTTACAACATAGAAAATGCCTATTATAATCTAAGGCTCACTTTTTTGAATAAATTCACAGTTTGAGTGCTTGAATTTTATTAAAAGAAGAAAGGTTGCCACGAATTACACGAATTTCCGCGAATTAGATTGGGTATAGAAAAAAGAAATTAGCGAAAATTCGTGTAATTCGTGGCAAAAAGAAACATTTATAATGCGATCGAACAAATCAATTCAGATCTCTTATTTTTAAAAATTCAATTTGTATTTTTGAAGTATATAAAAATGCACACATGAAAATTGTTATATCGCCTGCGAAGTCATTAAATTTCGAAAAAGAATTACCAACTACTCAATATACAGAACCTGCTTTTTTAAAAGAAGCGCGTGTGGTTCATAAAATATTAAAGACTAAAAAACCTGCTGAGTTATCTGAATTAATGTCTATTTCAGATAAATTATCCGATTTAAACTGGAGAAGAAATCAGGATTGGAAAACACCTTTTACGCCTGAAAATGCCCGTCCGGCAATTTATACATTTGATGGAGATGTTTATACAGGCCTTGACGCTTATACTATTCCAGTGGAGAAACTTGAGGTTTTGCAGAGTAAACTCCGAATTTTATCGGGGCTTTACGGAGTGTTGAAACCACTTGATTTAATGCAGGCTTACCGTTTAGAAATGGGAACAAAATTACCTGTAGACGAATATAAAAACCTGCACGAATTTTGGAAACCAACAGTAACAAAAGCTTTAAATAAAGAATTGACCAAAGGTGAATTGTTTGTGAATTTAGCCAGTAACGAATATTTTTCAGCTGTAGATGTAAAAGCGTTAAAAGTTCCAGTGATTACGCCAGACTTTAAAGATTATAAAGACGGAAAACTCAAAATAATCAGTTTCTTTGCGAAGAAGGCTAGAGGTATGATGGTGCGTTATATTATTGATACAAATGCTGAAACGATTGAAGATTTAAAAGGATTTAATTACGAAGGTTATCAGTTTGATGCTAACCTTTCGAAAGGAAATCATCTGGTTTTTACGAGATAGGTTTTTTTTAGGGTTCTGAGGGACTAAGATGCTGAAGTACTTAGGTTTTTCTTTGTAGTCAAAAAGAGCCATAGGCTCGAATTATATTGTAGGGAGGGATTTTAATCCCTTCATGATGGATCAAATATATTCAAAAGAAAACGCCGAATTCGATTTTTGAATTCGGCGTTTTGCGTATTATAAATCAATTATTATTAATGCATTGCATCAGCAGGATTAATCTTGTTTTTTCCTTTTTTGATTAAAAGAATAATTGGTATGCAGCATAAGAACATGATGCCGAGATACATGAAAATATCCATATATGCCATTACCGTACTTTGTTTCAGTACAGAATATTCCAGAGCCTGATAGGCTTTTTTCAGTGCAACATCGGCTGAATATCCTTTAGACATAAAAGCTCTTTGCATTCCTGCAATACGTTGTTGTACGTCGTATTTTGCAGGATCTAAATTGGTTAGTAAGTTAACTCTGTGTTCCTGACTCAAACGGGTGATAAAAGTGGTAATAATTGCAATACCAAAAGAACCTCCTAATTGTCGCATCATTCCGGTAAAAGCTGCTCCTTCACCAATATGTTTTCCTTTTAAGGTAGAAAGTGATAGTGTGGTAATAGGTACAAAAAGTAGTCCCAAACCAATCCCTCTTAAAATCAATGGCCAATACATGTGTTCAACGCCGGTATCCGGAGTCATTCGGGTCTGCATCATATAGGTGAAGAAAAAGAAAACCAGGAATCCTACTCCCACCATATATCCCTGAGGAACCCCTCTCTGAATCATATTCCCCACAAAAGGCATCATGATTGCTGTGGTAATAGATCCCGGAATCAATAATAATCCGGCATCTGTTGCGGTCCATCCTAGGATAGATTGCGTGTATATCGGAATAATTAAGGTAGAACCGTACAGACCAAAACCAAGAATGAAACACATTACAGTTCCAATTCTAAGATTTCCATCCTTAAGAACACTTAGGTTTACGATTGGGTGTTTATAAGTAAGCTCTCTCCAGACAAATAAAATTAATCCAAGTACCGTAACCACACTTAAAGTTACAATAGTCGAATCGTTAAACCAATCGTCTTGTTGCCCGTGCTCCAAAACAAATTGTAGAGATCCGATAAAGGCAGCAAGCAATATAATTCCCCACCAATCTACTTGATTGGCTTTTAATTTTTCTCCATATTTTGGACTTCTTACGAAAGTTAGCGCCAAAATAGTAGCTATAATTCCCAATGGAATATTAATATAAAAAATGTAAGGCCATGAGTAGTTATCTACCAGGTATCCTCCTAATGGCGGACCTAAGGTTGGACCTACAATTACTCCCATTCCGTAAATCGCCTGAGCCATTCCACGTTTTGCGATGGGATAACTTTCGGTAATAATAGTTTGGGCAGTAACTAATAAAGCTCCTCCGCCCATACCCTGAACAAACCTAAAGGCAACTAGTTCCCATATATTACTGGCATTACCACATAAGAAGGAACAAACCGTAAATAATATGATAGAGGCCACAAAATAATTACGTCTTCCAAATTGTTGCGATAGCCAGCTCGTCATCGGAATTACAATTACATTCGCAATCGCGTATGCCGTAATTACCCAAGCCACATCAGTTAAAGTAGCACCAAGGCTACCTCGCATGTCTGTTAGTGCTACGTTTACGATAGTGGTATCTACAATTTCTAACAGTGCACAAAGTACTGCAGTAATCGTAATGATCACACGTCTAAAACCGTATTCTACTAAATCGTCATCTGCTTGTACTGCTGTTGCCATATTTTATTTTAAATGTACATCTACATCAACATTCATTCCTGGTCTTAGTAATTTTACTTTCTCCGGATCGTTAGATTCGTCTAAACTAATTTTTACCGGTAATCTTTGAATTGTTTTTACGAAGTTACCTGTTGCATTGTCAGGAGGTAATAAGGAGAAACGAGATCCTGTTGCTGGCGAAAAAGAGGTTACAGTACCTTTGAATTCGTAATTTGGATAAGCGTCAACTTTTAAGCTAACTTTTTGTCCAATAACCATTTTGTTTAATTGAGTTTCTTTAAAGTTAGCAACAACCCAAGCTTCATTGTTATTGATGATGTAAAATAAAGATTGTCCAGGTTGAACCAATTGTCCAGGTTGAATGTCTACTTTAGAAACCTGACCATCAATTGCCGCAGTTACAACAGTATAGCTAAGATTTAAATGCGCTACATCTAACATTGTTTTTGCTTTTTTGATATTGGCAGCAGCTACTTCAGTTTGTTTGTCTGAAACTTTTGATTTCGATTGAATTACTGATTTTTGGTAAGAACTTGCTTTTTGTTGATCTTGTAAAACACGTACCTGGTTTTCAGCTTCTTCTTTTGCAGATAAAGCCTGCTCATATTGTTGTTTTGTAATCGTATGAGTTTTGTACAAATTATTGTAACGGTTGTAATCGTTCGTGATTTGTCTTAATCTAATTTTTGCACTTTCTATAGAACCTGTTGCAGATTTCATTTGCGCATCAGAAACTGAGATACTTGCATTAGCGCTTCCAATATCAGCTTTTGCAGCTTCGTATTGACCTTCAGCACCTAATAATGCGGCATTTGCTTCGTCGATTTTTAACTGGTAATCTCTTTTGTCAATCGTAAATAAAGTATCTCCTTTTTTTACAAAGTCGTTATCTTTCACATATACTTTACTAATATATCCAGATACTCTAGGAATAATTGGATTCATTTTTTTCTCGATTTGAGCATCATCCGTTTCTTCGTGAGCTTGTGAGTGTAAGTATTTTGTGATTCCGTATGTTCCGCCCACTAAAACCAAAACGGTTAGTATGATGATGAATTTAGTATTTGTTTTTTTCTTTTCCATGAGAGGTATCGATTATATTTTAGAAAGATTGAATGATTGTGATAATTGTCCTGATACTGAAAGTAATTCGTAATATTTTTGAATTATTGTAGCTTTAGATACAGCAGTATTGATTTTGGCGCTTAATTGTTCAACGTCTGCCTCAACCAAATCATTAGTGTCTGATAAGCCATTGTCAAACTTATCTTTTACAAGTCTGTAATTTTCACTTGCCTGTTGAAGTGCTTCATCATAAACTACACTTTGATTTATAGCCAAATCATAGTCTTCAATAGATTTTTGAACTTCAACTTTAATACGATCCGTCATTACAGCCTCACTATTTTTAACTTCCAGAGCTTTGCTTTCAGCTACTCGTACATGAGCACTGTTTTTGTAAATTCCGGATAAGTCATAAGTTAAACCTAATCCAAAGTTCATGGCATATCTTACAGTTATAATGTCTTTAAGGTCCAGAGCTGTATAACCACCAAGTAAGGCTAATGTAGGATAGTATGCTGCTTTTGCTACTTTGATATTTGATTCAGAAGCCTTTTGCTGCAAACGAATTGCTTCCAGATCTTTTCTGTTTTCAAGAGCTACTGCGTCTGATGTTGGCGCGTTGCTTGTTTTTAAGTTGAAAAAATCATTTTCATTGACCTGAAGTTTAGTATTAGGATCTAATTTTAATAAAGTGGTTAGATAGAAATTGATATTGTTAAGATTGTTAGTCGCTTCATCAATAGATAATTGTGTTTTTGAAACTAATAATTGAGACTTTAATAAATCATTTCTGGGAATAATTCCATTTTTTTCCAGTTCTGTAAAATCAGTAACACGTTGTTTCGCGCTTTTTTGATTTTCATTTAAAACATCCAGTGTTTTTTGAGCTTTATACAAAGCAGTGTAATAGGTAATTACTCTTAAAGCAACATCCTCTTTTGTTTTTGCGGCAGTAGCATTTTCTGCTTCGTATAAATTATCGTAAGCATCAATACTATTTTGAATCTTGAATCCTGCAAATAAAGGCAGACTTAAATTTGCCATTCCAAACATTGCTCTGTCCGGAGATGCCAAAGATGCATTTTCGCCTTGATTTGGCATACTAATCGACGCTTTTGTAAGGCGTTGGTATTGACCAGAAATTTTAATATCCGGGTATTGATTGTCTTTTACGGTTTTTAATTCGTATTTTTTCGTGTTTACCTTAGTATTGGCAAGCGTAACTTCGTTACTTTTTTCCCAAGCCATTTTAACGGCCTCGCCTAAGGTTAAACTTGTTTTTTCTTGTGCTTCAATTGATGAAATTCCGATAAAGAAAATCCCAAAGAGCATTAATTGATTAATTTTCATAAACAAGAAGAGCTTTTATAGTTTGTTGAATGTGCTTTGTAAGACTGGTTTTTATATAATTATTGTACAATTCTTCGGTATTTAAGTTCAATAATTCTTCAAAGAAAGGTTTGTTCATGTGAAAATGAAAAAAGGTTCCGATAATTGTTGGAGTGATGAGCGGAATGACAACATCTTTTCTGAAAACTCCTTTTTCCTGACCTTGTTTAATAATACTTTCAACAGATTTTAAATTTCCTTTTTTAAGTTCTGTGAAGGCAATAAAACTTTTTTCTCTTTTTTTTGCGTTTATTTCAAAGTGTAAGACCCTGAAAATCCCTTTGTTACAGCTGATTCTCTGAATGTAAATTTCGATTAATTTATTGACTTTTTCAACAGGTTCTAAGTTTTCCTGTAATAAACTTTCGAGCTTTAACTTTAAATCAGAAGTCTTGTAAATGATTAAGGCTTCAAGTAATCTTTCTTTTGAACCAAAATAATACGAAACCATGGCAATGTTAATCTTGGCATGTTTTGAGATATCCCGTATCGATGTACCTTCAAATCCTTTTTCAGAGAATAGCTTTTCGGCAACCTCAAGAATCTGAATTTTTTTATCGTTTAATTCGAAGTTTGACATGGTATTGTTTCTAATCGGGTACAAAATTAAACAAGCGTTTAAATTAAACGTTTGTTTAATTTTATTTTAACAAAATATTAACACAAAGCGATTTCGACAATTTTGCCACTAAATTTGATGTTTGGGAATAAAAAAAGCCTGAAAAAATAAGGTCTTTCAGGCTTTTGTTGAAAATTAATCTTTGGGTAATTTCACTGCTTTAAAAATTCCAGTATTAGAAAATAATCTAATATCGGTTTTATTCTTAGGAGTTAGTTCATATCGAATATTAGAAATAATCTCATTTTTTGGTGATAGTTTTAAATCTTCAATTGATATTGTGGAAATTACATTTGGACTTGTCGTCCCGATAAAAATATTTGTTTTTTTTAATTTTAAAATATCTAAATGCTCAGGTTCTAAACTTTTAACATCATTTAAATTATAAAAGAAAATACTGTCCTGAGATTCTTTAAATGTTTCAAATTTATATCTTTTATAACCTTGATTTCTACTTGTAAAACCTTCATTTTGAAAAATTTTAGTTTTGATTTTAATTCCATTTTCTTCATCAACTTTAATTTCTAAAGGAAAAAAGATTTTGTTTGAAACTTCTTGATCATCAAGTTTTTTACAAATAACACCGAAAATATTTCGTTTTGCTGGAATGCTTTCAAAATATTGAAAAGGTAATGGTTTGACATTATCGATATCAAATACATCTGTTGAATCTAGAATAGTATAACCAAAAATATGAGAATCTCGACCTCCCCAAGCATCATATTTATAGATGACTTTTGAAGAATTTTCTATCTTTTGCATATATAACTCAGATAAATGCCAACTCCTGTCACAGCTTATGAAAATTAATAGAATAAAAGGATATAATAAAGATTTAAAAACTTTCATCTTTTAATTATCTAATTTCCCCAACAAATTCTTCAATTTTCTTGCTTCCGCTTTCACTCAGATGTTTGATAAAAGCACTTCCGATAATAGCCCCTTTTGCAAATTTAGTAGCCTGATCGAATGTTTCTTTATTTGAAATTCCAAAACCAATAATTTGTGGGTTTTTAAGATCCATTTGGGCAATTCTTTCGAAATAGCTTTCCTGAATATTTCCAAAACCTGCCTGAGAACCTGTGACACTTGCAGAACTTACCATATAGATGAAGCCATTTGAAACACTGTCAATAAAACGAATGCGCTCGTCTGAAGTTTGTGGGGTAATCAAGAAGACATTGATTAAGCCGTATTTTTCGAAAATCGCTTTGTATTGGTCTGCGTAAACATCTACCGGTAAATCTGGAATAATTAACCCGTCGATACCAATTTCGGCACATTTTTTACAAAATTCTTCGATTCCGTATTGCAGCATCGGATTGAAATATCCCATTATAATCAACGGAATTTTTACGCTTTCGCGGATGTCCTTCAACTGGTCAAAAAGAATTTGAGTAGTCATTCCATTGTGAAGTGCCTGAGTAGAACTTGCCTGAATGGTTGGGCCATCGGCTAAAGGATCACTAAAAGGCAAACCAATTTCGATTAAATCGACACCATTTTTTTCTAAATCCTGAATGATTTGAACGGTGTCATTTAAGTTCGGATATCCGGCTGAGAAATAAATAGAAAGAATCTTTTTATCTTCTTGTAATTTTTGAGTTATTCTGTTCATTGTTTTTACTTTTTCTTCTAATAGATTTTGAAAGCCTCTTAGATAGGTTTAAATTTTATCTTACTATAGATTATTGGATTTTTGTTGATTGTATTTCACGCAGATTTTGAGTGATTTAAGCCGATTTGCACATATTTTTTAAACTACTTTATGATTAGATCTTTTTTAGTCCTTGAAATCTGTAGCATTATTTTTTTATAATCTTACTTTTCCAAATATCATTTTGATTTTCTAACAATAATAATCCAGTATCTGAATCATTCATTTGCGCAATTAATTCTCCTTTGTTATTCCAAAATGCGCTTTGTCCTGCTGATGGAGATCCCCATGATTCACCGCTAAAATTAGACATTAGAACATTCATTTGATATTTCTGAGCATAAGCTTGTAAATCGCGATAAGCACTTGGAATTCCGTTTGGTGAAAAGAAAATACTGGCAATATAAATATCAGCCCCTCTTTTACACGCATTTTCGGGATGCAGCGGATTGTCAATATCAGCACAAATGGCAAAGGAAATCTTCTTGTTTTCGATAGTAAGCATTGGATTAAAATCGAAAGAAGACTGAAAAAACTGATCTTCCCCTTCATGCAAAAATTGCTTCGTATATATAGAAACAGAGTTGTCCGGGGCAATAATAAATTCTCCAATAAATAAATCTGATACGATCTGAATTGGTGCGCCGGCAATGATAACAATATTATTTTCGACGGCTAATTTTTTTAAATGATCCAATCTTGAATCGTCTGCATTAAAAGCCAGTTTTTGAGCAAATTCTCTTTCGTAACCTGTGATCGACATTTCAGGAAAGGCAATTAATTGTGCCCCATTTTGAACGGCCAGATCTACAAGGCGATAATGCTCTAATAGGTTTGAATCAATATCTCCCCGTAATGGTTTTGTTTGTGCTGCTGCTAGAATCATTCTTTGCGATTATTAGTTTTCGATGTAAATCCAGGCAACTACTCCGGATTTCAAGGTTACCTGAATTCTTTTATACGCATTAGATTCGAATAGATCTACTTTAGCCAAATCAGTACTCGAAATGTTGAAAACAACACCGTGTATAGGGTCCGAAGGGGCTTCCGTTGGTACAACTACAACATAATCTGCCATTCCAAATTCTTCCTCTATTTGCAGGCTTTTTAGTTTGTGACCCAGCAGCTGATCCGGAGTACCAGTTAATAATTTATTAAAGAGTCGCATCTGAATTTCTTTCGATCGTAATGTTCCGTAAGAGAATAACTTTTCCATGGTTGCTACTGTATTACAATTTAAAATACTCGATATAATTGTCTAAATCCTTGTCTCCTCGACCGGAAAGACTGATCACCACAATATCCGTTGGTTTGAATTTCTTCTGATCTAAAACAGCAAAGGCATGTGCACTTTCGATTGCCGGAATAATTCCTTCTAATTTGGTAAGCTGTAAACCAGCATTCATCGCATCATCATCCGTAACGGAAAAGAATTCTCCGCGACCAGTTTGTGCCAGATGTGCATGCATAGGGCCAACTCCCGGATAATCAAGACCAGCAGAAATTGAATATGGTTCGGTGATTTGTCCGTCAGGAGTTTGCATTAAAAGAGTTTTACAACCATGAATAACGCCCACTTTTCCTAATTTACTGGTTGCGGCACTGTGACCACTATCGACCCCTTTTCCAGCTGCTTCTACCGCGATGATTCCAACTTCGGGTTCGTGTAGAAAGTGGTAATAGGTTCCGGCCGCATTACTTCCGCCACCAATACAAGCAACAACATAATCTGGGTTTTCACGTCCTTCTTTTTCTTTTAACTGCCATTTGATTTCTTCTGAAATAACACTTTGAAAACGGGTTACCATATCTGGATAAGGATGTGGTCCAATTGCTGAACCTATAATATAATGGGTATCTACCGGATTGTTGATCCAGTCACGAATCGCCTCATTGGTAGCATCTTTTAAAGTTTTGGAACCTGAAAGTGCGGGACGAACTTCGGCACCTAACATTTTCATACGTGCTACGTTTGGTGCCTGACGTGCAATGTCAATTTCACCCATGTATACAATACATTCCAATCCCATTAAAGCACATACTGTAGCGGTTGCCACACCATGCTGACCTGCGCCTGTTTCGGCAATGATTCTTTTTTTACCCAGGCGTTTTGCAACTAAAATTTGTCCAATCGTGTTGTTGACTTTATGTGCTCCGGTGTGATTTAAATCCTCTCTTTTCAGATAAACTTTTGCATTATATTTTTCCGATAAACGCTTGGCGAAATAAAGTGGACTGGGACGGCCTACGTAATCTTTTAGTAATTGATCAAACTCTGCCTTAAAATCAGGTTCGCTTGTTATTTTTAAGTAATTCTGACGCAATTCTTCGACATTCGGATATAACATTTCGGGAATGTAAGCCCCTCCAAATTCTCCGTAATATCCTTTTTCGTTAACATTATAGTTCATTGTATAGTTGTTTAGGGTTTAAAGTTGCGGGTTTTAGATTTTTCCGAAACTTTCTTAATAGACTTATATTTTTCAATCCAGGTTCTGTCTCAAATTTACTGTTTACATCAATAGCGTAAACAGGGATTTTGAGGTTTTTTATCGCAGGGATTTCTTCAATTCCAATACCACCGCTTAAGAAAATCGGTTTCTCAGATTTGTAATTTTCTAAAATTTTCCAGTCAAAAGTAGTCCCGTTTCCACCGGGTAATTTTCCTTTTGTATCGAACAAAAAGTAATCACATACACTTTCAAAAGGTGCTAAGACTTTAAAATCAAAATTTTCATCAATAGAGAATGTTTTTATGATTTCGATGGTAACATCAATTTTGGCATCAATTTTAGCTTTTAATTCCTGACAAAATTCAACAGATTCTTTTCCATGTAACTGAACCGCTTGTAAATGATATTTGTCTGCTTTTGATATAATATTATCAACAGTTTCATCCACAAAAACGCCTGTCTTTTTTATGGTATGAATCAGTTCCGGAATTGTTCCGTCAAAATAGCGAACGGATTTTTCCCAGAAAATAAATCCCATATAGTCGGGTAGGAGCGCTCCTGTCTCGAGTATATTGTCGGGATATTTCATACCGCAGATTTTTAGTTTCATTTTTTTTATTTTTATGCTATGAGCTTTTGCTTTATGCCGTATTATTTTTTATCGATTGGTTAGAGTTTAAGCAATAAGCTTTAGGCTTACGGCTTATAGCCTAAAGCTTACAGCCGTTTAATAAATTCAGTTGCTGCCTGCCCGGCATTCGTTGTTTTCATGAAGTTTTCTCCTATCAAAAAACCACTGTAACCATAAGGTCTTAATTCTGAAATGGCTTCAACAGATGAAATTCCGCTTTCTGAAACTTTAACAAAATCATTCGGAATCTGAGAAGCCAGTTCTTTGCTGAAATCCAGACTTACTTCGAAGGTTTTCAGGTTTCTGTTATTCACACCAATCATATCTAAACTTGGCATGATAGATTTTTCTAATTCTTCCTGATTGTGTACTTCCAGCAAAACTTCTAAACCTAATTGTTTTGCAAATTCTGATAAAGATTTGATTTCTTCGCGGGTTAAAACCGCTGCAATAAGAAGGATTAGATCCGCTCCATAGGCTTTGGCTTCTAAAATCTGATATTCATTAACGATAAATTCTTTTCGCAAAAGCGGAATATTTACACTAGCTCTTGCTAAAAGTAAATCGTCTAAAGAACCTCCGAAATATTTTCCGTCTGTTAAAACCGAAATCCCGCAGGCTCCGGCATTTTCATATCCTTTAACAACTTCTTCAACTGTAAAATTTTGATTAATTACAGCTTTTGAAGGAGAGCGACGTTTGTGTTCGGCAATAATTCCTGTCGAACTTGTCCTTAATTTTTGACTTAAAGAAATGGTTTGTTTTTCAAAAAACACAGAAGCTTCCAATTGCGAAACTGGAATAATGGATTTTTTGAGAACGACTTCTCGTTTTTTATCAATTATTATTTTATCTAGAATGTTCATTGTTGTTATAATTTAAAAGATTGAAAAATTTAAAGATTGAAAAAACTGCTCTATAAATTAAGCATCTATTTTCGTATTTAAATATTTTATAAAATTTGATAAGTTCTGAGATATTTCAATACTTAAATCAAAACCTTTTTGAATTTCTGATTGATTACAAAAATTAAGTTCTCTTGATAATATCAGCATACTTCTTACTTCTGCACAACTTCCTTTGGAAATTTTTAAATATCTAATTAACTGTTTGTTGTTATTGTATTCAGATCCCTCAGCGATATTATTTGTGATTGAAACAACAGCTCTTTTTATTTGATCTTTAAAACCAAATTCTTTTTCAAAAGGTTTATGATTCATTAATTCAAAAATTAATTTAGCTAATTGGATACCTTTTTTATAGACTTCAAATTCTTCAAAAGATTTTGTCATAATTTTTTAATTTTTAAATCATTAAATCTTTTAATTTTTTTAGAACATTTAAAGCTTTCCCGGAAAACAAACTTTCTTTGGCCTGCTTAAAACCTTCCTGAGGAGAGCATTTGGTTACGGTTGAAATGGCCATTGCGGCATTTGCACAAACAACATTATTCTGAGCCTCACTTCCTTTTCCGGAAATAATGCTGACAAACATATCCGCTGATTCTTCGATGGTTCTTCCACCCTCAATTTCTCTTTGCGATAAAAGGCGAACATTAAAATCTTCTGGCTTTAGCATGCCTTCCATATCACTTGTAATGATTTTTGTTGGACCGGTTAACGAGATTTCATCGTAACCGTCAAGTGAATGCAGGATGGTAAAATTAACATCTGTGTTTTGATATAAATAAGCATACATTCGGGCTAATTCTAAATTGAAAACACCAACCAGTTGATTTTTAGGAAACGATGGGTTTACCATTGGCCCTAACATGTTAAAAAATGTTTTTACGGCCAGCTCTTTTCTGATTGGCCCAACGTTTTTCATAGCAGGGTGAAATAGGGGAGCGTGTAAAACACAAATTCCTGCCTGATCGATACATTTTTCTAAAAATGCAGGGTCATTACTGAATTTTATTCCCATTTTTTCCATCACGTTACTTGATCCCGAAATAGAGGAGACCCCATAATTTCCATGTTTTGCTACCTTTATTCCTGCTCCGGCAGCTACGAATGAAGCTAAAGTCGAAATGTTGAAAGTATCTTTTCCGTCACCACCCGTTCCGCACAAATCGATGGTGTTGTAGTCTGACAAATCGACGCGAATGCATAATTCTAATAAAGCTTCTCGGAATCCGGAAAGTTCATCAATCGTAATGCTTCGCATCATAAATACAGTCAAAAAGGCCGAAATCTGACTTGGGTTGTAAGCCCCGCTTGAGATGTTAATCAACACGTCTTTGGCTTCTTCTTTCGAAAGTACTTCGTGATTGATTAATTTATTTAGTATGTTTTTCATTTTTTTAAGTTGCTAAGGTTCTGAGGTACTAAGGTTCTAAGGTTTCACTGTGACTGAATACCGCCACTGAATACTGTGACTGCGACTGACGACTTCTAACTCTTTATCCAATTCTCTAAAATCAGTTTTCCTTTTGGTGTCAAAACACTTTCGGGATGAAACTGAACACCTCTTACATCAAATGTTTTATGTCTTAGTGACATGATTTGTCCGTTTTCATCAACTGAAGTGGCTTCAAGAGCGTCAGGTAAATTGCTGTTGACCACCCAGGAATGATAACGTCCGACTTCAAATTCATTACCTAAACCTTCAAATAAAATTTCGTCTGAAACTACTGTTTTTACATTTGTAGCAACACCATGGTATACCTTGTCTAGGTTTGAAAGTGTTCCTCCGAAAACTTCTCCGATAGCCTGTTGTCCTAAGCAAACGCCTAAAATACTTTTTGTTGGAGCATATTTTTCAATTACTGCTTTTAATAACCCTGCTTCATCCGGTATTCCGGGACCTGGAGAAAGCAGTATTTTTTCAAAAGATGCAATTTCATCAATATCAAACTCATCATTTCTGTATACTGTAACTTCACAGTTCAAATCTTCAAGATAGTGTACTAAATTATAAGTGAAGCTATCGTAATTGTCTATAACTAATATTTTTTTCATTTTTTTGAGGTTCTAAGTTGCTAAGTGACTAAGATTCTTAGTCTTCTGTGACTGAATACTGTGACTGGCACCTGATTTCTGTTTATTTTTCCCGAACGTATTTTTCAGTGATAATACGATCGATTCCTAATTTTTCTAATTTTTCGATTCCCTTTTGAATCAGAGTATCGTTTTTAATTTTTACAACAAACTCAAACTTATTGTTTTCCCATTGACGGTTATTGAAGTATTCCAGATTTTCGGTATAAATACTGTCTTTTAAAGTATATTTTCCACCTCCGCCAAAGAAAACAGCATTTGTTGAATCCTTACCGTTATTTAAATCATGATTGAAAAAAGCAAAATGGCTATCATTTATAATTTTAATCATTTTTGTTTTTGGATTGAAAGTCGAGAACGTAGAATCTTTTTCGGTGGTTTCAGCTGATATCAGACGCCAGGTTCCGCTTAAAGGAAGTGTGTTCGATTCTTTTTTAGCTTCACAGGAAGTAAATAATACAATGGCAATCAAAAATGGAATAATGTTCTTCATCGTTTTTTTAGGTTGTGTTTATGGTTGTTTTTTAGTTTTGTTTCAAGTTTCAGGTTTTTTTGTTTCAGGTTTTGTTTGTGTTCCAACAAAGTGAAACCTGAAACAAAATGACTTATATTTTCTCCGCCATCTCTAAGGCTGTATTCAAGGCTCTAAGTTTATTGTAAACTTCCTGCATTTCGCTTTCTTCGTCAGAACTTGCTACAATTCCGGCACCGGCCTGACAGTGCAACTGGTGATTTTTACTCAGGAAAGTTCGAATCATAATAGCGTGATTGAAATTGCCTTCAAAATCCATAAAACCAATAGCGCCTCCGTAAAAATTACGATTGGTTTTTTCGTAATTTTCTATTAATTGCATCGCTCGGTGTTTTGGAGCACCACTTAATGTTCCTGCCGGGAAAGTGTCCGCAACTACCTGCATGGTTGTTGCTTTTTCATGTAAGTGCCCTGTTACTTTAGAAACCAGGTGAATGACGTGAGAGAAAAACTGAACTTCTCTATATTTTTCGACATGTACATCATGACCATTTCGGCTTAAATCATTTCTGGCTAAATCGACTAACATTACGTGTTCGCTGTTTTCTTTTTTATCTTCCGAAAGCTGCTTGGCCAGAACAGCATCTTGTTCGTCATTTCCGGTTCTTTTAAAAGTTCCGGCTATAGGGTGAATTTCTGCTTTTCTGTTTTTTACAATGATTTGTGCCTCAGGTGAAGATCCGAATATTTTGAAGTCACCATAATCAAAGAAAAATAAGTATGGAGATGGGTTTATACTACGTAAAGCGCGATATACATTGAATTCATCTCCTTTAAAACCTTGAGTAAAACGACGTGAAAGTACCAATTGAAAAACATCTCCACGGAAGCAGTGTTTTTTGGCTAAAGCTACATTGTGTTTGAATTCTTCGTCGGTTAAATTAGAGAAACCATCTCCTTCTTTGGTAAATTTATATGATGCAATATTTCTGGATTGTAACAATTGTTCGATTTCCGAAATGTTATTCCTTCCATCAACGCTATGACAAAAAATGTAGGCTTCATTTTTAAAGTGATTGATCGCAATAATGTTTTGATAAACGGCATAAAAAACGTCCGGAATTGAAGTTGCCTTGTCTTTTTTGGCAATCGAAACTTTCTCAAAATAACGAACGGCATCGTAAGAAATGTATCCGAATAAACCATTGTTGATGAATTTAAAGTCGTTTTTCTCTGACTGAAATTGGCTTGAGAATTCCTGAATTATTTCTGGAATATTCGTTGTACTGTTAATAGAAATTCGCTCTTTAGTTCCGTCAGGAAAAGTTTTTGAAATAGTTTCATTTTCAATTTTAATTGTTGCAATAGGGTTGCAGCAGATGTAAGAGAAACTATTGTCATTTCCGTGATAATCACTACTTTCCAGTAGTAAACTATTTGGGAATTTATCCCTGATTTTGAAATAAACACTTACTGGTGTAATCGTATCTGCCAGAATTTGTTTGTAGTGTGTGTTGAGTATAAATGGTTTCAAAGTATTTTGTGTATTAAATTTTTACTATATTTTTTTACTTGTTTTTTGATCAAAAAAAAAGGCTTGTCGTGATGACAAGCCTTTTAGATTTATAGTTTACAATACCATAGGAAGCTCTGTTCACGACGTTTGACGTAAATTCTTCCACCACCAAGTATTGTTTGTTATTGATTTCATATCTTATATTGATTTCACAAATATATAAATGTAATTTGAATTACAATACATATAGAGTAAAAAAAAACTCTTTTAAATGATTAAAATTGTTAAATTTTATTGTGAATAAGTTTTTTTAATGTCTTAATTACCAATAGCTATGGTGTTGTTTACGTTCATTCTAAAGTCTGGATTTCCTTTGATATTGGGCATTGCAAACAATTCGCTGTTTTTGATTTTGGTAAAATTAATATCAAAAAGAGGATTGCTGTAAAAACTTTGAATTGCAGGATTTGCGCCGCCGGCTTCACTTGTAATTCCGCCATTGCAATTGTTAACGATTAAGTTTTTGAAGGTAATTTTGGCTAAATTGACTTCTCCGTTTCCAATATTTCCTTCTAATAAAACAAAAGGAGTAAATCCGGAAACAATACTGTTGGTTAAGTTAAAAAAGCTATTTTCTCTCACATAGACTGATTCTCTCACAAGTCCCTGATTATTTTCTTCCAGATTTATCAGTGTAATATTGCTGGCATTTATTTTAGTTAATTTTTTACTCATGTCTGTATTTCCTATTTTATCATAAGAATCAACTTCAAAACATCTTGAACCCGAAATATCCGATGAGAAGGGATGACGAATGGCAATACTGTTATTAATGTTGATTTGTGCACCCTGTGTAAAATCAAAATCATCATCGGTGGTGCGATAAGAAACCAAATTGTTTAGGTTTAAATCTCCGCCATAACATTCGAAAGAGTCATCATTAGAGTAACTGATCTGTATATTGCTTAAAATTGTTTTTTTTCCCACTCCGGCAAGCGAAAGTCCGTTAAGTTCTTTGGCGGCACTTAGTTTTCGCCCGGAATATTCAATTCGTACATATTTTAAAACTCCCGAGTTGTCTTCAGCATCCTGGCCGCCGTAGTGGTTTAACATTGGTTCCAGATCAAAAGGAAGGACATGTATTCCTCCTAAGGTATTAATTGGAGCTTTTCCCAGAATGATGATTCCACCCCAGTCTCCCGGTTTTCTTTCTAAAATTTCTTTGTTGGAAGTAAAAACGATTGGATCTGTTTCGAGACCTTCGGCCACAATTTTTGATCCGTTGGTAATAACCAAAGTTCCGCATGTTTTGTCATCTCCTCTTATTACTGTACCGGGTTCTATCGATAGTACGGCGTTATTGGTTACATAAACAACTCCAACTAATTGATATGTATTGCGTTTAAGAAGTTTGGTGTCTTTATTGATGGTTCCTGCTATGATGTTTGTAGCTTCGCTATATTCGGTATTCGCAGGTTTAAAATTGGTCCAGTTGTTCATCCAGTTTGAGTTACCAAAAATTCCTTTAGGCTGCTGCTGTGCCTGTAGGAAAAAAGAACTTAGAAGAGTGATGATTGCAAGTTGTATTTTTGTTTTCATAACTATGATTTTGATTTCTAGTTTTTGATTTTTAATAAGTTCAAAAGTAGAAGGCCAATGTTAATCAAAGTCCTGAATGGTATTACGAAAGCGTTAGGGGAATATTATGAATGTTATTTTTTTGGGAAAAATGCAAAAATAAACCCCAATAGTGTTAAACTATTGGGGTTTTTCTTATAATAATAAGAATTGCTGTTTTTTTATGCTATTAGAATTTTAAAGCTACAGTCAATTCGAATTCGTCATTGATAGTTTTGTCTCCTAAGTTTTGGAAGAAGTTACCAGAGTTGTATTTGATGTCGTATTTAGTTCTGTCAACTTTGAAAGCTGTTGTTGCAGTATTTCCTTTCACAGCGATATCAAAAGTTACAGGTTTAGTGATTCCTTTTATAGTTAAATCTGCAGTTACTGTGTAAACATCAGTTGATTTTGCTCCGATATTTTTGAAAACTAATTTTGCAGTTGGGAATTTGTCAGTTCCAAAGAAATCGTCAGCTTTTAAGTGACCGTTTAATTTTCCTTGGTACTCTCCTGTCAAATCTGTTGCTGTTAATGAAGTCATATCAACAGTAAAGCTTCCTCCAACTAATTTTTTTCCTTTGAAAACTACAGCTCCTTCTTTGAAGTTTACTGTTCCTGAGTGCTCTCCGGTTACTTTTTTACCTACCCATTTGATCGAACTTGCTTTTACGTCGATTTTTTTAGTTTGTGCGTTTACTGAAACGCTAGCTACTGCTACGAATAATGCTATTGCAATTGTCTTTAAATTTTTCATTTTGTTAAAATTGATTTTGGATTAATAATAATTATATAGTGATAAATAAATTCTCGTGTGATTTTCTAACTTTTTTGTAGTGTTGAGCATCGTCTTCATTATGTCTGTAACCTACCGTTGCGATAACAGAAGCGTTTAAACCTAATTTGTCGAAACCTAAGATTTCATTGAAACTTGCTGGATTAAAGCCTTCCATTGGAGTTGTGTCGATTTTTAATTCTGCGGCAGCACTTAATAAAGTTCCTAAAGCAATGTAAGTTTGTTTTGCTGTCCAGATGTTTTTAGCTTCTTGTGATAAGTTTGCAATTGTACCTTTCATCATGTCGCTGAATCCAGCCAAGGCGTCAGTAGGAAGGTTTCTTGTTTCGCTAATGTTTTTAACATAAGCATCAACAGATTCCGGTCCTGCATTTAAGTCGTTTGCGAAAATAAATAAATGTGAGGCATCTGTAATTTGCGTTTGCCCGTAAGCAGCAGCTTTTAATTTTTCTCTTATTTCCGGATTTTCTACGATAATAACTTTATAAGGTTGTAATCCGTATGAAGAAGCACTTAATCTAACGGCTTCTTTTAAAGTGTTTAAATCTTCGGATGATATTTTTTTTGTCGCATCAAATTTCTTTGTAGCATATCTCCAATTTAAATTGTCTAATAATGTACTCATAATTTTAATTTTGTTGGGTTCTGTATTTTTCTAATAATTGATTTAATAATTCTAATTCTTCAGGACTTATATTCTCAGCAAATGCGCGCTCGTGTTCATCTACCTTCGGATCTAATTCTTTTAGTACGTCTAATCCTTTTTGAGTGATTAGAACTTCTATTTTTCGTCGGTTGTTAGGGCAAACATTTCTGGTAACAAAATCTTTTAATAATAGTTTGTCTACTAATCGGGTTGTGTTACTTGTTTTGGCCAACATACGCTCCTGTATCACACACATATTAGCAGGATTTCCTTTTTGTCCTCTTAATATACGCAGTACATTATATTGTTCTCCGGATAGATCATACGGTTTTATCAACTCGTTGAAATGATCCTGAATCACGTTTTGCGTGTACATGATATTTAGAATAACTTTTTTCGCATTATCCATCTTAACTGTACTTTTTATAACCTCTTCAATTGTCATAGTCGTAAGTGTATAATTTGTATATACAAATGTATGTACTTTTGATTGTTGTATATACAAATGTCATGTTAAATTTTTGTTAATTGAAGCATTGTGTGTTTTATAGTTATATAAACCCTGTAGAGTTACTGTAAAAGTACTACAATTTTTATTTGAAAAATTGATTTTTTAAAGTTTAATGATTTTTTAAAGATTTAATTATCAGTCTCTTAGACAAAAATCCAGACCAGACAGGTCTTTAAAGTGTGTATGGTTTCTCGTATTGCAGGTATTCGACCCATATCTGTTTTAATTTAAAAAAAACTGAATTTAGCTTAGAATATACGGCATTAATTAAGTAATAGGTATAATAATGCAGCTAAACTTGCTCCAATTATTGGACCTACAATTGGAATCCAGGCGTAACTCCAATTGCTGCTTCCTTTTATAGGAAGGATTGCGTGTATAATTCTCGGTCCAAGATCTCTGGCTGGATTAATGGCATAACCTGTTGTGCCTCCCAGGGACAGGCCAATTACCCACACAACTATTGCAACAGGAAGCGCACCAATGGTTCCTAAACCTATTGTTGCATTTGAATCTGTGGCTATTTGCAGGTTGGGTCCGGCAATATAAAAAATGGAAAAAATGAGGACAAAAGTTGCAATTATTTCACTGATTAGGTTTGATAAATTGTTTTTGATGGCCGGAGATGTAGAGAAACAAGCAAATTTGGCATTTTCATCTTCAGTTGCAGCAAAATGGTCTTTATGTGAGAGCCATACCAAAAAGGCGCCTAACATGGCTCCAATCATTTGAGCAAGTATATAGGAGGGAACTAAGTTCCAATTGAATTTTCCGATAAGAGCCAAACCAAGTGTGACAATAGGATTTAAATGTGCCCCGCTAACTGGCCCTGCAATGAGTACGCCTGTAAAAACGGCAAATGCCCAGGCTGTGGTGATAACCATCCAGCCTGAATTGTTTCCTTTTGTATCTTTCAGGACGACGTTTGCAACGACGCCATTACCTAATAAAATCATTATCATTGTGCCTAAAATTTCTGCTGTAAAAGGTGCCATGTTCTGCTGTGTTTTAATTGTTTTATTCGTCGATCCAGTCTGATGCGCGCCCAACGGCCTTATCCCAGTTTCTTACCAATTTATTTACTTCTTGTTTTGGCATATTTGGAGAAAATACGCGATCTATTGACCATTGCTCTTTCAAATCATCCAGGTTTGACCAGTATCCTACAGCAAGTGCTGCCAAATATGCCGCGCCTAAAGCTGTTGTTTCGAGTGTTTTTGGTCTTGTAACGCTTTTTCCATAAATGTCGGATTGAAATTGCATTAGTAAATTATTTGTAGCAGCTCCGCCGTCAACTCTTAGTTCTTTTCCTTTTCCTCCAAAATCTGCTTCCATAGCTTTTAGCAAATCATTTACCTGATAAGCAATTCCTTCTAAAGTGGCTCGGGCGATATGCCCATTGGTAGTCCCTCTTGTTATTCCAAGAATTGCACCTCTGGCATATTGATCCCAATGTGGAGCTCCTAAACCAGTTAGTGCCGGAACAAAATAGACACCTCCGTTATCAGGAACACTCGCCGCCAGACTTTCTATTTCTTCTGATTTGTTAATCATTTTTGCTCCATCTCTTAACCATTGTACAGCTGCGCCACCAACAAAAACACTTCCTTCTAAAGCATAGGTTGTTTTACCATTAATTTTCCAGGCTACAGTGGTCAATAAATTGTTGGTGGAACGAATTGGTTTTTCCCCCGTATTCATTAACACAAAACAACCTGTTCCGTAAGTATTCTTTATCATTCCTGAAGTTGTGCATAGCTGACCAAAAAGAGCTGCTTGCTGGTCCCCTGCAACACCGGCGATAGGAATTTTTGTTGAAAATAGGGTAGTGGAGCTTTCGCCATAAATGGTACTGCTTTCTTTTACTTCAGGTAGCATGGCTCTTGGGATATCAAACAATTCTAATAATTCATTATCCCATTCTAAGGTATTGATGTTGAATAATAAAGTTCTACTGGCATTAGAAACATCGGTCATAAATAATTTACCTCGGGTCAGTTTCCATATGAGCCAGGTGTCTACAGTTCCAAAACAAAGTTTTCCTTGTTCTGCTTTTTCTCGTGCTCCCGGAACGTTATCCAGGATCCATTTTACTTTTGTTCCGGAAAAATAGGCATCCAGAATTAATCCTGTTTTGGTCTGAATCATTTCGGCATGTCCTTGTGCTTTTAATTCGTCACAGTATTTTGCTGTTCTGCGATCTTGCCAAACAATAGCATTGTAAATAGGTTCACTTGTTTCCCGATCCCAAACAATAGTAGTTTCTCGTTGATTGGTTATTCCAATTGCAGCTATTTCTCTTCCGGATATTCCCACTTTAGCAATTGCTTCTGCAGCGACACTAATTTGAGAAGACCAGATTTCGTTTGGGTTATGTTCGACCCATCCTGGTTTTGGAAAAATCTGTTTAAAAGCTTTTTGAGAAATGCTAACAATTTCTCCTCCATGATTAAAGACTATAGCTCTGGAAGAAGTTGTTCCTTGATCAAGTGCCAGAATTAGTTTATTTTGCATGACTTATATTTTCTTAAGTTGATAATGGTCTATTGAAATTCTTTTAGAAGAAAACCTCTTGCAATTACGTGGAAGGTTGTAATTTCTCTATGTATCCAGGTTTCGTCATGTCCCAGTTCTTTTGCCAGTAATCGTGCTACTTTTTCAGATGATTGAATTGCAGCTCGTGCGTCTAAGAATAATAACCGGACACGTCTTGCTAAAACGTCGTCAACTGTTCTGGCCATTTCGTATCGAATAGCCCAGGCGACTTCGGCCATTATAAATTCGTGATCCGAATGTAGTTTTTCTTTTAATTCAGGTTCATTTTGTTGTAATTCGAGTATTTTAGGAATATCTGAACCATAAATATATAAATGATTCATTCGGTCTAAATTTGTAGTCACTTGGTTTCCATGAATGGGAAGTTGCTCGGTATTGCAGGCTTTTTTAGGTAATTTGCCTATTTTGATTGCTTTATCGATGATATCTTCGGCAATTTTTCTGTAAGTAGTCCATTTTCCTCCCGTAATCGTTATTAAGCCAGTTTCCGAAACAATAATTTTATGACTTCGTGAAACTTCTTTGGTACTTTTCCCCTCTTCTTCAGGAGCTGCCAAAGGGCGTAAACCTGCGAAAACAGATAAAACGTCAGCTCTCGTAGGTTTTTTTGCCAGAAAACGTTGAGCAGTTTCCAAAACAAATTCGATTTCACTTTCGAGAGCAATAGGTTCAAGACTGTGTTTTCTAATTAACGTATCAGTTGTTCCTACTACAATTCTATTATGCCATGGCACTGCAAATAAAACTCGTCCGTCACTGGTTTTTGGAATCATCAAGGCTTGATCAGTTGGTAAAAAGGATTTATCAAATACGAGATGAATTCCCTGGCTTGGAACTATATATTTCTTGTAAACTTTGTCGTTTAGTTTCATGATGGCATTTGTAAAAACTCCTGTGGCGTTAATAATGGCCGTGCCTTTTATATCATACTTGTGACCTGTTTCATGGTCTATTGCTTCAATGCCAATAATTTGATTATGATCGTCTTTTAGTAAGTTTACAACTTTAGAATAATTTAAAAGACAAGCCCCTTTTTCTACTGCAGTTTGGGCAATGTTTATAGCCATGCGTGAATCGTCAAATTGACCGTCGTGATAAATAACACCACTTACCAGACCTTTTTCTTCGACGGTAGGAAGCATTTCAATTGTTTTTTTCTTTGAAATATATTTTGAAGCTCCTAAGCTCAAACGTCCTGCGAGTAAATCATAAATGGTCAATCCGATCGTATAAAAATAACCACCCCACCAGTTGTAGTTTGGGATAACAAAAGATTGATTTTTAACTAAATGACCTGCGTTTTTCGCCAATAAACCTCTCTCTTTTAAGGCTTCTCTGACTAAGTGAATGTCACCTTGTTCCAAATAGCGAACTCCACCATGTACTAATTTGGTACTTCTGCTTGAGGTTCCTTTTGCAAAATCTACTGCTTCAAGTAAGATCGTTTTGTATCCTCTGCTTGCGGCATCAAGAGCAGTTCCAAGACCGCTTGCGCCCCCACCAATTATAATTACATCCCACTTCTCCGTGTTTTTTAATTGCGTCAATTGTTCCGAGCGTTTCATATAGCATCAGTTTGATTGTTTTTGTAAGATTAGATCTTGTATTATAAACTTAATGAAACTAAACGAATTGGAAGCAAAGTGAATCAATTATTTAAGTTTAATATTTATCTGGTTTTAAATTAAAGAAAAACACCCGTGAGATTTTTAAAACCTGACGGGTGTTTTGAGATTAGGATCAAATAATTTGAAATTCTGTGTCTTTACGCTAATTTTTTTTCATATGCCTTTCTAGCGGCTCCTCTAAAAAATACTTCGCCACAATACGTATAATTTAATCTGTCTAAAATTTTCAACATCGGAATATTATCAAAATTCGTATCTACCTTTATACTGTATATATTATGTTCGATCGATAAAGTTTCTATTTTTTCAAATAGTTTTGTAGCAATACCTTTGCCTTTTGCTAATTTTGAAACTGCTACACGATGAACCACTGCATAATCGCCATTCGTAAGCCATTTACCTTCTATGGCTTCGTAGGCAGGTTCTTTGTCAAAAAGAATAGCTGCGTAAGATAAGATAGTGTTGTTTTCTGTCAGCACATAAGCATGGCCATTTTTTATGTCATGCTCTATTGTTGTCTCATTAGGATAGCCATCCTGCCATTGTGTACTTCCGTCCAGGCGCCTTTGTTCAATAGCATCTTGTAGGATACTCCATATTAGAGGTACTTCAGCAATATCAGCTTTTCTCAAAATTAAATTTTCTGTTGTGTCGCTCATCTTTTAGGTATTAAACTATTAAATGGAAAATTAATGAATTTGTCTTTAAAGAAACTATAAATTAAGATCAAGTAGACCTTTCAGGTTAAACTTCTAATTTATGGAAGTTACTATTAGTTTAAATACTTTTCAATACATGTATTTATTATTTTACGTTCTTCCATTGTTGCGTCATTGTCCATGTCACTATGGTTGATAGGAGTGAATTGAACTGTCATTCCGTATTTTTGTTGTTCTTGTTCAGTCGGTAATACACCTTCGTCTGCCGAATAGTTTTTGGAGCGTAACGTGTATACTATTGGGTGGTTAACTCTAGGAAGAGGCATTCTTCGATTGTCCATCGTTATTATTTTATAAACCAATTTAGGGTATTTACTTGCAAATAGAGCAGTCATATCCCCACCATTTGAATGACCAATTAGTGTTAAATGCTTAAAATCTAATTCAGGCTTTAAGGTTTTAAATTCATTTAAAACATATAGAATGTTATCAGTGCCTCTTTCCCAATTTGGTTTTCTTGTAACTTTAAAATCTCCTTCCATTGCCAAAAGGGCATCGGTAGGTAATTCGTGCTGAACACTAATAACAAAATATCCTTTTGAAGCTAAATTTTCTGTTAAATAAGAATAGATCATATTGTCTCCTCCTTTATTCTCTCCGTATCCATGACTAAAAATTATTATCTGTTGATTATTAATTTTGGAGTCTGTTTTTGGGCAAAAAATGGCGATCGGAATTTTACGATTTCTCGATTTATCAAATAAAGTTAACGTATCAAGTTTAACTGGATACGTATTATGTGCTATTTGAGAGTTTGTTCTTTTGCTATTCGAGCAACTTATTAATAGTAAACAAATTAAAATCTTAAAATATATTTTACTCATTTTTTCGATATGTACAATATGGCTACGTAAAATAGTAAGGAATTTATCTTTAAAGAAATTATAAATTAAGTACCAGTAAACCCGACATGTTTTTAAAATTTGTCGGGTTTGATCTGTATAATGTAGGGGGTAGAATTTTAATGAGGCAGTTTATCTTTAATCAAACCATAAACCCAGGTTCCAAAAATAGCGCTTACTAAAGTCACTACAATTACAGTAACTCCAGTGCCGATTTGAGCAAATAAGGGCCCTGGACAAGCTCCTGTAATAGCCCATCCAAACCCAAACATTAATCCACCATAAATTTGTCCTTTACTGAACGTTTTTGGCTGAATTTCTATTTTTTCTCCCTGTATGGTTTTAATGTTGAACTTTTTGATGATTTGTACTGATATAAGTCCAACTGCAACGGCACTTCCAATCACACCATACATAAAGAACGATTGCAGGTGAAACATTTCCTGAATACGAAACCAACTAATGATTTCGGCTTTTACGAATACAATTCCAAAAAAGATTCCAACAACAAGATATTTTAAGTTTGAGAAACCTGAATCTTTGATTTGACTTCCGTTGGTTCCTTCTGTGTCCGTATTTTTATTTTCTAACTTGTTCATTTTTGAAATTTTAAAGTGAAAGAATATAGGGTAAAATCAAAATGGACATTACAAAACCGCCAATCATGAAACAGATTGTAGCGACTAATGAAGGCCATTGTAAATTTGAAATTCCCATAATCGCATGACCACTTGTACATCCACCAGCGTAACGCGTACCGAAACCAACTAAAAATCCGCCAACGACAATCATGATAAATCCGCGAAGTGTTAATAAACTTTCCCAAGAGAAAAGTTGCGTAGGAACTAATCCAGAATGATCTGTAATGCCGTAAGTGGCTAATTGGCTAGAAAGTTCTGGTGTAATTTCAACCGGATTTGGATTGGCTAAAAAATTAGCAGAGATAACTCCGCCAAGGAAAATTCCGAAAACGAAGAACAAGTTCCAGCTCTCTTTTTTCCAGTCGTATTTAAAGAAGGAAATATTGGCAGGAATACAAGCCGCACAAATATGGCGCAAAGAAGAACTAATCCCGAAAGATTTGTTCCCGATAATTAATAAAATTGGAACAGTTAATCCAATTAACGGCCCGGAAACATACCAAGGCCAAGGTTCTTTTAAGATTTCCAGCATTTTTTTGAGGTTCTAAGTTACTAAGATTCTAAGTTGCTAAGGTATAAAGGTTAAAAATCTTAGAACCTTAGAATCTTAGTAACTCAGTATCTTAAAATTATTTTAATACTTTACTTTGACAAACAAAATCTGATTTCGGAATTTCTGTTTTAGAAATGGCTCCAAAACCGCCTTCAATTTCGCTAAAATTTCTGAAACCGCGAGCCTGTAAAATCGAAGCGGCAATCATACTGCGATATCCTCCGGCGCAATGCAGATAAAAATGTTCGTTTGGGTTAATGTCTTTTACCCAATCATTAATATAAGCCAGTGGTTTGCTGTACGCGTCTTCGATGTGCTCTGCAGCATATTCTATTTCTTTACGAATATCGATAACTTTGTCTTCTCCGAATTTGAATTCATTTGAAAATTGCTGAGCAGTGATTCTGTTTACAGTGTCTACTTCGTAACCTGCTTTTTCCCAGGCTTCAAAACCACCATCTAAATGACCAATAATCGTGTCAAATCCTACACGGCTTAAACGGGTTACGGTTTCTTCTTCAAGACCGGTTTCCGTCACCAATATAATAGGTTGTTTTACATCCCCAATTAAAGTTCCAACCCAAGGAGCAAAATCACCATTGATTCCAATATTAATAGATTGCGGAATAAATCCTTTACTAAAATTGGCAGCACTTCTGGTATCCAGAATTAAGGCATCTGTTTCTTCGGCTACAGCTTCAAATTCCTCTGCTTTTATGGTTTTCATTCCATTGTACAAAACTGTTTCAAAACTTTCGTAACCTTGTTTGTTCATCGCCACATTCATACTGAAATAGGCAGGAGGAGGCAATAATCCGTCTGTGACTTCAGTAATAAATTCGGCTTCGGTCATATTGGCGCGCAACGCATAATTAGTCGCTTTTTGATTTCCTATTGTAGAAACCGTTTCTTTGCTCATGTTTTTTCCACAGGCGCTTCCCGCACCGTGGGCAGGATAAACGATCACATCATCAGCCAAAGTCATGATTTTATCTCGTAACGAATGGTATAAAATCCCTGCTAATTGATCCTGTGTCATTCCGGCTGCTTTTTGAGCCAAATCCGGACGTCCGACATCACCAATAAATAAAGTGTCTCCGGAAAAAATCGCATGATCTTTTCCGTTTTCATCAATCAGTAAAAAAGTAGTGCTTTCCATGGTATGTCCGGGAGTGTGCAATACTTTAATGGTGATATTTCCAATTTTGAATTCTTGTCCGTCTTTTGCTGAAATACAGTCAAATTCGCAGGCAGCGTTGGGTCCGTAAACAATTGGCGCCTGAGTTTCTTTACTTAAATCGACATGTCCGGAAACAAAATCGGCGTGAAAATGCGTTTCAAAAATATATTTCAATTTTACCTGATCACGCTCTAAACGCTCTAAGTAAGGCTGAATTTCTCTTAACGGATCAATAATTGCGGCTTCGCCATTTGAAGTAATATAATAGGCACCCTGCGCAAGGCATCCGGTGTAAATTTGTTCTATTTTCATGATTTGAAATCTAAAATAATGTGGCACAAAGGTAAGTCTGTTTTTCGGGAAATTAAGTGACTATTGTTACAGAAATTTGATTTCTGTGTGAAAAAAAGGGCAGATTTTGACATAGATGTTATATTAATTGAGTTAAATTGGAGCAATTAAGCTTTAACTTATAATTTTGCATATGACGAATGTCATTTTAAAACAAATAAACAGTTAAACAGATGAAAACGGAAGATTTATTGAATCAGATTGCCTTTATAAAAGAAATTGATAAGGTAAAATACATTCAGCGAAAAACGAAGTTGTTTAATAGTGACCGAAACGAAAATGATGCAGAGCACAGCTGGCATTTGGCTTTAATGGCAATCGTTTTGGCTGAACATTCAGATAAACCAATTGATGTTCTGAAAGTCGTGAAAATGGTTTTGATACACGATATTGTAGAAATTGACGCAGGTGATACCTTTATATATGATTCACAGAAAAATCATTCTAATACCGATGAAGAGCGATTGGCGGCGAATCGTATTTTTGGTTTGCTTCCGAAAAAGCAAGCGGAAGAATTAATTGCTATCTGGGAAGAATTTGAAGCAGGTGAGACCAACGAAGCTAAATTTGCCAGATCGATGGATCGTTTAGAGCCTTTGTTGCAGAATACATCTAACAATGGTGGAACCTGGAAAGAGTTCGGTGTAAGTTATGATAAAGTGTACGAGAAAAAGAGCGTGATAAAAGAAGGCTCTAAAACATTATGGAGTTATGCCGAAGGATTAATTAACGAAAGTGTTGAAAAAGGGATTTTGAAGAAAGAATAGTATGGATGTCATTTCGACCCAAGGGAGAAATCGCACGCAATGACACAAGAAGCTCGACAAAGATTGGCGATTTTGTTTGCGGATTTCCTAATGCGATTTCTCCCTTCGGTCGAAATGACAATTCTGGTTTAAAAACATAAGTGCAGTTTGTACAACTAAATTGTTGAAAAGTTTAACAATTATCAGGGGATAAACTTTTTTTAAAGGCAGGAATTTCGGGTTTTAATGGGTAAATTTGTGGGACTTCATAAATAAAATACCACTATGGAAGAAATGCTTTTTTATGACCGAATGCAATTTGCCTTCACAATTACTTTCCACTATCTTTTTCCGCAACTTACAATGGGTCTTTCGCTGATCATTGTGTACTTCAAATGGAAATATCTCAAAACTAAAAACGAACAATACAATCACGCCACCCATTTCTGGATGAGAATCTTCGCCCTGAATTTTGCGATGGGGGTGGTAACCGGAATTCCGATGGAGTTTCAGTTCGGAACCAACTGGGCAAAATTCTCCGAGTTAACCGGAGGGATTATCGGTCAGACATTAGCCATGGAAGGCATGTTTTCTTTCTTCCTGGAATCCTCTTTTTTAGGTCTGTTTTTGTTTGGAGAAAAATTATTGGGACATAAATGGCATTTTGTCACCGGATTACTAATCTGTATTGGCTCCTGGGCCAGTGGTTACTTAATTATCGCAACACATTCGTGGATGCAGAATCCCGTAGGTTACGAGATTTTGGAGAACGGAAAATTTGTGCTGACCAATTTCAAAGCACTGTTTCTAAATCCGTGGTTATGGCCATCCTATTTACACAATCAGGCCGCTTCTTTAGTGACAAGTTCTTTTGTTGTGGCAGGAATTGGTTCTTTCTATATTTTAAGCAAAAAGAATATTGTTTTTGGAAAACTGTTTCTTAAAACGGGAGTGATTTTTGGATTGATTGCCAGTATGATTGTGGCTGTTCCAACTGGAGATTTACTGGCTAAAAATGTGGTGAAATACCAACCTGTAACGTTTGCTGCAATGGAAGGAATTTTTCATACCGAGAAAAAAGGATCTGAAATTGTTTTAATAGGACAGCCTGATGTTAAAGATAAAAAACTGGACAACAAGATTGCCGTTCCAAATATCTTGAGTTTCCTGACTTATGGGAACTGGGAACAGGAAATTAAAGGCTTAGATCAGTTTGAAGAAGATCTTCATCCCACCAATATTTCAGGTTTGTATTATGCCTATCATATTATGGTGGGACTTGGAACGCTGTTTATTGGTTTGATGTCCCTTGCTTTGTTTCAATTGATTAGAGGCAAATTGTATGAAACCAAGTGGATTCTTTGGTCCTTGCTTTTTATGATGCCATTCCCCTACATCGCCAATACAACTGGTTGGTACACGGCCGAACTGGGCAGACAACCCTGGCTTGTTTACAATTTAATGCGAACGGCCGCCGGTGCATCACCGACCGTATCTTCTGGAAATACACTATTTACCTTACTAGGTTTTATAGGATTGTATCTTTTACTGGGAATGCTGTTTTTGCTTTTGATTGGAAAAATTATCAATAAAGGACCTCACACTGAAGTCATAACTGAAAATATATAAGTATGGAATTTTTTTGGTACGTAGTTTTAATGGGAATTTTGGCCGTTTACATTGTGTTAGACGGTTATGATTTTGGAGCAGGAATTATTCATTTATTTTTTGCCAAAACTGAAAAAGATAAAAAAGCAATTACAAACGCAATCGGTCCGTTTTGGGATGCCAACGAAGTTTGGATTATCGCCGCTGGAGGTGTTTTGTTTTTTGCTTTCCCTACTTTGTATGCTTCTTCTTTCAGCGGATTTTATCTGCCTTTGATCATGATTTTATGGTTACTGATCTTTCGTGCCATTGGTTTGGAAATGCGCGGACAAGTGCATCATCCTATGTGGGAAGCAATCTGGGATAAGGCTTTCGGAATTGCAAGTTTACTTCTGGCTTTGTTCTTCGGAATTGCCTTGGGGAATATCGTGCGCGGTGTCAACCTTGGAATGGTAACCAATGGCGTTTCGACTCAGGAGGCACATTATTTCTTTTTACCATTGTGGAATCCAACTTTTAGTCCACAGGCAAGTGAATTAGGAATTATCGACTGGTTTACACTTTTTCTGGGAATTGTGAGTGTGGTTTCCTTAACCATCCACGGTGCGAACTGGATCATCTTTAAAACCAATTCAGCTTTGAATCCACAGCTTAAAAATGTTGTTTTTAAATTGAATATCGTTTTGCTGGTTTTAGTGTGTATTTCATTGCAAATCTGGCACTTTATTGAGCCAAAGCCTTTCCATAATTTTGTAGAGAACCCGGTTCTTTGGTTTTTTCCATTGATGACTTTCGTTGGGATTTTAGGATTATTCAAAGTACGTTCGTGGAAAAAAGACGGTTACGGATTTTTGTTTTCATCTCTGTTTTTGGTAGGTGGATTTGCTTCAACAGCTGTTTCTATTTTTCCGAATGTTTTGCCTTCTACGAATAATGTAAATCCATCTTTAACTATTTATAACACTGCAGCACACGAATATGGACTGAGCGCTGGGATGAATTGGTTTTTCATTGCATTGTTTTTGGTGATTGTCTATTTTGTGATTCAATACCGCGTATTCAGTGGGAAGATGGATGATATCGGGTATGGAGAACATTAGATTTTATAGCCACGAATTCACAAATTTTCACGAGTTAATGATATGCATAGCCGTTGGTTTTAACCAACGGTTTTTTTGTTTGATTCCGAGATGGCTTTAGCAAAAGAAGGGTTGTTAGGTAAAGTTGGGAAAGAATATTTTTATAAATTTTGTGATTTGAAACCTTTAGAAATTGGCTGAAAGCCTTAAAGAATTAGAGCAGTGCATCGCACTACGAATTAAGAAGAAGTGAATATTACCCTTAAAGGGCAAAAGCAAATGAGTAATGGATTTAAGAAGAATATATGTTTAAAAAATATATAATAAATATTTTCTTTGCGTTTATGCTTTCGTCCTTTCAGGGCTTATCATCATAATCTTTTTCATTCATAGTGCTTCGCACTATGTTGTTGCTAAGGCTCTTTCAGAGCGCAAGGTTTCGAACGTAGTTAATTTTTAGTTTGTATTTTCTTTGGGTTTCCATCATTTTAGACAAAAATAGGCTGAAAGCCTTAAAGCAATAGCGTAGTGCATCGCACTACGAATTATGAAGGAGCAAATATTGCCCTTAAAGGGCAAAAGCAAATGAGTAATGGATTAAAGAAGAATATATGTTTAAAAAAAATATATAATAAATGTTTTTTTGAGATTAGGCTTTCGCCCTTTCAGGGCTTATCATCATATCTTTTTTCATTCATAGTGCTTCGCACCATGTTGTTGCTAAGGCTCTTTCAGAGCGTAAGGTTTCGAATGTAAGTAATTTTTAGGTTGTTTTTTTGGTTTTCATCTTTATCAAAATTCAGGGTTTAATAGAAGTGGCAAAAGAGATCATTTGTTTTTTTGTTTAAGTTAATCTTTTGAAAAGAATTAAGTTCTGGATGATCCCGTTTTATGAAATCTGGACTATAAAAGAGTTTAAGTTTTAGAATATTTTCGTTCTTTTAATCTCAAAATTTAAAATAATGGATTACCAAATCAAAAAAGCAAGTTTAGAAGATCTCAATGAAACAGCTGAACTTTTTGACCTCTATCGTGTTTTCTATCGTCAGAAATCTGATGTTGAGGCAGGCAAAGCATTTCTTAGAGAACGATTGTTGCATAATGAGTCGGATATTTTTTTAGCGATTGCAGACGGAAAAGCAGTTGGCTTTGTACAGCTCTATAAAATATTTAGTTCTACTAAAATGCAAAGAATGTGGTTACTAAATGACCTTTTTGTACATACTGATTACAGGGGTAAAGGATTTTCTGTGGCATTAATTGATCGCAGTAAAGAATGGTGTGAAGAAACCAATGCTTGTGGTTTGATGCTGGAAACCGAAAAAACAAATGATATAGGAAACCAGTTATATCCGCGCTGTGGTTTTGAATACGACGGTCAACATAACTATTATTATTGGTGGAAGTAAAAAAGGCTTAAGTGTAAAGTTAGCCTGTACACTTTTGTCATTCCGAGGTACGAGGAAACTCCGCAAGTAACTCCGCAACGAACGTCAATCTTTGTCGAGCTTCTCGCGGAGATTTCTCCTTCGTCGAAATGACAATGATTGTGATTATTTGGTCTAAAAATAAAGTTTTTATGCTTTTTTTTACATCTATAGTAAAGATATTCTACAATTAACCAAAATAAAAATCTGCTGAATCTGCGTAAAACTTTAAAACTTTAAAACAAAACTTCCTTTGTAATAATATAAAATCCCATTATGAGAACAAACCATCCAAAAATGGGTTTTAGTTTAGCACCGTCGATTTTTTTAGAAAGCTGACTTCCTATAAACATTCCAAAGAGTGCCATTGCAGAAATTCCTAGTAGAAAGGTATAATCTATGGGAGTTCCGATGTATAAATCGCCGCCGAAACCTATCGAAGAGTTAATCGTAATAATCAACAATGAAGTTCCAACGGCTTGTTTCATGGGTAAATTAGCGAAGAAAAGCAGTGCAGGAATAATTAAAAAACCACCTCCCGCACCCAAAAATCCGGTCACAATTCCAACTAAAAATCCAATTAGACTTAATTGAACATAATTAGTTTCGGTGGCTTTTGTTTCGGGTTTGTTTTTTCGGATCATCGAAATTGCTGCTGTAATCATCAATACCGAGAAGATAATCATAATGAGAAAATCTTTGGAAACCGAATATGAAGCTATAGAAAAAAGGGTAGAAGCAATTTGAGGAAAAATGACTTCCCGAATAATCAAAATCGAAATGACAGAAGGAATCGCAAAATACAAAGCCGACTTAAGTTTAAGATTCCCCATTTTGTAATGACTGTAACTTCCAAACATGGCAGTTAATCCCACTATAAATAAAGAATAAGAAGTAGCTTGTTCTGGATTTACTTTAAACAAATACACCAAAATTGGAATGGTCAATATAGATCCGCCTCCGCCAATTAAGCCCAGTGATATTCCTATAATGATTGAGGCGAAGTACCCTAAATATTCCATTGCATTTGTTTTACACAAAGGTGCTTCGTTTAAAAGAAACGCACAGTAACATTTATCACATAAGTTTTTTTTCTGCCACGAATTACACGAATTTATTGGTCAGTTCGAGCGGAGTCGAGAACACGCAAAGCATTTCGATTTCGCTCAATGTGACTGTCGTTGTCTTTAAATCTTAATTTTTCTTAATCTCTTAATGGTTAAGAACAAAAAAGTAAATGTTTTTATTTTAAAAGCTCAATTTGATTGCGGTTGAGTTTGACCAAACCTCTTTGTTCCATTTTTTTAAGGAGTCGGGAGATTACCTCTCTGGAAGTATTTAATTCGGTTGCAATTTCCTGATGCGAAAGATTTACTTCAGAGCAGCCACAAGCATCAGAATGTCGTTTGAGGTAAAACTCTAAACGCTCATCCATAGACCGGAAAGCAATATTGTCAACGACTTCAAGAACTTCTTCAAAGCGGCTGCGGTAGGTATCGATTACAAATTCATACCAGGTTCGGTGTTCCATCATCCATTTGTCCATCATTTGTAACGGAATCATCATAACCGAAACATCTTCGACAACTTTTGCCATTATCTGGCTTTTTTCGCTTTTAGCGGTGCAGATCATCGAAATGGCACAGGCTTGTCCGGGTTGTAGGTAGTACATTAAAAATTCACCACCATCTTCACCTTCGCGGTAAATTTTAATTTTTCCTTTGGTAATTAACACGGTGTTTTTAATGTATTGTCCGGTTCGCATTAAGATGGTTCCAGCTTCAAAATCTTGCAGGCTTCCGTTTTCTTCAATTGTTGCAATAAGTTCGTCGGAAAAATTAGGGAATATATTTTTTAGTGAGTTTTGCATTGATAATAGGAGGGAATTAATGCCCACGGTTTTTACGGTTTGAACAGGTTTACACTTTTTTTGCCACAAATTCCACGAATTAACACTAATTAATTTGTGGAAATTTATGCAATTCGTGGCGAATATTTTTAATCCTTTTAATCAGTGGCAAAAAACATTCGTGAAGAACATTTTTATTAAATTAAAATTAAAACCTATGATTTATTACAAAGATAGGGGATTGTAATGGTATAAATTATCAGAAAATTATATTTAAGAGGTGTTTTATGTAAATGAAAAAATCCTATTTTCTATCGAATTTATAGACTATATTTTTAAAAATAGTAAGTAAATTTGCTTTTCACTGATTATAGTACTTTCTCTAAAACGTTTTCTGAGAATAATAATCGAAATCGCATTTGGCACGTTTTTAATCAATAGAAACGTCGTAATTTTACAAAAACACATTTACTATGAATTTATCACAAGAAGATTGGGTTAATCAGCTGGCTGCTGACGAGAATGCAGTTATACTGGACGTAAGAACTGAAGACGAATTTAATGACGGTTACATTCAAAACGCCGTAAACATCGACATTAATAAAGGACAAGGGTTTATTTATGAAATCGAAGAGCTTGATAAAAACAAAAATTATTATGTGTATTGCCGTTCTGGTGCCAGAAGCGCCAAAGCATGTCAGATTATGAATGAGTTAGGGATTAGTAATGCCTACAATTTGCTTGGTGGAATTCTGGATTGGGAAGGTGAAACCGTAAACCAATAAGACAGAAGAAGAGGCCTATAAAGCCTCTTTTTTCTTTTTCAAATGCTATTAATAACCAAACTATAACAGACCAAATTATGAGTTTAATACCCGAAGAATTTCAAATTAAAAATTTGATCAATCAAGATACTTATCTTGTAAATGGAGAATTAAAACCATGGACCGGACAGACAACCCCGGTTTTTTCGACCATTTCCTCAACCGAAAAATACACGCCAACTTTATTAGGATCGATTCCGTTTATGGAAGAGAAAGAAGCTGCCGAAGTCGTGGAAGCTGCCAATACAGCTTATAATAAAGGTCAGGGCTTATGGCCAACCATGAAGGTCGTTGACCGCATTAAATGCATGGAGAATTTCGTAAAACAAATGAAGGAAACCCGCGAAGAGGTGGTGAAACTTTTGATGTGGGAAATTGGAAAAAACCTTGGCGATTCGCAAAAAGAATTTGACAGAACCGTTGAATATATTCAGGATACCATAGACAGTTATAAGGAATTAAACGGACGTAGCTCGCACTTTGAAAAAGTGCAGGGTGTTAATGCGATGATTCGTCGTGGGCCTCTGGGTGTAGTTTTGTGCCTTGGACCTTATAATTATCCTTTGAATGAGACTTTTTCATTGTTGATTCCCGCTTTAATTATGGGAAACACTGTGATTTTTAAACCTGCAAAACATGGTGTTTTATGTATTTCGCCTTTGTTGGAAGCGTTCAGAAGCAGTTTTCCGAAAGGAGTAATCAATATTGTTTACGGTCGTGGCCGAGAAGTAGCTTCGCCTATTATGAAGTCTGGAAAAATTGACGTTTTAGCGTTAATCGGAAACAGTAAATCAGCCATAGCATTACAGGATCAGCATCCAAATAAAAACAGACTGCGTTTGATTTTAGGTCTGGAAGCGAAAAACCCGGCTATTATTTTACCCGATGCCGATTTAGATTTAGCGATCCAGGAATGCATTGCAGGAACTTTATCGTTTAACGGACAACGTTGTACGGCACTAAAAGTATTGTACGTACATGAATCTATTGCGGAAGAATTCAATAAACGTTTTGCTGAAAAGGTAGACAGTTTAGTATTTGGAAATCCTTGGGAAAAAGGAGTTTCTCTAACACCGCTTCCGGAAACAGATAAGCCAAAATACATTCAGGGACTAATTGATGATGCAACACATAAAGGAGCAAAAATACTGAATGAAAAAGGAGGGAAACACACTGATAATTATATTTTTCCCGCTGTCTTATATCCCGTAAACAAAGAAATGCGAGTGTATCATGAAGAGCAGTTTGGACCGGTGGTTCCCATTATTTCTTTCAAAGATATCAATGAACCGCTTGAAGATATGGCCGAATCCAATTACGGACAGCAGGTGAGTCTGTTTGGAAAGGATATTAAAACTCTGGCACCGCTTATTGATGCCTTAGTAAATTTAGTATGCAGAGTAAACCTCAACAGTTCTTGTCAGCGTGGCCCTGATGCCTTCCCGTTTACGGGGCGTAAAGATTCTGCTGTAGGAACTTTAAGTATCCCGGATGCCTTGCGTTCTTTCTCCATTCGTACGTTTGTGGCTTCAAAAGACATCGCTTATAACAATGAAATTTTGCAGGAATTGCTAAACAGCAAAGAATCAAATTTTATTAATACCGATTATATTTTGTAGTTATCAGAGTTATATATTAATTGTAGAGGCCGTCTTTTTCTTTTGAATTGGACGGTTTTTATTTTCTTTTTAAGCCTTTGATTTTCTGTGTGGTTGAGGTTCTGACTTTATTGTTTATTTTTAGAAATAAATTTTTTGAATAATGTAACTTAAAGTTAAAAATGTCATCTAACTACTATAATCAATCAAACCACCAAAATCTTAAAAATAACTTATGGAAAAAAAATCACTTCAATTGCTATTTATTGCCTTTTTGTTTGTAGCACAAAATAGTTTTGCACAGGAACTTTACATGCCAAGGAATATTAAAGAATCATATACTAATGGTGTTCGTTCTATGGATGGAAAACCCGGGAAAAATTATTGGCAAAATCATGGTAAATATGACATGGCTTTGACCGTAGATGCCAATACAAAAGTAGTTAGCGGAACCGAAACGATCGTGTATGAAAACAACAGTAATGATACGTTAAGAAATTTACGAATCAGATTTGTGAATAATATTCATAAAAAAACCTCGCCACGAGCGGTATTAAATAGTGAAGGTTTTTTTACGGAAGGATTGACAATTACAAATTTGAAAATCGAAGGCGAAGTCTACAAAGAAGATGCTAAAAGCTGGGGTACGGTTGAAAGTGTAAAAATGAATAAACCTATGCCTCCACATAGTAAAATTACGATTGATATCGATTGGAATTATCCATTGTCAGAAGTGAGTGGGAGAGAGGGGCAAATCGATAACACTACTTTTTTTGTAGCGTATAGTTATCCTCGTGTTTCTGTTTTTGATGATTACAACAAATGGGACAACCTGCCTCATACTTCAGGTCAGGAGTTTTATAATGATTTTAATGATTATACGTATTCTGTAAAAGCACCTAAAAATTATGTGGTTTATGGAACGGGAGATTTATTGAATCCGGATGAGGTTTTACAGCCTGAATTTGCTGCACGTCTAAAAAAATCATACGTAACAGATGAAATTTTACACATTGCCAATGAGCAGGAAATGAAAAACGGTTTGGTAACAAAACAAAGCGATTGGAACGTTTGGAAATTTGAAGCTAAAAACATTACAGATGTTTGTTTTGGTTTAAGCGATCATTATTTATGGGATGCCGGAAGTGTAGTTGTAGATAAAAAAACAAAGCGACGCGCGAGTATTCAAGCAGCTTATGATGTAAAAGGAACCGATTTCGAAAATTCTATTAAGTACAACCAGTATGCTTTAGATTTCTTTTCACACAATTGGCCGGGAGTTCCTTATCCGTATTCTAAAATGACGGCTTTTCAGGGTTTTGCAGATATGGAATATCCAATGATGTGTAATGATTCGCAAATGGGAGATCCTGTTTTTGCACAGTTGGTTCAGGATCATGAAGTAGCTCATACCTATTTTCCTTTTTATATGGGAATCAACGAAACACGTTATGCTTTTATGGACGAAGGCTGGGCGACAACTTTTGAATATTTAATAGGAATCGCAGAGCACGGAAAAGAAGCCGCCGATAAGTTTTATAAAGAATTTCGAGTAGAACAATATATAAATGACCCGTCTACAGAAGAAGATCAGCCTATCATTACGATGTCGTCACAGTTATCAGATTCTGGTTATGGCAATAATTCATACGGAAAAGCTTCTTTGTCATACCTAGCTTTAAAAGACTTGTTAGGTGATGATTTGTTTAAAAAAGCATTGCATGCCTATATGGACAATTGGAATGGTAAACACCCGGTTCCATGGGATTATTTTAATTCGATTAATACAGCTTCGGGTAAAAATCTGAATTGGTTTTTTGACAATTGGTTTTTTACGAATAATTATTTAGATCTTTCCGTTAAAAAGGTGGCTAAGAATGTTATTTCTGTAGCCAATGTTGGTGGTTTTGCAATTCCGTTTGATGCCATTGTGACCTACGCAGATAATACGACAGAAACAGTTCATAATACACCGGCTGTTTGGCAGGCGAATCAAAAACTGGCTGCTGTTAAAGTGAAGAGTAGTAAGCAAATTAAAAAAGTAGTTCTAGATGGTGGTATTTTTATGGATGCTACTCCTGCCGACAATACCTGGTCAGCAAAATAAAAGAGTACAACAGAAGTCGTTTTTTTAACTAAAAAGACGACTTCTGTGTTTTATAAAAGCAGCACAATAAGTTTTGAATTTTTAGTAACAAATTGAAAAAAATCAATAAGGAATGAATAGTTTACAAATTGTTTTTAGAAAAAAGATACTCTTCTTCGGTTTATTTGTATTGTTAACGAGTTTTGCATTTGCTCAAAATAAAGATAGAATTGAAATAGGAACAGTCGATAGTATTTCTTCTAAAGTCCTGAACGAAAATAGAAAAATATGGATTCATCTTCCTAAAAGTGCACGAAATACAGGTCTAGCAAAACAAAAGTATCCGGTCGTTTATTTACTCGATGCTGAAGGACATTTTAGTTCCGTTGTAGGGATAATTGAAGAAATGAGCGAAGTGAACGGAAATACAAATTGTCCGGAAATGATTATAGTTGGGATTACGAACACTAATAGAAATCGTGATTTAACTCCTACACATACGGATGTTGATCCTCCATTTGTGTCAAAAAGTTTAAGTGATCAATCTGGTGGAGGAGAAAAATTTGTTGAATTTCTTGAAAAAGAATTGATTCCGTATATCGATGGTAAATATCCAACTACACCTTATAAAACACTGATAGGACATTCTTTTGGAGGTTTGACCGCTTTGAATATTCTGACAAATCATACTCATTTATTCAATTCGTATCTTGCTATTGATCCGAGTTTGTGGTGGGATCATCAGAAATTTTTAGTTGCAACTGAAAAAAAAACAGAAAACAAAAAACTGCCGAATGTTTCCTTGTTTATGGCCGCTGCCAATACAATGGATGATAGCATGAATGTTGTGAAAGTAAGAAAAGATACAACGATTTTTACAAGACATATCCGCTCCATTTTAGATTTTAATGATTTTCTGAACAAGAACAAAAAAAGCGGTTTGAATTATCAGTATCAATATTATAATGATGATAATCATGGATCTGTACCATTGATCGCCACCTATGATGGTCTTCGGTTTTTGTTTAAATTCAATCAGTTAAAGCTTTCCATTCCGGAACAAATTAATTTTAATAAAGCTGTTTTTACTAAAATTGAAAAACATTTTGAAAATGTATCAAAACATTTAGGTTACAAGGTAAGCGTTCCAGAAAACACAGTAAATGCTTATGGTTATCAGTCTTTGGGTAAAAAAGATATGGAGCTGGCAGGTTATTTGTTCAGGTTAAATGTTGCGAATTATCCTCAAAGTCCAAATGTTCATGATTCGCTTGGAGATTTTTATGAAGCAAATGGTGATAAGAAAAATGCAATAGCCAGTTATGAAAAGGCTTTGATACTGGATAAAAACTTCTCGGAAGCTAAGATAAAACTGGAGAAATTAAAATAATAGATATAATAAAAACTTAAAATGTCAGGAGAAAAAGATTTACAACAATTACTTAAAAGCATGAGACCAGAGCATAATTTAGGAGATTATGTTTTTTGTAAAGTCGAAAAATTAGATGGTGTAGAACTGAATGATATTGAGATGTTTTTCAAAGAAAAAGAAGCAATTACTCTGATTTTGAAAAAAGAAATTGCAGACGCATTAAAGCTAGATTATTCAGTTGTAATGTCATGGATAACACTCACGGTGCATTCATCATTAGAAGCAGTTGGTTTAACGGCAGCATTTTCAAAAGCACTTTCAGAACATGAAATAAGCTGTAATGTTGTGGCCGCTTTTTATCACGATCATATTTTTATAGCCCAAAAAGACACAGAGAAGGCAATGGAGATCTTAAATTTATTTTCGGTCTAAATTGAGGTAAATCACTGGATAATAACAATAAACACAGGGGGATTAAAAATTTAACTTTTTCCAGATTTATTATTGGTAGGTTTTTTATTACATTTGAATTAAAAAAAAGTTAAAAATGAAGCGGAAGTTTAATATTAAAAAACTACGTTTGCAAAAAAATGAAAACCCTGAATTATTAATGAAAAAGAAACTATTTTTTATTGTTTTATTAATCACTTGTAAAAATTTTGCTCAAAACAACGCTAAAATCGCATTTCAGAAAAGCAGATATGAATTAGCTTTAGACTACTACCAAAAAGCCGATTATAAGAAAGCGATTGATTTATTTTACGTTGCTTCCAAAATTAAACCTGACAATACAATAGGTCAGGAATCGATTAAAAAAGTAGATACTTTACGAACATTTTTGAGAGAAAATCTTCTAAAGTTGGCCGTAGGAACCTGGAAGATGGTTGGAGATAAGCCGGTTTGGGCTGCTAATCAAAGTAATGCAACCTCACAAAAAGATTTTGACGACTTAATCGAAATCAAGGACGGTGAAATTTCTTCTTATGAGAAAAATAAGAAAACGCAGGAAAAAAAACTCATTAAGTCTGAGAAATTAGTATATTACAACAAAGAGAACTCAGATGCATTGTTTTCGGACATCCTTTTATCTGATGGAACTGTTTGGAATTGCACGATAAATGAAAATGGAGATGAGCTGCATGTCATCAATGTGGGAAAAGTGACTGATGGAATTGTCGAAAAAATAACCAGCGACAATACGGAGCGGTTTTTTATTAAAGTAGAATAGTAAAAGGGGAATCAATTTTGATTCCCTTTTTTGTTTATGAAAACCGTTTGCATTTACCATATACTACTGCTAAAATCAATTTTTTATAATTCGATTTATTTGTTGTATGGTCTTGATATTGAATCGTTTATAATTGTTGGGGAAAGGATAAAATGCAATTGTAAAATCGTGTAATTTTGATGCAATCCAAAAGAAGTAAAATAATGAAAATCAAAGCAATTAAAGCTTCTCAGACCTGGCAGATCAGACATGAAGTAATGTGGCCGGATCAGCCATTTGAGTTCGTGCAATTAGATGAAGATGCTTTAGGGCTGCATTTTGGTGTTTTTATAGCAGAAAAATTAGTTGCAGTAGTTTCCTGTTTTGTGAATATTAACGAATTACAGTTCAGAAAATTGGCAACTCTGGAAGAATATCAGGGAAAAGGCATCGGATCTGAACTTGTAAAATACATTTTACAATTCGCAAAAGAGAAAAATTTGAAAAAAGTCTGGTGCAATGCACGAACCAATAAAAAAAAATTTTACGAGAAATTCGGAATGCAGGATACTCATCATATTTTTAGAAAAGCAGAACAGGAATTTACCATAATGGAAGTTTTGCTATAGAAAATAAAGTGAATTTTACGGAATAAAACATACAGTGTCAGATCTTTGCGATTTTGATGTTTTTTTATTGATTTGGAGAGTCTTATTAACTCGATTATGATAAGGACTTAATTTTTTATGATTTTTCAGCAAAAAAGGATATTTTTTTATCAGAATTAGTGTGTAATAAAATCATGAAAACGTTTTCGTCTTTTTTAAATGTTAAAGCTTATAAAAAAATCTTTTTTTCTTTCGATACTTTCCTTACTTTCGCACCCAAATGAGAAAGTTAGTAGTATTTTTAGTATTCATGAATTTGCTTCTGTTAGGCGGAGGGCAATATCTTAATGCGGGTACTCCTAAAAATGCTCATCCTCATAATCTTGAGAAAAAGCACAGGGTAAAATTCACCAATCAGGAACAGGGCAGTTCAATTATTGAAGATGCTGATATTGATACTGAAGAAGAATATCTTGGAAGTGATGATCTTAAAGATGGACTTACGAATAAGTTTTTTGCAACAAACTACAGTTTACTTGACAGTTGGTATCTTTCCTTTGCAAGTCAGACTGGTGTAAATGATCACAATCGTTTTAAAATCTTCCTGCCATTTTGTGGCAACTCAAATCCTATCTACATTACTCAACGAGTTTTAAGAATTTGATTCAACAGTATACATCGGTTACCAAAGTTGTGATCTGAATATTCTGTTGATGTATTTTTTTCTACCTCATCTTATATGAAAGTTAAGTTCTGACTAAGGCTGGCTGATGCATTTTTTCATCCAAAGGAATCTCTGTATTCCAAGCACTCAATCGCTTAATTTCCAATAAAATCATGAAAAGAATTATCTTGTTCACTGGCTTAATTGCCTTAGTGTGCCTTACTAGTTGTACAGCTAAAAAAGAAGAAAAAGAAGAAGTAGAAAAATTTACCGCTACCAATCCGGTAAAAATAGACACTTCGTTTACGAAACAGTATGTTTCACAAATTAAATCCGTACGAAATATTGAAATTCGTGCTCAGGAAAAAGGTTTTTTACAAAACATCTATGTCGATGAAGGACAATTTGTAAAAAAAGGACAACTGTTGTTTAAAATTATGCCAAACATGTATCAGGCAGAATTATTGAAAGCACAAGCTGAACAAAAATCAGTAGAAATCGAACTGCAAAATTCCAAATTACTGGCAGACAAAAATATCGTTTCTAAAAACGAACTAAGTGTAGCGCAGGCAAAATTGCAATCTGCAAAAGCCGAAGTAGCACTGGCAAAACTTCATTTATCATTTACCGAAATCAGAGCTCCGTTTGACGGAACTATCGATCGTATTCCGTTAAAATTAGGAAGTCTTATTGATGAAGGCGAATTGATGACGAGTCTTTCAGACAACAGTCAGATGTTTGCTTACTTCAATGTTTCAGAACCTGAATACCTGCAATATGAAACCAATGTAAAAGACCGTGCTGATAATAAAGTAAGTCTGGTTTTGGCTAATGGCGAAACTTTTAAGGAAAAAGGAAATGTAGAAGTTATTGAAAGTGAATTTAACAATGAAACCGGAAACATCGCATTCAGAGCGCGTTTTCCTAATTCAGGCAAATTGCTTAGAAATGGCGAAACCGGACAGGTTCAAATGCTTGTACCGCTTAAAAATGCAATCGTGATTCCACAAAAAGCGACTTATGAAATCCAGGATAAAAAATACGTTTTTGTGATCGATAAAAACAATAAAGTAACTTCAAGAGAAATCACTATAACTGGCGAAATCCCTGATCTGTACGTGATCAGAACCGGACTTACCGAAAATGACAAAATTTTACTTGAAGGAGTTCAGAAAGTAAAAGAGAATGACAAAATCAAATATGAATTCCAATCTCCTAAAGCGGTAATGAACAATTTACGCTTAAAAGCAGAATAGGTTTAATCATTAAAACAATATAAAATGTTTAACAAATTTATTCAAAGACCTGTACTGTCGATAGTAATATCGCTTATAATCGTCTTTTTAGGAGTATTGTCGGTATTGAATTTACCTATTACCCAATTCCCTACAATCTCACCACCAATGGTGAATGTTACTGCAGATTATCCGGGTTCTAACGGTGAATTGATGATCAAGGCAGTTATTATTCCTTTAGAAAGAGCTTTAAATGGAGTTCCGGGAATGAAATACATGTCTTCTGATGCCGGAAATGATGGTGAGGCCACTATAAAAGTAGTTTTTAACTTAGGAACAGATCCCAATCAAGCGGCGGTTAACGTTCAGAATCGTGTAGCTTCGGTTACCAATAAATTACCTCCATTGGTAATTAGAGAGGGTATAAAAATTACCCGAGAAGTGCCAAGTATGTTGATGTACGTGAACCTTTACAGTACAGACAAAAATACCGACATGAAGTTCTTGTACAACTACGCTGATATCAACGTACTTTCAGAATTGAAAAGGGTAAATGGTATTGGTTCCGGAGATATCTTGGGAACTCGTGAATATGCTATGCGTATCTGGCTGAAACCGGATCGTATGTTGGCGTATAAAATTTCTGCCGATGAGATAATGGAAGCATTGTCAAGTCAGAGTTTGGAGGCTTCTCCGGGTAAAACAGGAGAAAGTTCAGGTAAACGTTCTCAGGCATTTGAATATGTATTGAAATATTCCGGACGTTTTACCACGAAAGAGCAATATGGAAATATTGTCGTAAAATCCAATGCTAACGGAGAACTTTTACGTTTGAAAGATGTTGCCAATATTGAATTTGGTAGTTCAATGTATGATATTTACTCCAACTTAAATGGTAAGCCATCTGCGGCTATCGTACTAAAACAGTCTTTTGGAAGTAATGCCAATCAGGTTATTGAAGAAGTAAAGGCTAAATTGGAAAAAATCAAACAAAAATTTCCAAAAGGAATGGATTATGAGATTTCATATGACGTTTCTAAGTTCCTGGATGCCTCTATCGAAAAAGTAATTCACACATTGGTAGAAGCTTTTATTCTGGTTGGTTTAGTCGTATTTCTTTTCTTAGGCGACTGGCGTTCGACGGTTATTCCGGCAATTGCAGTACCGGTATCGTTAATTGGAACCTTTGTGTTTATGACATTCTTTGATATATCGTTGAACTTAATTACGTTGTTTGCTTTAGTATTGGCAATTGGGGTCGTCGTCGATGATGCGATTGTAGTAATCGAAGCTGTTCACGCCAAGATGGAAGAAGAACATCTGTCAGCATTTAAAGCAACTAAAAAAGCGATGCATGAAATTGCGGGGGCGATTATTGCGATTACGTTCCTGATGGCTGCGGTATTTATTCCTGTTGCATTCATGTCTGGTCCTGTTGGAGTATTTTACAGACAGTTCTCGGTTACGATGGCAACTGCTATTATACTTTCGGGTATTGTGGCTTTGACATTGACACCGGCACTTTGTGCGATGATGCTGAAAAATAATCACGGTCAGCCTAAAAAGAAAACACCAGTTAATGTATTTATAGATGGTTTTAATAATAAGTTTAACCTGGCTCAGGGTAAATATCAAAATGTATTAGCTAAAATCGTAAACAGAAGAGCTGTTACTATAATTGCTTTAGTAGGATTTTGTGCCGGAACATGGTTAATAAGCAGCACAGTTCCTTCCGGATTTATTCCGAATGAGGATCAGGGAATGTTTTATGCAGTTATTCAAACACCTCCGGGTTCATCTTTAGAAAGAACTAATAATATTGCAGAAAGAGTTCAAAAGATTGCAGAAGATATCGATGGAGTGAAATCGGTTTCTTCGTTGGCAGGTTATGAAATTCTGTCTGAAGGTACAGGAGCAAACTCAGGAACTTGTTTGGTGAATCTTAAAGACTGGAGCGACAGAAAAGAATCTGTTCTTGAGATTATGCATGAGATGGAGGAAAAATGTAAAGACATTGCGGGAGCAAATATCGAATTCTTCCAGCCACCTGCTGTACCGGGATATGGTGCTGCCGGGGGATTTGAGCTTCGTTTACTAGATAAAACCGGTTCTGGGGATTACAAAAAAACGGAGCAGGTAAATAACGATTTTGTTGCTGAATTGAACAGACATCCGGAATTATCCAATGTATTTAGTTTTTATAGTTCGAGTTTCCCTCAATACATGATGAAAGTCGACAATGATTTGGCACAGCAAAAAGGAGTTTCGATCGAAAACGCAATGAATACATTGTCAACTCTTGTGGGAAGTAACTACGAAATTAGTTTTATTAAATTCGGAATCAACTACAAAGTAATTGTTCAGGCTTCTCCGGAGTATCGTGCTCAGCCAGATGATATTTTAAAGTTATATGTAAAAAATAATCGTGATGAAATGGTGCCTTTTTCTGCTTTTATGAGATTGGAAAAGGTATACGGGCTTTCTGAAATTACCCGACACAATATGTACACTTCTACGCAAATTAGTGGTTCTGCAGCACCGGGTTATAGTTCTGGTACTGCGATTAAAGTAATTCAGGAAGTAGCTGCTAAAAAATTACCCAGAGGATATGACATTGACTGGGCAGGTATTTCTGCCGATGAGGTGGCGCAGGGGAATCAGGCGATTTGGGTATTCCTGATCTGTTTAGGATTTGTGTATCTGGTACTGGCAGCGCAATACGAGAGTTTTATTTTACCATTATCTGTAATTCTTTCTTTACCGGCAGGTATTTTTGGAGCTTTCTTTTTACTGAAATTAACAGGATTAGAGAACAACATTTATGCACAGGTAGCCATGGTAATGCTTATTGGTTTATTGGGTAAAAATGCCGTGTTGATTGTAGAGTTTGCAATCCAGCGACATGCCGCAGGTAAATCAGTTCTGGAAGCAGCAATGGAAGGAGCCAAAGCAAGGTTCCGTCCAATCTTGATGACTTCCTTTGCTTTTATTGCAGGTTTATTACCACTTGCATTTGCTACCGGTCCCGGAAAAATTGGTAACCGTACGATTGGTACTGCTGCGGCAGGAGGTATGCTTATCGGAACGATTTGTGGGGTGTTTTTGATTCCTGGTTTGTATTACATCTTTGGAAAAATAGCAGAGAGATACAAATTAGTGAAACATGAAGAAGAGAATCCATTAACAGAAGAAATTGATAACAATCATGTATAAATTCAAATCATATCAATATAGTATTGCATTGAGTGCATGTCTCATGGTTGCAGGGTGTAAAGCCCCTGCTCCTGAGACTACAACAACAAGCACACCAGTTCCTGAGTCGTTTGGTACAACAACTCAGATTCAAGATGCAAATAACAATACAGCAACATTAGCGTGGAAAGATTATTTTAAAGATCAGAATCTGGTAGAGTTAATTGATGTTGCGCTTAAGAACAATCAGGAATTAAACATTACTTTGCAGGAAATCGAGATTGCAAGAAATGACATTCGTGTAAAAAAAGGACTTCTATTGCCAACTGTTGGTGTTCGTGCCGGAGCGGGAGTAGAGAAAGTTGGCCGATATACAAGTCAGGGTGCAGGCGATGCCAACACAGATATCAAACCGGGTATAAAAACTCCTGATCCGTTAGGAGATTTTACCATTTCGGCTTATGCGAACTGGGAAGTAGACATCTGGAAAAAACTGCGAAATTCTAAGAAAGCAGCTTTAAACCGATATTTAGCCACGGTTGAAGGTAAAAATTTTGTGATTACCAACCTTATTGCTGAAGTGGCCGATTCTTATTACGAATTACTGGCTTTAGATACGCAGTTGGATATTGTAAAACAAACCATCAAATTGCAGTCTAATGCTTTAGAAATTGTAAAAATTCAGAAGCAGGCTGCCAGAGCTACTGAACTAGGCGTGAAGAAGTTTGAAGCGGAAGTTTTAACCTCAAAAAGTCTGGAATTTGGAATTCTTCAGCAGATAAAAGAAGCAGAAAATAAAATCAATTTTTTATTGGGAAGATATCCTCAGGAAATTAAAAGAACCAATACAAACAACTTCCTTAGTTTGTTACCGGCAGCGGTTAGTTCAGGAATTCCGTCTCAGTTATTAGCGAATCGTCCTGATGTTAAACAGGCAGAATTAGAATTAGTAGCTTCAAAATTAGATGTAAAAGTGGCTCGTGCTGAGTTTTATCCTTCCTTAAATATTTCGGCTGCGATAGGAGTACAGGCATTTAAACCTTCTTACCTGTTTACGTTTCCGGAATCTATTTTGTATTCATTAGCAGGAGATCTTGCTGCGCCATTGATTAACAGAAATGCGATTAAGGCAGAATTTGCAAGCGCAAATGCAAGACAGCTTCAGGCACTGTACAATTACGATCGTACGATTTTGAATGCTTACTTAGAAGTGTCCAACCAGCTTTCGAAGATCGAAAATTTACAAAAAGGATATGATCTTAAATCGCAACAGGTTGATGCTCTAAACACCTCAATAGACGTTTCTAACGATTTGTTTAAATCGGCCAGAGTTGATTATTTTGAAGTTTTAATGACACAACGTGATGCATTAGAAGCAAAATTAGAATTGGTAGATACCAAAAAAGAACAGTTAAATGCTGCAGTCCATGTGTACAGAGACTTAGGCGGTGGTTGGAAATAGGAGTAATAGTTATTTTGTAGATAAAAGCCTTTCGGGAGTAAATTCCTGAAAGGCTTTTTTAGTTGATCGAAGAGGTCTTGATGATTGTGATAGAGTATTACTCTTTTTTTGCATTGTTTATTAATTCTATAATCTTTGAAGCCACTCCACTTGACGATTGAAAATTTTGTCCCGTGACAATTCTTCCGTCCGTTTCGACATGAGAGACGTTACGTGCCGAGAATTTAAAGACCCCTCCTCTTCCTTCAATTGTTTTTTGAATTAAGAACGGGAAGTATTTAAAATATTCGCCATCTTGTTTTTCGAATGAATCCGGGTAACCGCTAATTTTTTTTCCTGCGACTAAATAATTGCCGTCATTTGTTTTTAAGTTGACAATTCCTGCAGTTCCATGACAAACAGAAGAGATAATCCCTTTGTTCTCCTCATATACTCTTAAAGCTATGGCTTGAATTTCTTTATTTTCAGGTACCTCATACATGGCAGCTCCACCACCGATGTAATGAACAGCTTTATAGATTTTTGAATCAATTTCTGCCGGTTTTTTAGTGTTTTTTAGGGCATACATAAAATCCGGATCAAATAAATATTGCTTTTGTAATGTGTCGGATGTGTTGATGTAGGCTAATGGGACACTTCCTCCTTCCGGGCTTACAAAATCAACAGTATATCCCCCTGTTTTAAAAGTATGGTAAGCATTTATAATTTCAGAAAAACTATTACCTGTTGCCAGGTTCGATTTGCCATAATAATGGGCATTAGAAACGATAAACAGAATGTGCTGTCCTGATTTGTTCGTATTTATGCTACTCGCAGATTTACTGATTATTTTCCATTCGCCCTGAATCTTTTTGAGTAAAAACAAATCAATAAATTCCATTTTTTTGTCAGGAATTAATATTTCGGCTTTAGCTAAAGCGATGTCGTTATGCAAATCAAGTGAAATTATTCTGCCCATTCGACCATTAAATTGCCCCTGATTGCCTTTTTTAAACCATTTGGCATATTCGCCGGAAGGTACAATCCACAAGTCTTTGTCTTTATGACTTAAAAAGAGATTGGCTTCAGAATAAAATGCCTTCTCAATATTATCAGGTCTGTTGTAAGAAGTACCATCAATGTAGTTTTCAATGCATTTTTTGACCAATTCCTCTTCTGTCTGCGCCAATAAATAACCTGACGAAAATAATAATGCAATAAAATAGATAACTTTTTTCATAAGCTTTTTGAGATTTAATTTTTCGCAAAGCTATCGTTCGTCAATTGGGAATGGGAATGAATATATAATTTAGGACTCCAGATTTATAAATTAGGAGAGAAAATCAGGTTTTTGCGTAGTTTAAAGGTGTGGTGCCTGTCGCTTTTTTAAATGCACCATAAAAAGTACTGCTCGAATTGAAACCGCAATACTCGGCTACAACTTCCATTTTTAGATTACTGTCCTGCTTGAGTATTTTTTTGGCTTCTTCGATTCGGTATTCGTTTATGAATTGCGTATAACTTTTGTTCAAATTGTCATTTAAGAATTGTGATAAGAGTTGAGGTCGTATTTTGATTTCCTGCGCTAGTAGATTTAAGGTTAGATTAGGATTTTTGTGAATGTTCTTTGAGTTAAAAGCGATCTGTATTTTTTCAAGAATAGAATTGACTTCTTCGCTCTCTATTTTGTTAACGTATTTTTCTTTTTTAGGATGTACTTTAAAAGTTTCACTTCGTTTGTAAAATACAACCATACCCGATAAATATAAAGCAAAAGAAAGAGAAAGAGCTCCTGAAATATAAGAGGTGTATGCAGCTGTAAAATAAGCGAGCCAAATTAGGAAGACACCACCCAATACTGAGAGTATCCAAACCTCATCATAATTAATTTTGTCGGACTTAGTGAGAATCTTCGCGAATACTTGTTTTACAGAAAATGCAGAAAGTATGATAAAGACGATCCATTGTAAGTTGATGATTAAATAAATGTATTTTTTCCATAATTCTAAATGATTCTGATAGGGAGCTAATACTCCCACAAAGACAATAAGGAATAATAAAAAAAGAATTGAATACTTCGCTAAAGCTATATTTAACGAGTTTTGTTTAGCCTTAATATAGAAAAACAAAAAGGGTCCTATTAGAAAACAGGCAGATAAACCGATTTGCAAGTATGTTTTTGAAAGCCCGGGGTTAAAGTAAAAAAAGATTGACTTCCAGATTCTAATGCTTAGCACGGCTAATAATCCGCCTAAAAAAAAGTTGGAAATGTTTTTTTCTTTTGAAAAGAAGAAAAAGTACAAACTCAAGATAGTACAATTAAATGCTCCTAATGCGCTGAAGAAAAATAAAATCTGATTATCTAAATACATTTGCTTATTGGTACAGTTTTAAATCACTTTTTTTGTTTTACAGTTAAAGTTCACAACTTTATGAGGTTGTGAACTTTGAGCCTGTATACCTTCGGCTAAGATAAAAATTCTTGTGAAAGTAAAATAGACGATTATCAGATATTTCGCAATTCTACGAAACTGCTTTTAGCAAATGTTTTTTTACTTATTTTGATTTTCGATTACTGCTAAATGAATCCCGAAACATTTTCCAGCCTTTGTCTGTTTTCTTCCAAAGAACAAGGAATTTACCATCGTCCATTAGTTCGCCTTTGGAATTATACGACTGCCATAAACCTTCTTCAGTAACATATTTTACGCCATCACCGTATACCGCAGTGGTGATAAATTTTCCACCTCTTAAGCCATATTCATCATAGGCTTTTCGAAAAAAACTGGCAGCACCTTCTTTTCCATAAATCTGAGGTGTATTTGGGAGTAAAATAGAAGCATCTTCCGCATATCGGTCTATAAATATTGAAGGATCATTGTTTTTAAAGGAATCAAAATAGATGGCATTGCTTTTTTGAATTGCATTTTTTGCCTCGCTTAAATCTGCTGTATCAGTATTTGGTGCAGAATTACAGCTGAAAAGCAATAAGGCAATGGCAAAGAGTTTTGATGTCAAATAAACGTTATTCCGCTTAGAAAAATATTTAAAAAGAAGGGATAAAAATGAAATTGATTTTCGGCTCAATTCCGATGAGTTGTTAAAAGTATTCATATTAAAGTTTTTAGATTTACTATTATTTTTATCAAAGGTAGTAAGGGAAAAAACTTCTGAATTGTACAAAACGGAACTGTTTTTTTATTAGGGTGCTAAGGTTCTTAGATGCTAAGCTACTAAGAGATAGTGTTGTTAATGCTCAGTAATACCTTTAAAGAATTAAATGGTTGATAGGGAATTGATTTTCTAAATAGGAGGTTGGTGTAGTTCCGGTAAAGAATTTGAAATCTCTTATAAAATGCGACTGATCAAAATAACCGGAATCATAAGCAATAGAGGTAAAAGGGTATTCGGTATTGTTAATGAGCTTAAGACTGTGTTGAAAACGTTTAATTTTGTTGAACGATTTCGGGGCAAGCCCGGTATGCTGAAATACTAATTTATGTAGATAGCGTGGTGTTATACCATATTTTTCCGAAATGCTGCTGATGTTAGTTTCAGTCGGTTCGCTTAGCAAACTGGATAAGATATGAGCTACTTTTTCAATCTTGTCAGATCGCTTAGGGTTTGTTATTATTTTCTGAATTAAAAATGTTTCGATAAGCTCAATTCTTTTTTGAATATCGGAAGTTTCTAAAAGCTGATTCTGTAGTTTTTTTATTGGATTACCAATTATATCTTCCAGGTCGAAAATCTGATTGTTAAATATTCCAATTTCATCTTTAAAAAAGTAGGCTGCGGTATGCGTATAAAATCGAATACCCAGCATGGTATGTTTTCCTTTTGATTTTATAGCAAGGGGCTTAGTGATCTGACCCCATAATTCAATTTTTGGAGTTTTGTAAAAGTTTTTATCAACCAATGATTCCCAAATACCATCGCCAAGATTAAAAATTATTTCCATTTCGCCACTCGGAAATACCGTATCCTCAAATTCTATATCTGAATCTGATTCAAAAATATAGTAATGTTTGATATAAGGTTTTAGAATTTCGGATGGTGAAAAATGTTGAAACTGCATTTTACTGAATTTAATTTCTCAAATATTTAAAATGGCGTTTGTTTTGTTAACGTGCTGACAAGTGTAAAGTTATGAAAAAAATATAAAACAAATTTAAAATAGTAAAACAGACAAATTACAAAGACAGGTCGGAGTATTGCAATCGAAGTGTTGTGAATTGGCGTGATATGACCATTTTAAACAATAGTCAGTCCTGCATCTTTGTAAAACTTTAAACTTTCATCTTCCGGATCAATATTCGTTACCAGTACATTAATATCCTTAATTGGGCAAACAGAATACGATTCAGCTGTTCCTACCTTTTCGATAGAGCCTAATGCAATAACAAAATCGGAATGTTGAATCATGTTTCTTTTTATCTGAGAATCATCGTATAAAATTCCAGTTACCCCACGTTCGTGATGAATGCTGCAGAGTCCAAGAATACAAATGTCGGCTCTGAAGTTTCTAAAAAAATCGATCGTTTCAATACTGGCAGTAGTAAAGGAAGTTTTGCACATTCGACCACCGGCAAAAATCAATTCGATATTGGGTAAATCTTCGATTAATGCTGCTACAGGAAAGCTGTTTGTGATCACGGTTATCTTTAAATCGTAAGGAAAGCTGGCTACTAAAGCCAATGAAGTTGTTCCTCCATCGATAAAAACTACTTGACCGTCTTTTAAATAAGAGATTGCTTTTTCCGCAATTATCTTTTTGTTTTCAAGATCGTGTTTTTCCCTGTTTCTAAAATGCAGCGGAATCGGAGAGGGAGCAACCGCGCCTCCACGAACAGCCTTTAACAATCCCTGATCTGAAAGTTCTTTTACATCTCGTCTTATGGTATCTTCTGATACATTTAAATAGGCACTAAGTTCCATTAAAGTAAGTCGGTGTTCTTTTGATAAATACTCTAGAATTACTTTTTGACGCTCTTCTTTTTTCATTTGATGCAAATTTATATTGCAAAAATAAGTTAAAATTGCAATACTTTGCAATATTTGCGTAAATTTGTTGCAAAATAAATCAAAATGAAAAAGAAAACAATTGCCATTGATATGGATGGCGTACTTGCCGACATCGAAATACAATTAATAAAACAGTACAATAAAGAGAGTGGAGCTTCACTTACCAAAGAGACTATTCGGGGGTTAAGTGAAGAAGATGCTTTTAAAGACAGAACACTTTTGCGTGAAGTTTTAAATGCCGATAATTTTTTTAGAAGTCTGCCTGTAATGCCTGATGCAGTCGAAAGTTTACGTCGATTACAGGAAAACTTTGAAATTTTTATTGTTTCTGCCGCAACCGAATTTCCGGTATCACTGGCTGAAAAAGTGGCCTGGCTTGCGGAACATTTTCCTTTTATCACCTGGGAAAACATTATTTTATGCGGAAGCAAAAGAATTATCAATACGGATTATATGATTGACGATCACCGAAAAAATTTAGACCATTGCATGGGAAAACCTATCATGTTTACAGCATTCCATAATGTTAATCAAACACATCACTTGAGAGTAAACAATTGGAAAGAAGCCGTTGAAGTTCTAGAAAAAGACATCGTAACTGATTTGAACTAAGAGAAGACACAAGATAACATACAGGAATTTTTTAATAACCTGTTTTTTGAAGGAGAAACCTTTTGAGAGTAATCTTGAAAGGTTTTTTATTTAGGCTTCACCAGAAATCAAGTGATTGCAATTACAATGTTAAACTTTAATTTATGTTTACTTCGGTATGGATAGGTTTGCTTTAAATCCTTTATCCGGTTCTGTCTCAAAATCAATAGTTCCTTTAACAGCCTGAATGCGGTGTTCCATGTTTTGGAGACCATTTTTTGCCGTAGTGGCTTTTTCAAAACCCTTGCCGTTATCAGTATAGCGTATTGAGATTGATTTCTCATTATTTTCAAACTTTATTCCAACAATACTAGCCTGGCTGTGTTTCTTCATGTTTACCATTAATTCCTGTAAAATCCTGCTGATGGTAATTTTTTTGGTATCGTTAATAGCTTCCCAGTCGATAGTTTCTAAGTTAGTCACAATGATATTTCTGTCGTTGGTATTGTAAGTCGAAAGCATTTCTTTGATGCTGTGGGTAAAATTGACACCTGTATCAATCTTATTATTTTCTCTCGAAATTCCTCGCACACGACCATAAATATCATCCAATTTCTGGAGTAGATTCTCCTTGGTACTTTCTTTAGATAGGGACTGGGACTCGGCAAAAGCAATCACGTGAAATACATCGTTTGCCAGTTCATCGTGGATTTTTTTAGCGATTCGGGCTTCTGTGATATAGGAAGTTTTAAATTCGATTGCTCTGTTTTTATTTTTATAGTAACGTACTACAATTATAATTAGAATGACTAAGAAAACAAAAACTATGGCAAATACAATTCGCAGATATTTGGCTTTTTGAAGGGATAATTGATTTTCGGCTTTTTCTAAACGAAGTTTTGCGTTTTCATCCTTTTCCTTTTTAGAGTCGTATTTGATTTTAGCGAATTTATTTTTGAAGTTGTTTCTAACCTTAATAATGCTGTCGTTTAAAGTGAAAAATTTTTGAACATATTTATTGTTTTGAGCACTGTGATCGTTTGAAATTAAAATTTGCAATGCCTCCAATCTTTCGTCGACACTGTTTAGTTTTGTAGCATTGCTGTAAGCAGCAAGAGCATTTTTATTTGATTTCTGAAGGTCTTTTTTAGCATAATAATCGGCGAGGTGCAGGTAACTTTCAATACTACCGTAAGTATCATTAATTTCATTTCTAGTCTGGAGCGCTTCATTCATTAAAAGGAACCCTTTTTTATCCATTCCATTTTTAAAATAGGCATAACCGAGGTTGTCTATAAGTATTACATCTTCTGTTGCTTGTGCTTTTTTGTTTAAAAGAGATTCTAAAAGAGCAATCGCTTTATCATATTTTTTTTGATGCATGTAAACAACGGCAATATTGCCTAAGGGACCTTGCTTTTCAATGGGATCTTTAAAATCATTTGCAGCTTCTTTGTAGTAAATAATGGCATCATCATATAGAGAAAGTTCTTTATCTGCGATACCTAATATGTTATTTATAGACGCTGTATATACACTCTTTTTTTGAACATATACTAATGCTTCAGTAACCGTTTCCTTACTGCCATAATAATCTCCGTTAACTTGTTGAATGGACGCTATTTGTATAAGTATGTAGCCGATATTGGCGCTGTCTTTTTTCTTACTTTCTTTTAAAGTTTCGTAAAGCTGTTTTGATTTATAAAATTGATCAAAGGCGGTATTAAAGTTTTGTTTATCGTTATTTTCAATTGCTTTGTTTCGTAAATTAAGGGCCTCTTTTCGGACAGATTCTGTGTTAGGATTAGAGGTTTTTTTTTCTTTACAAGAAAACAGAAAAAAGAGTAGTATAAAATAAAAAAACGGGGACCGTAACATATAAATTTACTTTCCCCGAAATTAGTAATTAATTAGATACTAAAAATAATATATTTATTATTTATCTGGCGGCGGCGGCGGTATTTTTCCATCACCTGGTCCATCAGCAAAAGCTGGTTTTGCCGGATCAATAGTTTTCTTTGTTTCCTGTTTGGTTTGAGTTTCGTATTCATCTGGTGTACAGGAGAACATAGTGAATAGTATCGTGAAAGCGATAAAAATTATTAGCTTTTTCATTTTATTTAGATTTAGAAATTAGACATGGGTATTGCTGACCGGAGTTGATCCGGAGGTTGGTTAGGGCAATACCAATTTGGTTTTTTTGGGAAGTACAATGTGTAGAACTGTAAGACGTTATTTACACTTCCCGAATAAACTCGGTCTTACTGTTTTTTTACACTGTTAATTTGAACTAGTTTTATATTTTTGTTTTAATCTGCAGATAAAACTTGAACTAATTTCTATGGCAAAGTAAAGACGCTTTTAAGCCTTTGTTGATAGGGGATTCCCAGAATTCCCATGTTTTCCTGAGATTCCCAAGAAATCCCGAAAAATCCTAAAAAAATAACATGCATAGTCAGACTTTAGAAGAATTTAAAAAAGCGATTAAGAGTAAATATGAGATTGAGAAAGAAGGAGAATACTTTGATTATTTGTACAACCCCTCTCGTGGAAAACTCCGCGACTTGTGCTGGATTATTTACGAAAATAACCCGACTCAGGATGATTTAAATGTTTTTAGAAATTTATTGTGTTTGGATTTTGACCATACGAGAAAGAATAAGTATAATGAACAAAAAGACAAGTTCAGACCAATCGAAACTTTCTTTAAAGGCGAAACTGATCCATCAAATATTGATGCAATAAATCTTGCAGCTGTTATCGTTGATTTCCAGCCACGCCCTTTTAAAAAGTTTAATGAAAAGTGCAGAATCAATGAGGTCAAACACATGGTAAGTGTTGTCGAAATGAATGCAGCTACTCAGATAGAGATCGTAGAGGAAGGCAATCTTGTGGAAAGTTACCCTCAAAAAGGAAATCGTTTCTATAATTTTAAGTACGTACTCTCTAAAAAAATAGTGAAGAAAATCTATCCAAGAAAAATAATTACGGCTACAGTTGGGGCGGTCGCTTTTGTGTCTTCTGCACGATTATACTTTGTGCGGAAAAAAGATCAAACGGAATAGTCGCTAAATGAAATTGAGAAGCATTTTGAAAAATAAAATGCGTGAAGAGAGTAAAAGAATAATTTTTTGAGGAATAATTTGGGCGTTTAGATAGTGTGTTTTTCGGCATATATTTACTGTTATTTATACTATAAAGATAAGAAAAAATAACCAGTAAACCTAATGAATACAAGGAAAATAGGTGTTTTTTTGCTATTAAAAAGGTGTTTTTTTTTTGGAGTTTTGTTGCCCTATAATCCTAATTTGTATGCCAATAAAATCTATTTTTTTCGGGTAACTGGAATGTCTAGAATTACTTTTTCAAAAAGTAATTCTAAGACAAAAAATCTTTAAACCATAATCCCGAATGCTTGATGGTTCTTTGCTGTGTGTCGAAATCGACATGTATTAGTCCAAAGCGGGCGTTGTAACCTTCGGCCCATTCAAAATTATCAGTAAGTGTCCAGACAAAATAGCCGTCAACGTTAAGACCGTCTTTTTTGGCTTTGAGTATTTGTTCTAAATGATCCTGAATGTAATGCGTGCGTTTGATGTCGTATACCTTTCCATTTTTTAGTGTGTCCGGAAAAGCAGCACCATTTTCGGTAATAATGATCTTTTTGATGCCTTTGTAGGCGTTAAATTTTTTCAGGACCTGATAAAGAGCAGGAGGGTAAACTTCCCATCCCATGTCGGTTGAAATAACATTTCTTTTTTCGGCACTGATCAGTTCGGCACCAATGTAAGGAATGAGTAAAGACGATTTTACAACTTCACGAGTATAACATTGCAGACCTATAAAATCAAAGTCAAAAGACAAATTGTTGAGATCATCTTCTACAATATAAGCATTTAGCTTTTTTAATACCGGCAAATCGGCCTGAGGGTAGCCTAATCCTAAAATAGGTTCAATAAAAGTTCTGTTTAATAGCGTGTCTACTCTTTTTGCCGCTTCGACGTCTTTTGAAGATTGTGTTGCCGGCTCGATGTGTGTACAGGAAAATGTGGTTCCAATATGTGCGTCCGGTATGTGGTTTCGCATTATTTTGGCACCTGCAGTTGTAGCTAAAGTTACATGATGCATGGCTTTCAGGTAATTGGTAATGCCTTTTTTTCCCGGAGCATGAATGCCCAGAAAATATCCTGCCCCTGTAAAAACCGAAGGCTCATTGATTACCATCCAGTTTTTAACACGATCACCAAAGTTTTGCACACAAACTTCAACGTACGCTGAAAACCAATTAACAGATTCGCGGTTGGTCCAGCCTCCTTTTATTTCTAATTCATGAGGTAAATCCCAGTGATAAAGTGTAATCCAGGGTTCTATTCCGGCAGAGAGCAGTGAATCAATAATTTTGTTGTAATAAACTATTCCTGCCTCATTTACTGGAAGAACTCCAGTAGGCATAATTCGAGGCCAGCTGATCGAAAATCGAAAATTCGGAATGTTCAGATCACGGATTAAGTCGATATCGCTTTGATAAGAATTGTAAAAATCGCAAGCGGTTAAGGCATGGTGTCCGCTTTTTATTTTTCCTTTTTGAGAAGTAAAAACATCCCAAATAGAACGTCCTTTGCCATCGGAATCAGGAGCGCCTTCAATTTGGAAAGCGGCGGTTGAAACACCCCACAAGAAATCATCTCCAAACTGGTTTTTGTGCAAAAATGAGGTCTCAACTTTATTCATTCAATTGTACTTTCCTTTTTTAAATTGTAATTTATTAATGAAGGAAAGAAGATTGCATTGCTCTTAAAAAAAGCCATTCTTTGAATGAAACCAGAAAATTTAGATTAAAGAATTTCATAATATTTAGTTTTATTCAAATTAATAAAACTAATGTGAATTGAATGTAAAGTGGTTGTTATCAAATGATTAAATGATTTTGGTTTGCACTAAAAAGATTAATCTTCCCAACCGCAAAGGCTAAGTCCAAGACCTTGTGCGTGCTTAACGGATACCTTAGTAACTTCATTACGGCAGGAAGAAAGACCACGGCAATTTTCATTGTAATGGTATTTTTTAGCCCCTGTTGGACCGCAGATAAATACTTTGGCTTCAAATGAATGAAAAGAGGTTAAAAATATAAAAAGTAAAGTATATTTCATAAGAATAGGTTTTTGGGAAATTGGTTACTGAACGACTAGTTGATAAGTATTACCTTTTAAATCTTTCGCATTTAGTTTTCCATGTTCTATCCATTCTGTTTTAATTTCGAGATTAGGAATAGTATCAAACTTTAAGATTCCTGCGCCATATTTTCCTTTTACATTGATGTTTCCAAAAACCGAATCTCCCTTAACATCAACCCCTTTTACGTTATAGTTGTATTCATAATTCCCTGAAGTGCCTGTTCGGTATTTATATTGATATTCAGTGTCTACGTGGTAGGTTTTGGCTTCTTCGGGATTAATAGTCTGGCGATCTGCCGGAGTAATTACCTCCTGATAAAAAGTGTTTATTTTTTGAGGAGGTAATTTTTTATGGCAGGAGCTCATTCCTAGTGTTAGAAACAGGAATGAGATTTTATAGAAGATTCTATAATTATTAAGCATATTTTTTTAATGTGTTTAAAAGCTAGAATCCATTATTGTACTTCACATTAAAGGAATGATCTGACATAAATAACAATCCGAAAAATTCAAAGAAAGCCAGTATCGAGGGGATTAATGTCCAGCAAAATAAGATATACATTATTCCTTGTGTTGATTTTCCTAAATAGAATTTGTGAATTCCAAATCCTCCAAGAAAGAAAGTTAAAATTGTTGCAGTTAGTTTACTTTTCATAATTTACATTTTAGATAATATTTCTGTTTTTTTTGAGTCAAATTCTATTTGCGAAATGATTTCGCCTTCCAGTAATTTTTTGAGTTTGTTAAGTGTTTCAATAGGATCTTCTTTTTGCTCTGTACTTTGAGGAGCTAATGTCCCGGTATTTACAGTTATTCCTCCTCCGGCAATCGCTCTTTTGTTTTCAAGATCGTGTTCGCGTCTGTAAACAATCATTTCTTCTTCTTTTTCCTGAGCAAATTGATACAATTTTCTAGCCTGTGACTTTGGTAAATAATCAAGCATGTTCATTTTTCCTGTGGTCGTCTTCATCGTAAAAGTTGCACCCATAATTCCTTCCTTCATGTGGCAATCTAAAATATCTTTCCAGGCATAATCCTGAAAATCCATTGACAAACCTAAATTTTTCGGCCTACAGAAGATTATTCTTTTGTTCGTTAGGGCAATACAGTCGGGTGATAAATTTAAGGCTGGTTTTTTTTGTACTGCTATGTATTCTACTTGTTCACCTGATGTGAGTAATCCATTGACTTTGGTTAATAGTTTTTCAACTGCTTTTGGGTCTTGTTCTTCGTTTAAGAATTTTTTTAAATCGTTTATCATAATTGGTTTTTTAAAATTATTATTTGCGTTCGGGTAATTCTAATAATAGCTGATCTGGACGAATCATTCTTTTATTTTTATCAAATGTAGGTTCATTAAGAACCAGTATTTTACGGAAATCCATAATCTGGAAAATTTATAATTGGACCATAAAAAAAGCCCCCGAAGGAGCTTTTAAAATTTATAATGAAATACAAGGAACTTCTAGATAATTCCCATGTCTTTGGTAATCGTAACCAAATGAATCGTATTGTTTGCCTTAAAAAAGTCTTTTAGTTTAGAGATCCTTTTTTCGATTGCACTTTTACTGTTGGGTTTTACGCCCATCTCTTTGAAGGTTTCTATGATATCGTCCTGCGGTGATCCCAGTGACAGATGTTTTAAGATGAGTATGTCTAAATCATCGATTTCGAAATTGCTTTTTTCCTGAAGTGCAGAAGCAACTTCGGGTGAGATAAACTTTTGATCTGAAGTCGAGATAAGGTGAATCGCTTTTTTTAGTTCTTCAATACTATTGAGACCTTTTGATACAAAAGCATCCACTTTTGCATTATCAAAAAGAGATTTAATCCGATAGTTTTTATCTTCAACCGAATAAGCAATGATTTTAATGTTGGGTTGTAATTCACGCACTTTTTGAACCAGTTCATCACCATTAACAATTTTTACTTCGCGGTGATCTGTTTTGAAGGAAAGGTCACTAATTAACAAATCATAAGGTTCATTATCCTGAATTGCTTTGCGTATTTTTAGAAAGGCTTCATCACAATATTTTGATTGTTGAAAATTGATAATATTCAAATCCTTTAAGACTTGTTCGATTCCTAAATTCATAGTATCAAGGTCTTCGGCAACTATTACTTTTTTAAACATAGAATTCTTATTTAGGCAGTGTTATTTTTACTTTAAAACCTTTATTAGGTTCAGTGTCAAAAATAATAGTTCCTTTTATGGCCCGAATACGGTTTTCCATATTTTGAAGACCATTTTTAATAATTTTATCTTTTTGACAGCCTTTTCCATTATCGGTGTAGTCGATAAGTATTTTGTTAGTCGCATTTTCAAATTTTAGAACCACTATCGATGCCTCGCTGTGTTTTTTCATATTCACCATTAATTCCTGTAGAACGCGATATACAGCAACCTTTTTAACGTCGTCGATGAGGTCCCAGGTTACTTTTTCGATATTATTAATAATGACGTTTGTATTAGGGCTGTTATAAGTCGAAAGCATTTCTTTTAAGTTGACGGCATAATTTACTTTAGTATCGATTTCATTATTCTCTCTTGAGATTCTGCGAACCCTATTGTAAATATGATCCAGTTTTTGAATTAAACTGTCTTTTACATTGGTACTTTCCAAAGGCTGTGTTTGGGTAAAGGTGATGGTGTTAAAAACATCATTTGCCAATTCATCGTGAATGTCTTTGGCAATTCGGGTTTCGGTATCGTATGCCGCTGTTAATTTTCCGATTCGGTTTCGGTTTTGATAAAATTTTCTCAAATACAGTAAGGAAAGGATCAAAACAGCAATTCCAAGGATAAAAAACAACCTTTGGTATTTGGCTTCCTGAATTGACAATAAGTTCTCGGCTCTTTCTAAACGAAGTTTTTGATTTTCGTCTTTTTCTTTTTTGGAGTCGTACTTTATTTTGGCAAATTTATTTTTAAAGTTGTTTCGGATTTTAATAATACTGTCGTTTATGAGAATGAACTTTTGAGCATACTGCACGTTTTTAATTCCTGAATCATTAGAAATTAAAAAGGACAAAGCCCTTAAACGTTCGTCAACACTATTGAAATGCGTAGCAAGCTGATAGGCTGTCTGAGCATATTGGTTTGATTTTAGGGAATTTGACTTTGAATAAAATTCGGCTAAATGTAAATTGCTTTCGATACTTCCGTAGTAATCTTCGCTCTGGGTTCTCATTTTAAGTCCTTCGTTCATCAAGGAATATCCCTTTTCAGTCTCACCCATTTTAAAATAGGCATAGCCCAGATTGTCTAAAACCCTTGCTTTTTTTGGTGGCTCCTTATCTAAGAGTTTTTTATCCAATATGGCGTTTAAAATATTAATCGCTTCACTATATTTTTTCTGCTGAATATAAACAACGGCAATATTATTTAAGGGAGATTGCCTGGAAGCATCATCGGTACAGTCTCTTAAAGCTTCTTTGTAGAAGAAAATAGCGTCATTGTAAATAGAGAGTTCTTTGTCGGCAATACCAAATAAATTATTAATAGCGGCACTGTAAACATCTTTCTTTTTGAGATAGGGCAGTGCTTCGGTTAGGGTTTCTTTACTGCCATAATAATCTCCGTTGATCTGCTGGATATTAGCCATCTGAATAAGACTGTAGACAATATTGGCGCTGTCTTTTAAGGTTTCGCAGGCTATTTTTGCTTTATTATATTGGTAGAATGCGCTATTAAAGTTTTTATTCTGAAAATTCTCCATCCCTTTACTGAGATAATCTCGGGCTCCATTTGCAATTGAAGTTCTATCAATAGTATCAATGGTTTTTTCTTTGCAGGAAAGAAGTAGTAGGAAAAATAAAAAATAAAAAAAAGGGGATCGTAGCATAAAAGTTACTTTCCCCTAAAAATAGTAATTAATTGTAAATGAAATATTCTAGATTGTCATTATTTTTTTGGTGGTGGTGGTGGAGGAACAGTGATTGGTTGATCTCCGGGACCATCAGCATATGCGGGTATTGCAGGTTTCTCATTTGTTTTTGCCGTATCGTAATCGTCAGCAGTGCAAGAAAATAAAGTGGTACTAAGAAGCACAATTGCTCCCATCAAATATAAATTTTTCATGATATTTAGATTTAAAAATTAGATGTAGCATGCCCTGTTCAGAACTCTTCTGAATCTTTTTATGGCCATGCCAATTTTGTTGGGAAGTGAAGTGCGTAGACAGTAAAATTTTCATTTATACTTCCCGGATAAATTCCGTTTTACGGTTTTCCGCACTTTTTAATTGAACTAGTTTTGTACTTTTGTTTTTGACCTGCAGATCAAAACGTTAACTGATTCTGAAGGCAAAGTAACGACGCTTGTAAGCCTGTATTCATACGGAATTCCGGGAATTCCGATGTATTTTTTGAAGTCCTGATAATTCCGTAAAAGTCCTTGAAAATCCAATTGACAAATCCTTAAAAATCCTAAAAACCTATGCCAATCGATCCCTTTGAAGAGTATAAAAAAGCTGTTAAAAAGAAATATGAGATTGAAAAAAACAGCGGAGATTCTTTTTATTTAAGTAATCCTACGAGAGGAAGACTCCGTAATTTGTGTTGGGAGCTATTTCAGCAGCAAAACAGAAATCAGGACGATTTAACTGTTTTTAGTTCTTTGTTAGGACTGGCTTTTGATGTGAACAAAAAGAATAGCTTTGACAAGCAAATAGATAAATTCAGACCTATTGATAAATTTTTTAAAGGAGAATCCGATCCTGCAATTTTGGATGTAGTAAATATGGCTGCAATCCTGGTTGACTTTAAGGCAAGGCCTTTTACTAAATTTAGAATTCAGGAGTTATTTGAAGAGGAAGGTCCGATTGATGATGAAGATCCAATTGAGGTTGAAGATCCAATTGAAGATGAAGAAAAAATAGAAGTATTGGATCCCCAAAAGGAACAAAGTGCGAACCCTGGAATCTTGGAAAATTTTCTAAAGAGAAAAGAAAGAGAAAAAATAAGTGGAAGAGAAGAAGTAAGTGGTATTGAAGTTATAAAACCACAAATCAATTCACTCGTAGATCTAAATGTTAAAAAGAATACTAGGCCTAAATTTCCAACAAAAATGCATTTTACCATTATGGGAATTATTGGTCTTTTGTGTTTAATAAGTGTAAGTACTTATTATGCTTTTCAAGATAAGGAATGCATGCAGTGGTCTGGCGACCATTATGAAATGGTAGATTGTGATTTGAAAATAGAAGATCCTGTTAAGTATGCTGATATTGAAATATTAGATCCAACGCTAATAAATCTTAAAAAGATTAAAGTCTGTGATACAACGACTTATTTTGATAAAAACGGAGTAGCAATTGTATGGTATGCTAAAGCAGCAAATGGAATTGACTTTTTTGATGCGCATGGCAGGCATCCGGAAAATAAAAGTCCGTTAAGACCTGTAACACATTACATCTTGAATAAATATGTAAATAGATAAATGAGTTCATTAGAAGATTAAATAAAAAAAACGGAAATAACTTTTAAGAAAGTCATTTCCGTTTTTTATTCCTTTTAATTTGGAATGTCGGATTACGAATATTTAGGTGGATAGTGTCAGTCCCTTTGTTTTGAAGTTACTGAAAAAAACCTGTCTGGCACTGCTAATCGTTTCTTCGGTACGGTAAATGCTGCACCAGAATTTTATTTGCAGTTTGAATTTTCCATCAGAAATGGCGCTGTAATAAATTTGCGGAACTTTGGTTGTATTGACCAATGCCATACTTTCAAGAGATTCCAGAATAATCGCATTGATTGCTTCCGGCATAACATCACCAGTAACTTCGGCGGTAATTTCAACGAGTTTAAAATTGTCGGTATACGTCCAGTTTGTAATATTTTGGGATAACAAATTACCATTCGGAATAATGATTTCGGCACCGTTTGAAGAGTTGATTTTGGTGGTACGCAATCCCATCGATTTTACTCGGCCAGATTCGGAACTAATGTCGATTACATCTCCAATCTGAATTGGTTTGTCAAAAATCAGGATGATACCCGAGACGAAATTATTAACAACATTCTGAAGTCCAAGACCCACACCAACACCCAAGGCTCCCAGTAGAATACTCAGTTTGTCCAGAGGCATTCCCGAAGCTGCTACGGCTAAAAGATAACCACTGATTAAAACAACAAGTCTTGTAATCAGTAATTTAGAATGTTGTCTTTTATTGATGGTTTCTTCGTTTTCATCGTCAATTTCACCAAAGAAATAAGCCACATAATTTTGTAATAAATGTGCGACCCAGATGATGATAAAAAACAATACTATATTTCCTAAGGTAAAAGTGATGCTTCCAATCGTATTTGGATGACTTAGTAGCGAACCCAAACCGGTGCGCAGTGATTCCCAAATGTTTAAATTGGCCGCGATAACCACAATCCACATATAACTGATGACGATGATGAATGGTCTTTTTAGTGTATCAGATAAGCTTTCATGATCAAAGATTTTCTCGATACCACGTTTAATACGGGTGGTGTAAATTTGTAAAAGAATAATTTCGAGAACAATTTTTAAAAGTACACTCAATGCCACAATCTGTGTTAGCGATATAAAAGCGGTAAGACTTAACATATTGGCAAGCGAAACCCTTCCGAGAACATTATCGAAAATGGATAAAACATTTAAACCAATAAAAATGATGGTGGCCCATTTAAAAAAGCCTTTGATGTACAACTGATCTTTTAACGTTTTAATCTGTACGAAACCATAGCGGATTCCGAAGAGGTTGATTACAATAAAGGCACAACGCTGCATAAATCCAACAGGGATAAACAAGTCTAAGAAACAGAGCATAAAAAACAATACCAAAAGAAGTAACCAGTTGCGCATGGCAACGGCCGACCATTTGTTTTTAAAAAGTACTGTAAGTAGTCCGAGAAGAACCAGCTGAATCGATTCGATAAACAGGGCCGGAGCATATAAATTGCTAACTACAGCAATGTTAAGACCAATGACAGCGACTGGGATAACAACGCCTCTATTGATGTATTTGAAGTTAAGCTGAGACAGGTTTTCGGCATGTGCATTACTGTTGAGGTATTTTAAATTGCGGGAAATGTACCAACCCAATATTCCCATCAATAAAAGCAATGTGATTAAGCCACCCGCTCTGTAACTCAAGTAATATTCCGCAACGTTTTCTTCAATTATTATTTTGGCTTTAATGTTTTTGCCTACTATTTTTTTTGCTGTAGAATCACTGGTACTCCATAAAACAGGATATTCTTTTTTGAGCATACTGATTCCGGATTTTTCCAGTTTGCTTTCTACCGTAATTAAGGCATTAGAGACCGCAATTTTTCTTTCAACAGTTAATTTTTTATTATGGTTTAAGATACTTTGGTTTTTGGTCATCAGACTATCTGTACTCAGGTATCTTTTTTTCAGATTTGCAAATTCCTGTTTAAATTGCTTACGGCGAACGGTATCTTTCAAAAGTCCCATCAGGGTTTTATCCTTGCGCAAATCAATTACCCTGTTTTTGATTTTTTCAAGTGCCAGATTACGGGAATTGATTGCTGTATTTTGTTCGTCCAGTTCCAACTCAATTTCTTTGAGTACAATACGATACATTTGCTGGTTGCGCACATTCGGATTTGCTCCTTTTAGACTGGCCAGAATTAGATCAAGTTTATTTTGCGTTCCTTTGATTTCACCAAATAAACGATGACTGTTTCCATCAAATTCGGTGTCGTTATGCGCAGATTCCAAAACTTCTCCGGCTTTTTCGATGGCCATTAAATAGTCACTATCTGTAGTGGTTTCCTCAAATAGTTTTGGTTTGGTTTCTGTTTTTGGAGGAGTCGTTTGAGAATAGGCAATCGGTGCATAAAATAAGACAGCCAGTAAGGCGAGTACACCGATAAAATTTCTTTTCAGGATCATAATTTGGGATATGAATTAAGGTTCAAATGTAATTTTTTTTAAAGTATTTATAATGTCGGATGCAAGAAAATTTGGTTAAATGAGCTTGAACTCATTTGATTTTATGTACCACGTGCAATTGTTTTTGCCACAGATTAAAACGATTATTTGGATTTTTAATTTTGTAGAAAAAACATTTTAATATTGTTGATACCTAATTTTCTGGTATGTAAAAAAAATCTTTTTAATCCGGGTAATCTGTGGCTAAAAAAACAACAACACCTAGAAACATAATTCTAACTAAATTCCTAAAAATAGTATATTCGTAGTATTATAACCGAAATACCAAAACAATTCGAAAATGGAAAATATTACTGTAATCATCATGTTACTATTTGGAGTCGCTTTCTTGAGTCTCGTTAGTAAAAAATACAATTTTCCAATTCCCATTGTGCTGGTGCTTTGTGGTGTGGTCATTAGTATTATACCCGGACTTCCGGTAATTGCTTTGAGCCCTGAAGTGGTTTTTATTATCTTTTTACCACCGCTTTTATATCACGCCGCCTGGTACACAAGCTGGTCCGATTTTAAACAAACGATCCGGCCAATTACTTTGGCAGCTGTAGGTTTGGTTTTGTTTACCACAGTGGCGGTAGCAATTGCAGCACACTTGCTCATTGACGATATTTCCTGGCCTTTGGCTTTTCTTTTAGGAGCGATAGTTTCGCCGCCGGATGCCGTTTCTGCAACTTCGATTACCAAAGGATTGGGTTTGCATCCCAGATTGATTGCCATTCTCGAAGGTGAAAGTCTGGTGAATGACGCCAGTGGTCTGGTGGCTTACAAATATGCACTAACCGCAATTACAGCGGGTAACTTCGTACTCTGGCAGGCTGGATTGAACTTTGTTGTAATGTCTGTAGCGGGAATTGCAATTGGTTTGGCTGTGGGGTATATCATGTGTTATATTCACAGGAGATTTGTTTGCGATGAGGTGATCGAAGCCACTTTGACTTTGCTAACGCCTTTTGCCTCTTATTTAATTGCAGAACATTTTGAATGTTCGGGAGTTTTGGCCGTAGTCGCCACCGGACTTTATTTGTCAGCCCGATCCGGAACAATTTTTACGCACGAAAGCCGAATTATGGCCGGAACAATTTGGAGTGTTTTGACTAACATTTTAAACGGTTTGATTTTTATTTTAATCGGACTGCAGCTGCGACAAATTATTGCCGGAATTGGGGATTACTCCGGTTGGTCCCTGTTTGTTTGGGGTGCTTCGATAAGTGTAGTGGTGATTTTGGTTCGGTTTTTATGGGTGGTTCCGGCAACCTTGCTTCCGAGAATGCTTAGTAAAAGAATCCGTCTCAAAGAAGAATTCGATTATCGCAACATGATTATCTTCGGCTGGTCCGGAATGCGTGGGGTAGTATCCATGGCGGCTGCGTTGGCCTTGCCATTAATGATGAACAAAACAACCGAATTCCCTTTGCGTAACCTCATCATCTACCTGGTATTTTGTGTGATACTTTCGACTTTGGTCGTTCAGGGGCTTACTTTGCCGTGGCTGATTAAAAAATTAAAAGTGCAGCCCTATTCGATTCTTGCCGAAGAATATGAAATCCGAAACACTATCGTTTCGCAGACTATTACCCATATCGAAGATAATTTCTCTTTGCTTAATGATGATTTACTCCACAACATCAAGAGCAAGTACGAAGTCAAATTCAATCGCCTCCAGAAGACCGAACTTCCGGCCAATTTCTTCGGAAAAGGAAAGGTTTTGGGAGGAGAGATCTTCAATGATTTCACCAAACTCCAGATCGACCTTCTAAATGTAGAACGCGCCAAACTGGAACTCATGCACAAAACAGGCTCTGTTCACGAAGAGATTTTTAGGAAAATTGAAAAAGAACTGGATTTGGAAGAGACGAGATTGTGGATGGAGATGTATGAGGAGTAGGGGGATTATTTTCTTTTTTTGATAGAATTCATTAAAGAGTCTTGTAATTCAGTAACTAATTTTGTTTCGATTTCTAAACGTCCATAATTTATATGCACAAATGAAACAGAAAGACTTTTTTCAAAAATAATATCAAGTTGTTTTTCTACATCAGGATGATAACTGTTTTTTACTAGCGTAGCGTTTAGGGATCGTCCTAATTTTTTTCTAAAGGAATGATTGTAAGTTCTGTGAACTTCTCTCATTCGGGCCTTAAAATTGCCTGTTTCACCAATATATTTTAATTCATCATCTATAAAGATCCCATAGATTCCAGGAAGAGAATCTAAAGTATTACACCAATTATCAATTCTATTAAATTTGTGTTTAGGATTAGAAAGCAATTGAAGTTTTACTTTTTGACATTGTTCAATTATTTTTTCTTCTGTAAATACCATTTTTTTTAATTATAGAATTAAAATACTCTGTTTAACTAAACTTGTAATATGTTTTAAATTTTGATTGTCTATGGAATTAAAAATTCATGATTTAATCGTTTAAGAAAAAAGTAGTGTTTTTATCATTTATTTTATGATCCATAATAAATGATTTTGAGTAATTAAAAAAAATAAAAGAAACTAATATAATTATTGAAAGAATCAAAATTGTCCCAAATAAAAACCAATTATCAGAAATATTAGAAAAGTAAATCAGTTTATCAAAACTAAAAAATATAGAAAAGATAATCAATCCGAACCAAGTAACCAACATTATTAAACTTAATAGCTGATTTACTTTAGATACTGAAAATGGATATTCTTTGTCTAATTTGATAAATTCTTGATTCGAATTTTTTATAGTCGAAAATAGCTTACCTTGTATTTTGGCTCCCAAAAGATCAACATGAGATTCCCAATTTTTCTGCCAGTATTTAGAACCTCTGTTAACAAAGTACCAACCTAGAGAAAAGAAGTAACCTAATGACGATATTAAAATCGTTACTCCCCTTATCTCATCTATTTTGTCAGAGTTAAAAACTGCAAAATAAGCAATAAACATGGCTGCGATAAATGCCCAAAAATAAGTTGCTCTTTTCCAATATAATTCAATCTCAAATTTTCTTGTATCCAATGCTGTTTCAAAAGCTTTCAATAAAATTTTCTCTTTTGCTAAAAAAAATTCTCCTTTATTTATATCTTCCTTGAAACGGCCAAAATATTCTTTTGTATGTATCTCTTTCAAATATTGTTTATTTTAGTTTTTAAAATTTCACTATATATTTTATCTAATAGTAGTTTCATTTGTTCTAAAGAATATAATAGAAATTCTTTTTCAATAGTTTCTATAGAATAAACTTTATTTGGATGAAAAGATTCAATTTTAAGTTTAAATCCTTTTCTTTTATTTAGATTTCTTAGTGAATTTATTCTTTTAATGTTTTTTTTATTTATATCAGCTAAATGTGTATTGTTGTGAACAATAAAATTTCTTAATTCTGTAAAATCTCTCAAAAAAATGAATTCATCTAATTTAGAGATATCTATTTTTTCTTTTAGTATTCTTTTTGCGTTTTCTAAAAAAGTTTCTCGATAATTCCAATCATCATTTTTATCATCAACTATATTAGTTAATTGAGTTTCAAAAAATATATATAGTTGAATAATAACCGAGCTTCTATATCGTTGTTGGAAAATATTATACTCGTAATTTTTATCTGATATAACACCCATCATGTAATCAAAGTCACTTTCCTCGTTTTCTTCAGAAATTTTTATTGGGTCATCTTCATAAATTTTTTCAAGCTCTTTAAACTGATGTTTTATTTCATCATAAAATTTTTCAAAATTTTCTTCAATAAAATTAATATAATCTTTAAATGATTGGATTTCTATATTTAGAAATTGATATCTAAATGAATTTATATTCATGTGTATTGTAATTATTTTTGCAAAATTATTAGTTAGTCTAGTTTCAAGAGTGAAGGATACTCGTACTAACACAGTACTATCTTCTTAATTAATTTTATTAAGACATTCGTAGTAGTTACTTAGAGTGTTTCTTATCTCTTTTGCAATTAATTCTGCTTTAGCTGTTGGCACACCATTGCTTATGAGTTTGAATTTTGGAGTTAAAGGCATTGATTTAGGTAAGACATATTCATCAGGAACAGTTTGAAGTCTTAAACCTTCACGTACTGTTAATCTTCTTTCTTTTGTTGGATGTAAATGAACTTCATTATTACCATACGCCACTGTAGGGCTATATCTATAACGGTGAAGTCTCTTGAAAGACTTTCTATCTGTATTACCTTCTTCAACTGTTTTAAATTTAGTTGACTTAGGCTGAAAATATTCATCTTGATTTGGTGTTTTAGAATTCAATCCTTGAAAAGCATTTTTAACGGTTAATTTTTTAACATTTTTATCCTGAATAATACTTTTATTATTCCCAAAATTCCATCTTTTAGGCCAATCTAATGCTTTAGGATTTTCAAATAGAGGTTTCGGCCACTTAAAAACTAAATTATCATCGCTACTAAATTTCAAATATTGATTATCAGTATTGTATTCGTAACCATTTATAATTAGTGTATCAATAATTTCTTTTTTAAAAGCAACAAGCGCTATTCTAGATCGGTCTTGTGCATAACCATATTCTAATACATTTAATAAAGTGTGATAGACATAATAACCTTCCTTTTTTATATCTTCTACAAATTCATCAAATGATTTCCTATGCCGCTTGGTCTTATAAAGACCTTCAACATTTTCGAAAAACATAAAACCGGGTTTTAAATCTTGAACTATCTTAAAATAACTATAAATTAAGCGTCCTCTTTCGCCTTCGATTCCGCCGTTTTTGCCACCTACAGAATAATCCTGACACGGCGGACCTCCAATTATACCTGTAATGTCCGTATAGTTATCTTTAAGTCTCTTCTGTTCAAATGTATTAGACACATCAATTGGTCTTTGGATATTCCTATGTTCTAATAAATTATTCTTAATATAATGATTCTCAGATTTATTAAAATATGTTGTCATGCCGTGATTGTACGCATGTATGAAATAAGGCTCAATTTCAAGAGCTTCTTCGATTTGAAATCCTTGATTAATAAAACCTAAATCTAAAAAACCTCCTCCTGAAAATAAAGAAATGATTTTATGTATCATTGTTTATTGTTTGGTATTTATTTTAATTATTCCGTTACTTAAAATCATTTGTTGATTAGTTTGTGGAATTTCAATTCCAATTTTTAAATTTTCTAATGAAATAGAGTTGCCCTCAAAAGAAATCAAATTTTCTGGTAATCCAGCTATAAAATAACTTAAATCTTTATATTTATTTTGATTAGATTTAAATAAAAATCGGTAGTCAAAATTTATTTTTTCTTTGATAATACTTTTTTCTTCAAACTTTATAAGGAAAGATAATTCAAAATTTTCATCTTCGATGAATGAGCAGTGATTTTTATCAAAAGGATTAATTTGCTCATTTAGAAGATTTAATAATTCATGGAAATTAACAGATAACTTTTTAATAAGATCTTTTTTAAGGAAGTACTTTTGATCTTTATTTGAGTATAGATCTATTTCAATTTCTTCGATAGTATCATCATGATTTTCAATTTGACATTTGAGTTTAATTTTTTCTGATTTTATAGCATAATTATCAATGAGATTTAAATCAATTCGTCCTTTGTTATTTATAAAGTTATTGTATAAAGAATCATAATATCTACCCTTTAATCGCGAAACTCTCTTTATCTTATAATCTATTATATCATTATCAAAACTAAAACTTGTTATGCCAAATTTTATCGGACTATCTTCATTAAGAACTTCTATTATTTGAGATAAGTTGTTGAAAGCTATGTTTTTATATTTTTTCTGTAAATTGTAATAATAAATATCTTTGTTTTCAATTAGCATGCTTTTTATTTCAGATTCCAAATCTTCATTAATATTCATTTTGCACTCACCATCTCTATTAAACATGCATAGATCAAGAACTCTTAATTCTACGAAATCTATATTTGGAGTTGAAATATCAATTTTTAATTTTAGATATTCACCACTCATATCTTTGAAATTTTGTATATAAACATGTTTTTTGTTATTAACAACTTCGATATGATACTTGTCTTTTTTTAAATCAGTTTTTTCAAAATTAATTTTTAAAAGTTCTCCAATTTTTCCATTACGTGTGTTAATGTTACTATTTTCATCACCCTTTCTTATTAGCATATCACAAAGTTGGCCCATTAATATATAATAATTGCCATTTGAGTGCCAAATATCTCCGGGAGCTATTGGTAATAGTTTGCTATTTACATTGTCGTCAAATAATTCATAGTTGTTTAAATTTTTTATATCCTCATAAATATCTGACATATTTTGATGGTCTTCTAAAAAATCATTTTTAAAAAATGAAGACAAAGTTGCTACATATGAATAATTTTTAATTTCGTTTTCCTCAAAATATTTTTGAAGTAATAGATTATACCAATATTTAATTGAATCATACGGTGAAATTCCTTCCTCATGTGATTTGTCAACAATATATTTGATGTTTTTTTGATTTTTTAAAACTGTATTTAAAGAAGAATTGATGCTGAAATTAAAATTTTTACATATATTATCAAAGACAGTAGCATAAGCTGACTGTGCTAAAACTTTTGTTATTTGATCTAAATGTGGTGGTGAACTTTTTTCAATTTCTTGCACATAATATTCTTCAAGTTTACTTGGTAAATTATTGTTTCCAGTAAGCCTACTTGTATAAATGAAACATACGGAATTTAGATCATGAGCTTGATTAAGTTTTATTAAATGATTAAAAGCGAAATCTTTTCCTGCTGAATCTTCACCATTTCCAAGACTTTTATCTATTAAACAGAGATAAAAGTTACTATTCGTTAATAAGATACTTTCTTTAACATCTTTAATAAAATCTTCATGTCCTTCTACAGTAGGGGCTTGGTTATAGAATAAAATTTCGGAATTTTCTATTTGTTTAATTTGTGTTATTATATCATCATATTGGTTACTCGGATATGTGTTTATGGCTCCAAATTTTAAAAATGTATTTTTAACGAATTGAAGTTCATCTGCTTCAATTATTTCATCAAATCTAGCTATATTAAAATTGTCTAGAATTTGCTTACCATCTATTTTCTCTAAATAATGATCTAAATAATCTAATGCAGGCATTTTTTTTATTAAATCATCATTATGGTTTAATTGTATGAAATCAGCCTTAAATTTTTTTAGTAAATCCTTTATTTCATCGAAATTTTTGTCTGAAAGACCCTCATTTATTCTCCCTGAAATGTTTTCATTACTTAAAGAATAAAAAGCTAAAAGCTTTAATGAATCATTTATCAGTGTGAATTCATTTTCAATAATAACTATTGTATTAGCTTTCAGTGATTTTCTTAGTTCATTAAATTTACTCATTTTCTTCTACATAATCGTTTAAACTTATCTCAAAAATATAGCGATTACCATATTCATTTTTTGCATCTAGCAATCTAATGTCACCACCAAATGATTTTAAAAACTGTCTCACTATATATAATCCCATTCCACGTCCATTATCTTTGCCAGAAACTAATTCGTTAAATAAAATGTCTTGATATTTTTCTAATACACCAGTTCCACTATCAAAAAATTCAATTGTATTATTTGAAGTGGTTCTAATTTCAATTTCATCTTTTCCCTCTTTTATATAAGTAGTGATTGTTTTTGCAAGTGATTGTCTTTGTTTTATCCAATAAATTGAATTATCAATTAAATTATAAAAAACATGTAATAAAGCACCTTTCGGTACATCCCAAATATTAGAAATATTATCATATTTAATATCAATACTATGTCTTTTAGTTCTAAATAAGAAACGTTCACTAATGATCTCTAGTTCTGTTTTCAATTCAGTTGGTTGGAAAATTCTATTACCTTCGGTGGTTATAAAAGTTTTTTCTAAGAATGAATAAAATTTACTTAAGTCTCCCATTCTATTGTAAAGATGTTCAAATTTATCTTTTACCGGTTTAAAATGGGTTTTATTAAGATCGTATAGTTCGTTATCAAGAAAATAATTTTGAACTGTTTTAATATGTTCATCATATTTCTTTTCTTCTTCATCAGAATTACTCAACATTGAATGTAGTTCATGAGTTATAACTTCTGTAACTAAACCATTAGCCATTAATTTGTAATTATTATAAGCTTCTGTCTTTACACGGTTTTGTTCTTCTCGTGTTATTGCAAGTAACAAATTAGCACTTTCTAATGACTTTTGAGTATCATCAACGTTCTGCTCGAAGTTATCGGTTACAACCTCTAAATTTTTTAAGACAGTTCTAACTGTATTTATTTTTTCATCAGTATCTAAATCAATTTTATCTTTAATTGTTTTAAAAGCCCCACTTATAAGTTGTATGTTTCTTTTAGCATCTTCTAATAATTGTTTAGACTTATCAACTTCTTTTTGAACTTCTTTTTCACTATTTTTAGGTATTAAACCTTCAATATCTAAAATATGTTTTGTTAATTCTACAGCTCTTTTATTAAAAGTTGGAGAAAATATTTCGAGAATTTCGGTCAATGTCTTTTGAAGGGAATCAACATACTTATTGTCAGTTAAATGTTCCCTTGAACTTGTCTCATATATGTATTCCTGTTTTCTATCATTTATTTTAATGTACCCAACAACATTGCCTAATTCAAATCTAAAAAACTGTTGGCCAGATGTTCTTCTTTGTTGTAGTTGAAGCCAGTCATTATCTTTATTTCCGATAGTACCAATTCTAAATGAGTTTCTATATAACTTAATTCCATTATTTGATTCTAAAAAAGGTCGAATACTATAATTTATTTTGGTAGTATGATTAATGTATCCGTTATCTAAAGCAGATTTACGAGCCATACTCATCAATGATTGGTCACGCTTAAAAGAATATATTTGCCCTTGAATAGGTGCAATTCTTATCAAATCATTTTTGAATGAAGGGCTAAGTTCATCATTATATTTCTTATTCCATTTTACAGAAATTTCACTTAAAAGAAATGTATCAGTTAAATTTTTCTTATACTGTTCTAAATATTTGTCAAGAATTAATTTGTATCCTTTAGAATCTAGTTTATAGCTTCTAAATAAAATATCTCCCAAAATATTTTGATGTATTCTTTCAATAAACCAAGGTTTAATATCCATCCTTAAATTAAATTTCAAATCGACAGGACTATCATTTTCATCTGATAGAATTTCTGTATCAAAAGAATGTCTTGTTTCTGCAACCTTTAATGCCTCTTGACTAAAATCTATTGTAACTTCTTCGGAATTTGCTTTTATTTTTAAATCTACTAATGAATTCTCTTTTTCAAAAGGAGAATAAAGAAAGCTTAACGCTGAATTCAGATCTTCTTTGATTGAATTATACTCTTTAATTTTTTTTCCAGCATTCCCAAAAATGTCTGCAGGTTCAAATAAAACTTTTATTTCAAAAAACTTATTAAAGTCTACACTTTGTTCAATATTTCCTAACAACCATAATCTTGTATAAGATTCAATATTTTGCTCTTCAATTTTATACTCGGGCGCATCATAATCATCATAACCCGAAAAGAATTTGGACCATTCAACAACAACTATATTTATTTCGTTTTTTTGATGGTCATATGTTTCTACAATCAAAATAGGTGAAATTCTTTGTGAAGCAAGTCGTCCAATTCCTTTATCTCCCAAAATAATAGTCTCATCACTTTCGTCTTGATTTCTTTTTTCTTCCGATTTAATAGTTGAACCAATTTCAAAAAAGCCCTTTTTTAAAGTACTGTAATCCATACCCTTTCCGTTATCTTCAATAATAAGAATACCAGATGGGTTGATTTTTGCTAATTCATTACTAATGATACTATTTATGGGGCTATTAAGATCATTGGGATTAATGCTTTCTGCATTAGTAAAATAATTAATTAATATAATGTCTGCTTTTGCATCATATGAGTTTTTTATAAGTTCTGTCAGTGCAACAGCATCTGAAGTTATAAGTTCATATCCGAGGTGCCTAATTATTCTTGAGTTATAGGTAAATTTCATTTTATTTAAAAAAAATTAAATCAATTTGTCGATTTGTTATAATATTAAATATTTATCTATGTAATATAAAAACTATTAATTTCAAATATAACATTTAAGTAACTATTTATATGGATAAATTTCAATCTTTAATATTTTTCTTCTTTACGGAAATCCATAATTCTTAAAAAATATTGAACAAGTGTAACTAAAAATAAAAATCAGACATAGAGTATTTATACGGTTTTTCAAAATAGAATTGCACCATTCTATTTGGCACGACCATCAGTTCAACACTAAGCATTTTCTCCATAACCCAATAAACCAAAAAACCTCGATTTTAGAAAAATCGAGGTTTTTTTAATTTTAAGCGAAATTTTTATTCTACATCCAAATAAGGATTCAGAACCTCAGCTAATTCATTCAGCCAATAAAAGCTATTTTCTAAATTGGTAATTTCATTTTGCAGGGTTCCTTGTTGCCTCAAAGCTCCTAAAGCAAGAACATAATTGACTTGCCTTATAGATTTAGCCATTTCTTGCGGATCTATTGTGTTGTTGAAGAAATTCATCAGCCTGATTTCGGCTTCTTTTGAAAGGGTGTTGGTACTCATAATTTTTACGTTTAGGGAATATAAAACCCGCATAGCTAAGGTGTCCTACGCCGTAAAAAGCGTTGCAGTTGTTTCCAATACCGCCACCATACCACACGGGCAAAAGTTTAATCGAGTTCATAATTTTTACGTTTAGGACTGCAAATGTAGTAAAAAAAATACTGGCTAAATAGTGAGAAAAATAATATATTATTACGTTTTATTGGCATCGAGTTTCACTAGATTATCTTATGAAAATATTTTCCCTAGCCCTGATAGAAGCGGTATCCTTTTTCTTGCTCCTTTAGCAAGGAAAAGATACAAGCGGATAGCAGGAAATAGCTCCAGAAAAAGAAATTCCAAAATTTTAAAATTCCAAATCCCAAATTCCAAATCCCAAATTGCTTTGTCTGTTTGCTATTGCTCGGGTCCAAATTCCAAAAATCTTTTGACTTTGTTGGGGATGACAATAATAAACATCAGAAAACGTTATTTCTAAACTTCGCTACGCTCAAAGGCTACAAAACCTAAGCTTAAAACTTCTCAAAACCCCAACAAAAACTGTATACTGTGTACAAAAACGTGTAATAATTACACACTTGAAAAACGCGTAAAGCTTCTAATTCGCTAGAAACCAGCGAAAACTAATTATGGCACAACGCTTGCAAAATGGGATTGTATAAAATTCTCTCCAATAAATGAAAATGTAGCACCGGAGGGAAGCAATTAAATAAAAGCCATTAGAAAGCAATAAAAAGTAGTGTCATATGAAAAGTGAAACCCTAACATCAGAACAGTTTTATACTTCAAATTCAAATCTTAATACCGAACAAGGCTTAAACAGTTCCATTTTTCGTATTAGTAATTCAAATGTAGCTTCAAAGAAAGTAAGCGAGCGTACCAAAAGCAAGACAGGATTGTTTGTGTTGGTAAGCACTTTTATCTTATTGTTTATTGGAGCTTATTCCGCTTATCATTTGCAAGCCGATTTCGATCAGTTTCAGCTGGAGCGAATAAATTCAAGCTGGGGATTTCCTTTCCTGATACTGGCAGGTGTATTGTTTGTATTTCAAGCCGGAGTTTTTCTATATAACTTATACTTGTATTTTACTTATAAACCAATCGAATCTGTTTCGGATGAAATGTTGCCAACCTGTACTGTGATTGTTCCGGCGTATAACGAGGGAAAATTGGTTTGGGATACTTTGATGAGTTTGGTAGAGAGTGATTTTCCGGAGCAAAAAATGCAAATATTAGCTGTTGATGATGGAAGTAAAGATGATACCTGGTATTGGATGCAACAAGCTAAAATAAAATTAGGAGATCGTTTGACGATTTTTCAACAACCTGAAAACAAAGGAAAACGTCATGCCTTACACCGTGGATTCGAATTGGGAACAGGAGAAATCTTTGTTACGGTAGACAGTGATTCAATTGTAAAAAAAGATACTTTAAGAAACTTAGTGAGTCCGTTTGTTGTAGATGAGAAATGTGGTGCAGTAGCCGGAAATGTTCATGTATTGAACAGCAAAAAAGCAATCTTACCAAAAATGCTGAATGTGAGTTTTGTAATGAGTTTTGAATTCATGCGTTCTGCGGAAAGCAGACTGGGTTCAGTGCTTTGTACTCCGGGAGCAGCAGCGGCTTACAGAAAAACTTCGGTTTTTGCTTGTCTGGACGAATGGATCAATCAAACTTTTATGGGACAGCCGTCAGACATTGGTGAAGACCGTGCCATGACCAATATGATTCTAAGACAAGGGCAGCATGTGTTGTTTCAGCGAAATGCTTATGTACTTACAAACGTACCGGAAGAATATACCGGATTGTACAAGATGTTTATTAGATGGAGCAGAAGTAATGTGCGTGAGAATATCGCAATGGCGAAATATGTTTTTACAGATTTCAGAAAAGAATCTAAATTTGGAGCGAGGCTTTTATTTGTGAGTCAATCTATGAAAATGATTATGGCGTATCCGTTTCTGTTTTTTATGTTCTACTTCATTGCGATGCATCCGTTATTGTTTTTAAGTTCTACACTTTTGGCAATTTTAGTGGTATCAAGTTTCCCTGTATTGTTTTATACGAAAAGATATAATTTTGCCGATTCACTTTGGGCGTATTCCTATAGTGTTTTCTATACTTTTAGTTTGTTTTGGATTACACCGTATGCAATTGTTACTGCCAATAAAAAAGGCTGGCTGACCCGTGGATTGGCTTAAAAAAGAAATATTGTAATTAAAGAAATAGAAATTGATTTGTTTTTTTAGAACTCCTGCTCATTTGAGTGGGAGTTTTTTGTTTTTAGAAGAATTTGGAATTTGAATTCGAGAAAGAAAGCACATGGATCATAAGGATTCGCTATGCGAAAACACAGATCAACGCAGATTTTTTTTGCATTTGCTAAAGATCAGTTTGTGTCCTTATGATATTCTTTTAAGAGAATCTATATGTAGCAACGTTTTCGTGAAACAGATGTGAATGATTCTTGTGCTGTTTTATAAGCGCTAAGAACGCAAAGGTTTACGCAAAGATCGCCAGAATTAATAACGTATATAATGATGGTGAAAATCTATTGATGAGTATGATGGGAGAATAGGGGAAGCAATCTAAACAATATATCGCGTTTCAAAAAAAAACCTCTAAAGTTTTAAGTTTAGAGGTTTCAAATATTTTAAAAGCAATAACGATTATTGCTGTTCTGCAATTGTAGCTTTATTAAGTTTCAGCACTCTGATCTTTTTGTTGGTATTGTCAGACAAAAATAAACGATCATTAAGTTGTGCAACACTTACAATACTTCCAAAAGGATTTTGCCCCATAACATCAGAAGCATTTACTCTTGGAGTATAAATACGGTCTATAAATTCTGGTTTTGGATAAAGACGTAAGTAATTTGTACTTCCAACATTTTCAGAAGTTATTGCCCAGTCTTTTGTAAAGTTAATGGCGATAGGTTTAGGAGTAAAAGCAGCTATTACGGGTTTTAGAGGCTCTGTCAGCGAACTTGCCGAATTAGATTTGATGCCTGCAATATTGTAATACAAATAACTTTTAGTGTCTCTTCCTGCTACTACTAAATTTCCGGCATCTACATCCATAGAATAGATTTGGTCAAAACCGTTTAAGGTGTTTAATTTAGCAATAGGTTTTAAATTCCAATCGCTGCTTGCGGTAATCTGAGAGGTTTCGAAAACTTTAATCGAGGTTTCTTTTTCTTTTACGAATACCAATCCGTCTTTTACCACAACTCCAAACACGTGAACAAAAGTTTGCCACCACTGACCGTTTCCTACCGTGCTTATTCCGGCGTTTGTAACTTCATCCATTACAAAAAGTCTTGAATCAACACTTCCTATATATAGACGTCCGCTATCTACACAAACAGATGAAAGTTTCGTAAACGGAATTGTAGTTGCTCCTTTTGTGTAAGCGGTGATGGTTTTGATGTAAGCCATTGATGTGGCATCAAAAACTTCAAGGACATCACCATTACAAACATATAGTTTATTGTTGGCAACGGTTATTCCTTTAGGATCAAAAGTTCCAGTTCCGGCTCCAATCTGAGCTGCCGTAATGGAAGCTTCTTCAGTTGGATAGTAATAATCATATTTTGTTGCTTCTTTACCGTTTGAAGAATCGTCGCTGCAACCGGCAAAAAGGCAAAGTAATACTAATAAAAAAGGTATTTTGTTCATGATAGTTTTGTAGGTTATTTCCATTTTCCGTCTTCTTTATATTTTACTAAAAATGGGTTTTTTTGGTCAACTTTAAATACAGGTTTAGAATAAGTTCCTCTTAGATATTCTTTTTTCGTATATCCTTTTAATACATCAGGATCTGTAAAAGGAAGATCATTCAGGTGTATTAAATATCTATAGAATTGAGCAAACATTTCCTGTTGACCGCCTCCCTCGCCACTATTGGCTAAATTACTACTATGACTGTAACCACTATGGTGCGAATATTCGTGTGACCAAAGAGACATGTCTCCTTTCCAGTGACCAACGATATAGCCACCTTCATATTGTGAAGCTAAAGCACCTCCCCCCCAGGCAGCACCTCCGCCAACCATGGCCATGTTTAAGGTTCGGCTATCAATGTAGGTGTTATAGGCTTGTTCGATTTGGGCTTTTGTTAGATAATCGTAAACGCCATCGACATCATCAGCATTTCCATGCCAGTTTAAGGCACCGTTTATGGCAGTCCCCGCTGTTGCTGCCTGTTCTTTTTTGTAGATGTCAAAATTCATGAAAGTATCATAGTAGATAGGATGACTCAGAGCGTAGGAGTAGTTAATAATCATGGTTACCGCTTCTTTGGCCAGAACAGGATTCATCGGTAAAAACTTTTCAGGATCATCAGCAGGATTATTAAGGTGATACTGTGTGCTGAATTGTACTAATCGATTTGATTTGATTTTTTTGAATTTAGCAAATAAGGGATCCGTTGATTCTACCGAAAATTCGATTGCTCCGGAAGAGAAACCATCAATTTTATCAATGGTAACGGCTTTTCCATTTTCTAATTGATAGTCATGGGTTCCGTCTACTAAAGGAATTTGGTGCGCAGAACGGTGAAAAGCGGGAACTTTTGTGAATTCGAACAGTAAAAATCGCTTGTCGTAGTTGGCTAACTTTGCATAAACTTTTACATCTGTAAGTCCAACAGGAGAATAAAGAGAAATTTGTATCGAATCTTTCCCTTTTTGAATAATTTGCATGGGCTGATTAACACGGAACCAGCGGTCTTTGTTGTCATACATTTTTGAAGAACTTTCATTGTCTTCAAACATCGTCATTGGTCGGTTTTCTTTTGGTAAAGTACTCGCATCAATGGCCGGCAAATAATTGGCTTTGTAATTGTCACCTTTTGAATCATCATCGCTGCATCCGAAAAGTACACCCGCGAAAATGGCAAAAGGTAAAAAATAAGAAATGGTTTTTCTCATAGGATTAGTAGGTAAAAATGGGGTTTATATATAAAAATTTATTGTTATTTAATAGTTTTTTTAAAGTACCGTTTTGGGCAATTTTCGGGCAAAATTAAAAAAACATGTTTTATCTCATTTGTACTTTGTAACAACTGGTATCGTTTATGTAATAACTGGTTGTCTGATTCATATTTTGGAGCTATCTCAGGATAACACAATCTAAAAAATGGGCTAATATACTCAATAAAAAAATAATCCGCTCAAACGAAATGTTCGTTTTACAGTTTTAAATAGATGCTTTTTCCGAGTTTTTGTCAGAAACGAAGATAAGAATGAATTTACCTAAAGACTTTTAAATTAGTGTAAAAGCCTTTAGGTTTTGTGTAGAAAAATAGAGAGTTTGTGATGGCTATCAAGAAGTTCTTATTTCCTTCTCCGGATAAAATTGACTACTAGCCAAGATGTTTTAAAACGCTCTAGTTCGGGGATCGATAACTGGTCGAATCCCAATAGTATTGATTTTTAAAGAGGATATTCGAATAGGTTTATGAATCCGTTTCTTTTTTTTATCAAAAAACATAAATAAAAGAATGTTCATTCATTTATTGTTTTATATTTGCAACAAAATATTCAGTATGAGAGTAAGAGATGTTGACAAGGAAAAATTGGTAATCGAAATGGCAATTGACCAGATTGTCCAGGAAGGATTTCAGGGTTTTAGTATGAACAAGCTAGCGAAGGCCTGTTCTATTTCTGTTGGCACACTCTACATTTATTACAAAGACAAAGATGATTTGATTCAAAAAATAGGTGCCATTATTGCGCTGAAGTTTTTTACCAGCACCGTGAAAAACTTTTCGCCTGAAATGTCATTTGAGGAAGGTTTATGGAAACAGTGGGAAAACCGCGCCAACTTTACCATGAAATATCCCAAGGAAGTTGCATTTTTTGAAATTGTCAAACATTCACCTCATTCAGAAATCATTCTGGATTCTATTCAGGAGTTTGCAGATTTTAGAAGGATTATGAAAATGTTTATTGATAATGGCTTACGCAATAACGAGCTGATTCCGATGACATTTGAGGCTTTTTGGTGTGTTGCCTACGGGCCTTTGTATACCTTATTAAATTTACATACTGAAGGTAAAAGCATGGGAGGAAAACCCTTTAAACTTACCAAGGAAATTATGAAAGAAGCCTTTCAGGTCACTGTAAAAGGACTAAAACCATGAAAAATTATGGAAACAAATTTAAATACAATACATATTTTTAAAACAAACATTGGGGATCAGGACCCAAATTGTCCTGTTCGTCAAAAACTCAATAATCATTCAGACATTCAACAATGGAGCATTGACTGCGAAGATGTTGATTGTGTACTCAGGATTGTTTCGAAAACATTACAACCCGAAACAATTATCGGTATGGTCACAGAATTTGGCCATGAATGTCAGGAGTTAGACTAAACTTATACATTAATAAAGAATGAAAAAAAACACGATAGAAAGCACGGCTTTCTCTACAAACCAAAAAATCATTATTGCGATACTGGCACTTTTGCAGTTTACCGTTATACTTGATTTTATAGTTATTTCACCGCTTGGTGATATTTTAATGAAAACGCTTGATATGACAACGGCAAATTTCGGTTTTACTGTTTCGGCCTATGCTTTTAGTGCCGGAATTTCAGGATTGCTGGCAGCAGGTTTTGCTGATAAATTTGATCGTAAAAAACTGCTGATTTTCTTTTATACAGGATTTATTATCGGTACCATTTTCTGTGCTCTTTCTACAAGCTACACAATGCTTCTTTTAGCAAGAATCGTTACCGGACTTTTTGGTGGCGTCATAGGCTCTGTTTCTTTGGCAATTGTAACCGATTTATTTATAATTCATCAAAGAGGACGCGTTATGGGGGTTATTCAAATGGCTTATGCCGCAAGTCAGATTTTAGGAGTGCCACTTGGACTGTATTGTGCAAACCATTGGGGCTGGCATTCTTCTTTCCTGATGATTGCTGTTTTAGGCTTAATTATTTTGCTGGCGATTATCACACAAATGCCCGCAATAACAAAACATTTAGAATTACAATCAGATAAAAGTCCGTTTTTACATCTTTGGCATACCTTAAGCAATAAGAGTTATCAACTTGGTTTCACGGCTATTGCATTACTTTCGGTTGGTGGTTTTATGCTACAGCCATTTGGAAGTGCTTTTTTAGTAAACAATCTAGGTATTAGTCAGTTGGATTTACCAATGGTATTTTTCTTAACCGGACTTTCTGTATTGTTTATAATGCCTATTGTTGGGAAATTAAGTGATAAAGTAAATAAGTTCTGGTTGTTTACAGCAGGATCAGTACTTTCAATTGTTATGATCATCATTTATACGAATCTTATTCCTGTACCATTGTGGCAAATTGTAGTACTTACTATGATTATGTTTATGGGAATTATGAGCCGTATGATTCCTGCAACGACTTTAAACACGGCTATTCCGGAAATGAAAGATCGTGGAGCTTATATGTCTATAACTTCTTCAATGCAGCAAATTGCAGGAGGAATCTCAGCGGTTTGTGCCGGATTTATTGTGCATCAGAAAACAAAAACAGCTCCCCTGGAAAACTATGATATTTTAGGATATGTAATTGCGGTGATTACACTTTTGACAATATTTTTGATATGGAGAGTAAATAAGCTGGTGCAGTCAAAAGATACAGCTGATCTTACCACTACTGCAGAAAAAGTAGAAATTTAATATTTTACCTTTTAATCATGAGAAAGCTTGTCTGTTGAAGACAAGCTTTTTTTATATAAGCATTTTAGCTTGAATTATAATCGAAAAGTAGTTTTAGCTTGATCAATAAAAATTCTGAATCTTAATTCAACACCGATTTAACGGATTCGCTATCGCGAAGACACTGATAAAACGGATTTTAAAATTAAAAATCTTTTAAATGAGGAAAGAATCCGTTTTCATTCGCGTTTTTACGAAGTAAACCCGTTTTATCCGCGTCGAATAAAAGGAAGTATTTAAAACAATACGATCTGTTCTTTGTTGTACTACTAACCTGGGAGTCGATGATTAAGGTTTAATTTTTCTCTTCCAATAGATATATACCGAAAAAGCATTTATAGTAGCCAACGCCCATAAAATTGGACTGGTGAAAAAGCTCTCATAACTTCGTCCTTCGGGAATTTCAACAAAAGGAACGGTTATCAAAACGTCCAAAAACAATGCTGTTCCCGACATTAATACTCCAAGTGCAAAACCGTTGATGTTGTATTTTTTCTGATAATAGAATTTTGCGCCAACGATGGCATAAAAAACGATAAGTACCATAACGATTGCGGCTTGTATTAGAAAATAATCTTTCAGAAGTGGAATATTATCTAAAAGATAAAAAGAAATACTAACGCACAACCAAACTATAAAACCCGAAAATATTCCTTTGCTATATTTCATAATCTTGGTTTTAGGAGTTCCAGATTGCAGTCTTGGCTGTTTCTTTTGCGTAAACAGAAAAATCCTTTGCTTTTCTGCCTAAAATATTTTCTATATCCGATGTAATACTGGAATTTCGACCATCCAAAACCTGTTCAAAAAGATAGTTGATCAGCCAAATATGATCTTCCGGAACCTGATATTCCTGTAATAGCTGAATATATTCTTCTAAAGATAATCCCTGAAAAGTAATATTTCGGCCGCTGGCATCGGCGATTTCGTTTACGGCTTGTTTGAAAGTTAGTAATCTGGGACCAGTCAGTTCATACGTTTTTCCGTTGTGTTTGTCTTCTAAAAGAGCAGCGGTAACAACGTCCGCAATATCGTCGGCATCGGTGAAAGGTTCCAATGCTTCGGCTCTTGGTAAGGCAACAATTCCGGCTAATATGGGATCCAGAAAAAAACTTTCACTAAAGTTTTGATTGAACCAGCTGGCACGAACAATGGTCCAGTTTTTAGCATTACTTTTCACTATTTCCTCGCAAAGTTGCGCTTCTTTTTCACCTCTTCCGGAAAGTAAAACCATTTTTTGAATACCTGACTTTGTAGCAAGACGCGTAAAATTCTGAATAGTATTTACTGCCGAAGGAATGGCTAAGTCAGGTTGAAAAGTAATATAAACCGTATCGATATCCTGAAGAACAGTCTCCCAGGTTTCCGGTTTTTCCCAGTCGAACGGTAATTCCTCATTTCGGGAACCCAGACGGACTTCGACATTTTCTATTTGGTCTAATCTTTCGACTACTCTGCGTCCCGTTTTTCCATTAGATCCCAGGACTAAAATTTTCGTATTTTTCATATCAGTTTTTTTTAAATGATTACTGATACAAAGTTGTTTAGATTAAAACGGAATCATTTGTCCTAAAAGAATTATGATTTGTTTGAAAAGAATTGTTGCCGAACTTCATTTGGACGCATTCCAAATTTTTTATGAAAGGCATTCGAGAAAGAACTCAAACTATCGTAACCCACTTCCCAGGCCGATTCCTGAACTGTTTTTTCGTTGTCGCGAAGTAACTCGTAAGCTTTGTGCAGTCTTTCTTCCTGAACAAATTTGAAGACAGGGATTCCAAAAAGTTCTTTAAAATTCTTTTTTAATTTATTGCTGTTTAAACCTACCATTTGTGACAATTGTGTGATCGATGGCGGTTTCGAATAGCTATTGGTTACAATTTCTTTTGCCTTAAAAAGCTTGTTTTTATCAATTTCCGATAGGTCAACTTTGGTACCTGTTGCCAAAAGCGCATAGAAATGGGCCAGAAGCTCATTGACCTGACTTTTTAAAAACAACAATCTTGTATTGCCGGTATATGTTGTGTTGAAAATTTTCTGAACAGCCAATTGCATTTCCAAAGTCATATAAAAAGAAGGTCCCTGAACAAAATGTTCTTGCGGATCTAATAACTCCGGAAGATAGTTTTCGAAAATTTCTTTCTCAGCCAGAGGCAAAGAATTTAAATGTTTTGGTTTGGTGAAGATGCTAATGGATTGCAAAGGCTTGTCTGGTTCTATTTTATGAGAGAAGGCTACCTTTTGATTGCCAAAAAAACAAATGGCCAAGCCGGTAGTATTGGTCAGATATTTAGTCTGATTGTTATGTTTGATTTCCAGTTCGACATTGCCGGAACCATAAAAGGCAAAGCCAACAGCATCTCCGTCGATTTCGCATTGCTGTACGAAAGGTTTGGAGGTGTTGGATTGTTCTATTAAAACAATAAAATCATTTAATTCTATAATGTCTGTTGTCATTGGTTTTTAATGGTTTGACTCAAAAAGGGCTGAAAAGTTACCAATTTTTTTTAATATGGGTCATTCCTACGGAATTCAAATGTTGTGTCGTTTTTATTTTCAACGGATTAAAATCAGTTACTACAATATGAGTCGTTCCTCCGGAACTTTATGGAATTTTGATGATGTGTTTGTTTTTATTTTCAACGGATTAAAATCCGTTGCTAGAATATGCGGTGTTCCTTCGTAACTATTGGAAAGAGCCATTGGCTCGACCAATATTGTAGGGATGGATTTTAATCCATCCAATAATAAATTTGTCGGAGCATTTGAATTCCGTAGGAATGGCGCATGTTAAAAATCCCAATCTATACATTCTTTTTTGCTTTGATTGTATAAGTATTGCGTGAATTTCAAAACAAAAAAACCTCCCCAAAAAATAATTTGAGGAGGCTCCTTTTTAAGCAGGTGATCTTGCAATCGACCAACTTATGAACAAAACAAAGGTATTATTGAATTAGTAAGCTAAAATTTCCAGCGCACAAAAGCTTCCATTGCGGCATAACGCGACAAGCCTAACTGATTGTACAATTGAGCTGTTTCGCTGTTTCGGTCTTCGGCTCTTTGCCAAAATTCTCGTGCATCGGTTCCCTGAAAAACAACACCGTCTTTTTGAGACTGATGTTTGAAGATTCCGTGACGTTTTTCGAGCACCTGATCGGGGCTCATGGGTACCGCCATTTCGACCTCATCGATTCCCCATTCCTGCCATGCCCCACGATACAGCCAGACCCAACAATCCTTCATAAAAGGTTTTGGTTTCAGTGCTTTTACAGCTTCAAAGATCGCGTCCAGACATACTTTATGCGTTCCGTGCGGATCGGCTAAATCTCCTGCGGCATAGATTTGGTGTGGTTTGATTTTTTCAATTAAATCTATAGTCAGTTGAATATCTTCCTTGCCTAAAGGTTTTTTTTCAATCGTTCCGGTTTCGTAAAAGGGAAGTTCCATAAAATGAATCTGTTCGTCCGGCAAGCCTACAAAATGGCTGGTGGCGCATGCTTCTCCTTTTCGGATTAGGCCTTTTAAATATCGAACTTCGGGAATATCTATTTCACTTGCCTTTTTATTTTTTAAAAAGTTTAAGGCCTTTTTGTAGATGTCTTCGGCTTCGGTATTTTTTATTCCGAACTTGTCATTGTAATCGCAAACAAATCTGGCAAATCTAAGGGCTTCATCATCAGCAACGGCAATGTTACCTGAGGTTTGATAGGCAACATGTACTTCGTGTCCTTGCTGCTGAAGGCGCATAAAAGTTCCACCCATACTGATAATGTCATCATCGGGATGCGGACTAAAAATCAAAACTTTTTTTCTGGCTGGTTCTGCTCTTTCCGGGCGATGGGTATCGTCAGCATTTGGTTTACCTCCCGGCCAGCCTGTAATTGTATTTTGAAGTTTGTTGAATATCTTAATGTTAATGTCGTATGCCGGACCTGAATCGGCCAGTAAGTCGCTCATTCCGTTCTCGATATAGTCGGCATCGGTAAGCATCAAAATTGGTTTCTTTAAATCCAGTGCCAATCCTAAAACTGCTTTTCGGATTAGTTTATCGGTCCAGACGATTTTTTCAACCAGCCAGGGTCTGTTGATGCGGGTTAGTTTTGAGGAAGCTTCCTTGTCCAGAACAAAAACGGCGTTGTTGTGTTCCTGTAAAAAGGAGGCCGGAATTTGATTGGTCACTTCTTCTTCAACCGATTTTTTAATGATATTAGATTTCCCTTCTCCCCAGGCCATTAAAATGACCTGTTTGGCTTCCATAATTTTTTTGACTCCAAGTGTAATGGCCGTTCTTGGCGTGTTGCTTAGACCCGAAAAATCTCCGCTGGCCGCTACTCTCGTAATGTGATCCAGTGCTACCAGACGTGTTTTGGAGTTTTGTAACGATCCGGATTCATTAAATCCAATATGACCGTTTCCGCCAATTCCGAGAATTTGCAGATCGATGCCTCCCAAAGCCTCGATTTTGGCTTCGTAATTGTAGCAGTAATCCGCGATTTCTTCTTTGGATAATGTTCCGTCAGGGATATGGTAGTTTTCAGGTAAAATATCCACCTGATCCAACAGCAACTCTTTCATAAATCGAACGTAACTGTTGATGGAATCCGGTTCCATCGGATAATATTCGTCCAGATTGAAAGTTATTACGTTTTTAAAACTTAAACCTTCTTCTTTGTGCAAACGAACCAGTTCAGCGTACAATCCTTTTGGAGAAGAACCTGTGGCTAAACCTAATACACAGGATTCGTTGCTTTTTTGTTTCGATTGAATTAGCGCTGCGATTTGCTGTGCTACTGCTTTAGAAGCTTCGGTTGAATTTTCGAAAACAACCGTATTGATATTTTCAAATCGTTTCTCGAAGCCCGTTGCTTTATCTATGGTGCTTTTTATCATTTTAATTTATTTTTGGCCTTTTAGAATATGGTATTCAAAAGGTTTAGATAACTATTCTTCGTTAGAAGGTTTTCCTATTGTCGCTAGTATTCCACCGTCAACATACACAATATGACCGTTTACAAAATCACTTGCTTTTGAACTTAAAAAGATCGCAGCTCCTTGTAAATCGTCAGGATCTCCCCAACGACCTGCAGGAGTTCTTCCCATAATAAATTCATTAAACGGATGTCCGTTTACTCTGATAGGTGCTGTCTGGCTTGTGGCAAAATAGCCTGGGCCAATTCCGTTAGTCTGAATGTTGAATTTTGCCCATTCGGTAGCCATATTTTTGGTTAGCATTTTTAGTCCGCCTTTGGCAGAAGCGTAGGCACTTACAGAGTCTCTTCCCAGTTCGCTCATCATCGAACACATGTTGATGATTTTTCCTCCTCCACGGGCAATCATTCCTTTTGCTATATTTTTAGATACAATAAAAGGTCCGGTGAGATCTACTTTTATTACTGCTTCAAAGTCTGCAACTTCCATTTCTATGATTGGAGTTCTTTTGATAATTCCGGCATTATTGATTAAAATATCGATCGGACCCACTTCGGTCTCAATTTTACTGATGGCTGCAATTACGGCCGCTTCGTCTGTTACATCAAACAGGTAACCAAAGGCCTCAATTCCTTCTGATTTGTATTCAGCAATTGCATTATCAACAGCTTCTTGTGAGGAATGGTCGTTTACAACAATTTTTGCTCCTGCATGTCCAAGTCCTTTGGCCATTGCCATTCCTAAACCATGAACTCCTCCTGTAATGAGTGCTGTTTTTCCCGTTAAATCAAATAAGTTAATTGACATTTTTTGTTTGTTTTTGGTTATTAGTAATTTTAATTTGTTTTCGTCTTGTATGTTCATTTAAACACATAGAAACATAGTTTTTTTGGAACTAAAAGAATACTAGAGAGAAACTCATTTCTTTTTCATAGTTCTTTGTGTTTTATTTCGAGTGAAACGTTTTTGATACGTCATGTAAACTATATTTTTATGTGTTAAAAAAATAAACACAAAGTTGTTTTACTGCTATTTTACACTGATCGTTAAAGGATTTTTCAGCTCTTCATTAAAATGGTCGAGGTAATTGAACCATTGTTTGGCCGAAGTGATTTTCCCGGCCTTGTCCCAGGCAGCTCCTGTGTAGTAGACAAGAGGTTCATTATTTCTTACAGTGGTTTGGGTGAGTAATTGTTCTTTGTTTACCCACATTGCATTTGCCGGAGTTGTTAAGATGGAACCAACTCCGGTGGTACCTTCTTTGTCAAAAGCAGGTTCCCAATATCCCATTACGCCTTGCTGTTCGTTTAAAGAAAGAACACCTGCTTTTTCCCGTCTTATAATCCCGACAACGACAGGTAGTGGATTTTTATCATCAAACGTATAAATATTCTCAATTCGGTTGAGTTGTGAACCGGCATCTATAGAAATGATTTTTGTGGCTTTAACTTTTATGCCGCCTGCATTCCAAGCATCAAAGGTTAGCTGAAATGTGGTGCGTAAAGGCCCTTTATCCAATATTTTCCATTGGTGGTAATTGCCCGAATATCGGATGGTATCTTTTACATAAGGTGCCATATTTCCTGCTCCTAAAGTGTGCCCCACGTGATAATAGTCTAATCCGTCACCATGGTCGATGTGATAGTCGTTGCGTTTGTAGCGATCGTTTAGGACTAATTTATCGGTTCGTTTCACCCATACATCATAACCGTACGCATCACCTTCAGTTTTTTCAAGGGCCTTTCCGTAGGCACGGAAAGCAATTTTATCGTTTTCCCAGGCAAAATCATCCAAACGTTCCGGGACGTAACGGGCATAGGTTTTCACAGCGAAAGATTCCGGTTTTCCTTTTTGAATGGAAAGATTCAGAGATGATTTTGCTTTTAGATCAACTTGTACCAATAAATTTTGAATAGCAGTTTTGCCGTGATGTTCTAACTGATACGGAATTTGTTTTTTGGTGAGAGTATTCAATACGACAAAATTGGTCGTGTCTATTTGCGGATAGGAGGAAAGTACCGATTTCCAGGGGATGGCTATAACTGTTTCTTTGCGATCTAAGGCTGAACTATTGTGAAGGATTGCCGTTGCTTTTGTTTGTGCGATTATAGTAACAGGCAAAACGAAAGTCAGTACAAGGAGGCGTTTCATTATTTTCATAAAGGGTATTTTAATTTTTAAACATTGTTCTGGGTTGGCTTTTCTCGAGAAAACAGTTCCATTAAGGCATAGTTTGGGCCTTCCTGTTCCAGAATGAATGTTTCATCTGGACAGGATTATGATTTTCAAAACTGAAATTCTGGAATGAGCTGAGGCTTTTTTAAGGCCTTATTTTAGCTGATATCTAACGCAATGCGATCAGGTTTTAGTGCGATTGTTTTTTTCGTTTGGCATGGTAAAGTCGTTTGTGTTGTTGTAATTATTCTGGTGTAGGATCGATTTTGGCTAAATACTCGCTCGGCATACAGCCATAGTGCTGTTTAAAGGCGGTAGAAAAATAAGAAGGGGAGTTGAAGCCACACATGTATGTAATTTGTGCAATGGTGTAGCGTTTGCTCTGCATCAGCTCAACAGCTTTTTTGAATCGGATTCGTTTGATAAAATCCATAGCTGATTCTCCGGTAATGGCTTTTAGTTTTAAATATAGATTCGATCGGCTCATTCCGATTTCTTTACTAAACTGATCCACCGAAAACTCAGAGTTCGCTAAATGGTCTTCGACAATACGAATGGCCTGTTTTAAGAATTCCTCGTCGAGCGTATTAAAAGCAATATTTTCGGGAACCATTTCTTTTCCAACAGAGTAATATTCTTTTAGTCTTTTGCGTGAGCGCAACAGATTGGTGATTTTCGCTGCCAGTAAAGGTGTCGAAAAGGGTTTTGTAATATAATCGTCAGCACCCATCTCGAGCCCTTTTAGTTGTTGGCTGGTTTCGGTTCTTGCTGTTAAAAGCATCAATGGAATGTGCGATGTATTGATGTTTTGTTTGACGCGTTTGCAAAAATGAAGACCATCCAGCTCGGGCATCATGACATCACTGATGATCAGGTCAAAAGGCTGAAGTTCCAGAAGTTCCAGCGCCATTTGCCCGTTGTAGGCCACGGTAACGTCGTATATTTTACTAAAATAGTCGTGTAAATAATCTAAAATTTCCTTGTTGTCGTCTACAATTAGAAGTTTAATGGGCTGATTACTTTCGATTATCTCATTTTCTTCAGGCAGTAAAGCATCTTCATTTTCAAGGTCATTATCCGACAGTATAGACAAGTCATAAGCGGACTCTTCAACGTGCTGATCGTTTTTGTAGGTGACATCTGAAATCGGAATGGTTACGGTAAAACTGCTTCCTTCCTGCATTTTACTTTCGGCTGTAATTTCACCATGATGCAATTCGACCAGGCGTTTGGTAAAGGCCAAACCAACACCGGAACCCAAATTCATTTCGCGGTTGTTTACCTGATAGAAACGGTCGAAAACCTTCGATAAATCTTCCGCACTAATTCCGACCCCCGTGTCAGTGACTTTTATTTGTACCGTATCATTTTTCTTCGATAACGTTACCGCAATGCTTTGTCCTGTCTTAGTATATTTAAAGGCATTGGATAAAAGATTGAACAGAATTTTCTCCATTGCATCTTTATCAAAATAAAATGACAATTGCGGTTCTTCGGAATGATACGTATAATGAATGCTGTTTTTCTCGGAAAGCGGTTTAAACGATTCAAAAATCTCTTGTGTGAAGCTCACTATATTGCCTTTGCCTACTTTTAATTGTCGGGTACCCATTTCGGTTTTTCTAAACTCAAAAAGCTGATCGACCAAATTATAGAGTCTTTTGGCATTGATAAACATTAATTCATGTTTCTTTTTGGAAATCTTATCGGCAAACGGCATTTTTAAAAGTTCTTCCAGAGGCGCTAAAATCAAGGTTAAGGGTGTTCTTAATTCATGAGAAACATTGGTAAAGAAATCCATTTTTACCTGATTGATGTAGTTTACGCGTTCTTTATCGATTCGTTCCAGTTTTAATTGCTGCACGGCTTTTATTCTTTCTTTTATAATTTTAAAACCAATATAAGCCGCAGTACCAATGATGGTTAGTAACAACAGTGAAAACCAGATGGTTTTGTACCAGGGCGGAAGAATGGCGATTTTTAAGTTTCGAACCGCACTCATTTCTCCGTTGGGTCCAATGGCTTTGATTTGGAAATTGTATTTTCCTGCGGGCAGGTTGCTATAGCTTACTTTTAATTCGTCTGTTCGCTGCCAGTCTTTATCGATTCCTTCCAACTTATAGTAATAATAAGTTCGATTAGAAGAAATGTAATTAAACGTATTAAAAAAGATACTGAATTGTTTGTATTCAGGGCCAATTTCTAATTCGTTGCTCTGGTCAATATGTTCTTCGAGTATGTCGGTATCATCACCGGCAGCAACGGTTTTATTTAATACTTCTAAAGCGGTAAAACTTAATTTTAACGGAAGTGCCTGCTGTTTTACCATGGCCGGATAGAAATAGGTGAGCCCCTTAATTCCGCCAAAAAGCAGCATGCCGTCTTTGGCTTTGCAAAAGGCATAATCGTTGAACTGCTTGTTTTGTAAACCGTCACTTTCGTCAAAAGTCTGTACGAAACCATTGTCCGGATTAAATTTGATTAATCCGTTGTTGGTTGAAATCCATAAGCTTCCTTCATCGTCCGGAATAATACCGTAAATGGTTTCTTTAACGAAATCTTTTCGGGCTTTAATGGTTTTGAAAGATTCCTGAGTTTCATCATACAAACGCAATCCTTCGCGGGTACCAACCCAGATCCTGCGTTTGGGATCTTCGGTGATACAGTTGACAATGTCGTCGCTTAATTTTCCGTGGCCAATAGCGCCAAATAAATTGGTGTCCGGATAAAAGAGTGTCACGCCGTTAGTAGTTCCAATCCAGATTCGGTTTTTACTGTCTTCAAACAGAAAAGTAATGGCGTCTGATGTTAAACGCTTTCCCGCTTTGTCCAGATGAATGTGAGTAAAAGTTTTTGTTTCGGGATGAAACTGATCTAAACCGGTTCTTGTGCCGACCCAAATTCGGCCTTTAGAATCTTTAAGCAGTGCGTAGACTAAATTTCCTGCAATACTGTTAGGATTTTTTTCATCATGTAGAAATCGCTGTGCTGTTCCCGATTTTGGATTAAGATAATTCATTCCTCCGTTATGGGTGCCAATAAGTACATTGCCATTATCATCAAAAGCAATGGCTTTGATATTGTTCGAGCTTAAACTGTTTGGGTTGTTTTCGCTATTCGAAAAATAGCTAATGGTGTTGGCATTTTTGTTCCATAAGTTTATTCCTTTGTCATTAGTGCCTATCCAGAAATTTCCTTTAGAATCTTGTTTGATTACTCCAATAACCTCATCGTTTAAGGATGGTTTTGCAGAGTTTTGGCTTAAAATATTAAATTTTATATCGTTTTTATGATAGTAATTGATACCGCCATAGTAGGTTCCGAGCCAGATTCCGTTTTGCTTGTCCTTCAAAAAACAGCGCACCGAATTTTGTGCTATTGTGTACGGTTGTGAAATTTGATGGTAATAATTTTTAAAAGAATTTGCAGCTGGATTGTAAATGGAAAGACCTCTAAAAGTACCAAACCAAATATTGCCTTCTGTATCCTTGCCCACGCAACGAATGTTATTATCCGCTATACTGTTTGATGATGAGCTGTGCAGAAGAGTAGAAGTCTGCCGGTTTTGACCCTTATACAAAATCACTCCGTAACCTTCTGTTGCAACCCATAAGTTCTTACCATCTATAAAAACACTATTGACGTAAGGTTTGTTAAATCCTAAATTCAGTTTTTTTAGCTCATGTGTTTTGGGATTTAATTGAAAAAGGCCCACATCTGTACCTAAAATGAGCTGCTCCTGCCAAAAACCGATATAAGCAATCTCTTTTATTTCGTGGGAAGAGGCTTTGAATTTAATAGTTGTAATTTTTCCATCTTTTGGTGAAAGAACAAAAATTTCTCCTGTAATTGAAGAAGCCCAAATGCGATGTTCGCTGTCTTCTGTAATAGATGAAATATACCATTCACCTAAACTTTTTGGGAACGGGTAATTTGTAAAGTTGTCAGTATCATAATTATAAACACTTAAACCCTGATTGCCGCCTATCCATAATTGCCCTTTATGATCGGTAAACAAACTTCGGATGAAATAGGACTGTAAACTATTTTTAGCATTTTTTAAAGGACGATAAACTTTAAAACCTTTACTGTCATAACGATTTAATCCGTCCTGAGTACCAATCCAGATAAAACCCAGCGTATCCTGTGCTATGGCAAAAACAGAACTTTGTGAGAGGCCTTTATCAACCGAAATTGTACGGAAGTATCGATCCTGTACCTGAGCCTGACTTTTAGCGGCAAAAAGTATAAAATAGAAAAGCACAGCTATGGCAATCGTTTTCTTCATGAAAGTTTCAATTTTAATTGTTTTGTTTGTGTTTGTTTTCTTTCATTTAAATCTTTGGTTTGAAATAAAAGTCATTGGTTAAAGGAATCAAAATAATCTGCTAAATCTGCGTGAAAAAAATGAACACATAGAAACATAGATTTTTAAACTCGAAATCAGAGTGTTTTTAGAAAATAGCATTTTTTCGCATGGCCCTTTGTGTTTAATAGTTTATTGGTAATTTAACCCTAAATTTAAAGAAAAAGCAAACATCCTTTCTGTTTTTAATTCTTATCGTATTTGGCTACATCCGGTAATTCATCAACAGCTTCCTGTTTGTCTATTTTAGTACCTTTCATTTCCAGCAATACAGAACTTCCTTCAATTTTAGGTGAAAATGTTTTACCTTCAAATTTAATGGGTAAACTTCCGTAGCTAAATAATGATTTTACAGATTTTCCGACAACTTGTAAGGCAGCTGTTTTTTCGCCGTCTAATTGTACCTGAATGTCCCAGTCCCCAACCTGAAAATGGGATAAACCGTTGTTGTCTGATCCTGTTTTAATGACTTCAGTTTTGCCGTCTTTTACTTGTATAATGGTCAGGTATCTGAATTTTTGTTTGGCTTCAGAAGTGATTCCCGCATGCCATTGGTTTTTAAAGTCTTTGATTTCACCTTCGTCATTGGTTACTTTATTCCAGTTGACAGCCGCTTCGTAAAATTTATTGTGTACCGTCATTTTTAGTGGACTGTTTGCAAAAATACTGGCGTTTACATTTCCTAAATCGGTTTGTACTGTGAAATTTTGCTGTTTGGCATTCGCTGAATTTTGTCCTTCAATGCTATAGTACGGACAATGAAACTGAGTGGTCCATTTTACAGGATTTTTGGCTTCCAGTTCGTCATACAAAACAATATAGCCGCCTTCTAGCTGTAGCATATGTCTGCGGTATAGGGTTACACCGGATTCTCCGTAACCATTTGCTTTGCCGGGTACTACATTAATTTGTTTAAACCTGTTGAGCCAGAAATCACTTTTAATGTCGCCATAAGCATTGCTGGCATCTCCTAGAGCGTACTGGATGTGTTGTCCTGAGATAGCTCTCGGAATCCATCCGTAACCTTCTTCTCCAATTTTTTGATTCAGACTGTCGGCTAAAATCGTGTTATAGGCTTTGGAGGATCTGTAATGTAAAAGATTGTGTTTGTCGCTGAAATTACTGTAATATCCTGTTCCGCCAAAGAGCACTTTTCCTTTATAATTAATTGTAAAAGCATTTTGCGAAGCGTGACCGTGTCCCGAAGAACCAAACGGGCTGCTGAATAAATAACTGCTGAGAGTTTTATTGGCTTTTGCCAGATCTTCGTGCATGGCTACAACGCCCACATCGGCAAATTTGCGTGTTTTAGGCAGTTTTTCGGGAGAGGTGGCAGGTAAGTCTCTATTTGGTTTGTAATTCAGTAACCTGAAGAATAAAAAATCATCGGTGCCGTGATAGTAGGCCGGATAATCTCTTTTTATTTCGTCAACATACCAGTTTAGATACGGATTATTCATTCGATAAGTCAAAGCATCGGCAAACCAGGCTTCACCTTTTACAATGTACGGAATGTTTTCCCACATGTCGCCAATAGAAGTGCTTGCCGCACCGTTTGGATGTGTGTATAGCATGTAGTAGGGAAGATTTTGCATCCACGGTAATTTAAAATAATCAACACCGCTAAAGTCACCAAACATTTGAGACAGGTAAATAATCGATTTAAAGTTCACTCTGAAATAACCGTTTCCTTCATGCCAGCCACCATCGGTAGTGCCCAATACCGGAAAACGTGCCGACCAGACTTCGTACATATAGGTGAGCCATTCTTTGGCTTCGGGTACATCATTTATTACCGCTACTGTCGCTATGGCAAGGTTGCGCAATGTGATTTGCCAAACGTGATTGTCGCTCACATGCAGCTCAAAACGATTTGGTAAATGATCGTAAACTCTTTTGGCTCTGAGCGTAATAATGTTTTTAAAGATTTCTTTTTCCTGCGGCGTTAAAAAATCATAACCGGTATCGTAAAACCAGCCCAGGGCTTCCAGTACGGCACCACTTGTGAAATCGTCACCTGTTGCTAAGCCGTCAGGGTTCATGTTGGCAAGGTTTAAGGCTCTGCGTTTGGCATCTAAAATGAAACGTTTGTCTTTGGTGAGCTGATAGGCGATACATAAATTACGAACCGGATTTCCAACAGCATCCCCAAATCCGTGATACATTCTTTCTACAATAATTTTCTTTTCCAACGGATTTTTGCCCGTAGTATCAATTACTCTTTGCGGTTTTTCTGTTGGAAGAGGGGCCAGCATTAATTTTTCTGCGAAAGCAATAAATTTTTTAGCTTCGGGATTGTCCAGATTGTTGCGGTAAAAAGTCTCGCCAATGCGGTTCATATCCCATAAAAGAGGGTGAGCTCCTTCATTTCTTTTAAGGACTTCGTTAATGGCAGGAGATACTTTTTGTGCAGCATATTTGGGATCGATCACAAAAGCGTAAGCAGGAGACCAGCTCCATTCATTGCTCCCTTTTAAGGCATAACCGTATTTCCAATACCATCTTCCGGCTTTTAGAGCCTGATGCAACGGATAAACCGCCCAACGTTGTTCGGCACTGGTGAATTGGTTTTTAGTGAAGTTTTCATCGCTTGCCAGCATCACTTTGTAGCGGACGTTACCAATATTTGGATCTTCGGGAATATCACTTCCGCTTTCCATTGGTGTTACCATTTTTTTTCCATTGGTTCCTGGCCAGAGCAGGGCCGGAGCATTGGTGGGTACCGTAATTCCGTTTACAGGATAAGGCCATTCACGTACTCTTGAATGTAATTTTTCGGCAGTGAGCTTAATTTCGGCAGGTTGTTGCGCAAATAATTTGCCACTTAGAATCAGTAAGATTGAAAAACTTATTTTTTTTATCATAGTAATCATTACTTATTTTTTAAATCATATTTTGCAACATCCGGTAACTCGTCGATTACTTCTTGTCGTGTTGGTTTAGTATTGGTTATCTCAACTAGCATTGAGCTTCCGCTGGTTTGATGCTCATACGTTTTCTTTCCTAATTTAATGGAAGAAGCACCATAATTAAAAGCCGAATTTAATTTTTCATTTTTAATGTCCAGCATCGGGGCTTCATCACTATTTAATTGTGCAGACAGTTGCCAATTGCCAAAATTCAGCTGAATGTTTCCATTCTCGAATACAGCAGATTTTATAACATCTCTAGACTTACCATCGATTTGTATGATGGTCAGAAAGCGCATTTTTTTACTGGATACAGAAGTTATTCCGGCATGCCACTGATTTTTATATTCGAAAACTTTTCCATCTGATCCAGTGACTTTGTTCCAGTTTACGGCAGCTTCGGCAAATTTATCATGCACCTGCATTTTAAGTTCATTATGGGCAAAAACACTTGTATTGACTAAACCTACATCTGTTTTTACTGTAAAACTCTGCTGTCTACTGTTGGCTGTTTCTTTTGATTCGATTGTGTAATAAGGCACCTGGAATTGGGTAGTCCATTTTACCGGGTTCTCAGCTTCCAGTTCGTCGTAAATCACAACATAACCTTCTTCTAATTGCAAATAATGTCTGCGATAAAGTGTAATATTTCGTTGTCCATATCCATTTGCTTCATTTGGGATGACATTAATTTTTTGAAAACGATCCAACCAAAATTCATTAGTGATAGGACCGTAAGCTTTTGTAGCGTCACCCAACACATATTGAATGTGTTTTCCGGTAATAAAACGAGGAGTCCAGCCATAGCCGTCTTCGCCAATTTTTTGCCCCAGACTATCTGCCAAAATAGTTGAATAGGCTCTTGAAGTGCGATAATCTAAAAGGTTGTGACGATCACTAAAATTACTGTAATAGCCGGTGCTTCCAAAAATTGTTTTGCCTTTATAGTTAATCGTAAATGCATTCTGTGAAGCATGACCGTGACCAGAAGAACCTATTGGACAGCTAAAGAAATAACTGCTTAAATTTTTAGAAGTATCAGATAAATTTTCATGCATAGCAGCGATGCCTACGTCTTTAAACCAACGTGATTTCGGAAGTTCATTAAATGACGATTCGGGGAGATTTCGTTCTGATTTATAGTTTATTAATCGATAAAGCAATAAATCATCTGTTCCTGTAAAGTAGTTAGGATAATCTTTTTTAATTGCCGCGACATAAGTATTAAGAAAAGGGTTGTTTATTCTATACGTAAGAGCATCAGCAAACGAAGCGTCTATTTTAGAAATATTAGGTTCTTTTTCCCACATGTCGCCCATAGCCATACATGATGCAGCAGATGGATGTGTGTATAGCAGAAAATAGGGAAGGTTTTGCATCCAGGGAAGTTGAAAATAATCTACACCGCTCAAATCGCCTAATAATTGAGATAAATAAATAAACGATCTAAAGTTTACTTTAAAATAGCCACTGCCTTCATGCCATCCGCCATCATTGTTACTTAAAATAGGGAATCGGGCAGACCAGACTTCATAAATATAAGTCAGCCATTTATTGGCTTCGGGCACTTCGTCAACGGTTGCTACGGCGCCTATTGCCAGATTTCGTAATGTAATCTGCCAAATGTGATTGTCGTTTATGTTGATTTCGAAGCGATTTGGAAGATGACGATAAATTCGCTCGCCGCGTAATTTGATAACAGATTTTAAAAATGTTTTTTCGTCAGAGCTTAGGAATTCAAAACCAGCATCATAAAACCATGCAACAGCTTCTAGTATTGCTCCTCCTGTAAAATCATCACGGGTTGCTAAACCGTCCGGGTTCATGTTGGCAATATTGAAGGCTCTGCGTTTGGCATCCAAAATGAATCTTTTGTCTTTGGTTAACTGATACGCAATACAAAGGTTACGTACAGGATTACCCACCATATCTCCAAAGCCGTGATACATGGCCTCAATATTGATTTTTTTCTGAAGTTCAGATTTACCAGTTGTATCGATGTAACGTCTTGGTTTTTCTTCGGGAAGCGGTTCCAGCATTAATTTTTCAGCGTAAGCGATAAATTTTTTAGCTTCAGGATTAGATAGGTTTTTTAAGTAAAAATCGTTCCCTATTTTGTTCATATTCCAAAGCCTCGGATGCTGTCCGTTTACACGTTGTAAAACCGTAGCAGCTGATGGTGAAACGGGATTGTTTACAGCTGCTGGACTAACAACAAAGTTGTATGCAGGTGACCAAACCCAGTTTTGTGCGCTTTTTTCGCGATAAGCATATTTCCAATACCATTTACCAGATTTTAAAGGCTGATGAAGCGGATACATAGCCCATTCCTGCTCTTCGCTACTGATTAAGTTTTGTTTAAAATCAGGATCAGAAGCCAGCATTACTTTATAAACCACATGGTGAATTTTTGGATCGATCGTAAAATCGTCTCCAATATCTCCTTGCAGCATAATTTTTTTCTCGCCATTTGTTCCCGGCCAAAGCAAAGCAGGTGCATTTGTATTGATAGTTACTCCATTCGCAGGATAAGGCCATTCTCTAAATCGGCCATGCAGTGTTTCGGCTGTTAATTTAATGGTCGCTGGTTGTTGACCATATATTTGAAATGTGATTACAAAAAGTAATAACATAAATGTTTTTTTATGCAACATAATCTTGTTTTTGGTTTACAACCCAGATTGAAAAGTATCTCCGTTTTCTTTACACCATTGTTTTAAATAACGACGCATTTCATTCAGCTGTTTTTTATAAGCTGAATTAACGGCTAGATTTGTAATTTCTCCTGGATCATTGGTTAGATTGAATAGTTGTTCTTTTAAATCGCCTTTATTGTAAACGATATACTTAAAATCTTTAGAAATTACAGCGCGTCCGCTAATATTTAAGAGCTCTTCGTTATCGGCAAAATCGGTTTCGATAACCAGAGTATCCCGTAGGATTTGGGTTGGATTTACTATTTTTTTACTGATGTCAATTCCTTTTAAATAGGCTGGTTTTGGTACTCCGGTGAAGCCGCAAATGGTTGGGATAATGTCGATACCGTTACAAACCAGAAGATCATCGGTACGGGGTTTCCATTCGCCTATTTTCGAAATGATAAAAGGTATTTTAGCAGATTCTTCGTAAAGTATTTGTTTCTGATTCCAACTGTGGCCGGCATATCCGTCGCCATGATCTGCCGTAAAAATGATAATCGTGTTTTTTTCGATGTTGTATTTTTTCAAAGAGGCGAGTACCATTTCAATGTAACCGTCTACTTTTTCAACTAAACGATTGTAGGCCCAACGGTACTGACGCCATTGATCTGCACTCCAGTTTACAGTAGGATAGGTTCTGAAACTGACTTTTTGCTGCTCGCGGACAATTTTAGGTTCATAATCCGGGATTTTCCAGTTGGCGGGTAAAGGCGGACACTGAGCTGGCGGAGGTGCTTTTTCTAATACATCCATTTTTAAATCTTCGTCTCTGGCCCATTCGCAAATGTCATGCGGATTTAAAAAAGAAGCAACTAAGAGAAAAGGAGTGTTTTTGTTTTCTTTAATGAAGCGGGCACAAAAGGAAGGTGTCGCCGCATCGTTGTAATCCTGAAAATTGGTGTTTTCGATATATTCAAAACCATGCTGGCTTTTTTTGGCAGTGGGAACCGGAAGGTGCCATTTGCCTACATAACCGGTTTTGTATCCTCCGTTTTGGAAAATTTTTCCCATCATTAGTAAATCGTCCGGCCATTGACCGTCTTTTTCAGGAGCGTTGCCCACAAAGCCGGTTTCAAAAGGCATTTTCCCGCTCATGATGGCCGTGCGCGAAGGGGAACATAAAGGCTGAGCGCAATAGGCTTTGGTGAAACGGACTCCGTTTTGAGCGAGTTTGTCCATTGCTGGGGTATGGAGATCTTTGTTTCCTGCAATACTCATCGCATCGGCAGTTTGCTGATCGGTCATTATAATTAAAATATTAGGACGATCGCTGGTTTGAGCCCTGCTCACAGATGAAGCAGTGACCCAGGCTGCCATAGATAACAGTACTATTGTTTTTTTAAATATCATAATGCTCTGGTTTATTTAATAGCTGTTTTTTGTATGATTTAAAATCCACGGAAGGATAAAACGAATTTAGGTATCCTTGGTTTATGATCGTTTTGATTTTGTACAAAATGATATTAATTTTAATTAAAATCAAGGGATACAAGGTATTTTACAATGACTTTGCGCTTTAGTTTTATATTCCGCTTTTGAAAATATTTTTCAGTTGGGTCGTTTTATTAGTAATGATAGGTTTTGCACGGTACGCTAGAAATAAAATATAACCCAGCGTTACAAAAAGAAAAGACATGGCATAACGCAGTCCGATACAATCACCAAGAGTACCAATAATAAGAGGCACCAGTGCACCGCCAAAAATACCGGAACACAGAATTCCGGAAAATGAACCATGATGCTTATGGGTAGAATTTAGTGCCAGCGAAAATACAATTGAAAACATAACTGAAATGGTAAAACCTAAAGTGATAAATGCCGTAACGGCCAGTTTTGTATTGCCATACAATGCGGCAATTAAGACTATCATGGAGAAAATACTGGCTGTTTTTAAAACTATTTTAGAATCCCATAGTTTTAAAACAGCAAGTCCAAGCAAACAACCAAAAGTCATGGCTCCCCAAAAACAAGCAATAGCACTTGCACCTCCGGTAGCAGGATCAACCCCATGATAGCTTCTTAAAAATTCAGACATCCAGTTAGCCAATGATTGCTCGGTACCTACATAAGCGATAATTCCTAAAAAGAAAAGCCAGATTTCTCGTTTCTTTAGTAAATCTATATATACTTGAAAAGTTCCGGTTTTTTCATCATCATTGCGTTTTACAATTGGTATTTTCAGCGGTGCGATTACCAAAAGAATTATTATAAAAATCAAAGTAAACAACCAGTATAAGATCGTCCAGTTGAGATCATTTTGAACAAGATTGTCAGAGATAAAAGTCAGAAAAGCACTGTTTTGAAGCAAGAGAGAGGTAAAGACAAACGGACTGATAAAAGAAGCTAATCCAAATGTTAGCTGTGCCATAACGGAGTAAAAAGCAAAGTTTTCTTCGCCACCTGCTGTGCGCATTAGCGGGTTAATAATAACCTGCAACATAGCCATGCCTAATCCAATTACAAATAAAGAGCTTAATGCAGTGCTATAAAGAGGATGTATAGCAAAGGCTAGTGAACCTGCCAGATTTAAAGAAAAAGAAAGCAGCATTACCTTTTTTTCTCCCATTTTTTCTATTAGTATTCCGGCCGGAATCGACATAATTCCGTAAGCCAAAAAGAACGAGAATGGTAAAAAAGCAGCCATTGTCAGGCTCAGTTTGTACGTTTGGATAATTATAGGCATTAATGGACCTAAAATGTTGGTTACAAAAGAGATTACGAACCAAATTATGAGAATCATTACCACCAGAAAATTATTTCGTTTCATAATGCTGTATTTTAAGTTTCTGAAATACATTTGCACTGCAGCCCAACATACCTGCGTTATTTCCTAATTCGGCCGAAACAATCTGTGTGTGAACCGAGGCAGCCGGAATTGATAAGGATTTTACTCGTTGTCTTAATTCATCGATATAAAAGGTGCCCGCTTCACTGATTCCTCCGCCTATAATTACTTTTTGCGGACTGCAGATGTTTATAAAACTAGCGATGCCTGCAGCTAAATAATCAAAATGACGTTCCATGGCACAAACGGCATGTTCTTCTCCAATACGATATTTTTCGATAATATATCGGCCATCAATTTCTTTGGAAGAAAGTTTATTTTTAGATGTATAATCTTCAATTAAAGCACTTACAGATGCATAAGCTTCCAGACAGCCACGTCCGCCGCAATTGCAGGCCAGACCATTTTGCTGTATTATGATATGTCCAAGTTCACCTCCGCGATTGTTGAAGCCGCCGTAAAGTTTTTTATTGATCATAATCGCTCCGCCTATACCTGTACCTACGGTTAGGAAAACAGCATCGGTACAATCTTTTGCGGCACCATAGGTTAGCTCCCCAAGTCCCATTAAGTTGGCGTCGTTATCTATAACGATAGGATGACCGGTTAGTTCTTTTAAAATATTGGCCAATGGTAGTTTTTGGAAACCGGGTAAATTATCTGCACCGCCAATGATTACACCATTTTCGACAAGACCCGGAAAACCAATGCCTACACCAGTAATTGGTTTTTTTACTTGCAAGGTGCATTGCCTGATTGCGTCTGCAATTAGCTGTATAATTTCTTCCTGTGTTCCGGCATTTTGTATGGGAACTAAAAAGGAGTGCAAAATTTTTCCTTTTTCATCGACAAGACCGCATTTAAGTGAAGTACCGCCAACATCGATTCCAACTGCATAAGATGATGGCAGTTCGGCATTATATAAGTTTATCATAATTGTAATTTTAATTATCCTCTTAAAGCGTTTGTTTTAACATCTAAGGATAAATTTGCACGCAACGTTTTAAGTAACATGAAATCAAAAATGAGGTTTTCAATTCAGACGAAACAATTAATGCAGAACGAGGTCCTGCATTAATGTTTTAAAAAGTTTTTTTACGAAGGGAATATGAATTCCTTCTCGTGTAATGAATTGTAAATATTTAACGGTTTAATATTTAGGGTTTTGTCGTGTAATATTTTTATTTACATCGGTTTCATTTTGTGGATAAGGATAGAGTTCATGTTTTCCTGTTACAAAGTTTCCTACGGAGGGATAGAAATAATTAGAGCGAATAAGTTTCACCGCATTAGCAGTCTCTGTTATTTTGTCTCCTAAAATTCCCCATCTAATCAGATCGGCTCTTCTCATTCCTTCAAAAGAAAGTTCCCAGGCTCTTTCTTGCTGTACAGCTTTGAGAAAACTATTTTTATCAAGGCCTTTTGGTAAGTTTATCTCATCGGTTGTTGGTTTTGGTAAAATTCGGGCTGTAGCCGTTGCACCAGAACCTTTTCCGTCGACAGTTGTAATGGTTACATTCGGCACAGAAGTATAGCCGTCTCCGGTACGCAGCATTGCAATCGTACCGATTGCTCCGCTTGCCAGTGTTACAACAGCCGCAGAAGCATCAGAACCGCCACCGCCTGTAATTTGGATTAGTACATTTGGAGCAGAGCTATATCCGCTACCTTTTGTTTTTAAGTCGATAGCAATACGGCTTCCTTGAATATCGGCACCAAAACCTCTTCTTCGGACCTGATTAATAGCATCGTAGGCAATAGCATTTGGCCCATCATTTAGCTCGTTTTCCACTTCGGCACACATTAGTAGCAAATCAGAGTAGCGCATAATAACATGGTTAATGTGGCTGTATGCTTTTTCCTGAACTGAATTGGTTTGAAATTCACGGCTCCATTTTCCAACTGTCCAGCTTTCGTCTTGTCTTGTTGTTAAAAGCGGGACTTTATTTCCAAGTGCATTAAGGGTATACATGGCAATCGAGAAATCTCTTCTCTGGTCAGCGGCATTAAATCCATTATAAAAGGGTTTTGGAACAACACATCTTGAATTGGTTGGGGAGTAAAATCCATTTGCAGTTGTTACACCATTAAAATTACCAATGTTAGAGGAGTTTTCTCTATATCCCGCAGGATTGTAAAAGGCAACTTGAAAAATGTTTTCAGTAGGTTCTAAAATATGCTGACACTGGTTTTTAAATACCTTTGCATAAGACGGATTTAACTTATACTGATTTTGTGCTAATACTTCATTGATTTGTTGTTGTGCCAGTTTATAATAGTCTTTATAGTTGGCAGGTCGACTCATAGTTCCGTCAGCACCTAAGGAGTATCCGCCGGCAAACATGGCAATTCTTGCCAGCATGGCTTTGGCAGCCCATTTGTTGACACGTTCGTCTGTAGGGATTTGCTCCGGCAATAAAAGGGCAGCTTCCTGCATGTCCTTGATAATCTGAGTGTAGATTTCTTTTCGGTCTACCAGAGCACCTTTTAAATCATCACCAGCTTGTGAGCTTTTTGTTTTAAAGGGAACATCGCCCCATAAACGAACTAACTCTGAATAGTAAAAGCCGCGCAAAAATTTAGCTTCGCCAATAAATTTGTTTAATTCATCTTTCTGGTTTTGTGTTCCTTCAGTGTACAAAGTCATTTTAGGGATTCTTTCAATGGCAACATTGGCTCTGTCGATACCTTCATACAATTTACTCCAAACTGCATAAAAAACGTTTGTCTGCGAAATACCTTGATAATGCGGTATCATACGCCAATCATCGGCACTTAAACCGTTGATTTGCTGAATGTCTGTGTCAGTATCAAAAAGTATAGGGATATTCCAGCCATAGCTGTCAAAAGACGACATCGCTTCATAAACTCCCAGTACCGCCATATTGGCTTCGTTTGAAGTTTTAAAGAAATTAGCTGTTGTAAAATAAGAATAAGGCGTTACCTCTAATTCTTTTTCACAGGAATTAAGCGGCAGTAAAAGAAAAGATACACTCGCTGCTATAATTGCTCCAGAGGAAAATATTTTGTTTTTCATTTTTTCTAATCTTTAAATTATAATGATATATTTAAACCGGTAATAAAGGATTTGCTTCTTGGATAAGCACTAAAGTCTACTCCTCTGGTTATAGCATTATTGAGTACACTCACTTCCGGGTCATATCCTGAATATTTGGTAAATACATATAAATTATAAGCGGTAAAATAAATTCTCAGGTTTGAGATGTGCGATTTTTTCAACCATGCTTTAGGCAGTGTATAACCTAAACTTACATTGTTGATTCTTAAAAAGGAACCGTCCTCAATAATACTGCTGTACAAACGTCCTGTAGTATTACCGTTAAAAGCAGGGTTTGTTTTACCAACATTTAAAGCAGCCAATTCATTAGGATCAGTTACACGTTGTCCGGCAGCATTAATAGTCGTCCATCTGTCGGCGTAGATAGCAAGTGTATTTAGATTGTCTAAATTAAGCCTGGAATTGTTAAGTACATTGGCATTATAAATATCGTTGCCCACTGTAAAATCTAAAAAGACACTTAAGTCAATCCCTTTGTAGCTGAAAGTATTGTTTAAACCTCCTGTATATTTTGGATTCGCATCTCCTATGGCAGTTCTGTCAAGATCATTGATAACACCGTCTGGTGTGCCATTTGGACCGCTGATGTCTTTAAATTTAATGAAACCAGGCTGTACGGCAAGATTATCACTTACAACACCTGCTTTTAAAGCATAAGTGCCGGCCGTTGCGTTGTAATCAAAATCATTTACCTGATACAAACCATCGTTTATATAACCATACATTACTCCAACAGGCTGCCCCACTTTTAGGATATAGTCATTTTTATCGGTATAACTATTTGTAATCAGTGAGGTTTCACCTTCACTTAAACTGAGCACTTTTGTTTTGTTAAAGGCAATATTAAAAGTTGTATTCCAGCTAAAATTGTTGTTTTTAACATTAATAGTATTCAGGGTAAACTCTATACCACGGTTTGAAGTTGCGCCAATGTTCTGGAATTGTTTTTTAAATCCGGAACTTGCAGGAACCCGGGTGTTGTAAAGTAAATCTTTAGAGCGATTTTCATACAACTCTGTAGTAAGAGAAATACGTTGCTTAAAGAATCCTAAATCCAAACCTATATTGGTCGATTTAGTAGATTCCCATTTCAAATACGGGTTTGGAAGATTACTTTGAAAAGCGGTGATATTTACCTGATTATTTAAAGGATATGATCCTGAATTGAAAATACCTAAAGCGGCATAATTTGCAATTCTGTTATTTCCGGCTTCTCCATAACTTAAGCGGAATTTTAAATCAGAAAATGCAGGAATGTTTTTCATGAAATCTTCTTCAATAACTCTCCAGGCGGCAGAAACCGAAGGGAAAACTCCCCATTGATTTTCAGTTCCGAATTTAGAAGAACCATCTGCACGAATACTGGCAGATAGTAAATATCTGCTTTTGAAGGAGTAATCGGTTTTCCCGAAAAAGGATAATAGTTTATCGTCTTCAGCAAATGAAGTTGGGATTGCTGCAATTGTTCCCAGCTGTAATTTGTCCCATCCTAAATTTACATCAGGAAATGCTGATGCTGCCGCTGTAATTCCTTCTGAATAATTATAAATATACTCCTGGCCGGCAGTAACACTAAGTTTATGTTTTTTACTGAATGTATTATTGTAAGTTAATACGTTGTTGTAATTTAAACGAGTTGAAAGATTATGTGTAATACCTCCATTTGCCCCGCCGGATCTAATGGCCTGAATTCCATCGGCACCATTAAAATACTTGCTCTTATTGCTGTTGTCTGTATAACTGATTAATCCACTGTAAACGAGTTTAGGGGTAAGGTAATAGGACAGTTGCAAGTTCATGTTTAGAGAACGGTTTACTGCTTCTCTTTTTTGGCTCTCAATCGTAATAAGCGGACTTTGTAAGGCTGGCGAAGCTTGATTGTCTAACGGATCTACCAGCAAATATTTAAGGTCATCATCCGTACCATTTTTTCCAATCGTAGGGCGATACTGTAATAGCGTTTGCAGCATACTTAATCGGGCATTTCCGCCATCACCTGTAGACAATCCTGTAATTTTTTGATTGGAATAATTGACAATAGCATTAACTGTAAATCTTTTGCTTATGGCTTGTGTTACCTGCAATTTTGCAATGTTTTTTACCGATTCACTGCCTAACATTATACCCTGATCGTTGTTCACGGAGTAAAAAGCATTGTATTTGGTATCATTTTCACCACCGCTAATCCCTATTTTATGATATTGATTGACAACAGTATTTCCAAAAACTTCATCCTGCCAGTTAATACCTGGTCTGTTTTTGTAAAGCCCTTCCATTTCCTCATAGGTACCAAAAGTGCTTAGATATTTTTGCATTCTGGTATCGTCTGTGGCGCTTTCATAAACAAGTTGTGTGTATTGGTACGGATTCAATACCGGTAATGTTTTTGCAATAGTTTTTATTCCTGCATAGGTATCATAGCTTAATTTTAGTTTCCCGCCCGGAGATTTTTTCGTAGTTACTAAAATTACTCCATTGGCACCTTGTGCACCATAAATTGAAGTAGAGGAGGCATCCTTTAATACATCGATAGATTCGATATCCATTGGGTCTAAAAAGGCAAGACCGCCAGTTTGTGCAACTCCATCCACTACATATAAGGGTTCATTGCTCTGCGTGATCGAAGTACCTCCTCTAATTCGTAAGGTAGGTTGTGCCCCGGGAGTTCCGTCTGGCATCGTGATCTGCAATCCGGCAATACGACCTTGCATTGCTTGTGCAACGTCTTGTACCGGAATTTTTGCTATTTCGGTTCCTTTTACTGAGGATATTGCACCAGTAAGATTTTTTCGTGTTTTGGTTCCGTAACCTACTACGACTACCTCATCCAGATTATTGGCGTCATCGAGTAATTTAGTATTGATAAGTGTTCTGCTTTTAACAGCTTCTTCTTTAGATTTAGTTCCTATGAACGAAAATACTAAAACAGCATTTGATTTTACCTTAATTTGATAATCACCGTCCATAGCAGTAACAGTGGCATTTTTGGTTCCTTTTTCAGAAACAGTTGCTCCTGGCAGAGGCATATTCTGAGCATCGGTTACCACACCTTTTACGGTAATAATATCCTGCCCATACATCACTTTGCAGGTGGTAAGCAGCAAAAATAAAAATAGTGTCCTTTTCATAATTTTTTTTAAACCGGAATAAGGGTAACCTTACTTCCTAAATTGATGTTATATAAGTTGATATCTGGTCTTGCTGCATAATTAGAAGTTACTCTTCTGAATCATTTATCTTCTTAATTATTGCTTGACCCAAATTCCGAATTACTGTTGTAATAAGTTTGAGATCGACTGCCGTTTGAGACTATTGTTTAACCAATCGCTTTTTTGTTTTAATGAGCGAAAATTATAACAATTTATTAACTGGTGAAATTCGCAGAGGAATTTTCCGCCTGACAATTAAAAATAGATTTTGTAGCTGCTGGTTCATTTTTTTGGAATTGGTCATGTTTTTTTTTGATTTAATAAAAACAAATATATAAATCGACTATAGAGGACAGTTTTGAAAATGTCCAAATTGCTATTGATTTTGATTAATTAGGCTTTTAAAATTCTTTAAAATCCTTGTATAATCAAGGTTTTGTGGCATTTTTGAGATTCTGTTTTCGGTAGGAGAGTGCTGTTTTTATTGAGCTGTTCTGAAATAATTTGTGTTGGGCAAAAGTTAAATTAAATGTCATAGGAGGTTAACGAAAACGATGTAATTTTTACAGAATATAGGAGGAAAGGAAAGCAATTCGTTTTCTCTTTTTCAGATAAAACTGATAAAAGTGTTGTGGGGTTTTATTTTTTTTAGGATAGATGGAACAATATGTTTACAATAATACCGAAAAGAAACGCGCGGATTGTTTTTTTTATATGGGTCATTCCTACGGAATTCAAATGTCGGGGACGAAATTTTTGTAGGGATGGATTAAAATCCATCCCTACAAAATTGACCGAGCCAAAGGCTCTTTTTCGGTAGTTCCGAAGGAACGAATAATATTATGCAACGGATTTTAATCCGTTGCATAATAAATAAACATAAAGCCCCATAGGGACTTCATATTTGTATAAAAAACGGTATCCACCACATTAGAACCTCATCGGGGTCGTGCATTATATTGGATGAAATAAGAAGGAAGATTCCATAAATAAAGGTATTCGGAAGGAATTATCCGGTGATCACAAAAAAAGGCGTCTAAATTTAGACGCCTTTACAAAGTATACTATTCTCAAGAAAAATTACATTTCCTTAATCATTCAGATTTGCTTTTACCTCACTTTTTTTGCCATTAATTTGTAAACTCACATCAAGGATTCCTTTTTCAAAATCATTAGCTTTATTCATCTTAATACTAATCTCCGGCGCTTTATTTCCATCATACGGATAAACTACTGTAATAAAATTTTGTATTGCAGCATTGGTTTTCGGCTTTTCGAAAACAAAAGCGGGGCGTGTGATTTCTTTAGCATACTGATAAGAAACTTTGCCATCTTCTTCATTTAATGTCACTTTATCGGTATTCAGAGATTGTATCAAAAGATTGTTACCATCCTCGTAAGTGGTCGTAACGCTATTGTTTGTCTTATTGAAAACGGGTTTGCTGTCTTCTTTTAATTGAAAATGAACACCTAAGTTTCCAGTAGCTTTTCCAATTGCTTTGTCAAGAATTAAAAAGTATTTCTCATCTATAAAAAGAACCGTACGCTGGTGGTCTAAGTCTGTATAACTTGGATTGGTATAAGTTAACAGGTCTAAATCTTTAGAGGTACTCCATTTGTTTTCTTTGGCTTTGGTAATGACCATATTCTGATTGTCAAGAGTCAATGTGCTGTGTACTTTGGTTTGACGATACCAGTTTCTCATTTTGGTTACCTCAACATCGCCACTATAAATGTAGCAGCCTGTATCTGGAGTAAAATTGCGCCCGTTTACCCATAGTTCAAATGTACCGTTGTCCGGTTGTGCGTGGAATTCTGCCGGAGGCCCCGCCTTAACAATCATGACCGTTGATTTATCATTCCATCCGTTTCTAAAAGTATAGAAACCTCCATCTGATAAGGCATGAGATTTATAATTAGGTAACTGTCCTTCGGCACCAGCTGTTCCCAAATACTTGAAGAATGCGTTTTCCGGAAAAATCTTTGACCAGCTTAGAAATTGTTTTATTCTGCCATTTTTATCAAAAGTCCACGAATCACCAAACATAGGCGTACTGTAATCCGGAAAGGAGATATTGGCCGTTGCGACAATCATTTTCTCGATAGTTTTGCTGTAGGTTTCAGGAAATTCTTTTGCGACACCCGCCATTTTAGCCGAGTTGTAAGCTTTTAAAAAGATCTCGATACAGGCAACATGATAAATGGGTGAAAGTTCCCATTGTAGACCGTCAGGAAGTACCTGTAATTTTATTTCGCGATTTAATATTTCGATACCACTTTTGCGCCATTCTTCTGCAAGTTTGAGTTCAGGAAAAAAAGCTCCTGCACTTAGTATACGCTGTGCTTCAAATAACAAGTGGTTGCCTTCTTTACTGTAATTTTTAGGAATATAGGCAGTTTGTTTGGAGAAGCTGTTTAGGAATTCCATTAAGAAGGCCGGTGTAAAATTTGGAGAAACTACAAATAAATTGAAGGTTCCCGGAAGGCTCTGTATGCGCTCTGAGACTTCTAACGGACGCCAGGCAAATCGATCATTTTCTTTCGAACGCCCTAGAGGGTTTTTTTTCTCCCAATCGCGAAATTGAAAGACCCATTCTTTGGCATATTTCTCATCTCCACTGCTTCTGTATGCCATTCCCATGGGCTGCCACCAGGTTACACGATGCAGCTGCCAGCGTACTTCATTGTCTTTTACCGGCCAGTAATCCCAGTTAATATCTGTTCCGTAATCAAAATAGCCATAGCCTTTGTGAGGTTGGAATTGATGCAATAAAGCATTATCGGCTTTTAACTGATTGGCTTTTCCGATATCTTTTCCTCTAAATCGGGTTTCATCGCCCACATTAAAATCAGGGTTTTTAATATTTCTTCGCTCGCGGTAATAATTGAGCAACGCTCTGGCAGCTTCACCATATTTACCGGAATTAAAAAGCTGATTTACATTCTCCAAACCGGGATAGTGAAGGTTGACAACATCAAAACTTTCTTTTGTAAGTCGTTTTTCCTGCGCATGGGTAAAATAAGCGGTGGTAAATAGCAGCAATATAGTTATCGTTTTTTTTAGGTTTTTCATTAGTATTTCGTTCTTGTTTTTTTAAATTTAGTTGAGCGCTTATCGTTTTATTAATTTAACAGTTTTCTTTTGTTTACCCTGACGTATTTCGGCAAAGTATATTCCGGGACTCCAGTCAATGCCTACGACAATAGTTTGTCCATAGTCTGATTTTAGGGTGTTGACACGTTTTCCTAAAGTGTCGAACACATTTACAAAAATAGTCTGTCCAGGCTCAGCTATAACATTGATTTTAAAATCGGATTGGGAAGGGTTGGGAGCAACAATTACGGTTAAATCTCTAGAAGCTTGCCCCGCCGGATCATGGATGCCCAATGTGGATGATTTCACGAGTTCGGTTTGAATTGTAAGTCCGTTAATGGTAGCAAAAGTAACTTCTGTATTAGCACCATTGATAGTGGTGGTTATATTTGAAGCTGGTGTGGCCAATTCCCACTGGCCGGCAAGAGTTAATTTTACAGGATCTGTTTGTGCTACTCTGTTTAAAATGGAGTTTTGACTGCTAATCTGGCTCCAGGTGTAGGTTTCATTGGAAGCCAAAAGCCCTAAATTTGGATTGGTAAGGCTAACTTTCAATTTGTTCCCATTGTCTGTTTTTTGAGTCATCACAGCAGCCGGTTTGTTTACACTTACCACTGCATCATAAGTAAATACAATATTCGGAGTAAAAATAACATAACCAAATATGCCGTCCGGGAGGTATTGCACAATATGTGCCTGACTGTTTTGATGGTAAATTTTAAAGTAGGAAGCAAAATTAGCAGCGAGTTGTTGTGTAGCGGTCTGTCCGCCCTGTAGTACAACCGCGTATTGAAATTTAGCCGAAACCGGCGCAGCACCATGATTGATAAAGGTTGTTGTAAAATTACCGGAAGTATTAGCGGTATTGCTGTTGTTGCGGGAGTTTTGCTCCAATCGGTTAATGGTGATCGCATCGGTATTACTTGAATTGCCCGGAACAACATATCCATTGCCCACGGCATCTGTCGCCCAAAAAGCTCCTGTTTGGGTAAGTGTATAAGTATTGCCTGTAGTGGCCGTACCGTTTACATAAGTTGCTGTTGTTGTATTGGCAAGTGCTGTTTGAAACAGAGTAGTATGAATAGGGTAGGTTCCGTTAGTGTCTCTAATATTAGAACCCAGACAGAGAATCATATTTTTAAAGAAAAAGTTAGACTTTAAAGCCGTCATTCCGGTAGCCGAATTATAATCTTTGTAATCCATACCAAAAACACCATTATGATCTAAAGAGCCTACTGCCAGAAATGATTTTCCGTTCATCTCTCTCATATTACCCGTTTCAAGGATGTTTAATGGAAGATAAGCAACCGTTGTTCCCGGAAGATGTGACCAATCCCAGCCATTTTCGGAATAACCGTTTGAGATTCGGGTCACTGGAACTCCGGTGGTCAGTAAATCCATAGCGCCCGCGGAGGTATATCTTCCAAAAACGTTCTCTGTGGCCGAGTCTTCGAAATGCCAGATGTGCTTACTTGTTCCTTTGATGCTTGCCTGATAACCGTTGTATTTGTGAACGCTCAAACCCGCAAAAGGAAAATTAAATTGCCCTTGAGTTATTTCAGGAAGCGGACTAATTCCCGCATTTAAAGTTTGTAGTAAATCCATTAAACTGCCAGGCGTGTGAACCAGTGTTATCGATAAGGCGTTTTGTCTCAGTAATGCGGTGTTGGCAGTTGCAGAGAGTCCCCAGAGTCTGACAAATTCTCTTCCCGCTTCCAGATTTGCCACAGGATCGGCTACATATAAAAAAGCCAGGGCAGGTCTCAAATCGTTTAGTGCGTCAGTGTTGGTAGGAAATCTTCCGGCTAGACCTAAAGGAATTTCAAAACCTTTACTGAATTTACTGTAGGTTAAAATGGCATTTTTGAGATTGCTTTGTGCTTCGCTATTTAATTCATATGAAGTATTTTTCAGCATCATATTCATAATCGAAGATTGCTGCAGCGCTTCTACTCCGTAAGAGTTCGAATAAGCACCTCGGTGATGATAAGTAATAAAATCAGGTTTAATACAATCGTTCCAGCCGTTGCTTATTTTGAGTGCGTTATCGATAAATCGTTTCAGGAAATCCATGTCGGTCACTTTTGTGCCTGAAGCATCGTCCTGAGCGAGTACATAACAAAATCGTTGCTGAATGGAAGAACGGATAACGTCAGAATTGAAACCGGGATTAGTGAAATTGAAATTCGGATAGTCCGGGGAAATAAAAGCGGTTAAGGTTTTTAGTGCCCCCAAATGATGTGTAAATTCTCCGGCAGCGACCAATTCGTCTTTCATCAAAAAAACGGAAGTTGCATATCCTGAGGAGCGCAAACATATCCCGTGACCACTGGTAATCACTTCTTCGGTGGCGGGAATAGAGAGATAAGCAAAATCAGTAGTGCTGCTGATGCCTTTTGCTTTCATATAGTTGAAAAGTGCCAAAATTGAATCTCGTAATGCAGTGCTGTGGTAATCAGGATTAGGACTGCTGGCCGACCCTTTTAACTGATACAAAAAGACTAAGCGGATTAGCTTTTGTTCCACCAAAACCTGATAGGCTGTCTGATCGGCACTAATCGTAAAATTCCATGCCGGGCCAGGATTAGCAAAATTATATGCCGAGAGATTTTTGGCGGCTATGCCATTGCTTAGAAAACGGCTGTATCTTTCGTTGACCTCTGTTTTAGAGTAATCGAGATTCTCCCCCGTGAGCCAGTTTCGATATTTGACGGCGATCTCGTTTACAACATTCAGCTGGGCGTACGAGAAGTTAAAAAATAAGGCGATTAGCCCGATGGATAAAAGTACTTTTTTGTGCATAAGATTGGTTATTAATAGATTAGTGGTTAGTAATTTATTGTATTCTTAGCAACTAACCCGCAAAACTTCCGACGGTTAGAATCGGAGGTTTTGCGGGCTTGTAGTGAAGTTATTTGGTTAGGAATTACGCTAAGAAAATACTGCCACGAGTATTTTTCGGCAAACTGTTAATTGTTCGGGCGCGTATTTTTTTGTAGTTTCTAAAGTAAAGAACTTCCTGTTTTATTTCTTTTCGCAGACAGCATATTGCATAAACTGTTTACTTTTAGATTTCTATTTTTTTAAGAGATGCGTATCTTTTCAAAGCTTCTAGATAATAGTAATCGGCATAATCGAGAGGCGTGTCAATTTCTGAATTGTATAAAAAGGCACCTACGCTGTGTTTCAGTAAAAAATAATTGTTTTCACCCGGTTTTGCGAGGTAAGCATCAGACGATAAAGATTTTAAAATTTCTTCGGCATAGTTGGCATATTTTTTTCCATCCTTAACCTGAGTACTCAAATCAAGCAATGCTGAAGCGATTACGGCTGCTGCCGAAGCGTCTCTGGGAGCAAGCTCAGCAGTGTCCAGTGCGTTGTGTACGTCAAAATCCCAAACCGGTATTTTGTCCTTTGGCATACGCGGATGATTCATAAGGAAAGCGGCAATATTTTCGGCCTGTTGTAAAAATTTCGGGTTTTTGGTATTAGCATAACACATTGTATATCCGTACAATCCCCAAGCCTGACCTCGTGCCCAAGCCGAATCATCAGTAACGCCCTGATGTGTTCCTTTACGCAATACCTTGCCTGTTTTCGGATCATAATCGACCAAATGGTAAGAGCTGAAATCTTTTCTAAAATGGTTTTTTATGGTGGTAAACGCGTGAGTATTGGCTGCGGTGGCGTATTCCGGTTTGTTAAAAGCGCTGGCACTCCAATACAAATATTCAAGGTTCATCATATTATCGATAATCACAGGGTAATGCAACCACTCGAAATCCCAGGAACGAATGGCTCCTACTGTGGGACTAAAACGGGCATAAAGATTTGCTGCCCCGTCAGCCAGTGCCGGAAGGTAAGTCTTGTCTCCGGTAATTCTGTAAGCATTTCCATAAGAACAGTACAGCATAAAACCTACATCATGTGTGTTTTTTATATTTCGGATGGAATCTAAAGCAAGTGTAAACTTTTGAGCCTCTTCAGCCAAAACTTTATCTCCGGTGAGTTCGTAGCCGTACCACAAACTTCCGGGAAAAAAACCGGTAGTCCAGTCTGTTAAACCGGCTAATCTCACAGTTCCGTCGGGATTTACAGAACGCGGATTTTTTCCCGGTTTGTAAGTCTGTGTCGCTTTGTTTAATTGGAAGCGAATGGTTTCGGTTGTTTTTTTAAACCAAACCAAAGAAGGATCTTCTTGTTTGAGATTTGCAAACGAGTTTATGGTAATAGCAGAGATTGCTACTAATAGGCTAAGTTTTTTTTTCATTGTTTACTCTTTTAGATTTATAATCTGTTTGTTCTAATGCTTTGATGAAGCGAAGTTAGATTTGAGATTCAAAATTGTCTTTCAGTTTTTATCATAAAACTTTCAAATTTGTGTAAACGGCCTGTTTTTATAGAATTAATGAAGGTTTCGAGCAGCTCAGTTTAGGAGACTGAGTAAAAATGTCATTTTGAATTTTGTCAAAGCCATAAAAAATAAGTTTATAGGTGCTGAAGTAATAGCCATAGATTAGAGGATTAAAATGATTAGCAAAAATCTGCTAACCCGAGGAATAGCGAACAGGTGGAGCAATCTGCGTGAAAAAATGATTCAACACATAGAAACATAGTTTTTTAAAGCTTAAAAAGAATGTCAAAAAGAAATACATTTCTTTCACATAGAGCTATGTCTTTTATTTAAAGTGAAACGTCTTATTTTAAGTTACATGATCTATGCTTCTATGTGTTAGAACAATTATCACAGAAAAGAATGAGTAACAAATAATTTAGCACAACAGGTTACCTAATGGATTAATTACATAATTTTGAATAGATCTAACTAACACTATCGATTCCTTTGAGTAAAAATGCGATTCCAACTTTGTCTGTTTTAAATATACTTGGCGAGCAAACGTTTGGTATCACCCTGTTTCGGCATAGTGTAAAAGGGCGTAACGAATTCGAGCAGCCTCATAAACACGATTTCGACCTTGTTTTTATAGTAGAGAACGGCTCCGGATTTCATAGTGTAGATTTTAAACAAACGAAGGTAGAAGATTATCAGATTCATTTTGTGGGAGCCGGACAGGTTCATAATTGGTCGCTTGATGTCAATACGAATGGTTTCCAGCTGATGATTTCGCCTGCGATTATGACCGTTTTTTCTAATTTGTCGCAGCTACCTTTTTTCGGACAGAGTTCACCCTTCTGTCTTTCCTTGGATAAGAATGGATTTCAGATAATCAAAAGTCAGCTGGAAGAAATCGAATCAGATTTACTTAAAGATGATTTATTGACCAAAGAAATAGTGCTGTTGAGATTGCATCTGCTGTTTAAAGTATTGCAAAAAGAATACGTTTTGCAATTTCCAGATCATGATGTTGCGGCCAAATCAGAAAAAATTATAAAAAAGTTCAAGACACTGATTGAAGATCACTTTACAACAGAATTCTCCGTGAATTTTTACGCCGGAGAGTTGAATGTGACCTCTAATTATCTGAATATTCTCTCCCAAAAATTCCTGAACAAATCGGCTGGTGATGTTATTAAAGAAAGAACCATTCTCGAAGCCAAGCGATTGTTGATTAGTACTGACTTATCTGTAAAAGAAATTGCTTACCAGTTGGGGTTTAATGATAATGGCTACTTCGCCAAAGTATTCAAAAAATATACAGGTAAAACCCCAACCGATTTTAAAGAAAATTATAATCTGTACCATTCTTATCATTAATCTTCCTGTTTTAGTTTTAAAAAATTAGGTGAATTTTGCAGTTCACCATTATTTTTTGAGGATTATTTTCCCGGGAATATTCACACTATTAACCAATGAGCGACAATACGATAAATCGAAAACAGTTTTTAAGAATGGGAGCTGCAGCAACTGGAGCTGCCTTGTTTTCCGGAATAGGCAGTACTGCTATGGCGCATCCTATTGAGGAGCCGGAGTATATTACCGCTGGTGCGAAGGAATATATTTTAACCAATGTAAGACTGGAAGATGGGTTTGAGTACAATGAAAAAAAAGAAGTAATTTCCACCAAAACCAATTTGTACAATGTACATATTTCAGATGGAAAAATTAAAAAAATTACAACCGACAAACCTGATGGTAAATTAAAAAAAGTAGATGCAAAAGGTCTATTGATGCTTCCGGGATTGCGTGACATGCACATCCATATTGATAAAACTTTTTACGGAGGGAAATGGAATGCTGCTCCCAGAAAAGGATTTACGGTAAAAGACATGATTACGCTGGAACAAAAGATAATTCCCGATTTGCTTGTTGATTCTCAGTACAAAGCAGAGCAGGCCATTCAGCTAATGAAAAGTCAGGGGAGTTATTTTGCCCGTTGTCAGTGTAATATTGATCCTGTAAGCGGATTAAAAAGTCTGGAGCATTTGTTGAAGGCTTTAGATAATAATAAAGACAGTTTTGGATGGGAGATTGTGGCTTTTCCACAACACGGAATTTTATATTCGCAATCAGAGCCTCTATTAAGAGAAGCCGCAAAAATGGGGGTAGATTTTATTGGCGGTCTTGATCCTACAACGGTTGACGGAAATATGGAGAAATCACTTGACAGCATGTTTCAGATCGCAATAGACAATAATAAAGGAATCGATATTCATTTGCACGAATCGCCTCCTTCAGGGAAATCGGCTATAGAATACATCATTAAAAGAATCGAAGAGAACAAACAATTACAAGGAAAAACCTATATCAGCCATGGTTTTGCACTTGCCAGAATGGATCCGAAAGATTTAGAGGGAATAGCCGAAAAGATGGGAGCTCTTGGAATAGGAGTTATTTCGACAGTGCCGATCGGAAAAACTATCATGCCCATTCCGACTTTAAAGAAGTATGGCGTGAAACTGATGACGGGTACTGACAGTATTGTAGACCACTGGATGCCTTTTGGAACCTGCGATATGCTGGAAAAAGCAAAATTATGCGCACAATTATATGGCTGGACAGACGAGTACAATTTGAGTCGTGCTTTGCATATCGCCACCACAAACGAGGTGTTGCCGCTTAACGATGCAGGTGTACGCGTATGGCCTGCAGCGGGGGATGATGCCCACTTTATTTTGGTAAAAGCAAGCTGTTCAGCCGAAGCAGTTGCCCGCCTACCAAAAAGAGAAGGGGTGTTTTTTAAGGGGAAAATGATAGCAGGACAGATTTAAATTAATTTGTGATGACCACTGTGATAGTAAATTGAAGGTGGAAAAATACTGGAAAAAGTTCGGAAAATTCTTTCAGTGCAAACTGGAAGCTGAGAATTTGACAAAAGAGCTCGAAGAAGAAATTCTGATTTATTTGATCCGGAATGGATAGGAACATCATTTATTAGTAGTGAAAGAGAACTCCAGATCGGAATTAAATTTGGAGTAATAGTTGTAATTGTATGAAAAATTGTATTTTTGTTTAGCAGACAGGTAAAGTAGCAATACCTTATTAGAAGCTAATTTTATCTGTAGGGTACAAGACTAAATTATGTATCTCACATAAAATGTACTTTTTTATTCGTAATTATTATCTTTGAGCTATGAGCACAGTAACAAAACCAAATCACATAGGGCGAAAAATTAGCCGTATTCGTGAACTGAAAGACATGAAGCAGTAAGCATTAGCGCAGGCTTTAGGAACCAATCAACAAGCTATTTCTATTATGGAAACAGCGAACGATAGAAGAAGAAAAACTAATTCAGATCGCAAAAGCTTTGGGAGTAAGTGTGGAAGCGATAAAGAATTTTTCAGAAGAAGCTGTTCTAAATATTATCGGTAATACTTATCACGTGGATAATTCATTTGCGGTACATTATGGATGCACATTTAATCCGTTAGATAAATTGATTGAAGCCCATGAGCAACAAATCAAACTTTACGAACGTTTGGTTCACGCTGAAAAGGAAAAAGTGGAATATCTGGAAAAATTTCTAAAAGATAAATAGTTTGTAGAAATATTACCATATTCTCATCAATATAGAAGTAAAACTCTTTCGCTAAAAATGTATTTTCACTAAAATAAACTATATAATTAATCTCAAATAATAAACTATGGAATATTTAAGTCTTATAACTATGATTTTTTTTGGCCTTTATCAAAATCGGAAAGACCTATCAAGAGATATAATAAAATTTTATAATTCTAAATCTGGTAAAATAGTGCATAAAGTAATGGTTAATTTACTTTCTTTTCTATTTAATATAATTGGATTAATTCTATTCTTAGGTTTATGGATTATTAAAGGTAACGGTTCTCTTAATGGGTTATATGTTGGTTTAGCAGTATTTTCAATATGTGTTGTTTATTCAATCTATTTTAGAGCTTCAACAATTAATTTATAAAAAATACACTTTGGGCACTGGGTTTTCAAGACCTCCCGGCAAATCCGACGCTCCTGCCAGCGTACTAGGTAAATTTTTTATTTGCTCAATCACCGTAAGGGCTATAGTTGTTTTTTCTGCATAAATGTCAGGAACATTTTAGGTTTTGATTCAACTTTAAGTTTGGTATTTATACAGAAAAAAAAGCTTAATTACACAAACTTAAAAAACAGAAAACCTCGCCAGCTGGCGAGGTTTTCTGTTTTATTCTTTGTCGATGTGCTTTCCACCACACGAAAGGATTCGTGCGGGAGCGAGGGCTTGGTAAGATCAATATTGGTCTTTCAATAGGTTTCTGAAATATTTCCGTTGTACAAGGCCTGAACCTGCGAGTTGCCCGGCTGTTTGTTGTAATTGATTTTAAAAGCAAACAGATCCACTGGGTCTGTCAATTTATATCATCACTAACTCTGGAACACGAAGTATCATTTTTACTCATTTTAGTTCTTTAAGACAGTATTAAAACAAAAAAGATGAGCAGTACTGCTCATCTTTAAATTATTCATAGTTAATATTCACTCTATTTCAATATGTTAGAAATAAAAAATTTTATATCACTAACTCTGAAACACTACCGGATTCGTGCGGGAGCGAGGGGAGATATATCCGAGTAATCGGGGTTTTCTACCACCACAAAATTTTCTCTTTTGCTTTTTGAAATTTAAGTTTGAAATTCCTGTTAATTTGATTATTCTCCATAATTATCTCTTTTTTATAACCATAACAATCTTCAAATCTAGCTATTACAGTATAATCTTTATCAAGTATTAAGGTTTCTTTCCTTGAGTCATAACCTCTTTCATCATAATAAACCTTATAAACATTTTTATACTTCTTGAAATTTATCCTCCCTTTAGTGCATAAATAAAAATTATCTAGCTTTCTATCCACAAAATAACAAGTGTCTCTTAAGGTTGGAGAGAAATACAAGTAGTTACTTTTATCATTTTCTATATTAGAGAAAATAAAGAGATCTTCCCTTTTTTTATAAAAATCATTCATATAAGCATTATTTTTCTCCCCTTTTAAGTTTATTGCTAGATATTTTTCAATAATTGTATCTTTTTTAAACTCATATTTCCTAATAGAATATCCAATCAGACTGTCATTTTTCGAATATAATTTATAATACACATCTTTTTCGATCGTATTAACATTTTTATTACAACAGAAAAAAGAAAATGTAATCAGAAATATAATTACAAAACTAAATTTTAAAGCTATTTTATTCATTTTATTATTTCTTTTTTCTTGGTGGTGTATCTTCCACTCCTACTTTATACGTTTTTTTGACTTCTTTATTAACTAATTTCTGAACTTCAGATGGATTAAGAACTGTTTTTAGTTGAGAAATATATTCAAAATATTTTTTTGCTCTACCCTGTTTATCTTCTTTTACAGCCCGGTGATCCTTATATCCGCCTTTATTGTCCATAAACTGCTGTGTATTAACCATATCTGCCTCGCCTCGTCCTCCCTTATTAAATGCTGATACAAGATCGTCTAAATCCTGTAACAAATGTAGAAATACTTCATGACCGGTAGTTTCAGCTTCATTAATAATTGAAGGATTCTCAATATCTTTATTTAATTGTATGGTAAATATCATATTTTCTTTTGAAATGCTTGGTGATAGAGTCTTTCCTTCAAAATCTAGATCCCCCTCTACTTCTTGAAAATACATATAATGATTAGAATATTTCCCATCCTTATTGAAACTTAAACTTCCAATTTTATCTTTTTTTTTTGCAAAACTCGCTAAAAAACTATATCCTAATTTAGTTTTTCCAAATGCTTCAATTCCTTTTTGAATATTTTTATCTAGTTTATTAAAAGCAACCTGTTCGAATTTTCCAGTTTTTTGATTCATCTGCCAAAATAAAATATCTTCCCCCGTTGGGTCAATAAATGATATAGGGTTGTTTACGAAAGAATTATATGGCGATAATGAGTAATAATTTTCACTATGTGGATCCATATTCATCCATCGACCAAGCGCAGGGTCATAATTACGTGCACCATAATCATAAACGTTAAGCTGTAGCTCGTCCTGCAGTTCTTTCCCATTATACTTATATTTATGACTATTATCCGCATAATCATTATACCCCTTGTGTTTCAATCCAAAAGGATAATAATTATTCTCTTCAATAATTTCAAGAACTTGAGTCACCGGATTTTTGGCATAACTCAATCTGATGTTACCCAAATGATCTTTATATTGGTACACATACTTTTTACCTACATAATCATAATACCCTTCTGCCGTTGGGAAAAACTCTAATGTTGGTCGCGATGGAACAGCCTGACTTGACATTGCACTAAAACGATTTGCTTCCACCGGTGGGTCTTTTGGATCAGGGTCTACATCATGATCAACAAGAGGATCCGTATCTCTCGGATCATCAGTTTAATATTTACTCTATTTCAATATGTTAGAAATAAAAAATCTCGTATCACTAACTCTGAAACACTGCCCAACTTTTCTTTGAGCCAGTTTATCGAATCCAATTATTGCTGACTGTATCAATTGATATTAAATTTATTTTATCATTCTTAATTACATATGAATAAACAGGTGGATAATCCGTAAAATGAAGTTTATTCTCTGCTAACTCGAACCTCTGTAATGAGCTATTTCTTATCTTACTTTTAATAAATTTTTTTCCTAAATTATATTCATCATCTATTACTACAGGTGTAAACTTATTAATTTCATATAGACCATAATATCTTGTATCCTTACGAATTCCAGAAGGTCTCCTAACAATATGAACTACAGTATCTTTATCTTTCAGAGAAAAATCTACAATATAAATAAATCGAAATTTTTCTGAATAGTTGTTTTTTTCTTTCAAAACTGGAATTGGAACTTTTTTTTGATATTCCAAAATTGATTTTTCTAATTCACTATTCAATTCATGCTTTTTACAGCCGATTAGCATGAAAGAAAAAACAAATGCATATATTAAATATTTTATTTTTATCATTATTAATTAAGGTCTTTAGGTGAATTAATTTGTTTTATATATTCTGTACCTCCAAGAGTTAATTTATATAATCTTGACGTGCCTGGGAAATAAATATAATTATTATAAGTTCTAGTATCAGTTTTTGTATTCTCATAATCTCCACCCATACTGTAATTTTCTGATTCTAAACTTTTATTAATCTCAGGATGGCTATGATAGTGTCGTGATACATTTTTATTTGGATCTTTTATCCCTAAACCATAAGGAGAAGGTGTCTCACCTATATCTCCAAAACTAGATAATTGAATATAATTCTTACCTCTATTACTAAAGAAAGTCAAACCAAATTCCGCACGCGTATTATCACTTGCATATTTAAAAAGATCCTTATAATCTTTTTCATTTCCTTCATTTTGTTCTCCAATTGAACTATAGTATCCTCCTTCATAATTTTTTTTAGAACCAGATCTTTTACTAGTCATTTGTCCAATAAGTCCTGATCGTACAGTTCTACCATCCTTATCATTCAATTTACCATCGCCATTAGTATCCTTCATATCCCATACAGTTAAAGTTTTTTCTTCACCAAGAGATGTTATAGAATTTGATTTACTTTCATTAACTGCATATACAGTGTCTGTTGTTTTATCTTTCTGTCTTAAAGCAAGTATCGTTTGGCCAGAGCTCGTAAGTAGATATACATCCATTCCATCAGGATCAATTGAGTTTACCGGACTATTAAGAACATAATTATATGGAGTCGCTGCAAAATATTTCTCCGCTAATGGATCAATATTCATCCATCTACCAAGTGCCGGATCATAATTCCTTGCTCCATAATCGTAGAAGTTAAGCCCAAGCTCGTCCTGCAGTTCTTTACCATTGTACTTATACATTATACTTGGTAATATATTTTCTCTATAAAGGATATTAAATATTTTTATCTATCAGAACATATTTTCCAGAGTAATCGTTTTGCATGACATAATAATTATTTCTAAAAAATAGATACATCAAACACAATTTAGTATTTACATTTAAATCACTAATAATATAATACTTATTTGGCATCTTAGTCTTTTCAGTGTATTCTTTTAATAAATAATTCAATCCTTCCTTGTGATACTTTTCTTGTATTTCTTTATCAATCTTAAAATTAGTCTCTGAAATTTTAACCAGATCATCTTTTGACAATAAATCATTATTAATTACTTCAATTAAAAAACTATCAAAGTCTTTATAATTAAAATGTTTTGATTCTTTTAAATTATACAGTTGTCTTAAACTGGTTACATAGATCACGTCATCTTTATCAATCAAGATTTTTAAAGATTCATTATACAAAGGGAGATTGAAATCTGTATCATTAGACAGATTCTTTATAAAGTCAACGTTATTTTTTTGTTCTTTACTGCAACTCAATAGTAACACTAAAATAACTAAGAATTTTAATTTATTTAAATATCCTTTTATCATCCTTTAATTTTTTTTACTTGTAGGTTATTTTGTGGATTAGCTAGTTTTACTGGATCAATTTTTTTTCCATCGTATGTCTTCAATGGCTCAACACCATCCATTTTTCTGGCAATATTTTCATTGTGAACTGCCCTAATTTCAGCTGGATCATTTGCATCATTTGCATTCGAATTATCTCCCATATTTCCAATATCATGATCGAATTGATGTCTCATCTCGTGGACAACAACTCCAAAATCACTTTTACTACCTTCATGTTCAACATTAAAATCGTATTCAGTCTGTGTACTTGCAGAATAACCCAAAACAGATTTACTAGGTTCTAAGCTACTTACGGCATTTTCACGATTTGGACTTTCCTCTACATAATGTGTTCTATCACTATTTTCTAAAGTGTGTAATTGATTTTTTAAAATTTGATTATCTGATTTTTCTATTGTTCTATATGCCTTTAATACTTTATTCAATGTTACATTGCCTTCTTTTGGATTATATCTTTCACCTTTACCACCATTATGGTAGAAATTACCATTTCGATATTGGAGTTGTTCTTTTACTGATTTATCTCCATTGCGTATTAAAAATATAATATCATCTGGTGCCATTCCATCTGGATCAATAAAACGAACTGGATTATCAAAAGCATAATTGTAGGGACTAAATCTTCTCATTTTTTCAGCCAGCGGATCAATGTTCATCCATCTACCAAGAGATGGATCATAATTCCTTGCTCCATAGTCATAAACATTAAGCTGTAATTCGTCTTGGAGCTCTTTTCCATTGTACTTATAATTGTATACAACTGCTAGATAGGGCGGGACATTCTCGCTTACTTAATCCACTTATTACTGATAGTGTCTATTCGCAATAAATTAATTGTATTTTCTTTAATGATATAAGTATAGACGGGAGGATATTCACCATACTCACTATCTAGATAGTCAATTTGAAAATCTTTTAATAATGAATTCTTAATTTTATTTTTAATGAATTTTTTTCCTAAATTATGTTCATCAAGTATCACGACTGGTATTTTTTTTTCTACTCTATATACACCATAATAATTAATATGTTTAAATAGTCCTTTTGATTTTCTATTAATTTTTAGAATAGTATCATTTCCATGTAAAAGAAATTCAACAATATATATAAACTTTTTTCTTGCGCTATTAATTGGTATCGGAATTTTGTTCTGATATTCTAGTATAGAGTTTTCAAGTTCTACACTTAAATCTTTATTAGTTTCAATATTTACTTTTTGCTTTTTACAGTTAATCAAGAAAATAAATAAGCTAATACATATAAAGTAATTTAAAATTTTCATTTTTCTTTATGGTTTAAAATCGTTTGAAGAGTTAATTTTTTTTATAGTTTTAATACCTTCTTGAGTTAAATTATACAATCGAGAAGTATTTGGAAAATAAATACTGTTTGGATAAGTTGCTTTTCTTCCTTTTGCATTTTGGAAATCTCCACTCATACTACTCATTTCATAAGCACCATCAATTCCTGGATGACTATGATAATGTGCAGATACATTTTTATTTGGATCTTTTATCCCTAACGAAGAAGGAGAAAAAGTTCCAAAACCATCATGTAGAGTAGATAGTTCAACTTTATTTTTACCATTGTCATTGAAAAAAGTTAGTGAAAATTCAACGTTAGTATTGTCTGAAACATATTTAAAAAGATTAGAATAATCTTTTGCATTTCCTTTATTATTATCCGAAACTGAATAATCAGGAGCGAATAAATCCCCATCTATTCTGACAATTGGTTTTTCTTCTGTCATTTGATTAACGATTCCTTTCGCAACTGTCACTCCATCTTTTTCATCTACTTTCTTATTCCCATCAGTATCTTTTTTATTTCCTTTACTATCCACCGCATAAACTCTATCAAATTTATCATCCGTTTTCTTTAGTAATTGAAAATTACCATCTTCATCAACTCCATAATCATCTTCAAGCATTCCATCAGGGTCAATAAATGATAAAGGATTATTATAAGCATACCTATAAGGCGTAAAATCAAACTTCTTTTCCGCCAGCGGGTCAATGTTCATCCATCTACCAAGCGCAGGGTCATAATTACGTGCTCCATAGTCATACATGTTAAGTCCCAGCTCGTCTTGCAATTCTTTTCCGCTGAACTTATATTTATTACTATTATCCGCATAATCATTATATCCCTTATGTTTCAATCCAAAAGGATAATAATTATTCTCTTCAATAATTTCAAGAACTTGGGTAGCAGGATTCTTAGCGTAACTCAATCTTATATTACCCAAATGATCTTTGTACTGGTACACATATTTTTTACCTACATAATCATAATACCCTTCTGCCGTAGGGAAAAACTCTAATGTTGGTCGCGATGGAACAGCCTGACTTGACATTGCACTAAAACGATTTGCTTCCAACGGTGGATGTTTTGGATCAGGGTCTACATCATGATCAACAGGAGAAAACTACGACATACCTAAAACTTCTCTTTTACAAACTTTCCAATTTCCATTTTCTTTTATTAGTAGTACAATTGATGTAGTCCCGTATTTTCCTACTGATTTAGACAATAATAGTAAAGCTTTATTATTATTATTATTATTATTATTATTATTATTATTATTATTATTATTAATTTTAAAATTCTCTATATCTATTCTTCCAGCATATTTTATGGTTTTATCTTGCTCATTGTCATTAAAGAAAAAATAATATTTACCTATATTTTCGGAAAATTAGACTCTAATGTAACTATTGAATAAGATTTCTTATTTATGACATCTTTAAAAATTATTTTTAAATCTTTATTTCTTTCAAAATAAGCAGTTGTAGATTCTTCTAATCCTTTAAGATAATATGTTCTTTTAAATAGCTTTACTGATAATTTAGGATAAGAGATAGAATCGCTTGGCACAGTTATGAATGCTCCTCTGCTATATACGATTGTATCAACTATTTTAAAAAAATTATCTTCAATAAACTTTTGTCCAAGGTTTTCAACTTGACTCTTTTGTTTTTCACCAATAATTTCTTTTTTGCAGGCAATAAATAATAACTTGCAAAAAAAGTTACTAAATAATTATTTTTTACTACCATAATTTTATTTGTTCTTAAAAAAGTGGAAGATATCTATATTCAGAATCCAAAAATCAACATCATTTTTCAGCTAGTTACATTATTTTTTTGTAGAAATACCTAAACTAAAACATTACCTTATTTCAATATGTTAGCAATAAAAAATCTTATATCACTAACTCTGAAACACTACCGAAAAGCACTGCATTACCAACATTATTATAACTTATTCCATTCATCTCTATAAATTGGGTTTTCATTTAAGTATTTAAATTTTAAGATATTTACTGGTATTCCTATTGAAACACTGTCTTTATAAGGAATGTAATTTTCTTTTCTCTTATGAAAATTTTCAAAATCAAGCTTAGATATATATTTGCTTTTCTTTATAGAAACTAAATTCAATTTCTTTCCATTATACTCTAAAACATAATTTGAAAGTGCTCTTTTCAATAATAATGAGTCTTTTGTTTTAAATGAATGATTTAAATCTTTTGCACCAATAAAATAAAAATTATTACTTTTTGGTTTCACTTCAATAAAATTATAGTTATCTATACCTAGCGGTATTATAGAGTCATTTTCTTTATTTTTTAAATAAAATCCCGTTTTCGTTGCTTTTAATTTTAAACTAAAATATTCAGTCAAACTATTATCCAATAAAATGACAGGAGAATTAGAGGGATTATTAATTTTTATTTTAAAATAAGTTATACAAACTTCATTTAGATTCACAATAACAACTTTATCTAAATTAAAATCTAATTTTACTGACTCTGACTTTATTTCCTTTTCTCTATTTTTACAACCAATTAATACGATAAGGAATACTGGCACTAATATTAAAATTTTTCTCATTTTCTATTATCTTTTTAATTCTGTTTTTGTATATTGAAAATAGACATTTCTTTGGTTTGATTTGTAATTCTCTGTAGTTTCTTTCCAAGTGGGATGTATTGCTTGATTTAATATTGCTTTTGCATGAGCTTCATTTGCACCAGCAGGTACACCAGCTTGAAAATGATTTCCATATTCATGAACCCAAGTATTTTGCAGGTTTGCAACAGTAAAATCTTTACCTAAAAACTCCTGTAGATTATAGGTCACCAAAGCATCACCTCTTTTGTCGGTATCTGTATTAGCGACAACAGGATAAGTACCGCCAAGATTTTTACCATCATTAGATTGTACCCAAGTTCCGCTATTATTCATACTTTCTTGCTGGTAATATGAACTTGATGTTGTACCATTGTGCAAATCATTTCCAAAACTACTAAATCCATATCCTTCAGTTTTAGATACAACATCAGTAATTGCATTGTTTACCATATTGGCTTCTTCGTTAGTAAATGTCACAGAAGGATTATCGCCAATAACTTGGTCTAGAGTGTTCCCCATTTGCATCGCTGTATTATGGTTCATTCCCTGTCCTCCTGACAAAATAAAATTTGCTTCACTCATGAATAACACCTCACCTTTAAAACCTTGATTATCTGTACCTAAAAATTGACCTTTTGAACCATAAATTGGAGACATAGCTTCCATCCCATCAGGGTCAATAAAATAAACTGGATTATTAAGAGCATAAGTATAAGGACTAAATCTACGTGATTTTTCAGCCAAGGGATCAATGTTCATCCAACGACCAAGTGCAGGGTCATAATTACGTGCTCCATAATCGTACATGTTAAGCCCCAGCTCGTCTTGCAACTCCTTTCCATTGTACTTATATTTATGACTATTATCCGCATAATCATTATACCCATTGTGTTTCAATCCAAAAGGATAATAATTATTCTCTTCAATAATTTCAAGAACTTGGGTAGCAGGATTCTTAGCATAACTCAATCTGATATTACCCAAATGATCTTTGTACTGGTACACATATTTTTTACCTACATAATCATAATACCCTTCTGCCGTAGGGAAAAACTCTAATGTTGGTCGCGATGGAACAGCCTGACTTGACATTGCACTAAAACGATTTGCTTCCAACGGTGGATCTTTTATAGGATCCGGAGTATAAATAGGTGGATCAGTGTCGCCCGAATCATCAGGAACGTGACCATCATTAACAACATAATTGTATTGAAATCCCCCCAAATAATCAGTATGAGTTGTACCGCTTATCTCTTTTACAATTTTCTCCAATTTTTGACCCGTTGCGTTGTAAATATACTCAATCGTGCCAAGTGTTCCTAATGTAATTTTCTTAGGTAAATTCAGATGATTGTATTCTATTTGGGTGATGTTTTTGTTTTTATCAGTGATCATGTTGCCATTGGCATCATAGCTAAAATCATCACCTGTTTTATTGCCGTCTTTAAACCCTTCGTTGTCATTTCCCGCAGGGCTATCGGTTACTTTGACTAATTGGTTGGAGTTTTCATTCAGATAACCATAAGTCAAATCATCGGTCTGAAAAACAATAGAAGGTGCGTCACTGTCTCCATAACGCTGCAGAGAGGTAATGTTTCCGTTTTTATCGTAACTCAAACTTTCATTATAGGCTCCTGATACCGGAATGGCGTCATTGGGTTTGCTGTAAATAGCACTGGTTAAACGATTCAGCTTGTCGTATTGATACCCATAAGAACGTTTGGTAAGATCGGTGTTGGTCTTCCAATAGGTTTCGGAAATATTTCCATTGTACAAAGCCTGAACCTGTGAGTTGCCCGGCTGTTTGTCGTAATTAATCTTAAAAGCAAACAGATCCACAGGGTCTGAATTTTGCTGTAGATTTTCAATATTGTTGATTCCCGTTAACCAACCTCTGATGTTGTAGCTATATTGTATTTTTTGCAAGGGAGCTCCTGCACTATTTCCAACACTTTTTGCACTCAATTGCCCCAAATCATCGTAAGTATTATCGGTTAAAATCTCTGCTGCACCACCATTAACTCGGTGGATATGGGTCAACAAACGGTCTTGTGCTGAATAGAGGTAATCTTCTCTTACCGTTAGCTCTGTATCACCCGAGGTACGTTTGTGTTTGGTAACGGTATAGAGCGATTTTCCAGTGAAATCTAAAATACTATCAGTATTGGTATATCCGCCGAGGTGATTTTGAGTTCGGGTGCTCACAGCACGGGATCTGGTATCGTAAAAAGTAGTCGTGGTTTCTCCTAGTATTTCAGAGGTAGTGGTCACAGCTCTTGTCCAGCTTCCGGTAGCCAAACCTTTCGCATTGTCTAAAACGGTCTGTCCATCAATAGTTGTTGGCGTACCTTGCGCACCAGGATAGTTGTAATCGTCATAATAGGTAACCGTTAAAAGTTTAAAATTTGTTGGAGCAATGTTATTACTATAGTAGACAGGGATATCGTCTATGGTTCCTGAGCTTTGTTTAGTTTCAAATAAAACTCTAGTGGCATTCTGTGCATCCTGCAATGCCTTTCTAATGATCGAACCCGGAGACTGACTGCTCCAACCCGTATAAATGGGTCTGCCAAAAGCATCGTATTTGGTAATGAGCCAGCCTTCGGTGGTTTCGTCTTTAAAAGGCGAAAAAGCAGGTCCTGTAGCTACGGGACGATCAAGATTGTCATAGACAATAAACTCCCATTGTTTTCCGGGCAGTTTTTTCTCGACCAAACGATTGCGGTGGTCGTATTTGTACTGGTAACACAAACCGTTTAAAACCTCATCATTAACCACACCCGTCACTTTTGGAGGCAAGACATAGGTTAAATTGCCGTATAAATCATAAACGTAATAAGTGTCGTGTCGGTTGCCGGAATCATAGGTTCTTTTTAGGATGACTTGTCCTTCAGTATTTTTAAACTCTACTGTAGCACCGGCACTTTCATTTAGATTTGCACCCGAATTCTCGTCGTAGGTTATCGTTTTGTATAGCTTTCCTTCGGCATAACTTCCGGGCTCCGGCAAACTAATTTCATACAGCCCCAAACCTGCCTGCCAA
>Ga0209504_1000018_pt1 | contig 242821 bp, 187 predicted proteins | sample COGITO_mtgs_1005_FD_184791 | JGI IMG/M metagenome (GOLD analysis project Ga0209504, IMG submission 184791) | Pelagic marine microbial communities from North Sea - COGITO_mtgs_100511 (SPAdes) (version 2) | ecosystem: Environmental > Aquatic > Marine > Epipelagic ... | reverse complement strand
CTCTTTACTCTTTACTCTTTACTCTTTACTCTTTACTCTTTACTCTTTACTCTTTACTCTTTACTCTTTACTCTTTACTCTTTACTCTTTACTCTTTAATCTTTAATCTTTAATCTTTAATCTATACTCTTTAATCTTTAATCTATACTCTTTAATCTTTACTCTCCAAAAAAAAAAATCTACTTAAAATTCGAAATTCCTTCTTTCAGCCATTGCAGGTATTCTTCGGCACTTACATAACTGATCGTAGGTTTTGAACTGTTTAAATTCTTCCCTTCCAAATCTGTTATCACGTATAATGGCTGTGTATTGGTTTTATATTTTGAGATCATAAAGTCGGTCCATTTATCGCCAACGGTTTCGATTTTATCTCCTTTTGCTGTAACATACTGTTCTTCTTTTGGCAAATCACGTTTATCATCAACATAAAGAGAAATCAAGACTACATCATTTTTCAAGATTGGCAAAATCATTGGTTCCGACCATACATTGTTTTCCATTTTTCTGCAATTTACACAAGCATAACCTGTAAAATCCAGCATAATAGGTTTGTTAATTGATTTTGCATAAGCTAAACCATCTTCATAATCATGAAAAACCATGATACCATGAGGTCCTAGCTCCGCTCCTTCTGGCATCCCTGCAGCAGACACTGTACTACTGGCATCCGAATTTGAAGATCCTCCTACCCCAAACGGACTTTCACTATACTGTGGAGGTGGTGGAAATGCACTAATTAATTTTAAAGGCGCACCCCAAAGTCCCGGAATTAAATACACAGTAAATACCAATGTAAGCAATCCTAAATACAATCTTCCAACTGAAATATGATTTAACGGACTATCGTGAGGCAATGTAATCTTACCGAATAAATACAATGTCAGAGCAGCAAAAATTGCAATCCAGATTGCGATGAAAACTTCTCTTTCCAAAAAGTGTAACTGAAGAACCAAATCAGCATTTGATAAAAATTTAAAGGCCAATGCTAATTCTAAGAACCCTAGAACTACTTTAACAGTGTTCAGCCATCCACCCGATTTCGGTAATGAATTTAACCAGCCAGGGAACATCGCAAACAACATAAATGGCAATGCCAATGCTAATGAAAAACCCAACATTCCAACAATTGGAGCAATTCCGCCGTTCGAAGCAGCTTCTACCAATAAGGTTCCAACAATAGGTCCTGTACATGAAAACGACACAATAGCCAAAGCCAAAGCCATAAACAATATACCAATTAGTCCACCTCTGTCTGCCTGCTGATCTGCTTTATTAGCCCATGAATTAGGCAACATAATTTCGAAAGCTCCCAAAAATGACGTAGCAAAAATGATCAAGATCACAAAGAAAATCAAGTTAAACCAAACGTCTGTAGATAGCGCATTCAATGCATCTGCACCAAAAATCTTGGTAACAATCAGACCTAATATTACATAAATAGCGATAATAGAAAAACCATAGATAATTGCATTTCTTATTCCTTTTGCTCTGCTTTTACTTTGTTTGGTAAAGAAACTTACCGTCATTGGAATCATCGGAAAAACGCAAGGAGTTAGCAAAGCAGCAAATCCTGAGATAAATGCGATAAAAAAGATAGACCATAAACTTCTGGATGTTGCAGGTTTCTGTACATTATCTACAACTTCAGCTGTTGCGTTATCAATTTTCTTCAGTTCTAGTTTTCCCGAAACGGTTGCTTTGCTTACTGTATCAACTGCTATCCCGGCAACTTTTGTTTCGTCTAATTTAGATTCAGATACCGCCGCAACAGCATCCATTTTAAAATTTGATGGAATCGCAATCGAGAATTTTTTACTTGAATTGATACAAACTTCTTTACAAACCTGAAAGTCAAAATCAACATCAACCGTTTTTAGATTTGGATTGATAATGGTGATTTCCTGTTCGATATGCGCTTTGCCTTCAAAGAAAGTTTCATTTACCCCAAAGACATCATTAAACGCAGTTTTGGTTTTTCCTTCTTTGGCTTTTCCTACCAAATTATAATTTCCTTTTTGATTTTTAAAAGTAATCTCCAAAGCAAGCGGTCCGCCTTCCGGCGTAAATTGCGAATACATGTGCCAGTCTTTTTCAATCGTTCCGTCAAAAATCAAAACGGCATTATTTCCGGCTCTCTTTTCAATTTTAGAAGTCCATTTTACAGGTTCCAGAATTTGAGCATTCCCTTTTGCAAATGCAAAAATAAGAAACAGCAAAAATACAATGGATTTATTCCAGACACTTTTCGACATCGTCGTTTGATGGTATTGATTAAGGTTCATTATAATAATTCTATTTTAATTATTTTGTTTGTTGTATTCTCAATTTTAAAACGTTCATCTTGTCTGATTCCTATCACCCATACAATTTGATTATCTGAGCATAAAATCCAAATCTTTTCCTTTTCAATCAGCGACAATTTTTCATCTTTAAAAAGTTTGCTTACTTTTTTAGATTTTCCCTTCATTCCAAAAGGATGAAAAACATCCCCTTCTTCCCATTTACGTAAAATCAGCGGAAATCGGATTTTTTCAGCGTCCACAAATATAGCTTTATTTGAATCTATTGTAATGTCGCCTACCTGACAAAGCCTCAATTTTAAGGGAAAATTAACGTCTTGCTCTCCTTCATTAATTTCAAACACTTCCTGCTCCGATAATTCAGAAATTGGACTTAAAATCAAAGTATCCCTGTTTTTTAACAATCGAAAATCAGCCGAAAACACCTGTTTACCAGATTGTCCGTCTACCAAATCATAAACATCATTCCAGGCCAAAAAGCCAAATTCATTCAACCATTGGTACAGATACGATTTATAATTGGGAAGCTTTTTGAGCTGATTTAAATCAAAATGAATATCATCCCCCGCTTCTTCCGCTACTTGTTGATAAATCATGATCGAAGCATCCTCAACCATTTCCTGCGATTCCCGCAGATAAGATTGTGTTTTCTGAAAAGCATTTAAAAAGTTCGGATTGATCTCTTTCAGTATTGGAACAAGATCATGACGAATTTTATTTCGAAGGTATTTATTTGACGCATTACTGCTGTCTTCCCGCCATTGAATACTATTTTGCTTGGCATATTCTAAAATTTCTTCTCTGGAAAAAGGCAAAAGCGGACGAATAATTTTATCATTCTCTTCCGGAATTCCTATTAATCCATCCAATCCCGTCCCACGGGTTAGATTGATAATGAAAGTTTCAAGATTATCATCGGCATGGTGCGCGGTAAGAATATAATCGAAATTTTTGGTTTCTAAAAGTTCGTAAAACCAACTGTAACGCAATTCACGAGCCGCAACCTGAGTAGATAGTTTGTAATCTTTGGCAAAAGCTTCGGTATCAAATTGAGTACTGAAAATCGAAATAGCATTCTGATCACAGTACTTTTGAATAAAATCCTGATCACCAAAACTTTCCAATCCACGAAGTTGAAAATTACAGTGCAAAACGGCAATCTTAATGGGTAATTGCTGAAACAAATGCAACAAAACCATACTGTCTAAACCTCCGCTTACCGCCAGAAACAGCCTTTTATCATCCAAAAATGGAAATCTTGCAGCGAGATGATTTTGAAATTTTGAAAGCATTTATAAATGTAAAAATTTAATTCTAATTATGGAGAAAGATTCTTTTATGTTTTAAAACTGTACGAATTTACATTATATTGTTTATCTAAAAACAAAATTGTACGAATTTTATTCTTTTTTAACTTTTATAGTGAATTCCTTGCCCCTCCAATCCCCTGCTTGTCACTAGCTATTTCTAACGTAAGACTTCATGCATCGCTTTGGCTTTTAAAAGACACTCTTCATACTCCTTTTCAGGTATGGATTGAGATGTAATAGCACTTCCAACCGAAAATGAAACATATTTATTCTCCTGATTGTACAGAATACTTCTTATTACGACATTAAAATCAAAATCTCCTTCGGGTGTAAAATAACCAACGGCACCGCTATACAAACCTCGTTTGGTTTCTTCCACGTTCTCGATAATCTTCATAACCGAAATTTTTGGAGCTCCCGTCATACTTCCCATCGGAAAAGTAGTTCTTAAAACATCAATTGGAGCATATTGCGGATCCAGTTTTGAAGTGATAGTAGAAATCATTTGATGTACCTGTAAAAACGAATAAATTTTACAAAGCTCTACTACTTCAACAGAACCTTTCTGCGCAGTATGCGACAAATCATTTCGCACCAAATCGGTAATCATGATGTTTTCAGCACGTTCTTTTGAATCTGATGCTAAAAACTGTTTTGACTTTTCATCTTCGATCGGATCCGAAGATCGTTTTGAGGTTCCTTTTATCGGTTGGGAAATTAAAGTGTCTCCCACTTTTTTCAGATAGCGTTCCGGAGAAGCTGAAAGCAAATATTGTTTGTGATTTTTAAAGAAAACCGAAAACGGAGCTTTTGATATTGCACTTAACTTCTGAAACTTTTCCAGCGGGTTAATTTCGGCATTCTCCGCATAAAACTCCATACAAAAATTAGCCTCATACATATCTCCGATATGGATATGTTCCAGCATTTTTGCAACTTTTTCAATGTACGCTTCTTTTAAAATACGTTGTTTGACTTCAATTCCGCTTAAAGTTTCGAAGCTGTCAAATTTACTTTGAACAATTTCTTCAAAATCATCATTAAGCTCATCATCGCAAAGCAGCAAGTATTGTATTTCAAGCTGATTTCCTCTTACTATAAATATTTTTTTAGGCTGAAAGAAAAACAAATCAGGAAAATCCAAACCATCAAAATTAGAGGATGTCAATTTTTCAACATCATTCTTTAAATCATAAGAAAGATATCCAAAAAGCCAGTCTTTAGTGGTTTGCTGGTATTGTTTTAAATCTTCAAAGGCATTATGAAAATCTGTTTTTAAAGAGGTAAAAGCATCTACCGCCAATACAAAATCAAAACTGGAATATTCCTGCGGATAAGAATTACTATCCAAAAAAACAACCTCTCGAAATTGTTGTGACCAGCTTAAAAGCTGCTGTTTAAAATGCTCTGGATCTGAAATATTTTTATATGTGGTAACTCTCAAAAATAGGTAATTTTTAGGCCTCAAAATTACAACAAAAAAAATCCTTCAATAAAATAATACACAAAAAATATTGGCACACTTTTTAGTATATCGAATTAACAAGAATACCCAAACCTTTTCGTGCCTATTCATTCAAAAAATACATCTTAAAAAAAACTCACAATTATTTATGAATCAAATTCTAAAACTTTTATGAAAACAGTTGCAAACCTTGGATTAACTTCCTTAGTGATTATCACTTTATTTTTTTCCTGTAAAAAAGCCGACCCTGCTGCATTCGAAGATAACACAGCACATCAAACTACCGCAGATAGCACTGCAATCTCTTCGTCGGCAGCTGTGGAGAAAAAAAATAGCACACAAAAATTCATTCGGACTGCCGATATTAAATTTAAGGTTAAAAATGTCGTCAAATCTACTTATGCCATTGAAAACGCAACACAAAAATTCGGAGGATTTGTAATCTACACTAATTTGCAAAGCAACATTCACGATCAGATTAAAACTAAAATTAGCCAGGACAGTACACTCGAAACAACTAAATACACAGTCGAGAACAACATTACGATTCGCGTACCCAATAGACAGCTCGATACCGTTATTAAAACCATAGCCCGACAAATTGATTTTCTTGATTTCAGAGTTATTAAAGCCGATGATGTTTCTTTAAAATTATTAGCCAATCAGCTTTCACAAAAAAGAAGTGCGGTTACAGAGAAGAGGGTAGAAAAAGCAATTGATTCCAAAGGCAAAAAAATCAATGACGTTATGGAAGCCGAAAATGCACTGGCAAACCAAAAAGAAGAAAAAGACAATCGTACCGTTGAAAACTTATCCCTGCAGGACCAAATTAATTTCAGCACCATTACTTTGCAGCTCTATCAAAACGAAACGGTAAGACAGGAAATAATGGCAAGCGAAAAAAACAGTAATGCTTACAAACCTAATTTAGGCATTCAAATTATTGATTCCCTTAAAAACGGCTGGTATATTCTAGAAACAATCTTCATCTTTATCATTAATTTATGGCCTTTTATTCTGATTGGTTTTGGTGGATTTTTCCTTTACAAAAGATACATTAAGAGACAAGAAAAGTGTTAATAAAACAACAATTTCATAAGAAAAAATTCGTTATATTTGATATAGCATTCTATTTTTCCCAAAATAGAGCAATAAAGACTGTAAAGCTCTCCATTTAAAAACTTTAAAATTGTTTTTTAATTCATTAGAGAGTTCAGATTGTAACGTTTTCCAAAAATAAATTATACTTTTTTAACCCATTAAAAATCTTAAGTATTATGAAAATTGCTACCATTATTGTCCGTGTTTTAATTGGTCTTTTATTACTATTCGCCTCTCTTAGTTTTTTCTTTAAACTGGCTCCGGAACCGGAAACTACCGGTGATTTCAAAGCTTTTAATATGGGACTTGTTGCCTCAACTTATTTATTGCCTTTAGCAAAATCAATCGAGCTTCTTTGCGGAATTGCTTTTGTAACGGGGCGTTACGTAACATTGGCCAATATACTGATCCTACCAATTACGGTAAACATTTTGTTCATTAATTATTTTCTGGCTCCTCAAGGCTTGCCGCTTGCAGTATTGCTATTCCTTGCCAATTTATTTTTAATCTACAGATATTGGGATAATTACAAAAGTGTTTTCACCAAATAATTTATTTTCACCACACCTAAAAATAAACCCGACAAGCAATGGCCTGTCGGGTTTGTTATTTTAAAAGTATCCACACATTGTTTACTAAACTACAACCAATACACCTTGTAATGTCGAATCAATTGCAATTCTATTTTAACTGAAATAAAAAGGACCAAAAAATGGAACCTTAAGCATACCAACATTGTCCTTTTTGACAAACCTGGCTTTTCCCGATGCTTTCCTCCCACTTGTCTTTTGTGACATTATAGCCCCTGTTATTAACCTTCTATCTATCATTAGCATTTAAAGAATACCTGGTAGTTACGTTGTTTAAAATCCCTATTACATTTATAATCTAATCCAACAATTTCAGACTATTTTACTAAATATTTAGGTTTGATCAAAATTAGTATTTTTGACTTTTTTTTGAGCTTCAGAAATAAAGTATGTCCGTAATTCCTCACTCTGTATAAAAACGAAACTACACACCTGTTTTTCAAATCATTAATCATTTCATCTCACTAAACACAACGATAGAATTCTACCTCTAATTTACAAAATTTTTCCTGAACTTTTTCTTTTTTTGATGCAAATGTTAAAAGAATAAAACTCAATTCTATAAATACTTTTACTAAACAATTATATTTGATTAAAATTTGTCTTTTAAATGAAAAAAAACTTACTGTTCATTTTATTACTCTGTATTAATTTTTCGAGATCACAATCTATAAAATCTGTAGATTCTCTAACCATTGAAATCTGTAAATCATTAGTTCAAAACAAAGTGCTGGACAACGAAATCAGAATTAATACAATCAATAACGCCCACATAGCTCCATATCTGGCAAAATTTAAAGACAGTATCGCACAAAGAAGAGCATTTGAACAGTTGTTCTACAGATTACATAAAAACTGTAACGAATTTGTGGCACTTTTTCCAAATGAATCTGAAAAAAGTAGCTGGTCGATGCAGAATGAGAAGCCTCTTGATGAAATATCCAAAGAAGAGTGTAATCGTTTTGATGAATCTTCAAAATATTATTATTTGGAACATGGAGGTGCGAAAGTAGAGGTAACTTTAATCGATAATCTATGGATAGAAAAATTTGCAGATAATACGTTTTCAAAATTGCATTACAGAAAAAAAGGAAATTGCGGATTTGAACTGGAATTTATTGAAAGTAACAATCTGGCACGAAAAAATTTAAGCATCAAAGGCGACAAATATTTGTACCATTTATACAAAGAAGAGAATGGAACTTACGGTATGTATTTAAAGAATAAAGAAACCTATTATACTTTTACTGTAATTAAGCAATAAAAAAACCATCAGAAGTTTCTGATGGTTTTTAAAATATAATTTCACTTAGTTATTATACGTGTAACGCTCTGTTGTCTGTAGCTGCCAAAGCCGCTTCTTTTACTGCTTCAGCAAAAGTTGGGTGTGCGTGACTCATTCTTGAGATATCTTCAGCAGAAGCTTTAAATTCCATTGCAGTAACTGCCTCAGCAATTAAATCTGCAGTACGAGCTCCAATCATGTGAACACCTAAAACCTCATCAGTCTTAGCATCAGCAATAATTTTTACAAAACCGTCAAGATCTCCACTCGCTCTTGCACGTCCTAACGCTTTGAAAGGGAAGCTTCCTACTTTATATTCTGTTCCCGAAGCTTTTACCTGCTCTTCAGTTTGTCCTACAGCAGCAACTTCCGGCCAGGTGTATACAACACCAGGAATTAAGTTATAATCGATATGTGGTTTTTGACCCGCTAAAATTTCAGCAACCATAGTTCCTTCTTCTTCAGCTTTGTGTGCCAACATTGCTCCACGAACAACGTCACCAATAGCGTAGATGTTTGGAACATTAGTTTGTAAATGATCGTTTACTTCTACCTGTCCTCTGTCAGAGATTTTAACTCCTGCTTTGTCAGCGTTCAATCCGTCTGTATACGGACGACGACCTACAGAAACTAATGAATAATCTCCTTCTAAAGTAATCGTTTCTCCTTTTGCATTCTCAGCCTGAACAACAACAGCGTCACCATTTCTTTCTACTGATTTTACTTTGTGAGAAACGTAAAATTTCATTCCTTGTTTTTTCAATACTTTAGTCAATTCTTTAGACAAAGCACTATCCATTCCAGGAATGATTCTGTCCATGAATTCAACTACAGAAACCTGAGCTCCTAAACGAAGATAAACCTGTCCAAGCTCGATTCCGATTACTCCACCACCAATAATTACAAGGTGTTTTGGAACTTCTTTTAAAGCCAAAGCCTCAGTAGAAGTGATGATTCTTTCTTTATCAATTTTAATAAAAGGCAAAGAAGATGGTTTTGATCCTGTAGCGATTACAGTATATTTTGCTTCAATAGTTTCAGAAGTTCCGTCAGCTTTAGCTACAGCAATGTGTGTTGCATCTACGAAAGAACCTAAACCATTAAAAACAGTAATTTTATTTTTATCCATTAAGTAGTTGATTCCACCTACGGTTTGATCTACAACGGCTTGTTTGCGCGCGATCATTTTCTCTAAATTGATTTTTACATCTCCAGAAACCTCGATTCCGTGATCTGCAAAATGTGCAATTTCTGCATAATGATGAGAAGACGATAATAATGCTTTTGAAGGAATACAACCTACGTTAAGGCAAGTTCCGCCCAAAGAGTTATACTTTTCTACAATTGCAGTTTTAAAACCTAATTGTGCGCAACGAATTGCTGATACATATCCGCCAGGACCTGAACCTATAATGACTACGTCAAATGAACTCATAGTTTGTCTATTTTATTTTTAGCGATACAAAATTAAGGAATAAAGTTTTGTTTAAAGTTTAAATCTCAATGTTTTTTGTGTGAAATTTTACTTAATGTTTTGCTTAAGATTTGACTGTCGGGTGCGCAAAGATTTGACAAGTTTAGTTTGATTTTTTTTGCTCGCAAAGGCGCTAAAGCGCAAAGTTTTTTTAGTAATGAAAGCTGATTTTGAAAATCACGCAAATTCTCTCGAAGTTTTTTGTCTCTCGCAGATTTTGCAGATCACGCGGATTTTTTTAGCTCGCGAAGACGCGAAGACGCAAAGTTTTTTTAGTAATGAAAGCTGATTTTGAAAATCACGCAAATTCTCTCGAAGTTTTTTTGTCTCTCGCAGATTTTGCAGATAATGTGAATTCTTCTAATTCTTATAAAATCGCGAAAATGTAAAGACTCAACTTTGAATTGCCTTCAGTTTTAACTGGAGACATTGATAGGGCAACAAAAACAAGGTATTAGCCAAATAATACATTTTGGCTAAAGCCCCTTTTCTATATAATCTTAAACCTCCAGCTGAAGCTGGAGGCAATTCACGATACATTAAAAAAAAAAAATAGCCACTTCTTTTCACATGAAAGAAAAATAATTAAATTGGCGAGGCTTTAGAAACAATTCTAAGAATACACAAAAGATAAGTAATGGGATTATTTGACATATTTAAAAAAAAGAAAACGGAATCGACGTTTCCAGAGAATGAACTAGAAAAATGTTTAATGCAAGCAACATCAAGTTTTTCTGCACAAAAGGTATTTTATCAAAAAATGTTATGGAGTCAATTGTTTATATTGACAAACGAAAATTCGATTTCAGAAATTGGAGATCAAACTACAGAAAATGATACAACTGTTCAGTGTGTTACTTTTGAAAACGGTCAAATTCCAATCTTTACATCAGTAAACAGAATATTTGACAAAGGCATAATAAAAAAAATGATTCCACATCTCAGTTTAAAAGGACAAGATTTGTTTAAAACCTTAAATGGGGCAACATTTATACTAAATCCTTACTCAGATTTTACAAAAGAATTAATTCCAGAAGAAATTGAAAATCTTTTAAATGGCACAATCTATAATAAAATTGACGAGCAGGAAGTTGAGTATAAAAAAAATCAACAATTCAATCAAATCTTTGAGCAAGCTGGAAAAAAACAAGAAGGACTGATTGTTTTAGACGGATATAGAAAAAAAGAATTGAAGGAAACCGAAAAGTTAAAGCTTGAAGAGTCTATAAAAGACTTCAAAAAATGCCTTGAGATAGTTCCAGAGCATTGGCAAAGTATGGTATTAATCTCAAAAGCGTTTCAAAGACTGGAAAGACACGAAGAAGCTCTTGAACAATTGGAATTAGCTTTTAAACTTGAATTAGAAAACCATATAATCCCTATGGAAGCATCGCTGGAAGCTATGCATTTGAAAGACATCGAGAAAGCAATATTTTATTCTGAAGAATCTCTAAAAAGAAAACCCAATGATTTTACACTATTGGGTAATCACGCAATGACCTTACTTGTTACTAAAAGAGACCAAGAAGCAAAAGAAACAATTGATTTAGCAATTAAATTACAGCCAAATGATTCTATAAATAAAAATATTGAATCTATTATAAGAGACGTTATAGCTAAAAAACGGGAACGACCGACTTTTGAAGATGCTGTTAGATAAAACTGCCAAATAATCAAAACATTTCTAAAAACATAGCTACATGACTTTGGACTGAAGATTTACTTGTATAAAAGCTTAGTATAATTTTTATTTTTTTTTGCAACTCTGCACTTTTGCGAGACTAAAAAAACAACAGCTTAAATCTTAGTATACTTAAAAAAAAATCAGAAACTTAATAACTTTTAGATCCTTAGCGAAGTATTTTTGTCTCTCGTAGATTTTGCAGATAACGCAGATTTTTTTGCTCGCGAAGACGCGAAGGCGCAAAGTTTTTTGACCACTAATTATACAAAGTCTCTCGAAGTATTTTTGTCTCTCGCAAATTTTGCAGATTACGCGGATTTTTTTAATTCTTATAAAATCGCGAAAATATAAAGATTCAACTTTGAATTGCCTCCAGTTTTAACTGGAGATATTGATAGGAGAACAAAAAGAAGGCTTTAGCCAAATAATACATTTTGGCTAAAGCCCTTTTCTATATAATCTTAATCCTCCAGCTGAAGCTGGAGGCAATTCAAAAAAGAAATTAGAATCTTAGATATTCATCAAGTTTTAGACGCACTGCTGTACATTTCTACAGAAAACCTTTGTCCCTTTGAACCAAAAACTCCGGACCTTAGCAACTCAGAACCTTAGCAACTTACCACCCTTAGAACCTTTAAAAAATCACCGTTGAATTCTTAACCTCGCTAATCATGAACATACTTTGGGTACTTCCAATGTGTTGCAAATTTGTGAGTTTAGTAACCAAAAACTCTCGATAGGCTTCCATGTCTTTGACTAAAACTTTCAAGATATAGTCGTAATCACCGCTTACGTGGTGGCACTCTAAAACTTCATTGAGTTTGATGACTTCGCTTTCGAATTTAGTCAGGAATTCTTTGGTATGCTGAATGAGCTTTAAATGACAGAAAACCACAAATCCTTTTTCGATTTTAGTTTTATCAACCAATGCTACATAGTTTTTGATGATTCCCTCACGCTCTAACTTTTTAATCCGTTCGTAAACTGCTGTAACTGACAAATTGAGTTTTAAAGACAATTCTTTGGTTGTCTTTTTACTATCGGTTTGTAATAAAACCAGCAGTTTTTTATCGGTAGTATCTAAAGTCATTTCGTTGAGGATTAGTGTATTTGGTTTGTTGTTAGTGGTTTGTTGTTGATTGTTAAAGTGAAAGAAAATCTATTAAATTATCTTTTACCAATCAAATTTAGATTAAAAATCATAACAAACACATTTTTACAGTTTTAAAATCTAATTACATGTTCTACAGTTGATTATTTTTCTAATTAAGTCTTATTTTGAGTAGATTTTCTTTTGAAAACGAAAGCCCTAGCCCTGATGGAAGTGAAAATCCTTTTGTGTCCGCTGCGGCGGACGAAAAAGATTGAAACGGACAGCAGGAATTAGCTTCTGAGAATTTCAATGTCAATGTCAATTTCAATGTCAATTTCAATGTCAATTTCAACAAATCACAAACCACAAACAATAAACAATTAACCACTAACTATAAACTATTTAAAATGAAAAACTTTAATCCAGCAGACAAAATCCAGGATTTACAATACTTTGGGGAATTTGGAGGGGTGAATCCATCGATTTCCGATTCTTCTACTTATACTTTTCTTTCAGCCAAAACTATGTTTGATACTTTTGAAGGGAACATGGAAGGCTGCTACTTATATTCGCGTCATTCATCGCCTAGTAATTTGTATCTGGATCAGGCTTTGGCAGCTATGGAAGGAACAGAAACTGCAAATGTATCGGCTTCAGGAATGGGGGCTATCACACCTACCTTGCTGCAACTTTGCGGTGCTGGCGATCATATTGTTTCGAGTAGAACAATTTATGGCGGAACCTATGCTTTTTTAAAGAATTTCGCTCCGCGTTTTGGAATTGAAACCTCCTTTGTTGACATTACCAAACTGGAGGTGGTAGAAGCTGCTATTACCTTGAAAACAAAAGTTTTGTATTGCGAAACCGTAAGTAATCCATTGTTGGAAGTAGCCGATATTGCAGGTCTTGCAAAAATTGCTAAAAAATACAACCTGAAATTAGTCGTCGATAATACGTTTTCACCATTATCGGTTTCTCCGGCAAAACTGGGAGCCGATATTGTAATTCATAGTTTAACCAAATACATTAATGGAAGCAGTGATACTGTTGGCGGCGTAACCTGTGCTTCGAAAGAGTTTATCAATTCGCTGAAAAATGTAAACTTCGGAGCAAGTATGCTGCTAGGCCCTACAATGGACAGTTTGCGATCAGCTTCGGTGATGAAGAACCTACGCACGCTTCATATTCGCGTCAAGCAACATAGTCATAATGCACACGTTCTGGCCGATAAATTTGAAAAAGACGGCTTAAAAACGGTTTACCCAGGCTTAAAAAGCCACCCAAGTCACGAATTGTACAAAACAATGATTAATCCGGAATATGGTTTTGGAGGTATGATGACAATTGACGTTGGGACTTTGGCAAAAGCCAATGAACTGATGGAATTAATGCAGGCCAGAAATTTGGGTTATCTGGCAGTAAGTTTAGGTTTTTACAAAACACTATTCAGTGCACCGGGAACTTCGACTTCGAGCGAAATTCCGCTAGAAGAACAAGCCGAAATGGGTTTAACAGACGGTTTAATTCGTTTCTCTATTGGTCTTGATAATGATATTGAGCGCACTTATGAAATGATGAAGGCTTGTATGATTGAACTTGGGATTTTGAATTCCACAGAGATTCGCAAAGAAGTTTTCACAGAGATTCGCTAAGTTCTCTTCTGTAAGTAACTTAAAGTTTTTTTTTACACAGATTATAGCAGATTTTCTTTTTAGATTATAAATAGATTCACACCGATCTGCTTAGATCTTTTTAAAATCTGCGTGAAACAAAAAAGATCGTTCTAAAATATTCTCGATAGAGATTCACTAAGTTTTTTTGCCACGAATTCACGAATTTTTTTAACAATACATCCGTGAATTCGTGGCTATAAAACTATCTCGGCTCGTAATGGCTAAACGTTTGCCAGTACTTGTCTTTGTAGATTTCGTAACTTATATCAAAAGAACTACTGTATTTTTTAAGTATTGCATCTGCCGTTTTTGATGGCTTTCTAAAATCTTTACATGCAAAAAAGATTTCTCGTTTATTCTCTCCTGTTTCTCTCCCAATGTTTAAATATCCATCAGAATCTTTTAGTTCGACCATAATTTCATCTTCAATTTCATTTAACGATTGATACGTTTCCTCATCAGGCATTCCATTACTATTACTTCCATCAAACGGAATGCTAATAATAAATATCCACGGATGTGATGCTTTTTTATCCCATTTCAAAATAGATGTATTCATAATAGCCAAAAGAACGCCGCCTTCCTTCGTACCTGCTTCAAAGCTTGAATAATTATCCTTTTCAGTATCGTACCAAATACCTTCGTATTTTTCTACAAACTCTTTTTCTCTCCAAATCAAATAATCTTTTAATTTTTCAATTGGTACTAACTCCTCAGAAATTTCGTTTTTTCCTATTACTTTCATGTTATCTATCGAAGTAACAGAATCCAATTCGCCTAAATAATTATCCAGAAAAATATAAACCCCATTAGTTATTAGCTGCTTCTTATCTTCTGTAAAATGATCATAAACAATTGTCAAATCAATTTCATCTGGAAAGTCTTTATTTATAGTAGGATAAAATTTTAAATTATCAGCATTGAGTTCAAAATTTTCAAACTTTATTCCAACATTTTTAATATTTATTGCAGGCTTAAGAGCAGTGAATTTCCAACCTTCAATCTTTGGCGCAGCATTTATTAACTCTTCTATTATATAAATATTCCTAATTACTCCGTCGGGCGTTAAAACTAATTCAGCTATTTGATCGTCAATCATTCCTGCCAAAAAATAAATCTCAGGGTGAATTTCTGCTAATTTTGGTCCTAATTTATCAAAGAAATCCTTAGGGATGTTTTCTCCCCTTTGAACAATATTAAAAAACTCTTTTTCATTTTTCAGAAACCAATTCCAAAAATCATCATACGAATTTATTGGGCTTCGCTTCTTACCCAATACTTTATCAAAAAAACTCATGCATAAAAAATTAAAAATTCATAAAAATCAAAAATAAGAAAAAACCTTCTTTTAAATTCAGTTTAAAGTAAGAAATCTCATAAATTAATTCTAAAGTTCTTCTGTAAGGAATACAAAGTTTTTCACGCAGATTTAGCAGATTTTATTTCAAAATTATAAATTGATCTCCGCCGATCTGCTTTGATCTTTTTAAATCTGCGTGAAACAAAAATCTCCTTAATCTGTGGCAAAATAAAAAGCCGTTCTGAAAATTACTTCTCAGAACGGCTTATCTCTTTTGTATGTTTAACTTACAAGGTTTCTACATTCAGTTTACTGTTTTTACGACTAAAGCCAAAGTAAATACAAAGACCAATAAGCAACCAAACTGTAAAATAAATCCAGTTCCAGACACTTAATTCAGCCATCATATACAAACAACAGATTAGACCTAAAAGCGGAATCAATGATAAATTTTGTTTGAAAGCCCAAACTGTCAAACCAACCAGAACGAGTAAGAAGATCCACATTGGAATTTTATGCTTGAACAAGCTGAATCCGCTTTCAAATTTTAAGGAATCACTAATTGGTAAACCTTTTACAACCTCAGCATACTTGGCATCATCAGATTGATATTGGCTTAGTAAATGCTCTAAATCGGCTGTTTCTGAAGTTTTATTTTGTACATCAATACTTTTTAGATAATTGAAAACTTTTTCGGACTCACTTTTATCCAATGACGTAATAATATCTGCCGGGCTATTAATTTGAGTCTCGTTTGTAATAAAGCTCATAGTGGCTTTTTTATTATATCCGAAAGCAAAAACTAATCCGATGGTTAATAAAACCGGCATTATGTATTTGGAATTGATATATGGTGTTTTGAACTTTCCTCTTGGAATCTCAGGTTTGTTTTGCAATACCAAAACTCCGGCACAAACCAATACAAACGCAAACAAAGTTCCAATACTACATAAATCTGTTACCATGGTAAGATTTAAGAATAAGGCCGGAACAGCAACCACAAAACCGGTTACAACGGTCGCATAAGAAGGTGTTTTGAATTTTGGATGTACACGTGAGAAACGTTTTGGCAATAATCCGTCACGGCTCATACTCATCCAGATACGAGGTTGTCCCATTTGAAATACCAATAAAACGCTGGCCATTGCCACTACCGCACTTACTGCAATAATTCCGGACATCCATTTTAAGTCTAATTTTTCGAATACAAATGCTAACGGATCTCCCACATTTAACTCATTATAACGTACCATTCCGGTAAGAACCAGGGCAATGGCAATGTACAAAAGCGTACAAATAATAATCGCCCACATCATTCCGCGTGGTAAATCTCTTTGTGGGTTTTTACATTCCTCGGCTGTAGTAGAAATGGCGTCAAAACCAATGTAAGCAAAGAATACTGCCGAAACACCTTTTAGTACTCCACTCACTCCGTTTGGCGCAAACGGATCCCAGTTAGCTGTATCTACATAAAATATACCTACTGCAATTACCAAAAGTACAATACAAAGCTTCACCACAACCATAATATTACTGGCATTACGGGATTCTTTCATTCCGCGGTAAATCAATGCTGTAATCAAAATGATGATTAATAAAGCCGGAAGATCGGCTACAAAATGAAAAGAACCAAACAAAACCGGAGAAGTCGTCCAGGCCGTATAAGCAGCTTGCAGGGCTGGCTCTAAGTTATCAAAAGTTTTTCCGCTGTGCATGAGAGCAGTTGCGTTATTAAATCCGTTTGAGGCCGTTAAATAGTCCATTTGAACCCATTGCGGAAGATGTATACCTCCGCTGGCGAGCAGTCCGGTAAAATAATCACTCCACGATATCGCAACGGTTATATTTCCAACCGAATATTCCATGATTAGGGCCCAACCAATAACCCAGGCTATAATTTCTCCAAAAGCCACATACGAATACGTATAAGCACTTCCTGAAACGGGTACCATTGAGGCAAATTCAGCATAAGCAAAAGCAGCAAAACTACAAGCCACTGCTGTAAATAAAAACAAAAATATAACAGCTGGTCCACCATCTGCGCTGGCTTTTCCGATCGTACTAAAAATCCCGGCACCAACAATAGCAGCGATTCCGAAGGCGGTTAAATCCCTGGCAGTTAAGTGTTTTCCTAATGCATTATGACCGTCTGCATCGTTCTTTGCAACTTGCTTCAGAATATCTTGTACCGTTTTTTTTCGGAATAAACCTGATAATGCCATATATGATTTTGCTTTTAAAATTAATTTAATTCGGTCTTTGTGGTTTTATTTTGCAAATAATGCAAAAATTATCCTGATTTCAAATATATAAAACGATTTTGTTTTGCACCGCTTTTTGTGATGAATTATTTTGCCCACGGATTATTACAGATTAAACGGATTTACGTTATTTTTTCTTTTGCCACGAATTTCACGAATTAACGCGAATTTTTTTGTTTCTAATCTTTGTGAAAAATAATAGAATCTATTTTAGAAAAAAAAATCGCGTCTTCCGATAGTAGTCAGGAGTTGTAAAAAAAGCATTCGTGTCAATTCGTGAAATTCGTGGCGAAAAGAATAATTCCTGAAATTGCTTCGCCTGTGCGCTATGGCTCGGGTCGTGACAACACCCTCTACTTTAAACAGTTTCTTAAAATACTTACCGATTTTATTTATTCCAATCTGCAGAATCTGCGAAAAACCTTTTTTTAGCACTTCAAATACTTGACTAATTTTCTCTCGCAGATACTGCAGATTTAGCAGATTAATGCCAATTTCTTTTGTTCTAAATCATTTTAATCCTTATAATCTGTGGCAAAAATAAATCAGCTCACTCAAACGACGGCGAACCGGCAAAGCAATCTGCGTGAGAAAAATCTAAAATCTACATTCTAAAATCTAAAATTACTTCAGGCAATTTCTTAAAATACTTACCGGATGCTGTGCTTCCCTGTTCGTTCCGTCATAAATTTGGTGACGGCAACTGGTTCCGGCTGCGGCGATTTTTACATCCTGGGCGGTCGCTCTTACTTTCGGAAACAACGTATCTTCCCCCATTTGCATGCTCACCTGATAATGCTCTTTTTCGTAACCAAAGGATCCCGCCATTCCGCAACAGCCCGAATTATAAATTGTAACCGTATTGTTCATCGGTAAATTCAGCATGGCAAAAGTCGCTTCAACCGAACTCAGAGATTTCTGGTGGCAATGCCCGTGAATCTTAATTTCTTTCTTTTCTTCTGAAAAAGAATCAGCCGTAATCTTACCTTCGATACTTTCTTTTTTAAAGAATTCTTCTATCGTAAAAGCATTTTTAGCTACTTTTCCGGCTGCTTCCTTGTCGGTTGCCAGACGTAAATATTCGTCCCTGAACGTTAAAATCGCCGAAGGTTCAATTCCGATTAAAGGTGTATTTGCAGAAACTAAATCCTTAAAAATAGTCACATTGATATCTGCAATTTTCTTCGCTTCTTCCAAAAATCCTTTCGACAAATAGGTTCTTCCGCTTTCTTCATGATCAACGATCAGCACTTCGTAGCCTAATTTCGTCAATAGTTCAAAAGCATCTATACCGATATTAACATCGTAATAATTCGTGAACTCATCATTAAACAAATACACTTGTCCGTTTGGGAAATTCTTTTGTTGTGGTTTGTGATTCTCGTACCATTTTCTAAATGTCTTTTTTGCCAATAACGGAACCTGTCTTTCCGGCGCAATTCCCATGCTTTTTTTCACAAGGGACTGATTGGAAATAAAATTCGTAATCGATGGAAACAAACTTCCCATCTTATTCAGTTTGGCGTTATGTGCAAAAATTTTGTTTCGGGTCGAAAAGCCATTCGCTTTTTGATATTGGTACAAAAATTCTGCTTTCAGCGTTGCCACGTCTACATTACTCGGACATTCGCTGGCACAGGCTTTACAACTCACACACAATTCAAAAACTTCGTAAAGTTCTTTCTGGTCGAATTTATTTTCTTTCTCTGAATAGGTCAAATATTCGCGTAAGGCATTCGCCCTGGCACGCGTGGTTTCTTTTTCGTTTTTGGTGGCTCGATAACTCGGACACATTGCTCCACCTGCCGACGGCAATTTTCTGCAATCGCCCGAACCGTTACATTTTTCGGCAGCACGCAAAATCCCTAAACTATCCGAGAAATCCTGAAACGTTTTAATATCCGGTTCAACTCTGCCCGAAACAACACGATGATTCTCGTCCATTTTTAAGGCATTTACAATCTTACCAATATTCAAAGCCGAATTCGGATCAAACGCCAGCTTGATTCGTTTCAGCAATTCATAATTCGTTTCCCCAATCATATACGGAATAAACTCACCGCGCACGATTCCGTCGCCATGTTCTCCGCTTAACGAACCTCTGTATTTTTTAACCAAAATTGCCACATCTGTCGCAATGGTTCTGAAAAGTTTTAAGTCGGATGTTTTCTTCAAATTCAGCACCGGACGCAAATGCAGCTCGCCCGCTCCTGCATGTGCATAATAAATTGCCTCTTGTCCGTGTCGCAGCATCATGGCTGAAAACTCGGCAATATAAGCCGGTAAATCACTCAATTCAACGGCAGTATCTTCGATCGAATCGGCCGCTTTATTGTCTCCCACAATACTTCCTAAAAGTCCGAGACCGGCTTTACGAAGCTCGTTTACTTTTTCGATATCGGCACCATAAATTTTAACAAGCGCGTAGCCGAAATTGTTTTTCTCTAAATCGGCTATTAAAGCGTTGGCCTGATTTTCGGCATCGGCCGCATCGTGCGAAGCTACTTCAAAGAGCATAATCGCTTTGGGTTCCCCCACTAAAAAGAACCTGTTTTTAGATTGTTCGCGATTGGTTTTAGTACAATCCAAAATCGTATCGTCGATCATTTCGGCGGTATACAAATGATGTTTCATCGCTACCACAACAGACTCCAGCGATTCCTGAATGCTATGATAATGCGCCACCACCATAATGTTATTGGCGGGCGGTAAATCGTCCACTTTTAATGTAATTTCGGTTGTAAAAGCCAGCGTTCCTTCGCTTCCGCAAAGTAACTTTCCAAGATTAATGGTAGGTTCTGTCCCGCCAAACAAATCCGATTTTAGCAGAATATCTACGGCATAACCTGTATTTCTTCTGTGAATTTCCGGCTTCGGAAACTCTTTTGTAATTTCGTCCTGCGTTGCCTTTACCGAAAGTTCGTCGTAAATGCTTTTGTAAATTTTATTTTCTAAGGTATCCCCTTTGGTTTTTTCGATAAATTCAGCCGAAGTCAACTCTTTAAAAACCGTCGCCGAACCATCACTCAAAATGGCTTTGATTTCGACAATTTTATCACGCGTTACCCCATAACGAATCGAAGTCGTTCCAGAAGAGTTATTCCCTACCATTCCGCCAATCATACAGCGGTTAGAAGTCGAAGTATTGGGTCCGAAAAATACGCCGTGAGGCTTCAGGAATAAATTCAGTTCATCGCGAATGACACCGGGTTGCACCGTAACCGTTTTTTTAATCGGATCAAAATCCAGAATCTTGGTAAAATTCTTCGAAACATCGACCACAATTCCGTCGCCAACCGTTTGTCCTGCAAGAGAAGTTCCGGCCGTTCTTGGTGTAACCGAAATATGATGTTGTCCCGCAAACCGAATTAGTTTACTAATGTCTTCGATTGTTTTAGGCACGGCGACCGCTTTTGGCCGGATCCGATATACCGAAGCATCGGTTGAATAAAGTGTTTTATGAAGATCGTCGTATAAAAGTGTTCCTTCTAATGATTCTGATAAGTGTTGTAACTCCTTAATTATTGACATTATAACTTAATTTATGAACTAAAACGGATTCAGTGAATTACAAAAATAGTTTTTTTTAAGGTTCTGATGCTCTTTTTTTGAGATTCTAAGGCTCTAAGAGACTAAGGTTCTAAGTTTTTTCTTTGATTGTGTCTTTTTGAATTGGAATTTGGATTTTTTTTATTGGAATTTCACCCCAATTGTCTCCCTGAGCGGAGTCGAAGGCTTATGAAACTTTTTAAGGTTCTGAGGCTCTAAGAGGCTAAGGTTCTAAGTTTTTTTCTTTGATTGCGTCTTTTTGAATTGGAATTTGGATTTTTTTTATTGGAATTTCACCCCAATTGCTACCCTAAGCGGAGTCGAAAGCTTATAAAACCAATATTTCAATACAACTATTTTCAATTTGGAATTTAAAAAATTGAAAATTACATTTGAGTTACAAATTTCCAATATATGAGCCAGCCAAACAGAATCTATTTTTTAGGAAATCCATATCCAAATGGTCACACTTTAGAACAATTTAAATGGAACGGAAGAATCGAAAAAGATGAATCGATTTGGTTTGATTTTCATTTAAAAACAGATGCTTATTATGCCGAAGATCGATCCGAAGACGACGATGAAGAATATAAAGGTGACTGGCATTCCAAAGGAGTCTGGGGCAATTTTCATCAATGTACAATTTCTTCAACATATTGGGGAGATTATGGGATTAAAATCAATAAAACTTCACAAAAAACTGTTTTCAATGATTTTATAAAAGAGGATTTATTGGCAGACACTTTCCCCCTTGATGATGATTTTGATTATGACGAAATTGCATTCGGAATTTATTTATTAGGACACGATACCTGCGCCAATCATAGAATAAAAATTACTCCCACAGCTCAAAACAAATATGATATTGAATGGACTGGAAAAATTGCTTTAACCTATTCCGGAGCCGACGAATTTAAACATGATTTTGAACTTCTTCTTCATAATACTGAATTCGATGGTTTTTATTATCCTAAATCCTGGTCGCACGAAAAAGCAGCCGATTTCTTTAAAACTAATTTTGAAGATTTTGAAGAATACGAATTTGTCGACCTCAACCCAAAAAGCAAAAAACGAGAATACAAATTCCAAAAGAAATAAATCTCTTTCACCCCAATTGTCACCCTGAGCGGAGTCGAAGGCTAATGAAACTTTTTGAGATTCTGAGACTCTAAGAAGCCCGCGCTCTGCGAAGTCTCCCAACTTCGTAGCGACAACAATGATCAAACAAATTCAAAAAACGTCTAGATTATTGGGACGGGTACGAAGTCGGGAGACTTCGCACAGCGGGGTATAATTTAGTTTCCGGTACTCCGGATGCGTTCTAACAAACTCCGAAAATTTCCATTGCGAAAACGTAATTTCATTTATCGAAATATCATAATCATAAATAACACCGTCTTTATTGGCCGTACAACCACTTCCGTGAAAGCAATATTCAATTCCTTCAATAGTTCCTTTTCTTTCAAAAAAAGTGCTCGAAAATGAACATGGATTTATATCCTGTTTATATTTCTTTTTTAATAAAGTTTCAAATGTTCTTATAAAACTGATATACTCCGCTACTATTTTTTCGATCATAATTGTCCCAAAATTAAATTGAAAATATGGGATCTACAACTCTCGCAAAATTCAAATAAAACACTTTTAAATATATTATTTTTCTTACTATATATACTTCCGTTTTTTGCTATATTTGCGCTTCCTAATTTACAGAATCATGACATCTAAAAAACTTTTGCCCATGTGGTATGGTGGCGGTATTGGAAACAACCGTAACACTTCTGTAAGTGTAGGACACCTTAGCCATATGGGTTTATATTTCCTAAAATTACAGAGTTATGAGTACCAACAACCTTTCACAAGCAGCCGAAACCAGGCTAACCAATTTCTTCAACAACACTATTGACCCAAAAGAAATGGCGAAAGCCATAAGACAAGTCAATTATATCCTTGCCTTAGGTGTTTTAAGAGAACATGAAACGCTTAAAAATGAAGTAAGCAATCTCGAAAACAGCTTTTACTGGCTCAATGAATTAGCCGAAGTTTTAAATCCTTATTTGGATGAGGAATAGATTGCTGAATAGAACATTTTAAAATAAACGGAAAACCTCGGTCTTTTTAGGAGCGAGGTTTTTTGTTTTGTAAATCTATACTACGAATCTGTTTTGCAGAATTACTTTTTAAAATCAAATTATAACAATACATTTAATCCATTATATTAAAATCTAAACTTCATGATAGAACTAATAATTGAAATGTTAAGCTATATTGGATTACTCAAATCCTCAAAAGATACAAAGAGCGAAAAGACGAAGTAAGTAATCTCGAAAACAGCTTTTACTGGCTCAATGAATTAGCCGAAGTTTTAAATCCTTATTTGGATGAGGAGTAATAACTATTTTTTAAAATTAACGATGAAACCTCGGTCCTAACAAAATGAGGTTTTATAGTTAGTTTCTTTCCTGATGAATATAATGGAAGAAATATGAAAGTATGAAACTTAATACAATATGAGTTTTTTTACTTCTGACAATGTCCTACTACTTCATCTTCGTAAATTTTCTTCTTGTAAATAATTTTTACTTTATAATCAGTAGTTATATATTCACTCGCTTCAGTTTGTTTAAATTTTTCCGCTGCTTTTCCTGTATTATTTATGTAAACTTTATATTTTCCATTAGTTAGCCCAAGTGATAACGATTTATCTTTTTTCTCCAATTCTGGAATACGCCTAAAAATCTCATCATATCCATCAATATTCAAATATATGTACTTTTTTTCAGGTGCTAAATCAGCATATACCTCCATATTAGAATTATAAATAAAACATCCAAAAGTAGCAAAAACATTGCTACTTAATAGCTGTAAAGATTTTACGTCATTATGTTTTATTTCGGATTTATTCATACTGTACCTTAGAGCATTCTCAAAAAAGATAGACATTCTTTCGGTCTTTTCTGAAGCGTCCAAAAATGGTGTTTTTGGTATAAAGCACCCTTTTCTAAATTCAAATCTTTGAGGCTTCTTTCCAACTGCATTTGCATTTATTACTGCTCTAACTAAAGAATAATCTAGTTCATCTTCTCCCCCTTCTTTTGACTCAATAAAATCTGTAAGTTTGATACCAATATTTGTTGCTGGATTTCCATTCAAATTTGCTCGGTAATATTCAAGCAAACCATTTATTGTAAACAAATACATAATTTCATAAGCATTTTTAGGAACTAATGCTAAATCAGGATTGTTTAAAAAATCTACCTTTAAACTATCACTTGCCTTTTCATAATTCTCTTTATGTGTCAGTTGAATCCATCCCCTTCCGAAATACTCTTGTCCGGTTATTCTATCCGGTTTCCAATAAGCTTGATTTTCATTTCCTTTAAACTTCACTTCTTTAGTAGGTGAAAAGTTTTTAATAGCTGTTTCTGTGTAGACAGTCGCTAAGAAAAAAGAAGCAACACCAATATTTGTAACTCTTTTATCAAATTTTATAAAATTAGCTATTAATTCAATATTTTCCATTTTCTCTTTGCAATTTTGGTCGTTACCATTTTTGCAAAATTCATCAAAACACTTTTCTTTAAATTTCTCAATATTAATTTGTCGCAAATCTAAGTTTGATGATTGCGCTAGACAAATATTCGCAGGATTTACAAAGTTCAATATTAGCAATGTCGAAAACAATAATTTACTTGTCATCTGCTTTTTCTTTAGGTTAAATTTTAGCGAAGTGTACTCAAAATTAAAGCCAATAATTTACAGCTTTCCAATCCAAGCTCAAATGAGTGGTCAGCATTTATCAAAGATAATTAATTGATCAGCATAAAAAACGAGTACTTATACCTGTTTCTTTTAACTACTGACCTCCACCAGCACAAGTGCCTTGCTCATGAAGACAATCTAAATAACTCCACAAAAAACAGCCATGAGCGAGACGCCAGTGCCAGCGAGGAGCAGTCTCTAGTTGAAGAAAGTAAAAAACTCTACGAACATATGATTCAGACTGAAAAATACAAAGTAGAGCTACTAATCAATTTAATTTTATCACCAACGAAAAAAGTCTTTTAGAGACTATACTAAAAAATGTGTATCTATAACTAGCTTCTTTCTAATTCCTTTAAATCATCTAATGTTGAATCGATCAAAACAGGAATTTTTTCATTTTTAATTTCTGAATAATTTACCTCGTGTCCATTAAATAAATCAACTGCGATACAATAATCCGGATTAACATAAAAATCTTTGGAATAATATTTATCTAAATATCTATAAATCATATCAGCAAACATTCCTAATTCACTTCTTTTAAAACCACCTATTTGGGCTACAAACCAAATCCCACTAATTTCTTCGCTACCGTTGTTTGAAAAAGCATAAATGTGGCAAGGTTTAGATTCGATTGGAAATCCTTTAATATTAAGTATTGAACGATCCTTTGGCTGAGATAAAAATTTCAATTTTGCATTAGGTTTTAGATGTGTAAAATCATAATCTTTAAAACTACTAACGATATCAAGATTTCTTTGAAACTGATCTTTATTTCTTTTATCTTCCTCAATTTCTATTTTGTCTTCCAACAGATCACACTTCTCTTCTAACAAATCAGTTTTATCAGTCTTAAAAGTATTTCTAATTGCACTTAAACAGCTAATCCAATAATCACCACCAGAACCATCTTCAGATTTTACTTTCTCTTTATTAAGGTTTTTAAAAAAAGTGATTTTTGTTTGATCATTCTTTCCTCGAAATTTAATTAGATTTTTTACCGTTATTTTTTCCATGATTATATAAAGATTATGATTTATACTAAATATTAGATAACGGAACAAATATCAGTACCCAATAATTCTTCTTATTACGGAAAACCATAATTCATAGAATATTTATTATTAAACAAGTATATCAATAAAAAAAAACCAAACAACACGTATAAACACCTGTTTATCCAACCAATCAAAAAAAAAGCTGTATAATTCCAACACTAATTAGAATCACACAGCAGCACAAAAAAACCGCACAAAAACGCAATTTTACCTACACAACCCTCACCCCGGCCTCCACAAAACTTCTAATCTTAGCACTCTTCGGGTTAAGCTCCGTTACTATGGCATCTACTTTATCCAGACCACAAACCTGATGTGGCATTTTGCCGTTAATTTTATCAGAAGTTGCAAGGACAATTACCTTATCAGAAGCTTTAATCATTTCTTTTTTGATGATTGAAACTTCATATCCCATTTCGGTAAGTCCCTGATTTACATCTAAACTACTCACTCCCAAGAAGCAAACATCGGCTCTGATTTTAGACAATACCTGAACCACGTCGATGCCCACGGTTACCATCGCTTTCTTCTGTAGCTTTCCTCCAATAAAGATCAATTCGATATTGGGATGCTGAGATAATTGCATTGCGATGGGCAAACTGTACGTATATATGGTAGCCGAAAAATCGATTGGAATGAGTTTGCAAAAAGATAAATTGGTAGTCCCCCCCGTCATGATAATCACCTGACCTTCATCAAGAAACGACAAGGCCTTTTGTCCTACTACAATCTTTTTATCTTCATTGATAATGGTAATATCAAATACATTATTGGATTTCTCCTTTACCGGAAAAGCAGCTCCATATACCTTATTGATCAGCCCTTTGTTGTGCAATTCGTTAAAGTCTCTGCGTATGGTATCCTCAGAGATGCTGAGCTCTGCGGCAAGATCGATCGTATGTATTTTTTCGACATCCTTAAATTTATCCATGATAAACTGATGTCTTTCTTTTTTAAGCATTTTAACTTTTTTGAACAAATATAAATTATAATGCGTTATTATGCATCATTCAATCTAAATTATTTACAAATTATCCTACACAAGCCCTAAAACACTAAAAACAAAAATATAAAATGCATTATTATGCGTTTTGTAATAAAAAACATAAAAAATTTGCATTAAATCGCATTTATTAAAATTAATTCTTATATTTAGAATCTCTAACCAAACAAATATTTTAAAAATGAAAAGACTATTATTTATTCTATTTGGAATTATTTTGTTTGCGCAGCCCATTTTTGCGCAGTCAAAAACCGTATCCGGTACCATTACCAGTACTACCGACGGACTTTCTCTTCCAGGAGTATCCGTTTTGATTGAAGGTACTTCTAAAAGCACGACAACTGATTTAGACGGAAAATTCAGCATCGCAGTAAAAGAAAACGAAACGCTCGTTTTTAGTTTTGTAGGATTTGCTTCGAAGAAAATTAAAATTTCAGCAAACACAACTTCCATCAACCTAAAAATGGCCGAAGAAACAAATGCCCTTTCCGAAGTGGTTGTACTGGGTTCCACCGTACGCGCTACCCGTAAAGAGCTTGGAAATGCCGTAACCAGTTTAAAAGGAGAAGATTTGGTTAAAGCACAACCCGGAGGGCTTTCTACAGCTTTGCAGGGAAAAATTGCGGGTGCTCAGGTTTCTCAAAACTCGGGTGATCCAGCCGGAGGTTTCAGCATCAAACTTAGAGGAACTTCTTCGATATTAGGCTCTTCAGATCCTTTATATGTTATTGACGGTGTGGTTTTAAACAACGCTACCACCAACGTAACCAACTTAAACGTAACCACCGGAAACTCCAACATGCAAATTGGTCAGAACAGATCTGCAGACATTAACCCTAACGATATACAAAGCATTGAGGTACTAAACGGAGGTGCTGCAGCCGCCATTTACGGATCGAGAGCGGCCAACGGTGTGGTTTTAATTACGACTAAAAAAGGAGTCGCAGGAGAAACCAGATATACGTTTTCAACCAGCGTGACTTCTAACCAAATCCGAAAAAAACTGGACATGAACATGTCTGACAAGCAGTTTGTTAGTACTTCACCAGCCCTGTTCCCAATTCAGGGAAATCCTGCGAGTCCAACTACAGTTACGGTTTTAGGCCGAAACCTTGAAACCAAAACGACTAACGTACAACGACACGATTATCAGGATGATATCTTTACTACCGGTGTTGGAACCGATACTTATTTCTCGCTGCAAGGCGGAGACGAGAAAACCAAATACTTTGCTTCTCTTGGTTATTTGGTAAACGAAGGAATTATAAAAAACACCGATTTTAAAAGAGCCGGAGCCAAAGTAAGATTGAAACATGACTTCAATTCGAAACTATCCGCTACGGTGGGATTAAATTATATCAACTCAAGTTCGAATGAAAAACCGGACGGGAATGTTTTCTGGAGTCCGATTAATGCCATTAACATCACCAATAATATCTACGACATCAATCAAAGAGATGTAAACGGCAATCTGTTGGCGGTTGATCCGAACAGGGTGAATCCGCTTTCGATTATCGAAACTTTCAAAATCAAACAAAATACAGACCGTATTATATCTGATTTACAATTGAACTATACGCCGTTTAAAAATTTCAATGCCGATTTGATTTTTGGTATCGACAATTACAATCAAAGAGGAAATGTCTTCATTCCAAGATATCCGTATGTTGTGAATCCTGCGTATTACAATGATGGTTACGTTTCTGAAGCGACCAACAGAGTCGTACAATTCAACAACGATTTGAACTTAAGATACCTTTGGAACATTAACGACAAATGGAAAGCTACTACTTACGGAGGTTACAACGTGCAGACGTATCGAGATAATTTTGTGGCAGTTGAAGGCCGTAACTTAAAACCGTTTATCGAAACCATCAATGCTTTTAATACTTTGATTCCGGGTTCACCAAGTTCCAGCCAGTCCAAATATAATTTATGGGGATATTATCTTCAGGAAACTGTTGGCTACAAAGACAAATTATACCTGACAGTTGCCGGAAGACAGGATGCTTCGACTATTTTTTCGAGCGCCAACCGTTCACAATTTTATCCAAAGGCGAGTGTGAGTTATGTGTTTTCAGATGAACCTTTCATGCAAAGCATTCACGATGCCGTAAGTTCAGTACGTTTTAGAGCTTCATGGGGAAAATCAGGAAGTTTAACGGCAATTAAACCTTATGCCCGTTTTACCAATTATTCTACGGGAACACTTTTAGGAAACAGTGCTTTTTCTATTGAAGGATTCAAACAAGGAAATCTGGATTTAAGACCGGAACAAAGTGTTACGTATGAAATTGGAGGTGATTTTGGTTTTATCAAAGACCGTTTGAATTTATCTTTCAGCTATTACAATGCTGATATTGATGATTTGTTATTGCCGGTTCAATTGGCTGCTTCTGAAGGAGCTACCAATACGATTAAAAATATCGGACAAATGAACAACAAAGGATTCGAAATCAATTTGAAATACGCTTTAATCAAAAAAGAAAATCTTAATCTTGATGTTTTTGTAAACTACAGCAGTAACAGAAACAAAGTGACAGGATTACCGCAAACCCGTTTCAAACTGGATAGTAACTTAGCCGGAGCGCCTGTTTTTGTGGAAATGGACAAACCGATCGGAATTTTCTATGGAACTTACTTTGCCCGAAATTCCGATGGAAGTTTATTGCTGACACCTTCCGGATATCCGCAAACCGAAAAAGGAGATGTAAATACCGGAGCACCACAAAGAGATGCTTCAGGACAGCCAACAGGAACCATTTTGAACAAACAAATTGGTAATCCGAATCCGGATTACATCATCGCATTCGGAGCGAATCTGAATTACAAGAAATTCGGCCTTTCAGTATTATTTGACGGTGTTCAGGGCGTAGATGTTTTTGATGCCGATTACAGAACCAGACAAGGTGTAGGATCAGGTAAAATAGTTACTCAGGAACTTAACGGTGAATTACCGCGTGGGTATATCTGGTCGGTTTATAATGTGGAAGAATTTAGAGTGGTAGACGGAAGTTACCTGAAATTAAGAGAAGTTTCGCTTAATTATTCTTTTGGGAAATTAAACAAATTCTTTGACGATCTAACCGTTACAGCCAGTGGAAGAAACCTGATTTCGTGGGATCACTTTACCAGTTTCGATCCGGAAACCAACTCGGGCGGACAGTCTTCGGTTGCGAAATACAATTTTGGAACAGTGCCAATTCCAAGTTCTTACTCCTTGGCGGTAAAAGTTCAATTTTAATCAAATCAAAACATCATGAAAAAAATATTCATCCCTATAGTTGCTCTTACATTGCTTTTAACGAGCTGTAATGAAGATTATTTAGACCCAACCAAGCCCTCTCAGGAATTAGTTTTTGGAACCCGAGAGGGAGTTATTGGTGCTGCCAACGGACTACAACTGCTTTGGAGCGTTGACCGAACAAGCCCCGTTTACAACACCATTACCGGAAACGGATTTACCACAAAAGAACTACGACTGCTAAACGCCGGAAATGTCGATGAAGGCGAACTTTCTGTAGGCGCCGGTGTACTTTCGACCAAAAATCAGGTTGTAAACAATCTATGGTCACAGTGTTTGGTGATTAAATCTGAATCACAAAAAGTAATCGATAATGTCAACGTATTAACTTCAGATACCGAAAAAGCCAGTGTTCTGGTTCATGCCTCTATTTTTAAGGCAATGGCAATTACAACTCTGGTGCAATATTTTCAAAGTGTACCATTAAAAACAGGTAAAAACGCCACTTTTGATTCGAGAGCTGATGTGTTAACAGAAGCCATCAAAATTTTAAAAGTAGCAGAACCACTGCTGGACAAAGCGACCGGAGCAACGGGATTGGTTACGAGTATTAATTACAAAAATACCGTTTATGCGCTTTTAGCCCGAACGTATCTGATGGCCGGAGATTACGACAATGCCATCGCTTATGCCGGCATGGTTGATCTGTCTGTAAAATCGGTATTTGCTTTTGATCCCATTAGTCAGAATCCTATCGCCTATATTTCGATCACAACCAATAATGTTTTTCAACCTGTTGATCTGACTTTGGGATTGCCAGCTGCTTTAGCTCCTTCTAATGCTGACGGAAGGCTTAATTTTTACATCAAACCGGGTTCAAACCCAACAGTTGCCACAGGCTTTTTTGATTCGAACACCAAATCAATTCCACTGTATTTACCAGGCGAAATGATGCTGATTAAAGCCGAAGGTTATGCCCGAAAAGACAATTTACCTCAGGCACTTATCGAACTAAATAAAGTTTTAACCAAAACAACCGGAGCGGATACCTACGGCATTGGTGCCAATCTTCCGCCATACACGGGCGCTGTAACCAAACCTGCTATTTTAACCGAAATTTACCGCAACCGCTGTATCGAAATGTACATGTCAAGCCTAAAACTGGAAGACAGCAGGAGATTTGATCGTCCGGGAGCAGGAACAGCCGGTGCCGAGAGAAACCGTAACTGGTATCCTTATCCGGATTCTGAAAGAAACAACAATACGAATACCCCAGCTGATCCGGCTATCTAAAAAATGGTAAAATCGAGGCATAACCTTATGCCTCGATTTTGATAAAACAACCACAACTTATTTGTTATGCAAAACAAAATTCCCGAAACCGAACAAGAATCCCTTTATAAGAATCTGGATCAGATGAGCACCAAAGAACTGCTCGTCAACATCAACACAGAAGACAAAAAGGTACCTCATATTGTTGAAAAACAAATTCCGAAGATCGAAAAACTAGTCAAAGCCATTGTAAAAAAAATGCAATTGGGCGGACGCTTATTTTACATTGGTGCCGGAACTTCAGGACGCATCGGTATTCTGGATGCCTCCGAGTGCCCTCCTACTTTTGGAGTGTCCCATGATATGATTATCGGAATTATTGCAGGAGGCGATACCGCCATTCGAAAAGCTGTAGAAAAGGCCGAAGATGATACCGAGCAAGCCTGGAAAGATTTGTCACAACATCAGATCTCGAGTTTAGATTTTATAATTGGAATCGCTGCTTCCGGAAACACTCCCTACGTACTGGGCGGACTCCAAAAAGCCAAAGAAAACAATATTAAAACCGGGAGTATTTCCTGTATTAGCAACGGTCTTATTGCTCAGGTTGCCGATTATCCCATTGAAGTAGTTGTAGGCCCGGAATTCCTAACCGGAAGTACCCGCATGAAAGCCGGAACAGCACAAAAGCTAACTTTAAACATGATCTCAACCTCGGTTATGATCAAACTGGGAAGAATTAAAGGCAACAAAATGGTTGACATGCAATTGTCTAACGAAAAACTGATCAAAAGAGCCATTAAAATGATCATGGAAGAACTTCATATCGAACACGATCCTGCAGCTGAACTGTTAGAGAAACACAAAAGCGTCAGAGCCGTGTTACAGGCAAATAACGCTAAGAAATAAACCAACTAAGATCGCTCAACACATAGAACCATAGTGTTTGGAATCTATAAAAAAACGCCACAGATTAAACGGATTAAGGAGATTAAAAAATCTGCAAGATCTGCGAGAAAAAAATTAGACACATAGTAACATAGATTTTATGCCAGAGTTCTAGATAGTCTAAAAAAATCAAGATTTCCTCACATAGCTTTACGACAACGCTATGCGATACTATTAAAAGTGAAATGCCTTTATTCGGAATCCATAAACTATGTTCCTATGTGTTTAACAAACCTTTTATCAAGCACATGAACAAGTTAAAGAAATAACCTCACCACTAATCCAAAACCAAAATGTCTTCAAGCACCATATTAATTTTTATCATCGTATATTTTGGAATATTACTGCTGATTTCACAAATCATCAGCAAAAAAGGACAGGACAACGATTCGTTTTTCAAAGCCAATAAAAACTCCAAATGGTATTTAGTCGCTTTTGGTATGATTGGCACTTCCCTTTCCGGACTTACTTTTATTTCAGTGCCCGGTGAGGTTGGATCTCCAAACGGAGAACAGTTCAAATACTTTCAGTTTATATTGGGTCAAGCCGTAGGACTTATCATTATTGCAAAAGTTTTACTTCCTCTATATTACAGAATGAACCTTACTTCGATTTACAGTTATATCGAAAAAAGGATGGGAACAAACAGCTACAAATCCGCAGCTTCTATTTTTTTGGTAAGCCGCACTATAGGTTCTGCTTTGCGTTTTTATTTGGTTGTGCTTGTACTGCAACGCTATGTTTTTGACTACTATCACATTCCGTTTCCGCTCACCGTATTTTTAGGCCTTACCTTTGTTTTTTTATATACTTACAGAAGCGGCCTGAAAGCTATTATTATCACAGACACCCTTCAGACATTCTTTCTGGTGTCCTCTGTTTTTATTACCATATATTTTGTTTTAAACAGTTTAGACCTAACCATTTTCGAATCGGTTTCAGCAATTCGAAACAGTAATTATTCCAAGACCTTTTTCTTTGATGATTTTCTGACGAATAAATTCCATTTTGCCAAGCAATTTTTGGGAGGATTGTTTATAATGATTGCGATGGTTGGACTCGATCAGGATTTAATGCAAAAAAATATCAGCTGCAAAAACATCGGAGAAGCACAAAAAAACATGTATACCTTTACCGTTATTTTTGTCACCATCAGTCTTCTTTTTTTAAGTTTAGGAGCCTTACTGTACATGTACGCTGCAAAAAACAATATTGCCGTACCGCTGGACTTAGTAACCAACAAACCCAGAACCGACTTGCTTTTTCCGGAGATTGCACTAAATCATTTGTCGACGATTCCCGCTTTGGTATTTCTGTTAGGAATTATTGCAGCCACTTTTGCCACTACAGATTCTGCTTTAACGGCCCTCACGACTTCTTTTTGTGTTGATTTTCTGGGAATGGATAAAACCGAAAACATTTCAAATCCCAAAAATGTAAAACGAAGACATTTGGTACATCTTGCCTTTTCCTTTCTTTTCTTTCTGGTGATTATTGTTCTGAATTCTTTTAACGATAGCTCTGTTGTTGCATTGGTTTTCAAAGCAGCTTCTTACACTTATGGACCGCTTTTGGGTTTGTATGCTTTTGGATTACTTCAGAAAAACAGAATTGTACAAGACAAACTGGTACCTTGGTTTTGTATTCTCGCTCCTGTGTTGACGTATTTATTAAGCGAAAATTCCAAAGCTCTTTTGGGTTATGTTTTTGACAACGAATTAATAATTATTAATGCGCTGATTACTTATACAGGCCTTTATTTTACCAGTAAAAAAACCGACAAAAAAATATACTTTTAAGCCGATTACTGCCAAAATACTCTAATTTTAACCCGTTAACAAATAAATGATACATCTTTTACATTTGATTAGTGAATAAAAAATTTAGCCGCGAATTCACTAATTATTGCTTTATAATAATTAGTGAATTCGTGGCGAAAAACAAATCTATCTGTTAAAACAATTATACCCAACGAGTTAATTTTATCACTTTTATAATTCAAATCGTCTTTATAAAATTCAATTTTCATGAATAAAAATATAAATGCTCTGTACCAAATTGCTCAAAAAGAAACCCGCAGCATTATTGGGTTAATGTCCGGCACTTCGCTTGACGGGCTCGATATTGCCTTATGCGAAATTTCGGGTTCAGGGCAAAATAGCGCTGTCAAAATAACTGAATTTGAAACTATCGATTATTCTGAAGACATTAAAACTGAAATTCGTAAAGTTTTTGCGAAGAAAGAAATTGATTTTCAGCATTTGGTCATGCTCAACGAATGGATTGGAATTTTGCATGCCGAAATGATTAACGATTTTCTGAAAAAACGAAATATTCCCGCCAGCCAAATCGATTTGATTGCCTCACACGGACAGACGGTTTTGCACGCACCTAAGTTTTTGCACCAGCAGGAGAGATTTCCAAACGCCACATTGCAAATTGGTGACGGCGATCATATTGCCGTAAAAACAGGCATCATTACCCTTTCTGATTTCAGACAAAAACACATTGCTGCCGGTGGCGAAGGAGCTCCTTTGGCCGTTTATGGTGATTATTTTTTATTTGGAAAAAAGGGAGAAAACCGCATCATGCTCAATATGGGTGGTATTGCAAATTTTACTTTTTTACCCGCTTCTTTAAATTCTGAAGAAACCTTCGTAACCGATACCGGAACCGGAAATACGCTCATCGATCTTTTTACCAAACACTATTATCCTGAAAAAAGTTACGACAAAGATGCTGAAATAGCCAAACAAGGAACCATAAACCAGTTGTTACTAAACCATTTAAAAGACGATTCTTTTTTTCGTCAGGAATTCCCAAAAACTATTGGACCTGAACTTTTTAGTGCCGAATACGTAAAAGCGGCTTTAGCCAAAAGTACTCCCGATACCATTTCGCCTCCGGATTTGCTGGCTACTTTAACCCGTTTTAGTGCCGAAACAATCGCCGAAGCCATTCAGTATGCCGTAAGCCATTCAAATTCTAAACTGGAAGATTTCAAAATTTACCTGTCCGGCGGAGGTACGCACAACCCTTTATTAGTCCAATGGCTTAAAGAATTGTTGCCTTGCGACTTTCATAAAACAGATGAACTGGGTATTTCAGGCGATGCCAAAGAAGCCGTTTTGTTTGCTATTCTTGCCAATGAAACTATAGCCGGAGATGATTTTAATTTTGGCTCACACAAAGGAATTCCATCTGTAACCATGGGGAAAATTTCGTTACCCGATTAAAGACAAATTTCCTGAAAGTTTAACTAAACAAATAAACATAGACTATCTTACTTATAAAAAACTATGTCTCTATGTGATAAATGTTTTTCACGCAGATTTTATAATCTTTTAATCCATTAATCTGTAGCTATCATTTTAACACATAGAAACATAGGTTTTATGTGTAAAAAAGAATACAAAAAAGAAACCCGTTTCCTTCACATAGCAGGCTATGTGTGTTGAGAAAAAGTGAAACGCCTGTTCTTTAGTTTGCAAAATACTATGTCACTATGTGTTAAAAATAAGTACCCCGAAACGGATTAAATAAAATAAAAAAATGAAAGATCGTATCATTTCAGTTGATGTTTTAAGAGGACTTACCGTCTTGTTAATGACCGTTGTAAACAATCCGGGAAGTTGGGATTACGTTTACCCCATTCTCGATCACGCAAAATGGAACGGCTGTACCTTAGCCGATCTTGTTTTTCCGTTTTTTATTCTGGTTGTCGGAATTGCGATTCCTCTTGCCATGCCCATCAAACAGAACAAACCCGAAAATATCTTAAAAATAATTACCCGTTCCCTGCGCATTATTTGCCTTGGGTTCTTTCTGTACTTTTTTAACAGCATTTATTTTTTAGGACTAGATGGGTTGCCGCTCTTTCTAGTACGTTTACTTATTACTGCCGCAGTTGGATATGCTTTAATTGGAAATTTCAATCTTAAAACCAAAACCATTTTGGCCGTTGGGCTTTTCGTCACTTTCCTGACTTTAGCTTACGGTGGACACGAAAATTTCAGCGATGTCAGGCTTCCGGGTGTGTTGCAACGCATCGGGATTGTCTATTTATTGGTGTCGATTGTTTATTTAAAAACAAACATAAAAACTCAAATCCTTCTAAGTGTCCTTATTTTATTGGGATACTGGGCCATAATGACGCTGATTCCCGTTCCCGGAATTGGTCCTGCAAACCTCGAACCCGGTACCAATTTAGCTTCGTGGCTGGATAGTATTTTACTCAAAGATCACATGTATATCGCTACCAAAACCTGGGATCCCGAAGGTGTTTTAAGCACAGTACCCACTATAGCCAACGGATTGATTGGTTTACTAATTGGACAATTACTGCTTAAACCTTTACCTAAAATCGAAATTGCTAAAAAAATGGGAATCTTAAGCAGCGTACTCCTTATTTCAGGGTTGCTATGGTCAATTGTTTTCCCGTTAAACAAAGCACTCTGGAGCAGTTCTTATGTATTGTTTACTGCCGGAATTGCCCTTTTCCTTCTAACTCTGATTTATTATATCGTAGACGTACTGAACCATAAAAAATGGACATCTTTTTTACTAAGCTGGGGTATAAACCCGATGATCGTATTCTTTGTTTCCGGAATATTGCCGCGTGCACTCGCGTTGCTTAAAGTTCAGAACCCTCAAAATATTTCAGATCCCATCAACATTAGAGACTATGCGTACCAATACTGGATCAGTCCGCTTTTTGAAAATCAAATGTTATCTTCCCTGACCTATTCTATACTATATGTTCTTTTGTGGAGTTGTATGTTAGGATATTTTTACAAAAAAGGACTCATTTTTAAGGTATAATTTTTGTAAAAAAAACGAAGAGCATATAATTTCTTATACTCATCTAAAAAAACTATTTTTGGTTTCTGTTAAAAAAGATTGAAATGCATAAAAATCAGCAACTATTATTCTCTATTCTATTTTTATTTCTCTTTGGATGGAAATCCAATGCACAGGAAAAAAACCTTTACCCTAAAAACGAATTTAGAGGGGTCTGGATTGCAACCGTGGTAAATATCGACTGGCCCAAAACGGCTACAGACGGCGTGGAGAAAGAAAAAGCAGACTATCTTGAAATTTTAGAAGCTTATAAAAAATTAAATTACAACGCCGTAATTGTTCAGGTAAGAAGTGTTGGTGATGCTTTGTACCCTACAGAACTGGCACCCTGGTCCCGTTTCCTGACTGGTAAAGAAGGTCAGGCACCAAATCCGTATTACGACACATTGGCCTGGATGATCGAGGAAGCCCATAAAAGAGGTTTTGAATTTCACGCCTGGCTGAATCCATATCGCGCCACTTTCGATCTAAACAAACAGCAACTTAGCCCCAATCACGACATTTTTAAACATCCGGAATGGATGATCGAATATGCCGGAAAAATATATTACGATCCGGCATTGCCTGAAGTGCAGGAACACTTAACCAAAGTAGTAAAAGAAGTAGTTGACAAATACGATATCGACGCCATTCATTTTGACGATTATTTTTATCCGTACACTGTTCCGGGAAAAACCTTTAACGATACTGCCTCTTATAAAAAATACGGAGCCGGACTAAGCATTGGCGATTGGCGTCGTGCAAATGTGAGCAATTTTGTACACACCATTTCTACAATGATAAAAGCCAGTAAACCATGGGTACAATTCGGAATCAGTCCGTTTGGCGTTTGGAGAAATAAATCTCAGGATCCAAAAGGTTCTGAAACCCAATCGACTTCCAATTATGACGATTTGTACGCTGATCCTGTTTTATGGATGGATCAAAAATGGATCGATTACATCCTGCCTCAATTGTACTGGAGTATGAACAACCCGAGAGCCTCCTATTCAAAATTAGTAAAATGGTGGTCAGAGAACTCAAACAATACCGCTTTGTATATCGGACATGCCTCTTATAAAATTAGAGGAGATAATGATAAAAGCTGGAATTTTGCCAGTGAAATCCCAAATCAGATTGATTATGCCCGAAGCTTCAAAAAAGTAAGCGGAAGTGCTTATTTTAGCTCCAAATGGTTTATGAACAAAAACTTTTACATTGTTCGTCTTTTAGAAGAAAACCAATACAAATACCCCGCACTTCCGGCTGCAGTTCCTAATTTAAAACACATTGTAATCGATATACCAGTTGTAAATGAATACTCCAAAGACAGCAGCAAATACACCTTCACGATCAAAAATCCGTTGAACACAAAAGTGCGCTATATGGTAATTTATGGTGGCGATCATGTCTCGAAAGTAGATATTAATGATGCTACAAAAATCATCGATAAAATTACAGTTCACGAAACTGGCGATGTGATTACCTTTAACATTCCTGCCGAAAAAATCAGCAAGTACAAAGCCTGTGCCGTAACTTTTATCGATTATTATGCTAATGAAAGTACTCCCGCTGCCATCGACTTAAAAAAGACATTTAAACCTTATACCCCTGCTCAGCCTAATGAAAACAGATAATAAACCATGGTTCTGGATTCCGTTTCTCAATTTTGCATCTGGATTACCTTATGCCATCATTATCTCCGTTTCAGTAATTATGTACAAAAATCTGGGGATTTCAAATGAAGATATCGGCGTTTACACCAGTTTATTATACTTACCCTGGGTGATAAAACCACTCTGGAGCCCTTTTATTGAATTGACAGGAACTAAAAGAAAATGGTTTTTATCGATGCAATTGCTCATTTCTATTGCTTTTCTACTAGTCGGATTTACGATACCGGCGAGTGGATTTTTCATGATGACTTTAGCCATATTCTGGGTTGCCGCTTTTGCTTCAGCTTCTAATGATATTGCCAGTGACGGCTTTTATCTATTGGTTTTACCAAAAGAGCAACAATCTTTTTTCTTAGGAATCAGAAGTACATTTTACAGACTTTCGATGCTTACCGGAAATGGATTAATTGTTTTGCTTGCAGGTTATTTAGAACATAAATATGGTGACAATACAAAAGCCTGGTCGTATACCATGATTTTTGTTGGTTTATTAATGACATTTATTACCGTTTACAATTTCATCTTTACTCCAAAAGACGAAATAAACACATCAGAAGGGACAGATAAAACACATCATCAAAACTTTGCAACTATATTCATAAGTTTCTTTCAGAAAAAACAAATTGGAGTAATTCTCGCTTTTATCCTTGTTTTCAGACTTGGTGAATCTCAATTACTTAAAATGTTAAGTCCTTTTTTACTTGACGGAAAGGAATTAGGCGGAATGGGATTAGATACGGAAGCAGTTGGAATAATTTACGGAACTTTAGGTATTTTTGCCTTGACTGTTGGAGGAATTTTAGGCGGAATCGCCATCTCTAAACATGGTCTTACCAAATGGATGCTTCCTATGTTTTTGACCATGCATCTCCCTATTCTTGGCTTTATTGGATTGGCTCATTTTCAACCAGAGAATGTTTTCCACCTTCATTTAAATCTTTATTTTTTCGAAATTAACTCTCCTTTAAATCTTTATACCTGTATTACTGTTATTCTGGAACAATTTGGATACGGTTTTGGTTTCACAGGCTTTATGATGTATTTAATACATGTTGCAGAAGGAGAATCAAAAACCGCACATTATGCGCTTGCGACTGGTTTTATGGCATTAGGAATGATGCTTCCGGGAATGCTTAGTGGCTTTATACAAAAATATTTAGGCTATGAAAACTTCTTTATTTGGGTCATAATAGCTACAATTCCAGGTCTTATTTTATCACGTTTTTTAATTTTCCCGAAAGATTTTGGGAAAAAATCTGAAGAAGTTTAAACCCCAAATCAAACATCTTACCTATGGAAATCAATGAGAATTTGCAGGCCGAACGCAACTTAAAAGGAACTGAGTTCGAGAAAACAGGAAATTTAGAAAAAGCAATTGAGCTATACGAGGAAAATGTCAAGGAAAGCTTTAAAGGAAATCATCCTTATGATCGATTAGCAACGATCTACAAAAACGAAAATAATATCGATAATGAAATTAGAGTTTTAGAAAAAGCCATTATCGTTTATGAAGAAATTACAATCGAAGACAGAATTGAAGGTTTACCGAAACTCTTCCGTTTCAAAAACCGATTAGAAAAAGCAATTGAAACTAAGAAACAATTAGCCAAACAAAAAAAGGCAAAACTGAAATAAATAAATATTTTAAAATTAAGCTTAATTCTCTTTTCACCATTAAGAGATTAAGATAATAAAGCTCAGCTTGGCTTAATTTACTTAATATCTCAATGGTAGAAAATAAGAGCAACTTGGTTTTATTTTACTCAACTTTTTTGAATCATGATCAAACTAAAACGAACAAACTCAGACGATACTGATTTTAAAAATCTGGTCATTTTACTCGATCAGGATTTAAAAATCAGGGATGGAGAGGACCATACCTTTTACAATCAATTCAACAAGACCGATCAAATAAAACATGTTGTCGTTTTTTACGAAAATGATGTGGCTGTAGGTTGTGGCGCTTTCAGAGAAAAAGAAAAAGATACGGTAGAAATCAAACGCATGTTTGTACATCCGAATTTCCGCAAAAGAGGAATTGCTTCTCAGGTTCTGGCAGAACTGGAACGATGGGCCAAGGAAGCTGAATACCATTATACGATTTTAGAAACCGGTAAAAATCAGCCGGAGGCAATCAATTTGTACCAAAAATTAGGTTACGCTATTATTCCAAATTATCCTCCTTACGAAAAAATGGAGAATAGTGTTTGCATGAAAAAGACTTTAGAATAATCTATTGGGTGTAATTATTTTTAACACATAGAAACATAGATTTTTTTAGCAGAAAAAAAGCATTTGACCTATTTAAAATACACAAAGCCGGTTATGTGAAAGAAATATAATTCTTTTTTGTATCCTTTTTTACACATAAGATCTATGTTTCTATGTGTTTAATTAAACTTTTACGAATTACAACCCAACGGGTTTTATACTAATGAAAATGACAGCACAAGCATTAAGACAAAAAGTGGGACAATTCTTTTTTCCTGCAGTTTTTATAAACGATACCGAAGAAAACATTCAGGAAACCGAACGTTTAATAAAAGAACACAACATTGGCGGACTTACCTTTTTCCACAGCCGTGCCAGTGCTGCAACAAATTACGAGAGCAAGAAAAAAGTTGTTTTTAATGACGATAGTTATCAAAAAATAAAAGACCTGATTGTTCGTTATCAAAAAGCAGCTTCTACCCCCCTTTTAATCAGTATTGATGCCGAATGGGGCTTGGCGATGCGCATTGAGAAAACACCGCAATACCCTTACGCGATCACGTTGGGAGCTTTACCGGAAAGCAAATCAAATTTGGTTTATGAAGTTGGAAAACAAATTGGTTTAGATTTAAAAGCCGCCGGTATTCATTACAACTTGTCGCCACTGGCAGACATCAACAATAACCCGAATAATCCCGTAATAGGTTATCGTTCTTTTGGTGAGAACAAAGAAAAAGTAGCCTATTTTGCTGTCGAATATCTTAAAGGTATGTCCGAGGCCGGAATTTTAGGCTGCCTGAAACACTTTCCCGGACACGGAAATACCAATGTCGATTCGCATCTGGGATTACCCGTTTTAAACGAAACTTTGGATGAATTACTGGAGAATGAATTGTACCCATTTATTAAAGGAATTGAGAACAATGTCGATTCGATTATGATTGGACATTTGGCGGTTCCAAGTTTAAATGATGGAAAAAACACATCGGCGACCTTATCAAAACCTATTATCGAAACACTTTTACGAGAACAGTTGGGTTACGACGGTTTAGTAATTTCTGACGCCCTGAACATGCACAGCGTTTCCAAATTATACGAAACCAAAGGAGAACTCGAATGGGAAGCCTTCAATGCCGGTAACGACGTTTTATGTTTCGCCGAAAATGTTCCGGAAGGAATTGAATCTATTCTTAAAAATGCTTCTCCGGAACGCATTGAAGAAAGTTTTAACAGAATCATTAGCGCCAAACAAAAAGTTGGCATTTTAGATGAAACTCCCTTTACTTCAGGAGAACTGAATTTTAAAAACGCTTCGGCTTTAAACCTTGAAATTGCTCAAAATTCTATCACCAAAATCATCGATAATTTCACTACAGAACAGATTCTTGAAGCGCAAGAAAACAAGCAGCTGGCCAAACTCAGTTTGTACAAAAACAACAATAATCCTTTCTTTCAAACCTTAAATTCAAAATTAAATTCAGCTGAATTTGCTTTTGAAAATCCGGAAGATTCAAATATTCAGGAAATCCAAAAAAATCTGGAACCGTTTGAAACCATTATCATTTCCTTATTTGTTCCGAAAGCAAAACCGATGAACAATTTCGAAATCAATACCGAAGTTTTAACACTACTCTCGGATTTGCTTCAAACTAAAAAATGCATTCTTTATGTTTTCGGAAATCCATATGTTTTACCAATAATCCCAAACCTTTCAAAGGCTTCAGGACTTATTCAGGTATATCAGGATTTTGAAGAGTTTCAAAAAAATGCCGGAATTCAATTTCTTGAAAATGGAATTTGCAAAGGCAGTCTTCCTGTAAATATTGACATTCAATAACTTACAACTCACAAACAATCACGCATAATCAAAAACTATCAGTTAATAAATATTTATAATCACATCTTATTGTAAGAATGTATACTTATGTCCTACTTTTGCACCAGAAATAAATTTTTAACTTTAAAACGAAAAATATGTCTTTAGTAGGAAAAAAATTCCCAAGTATTGCAGTTGATGCTATCTCTGAAATGGGTGATAATTTAAAAATCAACATTTTTGAAGAAGCAGTAAACAACAACAAAAAAGTATTATTGTTTTGGTACCCAAAAGATTTCACTTTTGTTTGCCCAACTGAATTACACGCCTTCCAAGCTGCTTTACCAGAATTTGAAAAAAGAAATACTATCGTAATCGGAGCTTCATGTGACACAAACGAAGTACACTTTGCTTGGTTAAACACTCCAAAAAACAATGGTGGAATCGAAGGTGTAACTTACCCAATCTTAGCAGATACTAACCGTAACTTAGCTAATATTTTAGGTATTCTTGATATCGAAGCTACAAGCTACAGCGAAGAAACTGATTCAGTTATCATCGAAGGTTCAAACGTACCATACAGAGCTACTTACTTAATTGACGAAACTGGAAAAATTTTCCACGAAAGTGTTAACGATATGCCATTAGGACGTAACGTAAACGAATACTTAAGAATGGTAGACGCTTACACTCATATTCAAACTAAAGGTGAAGTTTGTCCTGCAAACTGGGAAGCTGGAAAAGAAGCAATGAGCGCAGACAGATTAAGTACTGCTGAGTATTTGAGCGCAAACTAATTTTTTAAAAGTTACAAAGGTTCATAGGTGCAGAGTGGCAAAGTGTTTTTGTCACAATGGATAACGTTATTATTTTTAATCCCGTGAACCTTTGTAACTTTAACTCTCCTAAAAAAATACGGCAAAGATTAAACAACGAAAGAAATTTGTTGTGATATTAAACAAAGTTTTCAAAACTTTGTCCCTCTGCACCTTTGCCACTTTGAACCTTAAAAATATAAACAAATGTTAATCGACTTAAACGAAGATACGTTAGCAGATTTAGTTGCTAAAAACGAAAAAGTAGTAGTACAATATTCAGCTTCATGGTGTGGAAATTGCCGTATTATGAAACCAAAATTCAAAAAATTAGCAACAGAGAACGAAGCTATCACTTTTGTTTTGGTTGATGCTGAAAATTCTCCGGAATCAAGAAAGTTAGCCAATGTAAGCAACCTGCCTACTTTCGCTACTTTTGTAAACGGACAATTGGTTGGAGAAACTCAAACCAACAAACAAGAAGTTTTAATCGACTTGGTAAACGCTATCGCGTAATGAGATTGGTTAGACTTACTTAGATCTTTAGACTCCTTAGACGACGTCTGAATTTTCAAGAAAGTCTAAGAAATCTAAGAATGTCTAAAAATCTAAGAAATCTAATTATGAAATTACCCGTAATAAAGCAATTGACCCAATTCATCGAAGAAAACGATCAGGATTATATCATTGAAACCATCGAAGTTTTAGAAGCTATGACTGAAATTCCGTCTTTAAAAGATGAAGAATTAGATGTAATTGGCGAATTAATTTCAAATATGTATGGTGCGCTTGAAGTACATAAAATGGTAGTTCAGGGCACTGATAAAAAAGAAGCTCTAAACGCGTTTATGAAACGTGTTTTAGGTTCCATCGATAAATAATCGAGCATTACAAATAAAAAAAACATGACAAGGAAAAAAGCGTTTCAATTTTGAGACGCTTTTTTTTAGTTTTCAGTCTCAGTTTTCAGTCTCACTACTCAGTCTCACTACTCAGTCTCACTACTCAGTCTCACTACTCAGTCTCACTACTCAGTCTCACTACTCAGTCTCAGTCTCAGTTTTCGGTCGTGGTCATAGTTTACAGTCTCAGTTTGCCGTCACACTCTCGGTTTAAACTACGAGTGTTCTCCTGAGCGAGGTCGAAGGAGACCCGAGCGATAGTGTATAGACGAAGCGGATCAAACAAGAAACTCTACAATCAAAATCACCAATCTTTATTGATTCACTGGCGCGATTTCTCATTCATCGAAATGACATACTTTGCGATAAATCTAAAATAATTCATGAATTCGTGGCCGTCCACAAAACATCCTTAATCTCTCCTTAAACCCACGAACAAATACTTTTAGATTCAAATATTAATCCTTACTTTTGAACCTCATTAATTTAAATAAAAATCATGGCTTCAATAACATTGGGAGGAAATCCTATTCATACTTCAGGCGAGTTACCAACAGTTGGATCGCAACTAGCTGATTTCAAATTAGTACAGAACGATTTATCCGTTGCTTCTTTAAGCAATTTCGCCGGAAAAAAATTAGTTTTAAACATTTTCCCGAGTATTGATACCGGAACTTGTGCTACATCTGTTAGAAAATTCAACGAAAGCGCCAGCAATTTAGAGAACACAACTGTATTATGTATTTCAAGAGATTTGCCATTTGCTCAAAAACGTTTTTGTGGCGCTGAAGGATTAGAAAATGTAGTTAATTTATCTGATTTCCAAGCAGGAGATTTTGGAAAAACTAATGGTTTAGAAATTGTTGACGGACCTTTAGCAGGCTTACATTCAAGAGCAATCATTGTAGTTGATGCTGATGGAAAAGTAATTCACACAGAACAAGTAGCTGAAATTGCTAACGAACCAAATTACGAAGCAGCTTTAGCAGCACTATAAGATCTTTAAATGGAATTTCAAAAAGATAATACCTTTGTTACTGGCCGATTAAAAAGTATGACATACGCTTTTAATGGAGCCGTAAAACTTATTAAAACAGAACACAGCATTATGGTTCAATTCTCTCTGGGAATTATCATGACCATTGCCGGGTTTTATTTTCATATTTCACAGACCGAATGGCTGTGTCAAACATTAGCCATAGGTTTAGTTTTAAGTGTTGAAGGTCTGAATACCGCAGTAGAAAAAATTGCTGATTTTATTCACCCTGATTACAGCAAACGAATCGGTTTTATTAAAGATATTGCGGCCGGAGCGGTATTTTTTGCTGCAATGACAGCAATAGCAATAGGCTTAATCATTTATATCCCAAAATTTACATAGGCAACAGGAAACGCAAGAATGGCAAAAACAACCAAAAAAGAAACTTTAGACAAAAAAAACGAACCAAAGACTGAAACGGCAAAGTACTGGAAATTAACCAAGCAACAAAAGTTTGTTTCCGGATGCCTTTTGGTGCTCTTTTCAGTTGCACTATTAGTTGCATTTATTTCTTTTTATGTCAACGGACAATGGCAATCTGACCAAAGTGCGGTAAGCCAGCTTGGCGATCGTGCTGAAGTTGTAGAAAACTGGCTCGGGAAATTCGGGGCTTTCCTCGCCGATCTTATTGTATACAAAGGTTTTGGTATTGCCGCTTTTATACTGGTACGTTTATTTTTCCTTACCGGAATGTTTCTGGCTCTGGAACTCTCTACCAAAAAATTAAAAAACATTTGGTTTTGGGATCTTTTTGCTATTATTATTGTTTCTGTCCTTTTTGGTTTTTTTGCCACATCGGCACCTGAATTGGGTGGAACAATTGGATACGAGCTTAACCTGTTTTTACAAGATTACATTGGAAAAACAGGTACTTTACTTACGCTTCTTTTTGGATTAATTGTGTACCTGATTTTCAAAATCAAACTATCACCTGAAAAAATTCAAACGTTTTTTGATTCTACCAAAAAAGAATTCAGTTCGGAACTAGCCGCTATGAAAAAACCTCAGGAAGCCGAAAGTGCTTATAACTTAGAGGAATTTGCAATCGAGGAAGAAGATTCGGAATTAGACAATATTCACTTAAAATCTGATGTCAGCCAATTCGAAATCAATAAAGAAGCTTTGAAACCAACCATTTCAAATGCATCCGAAATTGATTTGAATCCGATTTTAAAACCAGTTCAAATGGATGTAAATCCGGTAACTGTTAAAACTCCTGTTCACACAGAAGAATTCGTAATTGAAAAAGCGGAAGAAGAGGATATTATCGAAGAAAATCTGGCTTCACGTCTGGTAGCCGATTTCGGATTATTTGATCCAACTTTAGATTTATCCAATTACAAATTCCCAACAATTGATTTATTAAAAGAATATTCGACTGGCGGAATCACCATCAATCAGGAAGAATTAGAAGAAAATAAAAACAAAATTGTAGATACACTGCGCAATTACAAAATTGAAATTGCCCAAATTAAAGCAACCGTTGGTCCATCGGTAACTTTATACGAAATTGTACCGGAAGCCGGAATCAGAATCTCTAAAATTAAAAGCCTGGAAGACGATATCGCGCTATCGCTTTCGGCACTAGGAATTCGTATTATAGCTCCAATTCCAGGAAAAGGAACGATTGGTATCGAGGTTCCAAATAAGAACCCAACAATGGTTTCAATGAAAAGTGTTATTGGATCAGCTAAATTTCAGGAAGCTGAAATGGAATTGCCAATTGCTTTAGGAAAAACCATCTCAAACGAAACTTTTGTAGTCGATTTAGCCAAAATGCCTCACTTATTGATGGCAGGAGCAACCGGACAAGGAAAATCTGTAGGTTTGAATGCCGTTTTAACCTCTCTTTTATACAAGAAACATCCCGCTGAAGTCAAATTCGTACTGGTAGATCCGAAAAAAGTAGAGTTAACACTTTTCAATAAAATTGAAAGACATTATTTAGCCAAACTTCCGGATACCGAAGATGCTATCATCACAGACAATGCCAAGGTAGTAAATACACTGAACTCTCTTTGTACCGAAATGGACAACCGTTACTCCTTACTAAAAGACGCAATGGTACGTAACATTAAAGAGTATAACGAAAAATTCAGAGCTCGAAAATTGAACCCTGAAGCAGGTCACCGCTTTTTACCTTATATTATTTTAGTAGTAGATGAGTTCGCTGATTTGATTATGACAGCCGGTAAAGAAGTCGAAATTCCGATTGCGCGTTTAGCTCAGCTGGCTCGTGCTATTGGCATTCACTTAATTATCGCCACTCAAAGACCATCGGTAAACGTTATTACAGGTTTGATTAAAGCCAATTTCCCTGCGAGAATTGCCTTTAGAGTAACTTCCAAAATCGATTCCCGAACTATTCTGGATACCCAGGGAGCTGATCAACTAATTGGACGTGGAGATTTATTATACACCAATGGAAATGATGTGGTACGTGTACAGTGTGCTTTCATCGACACTCCTGAGGTAGAAAAAATTACGGATTTTATCGGTTCGCAAAAAGCTTATGCTACGGCTTATTTGCTTCCGGAGTTTGTTGGAGAAGAAACTGGCATCAATCTTGATGTGGATATTTCCGAAAGAGACACTTTATTCAGAGAAGCTGCAGAGATTATTGTCAATGCACAACAAGGTTCCGCTTCATTACTGCAAAGAAAATTAAAATTAGGATACAACAGAGCCGGTCGATTGATCGACCAGCTGGAAGCAGCCGGAATTGTTGGCCCTTTTGAAGGCAGTAAAGCAAGAACTGTAAACATAACTGACTTAAGTGCTCTTGATCAATTTTTTAACAATGAACAAAATTAACCCCATCATGAAAACAAAAATTCAGGAAATCCAAAACAATTCTATTACTAAGACGACTAAAAAGTGCATTCAAATGGCAGTTTTATTGCTTTTGAGCTTCACTTCTATTCAGGCTCAGGATAAAAAAGCCAAAGATCTATTGAATGAAGTAACTTCTAAAATAAAAAGCTACAACAATATTGTTATTGACTTTAAATACACTCTGAATAACGCCAAAGAAAACATCAACCAGGACAGTAAAGGTAATGTGACAATGAAAGGCAATCAATATGTACTGAATTTTATGGGAGTAACTAAGATATTTGACGGTCAGAAAACTTACACTATTGTTCCGGAGGATGAAGAGGTTACCATTTCTAAAGTAAACGAAAAAGATGATACTGCTATTACACCTTCAAAAATGTTAACTTTCTTCAATTCAGGATATAAATACAATATGGATATTGTTCAGAACGTGAAAGGAAGAAAAATTCAATATATCAAATTAGCCCCTACAAACTCAAAAGACCAAAGAAAAGAAATTCTATTGGGTATTGATGTTCAGACTAAACACATCTATAATTTGATTGAAACCGGAAAAAATGGAACAAAAACCACTTTAACCGTTAATTCTTTTAAAACCAATCAGCCTTTATCAAAAAATCAATTTACATTTGTAGCGAGCAAATATCCAAAATACTACATCAATAAATTAGACTAATTACAAGGTTGAAAATTTTAGACAAATACTTACTAAAAACATTCCTGATTACATTTACTACGGTATTTGTAATCCTTTTTTTTATCTTCATACTTCAAACCGTATGGCTCTTTATCTCAGAACTTGCAGGTAAAGATCTGGATTTGATTTTGGTGGTAAAATTCCTTTTATTCTCCATGCCCCGAATCATTCCGCTGGTTTTACCCCTATCGGTTTTACTTGCCTCCATTATGACTTTTGGTAATTTGGCTGAGAATTATGAATTCGCGGCCATGAAATCATCCGGAATATCACTTCAAAGAGCAATGCGAAGTTTAATCGTATTTATCTTTGTTTTAAGTATAGTCGCTTTTTGGTTCGCCAATAATGTAATTCCGTATGCGGAATACAAGTTTATTAATTTCCGAAAAAACATTGCACAGGCCAAGCCTGCAATGGCAATTGTCGAAGGACAGTTTAATGATGTTGGTTTTTACAACATTAAGGTCAACAAAAAATCCGGTGAAAATGGGAATATTTTAACCGGCGTTACTATTCACGAAAAGCCAACTAATACCGGTGAAAATAAAACGGTAATTAAGGCTAAAAGCGGTAAACTGATGAGTAACGAAAAATCCAGCATTTTAAAATTAGTTTTAAATGATGGTTATTACTATCAGGATGTCACTCCAAAAAAATATGAGGATCGCGCTAAACTGCCTTTCATAAAGGGAGCTTTTAAAAAGCAAATTATCAATATCGACTTATCTGAATTAAACAAAACCGATGACGATAAGGAAAATATAAGCAATACAAACGGAATGCTGAATGTTAGTGAACTTCGTTATACTCTGGATTCACTTAACAAAAATCTGGATAATGAAATTATTTCTTTTTCAGAAAACATCAATCAGCGTGTTGGGATCCGGAAATCGCCGACACCCTTAAAAACAGATAAAAAGAAAAAAGATTTACCCAATAATCTTTTATCGCTCTATACCACTAAAGAGAAATCTGATGTTATTAAAATGGCCAGTAGCAATGTTACAAGCAACATCTATTCTATTGAAACCACACAAAACGATTTAAAAGAGAAACAAAGAGACATCAACAAGCACTTAACGGCCTTATATGAAAAATTCGTTATTGCGTTTGCCTGCTTTCTAATGTTTTTTATTGGTGCGCCATTAGGAGCCATCATCCGTAAAGGAGGACTTGGTTTGCCTATTGTTTTTGCCGTTTTAATTTTTATTACTTTCCATTTCATCAATACTTTTGGAAAAAGACTTTCTCAGGAAGGCGCGATGAATCCATTTATAGGATCATGGATGTCTTCTTTCATATTATTGCCTTTAGCAGTTTTATTAACGTATCGCGCTACTAACGACAACGGATTAATCAACTTTGACGCAATTACAACTCCAATATCACAACTATTTCAAAAAATTTCAGAGCGGTTCTTTCCTGCTCAAAATCAAAAATAATTATGTCAACAACAAAAATACAACTGAATACCATTGAAGAAGCTATTGAAGACATTCGTCAGGGTAAAGTAATCATTGTAGTCGATGATGAAGATCGTGAAAATGAAGGTGATTTTTTGGCTGCAGCCGAAAAAGTAACTCCGGAAATGATCAATTTTATGGCTACTCACGGACGTGGGTTAATTTGTGCCCCATTGACAGAAAGCCGTTGCAAGGAATTGGATCTAAGACCAATGGTTACAAACAATACAGATCATATGGAAACTGCTTTTACTGTTTCTGTTGATTTAAAAGGACATGGAGTAACCACGGGAATTTCAGCTGCTGACCGATCTAAAACAGTGCTAGCACTAACAGATTCAAATGTTAAACCACATGAACTGGCACGCCCGGGACATATTTTTCCTTTGGTAGCCAAACAAGGCGGTGTTTTAAGAAGAACAGGACATACAGAAGCTGCAATTGACTTTGCCAGATTAGCTGGATTCAAGCCTGCCGGTGTGATCTGTGAAATTTTGAATGAAGACGGCACCATGTCTCGTTTACCAGAGCTGGTTAAAGTAGCCAAGAAATTCAATTTGAAATTAGTTTCAATTGAAGATTTAGTAGCCTACAGAATGCAGCACGATAGTCTGATTGTGAAAAAAGAAGATTTTGACATCGAAACACGCTTTGGAACTTTTAGATTGAGAGCATACGAACAGACTACCAACAAACAAATTCATATTGCGTTAACAAAAGGTACCTGGAATCTGGGAGAACCAATCTTAACGAGAATCAATTCTTCACAAGTAAATAATGATTTGTTAGGAACATTGACCAATAATGCCGAGCAGCAATTAGACGATATGTTTAAGGTAATTAATGAAAACGGCAAAGGCGCTGTACTATTCATAAATCAAGACATGACGGCTGTGAATCTATTGAATAGAATTGCAGAGCTTAAAGCCTTGCAGGCAGGAGGAACAATGAAAGCACCAAAAGTAATCATTGACAGCAAAGATTACGGAATTGGCGCTCAGATTTTACACGATATTGATATTTCAAAAATCAGACTGGTCTCTAATACGGAACAAACAAAACGTGTGGGAATGATTGGATATGGACTTGAAATCACCGAATACGTAAGCTACTAAATATACATGGGAACATTAGAAGAAAGAATTGCAAAATCGGAAACACGTATTTTTAAAGCGGTTTTTCCGAGTACGACAAACCATTATGATACTTTATTTGGAGGTACAGCACTTCATCTTATGGATGAAGTTGCTTTTATTTGTGCGACACGATTCAGCCGAAAAAAAGTAGTTACAATTTCAACCGGTCAAATTGATTTTAAAAAAGCAATTCCAGCCGGAACTTTAATCGAATTAGTAGCCAAAGTGATTAGCGTTGGAAGAACGAGTTGTAAAATTCACGTTGATATTTTTATGGAACAAATGTATTCCGAACTTCGCGAAACCGTAGTTTCAGGAACTTTTTCGTTTGTTGCGGTTGATGAAAACAAAAAACCAGTACCGGTTTTAGACGACCTGGACTAATTTTTTCAAAAATCCGTTTCTCGTAAATACTGGTAACTAGACACTTGAAAATTATTAAAAAAAACTTTCAAAAAAAGTCTAAAAAAAGTTTTGAGAACCAAAAAAGCATCTTATATTTGCACTCGCAATCAGCAAATGATCTGCGACATACTGGAGAAATGGCAGAGCGGTCGAATGCGGCAGTCTTGAAAACTGTTGACTGTAACAGGTCCGGGGGTTCGAATCCCTCTTTCTCCGCTGAAAACGAAACCCTCAACAATGTTGAGGGTTTTGTTGTTTTATACGGAGAGTTTTTTTGCAGGCTTTGTAGGATCAATACAAAATGTTTTGGGGTTGATAGAAGTTGTTCCTTTTTATTAACGATTTCAGCTCTTCATTTAAGAAATCATTTTATTACAGCTGATTTTATAATTAGTGTTCTCTTTCGGAAATGTCATAAAATAAGATGTGTGCTTTTTGGGTTATGCTTTCGCCCTTACAGGGCTTAAAGAAGTACTCACCATTATTCATGGCACTTCGTACCATGTTACTACTAAGGCTCTTTCAGAGCAACAGATTCCAAACACTTGTCTCTTATGGGGTAAGGAGTAAATTATTACTATTTGCAATTAAGAAATTTTAGGAAAATGCAAAACTTTAAAAGATTGCAAAAAGCTGCCACTTTCATTCCTAAAGTCCTTTATGGTAAAGAGAATACTATTTTTATCACTCCACAAATTTTGAACCTGATTCTTTTTAGACTGACTAATACTTATTCCTAATTTTATAAATCCTCACGTTTTTGTATTGATCCAAAAAAACTCATAATTGAGTTGCTTTTGTTTTTATTTACCCATCTTGTTTGCAAGAGCCTGAGGCATCAATCCAGCATCAATATTAACTAATGATCGGATCTGCCAGAGGATTTTACTATCTCTTAATTCATTAGAATACTCTTTCATAATATTCCTTTTTATTTATCTTCGTAACGCCATAAAAATCAACAATTGTACTACCTAAGGTTTAGCTCAGCAGCCTGACAATATTAACCCAAAATAACGAAAATTGATATTCGACAACCTAAATTTATCTGATCAAATTTCATCAGATTTCTTTGAAGATTTTAGTAAACTAATGACTTTTCAGGAATTACCGAGCAAATACTTATTACATCGCGAAGGGACCATTTGCGATCAATTTTTTATTCTCCATAAAGGATTGGCAAGAGCATATTACCACAAAGACGCTAAAGATATTACGGCTCATTTTGCAATAGAAAACACAACTATTACAGCTATTGACAGTTTTATACAAAGAAAAAAAAGTCGTTATAATATTGAATTATTAGAAGACACTTCCTTGTCTTATATTAACCACAATGAATGGAAAAAATTACTAGAAGACAAACCTCATTACGAAAAATATGCTCGTATTTTTTTAGAAAACATTTACATAGATATTGCAGAACGCATTGAAGATTTGCTTTTTCACTCGGCAAAAGAACGTTATGTAAAGCTAAACAACAAATTCCCTTCGCTTCAACAAAGAGTCAATTTAGGCCACATAGCATCCTATATAGGTATCACGCAAGAGACATTAAGCAGAATTAGAGCCGAAAAATAAAAAACGATTTTGATATTTGTCAAAAAGATGCCAATATATTTGATTGAACTTTGTAAAAAAAGACAATGGAAAATATCGTATTCGAAAGTGCAACAGAGCTCGTAAAAAAAATAAAAGCAAAAGAAATAACAGTAGTAGAAACTGTATCTGCTTTTTTAAATCATATTGAAAAATTTAATCCGAGGATTAATGCCATTTCAGATTTAAGAGAAAAAGAAGAAATTTTAATTGAAGCAAGGAAAAAAGATTTAGCCATTGAACAGGGAAAAAGCCTTGGACTCCTTCACGGATTACCAATAACAATAAAAGATAGTTTCTTGGTAAATGGATTAAAAAATTCAAATGGAGATCCTTTTTCAAGAAATTTTGTTGCTACAGAAGACGCAGAATTAGTTAAAAGATTGAAAGATGCAGGAGCTATTATTATTGGAAAAACAAATACTGCACTCTATTGTATTGATTGGCAAAGCACTAATTTTTGGAACGGGCAAACCAACAACCCTTATGATATTTCAAGAGTTGCAGGTGGAAGTTCTGGTGGCTCGGCAGTTTCTGTAGCTTCCGGGTTTAGCCCTTTGGAATTAGGAGCCGATGCTGGTGGATCTATAAGAGTTCCTGCTCATTTTAATGGTATTTGCGGTTTGCGTCCATCCGAAAATTTCCTTTCTAATAGAGGGCATCTCAAAGTTAAAAATAAGCCACAAGGAAGACGACATATTATTACACCTGGTCCTTTTGCAAAAAATGTGACAGACTTACTTTTAATAATGGAAGTTTTAGGAAATAATACCAAATATGAACTCCCCGAATTGTCACCAATCAACTTAAACAATAGCGAATGGAACAAAAAATCTTTAACTATTGCTTATTCTGAGACCATAAACGATACAGAAGTTGATGCAGAATATTTAGAATTGTTCAGGAATTTTATAGCCAAAATCAAAAATGAAAATCATGTTTTAAGTATTGATCACCCAAAATATGACGAAGAAAAGGCCTATTTAGAATGCAGTAAAATTATTGGATTTGAAATAGGAATTAACAATCCCAAAGTACCGTTATTAGCCTGTTTTATGTATGCATTTATTAGTCTGAAATACAGAGACCATTTGTGGGCAAAAGGAATGGCTTTGGGACAACGTTTGTCCAACATCAACTATGCAAAAGCGATCGATTATAAAGATAATTTTTCTAAAATTTATAATGCTTTTTTGACAACTTATGACATTTGGATCACGCCTGTTTGTTCCTTTGAAGCTTATAAACATCAAAATGCAGGAAAACCATTTAGCGTTAATAATAAAAAAACAGGCTACACTAAAGCCATCGCTTCTTTTAACTTTACTACTGCATTTTCGGGACATCCAATAGTAGTAATTCCAATCGGGAAAAAGAAAAACGGAATGCCGGTCGGAATTCAAATACACTCCAAAAAATGGACAGATAAGAAATTATTAGAAGTCGCTCAACATTTTGAAAAATTCACTATTGGATTTGAAAAACCAATACTATAAAAAAAACTACCATCAACAGTTAGAGTTATAGTAAAGTAAACTAACTTTTTCATGCTGAAATATTATGTAAAAAAGAATACAAATGGCAGAAATTACTAGCCCAATCAGATCTTCATTGTCCTTACATTATACTTATTAATAAGCTGAAAGTTAAACGATCTTAGCTCAAATAATTTATCGGAGCCCTTTTCCCACAGAAGACAAAACCCTCAATATTATTGAGGGTTTTGTTATTTTACAACTATAGTATTTTCTCCATACTTTACTAAAAAACGAATCAGGCAAAATTTAGGAACTAAAAAAAAAGAATACCTAATCCCCTCATTGCGTTCACCTTTATCTATACATTAAAATAAATTAAATAAAAGGTTAATATATATTTTTAATAACCGAAAAAGCATCTTATATTTGCACTCGCAATCCGTAAATGATTGCGACATACTGGAGAAATGGCAGAGCGGTCGAATGCGGCAGTCTTGAAAACTGTTGACTGTAACAGGTCCGGGGGTTCGAATCCCTCTTTCTCCGCCAGTAGAAGTTTCAAAAGAAACTTTAAAAGTCAAAAGCCTTTAAATACAAGTATTTAAAGGCTTTTTCGTTTTTTAGAACTTTTCAAAAAGCAAATATATTGTCAAAGTAAAGTGACCCTATGAGTGACCCCGTTTATTTTTCGAAAAAAAATCGAAAAAAAGGGTCACTAAAAAAAGTCAATTCCCCAGGAATTGCTTAAAAACACGACAACCTTTCAGCTATTTTAAATCAATTTGATTATTAATTTAAAAAAGTTAGTTATGTTAAAAGTAATTTTTTATCTAAAAGCAGGGAAATTCAACAAAAATGGAGAATCTCCTATTTATGCCCGTATTTCGTACCAGAAACAATCCATAACTATGGCAGCGGGTAAGTATATCTTAAAAGAAAGATGGAAGTTTACCGACAATCTTAGAAGTGTTCTCAAACTTGAAAAAGAAAAGGTAATCAAAAATGCCCTTGATCTTTTTCTTATTGGTATGGAAAAGAAGTTCAATGAACTACTTAAAATCGATCAAGATTTTTCTTTACAATTACTCAAAAATGAATTTAAAGGAGAAACGTCCTTAAAAGAAGATTGTGTCACCATTATCGAAATTATGAACAAGCATAATGAGTATTTTAAAAAAAAGGTTGATGCCGGAGAACGATCTAAAGCCTCTCTACAGAAATATGAGCGTGCAAAAGGTCTGCTTATAAAATTTATGACAAAGCAATATGGAATACAGGATATATCTATCCAGGAAGTAAAAAGTGCTTATGTATACAATTTGGAATCTTTCCTTAAATATGACAGCCATTTTAAAGGCAAAACAGGCATCCAAAACAATTCAGTAGTAAAATATATAAGAATGTATAAAACAGCCTGTAAATACAGCATTAGAATGGGAATAATAGATAAAGATCCTTTTATGCTTTATGAGGGTAAACTCCATGTTACCGATGCTACGTTTCTTACACAGGATGAATTAAATTTAATTGAAAACAAAAAATTTTCAATAAAACGTCTTGAAAAAGTAAAAGATGTATTCCTCTTCAGTTGTTATACAGGTTATGCGCCAGTTGACGCTGCAAATCTTACATCAAATAATATATCTTCTGATGCAAATGATAATCTCTGGATTATGACCAATAGAGCAAAAACAACAATTAGAGCAAATGTCCCTATTCTACCTCCAACTTTGGCAATTATTAATAAATACAAAAACATGCAAATTGGATTGATACCAAATTTATCAAATCAAAAAATGAATGCTTATCTTAAAGAAATTGCTGATTTGTGCGGCATTGACAAACATCTCACATGGTATGTGGCAAGACATACGTTTGCAACAACAGTAACTTTAGGAAATGGAGTCAAAATAGAGAATGTTTCAGCAATGATGGGACATACCAACATTAAACAGACACAGCATTATGCCAAGGTGCTGGACATAAACATAATGGAAGATATGCTAAAGTTAAAACAGAGGTACAATTGAAAAAGGACTAATTTAAATACTAACAAATATTTAATCAAAAAATGCAGAAGGATTTTAATTTTAAATCCTTCTGCATTTTATTTAATTAGCTAGTCTCAATTGAGTAACCTCAATAATTAAATCTCATTTTCTCTAAGTATTTTTTTTATTTTGTCTAATTCATATAAATAGATGTCACCTAGCTTAGTATAAGGAAGTATGCCTGTTTGACGGTATTTTACAATTGTATTGTTTGATAGTCCAAATATTTTCTTCAAATCCTCATTTCTATAATATCGTAAACTATCTTTTGAATTATTTCCTTTTATGGTAGAATCTATTTTTTCCAATCTAGCATACAAAGGGTCTAGCAATTGTTTAATTGCTACGATAAATGAATTTTTTGTTTTGTTACCTTCTTTAGACATAATCGTTAATTTTTAGAATTATATTTTCAAATAGCTAAGATTACCAACTAATTAATTTAGCTTTCCGCTCTTCAAGGACATGAATAATATTCTCAATAAATTTTATCTGTTTGTCTCTGTAAGTAAATCCTTTTGATTCAGAAAATTGCTTGCTTATTGTATCGATAGTCGTTTGAAGTCCTGAATCTCCCTTGTAAGTGAAGTTTTCTTCTATAAAAAGCTGGAGTTTACTTCTGTTACATTTTTGATTATAATTATCAAAGAATAAAATGTTCTCATCCATAAGAATATAAAAAAGTTGTGCCAAATCACTCTTATTTAAGCCACTACTGCACTTCTCAATAGCTAAGCTATAAAGAGGAGAATTCCTTTTTTTAAGATTAGGTTTATTATCTTCCAAAAATCTTTCTATCCCTTTCATCTTCTCCTGCAATTTTAAAACTGCATCGGGAAGTTCTTCCAAAGTAAACTTTTTCATAGTATAATCTTATTTGCTATTTATTTCTGCATAACTATTTCTAAGAATTGAAATAAATCGTACTTCTCTGATTTCTATTGCGTTTTGGCAGATAACTAATGTAACCATACTCATTTAAGTCACGCATACATTTATGATAGGTAACAGGTCCGGTTATCTTAGCTAATTTCATAATTTCATATCTATAAACTTGAATAGGATTAACAAAACCCTTTTCTACCCTAAATTGCAGCAATGCAGCATATATACCAATATGAGTGATGCTGATACGGTAATCTTTCTCTATTGCCTTAAAGAAATCAGATAAAGGTTGTAGTGTTTTCATATTTCAGTTTATCAGCTTATATGCATACCATTTCTTTTGGAATGGTTTTCCTTCTGGCTCTCATTCGTTTTTTGTATTTGTTTTACAGTTTCCATTGTTTTATTACCCAATGCCGTTGATAGCGTAATTTTTCTGGAATGCTCATCATAAATGTTTATCGATTTAAACTGAGGATTAGATTCAATATAAAACCGATGTTCATTTCCATTTTTAATCAAGGTTACAGGCAGGCGATTACCTTGTTTTAAGTCACCTTTTAGTTTATCGGCTTCAGTTTTATTTAATAATTCTTTTAAAGGAAGCTGCTCTACTGCTTTTTCAAGATCATAACCATATCCCGAATGAAATTCTTTTATACGGTGATTGCCTGTCGCGTCTTTATCATTAAGATCCAGCTGTATCCAGGATTTCTCTTTTTGAACTGCCCGACCCGCTAACAAATTATAAGCCTGTATTGTGTCAACAGAATTTCCTTCCTGTAATTTGAAATATTGACTTCTATTTTCATCCGGTTTTGATTCATTTTGCAAAGTTGTTTTATAACCATCAAATTGATATTGTCCGCTCTGGTCTTTAGAAAATGACACTTCATGATCGAGTCGTTCCTTTTCGTTGATATAATAAGAAATAGGAATACTAAATTGCTCCTGACCCTGTTTTATTTGATGATCTATTTGATTTGATAAATCTTTAAAACCAATACGCTGTACCTGATCGTACAGCGCTTGATTATTCTTCTGCGCTTCTTTTACATCTGTATGTACTGCAATTTGATCTATAAGTGGTGCAACAACCAGTTTACGAATTAGACGAACTAACAAATTAGGGTAAAGCTGTTTTAGAATCTTGTTTTTTTCCTGTTTCAGCATCTGCAAAGCAAAACGTTCATCTAAATTTGTAGTACCCTTATACTTTGCTCCAATACGTTCGTAGTGGTGCAGCTTTTCTTTAAGCAGTGATCTACTATTGGAAAGGCTGAAATTAAACAGCTTACTAAAGCGCTCTTCCCTGGAGTGCCATTGTTTTAATTCCATTTCTACTCTGTTAACGGGAAGCTGTTCGTTCATAATTCAATTTTTTAATTATTGTATTTTACTACATGGAATTGGATTGGCTTTTCTTTTTTCTCTTAGCTTCCTTTGGCACTTCAGGTCCATCATCGTCGGTTGTTTGGTTTTGCTTTTTACTGCCTTGTTTCTCGGAAGTCTGCTGGCTTTCAGATTGTTTTTCTTCCTGAGCTTTACGGTTGTCAATTCGTTTCATATTATTATCATAGATATTAATTGTTTTGAATTGCGGGCTGGCTTCAATATACTGCTTGATTTCATTGCCTTCTTTCAAGAAAGTAGCGGATTGCAGATTTCCCTTTTTTAAAGAGCTGATCAAATCTTCTTTGTATTTTGGGGTTTCCAGTTCTTTAATCGGATGTTTGGACAGTGCTGCTTCTATATCATAACCGTAATTTTGGTGGTAATGGTTTAGTTTGAAGTTTCCATTAGTTTCGGATTGTTTGAAGTCCATTTGAATCCAGGAATTGTAAACTTCCCCCTCTTTACTTGTGAGATCTTTATTGACTGATCTGCCTTCCATAAGATTGTAAGCTTCTTTCATGGTTATATTACTGCCTTTATTGATATAAAAGGTTTGCTCCAAAGATTCTTTAGAATTCTCTTTTTGCAACTCCACTTTATAAGAATTAAAGAAATACAGATCACTTTCTTTTGACTTATTGAAATTTAATGTTGCTGTAGCCGTATCATTACCATATTGGACATTATGCGTCAAAGTAAAATCAGGCTCTTCCTTCTGCATTTTTTCTTTCAATTGAGATTCCAGTGCTTCACCGAAACCGGTATACTTAATCTGATCTTTTAAGTATTCAAAATTTTTCTCGTTCATGATTTCAATTTTTTAATTATTATATAGTTTATAGTCTAGGAAGTACAGTCACCTGTACCAGTTTTGTATTCTTGACATGTTCTTCTAAATGCCTGCCGCCATTTTTTTCCATTAGCTGTATGGCTAAATATTTTTTTTCCGGAATTGTAAATTTTGGCAGTGCAAATACAAAGATGTTTTCTGCTTCAGCCTCAATTTTATCAACATTATTCAGGATATAAAGGGGTGTAATTTCAATTTCCTGTGAGGCAGTACGTTTTATTTTTTTAGTGTCTCGAATGAAAAAACGAAGCTGGTCAATCTCATAATTGATCTTAGAATGGTTGGTTATTTTTATCCTGTAATACATTACTTCGTCACGTATAAAAATTCCGTTGAGCCTAAAATCAATATCATATTTACTTTCCTTTTGACCTCGTAGCTTTTTTTTATCGTACAGCGCTAATTTTGAATATTCTTCAATATCCTGATCATTAATAATTTCATCTGAAAAATAAATTTCCTGTCCGTCAGGCTTTGTTTTATTCAGGGTAAGATTCAGCTGCGGAAAATCTTCATTATAATCCAATACAAAGGAATAGAGTTTGCCATCTGCAGTTACTACTGTAAGATTGGTCTGGAAAAATCCTTTTTGGGCAGCTTTGATCTGAAGGATATTTTCAAGACCTTTTGCTTTTTGTACGAGTATATCAGGACTTCCTTTGTCAACACTTTTTATGGCAAAAGGAAATACAATATTGGTCGTTTTTGAATAGGCTATCATTAGAGAGTCTGATTCTGTTTTGGATAAACGGTTTCTACCTGTTTGCTGTGCAAATACACCGATGGTCATAAGTAATAAATACCCCATCACCAATAGTTTAAAATTTTTCATCTGTATCATTTTTAGTTTTTAATTGGATTTATTTTGTTTCTGCTTTTCATCGTGCAGCAGTACCTTATAACCAGCTTTTACAACTACTTTAACTAGCTTTACTTTTTTACTTAGAAGACTTTTTGCCGCTTCAATTCCGGCTCCTGCTGCCTGAGCTCCCCAGGAGTCGTCCAGTGATGCAACTCCCAAAGTTTGCATGGATCGGTCAGCGGATGCTTTGGCAACATCACGATTAATGGCTCCCGGAATATAGATTCCAACAATTCCATCCATATCGTAAACAGACAAATCAACTGGGAATAAGGAGTTGTTGTATCTGATACTGCTGATGTTGATCGTTAGCCTTTCTCCCTTTAAGGAAGCTATTCCAAATAGAAAATTGTCTTTTGAGATTTTAACTCCGTTTATGAAAATGTCATTCATAAGTCTGAACTTAACTGTGGATCCATTTACAATCGTTTGTGTTTCGTGGATAATCGCTTCTACAGCATTCTGCATTAAGTCATCATTTTCCGGTTCGTCTAAAGAGTAAAATCTATTCGATCCGGATTCAGTATGATTAACAGTTTTGTTTTGTAAAGAAGAAACTGGATCTTCCTGCTCCTTGGTGGAAATAGTAAAGACTTGTCCACGCTCAGCCTCAGACGCCTTTTTTAATTTTTCCTGCATTCTGTTGGGGTGTTGGATATCCAAAATACTCTCCAGCATTCCGCCAAGCTGTTTTAGTTCAGGATCCTGACTTTCCTGACTGTCATTCATAGACAGCATCATTTGTTCGAGCCTGTCAACATCATTGGAATGCAGTATGGCTTCATTTGATTTTGCATTTTTAGTATAATCCCTGTTTTGCTCCGGAATTGGAACAGGTGTATTGATTGCTTTTTGCAAAGCTTCCAATTTTTGATGTACTTTTTCTTCGTTTACATCACGATAAACAGACTTACTTAAGCCATTTCTTTCTTTTCTTCGAGTAACAGCACTGCTGTCTTCGGTGGAATCAATCTGAAAGGACTGGTTCAAATAATTAGGATCTTTTTTAATGAGTTCATCCAGCTTTGCAGAATCAAGGGCTGCCATATCGTAATAATTCATTTTATCCATCGGAAGTCCTTCTTTCAGGTTCGCATTGGGAAGTTTTAGATTAAAACCTTTTTGCTGTGTTACAGCTGAGTTAGAGGCATCCATTTTTCCACCACCCAATGCCCAAAAAATGGCAGTTAGAAATGGCAAAGCCAATATTGGCAGTACCAACAGCATCTTACGCTGCTTTAGGACTTTTAGAGATTTTGTGTTTTGTTCCATGATACTAATTTTTAAGATGTGAGTAATAATAATTTTCTATTATTGTCAGACTGTCCAGAAGTCCGGGCCTGTCTGAAACAATACTGTCATACGTTTTTTTTCCTGTGGGACTGCGGCCCAGACTATCCATATAGTTCCGAAAACTTGTAATTTTTTCAAATTCTTTTTTACTAATAACTTCATTGAGTTCAGGAGGCTTATCTTTTAGGGATACCGCATTCGTTGGTTTAGTGATTGGGATTACCCTTATATTTCCAGTTTTATTAGCTGAAAAACTTCTCACAATCAGGTAAATGCTGCAACTGCTGGTAAATACTGTAAAACAGAGCAGAATCAGAATCCAATTAAGCCGAGTAAAATGAGCCGTTTTACGTTCAAGCCAATTGGCGCATTTATACTGCAATCGCAGATTAGCCTGTTCAAACTTTTGCCATAGATTATTTTTAGCAGTTGCAAGAGCATCGCTTTTTTTGCTATTTCGTTTAGAATTGAATTTCATGATGTACAGTTTTATTATTTTCTATTTTCAGTACTTATATCTCGATTCTCAATCGTATTCCATCGCTCGATTAAAAAGCCATGTGGATTGTTGTCGCTTCGCGACACATTACGAAGGTTGCCTTCAGTTATAAGGTTCCGATGTGCAATACTGGTCGTGCGTATAATATTTTGAGTAGCATAACATCGGAATCCAAACGGATAATTACTGAGGTCAATAGTTACACTGTCAATCTGAATGGTCTGACTGACGTTTCCCGATATGATACCGGAGTAGTACCCGTTTTCTTTTAAATCATCGTACACCCGTTTGGCACTGTCATCAGCCAGATAAAGTGCTTTGGTTACATTGCTTTTAATTACTTTATCATCCGGATCAAGAGTAAAAAACAGCTTATGGAACGTTTTCACATGATCTCTGGCTTCTACAGGAATATTATCTTTTCGGTCTGAAGCATAGGCTTCAAGTGCTTTTCCGTTAGCCAGAATATAAACCTTGTTCTGCATTTGTGATACGAGTGTGAAACTCTTATAAAGTGAAAAGCAGCTAATCAGGATACACCCAGTAATGACAAGCATGGTAAAACCGCGAACATGCCGAAAAGCAGTGTCAATATTTTTCATTTTACTAAACATATACTTTGAATTTAGGATTAAGATTTACCTTTTAACTTATCGGCCATATAATTCTCCTTGTCCTTGAAGTAAGGCTCAGAATTACCGGAATTCGCCATGCTCTGATACATACGCCCGGCAGCATTTCCCATTGCATCAGCTGCCATTGTAGTGCCTTGAGATGCAGTACTCATCACTGAAGTTGTAGAACTACTAAACATACTGGTCACTTTTTGTCCTAGTGCACCGCCACCTCCGGCATGAACAATGTAATTAGCGACTGAGGGAACAGTGAAATAACCAATAATGCCAATAATCATAAAGACCAAATAGGCAACATCAGTCCTGCTAAAGAATGTATCTCCATATTCTCCAGCTTGGGCTATGTCAATTTTTAGCATATTCTCCTGAATTTTCCCGATGATACTTCCAAATATATTAGCCACAGGGAGCCAGAGATAAATGTTGATGTAACGTGCCAGCCAAACGGTCATGGTATGTTGAAAACCATCGAAGACCGAAATACCAAAAACGATTGGGCCTAAAATAGAGAGTACCACCAATTGAAAAGTCCGCAGCGTGTCGATGCATAGGGAAGCAGATTCAAATAATACACGCAGTATCTCGCTCATCCATTCTTTCACTGAATTTCGGAAATTATAAGAGGCTTTGCTCATTGCAAATTTGATGTCATTCCCAATACCATCCAGCATTCCCTGACCACTTGGATCTGCATCATCATGGGTATAGCGGTACCATTTATCCTGATCGCCGCTTCCTGTAGAACCCACATACATTTTCCATGGATCTGTTTCTTTAAGAGCTTCCTCTTTTTCTTTAAGCAATCTTTCAATCGCTTTGTTAGATCCTTCGACCATTGCAGCTGTTGCTGTAACAGTAGGTTTCATGACACCATTAATCATATACAGGACAGACGGGAAAATCATAATGCAAAACCCGATAACAAAAGGACGAAAGAGCGGGTAGAAATCTATGGGTTCAGCACTTGCAATATGCCTCCAAACTCTTGAGGCTATATACCACATCGCTGCAAAACCGGCAAGACCTTGACCGACGCCAATGAGATTACTGCACAAAGGCATCATTTCATCATACAATTGTTCCAGTACGCTATGCAGGCCGTTCATGTCGTCTGCAACTCCTTGTGCGCGGCTCATAAAGGGGGATAAAATCATTATTACGACAAGTGATATGTGCTTATTTATCTTTATCATGATAGTGGATATTTAGTTATTTAACTTATAAATATTACGCATTGCGCGGGTATCATTGCGTTCTTTGGCACGTTGCAAATCCAGTACAGCCGTATTGTTATTGAAGTTTCTCAGAAACAAAAGTTTGTCCTGCATATCGGCGTATATTTTGTCAATAGTGGCCAGCCTTTCATCATCTGACATTCGCATTTTATTAGCTGTAATTACCGATGTGAGTTCATCAAGATTTCTCAGACTTTGTTTAAAAAGATTATCATAGACCCTTTCGAGATAAGCGATTTCTTCAGGATTAAAATTTTTACTATCCCTAAAGCGGTTAAAAGCGGACTTATATTCTTTTACCAGCAGCACCTGATAATTAACAATATCACCAATACGTTTGTAATTCTTGACTGTGGGACTAACCTGCATCAGGGCATCCAAAAATGTTTCATGAAGGCTGAAATTTCCCTCAGACAAATCCTTTACCGTATTATAACCACCACTCAGAATTTCATAACCCTTTTTCATGTCCTTTAGAATCTGTTTGAACTGAGCCAATTTCTCTATGTTCAAAATCAATTGCTGGATTTCCTGTTTTTGGGCTGTTACTTTAGACGGAAGTAAAAAAAGAATAAATGCAGTTCCTATAATCAGTAATTTTTTCATGGCAAATCAGTATTTATGCCGCTGAGAATACGGCTGTTTTTAGCTTCTTTCAATTCGGCTGCTTTTGATATAGCTAAGACTTTAGTTTGATTACTGAAACTTTCACAGAAAGTATAGTTATCAAGCATACTCTGGTAGATCATATCAATGCGTTTCATTCGCTCGTCATCTTTCATCTCTAACTTTCCGTCCGTAACAATTGTTAAAAGCTCATCCAAATTGGTATCACAATTTTTGATTAATCGTTCAAATACTCTTTTGATATAATCGATTTCATCTCCATGAAACAAATCATCCTGCTGGATTTGCTGATACAAACTTTTGTAGCTTTTCATGATTTTGATTTGGAGCGCTATAATCTCCGTTACCCTTGTATACTTTTTTATTTTGGGATTGACTGTCTTTAGGGAATTCAGGTAATCCGTATGAAGATTAAATTCGCTGCGTTTGAAATCCCCTATGGTGTTGAGCCCTTTTTTGACTACCGAATAACCTTTTTGGGCATATCCTATGTACACTTGCAGGGCTGCAATTTGCTGTAAAAGCATCCTTTGCTGTTTGGCTTGTGCCTGAAGATGCCCTGTAGTGAGAGCAGTAATAAGCACTAGTAAAAATATCTTTTTCATGATTTTTTAGATTGTTTACGGAATTCCGTAAAATTGTTTGATGGTTTTAACATCATGCTCTGTTTTGGCTCTTTGAAGACTCAGCAGTATATTCTGCCTGTTAAAGAGCGTCAGGTCATCATAATTGGCATCAATCTGATCTGCAGCACTATTTATAATTTCCAGCCTTTTGGCATCACTCATCTGAGTAGTAAAAGAATCCAAGACCATGAAAATCTGATCGATATTTTTCAGGCTTTCATCGAGTATTCCCGAGTACACACTTTGCATATAATTCAGTTCGCTGGCATTAAAATGAGCATCCTTTTGAAACAAGTTCCAGGCTCTTTCATATTCATCAACCAAGCGAACCTGTTTTTTACTGATGTCCTTGATACGCTGGTAATAGGTGATGATGGATTTTACTTTTGCCAGTTCCTCATAGTAATTTTTGTACAGGTCTTTTTGCTTTTGTGTCCACTCTGATATCTCATCCAATTTTAGTTTGGATAAAACATTTTCGATTTTTTTCTGTGCATTCTGAAGCCAGATCGTTTTGTTCTGCAATTTTTGGATCCTGAGGTCTATAGCCTTAATTACCTTTTTAGCAACTGCTTTTACGATTTCTAAAATCGGTATTGCTGCAACTGTTGCCGGTCTCACCGGAGTGCTGATCAGTAAAAAGCACAACAGGCAAATCATGATTTTCTTCTTTGTTTTCATAATTAGTGTAGTTTAGTTTCCATTTCTCATATCAATAGCAAGCGCCGCAATACCTTTTCTGATGTCACCATCAAATTTCTTTGCATATGCCTGTACTTTTACTTTTTCAGTTTCCTCGGTGGTGTAGGCCAAATATTCCTCAAGCGACACTTCTGTACGGTAGACTTTAGACTGCATGCCTCCCAGGGAAATAAATACTTCCTTATATTTTTTATCAGGATCATTGGCTTTGTTTACAGATAATACCAATGCCTTTTCTTTATCAGTAAGCCCAAGCAGTTCCTGAATTTGTTCAAATTTATTTTGATATTTACTTTGGTCTAATAATATCTTACAGTCACTATTGTTGATAATAGCCTGCTTGACTACCGGTGAAGAAATGATATCTTCGACTTCCTGAGTCACTACAATGGCTTCGCCAAAGAATTTACGAACGGTCTTGAATAAATACCGTATGTAATCTGCCATCCCTTCTTTGGCAATTGCCTTCCAGGCTTCTTCAATAAGGATCATTTTTCTAATACCTTTCAGCTTGCGCATCTTACTGATAAACACTTCCATGATGATGATCGTCACCACCGGAAAAAGTATTGGATGGTCTTTGATATTATCAAGTTCAAAAACAATAAAGCGTTCTTTTAACAGATCCAGATTCTCGGTAGCGTTGAGCAGGTAATCAAATTCGCCTCCTTTGTAATATGGACGCAGTACATAAAGAAAATTATTCACATCAAAATCTTTTTCTTTTACCTTATCACCTTCCAATATGGTAACAAACTCATTTTTTAGAAATTCATAAAAACTGTCAAAACAGGGAAACAAATCCGAATTGCTGTCTAACTTTTCATAATACAATTGCAGCGCATTGGACAGTGCGACATATTCACTTCGATTGAAGGTTTCATTGTCTTTTTTCCAGAGTGCCAGGAGCAATGTTTTGATACTTTCTTTTTTCTCGGTATCCAGCGTATCACCTTCGCTGATGTAAAAGGGATTAAACCTAATCGGGTTCTTTTCATCGTAGGTAAAGTAGTAACCCTTTACCATATCACACAATCCTTTGTAACTATGTCCTACATCAACCAATACAATATGAGTTCCCTGCTCATAATAGCTTCTCACCATATGATTGGTAAAAAAAGATTTTCCGCTTCCAGATGGTCCCAGTATAAATTTGTTCCGATTGGTACAGATTCCCATCTTAACAGGCTCATCGCTAATATCCACATGAACGGGTTTTCCTGTCAAGCGATCTCCCAATCGAATACCGGTTGGACTCAGTGAAGAACGGTAACCTGTTTCCAGATTCAAAAAACAGGTTGCTTGTTCCGTAAAAGTATCGAAAGTGTCATTCATTGGGAAATCTGCGGAATTCCCAGGAATTCCTGCCCAAAATATTTGTGCAGCACCTACTGTTTCCTGTTTAGCCGCCGCATCCATCTGAGCTAATGCTGAAGAAACTTTATTTTTCAAATCTTTGAGCTCTTCTTTATTGTCTGTCCAAATCAGTACATTAAAATGGGCTTTTACTGGAAGTCGTTGCTGGCTAATAGCCTCGTTAAGAAAATCATTGGTCGCGTCACGTGCAATCAGGTTTTCTCTGCTGTAGGCAGATAAGGATTGCAACCGCAATCTTTTACTTTCGAGTTTTTGCAGCGTTTTCTGGAAATCCTCTATGAAAATATATTGATTGTAAATATGATTACAGGAAAGCAATTGCCCGAGTGTTGAAGCAAATCCAATACTGAATTTGGTCTTATCGGTGGAATATCTATCATAGTTGATTCGGGAACCACATAAGGCAGGCAGATCAGCAGCATCTCCCAACGTATAAATCTGACAGTGTTTATCTCCAACCTGCAGGCCATCATCAAAAGCGATATCTTTAAAAACAAAGGAGTTTTCTTTTTCAGAAAGAAAACAATATCTTTCTATAATCCCAATTTTTCTGCTATGGCTTTTGAGTTCATCGTTTCCAAGACGAGTCAGTTTTACAAAACCACTGTCTTCCAGTATGCGTCTAAATTGTCCGGTACTGTCAATAAACTCCTGACGTACTTGTGCTTTTAATGTTTCTTCCGGAACTATTGAACTTCTAAGTAAATTTGAAAATAAGGAACTGCATGTTTTTCTTCCTGCCGGTTTTTTGGTTAAAAAAATGTAACAGGAATGATCCAGAAAGGGACGTTCATTAAAAAAGCGTTCACTGCTTCGGGTAAGAAAACTGGAGTCTTCACTGGTAAAATCCGGCTCAAACTTACTATCGATAAACCAGTCCTGTTTATGGAATACGCTAAATTTCGGAAGCAGCTTTATCGCTTTAAGCCATGCCTGGTGGAACGCTTCGTATTCCTGATCCGATAAGGTAAATATCTCTGGCAGTTCCGCTTTGAATACGACCGTCACATCTCCTTGTTTGGACAGGATGCAGTCGTGCTGTACATCCATAATTGGTAAAATATCATCTATCATCTTTTCCATCATCCTCTTTTTTTACCGCTCAGTCAGTGCTGAGCAAATTCTATTTCGTCATCATAAATATTTTTCTGCTTTGTGATTTTACAGCTTTGGGAATCTGTCGTTTTGCGAGTGCTTTCATCATGCCATATTCACCGTATTTGTGGCTCATCTTATAAATTTTTAACACCCAAACTGTTCCTGAAATACCAATAATACCTATACAGATTAAAGAAGGTAATCCGGCTATGTACATAATGGCAAATAGTATCATAAGCACAATCACGCCACCACCCAGGTACCAAATATATTGTGCCTTTAATCCTTTAAACTCTATGCTTTGGTTAATTCCTTTGTTGATTTGATACACACTGTTTGACATAGTATTTGTTTTAAAATTTCATTCTGCTATTACGTCTCATTTCCGAAAAAGAACGTTCCTGCCATTTCTCAGTATTACTTTCTGCAGTTATATTTTTTTTTGATTCTTCAGTGCTAGTACTCTTTACTGGCAGTTGAATTACTGGCACTGTATCGGTTAATTTTGTTTCATTATTAAGCTTATCATCCTGCGGATTGGCTTCCTTCAATTGGTTCTCCTGAATTTTTAGGGCTATTTCCCTTTCCAAACTAGAGAGATCACTTTTCATTTTTTGTAGTTCATGTTCCTGGCTGAATACTTTTGTACTTAATTGCTGTAATTCAGGTAACTGGTTTTCAATATCCTTTAGTTCCTTTTGGTACTTTTCCTTGAGATGTTCCACCTTATCAATTGCATTAAGAAAATGGCGGGTTGCCAACTTTGGATTATCCACATTTGGAGTTCCTCCATTGGAAGTATACTTTATACCATCCTCCAAACGTTGCGCGTAAAAGCTGTTAGAGTAACGGTATTGATACAAACCATCATTTTGGAAGGCTTCACGTTCTCTTTTTATATAGAGTTTAAAATCATATAACTTTCCAATCTCTCTAGGCTGGTTTTCTGCTTCGGGAGGTTTCCAGTTTTTATAGAGCAGGATAATTTCTTTACCTATACTTTCCGGATCTGCTGTCCTGCAGTCGTATAATTGTATAGGATTCGCTTTGGAACCATCAGGCTCATACTTCAGATTGTTTTTGTAAAAGCTGTGATCAGAAGTTAGTTTATCCAGTGTTTTAGTGGTGATTCCCTTTTCTTCCAGTAGGTATTCAACCTGATATTTAGTTCTGGAAATTTCCTTGTAATGTGCTTTTTTAAGACTTTCCATTACCGCTACTTTTTTCTCCAATTTTGATTTTTCCAGTAATGAAGTATCACCGGATAGCACTGCGATGTATTCCGAAAAGTTCATTCCGCTCTGCTCATCCATTGCTCCTTCATCAATAGTCCTGACATTGAGTTCACAGTTTTTCATCTGACTGATAAATGTCTGTTTGTTCTTCAAAAGGTTGAATTTGTAATTGTCTAATGACTGTTCTGTGGCATAGATGAAATTCTTTACTTTATTTCCATAATGCTGTTTGGCAATTTCATTTCCTTGTCTGCTGCCTCGGCCGTTTCGCTGTCCGAGGTCAGAAGGTCTCCATGGAATATCCATATGGTGCATCGCTACAACACGCTTCTGCACATTAAGTCCTGTTCCTGCTTTTTCGGTACTGCCCAAAAGAATACGTATTTCACCTGTATTCATTTTAGAAAATAATTCTGGTTTCTTTTTATCAGTCCAATCGTGGATGTAGGTAATCTCATTGGCAGGGATATTAAAATCCCGTACCAGTTTTTCTTTAAGAGCATCGTACATATTAAAGGCGTCAGGCTTTGGGGTACCTATATCCGAAAAAACAATCTGAGTCCCTTTATGCTCCATGGATATCTGGTAAATTTCAGCTACATTTCTGGCGCATATATTAACTTTATTATTGGGATGATTGTCATAACGGTCACTTATGAGTCTCATATCGGCAGCCATCTTTTTAGCATAATTTGTAGCGATCAGCATTCTGCCTTTATCTTCCTGCTGTGTTAGAGGAGCCCTTCCGATAAGTGTTGCATTACCTGTTTTGGCAAACTGCATGAGCTGGGTAATGAACTGGCTTTGCTCAGGTGTTGGGCTGATATTGACAAGTTGCTCGTCAATATCAGGTTTGTCCAGATCAATATGTTTGGCTGTTTTATAATCGGTAATCTCATTATAAAACAGTGCCAGTTCCGGAACTTTTATAAAATGGCGAAAACGCTCTTTGGCAATAATTTCATTGGTGACCGAAAATTCAAAATCGGTCGTTTTTCTCGCAAAGACTGCTGCCCATCCATCAAAGTTTTCAATCTGCTGGCGTTCCATTTCTTTAGGCCGTAGGTATTTGAAAAGCAGGTACATTTCTGTCAGGCTGTTTGAAATAGGAGTGCCCGAAAGAAAAGTTACACACAGATCCGAATCGAATTTTTCCTGCAGCGTGCGTACAGCAAATAACATATTAAGCGCCTTTTGGCTTCCCTGCATATTTCCAATTCCTGCAACACGATCATGACGGGTCGTGAAAGTCAGGTTCTTGAATTTATGTGATTCATCCACAAACAAATGATCAATTCCCATTTCTTTAAAGTTGATCCCGCTGTCCTTTTTATCTTCTATATCTTTGAGCAGTGTTTTTAGTCTGCCATCCAGATTATTTTTTCGTATTTCAAGACCTTTTAAGATCTTTTTAGAGATGTCGTCTCCCAAATCTCTGGCTGTATCAAGGTCTCGTTCTATATTATCCAGTTCATTTTGTAAAATCTCTTTTTGTATTTCCGGTGACTGCGGAATTTTACCAAACTGGTCGTGCGTTAAAATGATGCAGTCCCAATTGTTATTTTTAATTTCATGAAAGAGTCTCATTCTTTTAGCCGGAGTAAAATCATTTTCGCCGGGAGCTAAAATTCGGGCATTGGGATAAGCCTTTCTGTAGGTTGCCGCGATTTGATTTACATTGGCATTCAATGCCAGTATTGCAGGTTTGTGAATAATTCCTAGTCGTTTCATTTCATTGGCAGCCACAATCATGGTAAGCGTCTTACCGAGCCCAACCTCATGATCAATTAAAGCGCCACGGTTTTGAATAATACGCCATGCCGCATTTTTCTGAGAGCTATATAAGTCTTCAATTTCAAGCGCTTTTTTATCCAAACTCGGAAAACTCAGATGGCTTCCGTCATACTCTCGTAATACATAACAATTGAAGGTATTATTATAGAGACTTTCCAGTTCATTTTTGTCGCTTATTGGTAATTCCTGCAGCCACTCTATAAAACCATTACGGATGTTCTCGATTTTCTGGTGAGCTAGTTGTATGGCTTCATTGTCAGGCAACCGAACCGGTTTTCCGCCAGGTCCCTCCACTTCATAGGTAAAAAACGGTGCCGTATTTTCAAGTGCATGCTCCAATATGGTGTAGCCATAAGTGGTTCTGCCGCTTTTTGGGGTTACCGAAAACTCTCTGTCTATTTTGGTATTGTGTCCTGTGCTAACTTTAAAGGTATCCAGTGATGGGAAATAATTAATTTCAGTTGGCTGTTCAAATAATTTCCCTGCGAAGTTCTCATAGTATCGGGTGGGAATCCATCGTTCACCAAGGTTAAAATCGAGTAATTCAAAAGGGATACGCTCCGGCTGTACTTTTTCAAGTGCCTGCAATCCTTTGTAATATTGCGTGTTTTCAGGATATAGTTGCACGGCCTGTTTAGCCTGCTGTAACTTTTCCACAACATTACCGCTTAAATATAAATCTGAAGTTTCCCAATTCTGACCTGTTGGATTTAAATAGATATGATGGTTCAAACGCTCTATAACCTCATTTTGTTCAAGTCCTGTCGCGGCTGTTATAAATCCTAAGTCAACAGCTCCAATTTCGTTTAGACTTCGGGCTAATGCTTCAATTGGATCATCGGTATAATAACGTTCTTGCTGTTTTACTACAGATTCGATTAAAATATCCGACTTCACATAACGTTCGCCTTCTTTGCGTTCCAGTGAAGAAAGAATGGTAAAACCAAAAGCGGAATCCTGCATGATTAGCCTGCGATTCTCAGCAGCATTTAAAATACCATAGTGTGACACAAATTTGGTATACTGCTCATCGAGATTTTTTCGAACTTCATCACTGGCTGTTTGGTCTGATTGCTCTTTCTCAAACAATTCCAGATAATGATCCCGAACAGCTATATAGGAATCATAAAATTTGAGATTGCCCTGTGTCGCTAATGGCTGAAAAAAGGCCTGTTTATGCTTGTCATTTATGTCACTGATAATCCCAACGGACTCTCCAAGCCGAACCAGTGTTCCTTCTTTGTAAAAAGATTTCAACGGCGCCAATTCTTCATAAAGCTGTCTTTCCAGATTAAAGGCAGATTCCAGGGTTTGGTCTCCTTCATAAGTATACTTATGATCGTAGTACTGAAGAGTATTGGATAAAGCCAATAATTCATGAGGCAGTAATCCGCCATTCATCCAATTGGCTGAAAAGCCATCTATTTCTTTTACATTAGAATATAATTTATACAAATACCGATTGGATTTGTTTTGTTTGGCAGCAATTAATACAACATTTTCATGTGATGGATTATCAGTGGTACGTATAGTGCTCAGTATTCGTGCTGTTTTTTTATCTACTACGGTTTCATCCAAAGGATTGACGTAATCCATTGCACGGTTGATATTCTCCGCAGGTACAGTATCAAACAAGCCAAGCTGAACTGAAACACCGCTTGCTTTACTCTCAGGCATGGGTAAATAAGTAAATTTGTGCCCTATTGTTTCAGTGGGTTGGGCGATCTCGAATTTTTGAGCTTGTTCAAAACGTTCCTTGTCAAAATTATCTTTAAGGCCTTTGAAAATATTATCTGCAAGACGGTCTTTAATAGAATTGATATCACCGTTTTGTCTCACACTTTGGTGTGCCTGTCCGTATTGGTTTTTACCGGCTTGTATTGTATTCCCAATTATAAGTTCGGGTCTGTTGTACAGGTATTTATTCGTGCTGTATTTTCCAAATTCATTTTCCAGTTCAACGGTTTGAAGCAGTTCATTTTCATTGTCAGATAGCGTTTGTTTATGCTCGTTTTTTTGGACAATCAGCAGATGATTAGGAGCATCCGTATTTCCGGTTTCCTTCATCAGATTATCAGGCATAATGATGGCACTCACAAAATCTGCATTTTGAAAAAGATATGCGCGAACACTTTCATTGGAAGGACTGTTTAAAAAACCGTCTGTAGTTATGTATGCCATAAGACCTCCATCAGCGAGTTTATCCAGTCCTTTGGCAAAGAAGTAATTGTGGATTTTTCCGGAAATAGCTTTGTCAGGATAGGCTTCATCATAAACAGAAAAATTACCAAACGGAATATTGCTGACCACAAGATCATAACTGCCGTTATCATTTATTGGAGCTTCTTCGAGTCCTATTATATGAGTGGTATTTTTGGTTGAAAGTGTACTGTTTAATGCAGAAAGCACCAGTCCGCTTAATCGGTCTTTTTCCACAGCAGTAATTTGTTCCAGATTTGGAAATACTTTTTCTGCTTCAGTTATAAAAATGCCTGATCCTGCTGATGGCTCATATAAGTTTTTAGGGTTTATGTCTTGCTCTTTTAAAACAGTGTACAAAGTTTTGGGAACAATCTCCGGGGTATAAAATGCCGTAAGGACACTATTACGAAGTGATGAAACAACTGCATTATAATCCTTTTCAGAATAATGTTTCTGTAATATTGCGTGCAGTCTTGTCATCTCTGGATGAATCTTCAAGTCTTCTTTTGTAGCTCCGGATTTTATCCAGTCTTCGGTAGTGCCATTGGGATATAATATAGTTTTGATACCGCCAAATCCGGCATATGCCTTTAGTGCAGCAACTGATTCTTCCGATAAAGCATCACCTTGCTGCCATTGGATTCCAATGGTAATCGCCTCTATATTGGCACTTAGTTTTTGGGATAGATTGTAAGCCATAATTACTCCTTTTCATACTACATACTGCTATAAATAGCTCAATTCAGATAGTCAGCAATTTGACCAATAAGGGCATTTCTCAAAGCGGGATCCTCTTCATTTTCTTTAGTAAAACCAATGGTTTCAAAAATGGGTTTGCAGCTTTCCATAAGGTTGATTACTTCATAGGTCAAGATGCATGACTCCTGAAAAGCGAAATAGGATTTCTCAAACTCCTCAGAAAGCAGGGAGCGGATGTATAAAAACCGGGAAGGTTTTAAATCTTCGGTAAGTACATTGAGACAGATTTCTTCGATGATATATTTAGGTGTCCCATCAGATAGCATATCATCCAATAGGAATTTAATTCCATTTATTTTTTCATTGAGATAATCTAGTACACTGTAATCTCCCTGAAGGGTAAACATCAAATCGGGATTGTTATGGATAATATAGAACCATAACTTTTCTTTGAGTAGCTCTTCCATAGCAATTGTTTTTAAATACCGAAGAAGGATTTGATTACTGTGGCCACTACTACCAGAAAGACACAGCTACCAAACCAGGCTGCAGCTACTTTTCCGGTGTCAGGATCACCTGCGTTCCATTTTTGATATACTTTCACAGCGCCAATTAGTCCGAGTAATGCTCCTACAGCATACATCAGTTCTGTGCCTGCATCAAAATAACTTCGTACCTGTTGGTTGGCTTCATTGATTCCTGCCAGACCATCTTGGGCGTAGGTCTCATAACTGATTACAAAAAATAATTGCGCCAATAGTTTACAGATATTATTTATTTTTTTCTCGATAAACTTTTTAAAATTCAAGTTCCATTTTTTCATCACACATTATTTTTAAAGTTTAAAAATTTTGATAAAAAACGGAGGTATTACCGCTGTCGCTGTCCACTTTCCTGTTTCATCTACCATACTGCGCCGGGATAGACAGGGGCGATTCCTCCGTTATATTGTTTAGAGTTTATTCCCAAAGGGCTTCTGCTTCCTTCTGGGTTAAAGTAATTGATTCGAGTTTCTCACATTCCGAGACTATCAATTCACTTATCGAAGAATTAAAAGGGGAATTTTTCACTGAAGGAAATTCTCTTAGAAGAAGTTGCAGATAATAGGTAAATTCTTTTTTTACCAATTTTTTCTTTGCGGCATCTGTGATAAAACTTTTTAAGCGTGCCACCAAAGCATCAACATCCTGAAAGGTAGTATCGAATTCTCCCAAAGAAGTTTGGTCTAAAATTGTTTCAGGTGACTCCTGATAGTTTTGTTCGGTTTGAGGATCTTGATAATTTGAGTTCTCAAATCCACGGAATTGAAGTTTCCGTTTTCCAGAGGCAATTTCTTTGAACTCATCAAAATAAAATCTGAATCCAACAAATAAATACCAGCTTGCCAATAGCAGAATAACTACAACTATGTAATTACCCCATGAAATGTTTGTAAACATACCTCATCATTTTATCGTTCTACATTAGTTTCTCTCACAATCCGGTAAATGGATAATTCCGGTTCAGGATCTTCATCATTACATGGCAAAGGAACTATAAACAGCAAACTGCCACAAGTACAACTTTTTGTTGTACCCCTGTTGTACCCCGTTGAACCCCCAGTAAAATCAGGGAGAAAAAAATGTAAAAAATGTAAAAAATAAAAAAGCCTCCCGAATGGAAGGCTTATTTGATGATGAAATAGATTATTTTGAGTATCGTTTTTTCTATTCTAATAAGATAAAAATTCAATCTCCGACTTTTTGTCCAACAGCTGCCAGCCATCATCTGTTCGTATAAAATAGACTTTATGAAACAATGTGTCTTTCAATCCGTTTTTAATTGCTACAGCAAAAATATTTTTTTTTCGAATAGTACTATATTCAACAATTGCCTTACTACCGGAACTCATAATTCTGATTGCCGCAATTGCTCCAAACTCTTCATCTGCAACTTTTACACGTTGAATTTTACTTATTCTATCATCTTTGAGTGTTGACAATAAGTACGGTTTTGCTGCTGTAGTAAAACTTATATAGGAAGTTGTATCATCAAGCTTCTTCGACTGAAGTACTTTTACAAATCCTTTTTCTACAAGTCCAGATTTAAAAATGGTGTAAGCATGCGCGGGATCACCACAGAAAATATCATGATCTACAATAATAGGGTAATGTTTTTTTTCCAAAATAAGGGCGGTAGCCAATTTCTCATCAAGCTTTTTAGGCTGGCAGCCTGTAATGATCAGAATCACAGTGGCTAAAATGCAGGGTAGCTTTTTCATGTTTTTAAGTTTTAAATTATTTAGTTAATATTCTTTAATCTGTTTAATCATACGCTCCAATGTGTCAATTGCTATTTGTTTATCCCTTTCTTCAAAAATGTAAGCCTTACTGCGCATAGCATTATAAGACAGATGAACTTTATTTGGGGTGGATAAAAATGGGACAATTGTTTTAAATAAGTGATTCATTGATTTTGAAATAAGAATTTTTAATTCATCAGATGCCCTAAGTATTAAGGCTGTCTGATCTGTCGAAAGCTTACATAAGACTTTACTAGAAGACGAGTCTATAACAGAGGGCTCATATATTTTCTTTTCAATAATTGGTAAGGGTTTGTTTAAATAGTTTGCAAATCTGGATTCCACAAATGTTATTAATTCATCCAAACAAGAAATTAAAGTAGAAGTTACCTCTTTTAAATGTTCTCTATATTGATCATTGCTACTATTTATCTCTGTAATTTTATCTAAAAGAAATAGCAATGATGAATAATAATTACCAACTAAAATTTTAATTTGTTTCTCCTTGGTGAGCGAAAAAACCTGTGCCGTAAACTGTGACTGAATTAAGAATGTTTGCTCAGTCGCTTTTTTAATAATCGCTTTGGATTGAATTGGAGTAATCATAGTAAGATCTGTTTTACCAGGATTAAGGGTTGAGGTAACCGTTAAATCCATCCATTCTAAAAGATAGGTTTGAGTCATTTCTTTTACTTTTACTTAGTAAATATTTCTCTCGACTTGCAATCGACAGTACTCTAATCAATGCTTGTAGAACATTCTTAATCCGGTCAAAACCTTTGATGCGTAATATTTAATGAGAGTTTAATCGTAAACGGTATTCAGAAGGAGACAGCAAAGTATGCTTTTTAAAAAAGGTACTGAAAAAAGCAGTATTAGCAAATTTCAGTTCTTCAGAAATATATAAAATGGTAAAATCATTATTTTGAAGCAATATTTTTGCCTCTAGAATAATTGCATTTTCGATGCATTGCTTGGCTGTTATCTGTGTAACATGTTTGACAGTTTTATTAAGATGACCAGCGGAAATATTCAAGGCTTTAGCATAAAATTTCACACTATGTTCTTTTTTGCAGTTGATTTCTAACAGTCTAAAAAAATGAATTACTATTTTTTCGTTTCCATTGTGTTTAACTGTTTCGCGCCAGGATGATTTATAATATATCCTTGCCAATTCATACAGAAAAAGATTAAAACTTAAAAGCAGTGTTTCTTTTTTAAAAATATGCTTATCGGAAGTTTTAACTTTACTATTAACCAACTTAAGTAAATCTATTAATGTTTCTGATTCTTTATTTTTTAGGAAAATTTTGGTTGTATCTTGAGCAATAAAAAATTCAAAATAACCAATATGTGGCCATCTGATACTGTTATCAGCGGCAAACTCTGAGGTAAATGAGATCAGACATATTTTCAACGGGTTGCTCATTATCAGAATTTCACAACTTGATCTTTTAGGAATAACAATCAGTTCATCTATGAATAAATGAATCTTCTTAGTGTTGATTTCCAGGCATACTGCTCCTGAATTTATAATCAAAACTGTAAATCGATTAAGTGTAAATGATTCCTTAAAAGCAATTCTGGATGAGAACGTTTCAAAGATGGAGACTTGTAAGCCTGAAGAATTATATCTTGATTTTAGAGATACCAAAATAGATGCTTTAAAATGTTTAATTTTTTTGTACTAAAAGAATTTACTTTCTCCTGATAAAACCAAACAGAAAATATTACTTGTCAAATAATCTGGCCATCAATGAAACGCAGACAAAAAATAAATTCGAAACTCCGTTTATAAAAAATAGATAGGCCGATTTTCTGGGACAATCAGTTTTTATCCCACCATCGGTTAAATAGCCTATTATTTCATCATAGGATAATAAATCTATGATGAAATAAAGGCTTACAAGATTAAAAAGAATTAAAAACACACAATAGACATATTGCAGCCGTTTTTCATTCAACTCAGTTAAGTACATCATTATTGAGCTTAGAGATTGTGAATTAGAAGTCCTGTCACAATTGATTTGTTAACTGCAGTCGAAGAATTAGCCACCGCACCTTGTACAGCTCCAACACGATTTCCAACAGAGGTTTCCCAGTCTTTATCTTTGCGTTCTTTGGCGTAATAAGTTGAATATCTTACTATGGACGAAGCAGTCAGAATGATTCTCTTATCCTCGCTGCTAAACTGCGTATTCCCTACAACGGACGCTTCAAATGAAATGATTGACTGATGAATTATAGAATATTCATTTGTTTCCCATAAAAGCAAGGATGCCATGTAGTTGGATAGACAAATTTTAGCAGCATTTGTCATTGAAGAGTTTGCAATGACGTGCTCTAATTTTGTTTGAGGGTCATCTACTGTTTCTTGTATTTCTTGAAAGTTTGCTGGAAGATTTGTTCCCAAAATTAAGAGGTCATTATTTAGAGCCGATATGGAATCTACTTTTTGGCTGATTTGAGGGATTGTATTAAATGTGTAATTACACGAGAGGTAAACATCAAGAAGATCATTGTGTATTTTACCTGCTATATCATATGCATTAGCAGGATTTTCAGGGCTCAGATTTTGAAGTAGTTTTGCCGTATTTTTAGATTTCTCTTCAACTAAATTACTAATTGAGCTTTCCATATTCTCGCTTGTACAAGAAAATAATATTGATGTAAGAATCACCAACAATAATAAAAAATTTTTCATGATTAAAAAGTGTTAAATGTAACGACTGCTTTTTTTTCAGTCAGTTCATTTCACCCGGGCTAGCAGAACTTTTATCCGACACGATGCCAAATGTTTTTTGCTATTGAATTCGAGACAAATCTAAATTTAGATTTTCTTGTTTGCAAAACATTGTATGTCGATTTTCCGAATTTGGGGTATCGATTTTCCGAAAATCGATACCCTTTTTTGATGATAAATCATACTAAAAACCAACTAATTACGTTAACATTAATACTCTTTTAAACTTCCCATTAAATTATATTTACCAAATAGTGCTTTTTGCTTAAAAAAATGCATTTAAGGACAATTGCTTCAATTTAAAACTTAATTTATGTTTAAACAATATATAATAATACTGGCCTTTTTATTTGGAGATCAATTTTATGCTCAGGAAAATAAATCTGTCGACTCCCTGAGAAGAAAAACTTATGACTATCTTTTTGAACGGATAGAATTAACTGCTGATAATAAAAAACAACAAGCATTTTATCTTCAGTATTTTTTACAAAAAGCAAAAAGAGAGCAAAATGTCAACGAAATAGTAAATGGATATAAAAATTATTTACACTATTCTGCTGAAGACCTTAAACTTGTCTACGCAGACAGTATGATTTATATAGCTAGTAAATCTAATGATAATGTACTTACAGGTTCTTCTTATCTCTCAAAAGGAATTGTCTTCTATGGACAAAAAAAACATAAGAAAGCCTTGGATAATTATCTTGTTGCAGATAATTTTATTTCTAAAACCAATGATAAATACTTAATCCATAAGGTTAAATATAATATTGCTAACATAAAATATTTTCTAGGCTTCTATGATGAAGCCATTTCTTTATTTATAGAGTGTGGTGATTATTTTAAAGAGGAAAATGCAAGGGCATATTTAAATTCACTGCATTTACTTGGTTTGTGTTATAACAGAATTGGTAATTACGGATTATGTTCTGAAATAAATGCAAAAGGTATTCAGGAAGGTATAAGACTAGATAATTATGAAATGAAAGATTACTTTATTCATTCTGAAGGTATCAATCAATATTTTAAAAACAATTATGCAGAAGCTATAAAAAAAATTAAATATTCTATTCCTTCTATAAATAAAAACGGAGATTTTGGTAATGAGTCTGTTGGATATTTCTACATTGGCAAGAGCTACTGGAATCTTCGCAAACCTGAAATAGCACTTCCTTATTTTATTAAGGTAGATCATATTTTTGATACTAAAGGATACATACGTCCAGATCTACGAGAGAATTACGAATTATTATTGAAGTATTACAAATCAAAAAAAGATCTTCATAAACAGCTCTACTATACAGATAAACTACTAAAGGCAGACAGCATATTAGACAACAAGTTCATCTATCTTTCGGGTCGCGTTCGTAAAGTTTATGATACAAAGATATTATTAAAAGACAAGCAGGATATTGAAGATCGATTTAATAAAAGGAAGCATAATGACTTTATTTACACCGGTATAGTAGTTATATTCTTTTTAGTTGTACTGTTCATTGCTTACAGGCACATTAGGAATAAAAACATTTACAGGCAGAAATTCGAGGAGCTAATGGCAAAGAATGAAGCTGTTTCTAAAGTGGAAGTTAGAAATTTAGAAAAAGGAATTGGAAACATGAATAAAGATACTGTTGCAGAAATACTAAGACAATTAGAAAAATTTGAAAAGGACAAAAAATTTCTATTAAAAGACCTGACTTCTGTAAAGCTTGCTGCTATCTTCAATTCCAACCCTAAATATTTATCAAATGTAATTTATCAATACAGAGGGAAGAGATTTGTAAAATACATTGCTGATCTTAAAATACATTATCTAATAAACTTATTAAAAGAGGACACTAAAATAAGGAAATATTCAAATAGTGCATTGGCTGAAGAAGTTGGCTTTAGCAGTACTAAAAAATTTAGCCAAGCCTTTTTTGCCGAAGCCGGATGTCCAACTTCTTATTTTATTGATGAACTAAATAAGATATCTCAAGAAAATGAGGTTTTATAATAATAGGAAATACATATTAAAATTTCTCTAATTTTTGTCGTAAAGTTTTGCTTTATAAAAAAGCAAAACTTTACTTTTGCCATCTTAAATTAAAAAAAAATATCATGAAAGATTTAGTAGCAAAAATAAACGCCGAAATCGAAACATTTAAAACAGAATCTGAATCATTAATTGATAAAGGTGTTAAAGCAGCAGGAGCAAGAGCTCGTAAATCAACTTTGGAAATTGAAAAACTTTTAAAAGAGTTTAGAAAAGTTTCTATTGAGGAGTCTAAAAAATAATTCAATCTTACTTATTGGGGCTGTCTTTTAAAACGCAGCCCTAGTTTTAATAAATAGAGACCTCTCAATTCTCTATATGAAAGCAACTGCCATTTTTAGGATTTCAATGATTGCTGTGTTTTGCCGCATTATTGTAAATATTCTGAAAGTTTTTTAGAATTGCAAATTGTTCTTCTTCAATTGCGTGTTGATAACATGCGTCTTCTCTAACAAAATATTCTATTTCTGTGTTTTTAACGGTAATAATATTATCAAACATAAACTTATAATACAAATTAAAATCAGGTAAAAATCCCCATACAAAAGAATACTGATATGAATCGTTACCAATTATATAAGGCTGAAATCTCGTGCCTTCAATAATATCTCCCAAACCATGTCTAACAGCCAAAATGACCTCAGTATTATTTTTTATTCCATTCTCAATTTTAGAGTAATTTTCTCCTGTCATATTTATGTTATTTAAACTTTAATTATTGATCAGATTGTTTTTAGAAGTTTTAATCATTTAATTACAATTTTGTCCAAATTATATTGTTCATGTAAACCTTTGAAAATACTATCAATTCTAGTATATCTAATTTTTACATAATAATCTTCAATAGTCACTATTTCACCAATCGACAATAAGTTCCAAATTATTGCATAGTTCGGTAATTGCTTTAAAATATAATTATAGATATTTTCGTGATCACCAGTTCTATATTGAAAAGAATATTCATCTTTTTTGACATACTTCTCGAATTTTTCCTCAAATTCTTTGTCCATCATTTCTCTAAACTTTTTCAATTCATTTCTTAATTGGTATGCACAATAAGAATATAATACCAAAGAAAAATCGTAATGAAAGAGTATTTCTTTTTCTCTAATTATTATTGTATCTGTATCAAAGTATTTTTCTGGAAATGAAAATTGTTCAATATGATTTACTTGAAAATACGTACGAAATGGAACATTTTGAAATTGGTTTACAAACTCCCAAATCTCTTTATTCTGTTCCCATCTTTCTCTTTGATGGTGAACATAACCGTCTACATATTCAAAATGTGACCAACGATTAACTAACGTCTTATAAACCTTCGTTACTTTTTCATAAATTTCTTTATTCATGGTTTTTAATTTAATATTGACACAAAATCTATACAAAAATTCTCAACCTCAAGTAGTTTACAGCTTATGAAAAATAGTATTTTCGACTAAACGAAAATACGAATTAAAACGAAAATTTCACTAAATTCTACAAACTTGTTTTGGTGGCTGGAGTATCTACTCTTCAGGATTGAAGTAATCATGTATGTTATTTCTTTCCATATTTTGGAAAATTATTTCTCTGATAAATGAAGTTGTATTTACTATGTTATTTAATTCCAAAGATTTTTTGTTTCCTTCTTCAATCAAATTTTGATCTAATTTTAGTGTATTAGGAATCATTATTTTTCCAACTATTTTTGAAGGATGAATATGATTTAGAGATAATAAAACACTATGATAAGAATGATTGTTATAGGATAAATGGATCTTATCAGAGTTGTCAAATTCAAAAGCATAAACTACACCATTGCTTTTTTTTATCTTATCAATCTCATTATTTATATTTTCATAATGATATATATGATTTTCAGAAATATTAATGTTTGCATTTTCAAGCAGAGCGTAATTTATTCTATCAAGTTCCGTTTTTAAGTTAACTAAATGCCTTAAACCTTGACCTCCAGCCATTTTTCCAACAGAATAATGAGCTGCTGAAATACTAATAGCTGAAAAACTTATTCTTGTAAAATCCTTGAAATATTGAAATGCATCTGTAAAGACTTTATTGAAGGTTTCAAAGTCATTATTACCGTCTGTAAAAGTATAGATTTTGTCTGCTAATTCATAAAGATAATAGAAATATTGTGTTAATGGCTTATGGTTTGGGAATAATCCAAACTCTTCTATTTGATTGGAATAAATAGCACTTGTTCCGTGATAAAATATATTTTCATTATTTTCAAAAGCATCAGGGAATATTTTTAAGTCTGTTATTTTTTTTGGTAAAGAAATTATTTGCATTTAAAGATTTTTTTTGATTATAATAATTTGAAATATTTAGTTTTTCTTTTTTTAACTGCTTTGAATTCTTGATTGTTTGGTATAATTAACGCCAACATGTAAATCTCAATAAGTGTGATATTTATATAAATGTGTATTTTACAAGATTTATTATTTTCTTCTTTCTTTTTTCTTTCTGTTATTTTGATTTTGTCTTCTTACATCTTCAGATTTCCATAATAAATAATTGAAACGATAAAAGAATTTGAAAGCAATATTCAATTCTTCTAAAATTTCTGCTACTTTTTTTTGTTTCGTCCAAACTATTTCTAATTGTCCAAAACTAATATTCATTCTCTCGTCTTTAGATTCTAACATGGCTGTAACATATACACTCATTAAATTAAATACAAAACTTTTATAATTTGCAATAAATTCAGGTGTTTTATCCTTATTGAAAAATGGTCCGCTAAATGCCCCAAATTTGAAGTCATATTTTTGAGACATTTCTAAAAATTCTGACCAAAAAGAATCACTCAAGTTCTTTATGTTTTCCCAGTTTCTTATTGAAGAGTAGAATATTATTTCATCTTTGTAAAGATCATACATTATGTGGTATTCAGATTTTGTTTTTTCTGACACAAGAAAACAACCTAATGTTGCTGTTGGTTGATAATAAAAGGGAGTAAAGTTATCTTTAATATTACTTTTTTTAGAAGCATTTTGTAATATTGATGTTGCTGAATTAAAAAAGTCGTTGACTTCGCTTTGGCTCAAATCACCATTTGAAATTATATTTATTGATTTAAAAAAAACTTCTTCGAAATTCATATTTGGATATTAGATTTTGTAATCTCTTTCTATTAAATGATTTTTCTGTTATTTTTCACTTTAAATTATTATTTTTTTTTTGAAAATTCCATATAAAATTATAGCACCTCAAGCAGTTTGCAACTTATGAAAATGGGGATTTGGCATAACTAAAATAGAAATCGAAAACGATAATCCCAATAAATTTACAAATTTCTTACACGTGTGTTATAGGCTGTGCTTTACTTTGTGTCATTTTTCTCCATTCCTTGTTTCCAAGTATATTCAAAGCCTGATATTTTCCCTTGTGTTCTTAACTCTTCCAATGTTCCTGCATTGTTGTCAGGTTTAGCGGTAAATTGAATATCAGTAGTTGAACCACTTGCAGAAATTTTACTAAGTTCACTTACGTTTAGTGTTTCTGTTCTTCCTTCAAAATTTGCATGATGAAAGATTCCATATAAAGAAGATTCAGTTGAACCACTTTCATATAATTCAAAATATGGTTCTTGGTCTATTTCTGTTCCGTCTACTCGGAAATAATTTGCAAAATACATAATTGTACTGTCTGTACTACCAGAAGCTCCTATTGCAACTGAATTTATATTTGTCAGACCTATTGGTACGATTCCTAATGAATATGCTTCTGTTGCACTAATAATTCGATATTCCATTGGTGGACATATTTCATTCCACTCTTCTTTGTTAGGTGTTGCTTTAAAGCTGTTACTAAATTTATTTTTAGCCATAGTTTTTTATTTAAATATAATCAGTGTTAAGGAAAAGTAAATAATTGTAATTCCTTTAGTGCATACTGTATAACGCTATGGTAATTAAGTGGTTTTGTGCAAAATTAAGTCCAATCTTTCAAATTTGCCAAATCATTCCAAATATAAACCATCTTTTCATTATTTTATTTGCTTAAATCTATCGGCGTAGTTGTTGGTAGTTTTTTAGTTAGGGTTAAATCCTTTATTAAAAGTTTCTAATTCAGTGAATGTAAAATGATTTGGTAATAAAGTTTTAGTCACAAGATGTAAGTATTCAGGATCTCTACGTTGCCAAAAAGTTTCTGATTTTAAAATGATATCTCTCAGTTCCTTTAATTTACTTCCAATTTTAGGAAATATTAGATTGAATGCCATCAATGCATCTTTGCAATTTATATCAGGTTCACAATGGTTCGAGATTTCCAAATAATATTGAAAATCAAAAACACGTTCAATGTCATTTTCATCGAAAAATCTTAATTTATGAAAGTTTGTATTCGATTTATAAATATCTGAGAGTTTTTCAAGTTCGTTACGTGGATTTAAAACTTCTTCATGCAAGAGAATTTTTGTAGTGTTTATGAAAGTCTTAAAAGCTTCACTTCCAACAGTAATATCACTTCCAATATCTGAATATACACAAGCTTCGTATGATTCAAGAATTCCTTTGAAATTTTGAAGAAATAATTTGTGAGCAAAAACCTGCTCATGAATGCTCGGTAGAGTTGCAAATTTTGTAATCAGTTCGATTAATTGCTTTGTATTCTTTGGGGTTTTATATTTACTATAATATTCTATAGTTTTAGATTTCCCCGAATCATCTAATAATGACAAAGCCTGCCAAAATAAAGGTTTAGAGATATAAATATCCTCTTTAATAACATCTACAGCAAAAGCTATAATAGAAGACTGAAAAGATAATTCAGCCCAATAGTTTAAAGTAGATTGTTTTATTCCATTTGTAGTTAATATACCGTCTTGTCGGGGTATTAAATCTATTGACGATTTTACTTGCGCTTTAAAGTATTTCCCAATTACATTATCATTTTCAAGAAGTTCAACTTCCAAATCAATACCATAATCATTTTGTGTAAAGTTTCTAAAAATCCCAAGGTTTTTAAGTTTGTATAGAAGTATAGCAAATGAATCACTTTCTGATTTATGTTGTGAGGTTCTTTGGGGTAAGCTCATTAAGGTGGGGTTTTAATTAGTTAGTTTTTAAATGTTTTTTTAAGTAAAATTTTTAAAATTACCTGCTACTTATTTATACTTGTTATAAAGTCGCTTCAATAAATTTAATTTCGTTCAACTTTGTGTTACTATATTCTATTTTTACGATTTTCCATAATGGTATTATTTTCGTACTAAGAAATCAAAAATCGACTTCTTTTCTAGTTCACTAGCGTAATCATTTATTGGCATTCTATTATTTACAATATTACAAGACCATAGTTCGACTAATGAATTTAAAAGTTTAAATGGTGCTAATAGCTTAACACCTTCATCGTAATATTTGAAGATATCTTCAAAGTTTTGACCTGCGTAAATCCAATTTTTTGTTTTATATATTACATAAGTTTCATTTTTACCATCTAATACTACAATCATATCAGGTAGGTATTTATAAATATAAGTGCTTTTATTTTCATTTAATTCGATGTAATTTTTTAAACTCGAAATAACTGTTTCCTTTTTAGGTCCGTTAAATGCGAAAATTATAAATGGAATAGTCGACAACTCAATATCATTAAAATCAATTGGTCTATTAATTTTATTTAAAATTTTTGCCTTTTTACAAGAATTTAGAGCTTTAAAAAAACTTCCTGTTTTTCCTGTAGTGAGTTTGGATTTAACTTCAATACCAGCCAAAACAGTTTCTATTGGAAACATATTAACTCCATCTACTAAATTAATTTTTGGAGAAGTAATAGGGTGTAGAATAATATCAATTTGACCTGATCGTTTGTTTTCAGAGTCAAAAAGTTCTCCATCGTGGTAGTCAACAAAACTAGGTAGATTCTTTTTTAAAAAATTTGAGATTATAGCTTCACGTGCATCTCCAATTGTTTTTGAATGCTTAGCAATATTTAAAGCTTCACTTTGTTTTTTTAAAACACTTAAAGTATGTTCGAGATGTATGTTTAGTAATTTTTTCAAATTAAATATGTTTTAAGAAATGATCACCAACAACTTATTTTTCAACTTAATACACGGCTTAATAAGTCTAATTTCGTTTTTAGTTTTTTTGATCGTATTTTACTTTTCCAAACATACAAAAGCATTTTACGGCTCTTTTATAGTTTTCCATAATCTATGTCATTAATGAGGTGCAAAATAGTTCTTTTAACAATAAATAGAATACCGTATAAATACCTATTTTAAATTTTTATTAAGCATAAAAAAAGATGCTCAGGCATCTTTTTTTATGTATTGTCAAATATATCACTTTCAAAAAAATCTTTAAGTGTAATTCCTAAAGCTTTACAAACTCTGCCGATAGAATAAATGCTCATTCCTCTTCCAATCTCCGGTTTTTCCCATGCCTGAAAATTTTGTCTATCTATCTCAACATCTTTCGATAGATTAGACTTATTCTGGCTTGCTTTTTCTCTTAACTCTTTAAGCCTTAATTTAATCTGATCTCTTAAAATTATATCCTCTGGTCTTAAATTTCCCATGTAGCAATTTCATTTTTTTTTATATTTTTCACGTAATGCATTTGCATTACATATTTTTTTTCTATACTTTTGAGTAGAATTATTAAATTTGCGATACTTCATTTAAAAATATTTGAAGCATTCGCTTTGAATCCTGCTCCTTAAAACTGGTAATTTTCGTACGCGCAGGACGATAAGTGTAAATGCTCACGCCTTAAAGGGTGTGGGCTCACTTATTCGCGTACGGGTATACCAGTACCTTAGGAGCAATAAGCTGAGTACCTGCCCTTTTTATTTTTAAGCAAATCCTTCAGTTTTCATTCATAGCACCAATCTTCATTACTTTTTTAGGTTCGTAAAAATTCTAATTAATTTAACTAACCGAAATTTAGTGCCCATGATTCAACAAAAATGGTAGTCGATACCATAAACCATTCAACTTACTGCATAAAAAATGACCCTCTACTTCGTCTCGCAAACTAGTATAGAGGATCATAGCTAATTCAACCATTGTTTCAATTAACCAATCCAATATTATGAATAATTTTTCATTTTACAAGGATGGGAAAGCGCTTTATTGCCTGTTTTTTATCTGGCTTTGCTTGTCTTTTTCATCTGTCCATTCCAAAAACACAGTCCGGCGCAATACTATTTTTACTCAACAATATCAAATACAGGGGACTATAACTGATGGCAGTAACCCTTTGCCAGGAGTAACTATTGCCATAAAAAATAAATCAGGTGCTTCTGCAATTTCAGACTATAGCGGTCAATATATTCTTTCCGCTTCAGCTACCGATACCTTAATTGTTTCGTTTATAGGTTTTAAAACTGCTGTTGTACCCATACAAGGACGTAAAACGGTAGATGTTCAATTGATTTATGACACTACAACTTTGCAGGAGGTTCGTGTCAATGCAGGATATTATTCTGTAAAAGAGAGTGAACGTACCGGAAGTATAGCCAAAATAACATCCAAAGATATAGATAACCAGCCCGTTACCAATGTACTGGCAACAATGCAGGGACGTATGGCAGGAGTCAATATTGTTCAGACTACTGGTGTCCCCGGAGGAGGTTTTGACATTCAGATACGCGGACAAAACAGTTTACGAAGCAATGGAAACAATCCGCTTTATATTATTGATGGAGTTCCTTATTCTTCAGATCCTATTGGCACGGGAATAAATTCAGCAGTGCTTCCCACACAGCCAAGTCCACTGAACAGTATCAATCCAGATCAAATCGAAAGCATAGAGGTACTCAAAGATGCAGACGCAACGGCTATCTACGGTTCTCGCGGAGCCAATGGTGTAGTACTTGTTACTACCAAAAAAGGGAAATCAGGAAAAACCAAATTTGCTGCCCGACTTTCTACAGGTACAGGAACTGTAACACGTTTTATGGATCTTATGAATACCCAAGAGTACATCACAATGCGAAAAGAAGCATTTACCAATGATGGGATTTCTCCCATTCCTGATTATGCTTATGATGTAAACGGGACATGGGATCAAAACCGAAATACAGACTGGCAAAGAGAACTGCTTGGCGGTACAGCTCTAATCACTGATATTCAAACATCACTTTCCGGAGGTTCTGACCAGACACAATTTTTATTGAGCGGTAATTTTAATAAACAGACTACTGTTTTTCCGGGTAACTTCAATTATAAAAAAGGAAATCTGCATCTGAACGTAAACCATGAATCTGAAAATAAAAAATTCAGAATCAGTGCCTCGGTTGGTTATACTTTGCAGCATAATAATCAGCCAAGATTGGATTTAATGCGGGAAGCTGTGAACATGCCTCCTAATGCTCCGACGCTTTATAATGCAGACGGCACCCTAAATTGGGAAAATAACACTTTTAATAATCCACTTAGAAATCTTGAAGGAAAATACCAATCCAACACCAATGACCTGATAACAAATGCACTGTTATCTTATAAGCTAACAGATAATCTGGAGCTTAAATCAAGTTTTGGATATACCACACTTGATAATTCAGAAAATACCGCCAATCCTTCTACAAGATACAATCCTGCCTTTGGATTGGGTCCTGAATTTTCAACCTTGATTGCAAGTGGTGCAGATCGTAAATCATGGATTATTGAACCTCAGCTGAATTGGAACAAAATAATTGGACAAGGGAAACTCGATATACTGGTGGGAAGCACCTTCCAATCACAGCAAAGTAAGCAGCTCGTACAATATGCTTCGGGATTTTCAAGCAACAGCCTGATTTATAACCTTGCCTCGGCATCCAATATTTTTACTATGGTAAGCGAGGAAACGGAGTATAAATACCAGGCTTTTTTTGCAAGGGCAAACTATAACTGGCAGGAAAAATATATCCTGAATCTTACCGGAAGAAGAGACGGATCAAGTCGTTTTGGTCCCGGAGATCAATTTGCGACATTTGGAGCAGTTGGTGCTGCATGGTTATTTTGTAAAGAAAGCCTATTTAAAAACAGTGCAATTTTAAGTTTTGGAAAACTAAGGGCTAGTTATGGGATTACTGGTAATGACCAAATTGGAGATTACCAATATCTGGATACTTATGCTGCTACAGGAATTAATTACGGCGGTACAGTTGGATTACAGCCTACCAGACTCTTCAATCCGGCATTTGGATGGGAAACCAATAGAAAATTTGAAGTTGCCCTTGAAACAGGTTTTTTTAATGACCGGATTTTCCTGACTGCAGCTTGTTACAACAACCAATCTTCGAATCAATTAACAGGGATACCGCTGCCCGGAACTACTGGTTTTACTACCTTACAAGCCAATCTTGATGCCACAGTGCAAAATAGAGGAACAGAACTGACACTACGCACAGTGAACTTTCAAAGAAAAGACTTTAAATGGAGTACCAATATCAATCTTACTATAGCCCAAAACAAACTGCTCAAATTCCCGGATCTGGAAAGTTCTACTTATGCCAATCAATATATAATTGGTAAGTCACTTAATATTCAGAAAGTCTATCATTTTACAGGAGTTGACAAACAAACGGGTGTGTATACTTATGAAGATATAAATGGCGACGGACAACTATCAAGTATAGAAGATAAAAAAACAATAAAAGATTTTAGTCCCCAGTATTATGGCGGGTTGCAAAATACCCTCAGATACAAACGCTGGCAATTGGATTTTCTTTTCCAGTTCGTAAAACAAATCAATTATAACGAGTCCATCTATTTTGGAGTCCCGGGTTCTTCAGCAAATCAACCCAAAACTGCACTAAATCGTTGGCAGCAAATTGGTGATAATGCCAACTATCCAATCTACACCGATGGAACAAACAGCGCTGCAGTGGATGCTTACTACAAATATTTTGAAAGTGATGGGGTAATTAGTGATGCCTCTTTTGTTCGTTTGAAAAACATTTCATTGTCCTATGAATTACCATTGAAAGACCTGCAATGCAAAGTCTTTTTTGAAGGACAGAATGTATTGACTTTCACCAAATACAAAGGAGCTGATCCTGAATTCAAATCTTCAGGTTATTTGCCGCCACTGCGGGTACTTTCTGCAGGAGTTCAGTTTAGTTTTTAATTAAAAAAATAGAAAACATGAAAAATTTCAATATAAATAATTTAGATGTATGGAATTTAATTCCTACACTTTGGAGATCTGTTTTTCCGCTCTCATGTATGATCGCATTTGTAATAATGATAAGCTCTTGTGATAGTTTTGTAGAAGTCGATTTGCCAAACTCACAGCTTACTGCCAATACTGTTTTTGAGGAGAAAGCAACTGCCAATGCTGCAATGACCGATATTTATTCTAAAATAAGGGATGCTGGTTTATTGACGGGTTCAGCATCAGGACTCTCCCATCTATTGGGTAATTATACCGATGAGTTAAAATTTTACGGAGATCCGCAAAATAATACCGTTGCCTTTTACAACAATTCGCTGATTGCCTCCAATACAGAAATAAAAGGATTATGGGATAGCAGTTACAATCAAATTTATGCTGCCAATGCGGTTATAGAAGGTATCGAAAAATCTGTTCATTTACCAGGACCTGACAAAAAGCAATTAATAGGTGAAGCTCTTTTTGTTCGTGCACTGCTTCACTTTTATCTCACCAATTTATTTGGCGATGTCCCCTACATCACCTCTACTGACTATGAGCAAAATCGACGTGCAAAAAAGATTTCTGTCGATATGGTCTACAGCAGTATCAAGATCGATTTAGAGCAGGCAGTACTGCTGCTACCCGAAAATTATGTTTCCCAAGACCGTGTACGCCCAAATAAATATGCTGCACATGCATTACTGGCACGAGTAGATTTGTATGCAGGATTATGGGATGAAGCTTCTAATGAGGCATCGGCTATATTGAACTATACAGAACTGTATAGTTACGAAGAAGATCTTGATAAAATTTTTCTCAAAGAGAGTACCGCCACGATTTGGCAATTGGCTCCCGGTTTTATTGGAGGGAACACTTTAGAGAGTGTTACGTTTAATTTTACCAGTGGCCCACCTCCTTTGTCGGCACTTACCGATGGTTTCATGTCGGCGTTTACCCAAAATGACCTGCGAAAAACACATTGGACAAAAGCAGTTACCGACGGAACAACGACATGGTATCATCCTTTTAAATACAAACAGTCCGATACTGATTCATCAAAAGAGTATTCCATCATCTTTCGTCTTGCAGAAATATATCTTATACGAGCCGAGGCAAGAGCGCAGTCAGGCGATTTAATAGGTGCTAAAGAAGATCTGAATAAAGTAAGACACACAGCAGCACTATTAGATACCACAGCAATTACACAAGCTGAAATCCTTGAGGCGATACTGCAGGAAAGACAATTGGAATTATTCACCGAATTTGGACACCGTTTTTTTGATTTAAAACGCTTTAACAAAATTCAGTCTGTCTTATCAGTAGTAAAAACCGGCTGGGATACCCATGATGCTTTATTTCCCATTCCGGAAGTTGAACTCAATCTGAATCCGAATTTAAAACCTCAAAATTCAGGATACTGATGACCACAATTATTTACAACTGCAGAATAATTTGGATTAGTATTATTTTGTTTTTGATGACCTGTCCGTTAAGCGGACAGGTTCAAAAAACCATAAAACTTACTGAAGCCGACTTTCATTTGTGGAGTACACTCAAAGCCGAAAGTATTTCTGATCAGGGTAATTGGGTTAGCTATTCACTAACTTATGAATCGGGATTAGATACTCTTTTTATTAAAAACACCAATACTGGAAAGACCGTAGCTTTTGCAAAAGGTTACAATGGAAAATTTATAGACGAGAATTGGTTTGGATGTATGAAAGCAGATAACCGGTTTGAAATCATTAACCTGAAAACGGATAAAATTCAGTATATGGAAAATGTAGAGTCATTTTCATTCTCAAATAACGGTCATTATGTAATACTATATTGTAATAATCCAGAAGGTAAAACGAAAATTATGATTAGAGATCTAAGTGGAAATCTAATTAAAAATATTGACAACGTAACTTCCTACAGTATAAATCCCACTGGTAACATGTTAGGCTATTGCAGCTCGGAATCAAATAAAAACGAAGTTAGTCTGCTAAAATTTGGAAATAAAATAACCAAAACCATAGTAATAAAAAATTCAGAAAGACAGTTTGAAAATATAACCTGGCAGTCAAAGGGAAAATCTATTGCCTTTGTTAGTCGTTTTCTAACTGCGCAACCCTTTACAGCCGATATGGTTTTGTTTTATAAAATTGAAGACCAACAGCTTTTTGAATATGACACTACAGTGGAAAAAAATTGGCAGAAGGATCAAATTCTTCAAGCTAATTATACCTCATCGCTTGGAATATCTGATGATGAGAAACGGGTCTTTTTTATGATCAGGAAAAAGCCTCATCAAAATGCTGTAAAGAATGATTTGGATGTACAGGTATGGAATGCGGCAGATAAAGAGTTGTTCCCTTTTAGATACAATTATGGAACTACTCCCGATAATCCAAGACTAGTTTGCTGGGAACCTGAAAACAATCATTTTTCACAAATTGGAGATGAAAAGCATCCTGCGGCACTACTGGGAGGAAACGAACAATTTACACTTGTGTACAATCCAGATATTTACAAGCCTACCTTTAAGCAGCAAGCCGATAGGGATTATTATCTTTTGGATTTAAAAACGGGAATAAAAAAACTGTTTTTAAAACAACAATCCGGCACGCTTGGAAAATTATTTTTCTCGCCCTCAGGCAAATATATTGTTTATTTCAAAGAGCGCAATTGGTGGATTTATTGCCTTGCAACAGCTATACATACTAATATGACGCAAAATACAACTGTTTCTTTTTATGACGATTCAAATGATGAACCCGAAGAACCTAACCCTTACGGATATATTGGGTTTACAGCCAATGATGAATCCGTCTTGTTGTATGATCAATTTGATCTTTGGCAATTTAAATCTAATGGAGCATCAGCTAAAAAATTAACCTGCGGAAGGGAAAATGGGCAGGTTTTCAGGTTAACTGATACTGATCAGGGAAACATCGATGATATTATATTTACAGATAAAGGAATAGATCTGGAGCATGATTTAATTTTAAAAGTACAAGCGATTGATCATAGTAAATCCGGATATTCTTACTTAGATAGAAAACAACAATTACATTCGATAGTATACGCGTCCAAAAAGGTAGGTTCTTTGTATAAAGCAAAGGCAGGCAATACTTTTATATATCTTCAGGAAGATTACAATGAACCTCCTTTACTCATCATCAAAAAAAGGAATCGTCCTGCAAAAAATGTTCATAAAAGCAATCCCCAACATGATGATTATCCTTGGGGTAAATCAGAGCTCATAACTTATAGGAATTCTAAAGGAACACTATTAAAAGGCATCTTGTTTTATCCTTTTGATTATGATCCTAAAGAGCAATATCCTATGATTGTAAACATCTATCAAAAACAGACAAAAGCACTTCATACGTATGTAAATCCCAGCCTGCTCAATGGATCTGCTTTTAATGTGACCTATTATACAAGTCAGGATTATTTTGTCTTAATGCCTGATATCGTATATGAAACAGGAAGCCCTGGATTTTCTGCTACAGACTGCGTGATTGCAGCTGTACAAAGTGCTATACAAAAGGCATCAATTGATAAAACCAACATTGGATTGATTGGACATTCCTTCGGCGGCTATGAAGCCAGTTATATTATAACCCAGACACATTTATTTGCTGCAGCTGTATCCGGTTCCGGTTTATCGGATTTGACTAGTGGTTATTTATCTATGAATTGGGAAGGCAAAAATTCTAATAATTGGCGCTATGAATACCAGCAGATGCGTATGAAAAAAATGCTTTTTGAGGATTATGAAGGCTATAAAAAAAATTCCCCTATCCGTTTTGCATCAAATGTCAATACTCCATTGTTATCCTATACAGGTGCAGAAGACACAAATGTAAATCCGTATCAGACTATGGAGTTTTATCTGGCACTCAGAAGACTCAAAAAAGAACATATTATGTTGCTTTACCCTAAAGAAGGTCATACTATACAAGGCGTTGATAATCAAATAGATTTAACACACAAAATATCAGAATGGTTTGGATATTATTTAAAAGGTGCTAAAAGACCGCAATGGTTTGATTCAAAATAAAAAAGACCAATGAAAGAACAATGCAGTTCCGGCCTCTGTCAGGAACTGCATTGCATTTTAAAATTAATCCGAAAAACAATTAATTAAGGGATTCTGTACAAAGGTACATCACAAACATTGACGTTTGGATTGGCCTTACCAAATAATTGGGTTCCGCCAGAAGTACAAATGTTAGCATTAAAAACATTGCTGCACTGCTGTTGGGCATGACATGGATCAGCCTGTGATACAAATCTATAGCCCTGTACATTAGCAAGTGCTTTTGTACTGCTCATTGAGGTAGTCGCAAATGCACCACCCAAACCTAGAATCACGACTGCCGCCGGCATCATGATTCCTTTTAAAAAATTTCTTTTCATAATAAAAAATATAAAATCATTATGACCTACTCTTTTTTACAGGTTTTCGATCTTGCCCCTGACATCGCGCGATATATTTTTAATCATTGCTAATTTCACTTTATTTACTAACAGGCCTGCTTTGTTTAAGATGCTCCCGAAGTTTATAACACACTATTTTTTCACCAATGAGTGCATAGAAATAATTGTTTGACACATACATGGCTCTTAATTTTTTTTCGCCAATATTGTAGATTGGAAAACTCGAACGATATGTTTTGTTTGTCAGATCATATACATCTATGATACTGGCTCTTTTCCAAATATCTTCTGACTCATACAAACCCGGTAAAGCAGAATTGACATACAATAGATTACCTTCCACAGCACTCAATTTATTGACGATAAGTGGCGGTTTAGAAAAGGTTTTCATGTTACTGTTTTTAAGTTTTGCTAATTTAATCTGCGCCCGGCTTACAGTATCAATAGTATTGCCTCTGTAATCTAAAGTAAGATTCGTATCAGAAACAATATACTGGTTGCGATAGAGATAAACATACACTAATTTATTGAGCTGATTATTGAAATGAAAACTTCCATCGGTATCGAATATGCCATCAAACTGTTTTTGCAATAACAATGGTGCATATTTTACCTTTGAAGTATCAGATAAATTTAAAGTTCCCATAAGACTTTCTCCTTTTTTTGGCTTCATATAACGAATAGCCATATTCACAGAATCCATTGGCTCTAAGTGCGAAAAATAATATCCGCTGTTTATTCGCAAAGAAGCTTTCCAGTTGGCTGTATTTCCTTTAAATATGTAAGGAACAATGCCTTCAAAAACATAAAAATTCTGGTCTTTTACTCTTATTTGCGGGGAACGAAAATCAAGGTGCTGCTGTTTTAATCTTATGTGGTGAACTTTTCTGATTTTTAATGTGGAATCCAATTCCATTATCTGCAAGGGAGCGGTGTAATTACCCAGATATATTTTACCGTTACTGCTTCCTGCAAAATAATAGGAATTATAGATTAAATCAGCCTGATATATTTCCTGGGCAACATGCTGTGGAAATCTTCGGATAAACTTATTTTCATAATGAATCATATGTTCGGAACCATTAAACAATAAAACAACAATACCACTGCCAAAGGCTGTGCAAATCAGTAAAATAATAATTTTCAATTTATAGCCCATGATTTCCATATTTGTCAATTATTTATAATGTTCTTTTCAGGATTAAATGCAATACCAATTATTGCTAAAATGACAAAGCAAATATTGAAAATCAAATGTTCTTCCCATGTCATTTTTTCAAGTATCCCACCACAGGAACACGGTACAAAAGCACTAAAATTTAGAATGATATAGATGTAAACTGTAAACATGATCATAAGCATATAAGCCGCATAAAGACCTGCTAATCTAAATCTTTTAAGAAGTAAAACAACCGCTATAATAAGTTCTGAAACAGGCACAGTTATAGAGATCCAATCTGCAAAAGAGCTCAATAATGGAGATTGTCCCAGTTGTATTCTAAAATTATCAAAATCAAATAGTTTACTTGCTGCAGCATATATAAAAAGAAGTGCAAACAATAAACAGATTGAGTCCAAAATTAGAACTTTAAAGTTCGCATGTGATTTCATTGGATATTGAAAATTAATTAAACAAATCAATTGATCAGATTTTAAATGGCAGTAGTACTTTATAAGAAGTTTTCTTCAAAACATGTTCATGTTATTATTAGGAATTAGTTTTAATCGGAAATCAGGTTGCAACTTGAAATTAAAAAACTGATTTACAATGCCGTGAACAAAATTAAATCACTTAGTTGTATAAATTATTATCAAAAACCTGCCAAGATTTTTCAATAACGTTCAATCGTAGTTAAAAAACAGAATAAGGTTCAGTTTATAATGAAAAAAAATGCCATTAGTAAAATATTTTCTAATGGCATCTGATAATTTGTTAATTTTTAACTGTCGCTACTTTATTGCATCGCCAAGTACACTTAACTTTTCACTGAGTTCAATCAGCCCTGCTTTTTGTAAACATTCCTCTCCAAAGAGTTTTAGTTCCTGCAGGTTTTCTTCTGAAATACTAGTCATCAGAATCGATGGTTTGTCATTGTCCTTAGCAGATAATCCGCGTTCAATAACATGGTTTAGTAACAATACATTTTTTCGTGAAATTTTCAGATCAATCTTCACTGTCTCATTCATGCCAGGGATACTAAGTACAGTATCAAAAACCTTGGCCACATCATTTGTTGTCATAATATTCACTTTTTAAATTAATAGTACAAAGGTATAAAGCCAGTCTTAAAGTGTCATGGACATAATATGTCCATCATAGGTGAAATTCATTTTGCTTACTTAATTTTGTATCTGAAACAAACCGGAAAGGTTAAAATGATCAGCCAAAAACCTTCCTTAAAAGAGTCAGGATTTTGCTGTTTTTAAATGGGTTTATTGTTTTGAAAGAGCACGTTTTCAATCTAAAGTTCAGAATGCAAATTGGCATTTACTTATCCGTTACAGTAGATCGGAATTGTATACAGTGTGCACTTTCCTTGAGTTCTAAAAATGGAAATGAAATAGAAATGTAAAAAATATTGACATCTCTGTGAGTTTATCAATACTGTATTCAGTTCCCATAGTAATACACCATATCATATAATAAAAGTAATAAATGAGAAACCGGAATTTGGAATATTTTAGAAGTATTGGAATATCTGAAAGACATTTAAAGTATCAGGAAGATTGCAACGTTCCTGCAATCGGCAAGATGTCCTGTTGTTAAACAACAGCTTCTTACTGCTCTACACTCGGGACTCGTTAGCAGTGATACTGGAAGGTTAAAAAGAGTTTGATAACAATGAAAATGAGAGATGATGAAAAGAGAAAAATTAAACAGAACACGTATTGTCGGTTTACGGTTTACACCAGACGAATATGCGAAAATTGAGCGTAAATGGAAAGCCAGCACTTGTCGCAAGCTGAGTGATTACATTCGCAGGCATCTATTTGAGAAATCTATAAACACTACTTATAGAAATCAGTCTCTAGATGATATGATCCATGAAATGACGCAGTTGTTCAGGCAATTAAATGCCATTGGAAACAACTTCAATCAGGCAGTAAAAAAGTTGCATACTCTAAATCAAATTCCGGAATTTAAAGTATGGATTATAAGCGCTGAACTGGATAAAAAAATCCTTTTTGAAAAGATTGATGAGATCAAAAATTACATCCAGAAAATCTCGGAAAGATGGTTGCGATCATAAAGTCTGGACATTCGCTTCACAAAATTTTTTATTACAATGAAAACAAAGTAAAAGAAAATGTAGCAGAATGTATAGGGGCCGGAAATTACCCGATTGATGTTGATAAAATGGGGCTTACTTTAAAACTGAACCTTTTTTTAAAACAGCTTGAATTAAATGAAAATGTAAAACGAAACAGCGTACATATTTCAATCAACTTTGATCCGTCAGAAAATTATTCGAAGGACAAGCTAATGGCTATTGCTGATTCTTACATGGAAAAAATAGGTTTTGGCGAACAACCTTATCTGGTATACCAGCATCATGATTCCGGACATACGCACATCCATTTGGTCTCCATAAATGTTCAGAGGGATGGTACACGAATCGACATGCAAAATATTGGTAAAAACCGATCTGAACCGGCCAGAAAAGAAATTGAAGAACTCTTTGGACTTGTTAAAGCACAGGGGAATAAAAATAGTACCGATTTAAACCTCAAGCCAATCATTTCAGGAAAGATTCAATACGGACGAAGCGAATCAAAAAAGGCTATTACAAATGTATTAGCTCAGGTTCTTTCATCGTATAAATATGCTAGTCTCCCAGAACTCAATGCTGTACTAAAACAATACAATGTTTTAGCAGACCGAGGTAATGAAGATTCAAGAATGTTTAAAGCCAAAGGATTAATTTACAGGATACTCGATGATAATGGAAAACCTATTGGGGTACCTATAAAAGCCAGTCTTTTTTACAACAAGCCAACACTAAAGTTTTTAGAAGGAAAATTTAAATCCAATAGTCCCAATCAAATTTCAGATATAAGAAGAGTGAAAAATGCTATTGATATGGCTTTTTTGAGAACAGAAATATCACTTAGAGACCTTGTGAAAATACTCGAAAAAGATGGGATCAATACCGTTTTTAGAAAAAACGCAGAGGGATTACTTTATGGGATTACTTATGTGGATCATACCACAAAATGTGTTTTTAACGGAAGTACACTCGGCAAACAATACAGTGCTAAAGCAATACAAGAACGTTGTACATCCATTAATACAGACGAGCAAAAAATGACAAATTTGATTAATAAAAATTTACACGAAATCAAATTTGAAACACCGAAGTCAGAAATAGTTGCAGCACTGTTTGGAGATGATTTTAGGGATAACAAATATGTAGGATCCAGTACTATCATGAGCCAATTAGCAGAGATGATCACGCAAGCTGAACAGACAGCTAATTACCTTCCTTACGAGCTTAGAAACAAAAAGAAAAAAAGAAAAGGACAGTCTAATAATCGATAAAATTTAAAATTATGGCTATGCAGACAGGAGAAAACGAACAGGCGCTAAGAAAGGTCTTAGATATGACAAGACTAATTGGCATCATTATTTTAGTAATTCATTTTTATTATTACTGCTACGCTGCCTTTAAGCAGTGGCATCTGGTCAGCGGGTTTAGTGATAAAATTATGGGTAATATCTACCAGACAGGATTATTCAGTAATTTTCATAAATCCAAACTTTTTGCGCTGGGGTTTTTGATTATTTCCTTAATTGGTGCCAAAGGGCGAAAAGATGAAAAACTGAATTACAAAATAGCTTTCGCCTACATCATTACTGGTATTCTAATTTATTTTATAAGCGGCCTTTCACTATACCTTAAAATAGAACTGATGCTGGCAGCAATTACCTACATGACTCTAACGTCTGGCGGATTTCTTCTGATGCTTTCCGGCGGTACATTATTATCGCGTATTATAAAAAATAGGCTCAATAGTAAAGACATTTTTAATAAAGAAAATGAAACTTTTCCTCAGGAAGAAAGATTACTAGAGAATGAATATTCTATTAATCTCCCTGCCAAATATCATTTAAAAGATAAGATAAGGGACAGTTGGATAAATATTATTAATCCCTTTAGGGGATTGCTGGTTTCAGGTACTCCCGGATCTGGTAAATCTTATTTCGTTATACGCCATGTTATTACCCAGCACATACGGAAAAAATTCACCATGTTTGTCTATGATTTCAAGTTTGATGACCTGACTAGAATTGTCTACAATACCTGGCTTAAATACAAACATCTATACCCGAAATTACCTCAGTTTTATGTTATTAATTTTGATGACCTGACCAGAACCAACCGGTGTAATCCGTTAGAGCCTTCAGGTATGAGTGATATTACCGATGCCTCCGAATCAGCCCGGACTATTTTACTGGGACTCAACAGGGAATGGATCAAAAGACAGGGTGACTTTTTTGTAGAATCTCCGATTAATTTTCTTTCCGCCATAATATGGTATCTGCGGAAATACAAAGACGGCGAATTCTGTACACTTCCCCATGTAATTGAACTCATGCAGGAAGATTACGATAGTCTGTTTACTCTACTTAGAACCGAAAAAGAAATTGAGGTACTTATTAATCCCTTTGTGAATGCCTACCTGAATAATGTTATGGACCAATTAGAGGGACAAATTGCCTCGGCAAAAATCGCTATGGCAAGGCTTTCCTCACCACAATTGTATTATGTTTTGTCTGGCAGCGATTTCACATTGGACATCAATAATCCAGACGATCCCAAGATTGTATGTATGGGAAATAATCCGCAGAAAATCCAGATATATGGAGCTGTATTATCACTTTATGTAAACCGATTGGTAAAGCAGGTAAACCAAAAAAACAAACAGAAAAGCAGTTTGATATTCGATGAATTTCCAACTATTTATCTCAACAATATGGATAGTCTAATTGCAACTGCAAGAAGTAATAAAGTAGCAACCTGTTTGGGAATTCAGGATTTTAGCCAGTTGCGTAAAGATTATGGAAGGGAACAGGCGGATGTGATTATGAATATTGTTGGGAACATAGTCAGCGGACAGGTTACCGGAGATACTGCCAAGCAATTATCAGAGCGTTTCGGCAAGATCATGCAGGACAGGGAAAGCCTTTCCATTAATAGTGGGGATACTTCTATTAGCCGGTCAAAACAACTGGAATCCGCGGTACCACCATCTAAAATTTCCGGACTTAGTTCCGGTGAGTTTGTAGGTATGGTAGCCGATGATCCTGATTGTAAAATTGAACTCAAAACATTTCATTCTGAAATAATAAATGACCATGAAGCCTTGAAAAAGGAACAGGATAATTACGTCGATATACCTGTCATTCGAAAAGTCGATAATTCGATGGTACAACGAAATTATCTGCAGATAAAAAAGGACATCAAGGATATCATTTATACTGAAAAAGAAAGATTATTAAATGATATTGAATTGAGCCATCTGGTAATTAAGAAATGATAATAAATAAAAACTTAAACTTAGAAATAATGATACAGGAACAATTTACCGATATAATCAAATTAATAAAACAATCCAGATCAAATGCTATTACAGCAGTTAACACTGAAATGATCAATCTATACTGGAATATTGGACAGTATATCTACAATCGTATTGAAACCGAAGAATGGGGGAAATCAGTTGTGAAAGAACTGGCCGATTTTCTGCAGAAAAGTGAACCGGATTTAAAAGGGTTTTCAGATGCGAATCTTTGGCGTATGCGACAGTTTTATGATATTTATAGAGATACACCAAAACTCGCACCACTGGTGCGGGAAATTAACTGGTCCAATAATCTGATTATCTTTTCAAGATGCAAAACAGTAGAAGAACGCGAGTTTTATCTTAGCTTTTCTAAAAGGGAAAACTATAGTAAACGTGAACTGGAACGCCAGATTTCATCAAGCCTTTTTGAAAGAACTATGATTGGTAATTCAAAACTCGCACCACTGGTGCGAGAAATACATACGGATGTCAATAATACTTTTAAGGACAGTTATATTTTTGATTTTTTGAATCTCTCTGAATCTTATAGTGAAAACGAATTACAACAGGCATTAATTAAACAGATGAAGAATTTTATTTTGGAATTAGGCAAAGATTTTATCTTCATTGATCAGGAATACAAACTGCAGGTTGGCAATAGCGATTTTTATATTGACCTTTTATTTTACCATAGAGGATTACAGTGTCTGGTTGCTTTTGAATTAAAAGCGGATAAATTTAAACCGGAACATTTAGGACAGCTAAATTTTTATTTGGAAGCATTGGATCGTGATGTAAAGAAATCCAATGAAAATCCAAGTATTGGGATATTGTTATGTACGGACAAAGACAGTAAGGTAGTAGAGTATGCTCTTAACAGAAGCCTTTCTTCTACTATGGTGGCTGAATATAAAATCCAGCTTCCGGACAAACAATTACTTCAGCAGAAAATGCAGGAATTGTTAAAATAAAAATAATCTGGTTATTATACAGTTTACCCAAATCAAAAAAAGATCCTCCAAATTTAAACATTCACAGGCATACTGATTTTTCTGACTTCTGATAAGATTCTATTTTTACTTCGATTAATTTAGACAACTCGGAAAAGATAATCCATTTAAAATAGGTAGGGAAGACTAACTCCAAATGTCTTTCTTATTTATTATTTTATCGCTGATAAAAGCTAGAATTGCTTCGCTTCTTTCAGAAATTTTAGAAGCAAATTCTTCGGGATTATTCCAGAATCCTACTTGCTCTACAGTTTTGATCAGCCCAAATCTTTTGAAAGAATTTAAATGTTTACTTGGTAATCCGTTTGAATCGGAAGAATTAGCACTTGATGTAGTTAGGGAGAGATTTCCAATACCATTGATAACATTCGTGATTTCTTTCCAGAGTAAATCCGCTTGAATCTTTTGTTGAGAATAATTTTCAATTCCTAAATCTTTCCATTCCAGACTTCTGGCAACAATATGATCTATTGCAATGGAATCTTTTTTATAAATGCTTTCTCTGATCATTCTGTAATCAGCATTATGACCTATTTCAAATTTATATAAAAAATAAGCCGTTTTATTCCACCCGTACGCATCCTTGATCCATTTCTTTTTTTCTGTATTAAATAACCTGGCTGCATTATTGCCTAAATGTTCCCATCGATATGAAAATTTACTTTCTCCTTTATAAAACTGAGATAGTAAACTATTGCATTTGTTTAAATTCGAACCATTTTCAATTGATTTGTAAATAATTTGGAATTCATTTCGTGATGCTTTCGCATTATAATAATAACCATTCCAGTATATGATTTCATAACAGATCAGAAAGTTCTCCCAACGCTCGATTAGTTTATTTTCAATTGGGTTTCCCGATCTGAAAGCTCGAAGTAAAAATATAATGCTTCGGTTTTTATCTAAGAGTAGAACATCACCAATTAGAGGGTTTTCTTGATCAGCTTTTGGAATTTTATTGACAAGGATATTCATGGATCTTTCAAATTGTTCAGCTACATTTATCGCATATTCAACAATTTTATTTTTATCGTTTTTTTTAAATAATGCTTTTTTAACGTATTCAAAAGAGCCATTATCTCCTGAGGTTCCTTGAGGTGAGCCGAAATTCTCTTTTTTATAACCGTCTTCCACAGCTTGCAGATGATGCATCAATATAGTGTCTAATGATAAATCACCACGCAACCAGAGATCGCTTGCTTTTTCCTCCATTTCAAAAACGCGTGCAAAAGCATTTTGAATCTTTTCAATTTTTGCATTGGAATTTTCTGAATTGATGTAGACATTCTTCATCAGCAGCGCTTTGACTTTTTCTGTCTCAGAGAGTGCTATCCCGCGTGTATTGTGTAATTCAAAAATCTGAGAAGCAACCGCCTTATCAGTATAGCATGCAACAGAACAATGTGCTTTATCTATTACATCTACATATTTGTCAATTTTATTAACGTCTAATTTTGGCAACTTTTTTCCTTCTGAAAAACAATCAATAAATAACCTGACCGCATCTAACATTCTTACGAAAGACATGGTCTTAGTTCCCGTATCGTTTAACAATTCCGTTAGTCTTATATTTATATTACTGCCGCTTGTTTCTAAAGTATTTATAAGAACATTCAACCCGTCCTTGTCATAAGAAACAGGTGTTATATTAATCTGCTTATAATAGTCACAATCTTTTTTCAGATGCTTGCAGACTAGTAAAAATAAATAAACAGTACTGATCCGCTGCTGCCCGTCAATTATCTCATATTCATCGGCCCCGTTTTTTCCTTCTAAAATATAATGGCCAAGATAATAGTTTTTATTGTCAGATTGCTCATTATCAGTTTTAGTATGATATTCCAAAATGTCATTAACAAAGGCTATTAACTGTTTTTCACCCCAGGAATAAGCTCTTTGATAATCAGGAATTGTAAAGGAAAAAGGTTTGATGATCTCTCCAAATGTTTTCGGTTGTTCCAAAGTTTTTGGTTGTTTTTTAATATTAATAGCTTTCTTTCTATTGACTCTTATTTAAGTCAAAGCTCCATTTTTAGATAATCTACTATCTGTAGTTTCCAATTAACTGTAGTTTCTATACACATGCAAAATTATATCATTCTAAAACCAATTAAACCAAAATATCCTTAACAAACAAATTAAACACAAAACAATATAAAAAATGCATTTAAAATACTGATATACAGATATTTAATAAGTGAAAAGTTTTATTTTCATAAGTTTTATGCTATGGATGAATTCATCCATAGTAAATTTAGTAACTTGCAGTATTAATTTTTTCATATGAATACTTTAAAATTTTCAGGTCATGACACCTTTCATTGCAGACAACAGTGGTTGTCAAAAGGCATTAAACTAATTGACAATGAAGGATATACAGTTTTAAATAGACCCGAAATTGCAATCTCGAGATTGGGTGTTGGTAAAAATATGGTTCAATCAATTCAACATTGGCTTAAGGCATTTGGATTGATAAATGACAGACATGAAATTTCTGAAATATCAAAAAAGCTATTTTTAAATAATGATAATGCATACGATCCTTATTTAGAAGATGAGGGTACATTATGGCTTTTGCAATATAAAATTTGTAAATCTAACTATGCGAGTATTTTCAACCTAGTTTTCTCCGAATATTTCAACGACAAAGTTACTTTAGATTTTTCTGAAAGACAAATTATTCAATTCATCGAAAAGAAAATTAGAGATAATAATGAAAGAGAAGTAAGTCCAAACACATTAACGTCTGATTTTAAAGTTTTTGTAAAATCCTATGCCACACCAACAAAATCATTGAAGACTATTGAAGATGATTTTAATTCGCCTTTACTAGAATTAAACTTGATTTCGCAACTAAATTCTAAAAACGCTAATGGTGAAACGGTGTATAAGATAAACAAAGAAGTCCGAAACAATTTACCAATTAACATTTTCGCATATTGCCTTTTAGATTATCTTGATAATAGAAAAGATATTAGCTATGAAGAGTTAAGAAATACAATCGGCTCTTATTTCTGCCTTTCAAATGATGGATTAGACAATTTGATAGAACACTTATGCTCAGTATATCCAGAATTCATATATAAAAATGATGCGGGAATAAGACAAATTCAGATAAAAGGCATAGCAAAAAATTATAAGACAAACTTATTAGGGTCGTATTATGAAGTATAATAATATATCTACTAACATATTAAGAGACGAGTCTAAAGACTTAAATTATATTGTTACCCCGAATGCGATTCAAATCTATGATCGCATTCTTACTAGTGAAGGAAAAAGCAATAAATCATTTACCTTAATCGGAAATTATGGTACCGGTAAGTCAACATTTCTTTGGGCATTACAAAAAAACTTACTGCACGAAAAAATCTATTTTAGAAATAATGTAGATTCAAAGGTAAGCTCATATGATTTTATAAAATTAGTTGGAGATAATGTTTCTTTAAGCGTTTCTTTACTAAAAACCTTAAAATTAAAAGAAGGATCCTCAGATGAAATAATTGAAGAACTGGAAAATAGAAGAATTAATTCTGCCAAAAAAAATAGGGGCTTAGTTTTAATTATCGATGAGTTTGGTAAATTCCTTGAGTTTATTGGCAAAAACAATGATGTAAATGATCTTTATTTATTGCAACAAATTTCAGAATGGGTTAATGACGATGCTAAAAATGTGTTCTTCATCATCTCCCTACATCAAAGTTTTATTTCGTATTCTGCATCACTTGCCTTGTCCGAAAAACAAGAATGGGAAAAAATTAAAGGTCGTTTTGTAGAATTACTTTTTAATGAACCTGTTGAGCAACTTTTGTTTTTTGCATCAAATACTCTTCAAAGTTTTGAATTGCCAAAAAAAAATGAGGATAGCTTTAACCTTCTAAATAAAGCAATTAAAAAAAGTAACCTTGTTAGTTTTAACGAAATAAGTTCTGGTGAACTAGCCAAATCATTATATCCTCTAGATTGGTTATCTGCAAATATTTTGGTCAATTCCTTGCAGCGGTATGGACAAAATGAAAGATCGTTATTTACATTTTTAAACGACACAACCAAATATTCCATTATTTCATTTAAAGGAAAATTTTATTCCATCTCCAATGTTTTTGACTATCTAGTCAATACTTTAGGCGGTGAAATTTACAGTTCAAATAATCCTCATCGCTTGCAATGGCAAACTTGTTTTAGAGCACTTGAGCGTGCTGAATTGATTCAAAATACAAATTATGATTTAATAACTAATGTAATAAAAACTATTTGTTTAGCTAATATTTTCACTAAGGCAGGCAGCTTATTAGATAAAAAATTCATATCCAATTATATCTACTACACAAGTGAATTTGATTTAATTGATATCGAGAATATTATAGAAAAACTGGATAAATCGGGAATTATTAGGTTCTACAATCATAGCAACAAAATAAATTTTTTAGAAGGAACAGATTTAGACATCGAGCAAGAATTAGCTGATGCTTCAAAGGAAATAAACAATGACTTTTCGATAAATGACGCTATAGCCGACTTAGTTAATTTCCCGGTTATCCTAGTCAAAAAGAATTCTTACGAAAAAGGTACACCACGTTTTTTCGAATATCGAATCTTACAAAATATAAATTCTGTTACCAAAGCTGAAGGAGCTCTTGATGGCTATATTAATTTAATCTTTGATATAAATATTAAAGAAAAAGATATAAGAGCATTATCAATAAATTCTGGGAGTAATCTTTTTGTTATATATAAAAATTCTAAACAAATCCACAATGAGATTTTCACAATAAACAAATTGTATTTTTTAATTTCAAAACACAAGGAAGACATCAATGCAGGAAAATTATTAGCAAAAGAACTAGAATTTCATAAACAACAATTAGAAAAACTAGTTTTAGATAATTTATTCATTTCTAATGATCAGAATGTATGGTTTTATAATGGGAGAGTTGAAGATATTAGATCAAAAAAAGCTCTAAATGAAACACTATCTACAATATGTGATATAGAATTTAATAGAGCCCCTTACTACAAAAATGAACTAGTTAATAAGGAATTCTTGAGTTCTCAGATAAGCACAGCGAGAAAATCTTTTATTCGTAACCTATTGAATAATGAAAGTGAAGAGAATCTTGGTTTTCCAATTGATAAATTTCCTCCCGAAAAATCAATTTACATTACTTTATTGAGAGATACTGGAATGCATGCGTTTAGTGATGAACTAAGATACTATACTTTTTCTACTCCAACAGATATTACTTTTTTGCCGTTATGGGAAGAATGTAATAGATTCATAAAATCAGCTAATTCCTCTAGAAGAAATTTATCTGAACTATACGATATTTTAAGCAAAGCACCTTTTAAATTAAAAAAAGGATTTACTGAATTCTGGGTTCCTCTATTTCTTATTATTAACAAAGAAGATTTTGCTTTATTCCATGAAATTAATGGTTTCATACCCTATCTAACAGAAGATGTATTAGATTTAGTTCATAAATCACCCGCGAATTATTCTATCAAAAGTTATGATGTATCTGGGCTGAAAGTTAATCTTTTAGAAAGTTATAAAGAATTGGTGCAAGTTGGAGATATTGAATTAGGTACAAAAAGTACATTTTTATCTATTTTTGGAAATTTCTTGCGTTTTTACAGAGGTCTAAATGAATACACAATAAATACTAAAAGGCTTTCTCCGAAAGCCATAAGTTTAAGAGAGGCTATTAAAAATGCAAAAGATCCTGAGGATGCTTTATTTAATCATTTCCCAAATGCCTTAGGCTTTCATTCCATTTCCTTAAGTGATGATGAAGAGGTTTTAAAATCATTTACTTACCATATTCAAGATGCAATTAGAGAAATACGTTCGGCATATAATTCTTTATTAGATAGAATTGAAGAAAAAATTATTAACTCTTTTTACTGCGAAAATCTGGATTTCGAAAAGTATAAAATTGAAATTAAAGATAGATTAAATAATATCAATTTGAGTTTACTGGGTACTGAACAATCTATTTTTTACAAACGATTAATTTCGCCACTAGATGACAGAGCTTCTTGGCTTAAATCAGTAGCAGATGCTGCATTAGGAAAATCAATTGACAGAATGATCGATGAGGAGGATGTATTATTAATTACAAATTTAGAAAACTTTTTACTAGGTCTAATAAAGGCCTCTGAACTTCATGAGTTTAAATCTAGTGAAAACAAAAAAATGATATCCATACAAATGATTGGATCATCAGGTAGAATACTTGATGATAAAATCATACTTTCTAATGAATATAGCAAAGAATTTGAAGCGGTAAGGGTTCAATTAAAAGAAAAATTAATTACATTAGATATTCATAAGCGCAAACAATTACTTATGGAACTTTTATCTACTGAACTTAATCAAGATTTAGTATTATGAGTGAGATAAAACATGTATTAGGAATTTCAGGAGGAAAAGACAGTGCCGCGTTAGCCATTTACATGAGCCGAAAACACCCTGATGTAAATGTTGAATATTACACTTGTGACACTGGAAAAGAATTGAATGAAACATATGATTTAATAAATAAATTAAATTCAGTACTAGGAAAGAACATAAGACTTTATAAATCAATTGATGAACTAAATTCACCTGAAAAAAATCCTTTTGATCATTTTTTAGCTATGTATGGCGGTTATTTACCATCTGCTACAGCACGCTGGTGCACAGGTAAAATGAAACTAGAACCTTTCGAAAATGAGATTGGTACAACACCAACTATTTCGTATGTTGGCATTCGAGGTGATGAAAACAGAGAAGGTTATATTTCTAAAAAAGAGAATATTCAATCCATTTTTCCTTTTAGAAAGAATATTTGGAGCGAAGATGTAATTAAAAAATTCCTAGCTAATTCAAATATTGATTTTGTAAAAAGTAATTATATATTATTAGCCCCAAAAGAAAAGTTAAAAAATATTTTACAATATGTTGAGCAGCCAATTTCTATCCGTTTTACACAAAAACAAAAAGTAAATGCGCTTCTGGACACTGATGTAAAGCTTTTTAATAAAGTAGTTTTTAATTTTTTAAAAACTACCGACTATCCCGTAGGAAAATTAGAAAGCTTCTCATTGATAGAAAATGATGAAGTGTTAGGTATAGATGATATTTTTAAAATTTTAGATGATTCCGGAGTTGGAATACCCGCATATTATTTACCTCTTGAATATGAAGTTGAAATAAATGGTGAATTGAAAAAAGGTACCTACTCAAGAAGTCGTTCCGGATGTTTCTTTTGTTTCTTTCAACAAAAAATAGAATGGGTTTGGTTATTAGAGCAACATCCAGTACTATATGAAAAAGCTATTGAATACGAAAAAGAAGGTTATACCTGGACTATAGAACCCTTGCAAGAATTAAAAAAACCGGAACGTATAAATGCGATAAAAAAAGAACATTATTTACGAATGCATAAAAACAAAACTAACGCAAAAACAACTACAAGCTGGCAAGATGAAATCTTACAAGCTGAAGGAGAAGGTTGTGCTAGTTGTTTTATTTAGGATGAAAGAAATATTTGAATATTACTTAAACGAATGCAATGAAGCCATGATTCATGAAGATAGACTATCTTTTGAGTTTGGTAATTATTTTATAGAATATACTTTTGTTTTTAACAATATCGATGATGAAGATGAATTATTAGAAGATGATTACTTTTCATATAATATAGTAAATAACATTCATGAAATTGATAAATTATTAACTTTCGATATTGAATTCCAAACATATAGCATAATAGGAAATGAATATTTAGGTTGGCGAGAAGACACGGAAGAAGGAAAGTCGCTTACATATGAAATGTTTTATTTTGTAGAAAAATTAAATGAATTTAATAATAGCATATTAAGTTATGATGTATCAATTGAATATGGTGATCAGATGTGTCATGATGACGGAAATTATCAATTTAAAATTGAAATTAATGATATTTATTTCTGGGATAATGAATTTGCAAAATTTATTAAAAATTTAATTGAAACACTAGAAATATCCATTCCTGATTTTTACACCATTTTTTTTAGAAATAAAATCAATATAGATGATAGTAAAATCGTTCCAATATTATCTACAAATACAAAGGTCAGAAGATTAGGATATTTTAAAATAATGTCTAATTTCTTCGATGAAAACAAAAAATTTCCATCAACTATAATCAATAAAAAATTTGAAGATTATTGTTTAGAATATAAAAATCAATTAGAAGACAATTCATTTAAAAAAGGTTTAATAATTAAAACTAAAACTGGAGTTTCGGCAAAACCATACATTGATACGGCACTAGATATTAATTTAGTAAGCAAAATAAATAATGTTTTCAACATTGGAAAATCATTCAAAGTCTATCAAAATTTAAAGAAGCAATATTCTAATTCAAATAATATATTTCAACTTACAGATTTTGATAAAATATATTTTTTAGAATGTATATTAAAAAATGATTTTTTTTATTTTACTAACCTTTTGGAACTTTTTTTTATCTCTGGAAAAACAACTTATTTAGTTTTAGTAAAAAAATATCAGGCTCAGTTAATATTAAGACTGGAGGATTATAAAAAACAAAATATATATAACAATCGAAAAATTTTAAAAAGTATTGATGTTATATTAAAGAGAATAAGCAGTTGGGAAAAACCAGAAATTTATTTAGAACATATAATAATGCCAAGAATAAATTGGATGTTAGATTTAGATCTTTTAGTAAGCATAAATAATGAGTTTTTTTTATCAGAGAAAGGTGTGAAATTGTTTAAACATTTATGTGTTTGGAATGACATTAATACAGATAAAATAATATCATCTGATTCATTCATTGATAGATTTATGATACATATCTTTGATGATTGTTATAAATCTAATGAAGATAAGGATCAAACTGATTTAAAAGTAATTTTAGAAAAAATTTATTCCTACATAGATAATAGCTTTGATTTATTCAAAACAATTGCGCCAAACCGTGTTACAGCATCACAAGCAGCAAATTACACAAAATATAAATTATATTTGGACGATAATATTAAAGTTGGTTACCAGTTTGTTTTAGGGAAATTATCAGATAAAGAACAAGAACGATTTATCTTTAAGTATCAAGAGCAATACCAGGATGGTTACATACAAAGAAAAAAATAAATAAAAAATGGGAAATTTTGAAACAAATTTTAAATTAAAAACTAACCCTTTTAGAATAACTCCAGCAACTAATCCAAATGAAATAATTTGGGCCGGTTTTAATGAAATAAAAGAAAAATTTGAAAAAAGAATTGAACGAAGTATTAGAATTCCTAATTCAACTTTAGTTTTAAATTGGGGTGAATACGGAAGTGGTAAAACTCATTCTGCGAGATTTTTCAACAAGAAAAACGAATTACAAATAATATCTGATAAAGCTGGAAAGAGTATCCCATATTCAATGATAATTCCTTTACCAAAAGGAAAAGAACCCGTCTTTAGTATTTATACCTCCGTTGTAGACAAACTAAACATTGTTGAAATTAGAGAAAAATTCAATGGCATAGATATTAATAGTCATATTGAAAATTTTGGTTCAAATCTTCATATTCAAAACGTTTTAAAAGCAATTTTTAATCCTGAAGTTGACCATTTACAGCTTAAAAAATATCTCTATGGTAATATTTCTACAGCAGAGTTAAAAAATTTTATCAGTATAGGAATTCTTAGACAACTAAAAGAAGACACTGATTTCACATTGGTATTATCTGGCCTTTTTTCTTGCTTGACATTTGAGAAAACAGCATATTCTTGTGTAATAATTTGGATAGATGAATTTGAAGATATAGCTGTTTTAAGTAGTTCTAATATTGACAAAACAAATAACTTTTTAAGGGAAGTATTCGATAATACACCGAATAATTTATTGGTGTTTTTAAACCTTACACAATCAGCATTATTTTCAGTTGAAGATTTAGGACAATATGTATATGAAAGTGTCAGATCAAGAATAAAAGAAAGAATTAGTTTTGATTTACCCTCAAAAGAAATATTTAAGAATTATTTGGGCGAGTTACTTAACTATTTTAGAGAAGGAGCAGATACTAATCCTTACTTTCCATTTGATGAAAATGTAATTGATGCCATTATTAGTGAAAAGGGAAATATTTCTTTGAGACAATTTAATGAATCATTATCTCTTTTGTTGGAACTTTGCGATATGGATAATAAACATCCCATTACAATAGATGTTTACGAAGATTATAAATCCGAAGTAATCTGGGATAAAAACTAAATTCATGAGTAACATAACTTGTATTCTTGATGCGTGCTCAGTTATAAACCTTATTCATATTGATGAAGATGATTTTTTACAAAAAAAAATTGAAAAATTAGATATAAGAATAAATGAATTAGTATTTAAAGAAATTAACTCAAACGTTTACAATAAATTAAGTTTAATTGATAAAAGAAAATCACCTGATTCTACGAATACTAAAGATTCAATAAAAAAAATCGAAATTCAATTAACTTACTTTAGAAGTAAAATTAAACTCAATGAGGATTTGTTCAAAGACTTTGGAGATGATTATTTTCAAAGAATTGGTGAAATAACAGGTTACGAAAAAGCAAATGGAGAATTACATTCAACTGCTTTAGCACTTTATTTAAGTAGAATTGAATCAAAAAAAATCTTTTTTTATACAGACGATTATCCTGCGAAAAATGAATTTTCTAACTTTTTTGAGTTTCAACAAATTGGTCAAATTAAAGATACCGTAGATTTATTAGTTCTATTATTTTGGTTAGATGAAAGATTTTCTAAAAAACAGCTATTAAATTTTCTGAGTAAATTATTTTCTGAGTATGCAATAGAAGTAAGTTTTTTAGAAAAAGAATTGAAAAGCTATTTAGAGAATAATGTTGATGCTAACTTCATTAGAAACAATCCTCATGTTCGCGAAAATCTAAAAGAGCTAATTTATAAGTTATCATGTCATGATTTTTCAAAAATTTTATGCCATAAAGAATTTTTTGAATTAAAAAAACTAAAGTGTAAGACCATCTACGATATTATTATTAAATATAATACCGTTTTTGATTTACAAAACACATCGATGGATATTTTATTAAAAATTAAAAATTTAAAGGAAAAATTAAAAACGAAAGAAGTTTACAAAGTATTAGATCTTTGCTAAACTTTAATTCTATGCAAAAAGGCCGTACCGTCTTTTAAAATTCTATTTTCCCTTCTAAACAAATGATTTTTTTTTAGAAGGGATTTTTTTTGATGTTAACTTTTATATTTAAGATCGAAAATATAAGAATAAATTAATTAAATTTTATTGTAACTAATAATTGTTGCTCTACATTTTCTCTTAGTAAGATCATCTCTATCAAAGTCATACCAAGATTCAGGACGTTGAAAAATGTCAATACCTCTGCCTAAAGTTATTTTCCAGCCATTATCAGTTTCGATGTATCTATCATGTATTGATTCAGAAAACTCATACTCAAATGCAATACCTTTTTTTAATAAAACCATTTTTATTTCTTCAAATTTGATTCTATTTTTCCTTAATTGATCTTCATCATCATCAGAGCCAATACTAGTTATTAAATTTAAATTACTAATCTTAAATGTTGGCAATAATTTACAAAAAGCTAAAAAATTATCTATTTGGTATGAAAGCCGAATGAATGGGTCAACTAATTTAATTTCTTTCGATAACTCAAAAAAGGGTGAAAATAATATTTCATAAGAATAACCTAAATCTCCTTCTTTTATCTCAAGCACTCGGGTAGACTTTGAAACTTTAATTTCTGGTGAATTCAAAATATCATCGGACTCTTCAATTAATACTTTCTCAAGATTTTGATATGAGCTTTTTTGGTCAACTACATTAATTATGTAATTTTTAAATTCGGGATCTAAATAATGCAACTGATCTCTTACTCTTTGACGAAGTGCTATTGCAGGTTCTAAACAGTGTTTAATAAAATCTGATTCAGTAACTGTAGTTAAGTTTGGAAATAATAACTTAAGAAAACCAGAAGCCATTTTCATAATTGCTTTTTTATCTCTTAAATCTTTAGTGCCAATTAAATTACTTCTTTCTTCTACAAATTTGTCAAACTCTACTCTGCTTCTTAAAGCGTGGAAAATTTCACCAATAAAATCTGCTTTAAATCCCATTCCATTAGATAACGTAGATGTTTCAATTCTTGGCAATTCCCATCCTTGTATAATGCCATGTATTCTGTCAATAAATGCCGTTTCTTGAAGTATTTGTGGAAGTTCTCTAAAAAGATTTTTTGAATTCACAGGTAAACCACTAGAATCCATTTGAACATTTGCTATAAAAACGGCTCCAGAATCTGCAGTAGACTCAAATTTCCCTTTAGCATATTTTCCAGATTCAAGGTAGGTTTTTAAATTAGAAACTGTGACTGCTGGATTCGAAAAAGATAGACTTTGTGCTTCATCAAAAACAACAGCATCAAATTGTGTTAACAAACCAGGTGCTTTTGAGTTTTCATTGTAAAATAAAACTGCTGGCGATATTGATCCAGTAATAAGTCTGCTGTAACGTGAAAAATTTCCAAAAACAAATGATTTTCCAGTTCCTTTTGGAGCAAGTTCAAAAAGATTTATTCTCTTTTGAACAAAAGGCAATAAACGTGTTAATAAGACTTGTTTTATTTTGTCTGTAGAATAACCATCAGGATTTAGTCCAATAGAATTAATTAGAATTGCAATCCATTCATCCAATGAAAATTCTAGTCTTTGCTTTGCATATTTATCAAAATCAATTTGAGATGCCTGTAACGGTACAAAGTTTTGAAGCCAAACTTCCCCTCCTTTATCTGCTACTTGATAATTATACACAGCAGCGCCCCATAGACCACCTTGCAATAATCTAGGAAATTGATCAAGCAATTGTTCTTCTATAAAAACTTTCTGATTTCCTAAACTTGAGGACTCAACATATGTTTCATTTTTTTTTAAGTCAACTTTAGGGCTTATGAACTCAAGTATTGTAACATTTTCACCATTTTTAAGTTTACTCTTTAAAAGCTCTATGTCACTCTTTTTTGGTATATATTTTGAAACAAAACCTAAAACTTTTTCTTTAACGTCATCATCCCAATCTCCACCTTTAAGTTCTCTATCTATCAACCATTCGCCGACAAAAACTGGAATACTTTGCTCATTTAATCCAGAGCTGCTATATAGGTTTTTATCTATACTTGCATCTTCGAAAACTGATAGTATTTTTTCTTTTAAATTATTTTCCATTTTACTAATTGAATAAATTATCTAAATTTTCATTCACTGATTTTTTAATAGGCACTTCAATTATCGAAGTAACTTGATGTTTTTCCCCAAATACAAAATAATTAACCACTACTTTTAATTTTGCTTTACGATTATCTATTATTATATTTTTTGGTATTTTAATATTTCCTTCAAATGTTTTGGAAGACATCGGTTGAAGCTTTTGAGTTATATTAATATTGAAGTTCTGGTCTTCATGTATCTTTATTTCCTCAATCACAACAACAGCGTCATTATCATTTCTAATAAGCATTTTAATGGTCTCTGTATAACCAAGTTGTAAATCAACAAGCCCACCAAATATTATTTTTATAGGCATTATTTCATTTTTAGACACTTCACAAATTAAGAAAGGAACAATTGTCTCTTCCGGGGTTAATCCTCCATGACGGTATCCATAATCAAATCTTCCAAAGTACCTGTAACCTTTTGCAATTACCCAATCTTTAGTATTAAGTGTATCTTCTTTCTTTAAATAATAAATCTCATTTTCATCAAGATTTACTTTAGATAGATTACCAGTAATTTCAACACATCTTTCTTTAGGGTTGTTTCTACAAGCTTCTAACAAAGAGGAATTTTTAATATTAAGCCCTTGGGTAAGACATTTAGTACTGCCATGATCGGTAGAAACGATTAGTTTTATTCTTTTGTCTGTACTTGACTTAATAATATTTGCAATCTGCTTAATTCGGGAGTTTAATAATCGTTTTACTTCCTCTATCCTTCTTGTTTCAATATTATTATCCTCCTTGTGCATAAATTCATCAATTTCATGCCAATGCAAGCAACAAAGATCAAAATCAGATTCTAAAACTTCTCCGAAATGTTTGATACTATTTTTAAAGACCACTTTCTTTGAGTTAAACGCTAATTTTAAGGCCTCCGCCTTGTTCGTTGTATAGTCTTCCGATTGCGGGAATTTACCGCTTAACTGAGTTGGAATTCCTATTTCCGTTATAGTTGGAACCGCTGCAAAATTATAATCTTGCTGAACCTTATTAATACCATGTGATTTTAATATAGAATTTAAAGTTTCAGTATAAGCTGCTGGTAAACCATCAATGATAAGCCATATAATACTTGAGCTAGAAAGTTCATCATGAATTATATTGGTAATATTATAATTAGTTTTTAAACCTGTTTGAATTATATCATTATAAGATTTAAAAAGCCAGTCAGAATAAACATTAGCATATTTTTCAACTAAACTTATATCTTCATTATTAGGGAATTCATCAAGATAAAATTTAAAAGGAATAAATGAATCTACGGCCCATTTTTGCCAAATATCTATTTGAGACTGTAATGGTAGATTTTCAATCTCTGGAGGAGAAAGAAGCTCCGGTTTTATCAGTGATCTTATTTTTTCTTCTATTTCATAATCAATTTTGTTGGCATAATTAGAATATATAAATTCTTTTTCTTCTGTTGATATTGACTTTGCTTGTCTTAGGAATGCTTTTATTGTTGCTTTATATCCATTTTTTTCATTAAAAAATTCATTAATTTCTTCTTGAAATAAATTTTTAAAAAAACTTTCTATTTTAACTTCATATTGCTCATTAAAAGAAATATTAAATCTCGTCTCTGTAAAAAAGATTGCTATATCACTTACAGAACAATTTAATTTTGACACTAAATATGCCATTTCATCGTGCAAGAAATCTCTTAGTAAGATTTTAGAATTAGACATATAGACCAATTTATTGATTACCTTACAGAAATCTTTATCCAAATCTCTTATGTTGTTAAGTAAGGAATTAACTAATGGGGAATTAACCTCATTAGTTTGTAAATACTTTGACCACTTTTTAGTTAAATATTTAGAATCTAAGAATTGTTTAGGAGCATTAGATGCGTAATTAGTAATTTCATATAGTTCTTCAATTATTTTTTTGCTATTAATTAGAAAAGGACCGATGAATTTATTTATTATTGATATTTCAGTTGGTTCAATAGTATCATTAATAAGATTTAAAAATATAATATCATTTTCTTTAAGGTCTTTATCTAAATCTACATTTACGAATTTATGCTTAAGAATTTTTGAAGGTAAAACATGTTCAACAGATATTTGACTTTCATTTTCTAAATCATAAAACCAATTAGAATATGGATGAGAGTTAACAACTATTGTTTTAATTGATTTTTCTTCTCTTTTAAATTTTAAAATTAACTCCCTAGCTTCAATAAAAGTTTCATTATCAGTCACAAAAAAAGCATCTGAATAGGAATCTAAATTATATACATCTATAATTATTCTCATTATGATCTAAGTTTATTTATCTTCTATTATATCATTTAGCACTTTTCTCATTTGAGATTCATCTAAGTCAAGTTCTGTTTGCAATAACAAAATCTGTTGCTTAACTTTTACTTTAGCCTTTTTTATTTTTTCTGCTTCAGGGAATTTCCATTTAATTAAATTATCAATACCTTTTTTAAATGCTATGATAAAGGATTTTTCTTCTTTATCAGTCCACAAATTCCAATTGCTATCAATTTCTAATTTTAATGAAATTGAATTTATAATATGTTCAAGAAAGGAAGTAGCTTCGTTCTTATCATTTATTGTAAACAGTATTTTAGAAACAGGGTCTTTAAGATTTTCTACATCTATTTTATTTTTATAAGCATCTGATTCTTTTATCATTGTTTGAAGTTTAAATTTATAAGCATCTTCACTTGAAGATTTATCATCATCTTTTTCTTCAATGATTTGTATTATCTCTAAAAGAGGTCTCTTATAATCTTCGATGCTCCTTTTTAAAAGTTCAATTTTTTTAATATAGTTATTCAAAACTGTTTCATTCCATTGCTTAAATTCTACAAGCTTAAATAAAGAAGGTAAATCAAGAGTAATAAATTTTTCAAAATTATTTTTGTCATTTAATGCAATCATTAAAGTTGAAACATCTACATTGATAAGATCCCAATCAGCATTTTTTGTTCTATTTGACAAATGATCATGCCATTCTTTAATAACAATATATAACTGATCAAAGGATTGTATTTTCTCTCCATTAAAAATATTTCCTATAGAAATTAAGAGTTCTTTTACTTCAACGGGTGGTTTCCAATTAATCACTTCTTTGATACATTCAAGATACTTATCTCCAACAAATGCGGCATCAGAATTACTCCATGATTCCCAATTAGTTGGAATATGTGATGGCAGGAATTCAAACCTTTCCCATGCTTGAGGAATTATTTCAAGGTAACGCGTTTTAACTGTGGAAGGAAATGAGATTTGACTAATGAATACATTTGTTTGGTCACTGTATTGTTCAGATTTATTAATATTTGGCAATGTATTCCACCAATCCATGATATAGTTCTCAAAAACTTGTTCAGAATTACATTCAGATGCTGGTTTTTGAAACATACTGCGAGCAATAATTTGAAGCACCTCTATTGGACTTTTGGTATATTCTTCTACGGATTTTTTATAATCTATAAATCTATTTATAAACCCACGTTTCTCATATGAAATATCGCTCCAATCTTTGATTGGTTTGTCATTTAATTCAATTAAATACAAATCAAATGGATCGCTGATAAATTTATTTTTAATTTCTGACAACCATTTTGTAACAATGGCATTTCCAAATTTTCCACTTTGATTTGGTGCCGGTAATTTTTTAAACCAATTTGCAACCACCTCTGTTATTTCAGATTTTGTGACAATGTTTACACCAAATACTTCTTTAGACAATTCTCTGATAACCTCATTTTTTATCTCTGTTTCTTTTTCACCCGGATATTTTTTAAAAGAATCTAGATCTTTGAGCAAATTATTAACTTTAGAATCATCTTCTATAAATGCTCGTCCTTCATTAAAGAGTATACTTGGCAAGTTTTCTTGAAAATATTCTTTGCTTATTCTTTCTTTATCAGATCCATTTATTTGAAATTCAGTTTTTAAATCTTCGAGTGATTTATAAAAGTTTATCAAATTAGTATTTCCTGAATCTTTTATTATACTTTTTTGAAGAGATGTCAGGAATTGACCAACTCCAATAAATTTCTGAGTTAAATCCGCCCAAGTATTAATATCTTGTTTATCGAATAATTTTTTTAACAGATTTAAATATCGTAGTTCAGGTCCAGAAATTTCAATTTTTCTAATCAAATATTCTGAAGGCTTGTTTATTAATGAATCTATATGATCTGTCGATATGGCTAATACAGATTTCCTTTTACTGTCTGAGATAGTAATTCTCTCAATATCATATCTAATATAAGCGGTTAATAGAAACTTTATAATGTTTTCAGACAATCCAAATGGTGCTTGCAACAAGGGATTTATTATATCAATAGGATTTACATGTGAACCTGATTTAAGTTTGCTATCAATAAGTTTCCATGCTTTAAAAAACTGGCTATCTGGATCAGGTACTTTAATTTCACCATATTGAACATTTTTTTCTCTTTTTTTATCCGTTGTAATTCCTGTATTTGCAAAGAAATTTCGAATAATTCTTCTATCAGCAGCACTGTTATTGTCATCTCTTAAAGGTATTCTATCTTTACCATCATTGAGTAATATAGAAAGAGCCTGTTTACGATCTTTAGCTCCTTTATTTCCATCTAAAAACCAAAGAGCATCATCTTTAATTGTTGGCGTTTCATGAAAAAGTTGATCTATTTTTTGATTGATCCAAGTACTAAATTTAGGCTTCGAACTTAACTCAATGTCATTTTCATTGAGGTAATTCCATCTCCAATTAGAAGGTTCATACAATATTTTAATCTTCTCCTCTAACTTACCAAAGGCTACATTCTTTTGATCTTCGATGTTTTTTAACCTGGCCGGATTTTGTAAGACATCTGGTCTTTCGGCAGTATTCTTAATAGCTTTGAAGAAGAGAGTTTCTTTTATTAAATTGTCAAATTGAGGAAGATTGATAGGTGTCGCAAATACGATATATGGCAGTAACTCTGGTTTTTTACTAAACACGTTTTTGAGTTCTTCAAGTTCATCGTCTGATGTACCGAGTAAGTAAAATAAGGAACCATTACCAAAATAGGTAAATTTACTTTGATAATAGTCTTCTAACTCTTTTATCGCATGTAATAAATTCCCAATATCATTAATAGATTGAGTATGTAATTTTCTATTGCAACCGAAATTATTGTTATGATCCCTAGTTTGAAAATTTTCTAATTTGAAAATCTCATCCCATATTGTCATACATTGAGATAATGAGAGTTCATCCAATTTTTTCTCTTCCTCATCTATCACTTTTGATAATGGAGCAGCCCCAAAGTCTGGAAATTGATAATTGTTATTTGTTGGATTTAACTCTAAAAGTTCCCGAGAGAGAACCATATCATCTAAAAGATTATGGAATTCATTTCTTCGGGAACTTTGCCAATTCATAGCCCAAAATAAAGTTTCCCTATTTGGTTGAATAAGTGCATTTTTGACAACATATAGCATAAAAAGGTTCTTTATTACACTTTGTTGGTTTTCATCATTTATTTTCCCAAGGCATTCTCTATAGGCTTCATAATAAGCTTGTATCATACCGCCCTTATCTTCTCTTATGTTTTTTAGAAAAAATTCAAGTAATAGATCAGGCGTGAAAAGATTTAATTTATTATCTTCTAAAACATTTCTTGAATCCAAATAATTTCTTAAAGCCCCATCTTTTGTTTCTATAGGGCTTAGAAAATTAAACATAGACCTTGTGTTTTGAGCAAATTCAGCTGATAATCTAGGTAGAATATATGAGGTAAGCGGATGTAATGGATATAAATTTTCAAGCACCTTAGTTTCTATCCAAGAAGTATCTTTATTAGGATAAAGATTAAAATCTTGAATAGTTTGGAGATGTTCTTTAAACAACGGGTTTTTATAAATAGTTTCGAATTCTTTAGGATCTTCTTTGATAAAAATAGTTCCAATAATTTCTTCTCCTTCTGCTTCGGAAACTATAAGCTGATGTCTTTCGAAACGCCCAATAATCTTATTTAAATCTTTCTCTTTGTTAGTTCTCAAGCTCTGAGGGTCTTGATGACTTGCAGATATAAAAAGAATATTACAATTGTCTTTTTTTGCTTTTACATCTTCAATAAACTGTTGAACTGACAATCCTGTTGCAGAAGAAGAACTATTAATAAGTTTTCCAAGCATTTCTCCAAATTCATCATATATAATGGCAATACCTCTAAATCCAAATTTTCTTATTGCTTTAGCTGTATCTGAAAATATCGGATACGCTGATGTATGGCTTTCAGAAAAAGCATTCCCAATTATATCTTTATAATTTTTTTTAAATTCGAGATATGTACTTTGATCATAAGAACTTAGTTGTTCTATGAATTTTTCTATAGTGCTTTCTTTAATATATTCATTTAACTGTTTATAATTGTGAGGGCTTTTTTCTTTCCAATGATTGATTGTTTTTATGGCTTCTTCAAAATTAGTTTTTGGTACATAATCAATCTCATTGTTTTTCAATGCAAATTTCAAGCCTTCTAGTAATGCATGATCAAAATCATTGTCACCATATTCTGGAATAACTATTAATAAAGGAGCTGAATTATTAAGATGATTTTCTAAGTTTTTAGAAAGTCCATCGTTGTAATAGTTTTCCTTGTCTTTAATTTTATCAATAAAACTACTTTCAATTTTTTTGTTTGCTAAAAGATTAGCTAAAATCAACAACAAATATGATTTACCTGTTCCATATGAAGATATGATAAGATGTAGTTTCTTATCTGTACTTTCCGAACAACTCAATAATATACTCTTTAGAATGTCGCGAGAACTTTTATTTGGGAGATATCCTTTAACTTTCTCCTCATTCCCTTCTGGGCTTCTATAAGAATAGTCACGTAATACATTTACTTCAGTAGCAAATGCATCAGATAACTTAATTATTTTGTTTAGTTTCATATGTTTCTTTCTTAATATTATAATTCTATAATGTTTTTATGATTGAGCTCTTTTGCTTCAAATTCATCTTTGAAATTTCGAAATATTTTTTTTGAGTAAAAAAAATAGAATATTGGCTTCGATGGTTCTCTAGAAGTTAATAGTTTTGCAATCTGATTAATAAAACCATCTGAATTAGAAACAATAAAAGTTTCCATATTAAAAACTATCGTGGTTTTATGTTTAGATTCATGTTCAATTTTATCTAATAACTCTTTTGGTGAAAATGTAAGGGTATCAATATAGAGTTTAGTAGAATCTAAAAAAAATAAATTTGGAATCTCTAATTCAAACTGTGTAATAACTGGATTAAATAAACCTGAACAATAAACAACACCGGTTCTTTTCCTTGAGGTATTAACATTGGTAATAAACTCATTAATATTGGTCATAATATCTCTCTATTAATTTTAAATTTGAATCTTGATATATGTAAACAATATGCTGAAGATTAGCTGTTTGTACATACTCAACAAGCCCAATGTCTCTAAGTGCATATATTTGTTGTAGTAGCATGTCCTTATCTAAATTAAAAAATTTTCCAATATTATTTGGTTCCTTTAGTAATTCTTCAAATGAAATGGTTGTTCTACCTTGTCGATTATAATACAACACGTAAGCTAAGAGATGAGAATTCATTTTATAAGCAATATCCCTTGAATATTTTTCATTTTGAAACTTGAAAATATTTAGAATCTTAAAAGCATCTGATTCGGAAAATGAATTCAATGTTATAGAAACTAGACCTCCTAAGAAATCCTTTTTATAATCAATTTTAATATCATTCATAATTGCCCATGAACTAAAATCTTTTCTTAGTTCATCTTTTGTTTTTGAGTCGGATGATTCGTAAAGTTGATAATATAAAAAAGGATTAGATATTTTATTAGACCAATGATAAGCTAGTAACCATAGAGTAAACTCATCTTCAAAATATTTATCGTACCTGTAAACCACTTTAGCAAGTTCTGTTGGTAAATAGTTTTTGTCAAGTAAATTAAAATGTTTTAAATAATATTTTAAATTTTCAATTTTATTGTCGCCAAAACCAGACTCCAAGAGAAGATCTTTTTTCTTAAAATTAGGGTTGTTATAAATTAAAAAAAAAAGTTTATACAATTCGTTTTTGTCTATTTTAAATCCACCATAAGGGTTTATAGTTTGCATTTTTATTGTTTATATGATTACGTAATATAAGTAAATTAGTTCTTTTCTCGGTTCAATTAATTTAATATTTTTATAGTAAAATTTTATTTTTATAACGACTAAATTATTTCGGCTTTTATGATTTTAACTAATTTATTTATTTGATTTTCTGTTGTTGATTTGTCTATTGATATTCTGATACTTTGATTACATTCTTGATCACTAAATCCCATTGCTTTCAATACATGTGAGCTTTCAATAATTTGAGAAGTACACGCAGAACCATTACTTATAGCTATATGGTGCGATTTTGAAATAAATATTTCAGAATTTAAACCTGGGATTAAAACATCAATAATGTTAGGAACTCTTGATTTTGTTTCTCCAATAATAATAGATCCAGTTATTTTTTCTAACTCTTGAATTAAATATTTAGAAATAAGTTCAAGAATTAAAGCATTTGCTTTTAATTCGTTATGGGCTATCTCACATGCTTTTCCTAAACCAACGATAAAAGGCGTGTTATATGTTCCGCTTCTTAATCCGTTCTCTTGTCCTCCTCCATGTAATAAAGGGGTTAATTCTATTCCTCTTCTTTTATATAAAACTCCAACTCCCTTAGGTCCATTTAATTTATGCCCACTAAGACATAACATATCAATGTTATCTTTTTCAACATCAACTACTATTTTACCTATGGCTTGTGTAGCATCACAGAAAAATCTAATATTATTTTCTTTAGCGATTGAACCTATTTCACTAATGGGCTGAATAATTCCCGTTTCATTATTAACATACATTATGCAAATTAAAAATGTATCCGTTCTAATAGCCTTATTTAAATCATCAATAGAAATTACTCCTCGCTGATCTACATTCAAATATGTAACTTCAAATCCTTTTGTTTCTAAATATTCACAGGTTGCAAGAACAGCTTTATGTTCTGTTTTCACAGTAATGATATGATTTCCTTTATCAAAATTAGATTCCACATAACCTTTCAAAGCTAAATTTATAGATTCTGTAGATCCAGATGTAAATATTATTTCATCATCATGTGAGTTTATTAATTCTGCAACTTGGGTTCTTGCTTTTTCTATAGAATTCTTAGTTTTTTTTCCAAATTCATGATTGCTAGATGCATTGCCGAAAAAATCATTTAAATATGGGGACATTGCTTCAAGAACTCTTGAATCAATTTTGGTTGTACTGGCGTTATCAAAATAGTTAATTAACATTAATAGCTTTTTATATACAATAATACGAAAAAGCAACGGAAAGAAAATATGGAAAACCGTAAAGGCGAAAAATATACAAGACAGGTATGCAATTAGAAAATACTTTACTGATTTTTTTAGCAAATTAATTATAAGGACAGATCTAACCATATTTTAATAAAATAATATAAGCTGTTCCCTTCAAAGTCATTTAATCACATAATAACTGGTATTTCAATCAAAGTCCATTAAGAATTTTAATTAAAGCTTTCACTCGAAACGGACTAAAAGGGCAGCTAAGATAGTGGCTCAAGCATGCTGCGTGCGCATAATGGCGGCGCTTCCCTTGCCACCCTTCGGGACTTATAGCACTTGCGCATCCTTAATCCACTGGCATCTTGCTTTCTTTTTTTCCGTTTTTTCTTTTGAAAACAATTTTTGTTAGGGCAGGATTAGAGAAAAAGTAAACAGTAGTAATCTTTAAAATTTAAAATTATGGAAATCACAGGACGAGTAACAGCAGATGCATCAGTTCAAAAAGTGAACGGTGACAAACAAGTGGTCAATTTCAGTATTGCCATCAATGACACCTATAAGCCTAAAGGCAGTACCGAAGTAAAAGAAGTAACAACCTATATCAATTGTTCGTATTGGTTGAATGCCAATACAGCACAGTGGCTTAAAAAAGGAACACTCATACAGCTCTTTGGGCGCATTGGTTTGAATGTGTACAATAACAGCGAAGGTGTAGCAGTGGGCACTTTGACCTTTCACACCAATAACATTAAAATTTTGGTTTTTCCTAAAAAAGAAGAAACAGCTAAAGCCAGTTCAGCAGTAAAGGAAAAGAAAACAAAAAAAGCACAGGACGTACCTTTTTAACAAACATCACAATAACTTAAAATTTAACATCATGGCACACAATATAAATTACAACGAGCAGTCAGGAAAACACAGTTTTTTCAGCACTAAACAGACAGCATGGCACAATTTAGGACAGATAATTACCGATTATCCAACAAGCGCCGAAGCTATTTTACACGCAGGTTTGGACTACGAAGTAGAAAAACGAAAGCTGTTTACACCCAGTTCAGCCGATATTATTTTGGATAATGAAAGCATTCACAATAAAATAGAAGTCCCAAATTACTTCAGTACGGTGCGCACCGATAACGATGCCGTACTGGGTGTCGTTGGTAAAGATTACCAGATTGTGCAAAACAGGGATGCCTTTTCTTTTTTTGACAGTATCGTGGGCGGTGACGGTATCCTATACGAAACCGCAGGAGCACTTGGAAAAGGGGAGCGTATTTTTATAACCGCTAAACTGCCTGATTATATCAGGGTCGGTAATGATGACTTGATTGAAAAATACCTGTTCCTGACCACTTCCCATGATGGAAGCGGAAGCATAACTGCAGCATTCACGCCCATAAGAATCGTATGCAACAATACGCTGAATGCCGCTATGAACAACAAAACCAATACGGTTCGTATTCGTCATACTTCTAATGCTAAACAGCGTTTGGAACAGGCACACAAAGTAATGGGTATATCCGATATGCTCTCAGCGCAGATGGAATCCATTTTTAACCATTGGACAAAAATCCGAATCACGGACAATGAAGTTAAAAAACTGATACAGTCTGCCCTTGTTCCGAGCAAAGAAGTGCTTAAAACCATACAAGATGGTAAAGAGGATGAGCTTTCAACTTGTTTCACCAATATGGTTGATAGTGCTTTCGAGTATGCTATGAGCAATCCTACACAGCTTATGGAGACAACCAAAGGAACTGTTTTTGGGGCATACAATGCCGTAACGGGCTACTTCCAGAATATGAGAAATTACAAAGATGAGGAAGCAAAATTAACTTCCCTTTTAATGGGAGGCACAGCGCAGATTCGCACACAATCGGCTTTTAATCTTTGTGTGGATTTTGCAAGTAAAGGTTCAGATGCTTTGATTCTTAATTAACCAATCAGGACAGGCATAACCTGCCTGTCCCTTTAAAACTTGACAGCATGATACAGATAGAAGATAAAAACGGAGAAAATCTAGAGGTTGCCAATTTAGACCAAGCAATAAAGCAGGCAGATTATTTCAGAAATTTTTCCCATACAGATAAACTCTTTGAAGAGTTTGACAGGAAACGACAAGCCTATTGGCAGGATATATATGAAAAGCTAATGAAAATTAGCGATTTAGAGGTACAACAAAATAAACAGTAAAGCGATGGAAACCAATTTTTTTAAAGCAGTCCTTTCCCTGCAGGTAGCAGGGAATTGGAAAATAAACATAGCTCGGGAAGATACTGACAGGCTTATCGTATCGGTACTGTTCTTTAACGATGCCATTGGCGATGATGCCCGTAAAAAAGTACCGCCTATTCTGCTTAAAGGTACGGCTGAGGAACTCGACAAAGGATTTTTTGAAGCGATTGCACAGCCTGTACAAGATACCGCACAGCTTTTTGCCAATATGGAGCAGTTCCTTAAAGAAAAAGAACAGGCAAAAGTGACCTCGCAGATGGAAAAAGACAACATTCTGAAGATGGGCAAAGAAAAATTCGAATTGCAGAAGCAGTATGAATCAGCCATGAAAAAAGCAGAGGAACTCGAAACAGCAGGAAAGTTTAAAGAGGCATGGATGAAAGTCCCGTCTTCTGAACTTTATCCTGATTATAAAGACATTATTCACGCCCGCAAAGCAGAGCTTTCCGATAAATTCCCAATAGACCTTTTCAATGACCCTAATACAGAAGAGCCATGTTAACAGCAACCACCTTAGAGCGCATATTTACTTTTAGGGATAAAGAAACAGACATTAAACTTGCTGACCCATCCCCGTTATTCAGTCCCGAAGCGGTATTGAACTTTTATGCGCAGACCTATCCAATATTGACAACGGCATCCATAGAGGGACCTGTTATAAATGATGATGCCGTGCAGTACAAATTTGTATCACAGATCGGAACAAAAGGATAAACCATGAAAACGCAAACGATAACAGGCAGTATCAAACTGCCAAAAAATAAAAAGTTATGCAGACTATACAAACAGTTAGGGACATGGGCAGAAAACGCAGATCGGCTTGCAGATGCGCAGGAAGTAAAAAACAACCTGAACAGTTCCGCTCCGCTCGACCTTTTGCCGATGGTTTTTTAAGACATTCCTTTCTGCCGTTGTTCGAAATGGGTAAAAAAATACCAAACCAAAATCAGGTGGAAAAAGATTTTTTCAGTTCGCTTGCTGTTCTTTCCAGACTGTATGGTTTTAAAGTTTTGGACACCACAGGCAAATCTTATCCCTACAATATACTCTTGGCACATTCGGATGCGCAGAAACAGCTTAATGGTTTGGGGTGTGATATTGAATTGTCTATTATGCAGGATGATGATGGCAGTATAAAATTAGCGACCAGACATATGTATAATACCTGTAATACGCTGTACTATATTCCTGTACTGCCCCTGTACAGGCTGTTGCAAAACAGGAAACAGAAAACAACCGCAGAATTACTGCTCTCTGTTTTTGCTTATCTCTACCATATTGCAGGGATTCCCTATTACAGGGAAGACAGCAGTTGTCTGTATTACCACTATGAATGTATGGAAGAATGGCTGATTGATGAATTGGAGGATGAAGATTGCCAAGGCGGAAATAGTATGATTTCAGAATTAAACACAGCTTCTTACTATGGAGATGTGATGCACCGTAAAATTTATAATGCCTATCATCTAAGTGTCTTTGAAAAACGGATAGAAAATTATAAATGCAATACTGATTTTGAAAAAGACTCTCTGAGTGTTGCCAAACAGGCATTGGCATTAATGTTCGAATATCCTTCGGGTACAATTTTTCAAAATACATCAAATCGGGAATTTGAAAGTGAGGAAGGGATTATAAGGTCAGAACAGTATATTTCTTTTATCGCAGATACCGATGGAGCGCTTTATGAGAATATTGCACGGGTAATCAATGATGAATTTAACGAGTGCTCTGAAATTGAAGAACCGACACTCCTGCAGATTTATGATGCCCAAAACGAATTAACACCTAAAGCACTTGATTTTGAATACAGATTGTTTCCGCTTCTAAATGATTTATGCACCCTTTTAAATAATATGCCATGAAAGATATAACCCAAAAATTCGGAAGCCTATACAATCCTGTAAAAGCCTTTGTGGTCTATCAGAAAGATTCTGCTGAAAAATCCATTTATGTGGAAGCCTATGATATGGATAAAAATGGCTGTCCCATAAACGCCCATCCCTTAAGTCTTAAAGAAAGTACACAGCTTGCCAGTGCCCTTGATACCTCAGACGAACTCACGCGTAAATTTCTAAAACCTTCAGGACTGCTTCCTAAAAATGTACTGCATCTCAATCCCGAGCAGAATGGTTCTGCTATTTGGTACACGCCTGTCCAAAAAGTCAGTTTGTTTTTTGTGGAAAGTTTAGGGATTCCAAACGGCGATGCATTCGTACCGCCTTTGCTGTGGAAAGCTTCAAAAAACACCCTTTACATTTATGCAATGGATACCGAAATGCAGATAAACGAACAGACTAAGTTATATCATGCACCGTTTTTTAATGTATACACCGATGGCAGGGTTTGTATGGGAACGGTATCAGTTAACATAAAGCCCAACTGCCATTTGGAAGAGTTTATGTCACTTTGGGAGCAGTATTTTTTTAACAGCTATTTCAGTCACCTTATTGGAAGTACAAGTCCTGTAAAAGGTAACATTATTCAGCTTTGGCAAAAACTTATGGGTAACGATAAACCGTTTCCGATAAAATCATTACTCAAAAATGATTTAACAATTAAAAACATACTATCATGAACACACAAAAAACAATACATTATACGCACAATTACCTTATAAATCCAACCAATCCCATAACAGTAAACCTGATTGGCGCAGGAGGAACAGGAAGCAGGATGCTGACCGAACTCGCAAGAATGAACCACAGCCTAATCGCTTTGGGTCATGCAGGATTGCAGGTCAATTTATTTGATGATGATGCAGTCACTAATGCCAATCAGGGACGCCAGCTTTTTGCTGATGCTGAGGTAGGACTTCCTAAAGCCGTAGCACTCATCAACCGCACCAACCGCTTTTTCGGAACGAATTGGAAAGCGGTAACCGAGCAGTTCTCAACAGCTAATCTGAAATGCCTGCCCAATCGTGGCAGGGCAAACCTCTATGTAAGTTGTGTGGATACCATATCGGCACGTTTTGATATTGCAGATTTCCTGCTGAATTGTAATGGGAACAGCGATTTTGAGCGTACCAAATCCCTCTATTGGCTTGACCTCGGCAACGCTCAAAATACAGGACAGGCGATACTTTCCACAATCAGCGAAATCCAACAGCCTGATTCCAAACTATACAGGACTGTGCCGAGTCTTCCGATGGTAACTGATGAATTTAAGGAATTACTGCAAGCGCAGAGCGATAAGAGTGAGCCGAGTTGTTCCCTTGCCGAGGCACTTGAAAAACAGGACTTGTTCATTAATGCCACACTTGCCAGTATGGGGGCATCGCTTTTATGGAAGCTGTTCCGTGAAGGAATGACCGCCCAAAGGGGATTTTTTCTGAATCTGGGTAGTTTTAAAACAGAACCCATAATGGTAGGCTGATGCCCGCCGCCCCGCAATTGTTCTTCCTTCCTAAGGTCGGGCAATTGCGGGGCGCTTTACAACGGAACAACATCGTTAGTCATATTGCTCATTACGCAATCGCAAGATAGCTAATGATGTTTGTGTGTTTTAGTATTTTTATTTTCAGACATCTTTATTAATCGACAAACACGCCAATAGGCTTTAGATAGATGTTAGTTTCTTATCAGCGAATTAAATTACCTTTTGTCGATTTTTTAAAGATAAAAATCAGAAATTAATAGATATATTCGCAAAATTTTCGTGAATAAAAATACTATTACACTTATTAATATTTTACTCTTTTTTTAACGCTGCTCATGCACAAAATGAGACTAACATCACATACAGATTAAAACTCGGAGGAATTTATTCTAAAATAAGTAATTTACCCGAAAGTATTAAAGGACGAGATAACAATTTTGATGTAGTGTTATGGAAAGCAAAGATGGCTTCTTTTTAAACTGCAAACTTTACGATACACGTGTTGCCATTTAGCCGGAACTTTTATTCAGACAGTCTTCTCAAACTGTCAATTATCACGATACTACAGGCAAAGAATTTGAGTTAGGATTAAATTATTCCTATTTGCAGATTGGAGCTTTGCATAAAGTATATCCCTACGAAGGTTTATTTAAGATTTGGTGCTTTCTACGGCATCAGTTTATCTCCTAACAATATTACTTATAAATCTAACGAAGCTGGCGAAATGTACGATGTTGCCACTAGGCAGTTCTATCAGAATCGTCTTTAAGACACAGACTATTTTTCATTGTGCTTTGCATTAGGTTACGAACTGCACGAAAATATTCACTTCGATTTACGCTATTATTTAGGGGTCAAAGATGTGGTAAAAAGTAATGCATCTTCTTTTCAGTTTAACGAAAATCAAAACAAAAGTGGCGTATTTATATTATTTATGTTGATGACAACAATACTGCAAGATATCAATTAGCAACTTTTCTGTAGGACATTTCATTTTCTACTCAAATCAATGACCTTACCTCTGTTCGTTTCATCGGATTAGAGTTTGTTGAGTGTCATTTTTCTTTTTGTGACTTGGAAACAGGTAAGACAAATATTCAATTTGAATCTCTATTAAATTTGAGTTCACACTTTTGGGGATTATTATTTGAAACCGTAGCACGTAAGTTACAATACCGTGAGAAAAAAGTTTATCAGAAAACAACTTATAAAAATTAACAATTTTAACATTTCGTTTATTATATCATAAATTTATATAATTACCTTTGTTATATATTTCTACTTCTTATGAAAAGATTTTATATCATATTAATTATTACCCTTGGCTTCTTCTTGATGCCAACGGCAACTTTTGCATGTGAAAATCTTTCAAAAAAAGCTTCCTGTACTAAGGAAGCTTCTAAAACCCACAATGATGATTGCTGTTCAAAAGAAAACAGCCATTCAAAAAAGGGAAATCATAATGGCTGTGGTGGAAAATGTGGGCGTTCAATGTGTGGATGTGCCTCAGTTTGTAATGGGGGGATTTCCTTTTTAAGTGAGCAGGAGTTCAAAAACACTACTGTAAGTCTTTTTTCTGAAAAACAAAAATTCCACAATTCCGAAACCTCGATTCTAGCGGGTTTCTATTCTATCTGGCTTATACCTAAAATAAGCTAAATATCTTTTTTGACAGCCATAGGTGTGTCAAAAAAGGAAGTCTATCTGCTTCATTATTTTTATTTTTTCGCTTTTATAGAATAATAGTCTATACATCCGTATATACAATTATTTCTAAAAAGTTGCATTCACTTCAAATACATTTTAAGATGAAATCAATAAAAAAAGGATTGATGGCAATTACTATATTGTTATCAGTCATAGTGTATGGCGTACCTATAAAAAATGCCAAAACCATAAATGTAAAAATTTACGGTAATTGTCTAATGTGCAAAACTGCTATTGAAAAAGCAGGAAACATTAAAAATATCGCTTCGGTAAAGTGGGATGAAAACACCAAAATAGCAGCCATTACCTATGATGAGAAGAAAACAAATCAAGATGAGATCCTAAAACGAATTGCATTAGCGGGATATGACAGTGACCAATTCTTAGCTCCTGCCGACGCATATGCAAAACTTCCTCAGTGCTGCCAATATGAAAGAACAAATAAGACAGCTGCCCCAGTGAAAGAATCAAAAATGGATATGGAGAAAATGGATCATTCCCAGCCTTTAACCGCAGTTCTTCCAGATGCACAAAAAGACAGCCCATTTAAAACAATTTTCGACAGCTACTTTGAGGTAAAAGATGCTTTGGTGAAAACAGATGCCAAGACTACTGCAATTAAATCTAAAGAGCTTCTAACTGCAATCAATGCTGTTAAAATGGACAACCTAAATCCAAAAGAACATACTGCATGGATGAATGTAATGAAAAATTTAGTTGCAGATGCAGAAAACATTTCTGAAACCCAAGACATTAAGAAACAAAGAGAATCCTTTAAAAGCTTATCTAAAAACACTTACGATCTTATAAAAACTACCAATCAGCCACAACCGGTTTATTATAATCATTGTCCGATGGTTGATGCGAATTGGCTGAGCAAAGAAAGTGGTATCAGGAATCCATATTATGGCTCGCAGATGTTAAGCTGCGGATCAACTATAGAAACAATCAAATAATCTCAAATCAAAACAATGAAAAATATAATTACAGGCACTTCGATCCTTGGAGCATTAATCTTAGGAGCCCTCTCACTGTCTTCTTGCAGTAAAACAGACGACATGAATATGTCCGACCCCGAACTGAATATAAACTATCCAGCTGCTTATGTTGTCAATGGTCAGGATGGCACGATTTCAGTAATCAAATTGGCAACCAATGAAGTAACAGAAACCATCAGTCTTATGGGGAGCGGTACTGATATGATTATGTGGCCTCACCACATTTCTTTACATTCTAATCACCTGGCTATTGGTGTACCTGGAATGGATTTCTCTGCAGGTCATACTGCAGGAATGGCAGGAATGACAGGTAAACTATTAGTCATCGACGCAGTGAACGGGACAACTGTAAAAAACATAAATCTGCCAATGATGAACCATAATACGATATACAATGCAAATGGTTCAGAAATTTGGGTGCCTCAAATGGACATGAATGGAAAAGTTCTGGTTTATGATGCATTAACATATGTATTGAAAAACACTATAACAGTAGGTATGATGCCTGCTGAGCTAACCTTTTCTTCTGACGGCACTAAGGCTTATGTTGCCAATGGAGATGATAATACTGTATCAGTTATAAATACGGCAACCAAACAAGTTACAGCAACTGTTGCTGTAGGGAACAACCCTGTGGGTGCCTGGACGGGAAGTGATGCCAGAATGTATGTTGATAATGAAGATGGGCAGTCTATCTCAGTAATAAATGTAGCCACCAATGCGGTGGATCAAACCATTGAATTAGGTTTTATGCCAGGAATAGCGTCTCATAATGGAAATAAAAAAGAATTATGGGTAAGCGACCCTGCTAATGGAAAAGTGCATTATTGGACCTGGGACCAAACCATGATGATGTGGATGCATGGTAACGTGTTTACTACTGGCGCCGGAGCACATGCAATAACATTCACCGCAGACGGAAATACAGCCTATGTGACCAATCAAACAGCCAATACAGTCTCTGTTGTGAATGTATCAAATCATACTGTCACTAAAACTATTAATGTAGGTAAAAAACCCAACGGACTGGTGCTGAAAATATAATTCTATTCTAAAAAGGCATTCAAAATGCCTAACTTTAGATTGAATTTACACAATCAAAAAAGAATAATTTGTATAACTCTCAAATAAAAGAATGTTGGACAAAACAATATTTATTAGAGATCAAAAATTAAAAAAAATGAAAAATATAATTTTCTCAACCCTTGTAATGGCAATTGTACTTACAGCTTGTAATTCAAAAAACAAAGAAACTACAGCTCCTGATGCTGTTTCTGAGACAGCCCAGAATGACTCACAATTGTATGCCTGTTCCATGCATCCTGAAATTACAGGAAAAAAAGGAGACAAATGTTCCAAATGCGGAATGGAATTAACCGAGCCAGTAAAGGAAACTATTGAAAAAAGCGAGGAAGTAAAAACAAATCAAGCAGCAACATTTTCTATAAACGAAATTGTGAGTAATTATCTGTCTCTAAAAAATGCATTAACGAAAGATGATACAAAAGAAGCTGCAAATGCAGGAAAGGCAGTATATGCAATTTTTAATAGTGTAAATCCCAATTCAATAGATCCGAAATTAAAAGCAGAATATCTTGATATTGCTGATGATGCTAAAGAACATGCAGAACATATTGGAGCAAACGGTGGAAATATTGAGCACCAAAGAGAGCATTTTGCCATGTTAAGTAAAGACATAAATGATCTGATAAAATCTTTCAAATCAGAACAAAAATTGTATCAGGATTTTTGCCCTATGTATGATGGTGGGAAAGGTGCTATTTGGATAAGCGAAACCAAGGAAATCAGAAATCCATATCAAGGAAAAAAAATGTTAACCTGTGGTTCTATGAAAAAAGAACTGTAAAACAGTTAACTACTTATAAATATATAGGGTTATTTACATAATGACCACTCAATATTCCAGTGACTATTGATGTTTCGATTTTATTGAAATGGAAAAAAACATCTAATTTTTTAGACTACACTTTTATCCGCTCTTGAACTGAATGTTCACTTATGATATATGTGTTTTCATGTAAGTTAATTCATAGACATATTTTCAGAAAGATCAATAGTAACCTATTTTTTTTAACAATTAAAATTCAATAAAAATGAAAAATATAATTCTTTCAGCCGTAGTTATGGCATTTGTAATGGTTTCTGGTAATGCACAAAGCAAAAAAACAGAAACAAAATTTTCAACTGAACAAATTGTTGCAAATTATTTAGTATTAAAAAATGCACTGGCAAAAGATGACAGCAACGGAGCTGCCAAAGCTGGAAAAGCATTGTATGCGACTTTCAAAAGCATAAATGTAAAATCGATAAGTCAAAAATCTAAAGCAGAATATCTTGATATAGCCGATGATGCCAAAGAGCATGCAGAACATATTGGGGCTAATGGTAGTAATATTGAGCATCAAAGAGAGCATTTCGCCTTACTGAGTAAAGATGTAAATGATTTGATTAAAACTTTTGGATCTACAAAAACATTATATCAGGATTCTTGCCCTATGTATGATGGTGGAAAAGGAGCTATCTGGATTAGTGAAACAAAAGAGATAAAAAACCCTTACTATGGTTCTAAAATGCTTACCTGCGGTTCAATGAAAAAACAATTGTAAAATGAAACGATTCATCAGAAAGATTCTTTTTATTGGGTTAATTATTTTTCTACTGATGCAATTGTATCAGCCTGCCCGCAATTCCGATTACGGGCAGGTTTTACCAATTCATATTTCTAAGGTGTATTCCATTCCACAAAATGTGCAAACAATTCTTCAAAACTCCTGCTATGACTGCCATAGTAATACCACGAGATATCCATGGTATTCCTACATACAGCCAGCACGCACCTTTATGGAAGGGCACATCAAAGAAGGAAAAGAAAATTTAAATTTTAGCCAGTGGGGAGATTATTCCAAAAGAAAACAAGAGAATAAATTAGACCGAATCGTCAAGCAAATAAAAGCTAACGAAATGCCGTTGTCTTCTTATACCTTGATTCATAGAAATGCAGTATTGACAGCTGTTCAAAAAGAACAGCTTATAAATTGGATTGAAAAAGTAAGTGATAGTCTTGCAAAAATAAATTAAAACTATGGTACATAAATTAATAGAATGGTCTCTGCGCAACCGATTCATCGTTTTACTATTATCGGCAGGAATATTTGTATGGGGTATCCTCTCTATTCAAAAAAACCCTATTGATGCTATTCCCGATTTATCTGAGAATCAGGTAATCGTTTTTACAGAATGGATGGGACGTGCTCCACAGCTTGTTGAAGACCAGATTACCTATCCCTTGGTTACCAACCTTCAGGGATTGCCCAAAATTAAATATGTAAGAGCTGCTTCCATGTTTGGCATGAGTTTTATCTATGTCATTTTTGAAGATGATGTTGATGTATATTGGGCAAGATCAAGAGTACTGGAAAGACTCAGCACCATCAGCAGCACCTTACCCAAAGGAGTTGCCCCGCAATTAGGTCCCGATGGAACTGGGGTTGGTCATATACTCTGGTATACTTTGGAGGCACCTGGTATTGACCTTGGCGAACAAAGAGCCCTACAGGACTGGTACGTCAAGTTTGCTTTGCAAAATGTTCCAGGAGTAAGTGAGATTGCCTCTTTTGGGGGATTTCAAAAAGAATATCAGGTTACTATTGATCCAAACAAACTGTTGTATTATAAACTTTCCGTGCCGGAAGTTATTAATGCAGTTCGTGCCAATAATAATGAAAGTGGCGGAAGAAAATTTGACATGAGTGATATTGGCTATATCATCAAGACATCCGGCTATCTAAAATCTATCAAAGAGATTGAGGATATTCCGCTGAAAAACCAAAATGGCATTCCTATAAAAGTCAGCGATATAGGAACTGTTCAGATGAGCGGAGAAACCCGATTGGGAATCTTTGATCATAATGGCACAGGCGAAGTAGTTGGAGGTATAGTCGTTATGCGTTATGGTGAAAACGCAGATGCCGTAATTGACAATGTGAAAGAAAAGATGAAGGAAGTTGCTAAAGGGCTTCCTAAAGGGGTAAAATTCAATATTGTATATGACCGGGGGCATCTGATTAAAGAATCTATTGATTCGGTTAAGCGCACCTTAATTGAAGAAATGCTTGTAGTGTCGCTTATCGTCATTATTTTTCTTTTTCACTGGCGTAGTGCACTAAGTATTATCATCCAGATACCAATTACAATTGCGGCAAGTTTCATATTGCTAAATGCCTTTGACATATCCTCTAATATCATGTCCCTTACTGGTATAGCACTTGCCATTGGAGTAATAGTTGACAACGGTATTATTATGAGTGAAAATGCCTATCAACATCTCTCACAACGGTATGCACAATGGGAATCCGAACAAAAAAATGAAACAAACTCTGATGAAAAGAATTAAAAATATATTTCGCAAAAAGCCACAGTGGATATCCGAGGAGGAAAGGCTTAAAATAATTGAGAAAAGCAGCAAGCAGGTCTCTCGTGGGGTATTCTTTGCCACCGTAATTATAATTACCTCTTTCCTTCCTGTGTTTATGCTTACCGGACAAGAAGGAAAACTATTTCATCCTTTAGCCTATACAAAAACATTCATACTGATTGTTGATGCTTTATTGGTACTCACATTAGCTCCGGTACTGATTTCTTTTTTCATGAAAGGGAAATTCCGTCCAACCGATGCGCATCCGGTGAATCGTTTTTTAGAGAAAGGTTATGAACCTATCATCAGATGGGTGCTCAAATGGAGAAAAACAACTCTGACAGTCAATATCCTGGCACTATTGATTTCTATTCCGTTACTGATGAGACTGGGAACAGAGTTCATGCCTCCATTGGATGAACAGAGTATTTTATTTATGCCTGTTACCCTGCCTGATGTATCCAATGGAGAAATCAAACGTATTTTGCAGGTACAGGATAAAATAATAAAATCAGTGCCTGAAGTAGAAAGTGTTTTAGGTAAGGCGGGGCGAGCTAACACAGCTACGGATAATTCTCCAATGAGCATGATTGAGACCATTATCATGCTAAAGCCAAAATCACAATGGCGCAAAGGAATTGATAAAAAAGATATTATTAAGGAACTCGATACCAAACTCCAGATACCTGGTGTAGTAAACGGTTGGACACAGCCTATTATCAACCGAATCAATATGTTGGCAACAGGGATTCGTACCGATGTGGGAATTAAAGTTTACGGACAAAATCTGGATACCATTGCTCGTGTATCTGAAAGGGTGAAAATGGTTTTAGAAGGAACACCTGGAGTATCTGATTTATTTGTGGATCCGATTACTGGAGGCAAGTATCTCGATGTAGATGTAAATCGCCCGGAATTAGCCCGATATGGATTAACAGTGGATGATGTGAACCAAACGGTTGAATTTGCTTTAGGAGGTGCATCTATTGGAAATACGGTTGAAGGACGAAGACGTTTTTCAATAAGTGTACGTATGGCACAGGATTATAGAAATAGTGTGGAACGCATTAAACGCATTCCCTTACAATCTCCTACTTTTGGAGAAGTACCCCTTTCTGCCGTTGCTGATATTAAATTCGTAGACGGGCCTCCTATGATCAGTTCTGAAAATGCGCTCCTTCGTGGGGCTGTCATGTTCAATATACGCGATCGTGACATGGGAGGAACGGTACAAGAAGCCATGAAGAAATTAGAAAATGCCAAAAACATACTTCCTGAAGGGTATTTTATAGAATGGAGCGGGCAATATGAGAACCTGATCAGCGGAGAAAAGACTCTTAAAGTCATTGCGCCGATAGTATTGCTTATTATTTTCTTCTCTCTTTATTTTGCTTTTCATTCTTTGCGTGAAGCTTTTTTAAGTTTAATTACAGTTCCATTTGCCCTAATTGGAGGCGCCTATATAATCTTTTTCTGGGATGTCAATCTATCAGTGGCGGTCGCAGTTGGGTTTATTGCCCTGTTTGGAATTGCCGTGGAAACTGGGATTGTTATGGTTATTTACCTCAATGATGCCATGGAGCAGCTTATCAAAGCCAAAGGAAACTCCAGAGAAACTATTACTAAAGAGGATCTTAGGGAATATGTAGTACACGGCGCCGCAAAACGACTGCGTCCAAAACTAATGACCGTCTGCGTCTCATTATTTGGATTAGTACCTGTCCTGTGGTCCAATGGTGTTGGAATGGATGTAATGAAACCAATTGTATTGCCTATGATTGGGGGTGTATTTACCTCTGCGGTACATATCTTATTAGTAACCCCGCTTATTTTCTTGATGTCTAAAGAATATGAATTACGAAAATATGGAAAACTTGAAGTACATGATGTCAAACATTAAAATACTGGCAGTACTATCGCTTTTACTGCCATTACAGCTATTGAGCCAGACCAAACAGGTCTTGTCTCTTGATACAATCCTTCAAAGGATTGACAAAAAAAACGTGCTTCTGCAAAGCTATAGTTTAAAGGCAGAAGGATATAAATATGGTGCCGATGCCGCAACGGCATGGATGGCGCCAATGGTAGGTGTGGGAACCTTCATGACCCCCTATCCTTTTCAGGAAGTTATGGATGACCGTGACAAAGGTTCTTTAATGTTCAGAATTGAACAGGATATACCCAATGTAGGAAAGCTAAACAAGAAGAAAAAATTCATCCAGTCTCAAGGAAACATTGAGAACGCTACTCGGACTATTACTCTTAATGACTATAAAGCAAAGGCCAAACAACTATACTACAGCTGGATGGTGGCCGAACAGCGAATGAAAGTTTTGGATCAGAACGAAAAGATAATGCTGACCATGAAAAAGATTGAAGAAGTACGGTATCCCTACAACCAGTCACAATTGGGTAATGTATACAAAATCGACGCAAGGATTGAAGAAAACAAAAATATGGTACGGATGCAGGAAGGTGAAATCGCAAAGGCAAGAGCATGGCTCAACAGCTTGATGAACCAGCCCGGCAATGCTGACTTTTCCATAGATACGAGCATTATTCCTATTTTTAATCCTGCTTTGCACGACACCACAAGTCTTGCAGGGGTGCGAGGAGACATTAAAAAAATGGATGCAGGAATTGAATCAATGCAGCTCAGTATTCAGGCGATGAAAGCAGAGAAAAATCCCTCTTTTAAAATCCAGTTTGACCATATGAATTCTTTTGATAAAATGATGCCCAAAGCCTATTCGGTAATGGCAATGATGTCTATTCCTATTGCACCGTGGTCATCAAAAATGTATAAATCAGATATCAAAGCAATGCATTATAATGTACAGGCAATGGAGAAAGAGAAATCAGCTATGCTTCAAGAAACTCAAGGTATGTTGTATGGTATGCAATATGAAATACTGACCATGCAAAAAAGGATTCAGGGACTCGAAACAAAAATAATTCCATCTATGCAAAAGTCCTTGGATGTCAACTTTCTGAATTATCAGGAAAACAAACTGCAGATTCCTGTTGTAATTGATTCTTGGGAGGCTTTAAATATGCTGCAGAATAACTTATTAGATGAAAAATTAAAACTCTATCAAATGATTGTCGATTATGAAAAAGAACTCTATCGCTAAGTTAGTCGGATTGTTATTTGTTTCGATATTATTATTGACAGCCTGTAACAAGAAAACCGAACATAACAATAAGCCAGCACATCAGCATAGTGCAAATCAGGAATATACCTGTCCGATGCATCCTGAAGTTATTCAGGATAAGCCCGGCAGCTGCCCAATATGCGGTATGGAATTGGTTCCAAGACATACCCCTGGTACGGAAACAGCTATAGACAGCAGCCTGAAACACCTTTTAAAACCCGTCAATGAACAGGTCGTTTCTAATATATCTGTCATAAAACCTCAGGGAGGTACTAAAATATTCTCTCTGCAGGTACAAGGAATTATTACCTACGATACCCGTGAGCAGACCAGCATTTCGAGCAGGGTAAGCGGAAGGATTGAGCGCCTGCTGATTAAGTACAATTACCAGCCCATAAAAAAAGGACAGCTAATCATGGAAATCTATTCACCTGACCTTGCTGCCGCGCAAAGAGAGTTGTTGTTTATTTATCAATCTGATGCAAACAATCCGATGCTTCAAAAAGCAAAAGAGAGACTGTCTCTGCTAGGCATGCAGCAGAAACAAATACAACAGGTATTAAAGACAGGTAAAATTTCCTATCGCATTCCTGTTTACAGTAATGCCACCGGCTACATCTTAGACAATACTGCGACAGCAAATGCTTCTTCAATAGCTCCTGCGGCTTCACCTCAAAGCATAGTGTCAGATGATGGCATGGGCGCTATGGGTTCAAGTGGCAATGCAGCATCAAATAATAGTGCATCTACCCCTGCTGCCTCTGCTATTATGCTAAGAGAAGGGCAATATATTGGTGCTGGACAATCACTCTTCACAATCTATACCAACAAAAACCTTATCGCTGAGTTTGCTTTTGATCCATCGGTATCACCCCAGATTAAAAAAGGACAAAAACTGGTGTTTTATGAACCCTCAGATAAGCAAAACGTATATACTGGTATTATCGGACTCATTCAGCCCGTCTTTAAAGAGGGAAGCAACTTTACTATAGCAAGGATTTATTTGCAGGATAATAAATTTCAAACTGGAAAATTAGTAACTGCAGCCGTTCCTATTGTCAGTAAAGGCTGGTGGCTCCCGCAAAGTGCCGTTCTCAATCTAGGAAATAAATCCATCGTTTTCAAAAAAGAAAAAGACGTGTTTGTTCCCAGAGAAGTTAAAACGAAAAACAATGCTGATGGAATGGTCCTAATAGATCAAGACATCAGTGATTGGGGTATTGCCAGCAATGCGGCCTATATGATAGACAGTGAGAGTTTTATCAAGATAGCTTCAGAAAATAAATTAAAAAATTAAGTCATGAACAGTAAATCAATAATTCGTACTATTTTGCTCATTGCAATGGTTTTTCCACTTCTATTTACAGCATGTGTTCAAAAAGAAGAAAAAAAAGTCAGTCAGGAAAAAGTTCAAACCTATACCTGTCCCATGCATCCGCAAATTGTAAAAGATGGTCCTGGCTCATGCCCAATCTGTGGAATGGATTTAGTGCCCTTCGAAAAAAACAACTCACAGGACTTTCTAACCTTGGGGCCAAGCCAGCAAGCTCTAGCCAATTTGACTACAATAACTGCAGGAGAAAATGAATTTTCGAATTCATCGCGTCTCAACGGGCGTTTGGTTACTGACCCTGAGCAAACTATTTACATCTCAAGCCGAGTGGCAGGAAGGATTGAAGAGTTGTATGTAAAAGAAACTGGTGTTCCCGTTCGAAAAGGACAGCCTTTATACAGAATATATTCAGAGCAGCTATCAGCCCTGCAACAGGAGTACCTCATTGCCACAGCACAGGCCACAAGCTTTGCCGAGGATAAACGCTTTGCCCAAATAAAAAATGCTGCAAAGCAAAAACTATTATTGTATGGTCAGTCCGAAGCCCAGCTTAATGAGTTATTCAAAAAACAAAAAGCATCCCCTTATGTTGATTATTATTCTCCAAATTCAGGAATAGTTGCAGAACTTTCCATAACGGAAGGCCAATATGTAGCAGAAGGAGCCTCTATTATGAAATTAGAAGATTACAATCGTTTATGGGTCGAAGCTGATGTTTATCCAGCCGATGCAGGTAAAATTAAAACCGGCCAAAAGGTTAAAGTTTTAGTCTCTGGTTATGAAGATCAGCCCCAAACAATGACCGTAGATTTTATAAATCCTGCCTTGCAGACAAGCAAGCAGATAATACAGCTGCGCGGTACTATTGCCAATCCAAACAATCAATGGCAGGCAGGTCAGCAGGCAATTGTTTTACTGCCTTCCTCAGAACAGAAAATGAAATTGACCATACCTGTGGATGCTGTTATAAGAGACGGAAGCGGCACACATGTTTGGATTGAAATTGGAAAAGGCAAATATCAGCCTAGAATGGTGGCGATTGGTTCGGAAACCTTCGATGAAGTCGAAATTACTGGCGGCTTAAAAAAAGGTGATGTAGTTGTTGCATCCGGAGCCTATCTCCTGTACAGTGAATTTATATTAAAGAAAGGCAAAAACCCAATGTCAGGAATGAAAATGTAATAACCAATCTCACAACAGACGATGAAAAAAATAATCAAAATAGGAATCCCGATATTATCAATCTTCTTACTTATTGCCTGCGGTAATAATGAAAACAAAAAGCAAGAGAATCCTGAGGATAGCGAAACTTCAGTCCAAATTTCAAAGGAACCCGAAATCAGGATAAATGATGATGTATTAAACGCGATATACAGCCAGTATGCCAATTTAACAGTAGCCCTTGCCCAGGATAATCTGGCGGAAGCAAAACTGGCGGCCAATGCGATTGAAGCGGGAGCAAGGGAAATCAGCAACAACAGCAATCTTGCAGAAAGTGCTGCATCAATCGTTTCAGCTCCAGATATCGAAAAACAGCGGGCTGCCTATTCTAAACTAAGTGATGAAATGGTTGCCTTGCTAAAAAAAGCAGGAATGACCCAGGCTGAGCTGTACGTGGAATATTGTCCCATGGCTTTCGACAATAAAGGAGCTGTATGGATTAGTTCTACGAAAGAAGTGCGTAATCCTTACTTTGGAGAAAAAATGCTCAACTGTGGTGAGGTGAAAGAAATAATTAAATAATAAGAATCTAAATACATAACTATTTGTAATTATTTTTCATTGCTTAACAATAGGCTGTAACAGCTGATGAACAACAAGCCGTTTTAAGTAAATTAAAATTACAGGTTTACTAAAAAAAACTAACTTTCTATATACCAAACAAATAACACTTCTAAACTGTAAAAAAACAACCTTATGACACACACCTATACAATATCGGGAATGACTTGCGATGGATGTCGTACAAAAGTAGAAAAAACATTAAATGCAGTGGAGGGAATAAAAGCAAATGTTACTTTAGATCCCCCATTGGCAACCATTATAATGGAAAAACATATTGCGACCGAGCAACTGCAGCAAGCATTGACTGCCGTTGGAAAGTACACCATTGAAATGACCCACAACACTCATTCGCAAGAAAAAACAGCCGAGAAATCATGCTGTGGTACTGCTAGCGATCAGGATCATAAAAAGTTGGCTGTGCCTCATAATGATGCGGGCGGGCAATACTATTGCCCGATGCATTGTGAAGGAGATAAAATGTATGATAAACCGGGAGATTGTCCTGTATGCGGAATGCATTTGGTACAAGAACCAGCTGCGGTTCAGGCACTGCAATACACATGCCCGATGCATCCGGAAATTATAACCAATGCGCCAGGTTCATGTCCTATTTGCGGGATGGATCTAGTACCAATGGAACCAAGCGAAAGCGAAGAACAAAGGATTTATAAGGGTTTGGTTAAGAAAATGAAAATAGCGGTTGTATTTACAGTTCCTATTTTCGCCATTGCCATGATAGAAATGGCACACAACAATCCTTTACTCGGGCTAATGGATGCGGCTAAATGGAATTGGGTACAGCTTATTTTATCACTTCCTGTTGTCTTTTATGCCTGTTGGGTATTTTTTGTACGAGCATGGAAATCAATAATTACATGGAATTTAAATATGTTTACCCTTATCGGAATTGGTACAGGAGTGGCATTTTTATTTAGTTTAGTTGGAATGTTTTTTCCAGACATTTTTCCAAGTGAATTTAAGACCGAACACGGAACGGTACTATTATACTTCGAGGCCACAACAGTTATTCTAACTTTGGTTTTGTTAGGACAATTACTTGAAGCCAGGGCGCATAGTCAAACCAGTGGCGCTATAAAAGAATTATTAAAACTAGCTCCTACCGAAGCTACCTTAGTAATTGATGGAGACGATAAAGTAATCTCAATCCACGATATCAAAAAAGGTGATTTATTACGCGTAAAACCCGGAGACAAAATTCCTGTGGATGGGAAAATAACCGATGGTGAAAGCACGATAGACGAATCGATGATTACCGGTGAACCCATCCCTGTGGATAAAAAAAAGGGAGATGCGGTATCATCAGGAACTATCAATGGAAACAAATCATTTGTTATGATTGCAGAAAAAGTAGGTTCGGAAACCCTGCTTTCGCAAATTATACAAATGGTCAATAATGCAAGCCGTTCCAGAGCACCAATTCAGAAACTAGCAGATAGTATCGCTAAATATTTTGTACCGATTGTTGTTATAATTTCTATTCTTACTTTTTTCATCTGGGCAAAATTTGGCCCGGAACCGGCAATGGTTTACGGCTTTATTAACGCTATTGCAGTATTGATAATTGCTTGTCCTTGTGCATTAGGTTTAGCAACACCGATGTCCGTAATGGTAGGGGTTGGTAAAGGAGCACAATCGGGAATTCTGATAAAAAATGCCGAAGCCTTAGAAAATATGAACAAAGTAAATGTCCTGATTACTGATAAAACAGGTACAATTACGGAAGGAAAACCTTCTGTTGAGAAAGTCGTTGCTTTTGAGTATTCAGAAGAGGAACTTTTACAATTCATTGCTTCTTTGAATCAATATAGCGAGCACCCTTTGGCACAAGCCGTAGTAAAATTTGCAAAAATGAAAAATGTTTCTTTGACAAAAGTCGAAGATTTTGAAAACATCGCAGGAAAAGGAGTTATTGGAACTGCTATTGGTAAAAAAACGGCATTAGGGAATAAAAAATTAATGGAGCAGGCAGGGGCAACTGTTTCTGCTATCATAGAAGAGAAGATTATTGCCGAACAAAAATTAGGAAAGACAGTTTCTTACATCGCTGTAGATAAAAACGTAGTGGGATTTGTAACGATAACCGATGCCATAAAAGAAACCAGTGCTGCTGCTATAAAAGAATTAATGCGTCAAGGAGTTGAAGTAATCATGCTTACGGGAGATAATATAAATACTGCCAAGGCTGTTGCCGACGAATTGCATTTGACTTCTTTTCAAGCAGGATGTTTACCGGAGGATAAATTAAAAGTAATCGAGAAATTACAAGCTGAAGGAAAAATTGTTGCTATGGCAGGAGACGGTATAAACGATGCGCCGGCTTTGGCACAATCGGACATTGGCATTGCGATGGGAACAGGAACAGATGTTGCAATAGAAAGTGCCAAGATCACTTTGGTAAAAGGGGATTTACAGGGAATTGTAAAAGCAAAAAACCTGAGCCATTCAGTAATGAGCAATATAAAGCAAAACCTATTCTTTGCCTTTATATATAATGTCTTAGGTGTACCAGTTGCAGCGGGAGTTTTATATCCTTTTTTCGGAATATTACTTTCTCCTATGATTGCTGCCTTGGCAATGAGTTTTAGCTCAGTATCTGTTATTGTCAATGCATTGAGATTGAAAAGTTTAAAACTTTAAAAAATAAACAATTTACTATATAAAAAAATGACCAATCTGGGACAAATTATTCTGCAGTATAAAAACGATAACGAAAGTGTCTACAATACTTGGTTTATTGATAACAACCAAAGGTTAAAGGCATTTCGAACTATAAGACGCGGTGTTTTACAAGTCATTGAGGATATCAAAAACAAGACCTTTCCTAATGATTTTAAAGAAAGCAGCTTAGAATTTGTATTGAGTTGCATTGCCGAACAAAAACAAGTCTTTGCAGGGGTTTCTCATCCGTTTTATTGGAAACCCAAATTGCGTATTCCTGATATCTATGAAAATCAAAACAATAAATTGGCTTTCGGTCAATTCCTTGAAAATTGTATCAATGCCAAGTATGAAGAACAGGTTATAAAAGAAATCATAAGACTCGATGAATTAAAAATTAAAGGCTTGGGACCTGCGGTTGCCAGTATTCTGTATTTCATACATCCAACCTGGTTCCCACCATTCAACACCGCTATTCTCAATGGGTTTAATTTTCTTTTTAAAGACAAAAAAAAATTGGGCAGCTGGACAGAATATTTAAAAATAAGAGAAGTTTTAATGGAAACTAACAGTTTTCATAAGTCTCAGCTGTCAAATGATCTGGGTGCCATTGCAGGATTGTGTTTTGAAATTGGAACTCAGAAAATGCTAATTGGTAACGATGAATATTTGAGCGAGGCAGAACGTTCAAGATTTGAAAAAAATGTACACAAGCGTCAAAAAGAAATACTTGAAGAAAAACTAGAAGAAAATCTGCATAGTGAAATGCAGTACCATCTACTAAAAATAGGCAGCTCCCTGGGTTTCGATGTTACTCCGGCAAGCAATGATAAAAGCAAATCGTTTGATGGACAAAATTTCTCCTTTATTTCACTTGGGAAATTCCCTGAGCTGCCTACTGACAAGGACACTCAAAATACCATCAAGCTAATTGATGTGCTGTGGTTCGAAAAAGGCACAAACAAAATTATAGGAGCCTTTGAAGTAGAAAAGAGCACTAGTATCTACTCCGGCATCCTTCGCCTGTCTGATCTGTATTTCAGTATTTCCAGCGGTCATGAAGTTTTTTACATAATTATACCAAATAACCGTGAAAAAGATGTAGTTCTCCAACTAAATAGACCCGTAATTAAAAACTCAAGAATGAACATAAAATATATCCTGTTTTCCGAATTAAGAGCCAATTGCGATGCAATATGCAAATTTGGTACAGACCATTCAATAATGGAAAAAATAGCAAAATCAATTTAAAATTAAAAACTATGAAAAAAATAATTCTAATCAGCTTTATTGTTCTACAATCATTATCTCTTTCTGCACAAGAAAAAGTTCAAATTAAACTTACTCCTGCAAGTCCGTCAGCATCCTTTCAACAAGAGATAGGAAACTCAACAATCAAAATGGCCTATAGCAGGCCTTTAGTAAGAGGACGAAAAATATTTGGTGAATTGGTACCCTTTGGCAAACTCTGGCGCACAGGTGCGAGCGACTGTACGACTATAACTACCAATGAAGATATTGCCTTTGGAAATAATATTTTAAAAACAGGCACTTATTCTATATTCTCAATCCCATCAGAAAATGAGTGGACTATCATTATAAATACTGATACTGCTTTACATGGAGAAACTGGCTATGATGAGAAAAAAGACGTTATGCGTTTTACAGTTCCCTCAGAAAAGGCACCTAACTTCTATGAAACATTTACCATAGAGCTAAATGACATTAATAGCAAAGGAGAAGGTTTCCTGAAAATAACTTGGGAAAATACCATGGTTAAAATCCCAATCAAAAGTAAAGCTGACCAAGAAATATTAGCCTTAATAGACAAATATATCGTTAAAGAGAAAAGTCAAAATGCTACTTTATTGTTTCAGGCGGCAAATTATTATTCTAGTACCGGCAGAGCAAATAACCAAGCAATATCCTGGTTAGTGGATGCTGAAAAGTTGGAGCCTGAAAATTTTTATTATCCGGCTTTAAGACAAAAAATATCGATAGAGCTCAAGGACTATCCAGGAGCCATTGGAGCTGCAAAAAAAGCACTAGCGATTGCAGAACAGAAAAAAATGAAAAATGTAGAGAAATTGAAAAACCAGATTGCAGAGTTGGAGTTATTACTTAAAAATAAATAACGATAATAATTTATAACAATATCATATTAAAATGCAAAAGCATAAATAATAACCCCGTACAATTTTAAGCAGCTATCGTGTTGTATGTATTAGACTTGCTTTGCTCAGGGAGATCGATGAATTTAAGTAACTTTTAAATAAAAAAATCATGAAAACGGAACACCCGACACTGCATCATTCAAAAGAGTCAAACTCCAAAATGTACAAAAAATTAGCCCTTATGATAGTATTATCATTTTTTTCTATGTATATACTAATGTATTCGATGGTTGATGTTTTTGCTAATGTAATTCCCAATGTAAACCAGTTTTACATGGTAGCAATAATGACTATCCCAATGCTCATAATTGAGATTATTGTTATGGGCAGCATGTATATGAATAAAAAGAAGAACATAGTCTTACTTATTGCAGGCGGGGTTGCCACAATCATTTTTTTTACCTGCATCAGTCTTACAAGCTGCTGTTGGAGATAAACGGTTCTTAAAATCAATGATACCTCATCATGCTGCAGCAATTCTCATGGCTCAAGAGGCTTCTCTTCGAGATCCTGAAATAAAACAACTGGCTCAGGACATTATTAAAGCACAGCAGGCGGAAATTGTACAAATGAAAGCCAAGTTGAATGAAATGAAAAAAAAATAGAACGATATTCTCTAAAAAAAGCAAAATGAAAAATATACTGACAATACTCGTAGTTATGCTGCTCCCATCCCTAATTCAGGCTCAGGATATGAAAGGAATGGTGATGGATAAAAAACAATCCAAAGAAGAGTCAAGACCCACAACCTACACCTGTCCGATGCATCCTGAAATTCACGAATCCAAACCGGGAAATTGTCCAAAGTGTGGGATGAAACTAGTTCCGGAAAAAACAATATCATCTCACAGAGACAAGCCAGAACAGGTTTCTAAAAATCAAATGGACCAAGAGCACACATCAGCACAGGACAGCAGCAATGGTACGAACACTCAAAAAAAAGTTGCAGAGAATAAATCGCAACCCCGTGTAGTCCGATATGATCTCTATATAAGAGATACAATTGTAAATTTCACAGGAAAACCCAAAAGGGCTATTGCTGTTAATGGGCAAATACCCATGCCTACCCTTACTTTTACAGAAGGTGATACTGCTGAAATTTACGTCCACAATGAGCTTGATGAAGACACTTCTCTTCATTGGCATGGCTTATTCTTGCCTAACCAATACGATGGCGTGCCAAATCTAACTCAAATGCCAATTAAACCTCATACCACCCATTTATATACTTTCCCTATTATTCAAAATGGTACGCACTGGTATCATAGTCATACGGAACTACAAGAACAAATAGGCATGTACGGCTCTTTTATTATGAATAAAAAAACGGATGATCCAACTTTCCGCAAAGGAATAGACGATTTGCCATCTGTTCCAATAGTACTGAGTGAATGGACAGATATGAAACCTGAAAATGTACACCGACTACTGCACAATGCATCAGACTGGTTTGCTATTAAAAAGGGAACCACACAAAGTTATGCAGAAGCCGTAAGACAAGGGTATTTTAAAGACAAAATTAAAAATGAATGGAAGCGCATGAATGCCATGGACGTTAGTGATGTTTATTATGATAAATTTTTAATCAATGGGAAAAATGAAAATCAGCTTTCTCAATTTAAAGCAGGTGATAAAGTCCGATTACGCGTTTCCAATGGAGGTGCATCAACCTACTTTTGGTTAACCTATGCCGGCGGAAAAATTACCGTTGTGGCCAATGATGGAAATGATGTAGAACCCGTTGAGGTCGATCGGTTAATTATTGCTGTTTCTGAAACCTATGACATAATTGTAACGGTTCCATCTGATAAAACTGCTTATGAATTTTTGGCAACACCGGAAGACCGTACAAAATCTACCTCCCTGTATATTGGCAGTGGTGTTAAGCAATTAGCGTCGCCTTTGCCAAAGCTTAAATATTTTGAAGGAATGAAGATGATGAACGGTATGATGAAAATGAATGGAGATCTGGATGATATGGGAATGAGTATGAGCCTCAATAAAATGGATATGAATGTAGTAATGTACCCCGAAATCACTGGTGAAACCAAGCCTAAAACCACTACAAAAATGGATGGTATGAAAATGGATGCTGAGCAATACAATGCCAATGCACTTTCAGATATTACAACCCTGAATTATGCAATGCTAAAATCGCCAAAAAAAACAACACTCCCTGAGAATGCCCCTGTTAAAGAACTAAAATTTGAACTTACAGGGAACATGAATCGATATGTATGGAGTCTGGACAATAAGGTGGTTTCTGAATCCGATAAAATATTAATTAAAAAAGGCGAAAATGTACGCATCGTTTTACATAATAATTCTATGATGCGCCATCCCATGCACTTACATGGACATGACTTCAGAGTCCTTAATGGCCAAGGAGAATATGCACCGTTAAAAAATGTGATTGATATAATGCCAATGGAAACAGATACGCTGGAATTTAATGCTAACGTAGATGGGGACTGGTTTTTTCACTGCCATATTTTATATCATATGATGAGCGGAATGGGAAGGGTTTTTACTTACGAAAATCAACCCGCCAACCCTGAAATACCAAACCCAAAATTAGCACAACGAAAACTTTTTGCAGACGACAGGAAATTTCATTTTATGGCAGAGAATGATTTTGCAACCAATGGAAATGATGGTGAAGCAATGTATCAAAGCACGCGTTGGAATATTGGAACAGAATGGAGATTAGGATACAATGACATGCATGGTTATGAAACTGAAACACATATTGGACGCTATATTGGAAAAATGCAATGGTTAATGCCTTTTATTGGATTTGACTGGAGATATCGAAGAATGGGAGAAGATGTACAGGAAAGAAATCTCTTCGGACAAAACAATACAAAAGATAAACGTGCAGTAGTAAGTCTGGGTGTTAACTACACCCTTCCTATGTTAATAGTTGCGCAAGCTGAAGTTTTTACTGATGGTAAAGTCAGATTACAGTTTGAACGTAAGGACATCCCTGTTTCTAAAAGACTTAGAATGAATTTAATGTGGAATACTGACAAGGAATATATGGCAGGACTACGCTATATAGTTACCAGATGGGGTTCCCTATCCTCGCATTATGATAGTGATATGGGCTTTGGTGCAGGTTTTATTTTAAATTATTAAACTTTTCAACTAAAAAAAATAGCAAACAACTTTACTTGACCAGCCTTAAAAGGGCTGGTCTCTTTTTATAACTAAATACATTTTTTAACTGCAAGTATATTGTCATAAAAATATTTTCAAATACAATAGAACGTTACTTCTCTTAGAACTCTTTAAGACCAGATATTGTCCTATAGACAGGCCGACCGAGAGCTGTATACAGAGTTTTGTCCCATGGCTCCAAATGATAGGGCGCATCATGGATCAGTTCCACCAAAAAAGTTCATAATCCTTATTTAGGCTGTAAAAACCAGTGATATTGACCACCTATTTTCAATTTAAAGTGACCACCAAGTTTCAGTTTAAATTGACCACCTAATTTCGGTGCAAAGTGAGCACCTCTATTTATTTCAAAAAACTACTTTTTTCATTTGTTAATTTATATTCAAATATAGATAAATAATTATCCCTTATTTATGCTTTTTTTCTTCCTCATAGATTCTCCGTGCAATTCAACCCTGTGCGATTGATGTATTAACCGGTCTAAGATCGCATCTGCTATGGTTTTCTCCCCAATGATATCATACCATCCCTGAACTGGTATTTGTGATGTTACTATGATAGAACCGTTATTATGCCTGTCTTCAATGATCTCTAAGAGTGTAATTCTGTTATGATTGTCGAGCGCTTGCAGTCCAAAATCATCAAGTATTATAACATCCTGTCTTTGTATTTTAGCAAGTTCTCTTAAGTAAGTGCCGTCTGCTTTTGCCATTTTTAACTTTGCAAACAGTTTTGAAGTATTAAAATAACTTACTTTATATCCTTCTATACAGGCCTGATAACCCAGAGCTGTTCCTAAAAAACTTTTGCCTACACCAGTACTTCCGGTTATTAAGACATTTTCGTTCTTTTCAACAAAACTGCACTCTGCAAGACGAAGTATAAGGTTTCTGTCAATATTGCGTGACTCATCAAAATTAATACTCTCAATATTGGATTTGTAGTGGAAACGTGCATTTGCAATACTTCGTTCAATGCGTCTGTTATGTCTTTCATCCCATTCGGCATCTATCATCATTGATATAAACTGATCGAGTGTGTAATGATCAGTTTTACCACTTTCAAGGGCTGTTTTAAATGCATTATGCATTCCATGAAGCTTCATTTGCTTCATTTTTGTTACAGTAGATTCATTCATTGTATATTGATTTTAGTTAAAATAATGTTTTCCTCTAATGTTATTGTGCTCAGGAAGATCCTGCTCTTTTTCCTGTTCAAATGGTATTTTATCCAGACTGTTCTCTAAGATGTTGTTTATAGTTTTAAAATTGTAAATTTTAAAGTCCAGTGCGCGTTTACAGGCATTTATTAATCTTTCTTTGCCTACCTTTTTTTCAAAAGATAATATTCCTAAACAGCTTTTATATGCCTGTTCAGGATGGCTTCTGCTATCGAATATATGCATAATATATTCTCCTACTGCCGGATCAATGCTGTTGGCCCATTCAATAAATCTAAAGGCACTCCATTCTGATACAAATTGATGTGTACTTGCAAGATGTTCAGGATTTGTAGTATAGATATAGGGTTTAGGATTTCTGCTGTGAGTAGCTATACGATTGTATTTGAAGTAAATTTCAACTGTTGATTTTGTGTACAACAGCTTTACTTTTTTCTTTAAATATTGATAAGGTACACTATAGTAGTTTTTGTCCTGGCTTAATTGGACGTGTCCGTTTTGCATAACTGTTGCCATTGAATGATATTTAATTTCAAAGCGTTCCTGAGGGAGTGGCTGTAATTCATGCTTCTCGTCTTCAATAAATAGCTCAAAACGGGAGTATGGACGCCCTGTAAGTTTTCTGTTATTATGATCATCAAGTAAGTACCATATAGTTTGATTTAACTCTTCTATGCTAAAGAATTCTATGTCCTTTAAATTTGCATAAATTCTTCTATAGAGTATTTTAACTGCTCCTTCAACCAGAGACTTATCCCTTGGCCTATAGGCTCTAGCAGGCAGAATAGTGGTTTCATATTGTTCTGCTAAATCTGCAAGAGTTTCGTTAATGGTGGGTTCAAAGCGACTGCTTTTGATTACGGCAGATTTTAAATTGTCCGGCACAATTGCAGCAGGAGTACCTTCAAAAAAGCGTATCGCATTTTCTACTGAAGCAACAAAATCTTCTTTTTGCTGGCTCATAGAAGCTTCAGCATAAGTATATTGACTTGCACCAAGAATAGCTACAAAAAACTGTACTTCCTTGACTTCAGATGTTGATTTGTCAATAATTGAGAGTGTCTTTCCGGCATAATCCACATACATTTTATCTCCAGCTTTGTGAATCATATGCATCACAGGATTGACTTTATTACTCCATTTGAATTAATGGAATCTAAATTGAGAGATTCTAAATCCATCCGGATTTAAAGAGAGATAACGCTCCCACATGCCATACATGGTTACGCCTGTTTTCTTTAATTCCCGTTCAATTTGTGGAAAGAACTCATAGACCTTTTGCATCCTTGGAGTGGTAATCTCTTCTGTGCTTTGAGAAAAAAGAGTATCTAATTCTGCATCTGTTTTTTGATTAATCGATTCAAGACTTAATCCAAGTACTTCAAATAAAGAGATGTATTTCTTTACGGTATTTCTGGAAAGAGATAAATACTTGCTAATAAACAATTTGCTCTTACCGCCACAATGTAATTTAATTACTTTTCTAATTTTATTCATGTTTATTGTATTATTTGCCATAGTCTGTAGTTTTATTACAGATCCATGGTTAAACAACATGAAAAAGAAGTAGTTTTTTGGTGGTCACTTTGCACCGAAAATAGGTGGTCAGTTTAAATTGAAATTAGGTGATCAGTTTGCTCCGAATCGGGTGATCATTTTAAACTGAAAATCTATGGTCAATTTGACCGTTTTTTCCAAATTTGTTGAGAATGCTGCACATGAGCCCCAGACACCTCTTGCTTTGTTTCAAAACAAAATCGATGTTTTATTTCAGATGGAACTCAATAAGGAACAGACACAGGTCTTGGGATCGTTAAGCAGGGATGTGGCCAAGTTAAACCGATTGAACAAGAACCTGCTGCTGCTTTCCAAAATTGAACACGAAATTTATCTGGAAAAAAATATAATTTCGATTAACGATCATATTGAAAAACACCTTGAATTTTTTACCGAACAGGCAGATCTTAAAAATATAGCAATAAATCTGCAGACTTCCGAAAAACTACAGATCAGCGGAAATCCAATCCTTACTGAAATTTTAATTAACAACCTTGTACTTAACGCTATAAGACATAATCGAAGTAACGGCACCATAATCATAAGAATAATAAAAAATGAACTGCTTGTCTTAAATACAGGTGATGATAAGCCACTTCCTATTGAAAAACTATTTAATCGCTTCTTTAACAGTGGATCCCCTTCCAAGGGCAATGGACTTGGGCTCTCCATCATAAAAAAGATTTCTGAGCTTAGCGGCTGGAAAGTCAATTACTCCTTTTACAATGATTTTCATTCTTTCAGCATTCATTTCTGACGATCAGTTTCATATCCCAGACGGCAGAAACATATATCTGGACTGAGATTGTAAAATTCTTCCAGCAGCTGGTTGTTCCCTTTTACTACACTGGTGCCCAAATAATGATAAGTAAATCCGATAATAAGACCTCCTAAAGGAAGCAGCGCCATAATCCAGAGATGATTTTCACGATAATTGGTAACGAAATCTAAACTGACAAGAAAAAAAGCAGAGGCAGATCCTACGCATATACTAATTACAGCAGCAAAGAAAATCCATTTGAAAAGAAAAAAAAGATAAGGAATTTGTTGTATAGAAATAATACGGCGGGAGAAATTTTGTTGGGTCATATTCTCTTGAATAAAATGAATACATATCTAGTGGCATAAGCAATTACTAGACGTCATCAGCTCCAATAATATTGGTGGGCGGTTCAAGGCAGACATCATTGCCGTATTGTGCTGTGAAAATAATCTTTTATTTTGATTTAAGGCAATTATCGATTTTAAATTAATAACTTTTTTTACAGAAAGAAAACAACAACATTAAAATAACTTTACCCGATCATAGGCAGAAAAATCAATAGAAATAAAGGGACTGAAGATTTGCCGAATCATCAATAAAAATCTATACTACCAAACCTACTGAACTTGTCAAACTCCATGAGTACTGTTTTGGCAGGTATCTTCTTTTTCTTTTTTGGACAGCATTTCTGCCTTTCTTGAATGTTTTTCTGATTTATTGCCCAGCGGATAAAATAAAACAATCCGTGCCATAAGTAAATGACACGGATTGTTTTGAAAATAGATTTCCTGATGTTCTAGAATTTCATCCTCTGAATCCTTACTGCGTTAAGTATTGCCAATAGTGCCACACCTACATCTGCAAATACGGCTTCCCACATAGTAGCCAACCCGCCGGCACCCAGAATTAAAACGACCGCTTTTACGGCAAATGCCAGACCAATATTCTGATAGACAATCTGTTTGGTCTTTTTACCGATGTTTATAGCTGTGTATATTTTAATAGGCTGGTCGTTTTGAATTACAATATCAGCCGTTTCAATAGTAGCATCACTGCCTAAACCGCCCATTGCAATTCCGGCATCTGCTAAAGCCACAACAGGTGCATCATTTACACCATCGCCGACAAAAGCAATTTTTAAATTTTGAGATTTAAGTTCCTCTACTTTTTCGACCTTATTTTCAGGCAGCAAATCGCCATAAGCCTGATCTATATTTAATTCTTTGGCAACAGCTTCTACAACTACTTGTTTATCGCCCGACAGCATTACTGTTTTTACATTTATGCTGTGCAGACTTTGAATTGCTTGTTTTGCATCTTCCTTGATTTCGTCTGCAATTAGAAAATAGCCGGCATATTTTTGATTGATGGCAACAACAATAATTGTAAACGGTGTATTATCAATTTCGGCATCATAGCTGATATTGAATTTTTTCATCAATTTTACATTTCCTGCCAGGATTTCGTTTCCATCCACTTTTCCTTTTAGTCCGTGTCCTGCAATTTCTTCCACATCGGTGACATTCACATTTTTTTCAGCACCTTTAGCATATTCTATAATTGCTGTTCCAACAGGGTGTGTTGATTTGGTTTCGAGTGCTGATGTGTATTTAATTAAATCAGCTTCGGGAACACCAACGGCTATTACTTTTTGAACTTTGAAAACACCTTTGGTCAGCGTTCCTGTTTTATCCATTACTACTGCTTGAATAGCTGCCATTATGTCGAGAAAACTAGATCCTTTAAATAATATTCCGTTTTTACTTGCTGCGCCAATTCCTCCAAAATATCCTAATGGAATTGAAATTACTAACGCACAAGGACAAGAAATAACCAAGAAAACTAATGCTCTGTACAACCAGTCTCTAAATACATAATTATCAATAAAAAGCATTGGAAGCAAACAAATTCCAATTGCTAAAAACACAACAATAGGCGTGTAAATTTTAGCGAATTTTCTAATAAACAATTCTGTTGGTGCTTTTTTAGCTGTTGCGTCCTGCACCATTTCAAGAATTTTGGATAATTTACTATCGTTGTAGGCTGTAGTGACTTCAATTTGAACAACAGTATTTAGATTAATCATTCCTGCAAGAATTGTTTCTCCTTTTTGTTTCGTGTCAGGTTTACTTTCTCCTGTTAAAGCAGCTGTATTCAAAGAAGCCGTGTCTGAAAGTAATTTTCCATCAAGAGCTACTTTTTCTCCCGGGCGCAATTGGATAATTTCTCCAATAGTTATTTCGGACGCTTTTTTAGAAATACTATTTGCCCCTTCAATTACCGTAGCGGTATCTGGTCTTTGATCCAATAATAATTTAATGTTCATTTTTGCTCTTTGTACTGCCAGTGTCTGAAATACTTCGCCAACTGCATAAAATAACATTACTGCCACTCCTTCCGGATATTCTGCAATAATGAATGCGCCAATAGTTGCAATGGACATTAACAAAAACTCTGAAAAAATATCGCCCTTACGAATGCTTTCAAAAGCTTCTTTAATTACAGGGAAACCTACCGGTGCATAGGCAACTAAATACCAAACAACACGCACCCAGCCTGTAAACCAAGTTTGTGGAAAATAGTTATCAAAACCAATAGCAATAAGCAACAATGCAAAACTTATTACAGCTGGTAAAAACATTTGAAACGCCGTTTGGTCACCACTAGAGTGGTCGTGACCGTCATCATCTGAATGTTTGTCATGGTTGTGACCATCGTTATTGCTGTGTGCGGCTTTTACTGGTTTTTCATCAGCACAGCAACTGTCTTTTTTAGTTTTGACTTTGATATTTTTATCTGCCAGATGATTTATTTTTTCTTCTTGCGTACAGCAAATTTGTCTGCCTTTTGCATCATATTTGTGTATATGATTTGAGTCTGTATTTTTCATAATTTTATTTTTTTAATTTGTTATTTTAAATTAGAAATTGCACTTATAGTGAGTGCCACTATAATTGTGTTAAATAGAAATGATATTAGGCTATGCATTAAAGCAAATCTTCTAATAGTTTTTGAAGTTATAATAACGTCAGATACCTGAAAGGTCATACCAATTACAAAAGAAAAGTAAGCAAAATCTAGATAATCAGGTTTTGTCTTACCCGGAAATTTGATTCCTCCAATGCTAGAACCTGTGTTGAGTTCGTTATGATCGTGGTATAAATGGGCATAACGAATTGTGAAAGTGGTATGCAAAAGTAACCAAGAAAATACTACTGGTGATAAGGATATAATAGAATGAAATAGTTTGTTTTCGGTTATATTACTAGTCTGATTAATAAGTGACAAAGTTCCAAAAAGACTTAATACAATAGCAATAATTACAATACTAAAAATAGTTTTGAGGTTTTCGTCTTGTTTAGCAACAATGTGACATAATTCATTTTCATTAGTTGAGAAAAAAAGTATCCAACAAAAAAACAAACTAGTCATACAAAAAGTATCCCAACTCAATATAATTTTACTTTGGTTGTCAATTTTAAAAGTGAATAATATAAAATATACAATTAATGCAAATAGTATAGAAATAATTAATCTAGTAACTCCAGAAATTTTTTCAATCCAGTGATATTTTATTTTATTTTCCATTTTAAATTAAATTATCTTTCCTGTTAAAAGGAATATTTAAAAGTGAACAAAGGCAACTATTGTAAAATACTCTAAAATCTACTAATCAAAATCCTTAAAAAATATTCATTTTTGATTTTTTTGAAAATTATTTTTGAGCTACTTAACTAAATTTGTAATCATAAAAGCGTACTTTAAAAGTTTAAATAGAAATGCTAAATGTTTTAGTTTTTTAACTGTATTTATCAAATCCTATTTTTTGATTATTTGTTTGCTATAAATTTAATTTTTATAATATTTTTCGAATCGCATATTTTCTTTTTGATAATTTACTTCTCCTATAATTTGATTGATATTATTTTCTATGGTATTACAAATTGTTGTCATAGGAATATCAGTAGGTATATTTTCAAATGGATCTTGCATTATTATAGCTGTTTTTTCAAATGCGATAAACATTAAAGGAATTAAAGAGGTTAACAAAATTTCAGTAATAATATCTATTTCACTTAAACCAAAAGGTAATAAGGTCACAAATAAGTAAATTAGACAATGAATTAAATAGCTATAATTTTTTGGGAAAACTGTATTTTTTATTCTTTCGCACTTACCCATAGCATCCGTTAATCTAGCTATCGTTGTATCTATTTGTACTTGTTGATTTGAATTTAGTGTATATTTTTCTGTGATAAAATGCAAGTTTTCAGAATGCTTTTGTATTAAAAGCAGTGGGATATTATCTGCTTGTAAATTATGTGCCGTTAAATATTGCTGCACTTTACTAGAAGTTTTTTGTACTCTCAAAGATTCTGAAAGTGTGTAGCACCATATTATTTGTCTCTCTGCAAATATTTTAATTTCAGATTTTCGTTCTTCACTATTAGGATTAGGTATAAAGAGCATTATTTGCCTAATCAAGGTTCTGGAATCATTAACAATTTCGCCCCATACTTTTCTGGCTTCCCACCATCTATCATACGATTGAGCAATTCTGAATGCCAATAATAATGATATCATTGTGGCTATAACCGTTGAAATAGTAATTGGGATATTTATTAAAACCCCAACAGGGCTGTGATCAAATAAACTTGCAATTATTGCATAGGATATGATCAACACAATTTGCCATTTGAGCCCTTTTAGAAAAAAAAGAATGGCTTTATAGTTGTTTTTTATCAGCATAAGTAGGTTAATTATATGGAAAATAAAATCTTTATAGATTTGTTAAATTCATTCCCAAGTTGATGTTGTGTTTTTTTAAGTCCTTATTTATCAGTTGTTCTCGTGCTCTTCTCCATGTTTTTTAATCATTTTTTCTTTCCATTTAATGTACCATTTCAAATGGTGTAATGAAAGTAAAAAGTACAATGCTACAGAACCAATTATTGCTATAATAAACATATTTAGCCCTATAGCAACTCCAACAGCTGAAGTACACCATACTGTTGCTGCAGTTGTTAAGCCATGCGATGTTCCTGCACTAGAATTACGATAAATAATTCCTGCACCAAGAAAACCAACACCCGTTACAATATTTGCAATTACTCTTGAAGTGTCCACTGGATTATTTACCAAATGTGCAGTTATTGATGTAAATAATGTTGCGCCAATACAAACTGCTGCATAGGTTCTTATTCCTGCATCATGACCGTGCTTTTCTCTGTCTAAACCAATAAAAGCCCCTAACAAAAAAGAAGCAATCAATTTAGATACAATAATTAATTCGGCATTTATGTCCATAAATTTATTTCTATTAATTAGTTTAATTTTTAAATGTGTATTGCTTTATTGTCCGTTGTCATGAATTTTATGATTAATTTTTATTTGAGTTTACAAACAAAGCTATTTGCCGTTTAGATCATATTTGTGTTGATGTTTTATTTCAAATAGATTATAATAAAAAATAAACTTAAAGTCTGCTAATAATCTAAATTATAATTATTCCCAGAGCTGTGGGATTTTTTTACTATGTTTTTTATTAATCCATTTATTCAATTTATAGCAAAGATAAGCTGATCCGCTTCCTATGATTGCGCCAGCTAACACGTCACTTGGATAATGAACACCCAATGCCATACGAGAATAGCTAACTGCACTTGCCCAGGCAAACGAAGGAGCAATAATGTACCATTTTGTATACGCCATACTCAAGGATGTGGCAGTTGCAAAAGCTAAAGAAGCGTGCCCTGAAGGAAAGGAAGAACCAGTTGCTGTGGTTGCTTGCTCAATATCAGAGTAAGTTTCAAAAGGTCTGTCTCTATTTACTGTTTTTTTTAAAGCCAATGTAATAAATCCTGAAACGAGCAAAGTTTCCCCAACAAAGATCGCCTTCTTTTTGACTGTACTGTCTTTCATAATCAATCCAACAGAGTACATAATAACAGGAGTCGCAATGCTTACAGGAGTTAGACTATTTGTGACTACTTTTAATGCTTGATCTTGTGATTTGTTTCGGTTTAGATTGATATTTCTTAAAAAATCAATATCTGAATTCTGTGCATTTGCAAAATTCAGCAACAACAATAATATTATTGAAGTGGTTACTTTAAACAGATATACATTGTTTCTCATTGTCTTATTTTTTTGAACAAAAAATTAAAACGCAAATGAACTAATACTAAACAGTACACATTTACTATTTCCTCTTATTAATGGTTGTTATCATCATGGTCTGAATATTTTCCTTTTTTATTATAAGTTAGAACAACAACCACTTTTATTATTTATCTTTTCTTCCTGTGTGCAACAAAGCTGTTTGCCGTTTGCATCGTATTTGTGTTGATGTGTCATAACAGTTATTTTGTTTTATGTTAAAGTGAATCAGTGAAATATTTAGTGTACATATAGAGTTAACGCATATTTATATCTGCTGTTATCAAAGGGTTTACCGTTGTATTCTCCTTTAATACCATCTTTATAATCTACATATATAATAAACATACCTTTTGAATTTGGGATAGTAAAAAACCCATTTTTATCTGTTTTTACTTCCTCCGATTTACCTTTGTCATTAGTAATTGATATTGATTTATTTGCAAATTCTTTATTATCGAGAACTAATTGGAATTTTTCTTTTTTAACGATAATATCTATTTTTCTTGTTTCAAAATTTGCGAGTTGTGAATTTTTTATATTTCCAACATTATAATTTGCTTTTAAGTTTTCAAAAGGTCTAATAATTCCCAAGCCGTGTTTTGTCCAATCTTGAACTGCTCTTGAATTTTCTTTCATCATTATAGTGTAAATTCCATCGCTAGTTGGAACAAAACTTGCTTTGTAACAATTGCTGTCTCTTTGCAAAATCAAATCTTGTTTTACTCCTTTTGAGTCCAAATAATAGGCAGTAAACGATTCCATATTTTTAAAGAAATGTTCTTTGCTTTCTCTCAATCCCTTTTCAAATTCCCCAAAATATAAATATACCGTGGCTGTATCATTTACTTTGCCATTGCCTTTTACTTCAAGCCAATACGAATGGGCAAAACAATTTTGAGAGAATAAAAAAAGAGTTAGTGCTAATAAAACAGTTGATTTTAATACGTTTTTCATAATTTTTTTTAATAAGTTGTTATACAATTTCCGTGAAGTTTAATTTCCAAGTCCAATTACTAATCCCTCGAAAGCAAATAAGGGAAAAGTCTTATTTCTTACAATTTATCAGTATTTAACGTTAGTTTTATATTCTTATTTTGTTATTTTCTTGGCATAAATAAAATCACCGCTATACCAATGAGTATTATTGCAGTTCCTATCCAATCGTATTTGTCGGGTTTGAAATTATCAATCTTCCATGCCCACAACAGCGCCATAACAATGAAAACACCTCCATATACAACATAAGATTTTCCAAAAGAGGTAGTTTACAAAGTCATTACGTATCCATATAAAGCAAGAATTATTGCTCCTGTAACACCATACCAAACGGATTTTTCTTCTTTCAGCCAAAGCCAAACAAGATAACCTCCGCTAATTTCACATAGACCTGCAAGAATAAAATAGGCTGTGATTTTTATAGCAGAAATCATATCGTTTTTTTAAATCCACAAAATTGAAAATTTTGAATGGTATCAAACGGTGTAATATGATTTTCAGTAAAGCATTTTATAACTTCAAAGTTTTCTTTAAAAGTATTTTTCATCGAATTTTCAGAATATTGCTTTATTTCTAATCCGCTACATTTCAAAGGTCCATTTTCAGAAAAAGTGCCTAGTAAGAAATTTCCATTCGGAGCGATTGCATTTTCAACTAAAGCTACATATTTGCTACTACTTATTTCATCGGTCAAGAAATGAAAAACAGCTCTGTCGTGCCAAAAATCAAATTTTATATCGAATTTGAATTCGGTTATGTCTGAAACAATCCAATGCACCAAGTTGGCTTTTTCTCCTAATCTATTTTTAGCTTTTTCTAATGCTACTGCTGAAATATCCAAAACCCAAATGTTTTGATAGCCTTTTTCTAATAATGCATCTACGAAATTACTATCGCCACCGCCAATATCAATGATATTGGCGGTTTTTGATAGGTTTAAACTTTCTAAAAAATCCATTGAGATTTTGGGATACTTTTGTGTCCAACTCACTTCGTTTGTTTTTTTTGTTGTGAAAACATTTTCCCAATGTGATTTTTTATTTTCCATAATACAATTACTAATGTTCGTGTTCTCCACCACCTTTCGATGCGGATAGTAAATAGAAAGCACCTTTGGTTACAATTTTTGCATCGGCAGGGATTTCTTCCACAAATTTCACTTCGGTATAACCTAAATCCGTAGTTCCAGGTACAACTTCAATTGCTTTGAAATGAATTTCGTTGTGTCCTTCTTCTTCGCCTGCTGTTTCTTCAGAATGTGCTTCGCCTTCTTTATGCGCATGAGCTTCAGGTTTTTTAGCTGTAGCCTTTTCCTCGTGTTCTTCCTGAATGTAAACAAAATATTTATCGCCATTTTTTACTACAGCATCTTTTGGCAGGGCAGGAACAGTGGCATTTTTAATACTGATATTGGCAGAAACATACATTCCCGAAATTAAATCCTTGGAATCAGCCGGATTAATTTTGGCGTGAACGGCTACGGTTTTACTTTCGTTTGAAAATGATTTATTGATCCCAAATATTTTTCCTTTTATAGATTTATTTCCTTGATTTGTTAAGATGAAGTCTATCGTTTGTCCTACGGCAATAGATCCTAAATCTTTTTCATAGACATTCAAATCCAAGTGCATTTGGCTATTATCAACTACTTCAAAAAGTGTAATTCCTGTTTCGGCAAATGCGCCTTTGGCAATATTAATTTTCCCAATATAACCTGATATCGGCGAAACTATTGGTACCACACTTGATCCTTTAGTACTCATATTCAAAGCCTGTAATTTATCTTTAGATGCTTTAGCTCTTGCTTTTTCAATTGCTAATTTTGCTTTTACTTCCTGTAGCAATTTTCTAGGATTTACATCTTGGTCGCTTAATGTTTTCTGACGATTGTATTCTAATTGCAGGTATTCAATATTGGCAATAGCCGAATTATAATTTTCCTGCATTTCAACTACTTCCAGGTTTTGAATGGTAGCCAATACTTTTCCTTTGTTTACATAAGTACCTTCAAGAACTAAAATATCTTTAACCGTTCCACCAATTAAAGTAGAAACATTTGCCATATTTTGTGGTGGAACTGTAGTGTATCCATTGGCTTTAATCACTAAATTCAAATTTCTATTTTCTACAGAACCTGTTTGAATTCCAACAGTTTTGTATTGTATAGCAGTTAATGCTACTTCATTTTCTGATTTTTCTTCTTCGTGAGCTGCTTCTTCTGTTTTCTTTTCTCCACAAGAAGTAAGAAGTAAGAGGCAAGAAGTAAGTAGTAAGAGTGTGGTTTTAATCTTGATATTTGAAATTGTATTTATCTTTATATTTTTCATTGTAGAAATTATTAATTGTTAGAAATGGATGGGAATTGTAATTGAATGGCACTTTGATTGTAAGCATTGGTAGCTTCGGCATTTTGTTTTTTGATGTCGATAGCCTGATTCAAAAAACTAATGTACATCCAATAACTCATATCGCCATTAGCATAACTTTTTTGCGCTGTTGCAATAATCTGTTCTGCATATTGCAGACCTTCTTTTTGATAGTATTCTAATGCTTTTTGTTGTTTTTCGAAATCATTTTTCAATTCCTGCATTTTTAACTTCAAAGCCAATTTATTTTTATCCAATTCTAATTGGGATTGCGAAATACTAATGGCTGATGCTTTGGCTTTAGCTGAATTTACACCACCAAATAGAGGAATTTGCAAACCTGCGGTAAATCCTTGAAAATAAGATTTGGTATCAATGGTTTGTGCAAAATAACCCAATCCTAATTTTGGAGTTCGCATTGCTTTAAACGTATTGGCTTCTTTTTGATACACCGAAATTTGTTGTGTATAATAATCACTTACTAAAGTTGCTGCTTTAGATTGGTTTTCATCCGACAGCATTGAAAACTTCATTGGTGTTGCACTATCCGGTACAATATTGTCTTCGGTTTGAATAAAAAACTGCAATTGCTTTTGATAAATTGCCAAATCAAATTCGAGTTGTGCTTGCTGGGTTTCAATTTCTTTCGATTTTGCTTTGGCACTGATTACTTCAATTTTTCCACTTTCGCCTGTTTCAAAACGAAGTTCTGCATTCTTCAGAAATTTAGAATAAATATCCAATAAATCTGTATTTAGCTTTTGAATAGTAACGCCGTATAAATATTGATAGTAAGCGATTGATACCGCTTTTTCAATTTCAAATTCGGATAATGCTTTTCGCTTTTCTGCTAGCTTTACCAATTCTTCCTGCAATTGTCGGTTGGCTTTTGTAATTCTTCCTATTGGGAAATATTGTTGTATCGAAACATTACTGTCATAATACTTACTATTAAATTGCCCGCCCTGGTACTGTATTTGCAAAGGATCTGCCTGAAAGGCAGTCTTTTTCAGCACCGTTTGTTTTTCAATTTCCTTATCGGCAATTTTTAAATCGATATTGTTTGTTTTTGCCATTTCTATTGCTTTTTGAAGTGAAATAGGCTGACTGTTTTGAGCAAAAGAAAAACTACTTATCAATAAAACAATTGAGGTAACCAATGAAGTTTTTATTTTTTTTCTTCTTCCTTTAATTCCTTTCTCAAAGAGTAAATATAAAATTGGTAAAACAATCAATGTCAATAACGTGGCTGATAATAATCCGCCAATAACTACGGTTGCCAATGGTTTTTGTACTTCGGCACCACCGCTTGTTGATAATGCCATTGGCATAAAACCTAAAGAGGCTACAGCAGCTGTCATTAAAACAGGACGTAATCGTGTTTTTGTACCCATTAAAACTCGTTGCAATGGATCGGTTATTCCTTCGGTTTTTAGCTGGTTGAAATAGGAAATCAATACAATTCCATTTAGCACTGCAATTCCGAAAAGGGCTATAAATCCAATTCCTGCCGAAATACTAAAAGGCATTCCTCGCATCCACAAGGCAAAAACACCACCAATAGCTGATAGTGGAATAGCGGTAAATATTAATCCCGCCTGCTTCATACTATTGAATGTAAAAAATAAAAGAACCATTATTAATCCTAATGCAATTGGCACCGCTACCGAAAGTCTTTTAGTAGCTTCAATCAAGTTTTCAAACTGTCCGCCATAGGTTACGTAATAACCTGCTGGAAGTTTAAAATCTTTGTCTAATTTTTGCTGAATCTCTTCGACAACACTTTTAATATCACGACCACGAACGTTTAATCCAACAGTAATTCTACGTCTACCATTTTCACGGGAAACCTGAACAGGACCTTGTTCATACGAAACCGTTGCTACTTGTGAAAGCGGCACTTGTTGACCATTAGGCAGAGGAATAAAAAGGTTACTTACATCAGTAATATCACTTCTATTAGTAGCATTCATTCTTACTACTACATCAAATCGTTTGCTTTCTTCATAGATTTTACCGGCACTTTCTCCTGCAAATGAGGAACGGATAATTTGATTGATATCAGTAATATTCAAACCGTATAATGCTATTTTATTATAGTCGTATTTTACAGTAATTTGCGGCAATCCGGTTACTTTATCGGCTTTTAAATCGCCCACACCTTCAATTTTATTGATTTTGCTTATTAACTCGGTAGCTTTGTTTCCTAAAGTTTCTAAATCATCACCAAATATTTTAATGGCAATATCACTTCGGCTTCCTGTCATCAATTCGTTGAATCTCATCTGGATTGGCTGTGAAATTTCTATATTGGCACCTGGAATGGCTTCCATTTCTTCTTTCATTGCATTGGCTAAATCTTCCCAGTTGTCATAATCGCCAGTCCATTCACTTTTGTCTTTCAATACAATAATCATATCTCCGCTTTCAATTGGCATTGGATCGGTTGGTATTTCGCCGCTGCCTATTTTAGTCACAATCGTTTTTATTTCGGGGAATTTTGCTTTTAGAATTTTTTCGTATTCTGTAGTCGTTTTTACCATTTGCGAAAGCGAACTTCCTGTCATAATAGTAGCATTAATAGCTAAATCCCCTTCCTCAATTGTTGGAATAAACTCGCCACCCATATTTTGAAAAATTACGATTGCCAGGACAAATAATCCTAATGAGATTGCCAGAACGGTTTTTTTGAAAAGTAATGCTTTTTCAAGAAATGGGGTATATATACCCTCTAACCAAGCCATCATACGGTCACTGAAATTAGATTTGTGTTCTGTATTTTTGGATAAGAACATGGCACTCATCATAGGAACATAAGTCAAAGAAAGAATAAAGGCTCCGATTACAGCAAATCCTACCGTCATTGCCATAGGTTTGAACATTTTACCTTCTGTTCCTACTAATGCCAGAATTGGCAAATAGACAATTAAGATAATGATTTCCCCAAAAGCAGCACTATTTCTAATTTTTGAAGCAGATTGATATACTTCTTCATCCATTTCAGATTGGGTTAAATCTTTTTTTCTTTTGAGTTTCTGTAAATGATGCATTGTGGCCTCGACGATTATAACTGCGCCATCGACAATAATTCCAAAATCGATTGCTCCAAGACTCATCAGGTTTCCGCTGACGCCAAAAGCGTTCATAAGTATAACGGCAACCAGCATCGAAAGCGGAATTACGGAAGCAACGATTAATCCCGCACGAAGATTACCAAGAAATAAAATCAGTACAAAAATTACGATTAATGCTCCTTCAAGTAAATTTTTCGTTACCGTTCCAATGGCATTATCGACTAATTTACTTCTATCAATAAAGGCTTCGGCAACAACTCCCTCGGGCAGGCTTTTGTTAATCTGAACCATTCTTTCTTTTACCCTTTCGGTTACGGCTTTTGAATTTTCACCTTTCAGCATAAGGGCCATACCACAAACAATTTCGCCTTTCCCGTCTTTTGTAGAAGCTCCATAACGCAAGGAAATTCCTTCTCTCACTTCTGCTACATCACGTACTAAAACAGGTGAACCATTTCTATTTTTGACTACTACATTTTCTAAATCTTTGATGCCGGTAGCCATACCAACACCACGAATAAAATAAGAATATTGGTCTTTTTCGATATAAGCACCACCTGTATTTTGGTTGTTTTGTTCTAAAGCATCAAATATTTCTGTGATGGTTACTCCAAGACTATTTAAGGTATTTGGATTTACCGCTACTTCATATTGTTTTAATTTTCCACCCCATGTACTTACTTCAGCTACGCCTTCAACTCCCTGTAATTGAGGAATGATAATCCAATCCTGAATGGTTCGCAATTTTACGGCATCGTATTTGTCTTCATAGCCTTTTTTGGCATAAACATCATATTGGTAGATTTCGCCCAAACCTGTAGAAATAGGGCCTAAATCTGGTTTTCCTGCATATGCCGGTATGTTTTCTTCGGCTACTTTTAGCCGTTGTGAAACTTGTGCTCTGGCCCAATAAATATCTACATCGTCCTTGAAAACTACGGTTACTACCGATAATCCGAAACGAGAAATGCTTCGCAATTCGATTACTTTGGGAATTGTTTTTACAGATTGTTCAAGAGGATAGGTAATTAATTGCTCTATTTCCTGACTTGCCAATGTGGGGGCAGTAGTAATAATTTGTACTTGATTATTGGTTACATCTGGCAGAGCATCCAGAGGTAAGTTTTTAAGAGAATAACTCCCCCAGGCTATAAGCACAAGGGTAAATAAAAGTATAATAAACTTGTTCTTTATACTAAATTGTATGATTTTGTCTAACATTGAAAATATTATAATGAATTAGAAATTAGCAGATAAACCATCTGCTATTATTTGTGAAAAGGTCACAAGATTCTAACCCCGTCCAAAAAGAAGGGGCATCATTATGCTATTTGAGGTGGTTGCCAAATACTTCCGAAGAAATTGGAAGTAAAAATTGATTTGTATGTAGGTAATTGTGTTTTAATACCATTAGAAGGTATTGGAAAGTCAATAATTATAGATTGCAAAAAAGTTGTCATTTGTGAACCACAACAACTGCAGACACAAAACGGTGAACATAAATCATTTTCTTTATCGTGAGAATGTTTTTCGTGGTTTGAAGCTACTTCTGTTTTACCATACACTGAACTATCTACTTTTATATCTGCACAAGGCATACACGAAAGTAGAAGTAAAACAATTGATAATATGAAGATTGTAAATTTCAAGCTACAAAAGTAATAATTTTTTATTTATTATAACTAATTATTTCCAGTGAAACTCAAAATAGTGAATAACCTTTGCTACTATTCCTATTAACAATATTAAGCACACTAAAATTATCATTAAAACACGAATCACAGCGTATGCTGTAATTGGCTTTTTAGATTTAGTTTTGGGTTTAGATTTTGGTTTGTTCTGTTTTTTTGTTCTTTGTTTTGCCATGTTGAAATGTGTAATTAATTTAAAATCCAAGAAAATACAGGGATTAATTTCAGCAGAATTATTTTCTTTGTCTTTACCATATCAGATGCTGAATTTTGCAGGCTTTAGCAGCAATCCAGGTTAATGGGGCAAAATACCTAAATATCATTTTACTTGTTATTTCTTATTTCTTTTAAAGCTTAATGCGCCAGAACCTCCAGACCGCTTTTTATTACTGCTATTTCAATTTTATTGGTTTTTAAGTTGTGTGATTCGCCGTCAATTTGTATGTCCAGGAAAATTTTCTCCGGCATCTCTATATGTAATTTCTCGATTAATATGTGTCTTGCTTTTTTGAATTTTTCAATTTTATTGGTTAGCACGCACAGACTAAAAAGTATCTTATCGAGAAAACTTAGTTTTGGGACAACCACTAAATCCAAAAGACCGTCATTTAAATTTGCATCAGGTGTAAGGGTCATTCCATATCCCATTTGATTTGAATTAGAAATAAAAAGCATAAAGGCATTTGTATCGATAATTTTACCGTTAAATGAGAGTGTTGCCTGAATTGGCTTAAACTCAATGCTGGATGCTATTGCAGCCCGGAGATAAGAAATCAAAGTTCTCTTATTGTATCTCTCATATTTCTTTATGATTAATGCATCAATTCCAACACCAGCGTTGCTGAAAAAATAGTGCCCGTTTATTTTTCCAACATCAATAAATCTTGTTCTGCCCCTGCGTATAATTTCGGCTGTTTTTTCCAGTGATCTTGAAATACTTAGATTTGAAGCCAGACCATTTCCAGAACCAACCGGAATAATTCCAAACTTAATTTCAGTATTGATCAGACAAGATGCGACTTCGTTTATAGTGCCGTCCCCGCCGCATGCTACAACATAGTGGGGCTTTTTGACAATTGCATTTTGGGTCAGTACTATGGCGTGTCTTTTATAATTTGAATAATCTACTTCAATCTTATAAATGCTCTTTGGAAAATATTTTTCTAATTCGGTTTTTCCGAAGTTGTGTTTTCCCGTACCTGATATTGGATTGAGAATAAAATGAATGGATATCATTATTTTAGGAGTTTGTTGGTAAATAAATAATCGGCAGTCTGATACCATGAAATTGTTTCATTAAGAAAAGCTTTATCCATTGGTAGTGTTTTTAGACTATTATCGGTTTTGTTCCATTTATAAAAAGTCTGCTTTTTCTGATCGGATAAAATCATTACTTTATCTTTTTTCATTAAGGCTAGTTTTCTATATGTTCCTATCAGGGCCCGTTGTTCAAAATTTGATTTCAATACATTTTTACCAAAGAAGTTGCTTTCATAGCTCCAATTCATCATTGCAAAAAAAGTTGGAAAAAAATCTATTTGAGAACATTGCTTATTCACTTTTTGATTCAGTTCTTTTGGAAAATTTACTATAAAAGCCGGAATATGGTAATTGGCCACATCTATTTCATCTTTTCCGGCACTGCTGGCGCAATGGTCCGCAATGATTATAAAGACAGTATTTTTGAACCAGGGTTTCTTTTTAGCCTCCTCAAACATTTTTTTTATGGAATAATCAGTATATTTCACAGCTCCTTCTCGGCCGGTTCCCGATGGAATATCTATAGTATTGTCCGGATAGGTAAATGGCCTGTGGTTCGAAGTTGTCATTACAAAATTGAAAAATGGTTTATTTCTCCTGTAATGTCCATCAGCTACTCTAATCATTTTAGAATAGATGTCCTGATCACAAATTCCCCAAGCGTTTTCGAATGTTACTTGATCATCGTCAATGTTATTTCGTATTGTCCTGATTTTATCACTCAATACACTGCCGCGGCCACGATCGTAAATTGTAAAGCCATTTCCTCCAAAATAGGAGTTCATATTATCAAAATAACCGTCGCCTCCATAAAAGAAATTAGCGTTGTATCCTTTTGTTTTAAAAACATTTGAAATGGTGTATAAGTTTTGATTCTCAGGACGTTTGACAATACTTTGCCCCGGTGTTGGAGGAATACAGAGCGTCACTGCTTCCATACCGCGGACAGTTCTGGTTCCTGTGGCATATAAATTTTCGAAGAAGATGCTTTTTTGTGCTAAACTGTCTAAAAATGGTGTTATATTTTCTGTGTTGCCAAACTCTTTCATAAAACTTCCACTTAAGCTTTCTACCAGAATAAAAACTACATTCTTCTTACTTGGCTCTTTGTTGGTAGTGTCTGTTATTGTTCTATGAATGGATAATCCTTCTATTTCGTATTTACTATACTTATCTTTTAATTTATTTCTGACAACATTAAAAGCCTCTACATTTTTGACTGAAGTATAGAATTCATTATATGCCATTTGATTGTTTCTAAACGCTGCAAAAAAAGAATAAATACCCGATTTTGAAATTTCAGAATTATATCGGTTTTTAGACCATTCTGCCTGCTCATTTGTAATGAAAAATGTAAAAAATAATGCTATAGCAATTCCAGCGGATAAGGTAATAATCCTGTCTTTAATACTTACCCTGGATTGGAATGTGCTTTTAATAATATTTAATTTGTAAAAAACAAAAAGTATGATTGAAGTTATCATTAAAACACCAGAAACAAGCATTGGTAATGGATATGATTCCTGTATATTGGCAACTACTTCATGAGTGTAAATCAAATAATCTACAGCGATAAAGTTAAACCTTGTTTTGAATTCATCCCAAAAGGTAATCTCAGCAAAAAAAGTAAAAACTAATATAAAAATTATTAGAGAAGTGAAAAACCAAACTAAGGTTTTATCAAGCCATGATCCAATCCATTTATTAGGAACAATAAAGTAATAGAGCAGTGAAGGAATTAAAACATAGCTAATAGTGCCTATGTCATAAAACAATCCAGTTAACAATGTTCGAATAATTACAAACAAATTAAGAGAAACCTCGTCGTACTGCCAAATAATGAGTACTATGCGCATAATGAACGAGAATGCAAGGAACCAAAATAAAAATGCAAAAAGTAAATTGTAACGCGGTGATATATTGATTTTATAGAACATAATTTACAGTAGAATTATTTAAATTAAACCTTTCAGAGTTTTTTTTCTTTTCCTATTTTATCTCTTAGTTTAGGGGATTTTTGAAAGGTATATTTTTGATTATTTGAGATGCATTTCCTTTGTAATGACCGGTACAAAGGACAATAGCATTAAAATTTTCAAGATTTGTGATTTTTACTATTATTTAAAAATTAATAATCGTAAAACTGCTGTTCAATAACTTAAAAACAAGTGCTGGTATTCACGCAATAATTTTACCTTCAATTGCAATACTGCATAAGGCAAAATAGAATTAAGGCAAATAAAAATATATAAGCTTCTTGATAAAGCTCAATATTACATTTTGCCAAAGGCTGGAAATATTACAATGAATTAAAAATCAGCTAAAGTAGCTTTGCTGTTATTTGTGAGCAATCACAATCTGACCCGGATCTCGAAGTGTCGGGACGGACTTTATTATACTATCTGAGGAGGCTGCCAAATACTTCCGAAGAAATTGGAAGTAAAAATTGATTTATAGGTAGGCAATTGTATGTTAATTCTTTTAAAAGGTATTGGAAAGTCAATAAGTACCTGCGACAAATTTACCATTTGCAAGCCGCAGCAGCTGCAGATACAAAACGGCGAACATAAATCAAGCTTATTGTTATGAGAATGATCATCATCATGGCTGAAACTGGATTCTGTTACAGTACGCGAAACAGCTGCTTTCATATCTGCACATGGCATACACGAAAGTACTAACAAGATAATTGATAATATGGTATTTGTAAGTTTCAACTTTGCAAAAGTAAGTTTTTTTTTTAAATCCCTGATAATTATTCAAGATGAATACTAAAACATTACATTATCCTTTTCATTATCGCACGTAAACAAGATCAGCAGACAAAGGTTTCTGCGGCAATTTTTTCTTTTTTTATTTTTATATATGTGGTTTTGTCATTTGACTTTTATTATTTACAAAATATAAAATATTGTGCCTTAAAATATTTTAAGAAAAACAATGTTATTCTAAATATTTTTTTAGCTTTGTCTAAAAATTAAACCATGTGTTATTTAAATATTTTTTTAAGAAAATCTTTCTTGCTGCTAATCTTATGTTTCTCACTATTATCTTGTGATACAACTTATGTTGAAATACCCGCTGATGACCAACTACTGGACGGTCCGGTCGATGGTTTGTCTTATTCTGAAGCTGCGCAGTTCTTAAGAGGTGATGCAGCTGTAAACGAAGTTTTTACACGCGAAACAGGCCTGGGACCAACATTTGTTGGAACGAGCTGTATAATTTGCCATGCGGGTGATGGAAAAGGACATTTATTTACCACCCTTACCCGCTTTGGACAAATCAATGAGACTGGAAATCTGTTTTTAAATCAAGGAGCCCCACAGCTCCAAAACAGGGCACTTCCGGGTTTTTTACCCGAACAAATTCCAGCCGGGGCAACATTCTCCAAATTTACCCCGCCGGCATTTACAGGACTGGGTTTTCTGCAATATGTTTCAGATGCGGATCTCGTAGCAATGGCAGATCCTGACGATAGTGATGGTGATGGCATTTCAGGGGCTGTAAATTGGATTACTATACCCAATTATTCCATTCCAGCACCCACGGCAATAATCCAAAACGGTAAATACATTGGGAGATACGGAAAAAAAGCATCCGCCTTTGATTTGCTGCATCAGACAGTTAACGCCTACAATCAGGACATGGGAATAGCATCCTTTTACAATCCCATAGACCATTATTCTAATTTAGAGATTGATCCTGAGATTCCAACTTCCAAAGTCAACGATGTTGTTTTTTACCTAAGTACCTTAAAAGCCCCAATTCAGCGCAATCAGAATGATGCCGGTCTTATCCGCGGTAAAAACATATTTGCTCAAATTAATTGTGCGGCTTGTCATAAAAGTGAGCTCAAGACAAGTTATTCTCCTGTAAACTCCCTTTCTTATAAAACTTTTGCCCCTTACACTGACTTGCTTTTGCATGATATGGGAAGTGCATTAGACGATGGTTATACAGAAGGAAGCGCCAAAACCTACGAATGGCGGACACCGCCACTTTGGGGAATCGGCCTTTCAGAAAATTCACAGGGAGGAAACTTATTTCTGATGCATGACGGCCGTGCAAAAACCATTGAGCAGGCCATAACATTGCATGGCGGCGAGGCGCAGCAAAGCAGAAATGCATTTGAAAAACTTTCCACACAAGACAAAGAAGCTTTACTGAAATTTATAAAATCATTATAATCAATGGATCGAAAACAATTTTTAAAAACATGCGGTTTTGGATGCCTGGCAGCATTAACCGGAGCAACTTTATTACAAAGCTGTGCTTCTTCCCAGATTCTATCAAGAGAGATCAAAGACTCTGATCTTTTAGTGCCCGTTTCTGATTTTATAATACAAAAGGGAACAAAAACAGAATTCAAAAAATACATCATCATTCAAAATGAAATATTAAAAGCCCCGATTTGCGTGTATCGATTTAGTGCAGAGGATTATTGCGCCATGTTTATGCTGTGCACGCATCAGGGCGCAGAATTACAGGTTTTTGGAGATAAACTCCAATGCCCGGCGCATGGAAGCGAGTTTAGCAGCAGAGGGGTTTTAGAAAATGAACCTGCTGACAGAGATCTTAGAAAATTTCCAATAGCAATTGAAAACAACTTCCTGAAAATATCCCTGAAATGAGAATAAAACCAACTTATATATTCCTTTTTACACTTCTTTTTAATTTAACTTCTTTTGCGCAAATTGATCCCAGTTTACTTAAAAGAATTCCAAAAGATACTGTAAAAAACATCTTAAACATGGATGCCCTTTACAACAGACCGGCATTGAATATAAACAAAACACCAATTTCTATTGGCGGTTATCTTGAAATGAACTGGCAGAAACTGACAACGGACGGAGTATCGGAAGGCCATCAGTTTCAAGCCAGAAGACTGTCTGTTTTCATCTCATCAGCTATTAGCAAAAGAGTAAAGTTTTTAAGTGAAATTGAATTTGAAGATGGAGGCAAAGAGATTGCAATCGAATTTGCATCTGTAGATGTTGAATTTGATCCTCTGGTCAATTTAAGGGCCGGAATAATTTTGAATCCGATTGGCTCCTTCAATCAAAATCATGACGGGCCTAAATGGGAATTTACCGACCGCCCAATTTCATCTACCCAGATGCTGCCCGCCACCTTTAGTAATGCCGGAGTGGGGCTTTTTGGGAAAAAATACACAAAAAACTGGATGTTTGGCTATGAAGCCTATTTATCAGGGAGTTTCGATAATTCTATAATTGAGAACACCCAGAATAAAACTTTCCTGCCCGCGGCAAAAAACAACCCCGAAAGATTTGAGGAAATAAATAGCGGTGAGCCCTTATTTACTGGAAAAATAGCCCTTCGAAACAGTAAAATAGGCGAACTGGGAATTTCATATATGGGAGGGATTTATAACAAATTTCAGGATGACGGAATTGTTGTTGACCAAAAAAGACGGGTAGCTGTTTTCGCCCTGGATTTTAACACGACACTGCCAAAAATCAAAACCTTTATCACTACAGAATTTGCCTGGATTTATGTTGATGTACCCCAGACCTACTCCCAGCAATTTGGAAACAAACAAAGGGGGGGCTTTATAGATATTGTACAGCCCATCCTGAGAAAAACAATGCTGGGATGGGAAAAAGCAACCGTAAGCATCGCCTGCAGATTGGAATACGTGGATTGGAATGTGGGAAAATTTAAAGAAACCGCAGGCAATATTGGTGAAGATCTATGGAGTATAATGCCCGCCATTAGTTTTAGGCCCACCTCTCAGACCGTAATCCGCCTAAACTATCGCTATTTAAAACAAAGGGACATTTTTTCTAATCCGCCATCCATTACGGATGGGTTTAATATGGGAATATCAACTTATTTTTAAGCTGTACATAATTAAATAAAAAGCCTGTAGATTTAAAGGTATTTTGTTCACTTTTACCTGCTTTATAATTCAGTCTAATTTATTTCCTTGTTTTCGTTTCTAATAATCTCCCACTCACTAAAATTCAAATCCTTCTTCCCCTGGGGAATATGGCTTTCCATGAAAAGTCGTGCAGGCTGAATGTAGAAATACCGCGGATACTGGGTGTTATTGCTATGGCAGTAATAGCAGGAAGTCTGCAAGATTGATTCGATATTTACAGGAATTTGATAGACTTTAGAAATATGGATTGATAAAACCTGTCCGTAATCGGAATTTAGGACAGGCTAATAGAATTGCATCAGCAGAAAGATAATTAACCCAATAAAAAGAATCTTTCTGATGAATTGTTTCATTATAGAATGTTTTTTTTATTGATCCGCAGTTGCTCTTTCTTGATCTATAATAGGGTTTTGTGATCTCTTTTATTTCACTGATCCATAGAGCTCGTTTGCCATAGGGCAGTAATCCTTTATTGCTGCCATTCACAGCATTTTCGTTATTAGATTCCTATTTTTATCCGATCCTTTTTCAATCATTTCCATTCCGCATTTTGTACATTTCCCTTGAGTTTCAGAAACCGATCCGTCCATAGGACAAACATATTTTGTCACCGTTTTACTCATAGCCTGACTTCCTTTTTGGGCATGGGTATCTATTTTTTCAGTGACTTTTACCATTTCCATTCCGCATTTGGAACATACACCGGGTTGGTCTGAAGTTGCCCCATCCTTCGCGCAGACATATTTTGTCACGGTTTTACTCATAGGCTGGCTTCCTTTTTGAGCATGGGTGTCTATTTTTTCGGTAACTTTTACCATCTTCATGGCACATTTAGAGCAGTCCCCTGTTTGATCAGAAGTTGAACCGTCCATGGGACACACATATTTTGTCACCGTTTTGCTCATAGGCTGACTTCCTTTTTGAGCATGAGTATCTATCTTTTGAGTCGTTTTTGTTAATTTCATGCCACATTTTGGACATAATCCAGAACTTGGGTTCATCGCCTCAGGATGTGAAGGGCAAATATAAACTATTTTTTGCTCCTCATTTTTTGCAGCTGTTTGTGCTGTTGCGGTTAAATTAAATGCAAAAAATGCATTTAATATGATAAGTATTGCTTTCATCTTTTTTTCTATTTAATTATTTCTACAGTTTTACCACAACCCAGCATTTGGGAACCGTAGTAAGGATTTTTAATTGTGTTCTCTTTGCTCAGCCAGTTTGTCTTTTGCATCGGGCAGTATTGGTAATAAACGGCTTCTGAAGTTTTTATCAGGGTATACATATTTTTAGACAAAGGATTGAAAAATTCACGGTGCTTTTTAATATCCTGTGTAGCTGAAATACTATTAGCTTGTTGACTCATATCTTTGGATACTTTCATCCAGACCATATGTTCTTCTGTTTTTAGCGTTTCCATTTTTACGGAAGATATTGCGGTCAATAATTCTTTTGAGGCTGACGCGGCAGCTTTACCATCTGTTTTTACCAGTGCATCTTTCAATAGGAAATAATTATCGAAAACCGCTTTGAGCTGCTCTTTATCTCTTTTTGCTAGAGTTTCTACAAACAATTGCTTTATTTTAGACTATTAAAACAAATTGACCTAAAATAAAAAATACTATAAAGGCTTATTATTTTAAATATATATCGTAATATTGCAATATAAATATAAAACGATGGGAGCTACAAAAACAGATCACTTTACAGATAATCAAAACGAATTAGCAATTTTAGCTAAAGCTTTAGGACATCCTGCACGTATAGCAATTATGGAATATCTGTTAAAGGTAGACACTTGCATTTGCGGAGATATAGTTAACGAATTACCCCTCTCTCAGCCAACGGTTTCACAACATCTTAAGGAACTTAAAAATGCTGGTTTAATAAAAGGAAGTATTGATGGTAACTCTATTTGTTACTGTATTAATGAACCAGGATTAGAAAAAATAAAAGGCTTTTTCGAACATATTACAGCTCATCTTGAAAAAAAGAGAAACGAATGTTGCTAATCTCATAAATATGAAAATCAGAAAACTATTGGATACCGATTGGCAGCAGGTTAGATTAATTTATGAAAAAGGCATAAATACCGGAAACGCTACTTTTCAGACCACTACACCAACTTGGGAAGACTGGAATAATTCGCATCTTGCTACTTGTAGAATTGTTGCTGAAAGTGATGATTTGCTTACAGGTTGGGCAGCACTTACTCCTGTTTCTTCACGATGTGTTTATGCGGGTGTAGCCGAGGTAAGCGTATACGTTGACACTGAACATTCCGGCAATGGAATAGGTCTTGCACTTTTAAATGAGCTTGTTCATCTGAGTGAAGCCGAAGGTATATGGACTTTACAGGCCGGTATATTTCCTGAAAACGCAGCAAGTCTGCGCATCCATGAGAAAGCTGGATTTAGAATATTAGGCATTCGCGAAAAAATAGGGAAACAAAATGGAATCTGGAGAGATACTGTACTTCTGGAAAGACGAAGCGAATTGATTAAATAATTACAAATAATTGAGTTAATCATTTAGCTTCTGTATATTTATGCCTTTAAAATCAACTACTATGGAAGTATTTCAAGGACAAAGCATACTAAACTTTATAAAAGAACTGCCGGATGATGAAGCTTGCAAAGCATATTTAGCACAAATAAAATGGAAAGAAGGCTTTATTTGTATGAAATGTGGTCATACAAAAGGATGTCAAAAATCAGGATATAATTATCAATGTTACGGTTGCCAACATGTGGAAAGTTGTACTGCCAATACTTTGTTTCATAAGGTTAAATTTGGTTTACATAAAGCTTTTTGCATCGTATTTGAAATGACAACTAGTAGTAAAAGTGTATCAAGTATTCAAATGGGCAAACGTTTTGAAATTCGCCAAGGCACCGCTTGGTTTTTTATGCAAAAAGTACGTAAAGCAATGCAAAGCAGTCAGAAATATCCTTTGTCAGAGCTGGTTCATGTAGATGAATTTACCGTGGGAGGAAAAGAAGAAGCAAAACAAGGAAGGAGTTATGACTCTAAAAAGAAAAAGGCAGTAATAGCAGTAGAGTTAAACCAAAAGCATCAAATAAAAAGAGTTTATGTAAAGTCTATTGATGACTATTCTTCAAAATCACTAACACCAATTTTTGAAGAGCATATAAGCAAAAGTGCCAAAATAGTTACCGATAAATGGAGAGGATATGACCCTCTAAAAAAGCTTTATAATATTGAACAAAAACTAAGTGATCAAGGGAAAAATTTTAAGGAATTACACATTGTAATCATGCAATTGAAATCATGGATTAGAACAATACCAACTCATGTTAGTAAATGGCATATCCAAGCTTATTTTGATGAGTTTTGTTTTAGAATAAACCGTTCTCAATTTAAAACAAGTATTTTTCATAAATCGATAGAAAGAATGGTAAATACCAAACCCATATATCAAAAAGAAATAAAACAGATAGTAAGTGTATAACTCAAACAAATAATATAAAAGCATAGATAAATCAATTTTTGCTCATGCTTTTGCTATATAAGGATAAAAGATACAAATTTTTAAAATACATAAATTATGAAACTTTCAGAAATTAAAAAAGTACTTAATACAGTTGAGGCTGTAAATTTTGAACTGCCAAACGGAACTTTTGTGCCGGAATATTTTCACGTAACAGAAGTTGGTTTGATCACTAAAAATTTTATTGACTGCGGTGGGGTAGTCAGAAAAGAAACGGTTGTGAATTTTCAGCTTTGGGATGCCAATGATTATGAACACAGACTAAAACCTCAAAAATTAATTCACATCATTGAACTTTCTGAAAAGGTTTTAGGGATTGAAGATCATGAGATTGAAGTAGAATATCAGGACACCACAATTGGCAAATACGATTTAGATTTTAATGGTAAGAATTTCATTTTATTAAATAAACAGACGGCGTGTCTGGCTCAGGATCAATGCGGAATCCCATCAGATAAATCTAAGATAAAATTATCCGAATTAAATGCTGACAGTACAAATTCATGCACACCTAGCGCAGGCTGTTGTTAATTTTTAAACTATAATCTAAATATTTATTTTCAATACAGAAAAACTATGTTATTTACAGAAATAAAAAACACGATTAATTCATTTGATTTTAATCAAATCTCCGCAGAACGTAAAACTATCCTGCAGCCATTAGTGGATTACATCCAAAACAAAGCAGAAAATAAACAAGAGATTAGACTTAATTTAATCTGTACACACAATTCCAGAAGAAGTCATTTATCTCAAGTCTGGGCACAGACTGCCGCTGCAAACTATGATATAAAAAATGTTTCATGCTATTCGGGAGGTACTGAAGCTACTGCCTTATTTCCTATGATTGCCGAAACTCTGCAGCATTCAGGATTTAAAGTAAAAAGTCTTTCAGAGGGTAAAAATCCCGTTTATTCAATAAAATACTCATCGAATGAACTTCCTGTAATCGGGTTTTCTAAAGCTTATGATGACGATTTTAATCCTGAGAGCGAATTTGTTGCTATTATGACCTGTTCACAAGCCGATGGAGGATGTCCATTTATTGCAGGCGCAGAAAAACGCATACCAATTACTTTTGAAGATCCAAAAGTATCCGATAATACTCCACAACAAAAACAAGTATATCAAGAGCGTAGTCTTCAAATCGGAACTGAAATGTTTTATGTATTCTCACAAATCAAACAATAAAAATGTCAGCAAATAACTGTGCCCCCGTTGCGGAGCGAAAGAAATTAGGTTTCCTTGATAGATTTTTAACCCTGTGGATTTTCCTCGCTATGGCTCTTGGTGTAGTAATAGGTTATTTTATTCCGTCTAGTGGAAATTTCATCAACTCCTTTTCAAGTGGAACAACAAACATTCCCTTGGCTATTGGACTTATTCTTATGATGTATCCCCCCTTGGCAAAAGTAAAATACGAGCAAATGGGACAGGTTTTTAGAAACACTAAAATTTTAGGTGCTTCATTGTTTCTAAATTGGATTGTTGGACCAATTTTAATGTTTTCTTTAGCCCTGCTTTTTTTAAATGGTTATCCAGAATATATGATCGGTGTCATTCTAATTGGATTGGCGCGCTGTATTGCCATGGTAGTAGTTTGGAATGATTTGGCAGATGGAAACAGAGAATATGCAGCAGGTCTTATTGCACTTAATAGTATTTTTCAGGTTTTACTCTACAGTGTCTACGCTTATCTCTTTATTACCGTTCTGCCTCCATATTTTGGTTACAATGGGTTTGAAGTTAATATAAGTATTGCTCAGATTACCGAGAGTGTTGGGATATATTTGGGAATTCCTTTTGCATTAGGAATAATCAGCCGATATGTTCTAATTGCACTAAGAGGTTCAGAATGGTTTGAAACTAAATACGTACCTTTTATTTCACCAATTACACTTATTTCATTGCTCTTTACAATTATAGTAATGTTCAGTCTTAAAGGCGAGCTGATTGTTCAAATCCCTATGGATGTTGTACGCATCGCTGTTCCACTAGTAATTTACTTTACTTTAATGTTTATTATAAGCTTTTTCGTTGGAAAATATTTTGGTGCTGATTATTCAAAAGCTACTGCTATAGCTTTTACCGCTACTGGAAATAACTTTGAGCTAGCCATTGCAGTAGCAATTGGTGTATTTGGAATAAACAGCGGTCAGGCATTTGCGGGAGTTATAGGGCCTTTAGTTGAAGTGCCTGCACTTATTGCATTAGTTAATGTTGCTTTCTGGTTCAGAAAAAAGTATTATAAAAAACCAGTTACCAGCTAATAATTGTTTTAATAGTGCATATGAGAATTGCAATAATATCAGATATACATGCCAATTTTCCGGCATTAGAACAAACTTTGAAAAGCATTGAAGAGCAGAATATTGACGCTGTTTACTGTTTAGGAGATTTAGTAGGTTACAATCTATGTCCCAATGCGGTAATCAATGAAATCCGTAAAAGACATATTCCTACACTTGCGGGAAACCATGATGTAAAAGCTGTAGATATAGACAATGAAGGATACAACGACTCAGAAAGTTATGCTTATCAAATTGTTGGTAAAGAGCAGATAAAATATCTTTCTGCTCTGCCTGATCATATTAAATTGGAATATCAAGCAGCTGATAAGCTAATCAAGATTTTAATGGTACATGGCAGTCCCTATAGTAATAAGGAATATCTACTTGAGGATAAAAAAGAAAATGATTATACTAATATCTTCCTTGACTGTTGTGTTGACATAATTATCTGCGGACATTCGCACAAGCCGTATCATCGTATTATGGAAAACCCTAATAAGAAAGGCAGTTATTTCCATGCTATAAACGCGGGATCAGTAGGCAAGCCTAAAGATGGAAATCCCAAATGCTGTTATGCGGTAATAACTATCGACAAAAGCAGTAATTTCTCAAGAAAAGATGGTGTAAAAGTCGATTTTATCAGAGTTGGCTATGATATCGAAAAAACAGCCCAAGCCATTGAAGAAAGTCCACTGCCAAACGTTTACGCACTTATGCTTAGAAAAGCATATTAAGAGTTGTCATAATAAAATCATTTATGGAAAGTTTTAATTTTTTTTTAAATAGTATTACTCCTATAAGCAATCAGGAATTTGAAAATTACAGCCAATATTTTAAAAGCCATCGTTTACCCAAAAACAGCTATTTTGCATTGCAGGGTAAAATATGTCAAGAGGTAGCTTTTATAAAGAAAGGAACATTAAGAACTTATTATACTAATGAAAAATCCGAGGAAATAACCTCTTGTTTCTGTACGGAAAATAACTTAACAACATCATATAAAAGTTTTGTTTCCCAGCAGCCTTCAGACCTATCAATTCAGGCTATTGAAGATACTGAGCTTTTGGTTATTACCTACGCGGATCTACAAAATCTGTATAGGCAAAGTAATTTTTGGCAGAATATAGGAAGAGTAATTGCAGAAAGACAATACATGGTAATGGAACAGTATGCCAGTGTTTTGTGCAATGAAACCGCAAAAGAAAAATATTTACGACTGCTAAAAGAACATCCATCAATTCTAAACAAAGGATCCATAAATGATATTGCCACTTATCTAGGAGTAACCCGCAGGACACTTAGCCGGATTCGAAAAGAAATTACTGTAAATTGAGGACATTTGTCCTTTTAATGATAATTACCAGCTGCTACTTTTGCTTTAAAATTAATTAAACAAATGGAAACAGCAATTATCATTACCACAGTTTTACTTTTACTCTTTTCAGTTCTGGCTCTCTACGACGGATTTTATCTTCACATATTAAAATATAAGCTTCATAACAATTCCGAAAGTAAAACAGAGCATTACACACATACAATTAGGGCAATATTCTTTCCTTTAATTTTGTACTTTTTATTCTCAAATCAAGACTGTAATATAAGTTTTGTAATAGGTCTAATCATTGTAACTCTTGATATTCTAGTTATGGCGATCGATGCCTTCATAGAAAAAGACAGTAGAAAATTTATGGGCGGGCTGCCACGATGGGAATATATTCTTCATCTTTTTGTCAATGGATTTCATTTTGCATCAATTGCAGTTTTCCTGTCTATTAAACTACACTATGAAAATAATCAAATGGCAATTTTATCTAATATTGTTCAATATCAAAACTATAAAATATTCCATACTATCGTTATTAATCTTTTGCCTGGTGCAATTTTGATTGCTCTGGTGCACTTGCTTTTATGTATTCCAAAAACAAGAACTCATTGGAATAACTTAAGAAATAAAATTCAATGCTGTTAGTTTATATAATCTTCTTTTAGCTATAAAAAAGTAATATCCATTCTCATTAGAAAGAACTTAAACGAGCCTCTAAAACTCGCACCAGTGGTGCGAGTTTTAAATTGAATGAATATAAATCAGTATATTTAAGCCTTACTGTCAAACGTTGAAAAATCAAATGCTTTTACTTCTAAACCTCTGTGAGCTTGCTTAAAATATGGAAATTTTGAAATAAAAGGTTTGAATTTTCACCAAAGTATTCACAGTATACTTTATCCTTTAACTTATTAATCAATAATTCAGTAAATATTTATATGGGTAATTTCTCGGTCAATAATTGACACACATTTATTTACTTCTTATCTGTGATATTGTGTTAATTTCATACCTTTGAAGTTAAGTGTTCCTATAGGCGACCGTTACTTAACCTTGTATTTACTGGATAATTCATAAAGTCATCGAACCCTCTTTCTCCACATAAAGACAAATAAAGGTACTGTCTTTTGTTTTTTATGTGATAATTATTTTATAGTTGTTACATTCTAAATCCTCTTTTTTGAGAAGAAAGTTTTTGTTGAGAAAATACTGAAACCTGAGCAATGGCTTCCTTTAATGTCGGAATTGAACTTATTGAAGGGTTTTTTAGTTCCGATTTTTTCAAAAGTTGTCCGTATCGGTCTTTACTTGTAATTTCCATTTTTTGTATATCAAAACCGTCGTTTTCTTGTCTTACCCAAAAATTGCATACAATACTCGGATTATCATCTCCTGACCATTGCAGATAAGTCGATAGTAAAAAGTTTCCGTCTCTATCAGATCTTTCTTTACCATTGTTACAGGCTTCCATATATTCGGTAATGCTTTCTTTCAACTTTCCCGGATAGGCTACTTGTGTTTGAAAGTAACCATTAAAGCCTTTGTCTATGAGAATTTTTTCGAATGCTTCTAAATCAGGTAACTGTTTCATAATTTTAAATTTTAGTTATTTACTAGATAACCTTAAACTCAAGGGGATTTATATTCCATACAATTAGATGTGCTTTGTATCAACCCCATGTAGGCTAGTTGAAACTTTTTATAAACTCCGGCAATCAATTAATTTCATTATTAAACCTCTGTCAACTCGCTTAAAACTTGAAAATCTTCAAATAAAAGGTTCGAATTTTGTACCAAGGAGTTCACATCTTGGTACAAGTCAGAAAGCATCTGATTTATCCTTTTTTTTACTATCTAGAGTCTAATAAAATAACAGCTGTAATCGAAGAGCTTCATTTATTTAGGTGATTCAACGTTCCATTCCTTCAGAAGTGAGCTTTTCTGGAAAAATTGAACCAATTATATTTCTCTTAGTTCCATTGTTTCTTCTTCATATAAAGTTGCAGTTATGAAATGAATAATCACTTTTTAGTAATAAATAGTTACTTGACTTTATTACGTTCAAATCTTATAGTTAAACTGTTAGTAGTTTATTTATTAGACGATTGATATTTATTTTATACTAAATGGGTTATGAAGTACCGAATGTAGTGTACACCCAAAACAAAGTTGATACACCTAATTTCTAAATATCAGTTAAGCATCATTAATACTAACAAATCTTTATAAAACAGATATTGGAATACTCATTTAAAAGATATTTCATATATTTACATCGTAATAATTTAATACGCTGTAAGTTAAGTGACCCTATAGGTGACCCTTGATTAAATAATATATCACAATCCTTGTCTTTGCTGGAATTGACATAAAATCAGCGGAACCTCTTTCTCCGCTGAAAACAAAACCCTCAACAATGTTGAGGGTTTTGTTGTTTTAGAGCGAAATTGGTTTTTCAAGTTTTTTAAAAAAAATATCTCGAAAATTTACTGTGTTCCTGTCGTCAAAAACACAGCTAATATCTGTAATAGCTGTCAGCCATTAAAAGTCATAAAACCGACAAACTCTCCAAGAATGCTACTTTAGAATTTTGACTTTTTTAATCATTTTTATTTTCAGTTTTTTCGTCAAAATATACTTTCCCATGATTTATTTTTTCAGTTGCATCTCTGAAACCGTCATAAAAGTCAGCTATCCATTCCCCATTTCGATAAATAAAAGATAAAAACTGTCTCGAGTACTTTTCAGGAGTAAAAATTTGAAGATTATCACCTTCATTAGGTTTATGATCAAAATCAAAACAATTTCTATTATTTAGATCTCCAAGCATTTTTTCGGTCGTAAGATCTTCTGATAGCATATCGAGTGGAAAAGTTATCATTCCCTCCATCATGGAATTACTAAAGCCAATATATTTTCGCAATGTCCAGGTAAATTCTTTAGGCAAATTTTTAAATCTTCGGGATTTTTTGTTGTGTACAATTCTATTCATCCCGTTTGGAACGCAAGTACAAAGCTTAATTTCTTTCCCAGTTTCGCACATAATTTTTGCTTTTAAAACAGCTTATTCTTTTGTTATGTTTTCCAATATTTTCCGAATTATTTTTAATACTTCTGTTGAAGTTTCACGAATAATAATTTTATTTTTCTTCTCTTTAATAAGTTCTGTAAATAAATTATCCTCCGTGTTAATATCAACAATTGTTCCACCATATTTCAATGTGGTTTCCGCAATTGCCATTGGCAAATTTGTTGCTCCGGAAGTGCCAACAATAAAAAGAACTCCTGCATTTTTAGCAATTTTTAAAGAACTGAATTTTTTATTTGTTTTTTCATCATAATATTCATCAAACCATAAAATGTTTGGTCTCATCCAGCTGCCACATTCTTTGCACTTTAGCAATTCGATATCTTTTTCTGTTAGATCTTCATCTATGTCTTTACCTTCAATTTCAGCTGGTAAATTTTCTATTCCTTTACATCCATTCGAACATTTAATTTCTCTGGTTTTTCCGTGTATTTCATAGATTCTTTCAGTACCGGCACGTCGGTGCAGATCGTCTATGTTTTGAGTTATTAAATGAAATCTGTCTTGTAAAAGATTTTCAATTGCAACTATCTCATGATGGCTTTCATTTGTCTGAGCATTTTCAAACATCTTTTTTCTAAACAGTGAGTATTGCCAAACTTCTTCGGGATTTTCTTTGAAATATTTAAACGTTCCAAACTCCTCTGGTTTATGAAATTTAGTTCCTTTTATCCAAATACCTTCTACTCCTCTGTAAGTTGGTATACCGCTTTCTGCGGAAATTCCTGCACCCGTCAAAAATGTAAATAGATTTCTGTTTTGTTTGTGATAAACTTGCCTTATAATTTCAGTAAGTTGTTCCTTCATATTCTGTATACTATTCTTTTTTATCACAATTTACTTTTCAGTAAAACTAGCAAATTTTGTCTATCATTTACAACATATTAAAATCGTGATTATGAAATGGAATTTGAAATTTAAATTATTTATATCGTGATAATGTATTGTATCCCTACGATTGAAACCGCAGCAAATATCTGTAAATACTATTATATAATCTCTAGATCTTTTACCAAATCTAGCTTCACTCCATTTTGCTTTGGATCGTAAAGCATAGCCGTACACAAACAGTTTTTCCTGTCCTTATTCATCAATATGGGGCAGTTTACACATGATTTACAGTTTTCCCAGAATGTCTCGTCTGAGGTTAGTTCGGAGTAAGTGACGGGTTCAAAGCCGAGTTCATGGTTCATTTTCATTACAGCAAGACCAGTGGTTAGGCTGAATATACGAGCATCGGGGTATTTCTGTCGGCTGAGCTCAAAAATTTTTCTTTTAATTCTTTTGGCGAGTCCGGTATGTCTGAATTCTGGAGCTACAATTAATCCCGAATTAGAGACATAGCTGCCATTTTCCCAAGAAGAGATAAAAGAAAAGCCTGCCCATCTCCCATCTGGCGCAAAAGCGATGACAGCTTCTCCTTTTTTCATCTTTGTTTCCAGCAACTCGGGAGAGCGTCCGGAAATTCCGGTTCCGCGAGCTATAGCTGATGCAAGTGTCACTTCACAAATTTGTTTTATCCAAAAGGTATGAACGGGTCGGGCTTTTTCAATAATAAAATCCCCTGACTCCTCTGCCACTTTAAGAGGCAAAAATGTTGTTGGATTTTGTATGGGTTTAGAAAGCATATAGTTTCTCTGAGTAGGTCCTATTTTACATTCGATGGTTCTCATATGATTTGGTGTAAATCCTTTTTAGTTTCCTTATTATTTGAGGGGATGGAGATACGATGCATAATATTCAAATTACATACCAATAGATTTTTACTGTTTACCAATTCGCATTAAACCCCATATTATCTGGTATTTTACATTTACAATAATCTTTGTGGGCGTTAAAAAAACGTCTCAAAATGATACGATTTTATCATTTTGAGACAGCCTTTTTCAAACATTATCTTGCTAAACCATTTTATATAAAACCAAAAAAAGTAAAACTCATCGTTGCTGCGAGTTTTACTTCTTATATATCTTAATTAATTATGTTATAACCCTCTGGGGATAATTTAATTTAACACATAGTGACATAGGTTCTATATCTCCAAAAAAAGACGTTTCACTTGATTTAAACACACATATCTTACCATGTGAAAGAGAAGATATATTCCTTTTTTCATTCTCTTTTTTTCCACTAAAATCTTTTTTTTTATTAATTACGCCCAACAAATTATGTTTTATACTATTTGCGAAATCATCAAAAGTGCAATAAAGAATACTATAGAAAACACCATTAAGTTGATGACTCTGTCTTTTTGTTTGATGCCTTTGTTTGATATCCCCAGTTTTTCGATGTTCTTCTTTCTTATTTTATCTGCTTTCATCTCTTTTATTTTACAGTGTTTTTTACATTTATCTATACTATTCTGAGCAAATCCGGAAAACTCTTTTCGTTTTCAAACTTAATCTTATGGTGATGATTTGTACCTTAAAATTATGGTCTTGATCTCCCCTTTAGATGCAATTGGTATGCCAAAACAACTCAACATAAAACAAAACACTAAAAGTCAACTAGTTAAAATTTACACTTAATTTTTAACTTGCTAATCCCTATCAAAATGATAAGATCAGCCATTCAAAATGAAAGGGATAATTGCTTTTAGATCAAAGTCAGTAGAAATTTCAAAAGAAGCTTTAAAAATCAAAAGCCTTTAAACTCTAATGTTTAAAGGCTTTTTTTTATATCCTTTTACTTGTATCTCCTTTCTACTGCAATACAATATGATTTAACTTGAGAAATTCTTATTTTTTTCTGCGATGGGAATCAATTTCCGTACGCTTCTGTTTAGGAGGCTTCTTGTCGATTTTTTCTTGATCTCATAAGCTTTGGTACATTTTTCAAGTTCAGTATACAATAACCGAAATTTATCATATAGAGCATCCAGTTCTTCCATAGCTTTTCGCGTTCTGGCATCTTCGGCCTCTTCAATTTTATTTTTATAAACAGTAGAAAGATGTTCGAATTTATGAAAAGCGGTCAGCAAGATCCGATGCTCTTTAGAATTTATTCCTTGCATAATAACATTACTATTTTACTAAAATTAAAAAAATATTAAGGGTTAAAACGTAATAATGGATCCGAATCAGTATAGACTTTAGACAGCGTCAGTAATTGTAATTCTGCTGCTTTCATTTTACCGGTATTTCCCGAGATGCTTCTCAATGCTGCACTTAACAGAATTTCTGAACGATTCCCTAAAGGAAAAACTTCTAATTCCTGAAGCTCATCTGTATAAATATTGGGATCTATTCCTTTAGAATAACCTCCTTCATGTCTGGAATTAAACAGCTTATAAATAGACGGATATAGTACCCAGCCTTTACTTCCGGGAATTCGATCGTCTTCTATTGGAAATCCTGCCACATCTTTCCCAAAAGTTTTCCCGCCCAAAGCAATTACATTCATGTAAGGTTTAAGATTATTGATTATAAGCTCTGATGCAGATGCAGTGCGGTTTCCACACAATATGTATATTCTGTTTATTGGCGGATGGGCACCGCGCAAAGCATCAAAACTTATTTTTGCTTCATTACTTTTTAAGGCTTGCTCAAATGATTGATCGACATTTCCCCCGTTAGCATTTCCTTCAAACATAATAAAAAGGTCAGTTGCTTTAATATTTGGAGCCAGGATAATGCTCAACGCGGTTGCAGAAGCTATATCTCCTCCTCCATTGTATCTTAAATCCAAGACAAGTTCAGTAATCGATTTGTTTTTTAGTTCCTGAAAGATTTGTAAAAATTGCTGTGCCTGACCGACATCAAAATGTGGAATTTCGACATAGCCTATTTTAGCATTTTTATCTGAAATAATTTGATATGGAATTGGCTGAGAAAAACTAAATCCCTGCAATACTGCAATTTCTTTTGGATTGGAAAAACCGGATTTCGAAGAAAATGAAATTGTCTCCAGATTTAACTTTGCCGCACTTACCATATTTTTATACAATTGCTCGTAGTTTACTGCGTTCAAAACTGTTCCATCGATTTTAGTGATCAGCTGACCTCTTTGCAAACCACTATTTTTGGCGGGAGAACCTGCCAATGTATATACTATTACACCATAATATTTTCCTCCAAATTCGACAAAAGACACATCAAAACCAAAGCTCCGTCTGAGACTTTGTGGTGCAGTGTCGGGCAATGCAGGATGAATCGCATATGAATAGACATCCTCTTTTTGCAATAGATTTTTAAAATATTCCTTAGGATTTAAGGATAAATTACCCTGAGCCGGCATTGATGTATTCCAACGATAATACTTTTTCATTTGATCGTACATCCATTCATTTACATATTCGTTAGAATCTTTATTGTAAATTATTGGTGCATCATCACTTTCACAGGAAAGGATTAAAAAAGAAAGTAAAAGAAAAATAAATATTCGACTGTAATATGAGTATTTCATTTTTTAATTTTTAAGTCCAAAAAAATATTGACTCTTCCATCCGGCCCGTTCGCTCCTTAAAAAGTAAAGTAATCGGCTAAATTGATGACGCCTGCCACACCAGAGAACTTACCATTTACATCTTGTTCTTCTTCAAGAATAATTAGTTTTGATTTATTATTTGTCATGGTCATCGCCACAATAACTTTTTGGCCTGTAATATAAGATTCCTTTGTGCCGTGTTTTACAAGTTCCATTTTTATGGCTGCCGGCGTACTGAATGGAAATTCGATAAAATCACTTGGAGCATCTTTGCTGATATTTTTTACAATCCCTAAAACCTGACCATTGCTTTTTGTAATAATACCATCCAAGGCACCTTTATAGGTACTGCCTGAATATTTATTGAGTGATGGAAATATAAACTTAAAACCCGCATAACCGGTTTGGCTTAATGTTCCCGGTTTTAAAAAGGAAACATCATCTATCCATAAATTTTCTTTAGCGTAGAAATATAGAGAACTAACAGGTGTCCGGTTTGTAAAAAGGTAAGTTCCCAAGATCTGACTCGTTTTTTTATTGGTGATTACCAACGTTTTTACCTCATCATTAAAAAAAACAAAATCATGCTCTTTTTCTATTTTTTTTACGAAAGCTGTATTGTTTTTTTCGTTTCCTATTTCAATCAATTTGCCATTTACGGTCATTTGAATGGAATCGCTTAAAGCGTTATAACCGTGTATAACGATTTTACCAATTTCTCTTTTTCTCTGATCGTAATAAGGCGTTAGCTCATCATTAGCACAGGCACCCAAAAGTGCGAGTACAACAGAAAGGAAAAATGCTTTTGCAATCTTATTTTTCATATGCTAATTTTTAGTAAGGCAGCAATTTTAATACAGGAATAAAACCTACTGCCCTTTTTTACTTTTTAATAAATTTTATTGTTTGCGAATTTGTATCGTTGGTTACTAACAGAAAATAGAATCCTTGAGGTAAATCGGATACTGAAACGTTTTGGTTATTGTAATTTACTTCCTTCACCAGATTGCCTGCTGCATTATAAATTTTCAATGCGGTTTTATTGTCTTTAAATTGATCTGCCAGTTGCAATTCTAAATTTTCTTTCACAGGGTTTTCTGCAAGAAATGAACGGTTTTTATTCAATGTATGATCCCCTATTCCTAAATTTCCTCCTGCTACAATTGAAACTTTATCTATTTCAAAGCCTATGAAGTTCAGATTTTCATCTGCTACATTGGATACCGCTAAGTATACCACCGATTCGCCGGCATATTGAGAAATATCGACACTGTAGTCCTTAAATTCTGCTTCAAGTTCTGTTTGTCTTTGTAATTTTAGGGTGCTCAAAAGTGTAAATGTATCAGGGTCTTTTGAAGTAGATCCGTATACCAACAGATCCTGATTAGTATCATAAATACTGGTTTGTGCATTTAGAACAAGCTGTAATTTTTTGCCGGAATGTTGTGATAAATTTATTGCTGGTGTAATAGCCCAGTTCTCCACTAAACGAACTACTGTGCTTAAATCATCCAGATTCATTAGGTAGTTTCCTAAAATACTGTGTTCTCCATCTACTATCGCGCTTCCGCTTTCATCAAGGTTTATATTTTTTCTGGCAATCCAGTTTATTCCATCTTCATCTCTGTCCAATAATGTCCAGCCAGCTAAATCTGCATCATCAAAATTATCTTCCCAAACCGTAACCTGAGCTGATGAAACTACAGAAATAAAAGCGAGTACAAATAAAAGTATAGTTTTTTTCATTTTTTTATGTATTAAAAACATGGGCAGAAATATTCTGCCCATGTAAAATTTTAATTAACCGATATTAAAAATTTGTAAACTTAGTCCATGTATTAGTCCAGGCAGCTTCTGTTTTAAATGCTCCCGTAGCTCCTCCAAGGTTTAACGCACCATCATTAAAGAATGGTTGTGTTAAGGCCCATTTTGTAGCCGGGTTCACCGTAGAAGTTGCAGTACCGATTCCTGTAAAAGTTGTTCCTACAGGCAATGCTACATTGTCAAAACCGTGAATAGAAACTTTAGAGTAAGTTGAACCACCTGGCAATGAAGGAGACTCAAAATTAACTCCTCTATTGTATCCAGTAACGGTAACATCAGTAAGGCTTATGTTACCAGCTCTGCGCACGTGAATAGCATTTTCGTATAAATCAGCTACTACAGTTGAGCTTACACCAATAATTGATAATTGGTTGATTATCGGACGTGTGATCAATGCTGTAACTGTTCCTGTAGCATTGTTATCTAACTCAATACCATTAGAATCCGGATTTCCTCCGCTTAAACTATGTGTAGAATTACTGTCAGCAATTGCAATAGCTTTTGTGATTGTTCCTGTATAACCAAGATCAAAGTCAAAATTATCATCGTCTGGTGCAAAAGAAACTAAATGTCCTGCATTTACAGTTCCTCCAAAAAATTCAAATGAATCGTCTCTTCCGTAAGATACCTGAATGTGATCGATCACAGTACCAGAACCTACACCTCCTAAAGTTAATCCGTTGATTTCAACTCCACTTGCAGCATCTAAAATACGTCCTGCAAATTCGATACGAACATAATTTAAGATTCCACCGTTATGAGCATTGTTTGAGCCTCCATAATAAAAATCAGAAACCGTTGGCTGATCTCCTAATCCTTCGATTATGTTAGTAACTGAACCGTTATTTACCTGAGCATCACCCAAAATAACTACTCCTGCAAAATCTCCCGGAGTAGCTCCTGTAGCTGCGTTACCATCTAATAAATTGTAACTTGTAAAAATAATTGGCGCTGTTTCAGTTCCCTGAGCATCGATCTTACCTGTTTTAGTAATTACAAGAACTCCTGAAGCAACTCCAGCTGCTAATGGTTTAGCTTTAATAAATGTCCCTGGCTGTATGGTTAATGTAGCCCCTGATTTTACACGTACTACTCCTTCAATTTCCCAAACTTTATCACTAGTCCAAGTGGTATTTGTTGTAATATCACCACTTACAGTTTGTACTGTTGCCGGATATCCTGTGTAATCAGCACCAGAAGCTTTCATTGAAAAAGAAGAATCAGCAGATGAATCATCATTTTGGCAAGAGCCCAGAGCCAGAGCTATCATTGCACATAGAAAAATTTTTTTCATAATAATTTTATTAATGCTATATTTGCTGCTATTACAAATTAGGCCTTTGGAGAGAGCAGCAAAATATCTCTCCTTAGGTCTTTCTCTTTTTTTAGTAAAGATTTTTTTCAATAAACGATCCCGCTTTACCATCGGGGTTTATACCTATAATTCCGTCTTTTTACTCATAGGTTTTTTTTAACGCAGTAAAAGGTTTACTTTCCATTCTTTTAAAATCTTATCTTATAATGAAGAACTTTGTATTTTTAAAAGAACATCTTAAAGTTCATTTTTACATTTTTGCTTAATGCACTAAACAAAAAAGAAATCTGATACTTACAACTACATACATTAGCTTTTGAAAAACCAAAATATCATGTCTTTTTTTATTGTTAACGGTTTCTTAATACATCCCGATATATCGGTTAAATTTGAAGTAAAAGAACCGCTAAAAACCTACCGTCTGAACACGAATTGCACTAATTTGCACAAATTTTAATAGGCTAAGCTTCGTTGTGAAATTAATTCCACAAACAAATTGGAGGCAATTCTTGGTACTTTTTATACTTGTATCTACACGGTAGCGCTAAAAATCCGTTTTAGAATGAATAATTGATTGATACACTTATCGTTCTTCCGTTTTTAGCTTTAAATACTTCTCTGTCGATATCCTGATCAAATTTTGTAGTAGCACCGACCCCCAGACTGAATCTCGCTCTTGGATTTGTTCCGTCGGGAACATTCTCAATTTTACTGTAACTGTTGGCGTTGTTATACGTTTCTATACCGGCATCAAACATGTTTTTCATGCTGCATTTTAGTTCCAGATTTCTTTCTTTAAAAAATTTGTAACTCACCTGAGCATCTGTTACAGCATAAGGCTTGCGAATTTCCTCAGCGAAATATTCAAAACCCACCAGTATATACTGATCTCCAATTGCATTATGCCTAAGACTAAACCCTAAACGTTCCCCTACATAATCTAAACCTAAATTGTAGGTGTAAGGCGATTGCCCGTAAAGTGGTCTATTGGCTTCATAAAGTCCGCCTGTTCCATCTAAATTAACATATGATGTCACTTTTGTATCGTTTACGGAAGCGTTCCCATAAACAAATAAATCTTTTAAAATCTCGCCATCACCCAAAAAAGAAAGGCTTTTATAAAACTCTAATTCTACCCCCCAAAGTTTGGCATTATTTGAATTGATATTATAGATATCCCTAACGCCTGACGGATTCAAATAACCAACAGCTTCAATTGGATCGTCTATATTTTTATGGTATACTCCAAAAGATAAAATCTCGCCGCCTGAAGGAAACCATTCGAATTTTAAATCATAATTATTGGCAATACTGGAAACTAATCCCCCTGTGTAGTTATAAATTTTAGCAGAACGAATTGGATCGTAATACGGAATTGTCAAACGCTCGGCAAATTGAGGACGCAAAACCGATTTATTGTAACCCAATCTTACATTCGTTTTATTCGTAGGACTTATAATTAAACTCGCCGATGGGAGAAATTGCCAAACTTTATCATCTCCCTGAATTTCTGAAAATCCATCCGGCGTTTCAGACTGGCTTTCAATTTGTGTATAAATATAACTTTCGGCTCTTACTCCCCAAACCAGTCTTGCAAAGCGGCTTATTTTATCGTCGAGCATTAAAAATGGGGAATGTATTTTTACATCTCCAACATATTTGTTACCATAAATTCCAAAATCCTGCCAGCCAAAACCACCGTAGTAATAATTGGATCCGTCTAAAAATTTTGTCAAAAGATCATAAATTTTTGCTCTGTCGGAAGTTTGACCTACGGTAACCAATTTTGCCGATTCCTGTTGGTTGGTTGCTTTTTTATAAGTTCCAAAATAGCCTGCCTTTATATCGTTTGTAAATGAATCACTAAAGTCAAAAGAGTATTTGAAGTTAATCGCGGCATTGTAATCAATCTCGTCATTAGTAAAATTACTTCTGCTGAAAGGAAATCTTGCTCCGGCATTGTAAACATCATAATAAAGTAACTCATCGTCTCCTACTTTTTGTTTCATGATTTCTAAAAATGTCGCGTCTTTGGTATCTTTTGTTACGTTGCCGTAAGCGCCGTACCAATTGATTTCCAGTTTGTCGAATTTGTGATTTCCTTCAATTTTATTCTGAATAAAAGTGGTGTAAACCGGATAATTAGATTCGGTTACAGACCCCAAATCATTACCGCTTACAATATCCGAAGTGCTTTCACCAATGTCCCAGCCTGCAATTTGATTCAATTGATTGTTGTAAATGTGCATTACGGTATTACGGCTTGTAATTTTATGATTCCCCAATTGTATTGCGGCATTGAACATTCCGCCTAAAGTAGAATTGTAGTTGTAATTTGCTCCTGAATTATTGAACCCATATTTTGTAAAAGTGGAATACGGTGTCTTTTTCGTTTCTGCCAAAAACTCTGAATTACTTTTGTAATTCCCTCTTTCTGTATGTTCAATGTCTAATTTTTCCTGTGTATTCTTAAAAATTAAGGAACCTACAAATCCCCACTTGTTATCGTCCTTCAGTTTATACGTTCGTCCAATACCAAATTGAAGCGTTGTTCCCGGAGCACCATATGTTTTATAAGTACTAAAATTATCCTGCGTAAATTGTTTGGACTGCGCTATAAAAGGACCTGATTCAGCTGCTGTCTTTGGTATTTCTAATGCTGTCAGATTTCGGGGATAATCGCGTCTTCCATCATCAAAACCCAAATAATCATGATCCCCTTCTTTTTTGATTAGTCTTTCTTTAAAAGTACTTTCACTATTATAAGAAGTCCCGATAGAGAAATTGGTAAAGTTTTCCTTCGGAATATCCATGGTTTTTACCTCTACATATCCTCCGGCAAAATTGGCATACATATCAGGAGTTGCAGATTTACTTACGACAATACTTTCAACGATGGCAGTCGGAATTATATCAAAAGAAAAGTTTTGCTGATAAGCATCTGTACTTGGCAGCGTGATCCCATCCATGACAGCCTGATTCCATCGTTCTGCCATAGAACGCACCACCACGTATTTATCCCCCACCGTTGTTACCCCTGTTATACGCTTTAGCGCACTTCCCACATCTTTGTCCGGAGTTCTTGCAATTTGTTCTGAGGAAATTCCGTCAGAGAATTGAGCTGCTTTTTTTTGCTGTAAAAGCATTCCCTGAACCGATGCTGTTGCCTTTTTATAGTCTTGGATGATAATTACTTCGTTAAGCGATTGCGCATCTTCTTTCAGAGAAACTACTAATGGTGTTTCCGACCCTTCACTTACTTTAACACCGGTGATTCTTTGCGTTTGAAACGATATAATACTAATCTCAATCGTATATTCGCCTGGTTCCAATTCTAAAATATAGTTACCATCTATGTCTGATTGTGTTCCTAAACCCATTCCGGTAACATTAATATTAGCACCGGGTAATGAAAGTCCGTTGACATCTACTACTTTACCTGTGATTTTTCCTTTCTTTTTTTTTTTAGCCGATTCTTTACTGTTTACGGCTATATTATTTTCATTTCTTCTGAAATTTAAGTTTGTCAGATTTTGCAAATCACTTAAAATTTCATCTATTGAAACATTTTCTTTTTTAAGTGTAATAAGAGGCAAACTTAAATCGAGGTCCTTTTGATATACAAATTGATAAGGTGTTCGGGATTTTAAGTTATCGATAACTTTTTGAGGTGATGAATTTTTAAAATCAACCGATACTGTTCCGGTTTGTGCGTAAATTGTGTTTATTCCGAGAAAAAATCCAAAAAATAAAATCCAAAAGGCAAATTGCCTGGAAATGCAATTGTTCATAATTGATGATTGTTAGTTTATGTAATTAATTTAATTTGTATTTTAGGGTAATGCTGCTGCAGAAATTCAGCAGGCGTCCTGTCGCTAAAAATGTAAGTTTGGAAGACTTGTTTGAGCGACAATCGTTTTTCAATAAATTTATGCTGGCTTATTTGCTAACTAAGTAAGTATTGTTGCCTGTCGACCTGATTTTAATTTCGAGAGCAAAAGCAATGGTTTGAAGCATCTCATACAAGCCTTGTCGGGTATCAAGAGTTCCTTTAATTGTCAGATTTTTTAAATCATCGGAGAGGTAATTTACCTCAAACTGGTGATCTTTCTTTAGTTTGGTCAAAACTTCTTCTAAGCTCAATCCATCCACATATATCAAAACCTTTTTCCATTCCGGTTCTAATACTTTCGTTTTTTGTTTGTGAAGTAACAAATTATCCGATCCGTAAACTGCCTGATCTCCTCGTTCCAGTAAAACCGTATTTTTCAAACTTTCAACCTGCACTTTACCGGTTCTTACATTTACTTCCGGTTTGTTATCATCGTATGCTTTTACGTTAAATGATGTTCCTAAAACAGTGGTTTTTATTGTTCCTGATGTGATAATAAATGGTCGGGAAGGATCACGTTTGACTTCGAAAAAAGCTTCTCCTTTTAAAGTTACTAACCTTTCATTTTTTGCAAATTGAATGGGATATCCAATTTCTGAATTCTCATTAAGCCATACTCTCGTTCCGTCTGACAAGCATAAAAGGCGGATATCGTCATTGAATGTTTTGGTAACGGCAACTTCAATCTTGTTCTTATTGACTTGCGTGAATATCTGATAACTTGTAATAGAAAAAATAAATACAATACAGGCAACCGCTGTCCAATTATAAAAACTTTTATATCGGTCAATTGTTGCAATACGTATATTGTCCCACATACGCGATTTAGTTTCGTTTGGAAGAATTCCTCTGTTAGGTATTGCATTCCACTCTTCTCTTAATTTTCTGGATTTCATTTTACAATTAACATTTAATATTTAAAAATCAGGTATGAATTTTATCGATTCAACTACATTAGATTTTCAGTTTATTAAATATCACGGGACAACATTACTGTTAACCTTTTCTTAATCCAACAGAAGATTATCGTCCCTTTAATTTTGAAGTAAATTAAGATCTGAAAGGGGAAGAGACAGTATTAAGAAACCAATTCTGACTGGCTTATAAAAAATAATGCAAACCAGTAGAGCTCATGGTTTTTTACAGTATTTTTTCTAAGGAATTGTAATGTCTTTGAAATTTGATTGGCAACGGCACTTTGGGACATGTCCATTTCTACGGCAATTTCTTTATAGCTTCGGTCTTCAAATTTATGAAGGCTAAAAATTTTTCTTCTTTTTTCTGGTATTTGATTTAAGAGATGCTCTATTTCCTCGAGTTTTGAAGTAATATCATCATCTGTTTCGGATACAATATCAAGCTCTTTGATTAACTGATCATTTTCTACAGAAAAAATTCTGTTTTGTTTTTTATACCACTTAGAAATCTCCTGCTTAGAACTTTTAAACAAAATGGCTTCTAAATCTATAGCAGGATCTACTTTGTTTCTGTATTTCCAAAGATGGATAAATACATTTTGAGTAACATCTTCTGCATCGGCAAGTTGTGCAGTATATTTTTTTACAAAACAAAATACTTTATAGTGATACAGATCATAGATTTCTTTAAAGCTGGAATCATCACCGGCACGTAAACAAATTAGCAAATTAGAACTCATAACGTAATTTTAAACTGTTAAAGAAGACCCTTACAAAAGTATAATAAACCTTATATTGATATTTTTATCAGCTGGTCATTTAATAATTTATTAATATTGCGATATTGTTTTAATTTTTATAATTGATTAAAAAACTACATTGTATTAGTTTCTATTCTAACACTTTAACGCTCTTCATTTACTCTAATTATTTTTTGTGGAGGTGTAAGTATGTAGCTTTGTTTAATGTTAAGGTTAAATCAAATAAGCTTGAGATTGCGACACTTAATTCTGGGGAAGGTTTTGTGGGAAGGTATGGTGTAGGAAGGTTTAAAGGCTAATGAAATGACAATTACTGTAGACAAAGATAAATCAGCAGATGCCCTGATTAAACTAGCCCTGATTTATTTCCGGGAAATTGAAATCGTCTACTTATAGTAGTTTTGCTTTACTGATTTTGTTTTTTACAATGGCTGCATCATTTGTAAAATGAATAAAATATTCGTCAGCTGAAGTATGCTTCTATAAATTAGAACTCATATTAGAGCGCCATTTTTGATACTCTGTGGGGGTTAAACCTGTTTGTTTTTTAAATGCAGTAAAAAAAGTTGATTTAGAATTAAAACCACTATCATAACCTAAACTTTCAACGGTTAAGTTTTTTTCGGTTTCTAATAACTTTTTAGCTTTTTCAATTCTGTATTCTTTAATCAAATTTGAAAAGGATTTTCCTAATACTTCATTTACATATTGTGATAATATATGCTTTGGTACTTTAAGTTCTTTTGCAGCTTCTTCAAGCGTAAAATTGGAATTTAGAAACAGTTCTTTTTCGACTATAATCGTTATTTTTTGACTGATTAAGTCTAATGTTTCTTTTTCAATAGTCTTATTTTTGTATCGCTCTTTTTCCTGAAAAAAGGCTGCTTCCTGGCTATTTTTAAAAACTAAAAGTAATACAATCAGGTACAAGATAAATGTGAAGGACAAAGCTCCAACTATATAGGAAGTGTAAGCTGCAAAAGTATAGGCAAACCACACAAATGCTACCCCAAAAAAGATACTTAAGAACCACACCTCCAGTTTTTTTAAACTTTCCTTTTCTTTGATTTTTTGAATGATTGGCTGAATGTATTTAAAAGACAAAGCGATATAAACGAACCATTGAAAATAAATTGCTTTTACAATCCATCTGATCCAAATTTCCTGATGTTCGACATAAGGATAAAAGATTCCTAAAACAGTCATTATAACCAAATATGGCATTATATGCCTGGCCCAATTTGGTTTATCATTTTCTGAGTATGATTTTTTAAGGTATAAAAAAAGAAACGGACCGATCAGAGTACAAGCTGAAAGTCCGATTTGAATAAAAATATTCGATAGGTGAGGATTAAAATAAAAGAATACCGATTTAATAATTCTGATACTTAAAACCAGTAATAACAAGGATAAAAAATAATTCGCAAAAATTTTCTTTTTAGCATTTATCGCAAAATATAAGGAAAGCAAGAAACCATTAAAAGCCCCTAAGGCACTAAAGAAAAATAATAGTTCATTTGGTGATGCCATTTTTATATCTGTTTTTTTGCTTTTATTTTAACTTTACGCTTTGTAAAAGTCTTTCTTTTAATTCGGAGCTGATGCCCTTCTTTTTGCACAGTTTCTCAGATTTTAATTTTTTAATCGCATTTGTGATGTATCAGCTGATTTTAGGTCACCAATCAAAATTACGATAGTAGTAAGCTTCATTTCCTCAGCCAAGATAAAATTTTTTCGTGAAGAAAAAACACCTACTCTGGTAAAAACGACAATTTGAAAGAGAGATGATAAAAACTAAGAAAGATTTACCTTAAACAAAAAAACCTCCCGAATCAAAAGACTTGGGAGGTTTATACTTTTAAAAGCTCGTTAAGAGTTTAATCCGATTTTAATTATTTTTTCATAGTTTATATATTTTTTTGTTCGTTACTAAAATGTTGTTACAGGTTGTTAAAATAAGACATGCGTTTCCTGTGCTCTTATCTGATCACACTTTGTGGTAATCGAACAGTACTTGTTATCAATTTTAAAACTCTTTGTGTACCAGGTATCATCTCCATAAGTTGTGTATCCTGTATTGATTTCTACTTCTGTAAGTGGAATCGACATTCCTTTCCCTATCGCTTTAATAACAGATTCTTTTCTAGTCCAGAATTCGTAAAATTTATCCAGCCCGTCACGATTGATTTCTGCAAATTCCTCAGCAGAAAAAACATTTTCAAATAAAGAATAATCTATGTCATTGATCTCTTCAATGTCTACTCCTATTTGCTGTTTGCTAAAAACACATACGACTGTATTGCTACTGTGGGAAATATTAAAATTAAAATTACTTCCTAACATGTATGGTTTCCCATAATTGTCTTTTACAATTTTCTCAAATTCAAACGATTGGTTGCCCAATATATGAGATCCCATACATACCATTAGTTTTCCAAACAAACAATTGTATCTGTCATCCCATCTTCTGTATTTAAGCACTTCCTCTCTAAATTTTTGAGGTAAAAATTGCAGGTAATACTCCAGAATACCCTGATCGAAATTACAATCACTTGAATACTGAAACAAATAGTATTCATCTTCTTTCAAATCTATTTTAGGAATAGATTCAAAATCACTAAAGGCTAAGTAATGTGTCGAATTTTGCATAATACTATTAATTTATATAAAAAATTTACAATGAGGTTTTTCATTATATATTTTGCATTTGACTTTACCAATATTTTATATTTTTTGATTTCAATGATACAGTAAGTACTATTGAATGATGCTCTCAGTATTATTTATCATGTCATAATTTATTACGGGTAACGATGACATTTTTTTTAAACTGTTTCATATTCTCACGGAATATATACGGATCTGAACTAAATCAAGCTATCTGCAAATCCATAAAAGACTAGTTCTGAATGATTTATTTATTTTTAAATATATTTTTAGAAATTCTTATTTCGGTTTAAGAAGCATTACTAAACACAGCTGCTTTTAAAGGGCAAATTGTCTTATTCTTTGCAGCAGTATCAGATAGAGACACTCCTTGTTTGATTAAACTTAATTTAAGTGCGCACACTACTCCATTTTTAGCGCAGTTACATTTCGGTTTACGATCTTTCATCTTTTTAGTATTTTAGGTTATCAATAGTGTTTTTAAAGAATAAGAGGATGACTTTATCTGCACGGGCAAAACCTGTCAGATCTCAAAGCTTACGCTCAAAGATCTGGTCGTCACTTTTAGAAAAAGACGACCAGTATTTATTTGGATTTTAATCCTAAATAAAAAGCTGTCCTGCATACGGCTCTCTTAAGACAAATATCCGCGCGGTTGCCAAAATTTTACAGTTTTTCACCTAGACATGACTGGCTCTTGCAAGCTTTCTTTCTAGAACCAGCGTACCAATTTTATAACCAAAAAAGAATAGAATTGCAGTGTTTAAAGCGTTAAAAACCGGAAAAAATACATATATGAAAAGACTGGACAACCCGAGATTAACAAGAAGGTCTTTTACATACTCTACGCGTGATTCGTAGATAAGAAATACAATGGTAAATACGATCAGCCCAATTATAAAACACTTTAAAAAAACTCTTTTATGCTCAATTTTAAATGCAGCAATAAAGCCCGTTAAAATTGTAAATAGTACTATAATGGTATAGTTGTTTATAAAAAATTGTGCTAATAATACAACTATATAAGGCAAGTAATTCAGTATCTTTTTCATTAGTTAAATTTTATAGTGTTTATAATTTTTTCCAGTTTAGCAGGATTCGTAACAAATTGACTTTTTTTATACTTGCCTTTTCTCCAGGATTCAATTTGATCTTTATAATGTATAGAGTTGATCAAACCGCTCTGACCTCCAGCAAGAATTGTATGGGCCTGTATGTTGCCGTCTTTCACTTCATATACAGCACGAAAAACCGGATGAAACTTATCTGTATTGATATTAATCGTATTGATATTACCTCCTACATTATCAATTTTTTCTCCTAGTCCAGGTACAAACAGGATGTTGTTTATACTAAACTTAGACATGTTTTTGTAGGTAACTTTTTTCCATTGATCTCCATAACTTTGAGTTAAGGTGTCTAATGTTCTTTCAAAAATGGCATCTACTATTTTTTGCTTATTACCACCACCAGGAACGGTGTATTTTTTATCATTTAAATATTTTAAGAAATTCTGTAAAGAAGGTTCTTGTTTTACCTGTAATTTAGTCTTTGCAAATTGTTTTGCTTCTTCTATTGTGGCCTTTCTTAACATTTCAAAAACCAATCCCTGATTTCCGTCACCGCTCATATCTCCGTCCCAGTTTTTTAGCTCTTTTACAATGCTACTGTATTTCTCTTTTACCGGATAATTATTGGTTAATGTTTTAAAATCATCGAGAGAAATATCAACTACATCACTTTGCATCTTCTGAATTTCCGGAACTGACCAGTCTTTCTTTCCTTCTAAAACAGAATAAATACGTTTTGCTCGATAATCATCTTTGGAACCATGTGCTCCGAAATAAACATTATTCTGGATGGGCTGTTGGTTCGCTGAAAACAAAAATCCTTTGTCCGGATTAAAGGCTGACCAAAAAGCATTTAAAGGCTTCGTCGGAATGTACTTTTTAGTCCCATCTAATACCTGCCCCACATAGTCAGCACTTCTGGCTGGCAGTTCGCCCGCACATACAATTCCAATATTATTCTCTACATCGCTGTAAGCAAAATTTTGTGGTGGATAACTATATCCTTTTAAAGCTGTTGAAAAGCCATCCCAATTTTGACTCTTCATTACTTCGTACATGGCTTTTACGGAGTTGCTTTTTTCTGCCGCATACCAATGTTGTGCATAATACTGACCGTTTTCTTCTTTTATAACTTTACCTTGTACGGTGCTTCTGTATTTTTCTATGTAATCGGGTTTCCCTTTTACTTTGATGGTATAATTTTTAACCTTGAAAGGAATCCATTTTCCTTCATAAAGGTACAGACTATCATTCTTTACCTGAAGTTTGTATCGGTCAACCAAATCCCATTCTCCATTTGTAATTCCCCATGAAATTTTATCATTATGACCACTCACTACTACAGGAACACCTGGTATTGTAAAACCATAGGTTTTGAAAGCACCTGTTACCATGTGGGCTTCATAAAAAGCTTCCGGAAGTGTCAAATACAGGTGAGGGTCATTTGCCAGAATATTATTTTTGCTCTTTGTTTTAGTGTTGTTTACCACCCAGTTGTTACTTCCTACACCCTGATAAAATTTGTTATTTGTCATTAATTTCGCTCCTAAATCAAACAGGGACGATTCTTTTTGAGTGATTTCTGATGAAGCTGTCCCCGAAGAATGCACTTCTAAGTGAGGTCCATTTACACTGGAAGGCACCAAATTCGAAGGCAAAATAGTATTTATTCCTGCCGGTTTTAAAGGATAAAAATAAGTGATTTCCTTTCCCGGTAATTTTTCGAAAATTTCCTGCTGATCAATATGGTGATCAAAATAAGTCAAGGTATAACTCATATACCATGTAAATAATAAAGAATATTCTGTTTTCCATTTTCTAGGGGTCGCTCCTAAAGCTTTATAGAAAGGATCTGTATTCTCATTATTTTCCAAATAAGCATTTACTCCATCAGAATACGATTGCAGATAGGCATAAAATTCAGGGTTTTCTTTTTTATAGGTTTGAAGGATTTCTTCCGATTTTTTCTCAAACTCATAAGGTTTCCAGAATTTATCTGATTTTAGTGCCCCTGACCATAAAAACTCTGAGAGCCTTCCCTGTACAATTCTTGACACCATCTCCATCTGAAAATAGCGATCTTTGGCGTGCATATATCCTAGTCCATAAGCTGCGGCACTTTTTGTAGCACTATAAATATGAGGAATCCCAACATTATCTACATAAATATCTAATTTTTGATCACTATGGATCTTTTGTGTTCCATCACTTTGTAAAGGCACGGATAACAAACCTGTTTTATAAGTGGTTAATTTACCCAGAGAGCCAAATGGCCCCAATTTAAAAGTAGTAATAAAGATCCACGCTGCCGACAATAGGACAAAGAATACTATTCTAATTGTTTTATTTCTTTTCATTTTCTTGAGGTTATAGCTTTAAATAATAAAATTGGTGTTGACCAGTGATTATGTTGTTTTATAAAGCGCATAAGGTCCACCTCCTTTTACCCTGCAGTATAAAAAAACGATGCAGGGCAAATAAAAGAAGACGTTATTGTATTTTTGGGATAGTTTTAAAAGATCGCGCTAAGTTCTGAAATATTTGTTTTTTCCAGTTTACCATACTCCATTTTGAGCAGTGTATCGGCTCTGTTGTAATATCGGTCATCATGGGTGATGGCAATAATTGTTTTATCTTCTTCCTGAACCAGTACTTGTAAAATTTCTGTGTAAAATTTATGTCTGAAATGAGGATCCTGATCTGCGGCCCATTCGTCAAGTACAATAATAGGTCTGTCTTCTAACAGGGTGCTGATTAAAGCCATTCGTTTACGCTGTCCTGTAGATAAATGAGTGGTTGAAAAATAGCCATCTTTTACACTTACTTTCCCTTCTAGTTCAAACAACTTTAAGTATTTATTTACTTTATCATAATCAACGTCTGTTATTCCGTAAAAAGCATCAAACAAATAGAAGTCACTAAAAACGGGAGCAAAAAGATTTTTAATTTTATCCAGTTCTTTCAGGGGAACTAATTCTCCGTCTATATAGGCTTCACCATTATCAAGGTTATAGAGATTTAAAACGGTGTTGATAAATGTCGTTTTTCCTTCTCCATTCCCTCCGTACACAAAAACAACTTCATTTCTATTAATATCAAAATTAATGGGCCCTACCGAAAATTGATCTTCCCCATAAGAAAATGCATAGTTGCGTATTTTTAAATCTGAAAAATTTCGATACTGTCCTTTGTGTTCTACTTGTGGTAACTGTTCAAGCTTAGTAAGATCCTCTTTTAGTTTTTGCATTTTTTTAAGGGATACCACGGCCTTGTTTATAACCGGAATAATGGTCATTACACTCACAATTGGCCCCATCAGGTACAATAAAACAAACGTAAAACTCACTTTAATCGCGGTCGGAGTTTGAAACACCGATCCTGAAAACACCAGGATAAAAGATATCAGACCATAGAATAATACCTGACTTATGATCTCACTATTGAGGTATTTTAAAAGTGCATTTACATATTTGGTTTCACCGGTCGTAGCAACTTTCATCAGCTTCTGATCATAGATCTGAGTTCCTTTAGCAGGATTGATGTTAATTTCTTTTGCTCCGTTCAATATACTATTGAAAATACCGATAAAGGTTTTTTCCATTTCCCTTACTTCTTTCAACTGCTTATTGCTGTTCTTTGATCTTAATGCATATATTAATACTCCCATTGCAATCACTATAGCACTGACTCCCAATAATTTTAAGGATAAAAAAGCCATATATATCAAACAGGCCACTATAAGAATAAGTGAAGAAAAAAAGGTAATGATCATTAATGACGCATTTGAAATATTGTTCACATCTGTTGTTAATGTAGCATATACTTCTTCTTTATATTCCTGAAGTTTTCGATAAGGGGCTTTCAGAATAAGTTTTATCACATCTTTTCGAATGTCCCAGTATATTTTTTGAGATAACTTAATAATTCCACCTGCCAGCCACCTGCGTGAAATAAAAAAGACAACAATAGTACCTGCAAACAAATAGAGATAATTTTGCATCGATAAGGTTTCGGTAGCCGTAATAGAATTACTTATAATTTTATTAATAATCGTTATAAATGCAAACCCTGACAATCCTGAAATTATAGCCAGTAAAGAATAACCAATTAAAGGCCTTAAAGGGATAAGTTGAGAAGGGCTGTTTTCTGATACATTATTTTTCATGTCTGTTTTTTAAAAAATTATAATTAGTCCCCAGCCCCACAACGCAGGGGGTATCTATTTACTTTATATATTTTGCGGTGGGATGATCCTGCTTTCGCAAAATCGTAATAAGGCAGCTGTATAAGTCCAACAAAGGTGTTGACTATAACCTCAACTCTTTTGTTACAGGCTGACCAATGAATCAGCAGCGCATTCCGTAATAATCTGGGTTAATGTTTTGACCTGCCTGTGAATGAAGAAATGATTTCCGGGTACTACCCTGTAATCAAATTTTCGATTTGTATACTGTTTCCAGTTTTCAATCTCCGGAGCTGTTTTTTCCTCATCTCCCATAACAGCAAAAATGGGGGTATTCAGAATCAGGCCTATTTCTGAATGTTTCTCTTTTTCCAGGATTTCAAAATCAGCCCTCATGATAGGGCTGAAATAATTGTATAAATCTTCGTCTTCCAGAATTTGTTCGGGAACACCTCCTAAAGACCTCAATTCTTTTTTGAATTCGGGATCGCTTAAGGTATGTCTTTCCAGATCGCTGCCATAAACACCCGGACCTGCATTACCCGAAACAATTAATGCAGTAGGAGGATCTGAAAGTTCCTCCATTTTTTTGGTAACGGATAGTCCTAAAGTGGCTCCCATACTGTGACCGTAGATTATATAGGGTTGATTATTGCTTCTCCTTTTTTTAATTTGGGAGACATAGTCTTTAACCGCAGCTGATTTGCTGAGAACACACGGTTCCTGATTTCTTTTTCCTCTTCCCGGAAGTTCTAAGGCATGACATTCGAAATTATTCTGAATGTCATTTTTCAAAAAATCAAAAGAGTAGCAACTTCCTCCTGCAAAATGCAATAAAAATATCTGTATTTTTTGATTGGAATACATAGCTTTTTTTTTAAATCCAACGTATTTGTTATTCTCTGTTACTTTGATGCTCTTTTCTGTTTTTACCCTTATTGAATTTATAATTAAAGCTAAGAGTCCATCGGGCTGCATTAAAATTGGTCATCTGGTGTACTACAAAATCAGTACCCACAGTGGTCTCTCTTATTTTTCGGGTATTAAAAATATTACTTGCAGCCAACGATAGTGTTCCGTTATTTTTGAATAATGATTTTCCTAACGCCACATTCAGATAATAGTAAGATTTAGTCTTGGTCTGGGCATCACTCACCGGTGCCTGATATTCAAATTTACTTTGAAACGTGAAGCTTTTAGGAAGCTTAAGCTGAGCTAATAAAGTTCCTTTCCAGGTCTCATTAGAAAAATCCAGATTAGTGGCGCCTACGCTTCCTTTCTGATTAAAGCTATAAGCATTAATCTCTGCATTAAGAGACAACCATTTTATTGGAGCATACTGAGCCGAGATTTCGATACCAAATCGGGTTTCATCATCAAGATTGATTAAAACGGTTTCAAAAATACCTTCATCATCTTGCGATGTAAAGTATTGAAAACTATTTTTTGTTTTCGAATAGTATATCGAAGGATTAAGGACTAATCCTTTTACTTTTCTTAAAATACTTAACTCTACACCATCAGTCAAAGAAGGCAACAGGTTAATGTTTCCAAAAATACGGGAGTTAAAATCCAGAAGTTCCGGAAAGGGATTTAACTGGTCCAGGTTCGGCCTGTTGATTCGCTGACTGTAGTTTAATTGAGCCGTTGTTTTTTCGGTCAGTGCATAACTTAAATTTATGGATGGGAACAATCTTGTATACGTACTGTCGGTTAAAACGCCTCCTGTATTCTGGTCTTTAATTTCAATATGGGTATACTCTGTTCGCAATCCTAATAGATAACTGAATTTATTTATCTTATTGCCATATTGAACATATCCTCCTAAGATCTGTTCTTTGTAATCCAATCCATTGTTAAAACCGGCTATTGGCGTTACTGTTCCGTCAACATCTTCATCTGCTGCAAATTTTGTCGATACGACTCTGTTTTCAAGCTTAACTCCTGCTTCAAAATTGGCCGTCTTACCAAAAGGAGTTACATAATCCGATTGTAATACAATATCGTCACTTGTTCTTTTTGACTGTGTGTTTATAATGGACTGATCTCCTGTAGCAGGAACAAGGGTCCTTCTTTGGATGTCAAAATCTTTAGTACTATCCCAAAAATCATACTGGAAGTCTACTGTAAATTTTCTTTCCGGTTTTTTAAACGTTTTGGTATAATTGAACTCCAATTGATTGTAACTTCTATTTTCTCTGGAGTCTCCTATAGTCTGAATATAGGTGTCCTGCATATTCTCTCCGGATAAGTTGTAATTCAGGGTATTCTTATCGCGGTCTTTGGTGTCATTTCTATAAAAAGCAGAGGTAATACTATTGCTGTCATTTATAAAATAATCCATTCCTACATACATTAATGCTCCGTCATCATGTCTTTTCTGATCTTCCCTTTGACTGATATAAAGAGCATTTCCATTTGATGTACTTTGCTGATCTCTGGTATTTAGTCCTACATAATCCGTATAACGAATTCCAAAATTAGAAAACAAATTAAATTTTCCTTTTTTATAGTTCACTCCACCCATTAACCTGTAATCGTCGGGAATTCCCGTTACCAGAGTCATACTTCCACTAAGGTCTTCTTTGTTGTTCTTTTTCAGAACAATATTTATAATTCCCGCGGACCCGGCTGCATCATAACGTGATGACGGATTGGTAATTACTTCTACAGATTTTATCGATTCGGCAGGAATTTGTTCTAAACCCTGAAGTGAAGTCAGTCCCGATTTCCTTCCATTAATAAGAATGAGCACGTTACTATTTCCTCTCAAACTTACACTACCGGAAGGATCAACCCTAACAGCGGGAACATTATCCAGCACCTGAGTTGCAGAACCTCCTTTGGAAATTAAATCTTTCCCAACATCAAAAACTTTTTTATCCAGTTTTAAAGATACTTGCGAAGTCTCTGCGGTAACCACAACTTCATTAAGAGAAGTTATATCCGATTTTAACTGAATGTTTCCAAGATTAATAGCCTTAGAGCTCTCTACAGTTAAAGATTTGACTTCATCCTTAAAACCTATAAATTGGAATCGAACGGTATATTTCCCTGCTTTTATACCTTCAATCTTAAACTCTCCTTTATCATTTGTAATTACAGTTTCGACAATGAGTGTGTCCTGCTTTAAAGCAACAGAAGCATAGGCTAATTTTTCGTTTGGATCTTCTGCTGAAAGTGTTCCTGATATTTGAGTCTGTGATTGGGCGGATAGGGTACACATACATAACAATACCAATGCATATATGAATGTTGATTTTACCATGATATCTTTAATTAATTATTTACAATGATTATTTCTTGACATTACTGTTTTTTATAAAAATGTCCGTATTACTTCCCAATTGTTTAACTGAGGACAAGATCTCTTTTGTATTCGACAATTTTTTCTCCATAAAGTCTTTCCGGCTCTATGTTATTCGCCAAACAATATTCTAATAACTTATTTGACTCTACAATTGGAATAGATTCATCTGTGTATTTGATCGAACTTATGTATTTTAACCAAGGTTCCATTCCCATGGCGTATACAAAAACTTCACTAGGTTTGAATACATCTACCAGTGCTTTAGCCTGCTCAAAATTACATCCGGCCAATCGTCTGGATTCGTCTTTATCTCTGGCTAAGTTTTCCGGCATTAAAGGTCCGTATAACCAGGTAAGTGGTGCTCCTTCACATTCCATTCCTAAGAAAATAATGTCTATATTTCCCATTACTTTATGGATACGCTCGTATAATTTTGGAGAAACATTACAAGAATCTGCTGCAAACAGAACTTTTAATCCGTCTTGGTAAGCTACATGATGGCATAGTTTACTTCTTACATCCAAATCACAATGTTCTCCAACAAATGGTAATCCTGTAATCGAACAATCTTCAAAATGAATGGTTTCCATCTCTCCCAATTCTATGATGTTTTTGAATCCTATTCTTTCGAACATTAGTTTCAGGTTTGGATCCTGCAGAAAACCGCCATTGCTTTTTGGAACGATGATGTTTTTAATCTTACGTCTTAACCTCAACAAAGTCTCAAAAAGAATATGATCCTGATGATTATGCGTTACTAAAACGTAGTCTATCGATTCCGGTAAATCATCATAGGAATATCTTGATATATCCGACTCGTAACCGTAACTCACTAAAGGATCTGCCAATATGGTTGTGCTCTTGGTTTCGGTCAGGATACAGGCGTGTCCAAAATATCTTGTTAGTACACCGTCTCCCGCATATCTTTCATATTTTTTAGATTTTTCTGTGGTAAAGAACGATTTAAATAAAGGAATGTCTTCCGCTTCTACCTCAAATATTCTTGCGATTTCGCCAAATGTTTTAGGATGGTCTTCCATTTCAAACAGTTGGTCAATTTTCTCACTTTTAAAAGGTAAGTTTACACGCAGGATGCCCTCTCCCGGAAGTTTTGGTGTGCTCAGTACAAAAGATCTTGAATCGTCGTCATGCACTAAAAACAGGTTGAAACTTTGAAGTGACTCATTATAAAACTCTGTTTCATATAGTAAAGATTCAAAAAAACGAAAAGAAGGATTGTTATTGATGTCGTATACCAATTCAACAAGCCCTTGTAAGCTCTCCGGTACCTTATCGTATAGTGATGTCAGTGCATATCCTTTCGCTTCATTCTTTAGGATATCATTCAGAGCAAATATATCTTTTCGCAATTCTAAAAGAGGAGCACATTGCTCGTTGGTGTTATCGATAAGCCCTTTAATTTCATCTACCCTTTTTCCGTCATAATCGATAAAAGGACCGCCTAGCATTTTAGGTGTTTTTACGGCTGCGGCATGAATCATCGGATTCTGAACATACGACGTCATAATTTTCAAATGCCTGTCTTTAATATTCATTGCAGCAGTTGCAGGTGATACCAGGTGAGGCCAGGCATACCAATTGTCTACTAAAGGTTCTATTGCTAAATTACGTTTGATATAAACAAGATCTTCATTTCTAATTTCCATGATATTGTTATTTGTTGAATTAATTATGATTAAAATTTTGAATGGTTACTAAGGATTCTTCTAAAAGCGGATGCAAACAGGAACTAAGGAAAAAATCGAGATCAAACAGTTGTTCTGAAGTTTCTCTGTAGCTAACCGGATAGGTTAAATCTAACAATAGTCCGTTTTCATAAAGCAAACACTTAAGGTCTAAACCGGTATTGAAATTATTCTTACTATAGGAAGTCGTGACTGCTGCTCCGGAAGTTGTATCTTCAACTCTTTTACTCGCAAGTACCTGATAATTAAATGTCCCTCCTATCGCGGCTTCTATATCAATTGCTGCCATTTCTTTATAATCCTGTCTGATAATCTCGTAAGGAATGGTCTGATAAAGACGCGATTGGATGTAATCAGTATATACCGCAAGGATAAAATCTTTGTTGGATTGATAAACAGAAGGGTTCAAAACTCCCAGAGGTAAAAAATTATTAAGAACTCCCAGAATCTGATCCACTTCAATTTCTTGCGAAACCTCTTCTCTTCCGTTGACGATCGTTAGCTGTAAATGCTTATCGCTTTTCTTTGCTTTACTTAACAATTTTTGATGCGCCGCAATAAATACTGCTGTTATGGGAAGACCTGCCTTATCTGCTTTTTGTTTTAGCTTTTGGAAATCCTCTCCTTTAATGGTCATTTTTTGCGTCACACATTCTATAAAATCGTTCTGAACCTCATTTTGTTTTGTAATGCTAAAACCATCCAAATAGTCTTTCCAGTATTGGCGTTGCTCCCTGGCTGTTTCTGATTTCAAAAATTGTTTCTGCCATGCTACAAATTCATAATTCGATTTGTATTTATTTTCTATCGTTTTATCAGCATAAAAACTTTGCAGATTTTGATGTACAATCGAGTTCGTGTACATATCTGTAACGGCGTGATGAATGCTTACAAAAAGATAGGCTTTATCAGCGGTATCGGCTATTACGAACAATCTTATAAGGCTACTGCTATCAAACAAGTCATACGGCTTTATAAAAAAAGCATCCAGTTCTGCTTCTGTTTTCTCTCTTTTGGTTTCATGGTAATCCTCAATGATTCTTACCTCCAAATTCACCTCCTGAGCGGTTACATATTTTTGAGAAATTAAAGCGTCGCTATCTTTTTTGAATTTGACATTTAAAAACGGGAAAAGCCCTAAAAATTCTCTGAACGTACCTTCAAACTTATCTTTAACAAAATCTGAAATAACGATCGGGCCAAACCTTCCATGTGATTGTGGGAATTGCAAAATCCTTTTCTGATTCTCTGATATATCCAGCCATTCCTTTTGAACCTGCAATTGTTCCGATACTTCATTTTGAAAATCAGCTATTGGAGTTTTTTTCGGTTCTTTTTCGGATTGGATCAGGTCATCAATGGTTTGCTCCAGTTTTGTCTGATACGTTTTTACAAGACGTTTAATTGTTGCTTCTTTATAAACCTCAGAAGAATACCCTACAGTGATCATTAATTGTCCGGATGAAATGATTCCGTTGATGCTTAGTTTTGCATCGCTGCCATTTTTATCGCTGAAAGAGGCTCCGATTGATTCGGTTGAGAAATCAAAAAGGGAATTTTCATTCGTTCCTACTTTGTTTCCAAAATCTCCCAGATAATTAAATTCAATACACGTCTCTTTTTCCAGATTTGATTTTTCATCCAAAAAGTTAAGTATTCCATATCCGATTCCTTTTTGAGGTATAGCGTTCAGGTCTTTCTTAATCTTAAGAATGTTTTCTAAAGGATCTGATGATGATACTTCTAAAACAAAAGGAAAAACAGAGGTAAACCATCCAATAGTTCTGCTGATGTCCATGGCCGGTAAAATTTCCTCCCTGCCATGGCCTTCCATTTTAAGAACGGTTCTTTTTACTTCAAGAACTTCTTCCAGTGCGAGTCCTAAACCGGTGATCAAAGCTTCATTGATTTCAATATTGTACTGTTTCGAAATCTGAGTCTGTAATTTATTGGTATAGGCTTTATCCAATACAAAACTCTCTTTCTGATCGTGATAGTGCACGGCAGCCGTATATTCAAAATCGGTAGGCATTGGTGGGATATCTGTCAAACAAAGCTGTTCCCAGAATAACTTTTGCTTTGCTAATTCCGGGCCCGTAGCATATTGATGCAGTCCCTTCGCCCAATATTGATACGAATCTGTTTTTAATGGCAACTGATACAGTTCTCCTTTTCCATGGTGCGCGTATGCTTCAGATAAGTCCTGTAACAATATACGCCATGATACTCCGTCAATAATTAAATGATGGACAAATAAGGCCAGTCTGTCCCCCTCTTTTAGTTTAAAAACGACAGCTCTTATAAGTCTCTCCTTTTTTAAATTAAATCCGGACTGAACCTCTTCTCCTATTATTTTCATAGCAGGAAGTGCGTCAACCTCATCCCTTAAATCATATAGTTCAATATCAAAATTAAAGGCGGCACTGGTTAGATTCTGTTGTTTCCAGACTTCATTTTCTTTTTCAAAATGAATACGCAAGGCATCATGATGATTGATAACCTGTGTCAGTGCCTTTATTAGTGTTACCGAATTAATTCCATTTTTTGCTTTTAAAAGTACCGATTGATTGTAATGCTGTTTTTCTGTAATGGCAGGATTGGTAAAGAAATAATGTTGAATTGGTGTCAGTAAAATTTCGCCTGTAACTTCTGACTGGTCAATATTTCTCGTGTTTAAAGTCATTAATTTCGCGAGATCTTCCAGTACCGGATTTCTAAGGATATGATCTACTTTGAGTACTAATCCTTTTTGCTTTAAACTTGCAATTAACATGACTGCTTTTATAGATTCTCCTCCTAAGCTGAAGAAGTTGTCTTTTATACCGATGTTCTTTTTATCCAAAACCTGCTCACAAACCTGAACCAGAATCTTTTCTTCGGTTGTAGCTGGTGCTACATATTCAACTTCACTATACAACTCTACACCGGCCGTTTTTACGAGTGCTTTTTTATCCACTTTCCCATTTAGCGTCAGCGGTATTTTATCTAAAAAGATAAAACTGGTCGGAATCATATAATCAGGGAGAATTTCAGATAGAAAAGATCTTAGTTCTTCTATACTCAACGGAGCTGTCATAACAATGTAGGCCACAAGTTCTTTATTTTCCCTTTCGTCATTTTGTGCATTTACTACAGCTTCGTCTATTTTTTCATGCGAAAGTAATTGATGCTCAATGGCACTTAATTCTACACGATGTCCTCTTATTTTTACCTGCTCGTCGTTACGGCCGATATAAATGATATTTCCATCTTTAGTCCATTTTCCTAAATCTCCGGTCTTGTAAAGCCTGTCAGTTGCATGAAACGGACTTGGTATGAATTTACTCTGTGTCAGTTCTTTTCTGTTGAGATAACCTCTCCCAACCCCTGTTCCGCCAATACATATTTCCCCAACTACTCCTACAGGAACCAATCGATTATTTACATCCAGAATATGAATTTTAGCATTTGATATCGGTTTTCCAATAGGGATGATATCATAATCCGGTTTACTGTTTTTTGGCATTTTAAATATGGTACCGCAAATACTAACTTCTGTAGGACCGTAGGCATTATAATAGGTACCAAAATCTAAGAACGATTTTATAATTTCATAATCAGGTGCTTCTCCTGCGGTGATCAGGTGCTCGACCTGCTGTAGCGCATCAATGTTCATTAAAGCCAGATAAGAAGGTGGTAATGTAACAATGCTGATTTTATTTTCTTTTATGTATTCGGTCAGCGTACTAACATCCTTGCGTGTCTCTTCACCCACTATATACAGGCTTCCGCCCGATAACAGAATCATAAAGATTTCCCACACAGAGGCATCAAAAGAAAAAGGTGCAAACTGCAAGCCCCGGCTGTTTTCGTTTAAATTAAAATAATCAATTTGAGAAAGTATCGTATTTACAATCTGACCCTGTTCTATCATGACTCCTTTTGGAAGTCCGGTTGAACCGGAAGTAAAGATAATATAGGCAAGATCTGAAGGGGTTACTTCAATCGCTGCTGCTTCATCATCACCGGCATCAAAACCGGTATCTACTTTCATTACGTCACCCGTGTAAAAATCCAGGTCAGACAGGTATGAAGTAGTCGTAATCAATAACCTTAACTGTGTGTCTGAAATAATATGCTCTTTTATGTGAATTGGCATATCCGGTGCAATAGGAACGTAAGCACATCCTGATTTCATAATCCCCAACATAGAGATAACACTCCATTCGTCCCGGTTTAGTTGTATTCCGACCAGGCTCCCTTTTGTCAGCTGATATTTTTTCTGAATATAACGGGCAAAATTGGTTGCAATTTTATCCAGAGCCACGTATGTAAATTCCTTACCGGCAGCAACCAGGGCAATGGCATCCGGAGTTTGTTTTACCTGTTTCTCAAACAGGGATACCAAAGTCTCTTCAGGTGCATATTCCAGTGTAATATTGTTGAAATCAAATAGGAGTTGTTCTTTCTCTTTTTCAGACAAATACTCCAGTTCCTGAATTGCTGTTTCCGGATTTAAAACGATGGCCTCGGTCAGCTGCTTAAAATGTGTCAGCAGACCGCTCACATATTCCGGTTCAAAAACATCTGTATTGTATACTAAGTTACAGGATAAATAATCTCCCTCTTCAATAAAATTAATATCCAGATCCGTTAATGCTGAAGTCTTTCCTACTTCTCTAATGGATGTTATTTGTTTTTCATCCAAAATAACAGAACCATGGTCCAGTGCATTTTGCAATAAAATCATGACATCAAATAAAGGAGATCTTGATCTTTCCCTGTTATAGTTTATCAGTTTCACCAGACGGTCGAACGGATAAAACTGACCGTCTAAAGCGTCAAGGGTATTTTCTTTTACACTATTGAAAAAGGCATTAAAAGTTTGCTCAGGGTCTATTGTATTGCGCAATGGTAATGAGTTGATATAACACCCTACCTGCCCTTTCAGATCGGCATGATCTCTTCCTGCTACGGCTGTACCAATAATAATGTCTTTACTGTTGGTGTATTTGTAAAGCAGTACATTCCATACGGCCAATAAGCCCATAAAAACACTTCCTCCGTTATCTGCACAAAGGGTTTTAAACGATGTGGTTGTTTCTTTGGAAAGGTAAGATTTAAGAGCAAATCCGTTTATGGTTCTTTCGGCCGGCCTTGTTTTATTGTTGGTAAAATTAAGTACGGGAATTTCTCCTGAAAATGTCTTTTTAAAATAGTCTTCCTGTTTCTTAAAAAGACCTTTCGCAAGCTGCCTGTTTTGCCAGGCCGCATAATCCTTATACTGAATATTTAGCTCCGGCAGCTGATGTGAAGTACCCGATTCCAGAGCGGAGTAAAAAGCAAAAATATCTTTGAATAAAACGTCCAGCGACCAGGAATCACTTATTACGTGATGAATATTGCAATACAAGATGAATTCACTGTCTCCTAATTGAAACAAATTAATTCTTAATAATGGCCCGTGCTCGATATTAAAAGGTTTTTCTTTATCATTTTTGGTGATCGTTTTTACTTGCTCTTCTTTAGTTTCCAGTGTCCTAAAATCCAAAAAGTCAATCTGAAAATCTATGGCTTCCTTTTCGAGAACATATTGCCTAATTCGCCCCTCTTCATCGATTCTGAATACGGTACGCAATGATTCATGTCGATCGATCGTATTGTACACTGCCTGTTTAAAATTACCGACGTTTATTTTTTGCTGCAAACGAACGGCATTAGGAACAGAATAGTTATACCCTTTGGTACCGGTATCGATCAATATGGAGGATAACATACGAAGCTGGCTGGAAGAAACTTCGTAACTTTCCCCGGCTTCTATTTTTGGAATCCTGCTTTCCTTATTCAGAAGTGTGTATTTACTCAGGTATGAAACAATTTCTTTTTTGTTGTTTCTTATTTTATTGATAAGCCCCTCATCAATCACATCATCTTTAAAACCAAGTTTAAGATCTTCGCCATCCAGAGAGAGTGTTATATTATTCTGATGTATTTCGTTTAATAAATCAACCATGACAGAGTGTTTTTTAGAAGCAAAAGCAGTTGCCTTCAAATCATTAATAAAAAGTAATGTGGTGTGGTTTTACGTTGAAAGCGAAACAAAAGACTTTATTCTTTTTAGATCGTGATTACGGTTTTACTCGTATTTTCTTCTTCCTGAACCGTAACAAATTTTAATGCCAAATCGATTTCGGCGGCAAGTCCTTTTATGGTAGACTTTTTATAAAAGTCTTTAATTTTGATGTCGATTTCAAATGTTCTCTGAATCAGCTTCAGCATGGTAACTCCTTTTAGAGAATTTCCTCCCAAAGCAAAAAAGTCATCCAGAATTCCGATCTTATTGATACTGAAAAAGTCCTGCCAAATTTCTACCAGTTCTTTTTCTGTAGCTGTTGAAGGTTCTTTGTAGGGATTGTTCATTAATTCCCTGTCTGCGTCTTCTTCGTAGATTTCTTCGTCTTCTTTAAGCGTATCGCCCGCATTATACTGAACAGTACCCATTGAAGTAACATCTAAATTATCGAGAGGATTAACACGTACCAAAAACTTAGTTTTGTGGAAAACATAAGCGGGAGCTGAAATTTTATTCGGCAAATGATCTCCATAATAGTTTTCCCAATTGACATCAATACCCTGAAACCAAAGCTCTCCCAATCGCTGTAGAAAAAACCTGGTGTCGTTTATTTCCTGACTTGGGTGCCTCACCATATTTAGGGCAATATGCTCATGTATGTTTTCTTCACTATGCTGTTTAAAGACGCTGGTTAGTACATTTCCAGGCCCAATTTCTAAAAACACCATATTTTTAATCGCCAGTAATTGTTGCAATCCATTAGAAAATTGAACTGTATTTCGCAGGTGATTGACCCAGTAGGATACTGAAGTAGCCTCTTCATTCGTAAGTATTTCTCCTGTATAATTGGACAATATTGGTATTTTTGGTTCTGATAAAGTTATATTGGAGAATACTTCTTTAAATTCTTCCAAAATAGAATCCATCAAAAAGGAGTGTCCTGCAAGCGATACTCTAATTCGGGAACAGGCAATATCTTTCTCTTCCAAAAGATCCTTAAGTTGATCGATACCTTCAATGGTCCCGGACACTACGCAGGATTCCGGTGAGTTTATTACTGCAATACTTACCTGACTGTTTAAATAAGCTGTTAGTTTTTCTTTTGAAAGTCCTACACTAAGCATCCCGCCCTTTGGAGCTGCCGACATTAACTCTCCCCTTTTAATCAGTAGGGATAAGGCCGCTTCGAAAGTGAAAATTCCGCTTAAACAAGCCGCTACATATTCGCCTGTGCTATGGCCAATCAGGTAATCCGGATTGAGTCCTAATTGCATTAATGTTTTAGCGATTGCATATTCAAAAACAAACACTAAAGGCTGTGTATGCATGTTTTCGTTAATATCTAACGTTTGTTTTTTAGTATCACTTTCCGGAAATAATATAGCCGCGTAATCTTTTCCGGTTTCTTTTTCCAAAAAGGCAAAACCTTTGTCGATAAATTCTCTAAAGAACTGATTATCGCGATACAGGTCTTTCCCCATATTTAAATATTGAGATCCGGATCCTGAACACATAAAGGTTATTTTTTGGGCGTTCTTTAACTTTCCGGAGAATACGCCTTCCTGATCTTCGCTCTCCAATATTTTAATTGCATCGTCTTTGCTTTCACATACCAGAAATCTACTGTATTTAAAATGATCTCTTCCTGTTTGCAATGTATAAGCTAAATCAGACAATTTACTATCCTCTTTTGTGGCCAAAAATGTCTTCAGATTTTCCTGAAACTTATCCAATGACCATTGCGATTTAGCGGAATAACGAAGTAAATAATACGGATTACTGGTTTCCGACACGGCTCTTTCGGGTGCTTCTTCCAGTACCACATGTACATTGTTCCCTCCAATGCCAAAAGCACTAACCCCTGCACGCAATGGACTTTCAGTTTTCCAGTCCGTTAGTTTTGTATTGACAAAAAATGGTCCTTTTTTAAAATTTATTTGTTGGTTTGGGGTCTCAAAATGCAATGATTCCGGTATGCTTTTCTGATGAATTGACATTGTGGCTTTAATTAAACCGGCAATTCCCGCAGCTGAATCCAAATGACCAATATTGGTTTTCACAGATCCAATGGCACAAGAATGATTGGTATCATAATTAAAAGCTTTGTTTAAGGCTTCTATTTCTATGGGATCTCCTAATTTGGTGGCGGTTCCGTGTGTCTCAATATATCCTATAGATTCCGGAGTTACGTCTGCCATTCGATGGGCTAAATTGATACATTCGTATTGTCCCTGAACACTGGGTGCAGTATAACCTACTTTTCGGTTTCCATCATTGTTAAGGGCTGTTGCGCGAATTACCGAGTAAATATTATCGCGGTCTTTTAAGGCATCTTCCAGTCTTTTTAGCACTACAATTCCAACACCTTCTCCATTTACAATTCCGGATGACGAATCATCAAATGCTCTGCAATGACCATCTTTAGAATAGATCATCCCTTCTTCATAATTGTAACCCGTTTCTTTTCTGGTCAATATTTTTACACCACCTGTAACAGCTATGGAGCATTCTTTTAATAATAAATTTCTACAAGCCAGGTGTACTGCAGCTAAAGAACTGGAGCAGGCAGTATCCACAATAAGACTTGGTCCCTTCAGATTAAGCTTGTAAGAAATTAAGGTATTGGCAAAACTCCTGTTTGCTAACTGATTGGCGTAAAAAGGATTAACTTTATTATTGTTCGATACTTTAGCATGTAATCTCCAGTTAAAATTATCATTTACAGCCGTATACAAACCTATTTTCCCTCCATAATCTGTAGTTTTGGTTCCGGAATCCTCAAGAGCCAGCCATATATGCTCATGAAGCAATCTGGTTTGCGGATCCATAATTTCAGCTTCATTTTTAGTGTAGCCAAAAAACTGATAATCAAAACATTCTGCATTATCAATTCTGGATGCGGCCCCCACAAAGTTTGTATCCTTTTCTTTGATATTAACCCCCAACTCTTTAAGTTCCTCATCAGAATAGAAATGTATCATCTCACGGCCTTCCTGCAGATTTTTCCAGAATTGCTCAATATTTTCCGACTTTGGAAATTTTCCGGACATCCCTATGATGGCAATGTCTTTTTTTATTGAAGTATTTTTCATGTTTAAAAAAGTATTTCTAATTACATTAAATCAATCATCTCATCTAAAACCGCCGACAAGTCGTCTTCCTCTTCTTCAGTTTCAATTTGAGGTGTTTTATGTGCTTTGATGTATTCATTAAGCTGATCTATATTGGTGTATTCAAAAAGCGTTACCACTGTTATTTCTATTCCGAATACCCTGCTTAGCTCCCCTGCAATGGTCATTAACCGTATAGAGGTCGCGCCTACGTCAAAAAAGTGATCAAATACGCCGATGCTGTCTTTGCTTCTTCCTAGCTGGAGTGCTAAAACCTGGGCTATATTTTCCTCATTTTCATCTCTCGGTGCCACATATTCTTCGCCAATTACGATGGTGGAAAGATCGATTGTATCTAAATCATTTTTATCAATTTTTCCATTAGAGGTTAGTTTAAACTGATCTACCTGAATGAAATAAGACGGTATCATGTAGTCCGGCAAATATTCTTTTAAGGAAGCTCTTAGTTTCGAAGATTTTTGCTTTTTTGAGGCGGTGATAAATGCCACTAAATCATTTTCACCTGTCGTATTCTTCCTAATCTGAACTACTGCATTTTCAATCCTTTCAAGATTAAGAATGGCATGTTCTATTTCTCCTAATTCTATTCGATATCCTCTAATTTTTACCTGATCATCTTTTCTGCCAATAAATTCTATTTTACCGTCCGGTAATCGTTTTCCTAAATCACCGGTTTTATATAATTTTTCAGCAGTATTGTAAGGATTCGAAATAAACTTTTCATTGGTTAATATCGGATTGTTGAGGTATCCTCTTGATAATCCGGTTCCTCCAATATACAGTTCTCCTGTCATGCCTTTTGGAACCAGTTTGCCATTTGTATCCAAAATATAGACAAAGGCATTATCGACCGGGCTTCCAATTGGAGCAAAAACATTTTTACCCTCCTTTTTCAGCTGATACTGTAAACAGGTTACTGTCGCTTCTGTAGGACCATAATGATTAAAAACCTCGAAGTTGTTTTGGTTGGCATCTTCGATCTTTTCGCCTCCCGCGATCAACATTCTTAAAGTAGTATTGTTACATTTTCTAAACTCCTGCAACATTACTGTAGGAAGAACCAAGACCGATATGTTGTTGTTTATTAAATATTCGTTCAGTAGGGGAACATCTGCCAAACAATTTTCCGGTATGAAATTCAATGTGGCTCCGGACAAAAGCGCGGGATAGATTTCTTCTGCCGAAGCATCAAAAGCAAAATTCAGATACTTAGCCACATTATCTTCCGATGAAAACTGATACTTTTTTATGCTCCATCTGGCATAGTTGAGTATGGATTTGTGCTCAATCATTACCCCTTTCGGCGTGCCGGTGGTTCCGGAAGTATAAATTACATTGATAAGCTGTTCCGGATTAATTTTAGCCGTAAAGCTGTCCGTATTTAAGTCCTGAATTTCTGTTAATACGCTATCTATGTGTATGACATTTTTTTCAGTAATAAAATCGTTAAATAAAGAAGATAGTTTCTCTCTTGTAACTATTATTTTCGCGTTGGTGTCATCGATGATAAAATCTATACGTTTTTTAGGATAGTTCGGATCAATTGGAACATAGGCTCCGCCTGCTTTTAAAATTCCGATCAACCCAATAATCATCTCAACAGAGCGGTCCATACAGATTGGTACGAGAGTATCTTTTTTCACACCATGATGAATCAGGTGTACCGCAAACTGTGTTGATTTTTTGTCCAGCTCGCTATAAGTCAAACGCTCATTATTTGCAATTACAGCGATGGCTTCGGGTCTCTCCTGAACCTGATTGTTAAACAAATCCATTACAGTTTCCCCAACCGGGTACTCCTCTTTAGTATTATTATACGCATACAGCAATTCGGTTTCTTCTTCTTTTGATAAGTAAGAAATAGAGGCTAATGCCAGTTTTGAAGACTTTAATATGTTTTTTACTAATTGTTTGTAATGGCCCATTAGCGCTGAAATCATGTCTTTGTCGTAAACATCATTGTTGAATGAAATTTCATAAGACAAATAGTTGCTAAACTCTTTGCAATTGATATCCAGATCAAATTTTGTTACGGTTTGCCCAAGGTCCAGGATACTATCAATATTTGAGGCATTGATCTTCGCGTTGTCTTCTCTCGATTGCTGTGCGTTTTGTAAGATCAGCATAATATCAAATATGACACTTCTGCTAATGTTCTTCTTAATTTTCAAATCTTCTACCAAACGATCAAAAGGATAATTTTGATGCTCAAAAGCTAAGAGTGTTGTATCTGTCACTTCTTTATAAAATCGATCAAAACTACTATTAGGCTGAACCTGATTTCTTAATGCCAGCGTATTTACAAAAAAGCCAATCTGATCTGATAAATCTGCATGGTTTCTTCCGGCAATTGGTGTCCCAATTATGATATCATCAGTTGCTGTATAGTTGTACAGCATGATATTCCAGGTAGTCAATAAAAAAGTAAATAAACTTCCGCCATTGGTTTGCGTATAAGCTTTTATTTGAGAGAGTTCTTCTTCTCCCAGATGTGCCAATAACTTAGTACCGTTATAGCCCTTTTTGTTAGGTCTTACTTTTGAAGAAGGCAAGTTCAAAACAGGCAGGTCACCCTGAAGTTTGTTCAGCCAGAATGTTTTATCTTCATTGATTCCGGCATTCTCCAAAGCCTCTAATTGCCAATGGGCATAATCTTTATACTGAATTCTCAAAGCCGGTAAAACATCATTACGCTGATTTTTGATACTTTCATAGTAAAACAAAAAGTCTTTTTTCAACACATTCATAGACCAGCCATCACTGATGATATGATGCATATTAAAATACAATATATATTTTTCATCTTCAGTCTGAAGTACACTTACCCGTAATAATGGGCCTTTCTCCAGGTCATATATTTTAAAAGAATCCTGTTGTATATAAACTGCTGCTTCATCAGTGCTTAAAGTTTGAAAATCAACTTTAAAAGACAGCTCATCCGTAGTCAGAATGTGCTGTAATACTGCTCCATTATGATGAACTTTAAAAACGGTTCTTAATATTTCGTGTCTGTCTATTACTGAATTAACTGCTTTTTCTATGTCGGCTATATGATGTTTTCCTTCCAGTGTAACCTGTGCTGGCATATTATAAGCAACAGAGCCTTCAGGAAACTGACTTAATAACCACAATCTTTTTTGGGCATCAGATACCGGATAGGCTTCACGTTCTGAAATTTTAGGAATACTCGAAAAAACGGCCGGCTGTGAGGCTTTAATTACTAGAGCTTGTGTTTCTATTGTTGGGTTTTTATACAATTGTCGAAGCCCTAACTTGACACTGAATACTTTATTAAATTCATTCACAAGCCTCATCAAATGAAGACTATGACCTCCTAATCTAAAGAAATTGTCACGTGTTCCGATAGTTTCAATTTCTAATATCTTCTTCCAGATGGCTTGTACTTTTTCTTCGGTTTCGTTCTGTGGTGCAACAAATACTTCTTCCGGTACTATCTCATCAGTGTTTAAAAGCTTTAATGCTTTTTTATCTAATTTTCCATTATTGGTGATTGGAATTTTTTCTATTTGCAACAGCTGTGCGGGAACCATGTATTCCGGAAGCTTATCCAGCAGCGCATTCTTTATCGCTGCCAGTTCTTCTTTTTTGCGCGATACGATATAGGCAATTAGCTGTTTGTCACCTGCTTCTGTTTCATTCACCAATACCACCGCTTTTACGATATCTTCAAATTCCTGTAGCTGATTTTCGATTTCCCCTAATTCTATTCGGTATCCTCTAATCTTAACTTGTGCATCAGATCGCCCTATATATTCTATGGTTCCGTCTGCCAGCCATTTGGCTTTATCTCCCGTTTTGTACAGTCTTCCATTATAATAAGGGTTATCAATAAATTTATCTTTTGTGAGTTCAGGAAGATTTAAATAACCTCTCGATACCTGAATTCCCCCTATGCATAATTCTCCAATTACACCAATAGGGACTAATTTCATCTGCTCATCTACAATTACGATTTGTGTATTTGCTACAGGTTCTCCAATCAATACACGATCTGTATTTTTAAATCCTGAAGGAGCAATCCAGCTCGTCACATCAATTGCTGCTTCGGTTGGACCGTATAAATTACTTAGACACGTTTGAGGTAATTTCTTTTGAAATTCTATTACCTGACTCGTTTTTAACGCTTCTCCACTACAAACTACATTTTTTAAAGCAACAGCGGAAGCTGATTCTGGATCTAATAAGAACATACTTAACATAGACGGCACAAAATGGATCATGCTTACATTATGCTTATTAATTAATTTGATCAGGTAATCACTGTCTTTATGTCCTTCCGGTTTTGCTATTACCAGTTTACAGCCCACCTGCAAAGGCAATAATAATTCCCAGACAGAAACATCAAAACTGAAAGTCGTTTTTTGTATTAAAACATCATCCTCGCTTAGTTTATAATAATCTCTTGCCCAAAACAATCGGTTTACAACTCCCAGATGTTCGTTCATAACCCCTTTTGGTACTCCGGTGGAACCTGAAGTATAAATAACATACGCTAAGTTTTCAGGAACTAGTTTAGTTCGAACATTCTCTCCGGAATATCCTGAGAATAACAATTCCCATTGCTCTAAATTTACTATTGATCTGTTTTCTGATTGTTCAATTAAAGGCTGAGTGACATTGTTAACCAGAAGAACCGGTGTATTTGTATCCTCCAAAATATAATCGATACGGCTTTTAGGATACTCTGGATCAATCGGAACATAAGCTCCTCCTGCTTTTAGAATGGCCAGGATCCCTACTAACATTTCAAAAGAACGTTCGATGCAAATTCCTATCAGGGTATCTGGTTTTACGCCTTTTTCAATTAAATAATTGGCTAGTTGGTTCGACTTGAAATTCAGTTCTGCATAAGTCATTTCCTGATCTTCAAAAAGCAAAGCAATTGCATTTGGAGTTTTTTCAACTTGTTTTTCAAATACGTCAACCAGGGTAACATCTGTAGGATAGTCTACCACTGTATTATTAAAGTTCTCTAATAATACCGTTTGTTCCGGTGATGAAAGAATATCCAAAGAAGAAATAGTCCTTTGTCCTTCCAGCAATTGGTCTAACAATACTCTGATATGCGTACACATCATTTTGATATAGCTCTCGTCTATCAAATCGCCATTATATGAAAAGTGCAAACTCAGCGTTTCCTGCAACACCACATGGATGGTTAATAAATAATTGGTGTTTCCCAGAGAGGTTTGATCCTCAATGGTCAGTTCTTTACTTTCAGCACTGGATTGCTCTGCTACCGGAAAATTATTAAAAATCCATAAAGAATCGAATAACTCTTCTTTAATAGCATTCAATTCTTTGATCGTATTAATAGCAGTGTGCTGAAAATTTCTCATGACAACATTTTCCTGCTGTATTCTCTTGAAAAATGCACTAATATTTTCATTTTGATCGAACTTGCATCGCAAAGGAAGCGTATTGATAAATAGTCCTAATTTTTGATCATAATCCAAATCTGCCGGTCGGCCTGAAACAGTTACTCCTAAAATAATATCCTGAAGGTGTGTGTATTTTGACAAAAGAATTGCCCAGACACCCTGCATAACGGTATTGGTTGTTACCTGGAAGGATTTTGAAAAATCTACTATCTTTTCTGTATAGGCTTTATCAAAAACAAGCGTTTCTCTTTTATACTCTCCTTTTCCTTTATTTCGTTCTAATAATTCAGATGTAAACGGAATTAAGGAAGACTGTTCGTATCCGCTTAGATAATTTTTCCAAAAAGTTTTTTCTTTATAGGAATCAATTGATTTTAGATATTTGATGTGCTCTTCAAAAAGATCTTCCTTCTGCCTTGCCGGTGTAATACCATTTAAGATTTGGCTATAAAAAGTTAAAATCTCTTTGATTAAAATTTGGTTGGACCATCCGTCTAACAAAAGATGATGTCTGGTCCATATCATTTTATATTTAAATTCACCAAATTTCACCAAAGTAATACGCATCAAAGGAGGGTTTGTAAGGCAAAAAGCTTTCTTGGAATCCTTAATACGATACGCTTCAAATTTTTCATTTGCCTCTTCTTCCGACAATTGGCTGTAATCAAAATCTACAAAAGGAACCTCTACTTTTTTATTGACAAACTGAATCGGTATTTTTACTTTATCCGCTATGAAGCCTGTTCTTAGTATGGTATGATTTTCTATTGCCAGTTGCCAGGCTTTTTTAAAGATTTCTGCATCTACCTGTGAAGAAAACTCTACTGAGTTTTGCGAATGATTGGTCGAGTTATCTTCTTCCTCCATACTGGATAAGTATAAACTGTGAAAAAGAATTCCTTCCTGAGCCGGACAAAGTTCATAAATTGAAGATACGTTCGCTTTTTCAAGTCTAAAATTATTAGTTTTTAAAAAATCAAACAGCTCCTTTTTGTTCTCCTTTATAAAAGAAACAATATTGCCATGGTGCTTAACTTTTTCCAGTTCGGAAGCCGTTAACTTTCCCTCTTTACCCATAAGCAGTAAATCACTGCCATTGATCTTAAGATGTAAATCGAGTTTTTTTAATTCCTGAATAAACTTTTCCATAATTTTAAAATATCTTTTCTGATCGTAGTGAAATCCACTTCTTACAATTAATGATCTACTATTTTGCTTTTGTTATAAAATTGCGATTTGAAGCACCGCTGCCATTTTTAAATGCAGCGGTGTTATAGGTCCTAAAATCTAAGGACTCCTTCATCCTCAAGGCTTTCTTGTGTTTCTGATTCAAACAACTCATCAAATTCTTTGAAATCTAAGACATCACTTAATCCAAAATCTGAAGGCGTTACTTCCCTGCCTTCTTTATTGATACAGTGTTCGATCAGCTGAGTTAAATTCTCTATAAATTGATCCGCCAGCTTTTTGACTGTTTCCGGACGGTAACACTCATTCGAATAATCCCAGGAAATTCTGAGTTCATTACCGGCAATGATGGCTTTTATAATAAACTTTTCTTCTATTAATGACGTAGGACTAATATGTACTCCTGAGTTTTCTGATGCCGCTGTGAAGCTTCCCTTTTGGTTTAGTACATTGTCGATCTGTCCCAAATAATTGAATACTACATCCCATCCACAATCCTTTAAGGAATTGCGAATTTCTTTAGAAGAATGCAGGTAACGTAAACATCCGTACCCCATTCCTTTGGTTGGAATTCGACGTAATGTTTCTTTTACCGATTTGATTATATCACCTTCTGTTTTTGCTCCGCTTCTGGAAAGAATTACTGGATATTTATTGGTAAACCAGCCTGTAGTTCCGGCAAGATCGATATCTGTGAATATATTTTCTCTACCATGTCCTTCAAAACCTAACGCCAGTCGTTTTGTGTCAAAGATGTCTTCAAAAGTCATTTGTAAAGCACTCAACATTAGATCATTAATTTCGGTATTGTAAGCGACATTTACCTCTTTTAATAAACGTTTTGTATACTCCTGATTCAGGATAACTTCATGGGTTTTCTTGGTCTCTCTGGTTGGTCGCTTTGCCGAAAAATCTGTTGGAAGAGGCGTATAATCACTGTTGATTTGCTGCCAGTATCCTAATTGAGATTCTATTTCCTCAGTCTCTGCAAAGTTTTTCAGTCTGTTAATCCAATCTCTGAAAGAATTGTTTTTATTTTCTAAATACAAGGTTTCATCTACCGTTTCTTCTTTCAGCAGGGTTTCCAGATCATCGATGATAAATCTCCAGGAAACACCATCTACTGCAAGGTGGTGCGATACCATAAAGAATCTGTTGTGTACTTCAGAATCCGGAGTTTCAATTAGAACAAATCGTGCTAAATCTCCTTTTTCTATGTCCAGTGATTCCTGATATTTTTTACAAATTGCGGTAATAGTTTCACCGGTATTATTTCCTTCTTCAATGGTTTCTGTTCGATACAGATTAGTGGTTTCTCCATAAAACTGTTTCCATTCGTCTTGTTCTTTGGTGTATTTAAATCGAAGCGAATCGTGACGTTTAGCTATTAGGTCTATGATTTGTTCCAGTTTTTCCTTGGTAACCTCTTTACTAATACTTAAAAGAACGGCCTGGTTGAAATGTGATACTGCCTCTTCTTCTCGCTCGAAAAACCACTGTTGAATTGGTGATAAAGGTACTTCACCTTCTAAAAGACCTTGTTCTGCTGTATTAAGTTTTTTACTGTTTTGTTCTACGGCTGTAGCTAACTCTGCTATGGTTTGGTAATCAAACAGATCCTGAACCTGAATTTGATGTCCTTTTTTCTTCGCTCTGCTGACTACCTGAATCACAATAATAGAATCACCACCCAGTTCAAAGAAATTATCGGTAACCCCAACTTGTTCTACACTCAATAAATCCTGCCAAATAATAACTAAAGCCTTTTCTACTTCTGTTTCAGGGGCTATATAAACACGTTGGTTGGTAACTGTAGGATCCGGTAATGCTTTTCTGTCGATCTTACCATTTGAAGTTAACGGCATCTGATCTAAGGCCACAAATACCTGAGGAACCATATAATCAGGAACCAATCCCGAAAGATAGGATTTCAAATCAGACTCTGAATAACCTTCTTCAGCAACCAGATAACTCACCAAGCGTTTTACTCCTGTGCTGTCTTCTCTAAATAAAACCTCACTTTGTACAATTCCGGAATAGCCCTGAATCACACGACTGATTTCTTTTAATTCTACACGGTATCCACGGATTTTAACCTGATCGTCTACACGTCCCAAGAATTCTATTTCTCCCAATGAATTTCTGCGTACTAAATCTCCGGTTCTGTATAAAACCGAATTCTTGCCTGCTGCAAACGGATTGCTGATAAATTTCTCCTGGGTTAAATCCTCACGGTTTAAATATCCTTTTGAGATTCCGGCTCCACCTAGTAATAATTCTCCAGAAACTCCTATTGGACATAAAGACATATCACCACTTACAATATAAGCTTCACTGTTGGAGAATAATTTTCCAACCGGAATGGTTACATAATCAAAATCAGGATCTATCTGGTGCAATAATTTTCCAACAGTACTCTCTGTAGGACCGTAATGGTTTACAATCGCTACATTAGGATCTTGTGCTGTGATCTCTTTTACATGTGATACAGGCAATACATCACCTCCAAATATCAGGGTGCGTGCCGGCAATAACAATTCTTTATCCAAACGCAAAGCCTGCCAGTGACTCGGTACTATTTTAATACAGTCGATCGGATTGGCTTTAAAATACGCTTGTAATTTCACACCGTCCATTAAAGTTTCTTTGTTGAATAAGTGTAAACATCCGCCACTCAATAAAGAACCGTACAATACAGTATTTCCTAAATCGGCAGCCAATGAAGACATCAATCCGAAGCTTTTGTTTGCACTAATTTCAATCTTAGCGTCTAATCCTTCGTAATAATCTACCAGATTCTTGTGGCTCACCTGAACTCCTTTTGGTTGTCCTGTTGTGCCTGAAGTGTACACCACATAAGCGGTAGTCTCCTCAGTTGCCAATGATGAAAAGGTAATGTCTTGCGGAAGTGCCGCTATATCTGCATACTGAATATCGATAGAAAATACAGGAACCGAGAAGTCGATCACATCAAATAAACTGCTGGATTCGATCAATAAACCTTTGATATTAGCCTCTTGTACCATGTACAACTGACGCTCTTTTGGCAATGAAAGATCAATTGGAACATAACCTGCTCCTGATTTTAAAATCGATAGAATTGCCAGTAAAGACCAATTCGAAGTATCCATCATGATACCCATCAAATCATTTTCTTTCAGCTCATAAGTCTGTTGATAATAATATGCTAATTTCGTAGCAGCTTCATCCAGCTCTTTATACGTCATGCGGCTATCATTATACACAAAAGCAACCGCATCAGGAGTTTTAGAAACTTGTGCCTCAAAAAGCGATAATACAGTTCCTTCACCTGATAATACATAATCAGCAGTATTATAATCTACTACTAATGCCTGCTCTTCTTCCGGATTAAGCATCGCCAGGTTTCCTATTGATGAAGTACTGTTTATTAAAATCGTGTCCAGTAAATTCTCGTAATGTGATCTTAATCCTGATACTGTAGCAGCACTGAAAAGATCTGTACAATAGTTAAATGAAAAAGAGATTCCTTCCGTACTGTCTTCTACAAAAATGGTCAGGTCAAATTTCGAGATATTATAATCCATTGCCACTGGTTCAATCGTAATATCACTAAATTCAGACACCTTAGCATCCGGATTGTTGTTCAAAACAAACAATACCTGGAATAAAGAATTTCTGCTTTTGTCTCTTGCCTTTTCTACACGGTCTACTACTTTTTCAAACGGAACCGCGATATGATCATACGCTTCTAACGTGGTTTGTTTTACCGATTTCAGCACCTCATTGAACGATGGGTTACCCGATAAATCACTTCGAAGAGCCAAAGTATTCACAAAGAATCCAATCATAGATTCTAATTCCTGCTGCGGACGATTGGCAACGGTAGTTCCGATACAAATATCTGACTGACCACTGTGACGATACAACAATACTTTATAAACACTTAGCAATAACATGAATAAAGTTACCCCTTCGTCCTTAGCATAAGCACGTAAAGCTTCACTACGGTCGTTGTCCAACCTAAAACTAATATGATCTCCACGGCTGCTTTGAACCGCAGGTCTTGGATAATCAACAGGAAGTGCTGAAGGGGCTACACCACCTAACTTTGATTCCCAATAATCTAATTTCTCCGCCAAATAAGCACCTGATACCTGAGAACGCTGCCATACCGAATAATCGGCATATTGGAAAGTAAGAACCGGTAAATCTGCTTCTCTTCCTGAGGCATAAGAAGCATATAATTCTTTAAATTCATTAACAATAACCGATGTAGACCATGCATCTGTTGCAATATGATGACGTACCAATACCAAAATATACTCGCGGTCTGACACTCTTACCACTGTTGCACGCAGCATATAATCGTTAGAAAGATCAAAAGACCTGCTGACTTCTTTTGCCATGAAGGCTTCTAAATCAGTAACAGCAGTCAAAACATTAAGTTCCCAACGATCCGAAGATTGTACTTCCTGATAAGCAATACCTTCTTTTTCAACATATACCGTGCGTAAAGCCTCATGACGATCGACAATGGTTTTTAAAGCTTGTGAAAGAAATTCTATATTAAGATCTCCTTTTAAGTTTAATAACACCGGTACATGATAATGCTCACTTCCTTTTAACCTGTCGATAAACCATAAACGCTCCTGAGCGTATGATAATGGAATATCTGCAGGTAAATCTTGTTTGCCTACCAACGGAAGTACCAAAGTATTGTCCTGGCTTTCTATAAAAGATGCCAAAGCTGAAATATTAGTATAATCAAATATGTCTGTAATCGTAATAGCAACGTTTAGTGTAGTTTTAATAGCCGACAGCAAACGAACAGCCAATAAGGAATGACCTCCTAATTCGAAGAAATCATCTGTAACACCTAATTGTTCTACACTCAATAAATCCTGCCAAATAGTAACTAAAGCCTTTTCTACTTCTGTTTCAGGGGCTACATATACACGTCCTTCTGTAACTGTAGGATCCGGTAATGCCTTTCTGTCGATCTTACCATTTGAAGTTAACGGCATCTGATCTAAGGCCACAAATACCTGAGGAACCATATAATCAGGAACCAATCCCGAAAGATAGGATTTCAAATCAGACTCTGAATATCCTTCTTCAGCAACCAGATAACTCACCAAGCGTTTTACTCCTGTGCTATCTTCTTTAAATAAAACCTCACTTTGTACAATTCCGGAATAGCCCTGAATCACACGACTGATTTCTTTTAATTCTACACGGTATCCACGGATTTTAACCTGATCGTCTACACGTCCCAAGAATTCTATTTCTCCCAATGAATTTCTGCGTACTAAATCTCCGGTTCTGTATAAAACCGAATTCTTGCCTGCTGCAAACGGATTGCTGATAAATTTCTCCTGGGTTAAATCCTCACGGTTTAAATATCCTTTTGAGATTCCGGCTCCACCTAGTAATAATTCTCCAGAAACTCCTATTGGACATAAAGACATATCACCACTTACAATATAAGCTTCACTGTTGGAGAATAATTTTCCAACCGGAATGGTTACATAATCAAAATCAGGATCTATCTGGTGCAATAATTTTCCAACAGTACTCTCTGTAGGACCGTAATGGTTTACAATCGCTACATTAGGATCTTGTGCTGTGATCTCTTTTACATGTGATACAGGCAATACATCACCTCCAAATATCAGGGTGCGTGCCGGCAATAACAATTCTTTATCCAAACGCAAAGCCTGCCAGTGACTCGGTACTATTTTAATACAGTCGATCGGATTGGCTTTAAAATACGCTTGTAATTTCACACCGTCCATTAAAGTTTCTTTGTTGAATAAGTGTAAACATCCGCCACTCAATAAAGAACCGTACAATACAGTATTTCCTAAATCGGCAGCCAATGAAGACATCAATCCGAAGCTTTTGTTTGCACTAATTTCAATCTTAGCGTCTAATCCTTCGTAATAATCTACCAGATTCTTGTGGCTCACCTGAACTCCTTTTGGTTGTCCTGTTGTGCCTGAAGTGTACACCACATAAGCGGTAGTCTCCTCAGTTGCCAATGATGAAAAGGTAATGTCTTGCGGAAGTGCCGCTATATCTGCATACTGAATATCGATAGAAAATACAGGAACCGAGAAGTCGATCACATCAAATAAACTGCTGGATTCGATCAATAAACCTTTGATATTAGCCTCTTGTACCATGTACAACTGACGCTCTTTTGGCAATGAAAGATCAATTGGAACATAACCTGCTCCTGATTTTAAAATCGATAGAATTGCCAGTAAAGACCAATTCGAAGTATCCATCATGATACCCATCAAATCATTTTCTTTCAGCTCATAAGTCTGTTGATAATAATATGCTAATTTCGTAGCAGCTTCATCCAGCTCTTTATACGTCATGCGGCTATCATTATACACAAAAGCAACCGCATCAGGAGTTTTAGAAACTTGTGCCTCAAAAAGCGATAATACAGTTCCTTCACCTGATAATACATAATCAGCAGTATTATAATCTACTACTAATGCCTGCTCTTCTTCCGGATTAAGCATCGCCAGGTTTCCTATTGATGAAGTACTGTTTATTAAAATCGTGTCCAGTAAATTCTCGTAATGTGATCTTAATCCTGATACTGTAGCAGCACTGAAAAGATCTGTACAATAGTTAAATGAAAAAGAGATTCCTTCCGTACTGTCTTCTACAAAAATGGTCAGGTCAAATTTCGAGATATTATAATCCATTGCCACTGGTTCAATCGTAATATCACTAAATTCAGACACCTTAGCATCCGGATTGTTGTTCAAAACAAACAATACCTGGAATAAAGAATTTCTGCTTTTGTCTCTTGCCTTTTCTACACGGTCTACTACTTTTTCAAACGGAACCGCGATATGATCATACGCTTCTAACGTGGTTTGTTTTACCGATTTCAGCACCTCATTGAACGATGGGTTACCCGATAAATCACTTCGAAGAGCCAAAGCATTCACAAAAAATCCAATCATAGATTCTAATTCCTGCTGTGGACGATTGGCAACGGTAGTTCCGATACAAATATCTGACTGACCACTGTGACGATACAACAATACTTTATAAACGCTTGCTAATAACATGAATAAGGTTACACCCTGTTCTTTCGCATAAGCTCGCAAAGCCTCACTGCGATCACTGTCTAACTTAAAGCCAATATGATCTCCACGGTTGCTTTGAACAGCAGGTCTAGCATAATCAATAGGAAGTGCAGACGGAGCTACACCACTTAATTTGGACTCCCAATACCCTAATTTCTCTTCTAAAACAGCACCCGATAATTCTGAACGCTGCCAAACCGAATAATCGGCATATTGAAAATTAAGAACTGGTAAATCGGCCTCTCTTCCTGAGGCATAAGAAGCGTATAATTCTTTAAATTCTTTAACAATTATAGATTCAGACCAACCGTCTGTTGCAATATGATGACGTACGATCACTAAAATATGTTCTGCCTCCGCTACTTTAATAACAGTAGCACGCAGCATATAGTCTTTTGATAAATCAAAAGGTTTTTTTATCTCATCAGCAATAAGATCCTGATAATCGGCATCCGCAGCAACCACATTCAGTTCCCAGCTATCAGCCGGTTGTACCACCTGATAAGCAACACCTTCATTTTCTACAAATACGGTGCGTAAGGTTTCATGACGTTCTACAATGGTTTTTAAAGCCTGAGAAAGGTAGGCTGTATTTAATGCTCCTTTTAAGTTTAATAAAACCGGCATGTGATAGTGCTCACTTCCTTTTAATTTATCGACAAACCACAAACGCTCCTGCGCATAAGATAATGGAATCGCTTCGGGTAAATCTTGTTTGATCACCAAAGGAAGTACGGAATTAGCATCCTGTTTTTCAATAAAATAAGCCAAATCAGAAATCGTCGGATTACTAAATACGTTTGTAATGGTAAGCCCAATGTTCATTGTGTTTTTTATCGCCGATATTAATCGCACTGCTAATAAGGAATGTCCTCCCAGTTCGAAGAAATTATCAGTGATACCAACCTGCTCTGCTTTTAGTAGATCCTGCCAGATGACAACCAATTCCTCTTCTGTTTTTGTCGTTGGTGCTACATATTCGTATTCTCTGCTAAATACTGGATCCGGCAGTGCTTTTCTGTTTACTTTACCATTTGATGTTAATGGAATTGCATCCAGCTCTACCATAATTCCCGGAATCATATACCCCGGAATATGTTCTCTTAAATAGGCAATAACATCGTCTTTTGTTTTACCTGCTGTAAGAACGATATACGCTATCAGTTCATTTACACCGTAAGCGTCTTCTCTCGCAATAACAACTCCCTGACGTATAGCCGGACAGCTGTTTATCACGGTATCCAATTCTCCCAATTCAATTCGGTAACCTCTAACTTTTACCTGACTGTCTTCTCTTCCAAGGTATTCTATATTTCCATCCTGAAGCCACTTTGCATTGTCACCGGTTCGATACAATTTTCCTTCTCCAAAAGGATTGTTTACAAATCTAAAAGCATTAAGTTCCGGAAGATTGATATATCCTCTGGCTACCTGAACACCTCCTATATAAAGTTCTCCTGTAACACCTTTGGGTTGTACATTCATTTCACTATCCAGAATATAAATCTGAGTGTTTGCTACTGGTTTACCTATTGTAATACGTCTTAAATCTATTGCCTTTAAAGGAATAATACAGCTTGTTACATCTATAGAAGCCTCTGTAGGTCCGTATAAATTACTCAAAATAACATTCGGCAATACTTTTTGAAAATCTTCTGCCTGGCTTATTTTTAGAGCCTCTCCACTACACACCACATTTTTCAGACTGCTGCATTTAGTAACATCGATATCCAGTAAAAAGGCGCTTAACATAGAAGGTACAAAGTGAATCATTGTAACCTGATGTGTCGCAATCAATTCTCTTAAATAATCACTATCCTTATGTCCTTCTGGTTTTGGAATGACTAGTTTACAACCGGATAACAGAGGAAGAAAAAATTCCCAAACTGATACATCAAAACAAAAAGTAGTTTTTTGTATCAATACATCGTTAGCCGTTAAATTATAATATTCCTTCGCCCATAATAAACGATTCACTAAACCACGTTGCTCATTCACGACTCCTTTAGGGTTTCCTGTAGATCCCGAAGTATAAATTACATAAGCTGCGTTGGAAACCGGTATTGCTACGTTAGGATTCGCTTCTGACTGATTTGCAAATATTGTATCCTGTTCGTCCAGATTTAGTATTGCAATATCTTCCAGAAAATTAACTTTACTGATACTACCTTTATTTACAAGTACAGCCTCTGCCTTTGTATCTTTTAAGATAAAATCAATTCGCTCTGCCGGATAATGAGGATCAATTGGTGCATAAGCTCCACCGGATTTCATAATACCCAACATCCCTATAACCATTTCAAAAGAACGCTCTATACATAGCCCAACTATAGACTCTGTCGTAACTCCTATACTGCGTAAATAATGGGCAACCTTATTGGCGCTTGCATTTAAAGCTGCATAGGTCATCGTTTCTCCTTCATAGGCCAAAGCAATTCCTTCCGGATTACTGGCAACTTGTGTTTCAATCAAGTCAACAATCGTAATATCGGTAGGATAATTGTTTTTTGTGGCATTAAAATCCACCAATAATTCTTTTTCTTCTTCTTTACTGATGTAAGTTAATTGACCAATTGGAGTTTGCGGCTGAGATAATACTTCTTTTAAAATTTGTTGATAATGTCTTATTAAGCCTTCAATCATTTGATATTCGTACACTTCTGTATTGTAAGAAATATCTAAAATTAACTGCCCTCCGGCTTCTCTGAAATTAAGTTCTACATCAAATTTTGAAACTGTTTCTCCTAAATCAACAATTGTATCGCTTTTTGCCGCTGGTATTTCGACCGTTTCATCATTTTCTGCCGTATTCTGAAGTACTAATAAAACATCAAATACACTGCTTCTTCCCGCATCTCTTTTGATATTTAGGTTTTCTACTAGACTATCAAAAGGATACATTTGATGATTAAATGCTTCCAGTGTCTGCTCTTTAATTCTTTTATAAATCGAGGTAAAATTCTCCTGAGTATTTATGGTGTTGCGCAAAGCAATTGTATTCACATAAAAACCAATCTGATTGGCCAAATCTGCATGATCACGACCTGCTACCGGGCTTCCGATAATAATATCTGAATCTGAGGTATATTTATGAAAAAGAATATTGATGGTCGTTAGTAAACTGATAAAAGTACTGCTGTTATTCTCTTTTGTAAAAAGCTGAAACATAGCAGTTGTTTCTTTAGAAATATAGGCTCTTAAGCTTCGTCCTTTGTGTGTTTTTACAGAAGGTCGGCGTTTTTCTGAAGGAAGATCCAGGACAGGCAGCTCACCTGCAAGACTTTCCATCCAATACGTTTTATCTATAGTTGAACCGGCTGTATTTATTTGTAATACCTGCCAATTTGCATAATCTTTATATTGAATTGCCAGAGGTGCAAGATCAGCTGCAGTCCCGTTGACAAAAGACTCATAAAATGCAAATACATCTTTTGCCAATACATTCATAGACCAGCCATCGCTAATAATATGATGCATGTTGTAATAGAAAACATAAGTTTCCTCTTCTGTCTGTAATAAGCTTACGCGGAATAAAGGCCCTTCTTCTAAATCAAAGGGTACGTATGAATCTGTATTGATATAACGGGTTACGCTTGCTTGTTTATCATCAGCATTCCTGAAATCAACATAAGACAGCTTAAAATTTACTGCTGCTGTTGGCTGCACGTATTGTCTAATGTCACCGTTCTCCTCCATTTTGAAAATAGTACGTAAGATCTCATGACGCTCTATAGTCGCTGTAATGGCTTTTTGAAGGCGTTCGATATCATAACTCCCTTTTAGAGTGGTATGCATAGGCATGTTGTATACGGCAGACCCTCCTTCAAACTGACTTAAAGTCCAAAGTCGGCGTTGTCCTGCTGATACCTCATAACTTTCTGATACAGGAACAGATGAAATCACTTCAAAATTAAACTTTGAACTGTTTTTACTACTTTTAAGTAAGGCGATAAGACGATCTTTGTTGGTTGAAATATCGATTTTATCTTCTGCTGTAAGAGCAGCTGTGTTTCCTGTTACTCTTAAATTTTCTTCTAAATCATCCAGGAAAATTTGTACTTCTTTATTGGATAGACTGGTAATTATTGATTTGATATCTTTCATCTTAAAAGGGTTTTCTAAATACTCTATTTTTGAATTAATAACTGTGATAATTAAAATGGCCAATTTGTAACACCAAACACATTGTTCTAAAAGACAATGTGCTGTGATGTTTTTACTATGTTGTAAAAACTAAATTTTGATTTTGTAAGGAATGGTCCAATTGAGAGATATTCTATACTGCGTTGCAAGTACAAAAAATCACTTTGGTGAATAACTCCACATGGGATGTGGATGCTACTCTTTTTGAAAAGGAAAACTAAAAACTACGCCTTAGCAAAGACGTTTTCTGTTGGATTGGATAGATATGACAAAGGAATGATCGCTGAGATATTCTGACGCAAAGAGCTTAGTCTTACACTGATTCTATGCTGATTGTCGACTCT